>Ga0187809_10000015_pt1 | contig 183050 bp, 183 predicted proteins | sample NC_wetland_sal_i_8_FD_132415 | JGI IMG/M metagenome (GOLD analysis project Ga0187809, IMG submission 132415) | Wetland sediment microbial communities from Neuse River Estuary, North Carolina, USA - ASW_4 | ecosystem: Environmental > Aquatic > Freshwater > Wetlands > Sediment | place: USA... | reverse complement strand
CGACGCCGACGTGGGACTACGTCACCATCCACGTCTACGGCCAGCTCATCGCCCATGACGACCTCGACTGGACCGAGGAGGTCGTCCGCCGGCTCACCGAACGGCACGAGTCCGAGCTCGAGGTCCACTGGAGCGTTGACGACACGAACCAGGGCTATGTGCAGGCGATGCTGCGCGCCGTCGTCGGCGTCGAGCTGCGGATCACCCGGGTGGAGGCCAAGGCCAAGATGGCTCAGAACAAGCCGGTGGCCGACGTCGAGGCGCTCATCGGGGTGCTCGAGGAGCACGGTGACGCCGCCGGCGCCCGCTGGATGCGCGAGGTCTCGCTGCCCGCGGCCCAGCGTCGCGCCGAGACCCTCGCCGAGGTCCGGGCCTTCGACGAGGCCCGGCGAGCCACGGATCACTAGGGAGGAGCTCCCGCCCGGGCTACCAGCCCCGCTCGCGCCACTCGGGCAGGTGCGGTCGCTCGACGGCCAGGGTCGAGTCGGCGCCGTGACCGGGGTAGAACCACGTCGCGTCGTCGAAGACGTCGAAGACCCGGGTGGTCACGTCCTCGATGAGCTGCTCGAAGCTCTGCTCGGGGCGAGCCGTGCCGCCCACTCCGCCGGGGAAGAGCGAGTCGCCGGTGAACAGGTGCGTGGGCCCGGTGGGGTCGGCGTACGCCAGGGCGACCGACCCGGGGGTGTGGCCGCGTAGCCCGATGACCCCCAGGGTGATCTCGCCGAAGGTCAGCAGGTCTGCGTGCTGCAGCCGGGTGTCCACCGGCACGGGGAGGGCATCGGCATCCTCCTCACCGGCAGCCGTGCGGGCTCCCGTCGCCGCGACGACGGCGGCGAGCGCCCGGACATGGTCCCAGTGCTGGTGGGTCGTCACGACGACGTCGAGCCGCCCGGTCCCCTCGGCCACCAGCTCGAGGCACCGGACGGGGTCGTCCGCGGCGTCGATGAGGAGCTGGGCCCCGCTCGCTCGGCAGGTGAGCAGGTAGACGTTGTTGTCCATCGCGGACACCGACGCCTTGCGGATGGCGAGCCGGTCCAGCTCGCGAACGGCGCTCGGGCCGCCGGGGGAGACCCGTCCGGTGTAGCCGTCAGGCACCCGGGGGGACCTCCGGCACGGCGGGGTCGCCGCTCACGCCACCAGGCATCTGCCGGGCCAGCCACAGGACGAGGCCGGACCGCGGCCCGGAGACCGTGCTCGTCGGCGCGTCGCCGACCTCGTAGTGGTCGCCCTCGTCGCTGACCAGCCGGACCGACGGCGCGTGCGGGTTGCGGGCGAGCTGGGTGACCTCGCGGTCGAGGAAGAGGCCGAGCAGCTCCGGCTCGACGTCGTCGAACGTGAACCCGGCCTCGAGGTCGACGTGGTGGTAGACGACCTCGCGCAGCCGCAGGTAGGGAAGGGTGGCGCCCCGGAAGACCCGGCCCCCAGGGGTGCGCTCGGCGGTGACGTCCGCGTGCTCCGGGCCGAGCCGGCGCAGCGCCTCCAGCGCCTGCTCACCGGTCGTCTCGAGGTCGTGCAGGAGCGTCTCGAGAGGGGTGCTCGCGCCGGCCGCGACGTCGGCGTCGCGGGCCTCCTGGCTGGCGTACATCGTCACGTGCTCGCCGTCGACGATGGCCCGCACCAGCCGCACCATGCCTCTGGCGTTGCTCGAGACGTGGGCGAGGACGTTGGCCCGGGACCAGCCCGCGCAGAAGGTCGCGTGCTCGGGGTCGCGCAGGCTGCCGGCCGTCGCGAGCAGCGAGTCGGTGTGCTGCTCGAGCGCGGGAATGAGGTCACTCATGACGACGAACCTAGTCCGTGTCCTCCGGCCCGTCACCCCTGGTGCGTTCGGCGTCGTCGAGATCGTATGCCGCGCCGACGAGGGCGAGGTGGGTCAGCGCCTGGGGCAGGTTCCCGGCCATCCTGCCCTCGCCAGCGTCGTACTCCTCGGAGGCCAGCCCGACGTCGTTGAGCAGGCCGAGCAACCGGCCCATGAGCGCGTGGGCGTCCTCGAGCCGGCCGGCCGCGGCATACGCGCTGACCAGCCAGTAGCCACAGGCGAGGAAGGGGTGCTCGGACCCGTTCAGGCCGTCGACCCCGGAGCTCGTGCGGTAGCGCAGGACGAGGCCGTCCTTGACGAGGTCCTCCTCGACGGCAGCGATCGTCCCGAGCATCCGGGGGTCGTCGCCGGGGAGGAACCCGACCATCGGGATCATGAGGAGCGAGGCGTCGACCTCCGTCGTCGCATCGTGCTGGGTGAAGGTGTTGCGCTCAGCGTCGTAGCCGCGCTCGAGGACGACCGCGTGGATCCGGTCGCGCAGGGTCCGCCACTCCTCGACCGGCCCGTCGAGGCCGTGCTTGTCGACGGCCCGGACCGCCCGGTCGAACGCCGCCCAGGCCATCACCCCGGACTGGGTGAAGTGGTGGGTGGGGCCGCGCATCTCCCAGAGACCGCTGTCGGGCTCGTCCCACGTCCGGGCCAGGTGGTCCAGGAGAACCCGCTGGACGTCCCACGACTCCGGGGACTCGTCGACGCCGTGCTCCCGGGCCTCGCCCAGCGCCACCATGACCTCGCCGATGACGTCGCCCTGCTGCTGGTGGACGGCGGCGTTGCCGACCCGGACCGGGCGGGACCCGGCATACCCGGGCAGATGGCCGAGCTCGCGCTCGGGCAGGTCCCGGCCCCCGTCGACCGCGTACATGATCTGGACGTCCTCGGGGTCCCCGGCGACGGCACGGACGAGCCAGTCGCGCCACAGCCGGGTCGAGTCGACGTGCCCCGAGCGGAGCAGCGCCCGGACCGTCATCGACGCGTCACGCAGCCAGGTGTACCGGTAGTCCCAGTTGCGCTCCCCGCCGAAGTCCTCGGGCAGGCTCGTCGTCGCGGCGGCCACGATCCCGCCGCGCTTGCTGTCGGTGAGCAGCCGCAGCGTGATGAGCGAGCGCAGGACCTCGTCCCGGTAGGGGCCGGCATAGGTGCACCGGTCGGCCCACTCGGTGAAGAGCGCCTCGGACCGGTCGAGCTGGGTGGCGACGTCGGTGGCGGTGGGCAGCGGCAGCCACGACGGCGACCAGGTCATCGAGAACCGGACCGTCTCGCCCTCGGCGACGGTGAACTCGTCGCGGTGGACGTGGTCGCGCGGCGTCGGCAGTCGGTCGCCTCGCAGGAGCACCATGTCGGGTCCGGCCACGGCGGTGAGGACCTCCTCGCCCTCCGGTGTCGTGCGCCGGCTGACCCAGGGCAGGATCGAGCCGTACCCCGGCCGGACGACCCACTCGTGGACGAGGTCGACCCGGCCGCGCAGCCCCTCGACGACCCGGACGAGGTCGGCCCGGCCGTCCCCGACGGGCATGAGGTCGACGACGCGCACGGCACCGTCGTCGGTCTCGTGCACGGTCTCCAGGACCGTCGAATGGCCCCGGTAGCGCCGGGTGGAGCGGGCCTCGCCCGCCGGGCCGAGCAGCCAGCGGCCGTGGCCGGGGTCGCCGAGGAGCGCGGCGAAGCAGGCCGGCGAGTCGAACCGCGGCAGGCACAGCCAGTCGACCGAGCCGCCCCGCGAGACGAGGGCGGCGGTCTCGGTGTCGCCGATGACGGCGTAGTCGGCGATGGGCGTGGTGTTCCTGCTCATGCCGGGACTCTGCCCCGAAATCCTGGTGGGTATGCGGGGTTGGACGACGGCTCTGCGCTGTCGGAGGGGCCCCCTAGCATTGGGAACGTGACGTCTGCGCCCTCTCGCCCTGCCGGTGCCGCCCCGGTCGCCGGGCCGGTGTCCGGCCACGACCGCCTCGTCGTCCACGGGGCCCGGGAGCACAACCTCAAGGACATCTCGGTCGACCTGCCCCGCGACAGCCTCATCGTCTTCACCGGCCTGTCCGGGTCGGGCAAGTCCTCGCTGGCCTTCGACACGATCTTCGCCGAGGGGCAGCGGCGCTACGTCGAGTCCCTGTCGGCGTACGCCCGGCAGTTCCTCGGCCAGATGGACAAGCCCGACGTCGACTTCATCGAGGGGCTCTCGCCGGCGGTCTCGATCGACCAGAAGTCGACGAACCGCAACCCGCGCTCCACGGTGGGGACGATCACCGAGGTCTACGACTACCTCCGCTTGCTCTTCGCGCGGGCGGGCCGCCCGCACTGCCCGGTCTGCGGCGAGCCGATCACCCGGCAGAGCCCCCAGCAGATCGTCGACCGGCTGCTCGAGCTCCCCGAGCGCACCCGGTTCCAGGTGCTCGCCCCCGTCGTGCGGGCCCGCAAGGGGGAGTACGTCGACCTCTTCACCGAGCTCCAGGCCAAGGGCTTCGCCCGGGCCCGCGTCGACGGCGAGGTCGTCTCGCTCACCGAGCCGCCCAAGCTCGAGAAGCAGGTCAAGCACACGATCGACGTCGTCGTCGACCGGCTCGTCGCCAAGGGTGACGACGCCGGCTCCAAGCGCCGGCTCACCGACTCCGTCGAGACCGCCCTGGCCCTGGCCGGCGGCGTCGTCGTTGTCGAGTTCGTCGACAAGGAGGCCACCGACCCCGAGCGGGAGCGCCGGTTCTCCGAGCGGATGGCCTGCCCCAACGACCACCCCATCGCCATGGACGATGTCGAGCCCCGGTCCTTCTCCTTCAACAGCCCCTTCGGCGCGTGCCCGGCGTGCACCGGGATCGGCACCGAGCTCGAGGTCGACCCCGAGCTCGTCGTGCCCGACGAGGACCTCTCGCTCGCCGAGGGCGCGATCGCGCCCTGGGGGTCGGGCAGCGGCGCGGGAGAGTACTTCCAGCGGGTCATGGCCGCCCTGGCCGAGGAGCTCTCCTTCTCGATGGACGTCCCGTGGCGACAGCTGCCGGAGCGGGCGCGCGACGCCCTCCTCGAGGGGCGCAACCACAAGGTGCATGTCCGCTACCGCAACCGCTACGGCCGGGAACGGTCCTACTCGACGGGGTTCGAGGGGGCCATCCCGTTCGTCAAGCGCCGGCACGCCGAGACCGACTCGGACTGGAGCCGGGAGCGCTACGAGGGGTACATGCGCGAGGTGCCCTGCCCGGTATGCCGCGGTGCCCGGCTCAAGCCGGAGTCCCTCGCCGTGCACGTGGGCGGCAAGAGCATCGCCGAGGTCTCGGGGCTGTCGATCGCGGACTCGGCCAAATTCCTCGACACCGTCGACTTCACCGCCCGGGAGCGCCAGATCGCCGAACGGGTCATCAAGGAGATCAACGCCCGGCTCGGCTTCCTCCTCGACGTCGGCCTGGACTACCTCAGCCTCGACCGGCCCGCGGCCACGCTCTCCGGCGGTGAGGCGCAGCGGATCCGGCTGGCCACCCAGATCGGCTCCGGGCTCGTCGGCGTCCTCTACGTCCTCGACGAGCCGAGCATCGGGCTGCACCAGCGGGACAACCACCGGCTCATCGAGACGCTCACCCGACTGCGCGACCTCGGGAACACGCTCATCGTCGTCGAGCACGACGAGGACACCATCGCCACCGCCGACTGGGTCGTCGACATCGGGCCCGGGGCCGGGGAACACGGCGGCCAGGTCGTCCACTGCGGACCGGTCCAGGGCCTGCTCGAGCACCCGGACTCGCTCACCGGGATGTACCTCTCGGGTCGCAAGGAGATCCCGACCCCTCCGGTCCGCCGGCCGCGGGAGAAGGGCCGTGAGGTCACCGTCGTCGGGGCCCGCGAGCACAACCTCGACAACGTCACGGTCTCGTTCCCGCTCGGGACCCTCGTCGCCGTCACAGGTGTCTCCGGGTCCGGCAAGTCCACCCTCGTCAACGACATCCTCTACAACGTGCTGGCCAACCGGCTCAACGGGGCCCGGCAGGTCCCGGGCCGGCACAAGTCGGTCACCGGCCTGGAGCACCTCGACAAGGTCGTGCACGTCGACCAGAGCCCGATCGGGCGGACCCCCCGCTCCAACCCGGCGACCTACACCGGCGTCTTCGACCACATCCGCCGGCTCTTCGCGCAGACGACCGAGGCGAAGATCCGCGGCTACCAGCCGGGCCGCTTCTCCTTCAACGTCAAGGGCGGGCGCTGCGACGCCTGCTCCGGCGACGGCACGATCAAGATCGAGATGAACTTCCTGCCCGATGTCTATGTCCCGTGCGAGGTGTGCCACGGGGCGCGCTACAACCGGGAGACCCTCGAGGTCCACTTCAAGGGCCGTACGATCGCCGACGTCCTCGACATGCCCATCGAGGAGGCCGCCGAGTTCTTCGCGGCCGTCCCGGCCATCGCCCGCCACATGCAGACGCTCACCGACGTGGGCCTGGGCTACGTCCGGCTCGGGCAGCCGGCCCCGACCCTCTCCGGCGGTGAGGCACAGCGCGTCAAGCTGGCGAGCGAGCTGCAGAAGCGATCGACCGGCCGGACGATCTACGTCCTCGACGAGCCCACCACCGGCCTGCACTTCGAGGACATCCGCAAGCTGCTCGGCGTGCTCCAGGGCCTGGTCGACAAGGGCAACACCGTCATCGTCATCGAGCACAACCTCGACGTCATCAAGAACGCCGACTGGGTGGTCGACCTCGGTCCCGAGGGCGGCAGCGGCGGTGGCCGGGTCATCGCGGAGGGGACCCCTGAGGAGGTCGCCCAGCTCGCCGACAGCCACACCGGGCGGTTCCTTCGGCCCATCCTCGAGCGCACCGCCCGCACGAGCGCGCGCACGGGGAAGCGGGGCACCGCGACGACCCGGGGGCGAGCGGCGGCGACGCCCCGGGCCGGCGGAGCCGCGAAGGCCACCTCACCGGCCAAGGCTTCCACCTCACCGGCCAAGGCCCCCGCGAAGCGGGTGGCGCGCAAGTCCGCCTGACCGACCGCGGTGCGGGCGGCGGCATACCCCTCCGTATGCCGCCGCCGCCACGGCGTCGTGACGTGGTCCGGAGCCGGTGTCGGACCGGCGAGGGGTCAGTCCGCGCCGAGATAGGCCTTGCGGACGTCCTCGCTGGTGAGCAGCTCGGAGCCGGTGCCGGACAGGACGATCCGACCGACCTCGAGGACATACCCCTTGGTGGCCCGCTTCAACGCGGCCCGGGCGTTCTGCTCGACGAGCAGGATCGTCGTGCCTCGCTGCTGGAGGGTCGTCACCGTCGTCATGATGCGCTTCATCATGATGGGGGACAGGCCCATCGAGGGCTCGTCGAGCATGAGCAGCTTCGGACGGCTCATCATCGCCCGGCCCATGGCGAGCATCTGCTGCTCACCGCCGGAGAAGGTCCCCGCCGACTGCTTGTTCCGCTCCTTGAGGATGGGGAAGAGCTCGTAGACCTCGTCGAGCTCGGTGCGCAGCTCCTTGTCCTTGCGCGAGAACGCGCCGAGCATGAGGTTCTCCTCGACGGTCAGGCCGGGGAAGATGTGCCGTCCCTCGGGGGAGTGGGCCAGCCCCAGGCCGACGATGTCGTGGGCCGGCACCTTCGTGATGTCGGTGCCCTGGAACCGGATCGACCCACCGCTGGGGCGCAGCAGCCCTGAGAGGGTCCGCAGGGTCGTCGTCTTGCCCGCTCCGTTGGTCCCGATGAGGGTGACGACCTCGCCCTCCTCGACGGTGAAGCTGATCCCCTTGACGGCCTTGATCTTGCCGTAGGAGACCTCGAGGTCGGTGACCTCCAGCATGGGGCTCACGCGGGCTCCTCCTCCTCGTCGTCGTCGGCGCCGCCGATGTAGGCCTCGATGACCCGAGGGTCGGACTGGACCTGCTCCGGTGTCCCCTCGACGAGGAGCGCGCCCCGGACGAGGCAGAGCACCCTGTCACAGAGGCCGAAGATGAACCTCATGTCGTGCTCGATGACGACGACGGCCAGGCCGCTGTCCCTGATCTTGAAGATCAGGTGCATCGTGTCCTCGGTCTCCTTGGGGTTCATGCCCGCGGTCGGCTCGTCGAGGAGGAGCAGCTGGGGGTCCGTCGCCAGGGCCCGGGCGATCTCGAGGCGTCGCTGGTCGCCGTAGGGCAGGTTGCGGGCGAGCAGCTCGCTCGTGTGCCCCAGGCCGACGTACTCGAGGAGCTCCTGGGCTCGCGCCCGGGTGGCCGCCTCCTCTCGGTGGAACTTCGGCCCCCGCAGGATCGACGTCAGGGCCTTCGAGCTGGTCCGGCAGTAGCGGCCGACCATGACGTTCTCGAGGGCGGTCATGTTGCCGAACAGCCGGATGTTCTGGAAGGTCCGCGCCATCCCGGCCACGACGACGGCGCGTGGCTTGGGGGGGAGGGTCCGCCCGTTGAGGGTCACTTGTCCCTCGGTCGGGATGTAGAGCCCGGTGAGGCAGTTGAAGAAGGTCGTCTTGCCGGCCCCGTTGGGGCCGATGAGGCCGACGATCTCGCCCTCGTGGACCTGCATGCTCACGTCGTCGACGGCCGTGAGGCCGCCGAAGCGCATCGTGACGTGCGAGGCCTCGAGCACCACCGCGGTCCCGGTGGCCGCACCGTGCGTCTGCTCCTGCGTCGGCGTGCTCATGCCGTCGCCCCTCTCTCGACGACGTGCTCTTCCTGGATGACATCGGCCAGGTGCTCGTCGCTCTCGTGGAACTCCAGCGCTCGGCGCCGCGAGGGGACGATGCCCTCGGGCCGCAGCCGCATCATGATGACGAGGAGCGCCCCGAACATGAGGAGCCGGTAGTCGTTGAGGAACCGGAGCTTCTCGGGGAGGAGCTTGAGGATCGTCGCGCCGAGCAGCACGCCGGCGACCGTCCCCATGCCACCGAGGACGACGGCGGCCAGGAGGAACGCGGACTCGAGGAAGATGAACTGGTCGGGGGTCGTCGACTGGGTGAGGTGGGCGTTGACGGTCCCGGCCAGCCCGGCGAGCGTCGCGCCGCCCGCGAAGGCGAAGAGCTTGAGCCCGAAGACGTTGACGCCCATGGCCTCGGCGGCCCGCTCGTCCTCGCGGATGGCGACCCAGCCCCGGCCGATCCGGCTGTTGTTGAGCCGGACGAAGACGGTGATGACAAGGGAGGCGACGACGAGGAGGAGCAGGTAGTAGTTCGCGAACCGGGTGATCGCGAACCCGGCGATGGTGTGGGTGTCGCCGAAGTTGAACCCGAAGAAGTCGAGGTCGGGTATGCCGGCGATGCCGTTGGGCCCGTGGGTGAGGTCGGGCCCGTTGCTGCCGTCGAGGTTGTTGACGGTGATCCGGAAGATCTCACCGAACGCCAGCGTGACGATGGCGAGGTAGTCCCCGGACACCCGCAGGGTCGGCGAGCCGATGATGAGGCCGAGGATGGCGCTCACGCTCGCCCCGCACACCATGACGACGATGAAGGGCGGGTGCCAGCCGAGGGTCGCGCTGGTCGCCGCCGACATCATCGCGCCGACGTAGGACCCGGCGCCGAGGAAGGCGATGTAGCCCAGGTCGAGCAGTCCGGCGAGGCCGACGACGATGTTGAGGCCGAGGGCCGTGGTGGCGAAGATGAGCACCTGCGCGGCGATCGACATGTTCGCGTCGGACCCGTGCTGGGTGAGCGGGAACGTCACGGCGACCGCGGCCGCCCCGAGGAGCAGGACGGTCCGGTGCTGGACGGCGGCCACCGTGAGCCAGACGAAGAAGCCGCCTCCGGTGAGAGCGCCGGCGAGCGCGGCGAAGAAGGCGAGGAGCGTGACGAACTCGCCCCCGTCGTTGAGGTTGAGCGCGTAGGCGACGGCGAAGAGGGCGATGGCCAGGCCCGCGATGATGATGACGATCTCGACCCACCCGGGGGCGCGGGTGTGGAGCGGGTCGCCGTGAGGGGCCTGCGGCATGAGGTACCCGCCGGCGAAGAGCAGGATCGTCGCTACGAGGGCGACCCAGCCGCCCGGGTCGACGTTGATCAGGCCCGAGGTCTGCAGCCAGATCGTGAGGATGACGAGGATCCCGAAGGCGAGGGCGCCCCCGCCGAGGCCCTTCAGCCCCCGCGCCGTGTCGAACCAGCCGAAGAACCGGGCCAGCGGACCACGCCCGAGCACGAGGAGGATCGCGACGAGGCCGATGACGACCGCGAAGTACTGCGTCGGGGCAGGGTTGCCGTAGTACGTCACGTCACCGAGCGGGTCGTGGTTGAAGCTCCATGACATGAACGCGCTGGCGATGAGCAGCACCGCGCCGGTGAGGACCATCGGCACGGCCGCGGCGGCATACCTGGTCCGCGCGTCGGGGCGCTGGGTCTCGAGAGGGACGTCGACGGTGCTCATGCGCGGTCCACCACCTTCTCGCCGAACAGGCCCTGAGGTCTGAAGACGAGGACGACGATGAGCAGCACGAAGGCCCACACGTTGGCCCAGGCGGCACCGCCCAGCCACTGCGTCGCCAGCGCCTCGACGACCCCGAGGACGAGGCCGCCGGCCACGGCGCCCTGGATGTTGCCGATCCCGCCGAGGACGGCCGCGGTGAAGGCCTTGAGGCCGGCCATGAAACCCATGTTGAAGGTCAGTGTGCGGGTCTGCAGGCCCTGGGCGACCCCGGCGATGGCGGCCAGCAGGGCACCGAGGGCGAAGGCGACCGCGATCGTCCGGTCGACGTTGATGCCCATGAGCCGGGCGGTGTCGGGGTCCTGCGAGACGGCCTGCATGGCACGTCCCTGCTTGGTCTTGTTGATGAAGACATAGAGCCCGACGGAGCTGACGATGAGGGCGCCGAGGATGAACAGGGTCGGCCGGCCGATGGTGACCCCGCCGATCTCGCGCCACATCCCGGTCACGTGGTCGATGCCGGGGTAGGGGACCGAGCTCTTGGCGTCGGGGAGGTTGAACGGGTTCCAGTTGACGACGAGCAGGGGGCTGTCGTAGCCCAGCCGGACATACTCCTGGAGGAACACGGAGATGCCGATGGCCGTGATCAGCGGTGCGAGGCGCGGCGCTCCGCGCAGCGGCCGGTACGCGAGCCGCTCCATGACGACGGCGATCGTGACCGAGACGACCATGCCGCCGAGGATCATGACGGGCAGCACCCAGATCGAGGTCGTGTGGCTGAAGAAGATCGTCCACACGGCGAGGGAGCCGAAAGCGCCGGTCATGAAGATCTCGCCGTGCGCGAAGTTGATGAGCTGCACGATCCCGTAGACCACCGTGTAGCCGACGGCGATCAGGGCGTACAGGGAGCCAAGGGTGAGCCCGATGACGAGCTGCTGCATGAGTTGCTGCACGGAGGCGCCTCCGGGGTCGGTGGTGGGCACACGATAGCGAACGACAAGGCCGGAGGACATGACCGTGGGGGTGGGCCGTCGGGGCCCACCCCCACGTCAGGGATGTCTCAGCCTCGGAGGAGGCGGATCACTTGAAGGTGTCGGTCTTCGCCGCGACCCACTTGCCGCTCTCGACCTTGTAGACGGTGATGACCTTGGAGGTCGCGTCACCGAACTGGTCGAAGGAGACCTTGCCGGTCACGCCGTCGAACGAGACGCTCGCCATCGCGGTGACGGTGGCCTGCCGGGCGGTCTTGGCGTCCGAGGCCGACTTCAGCGAGACCTTGAGCGCCTCGATGATCGCGTTCGCGGCGTCGTAGGAGTAGCCACCGTAGGCGGCCGGCGGGTCGGCGTAGCCGACCTTCTGGTAGTCGGCGAGGAAGGTCTTGCCGGCGTCGCTGCTCTCGATCGGCGCACCGACGGAGGTCGCGAGGTCACCCTCCGACTTCGGGCCGGCGAGCTCGATGAACTTCGGGTCGTAGATGCCGTCGCCGCCCATGAGCGGGACGCTGAGGCCGTTACCCTTCATCTGCTGCGAGAGCGGGCCCGCCTGCGGGTACTCGCCGCCGTAGTAGACGGCCTGCGGGCCGGTCGGCTTGATCGCGGCGATGACCGACGTGTAGTCCTTCGTCGTGTCGTCGGCGTTGATCTCCTGGTGGGAGACGATCGTGCCGCCGTCCTTCTTGAACTCCGCCTCGAAGGCGGTGACCAGGCCCTGGCCGTAGGTCTTCTTGTCGTTGACCGTGGCGACCTTGGTGATGCCCTCGCCGTAGAGGTACTGCGCCGCGAACGGGCCCTGGACGGCATCCGTCGTGCAGGTGCGGAAGTAGGTGGCGTACGGACGCTGACCCTGGTCGTTCTTCGTCAGGGACGGGTTGGTGTTCGCCGGCGAGACCTGGACGATGCCGGCCTTGGCGAAGATCGGCTGGGTCACCTGCGAGACGCTCGAGTTGAGGTCACCGACGACGCCGACCACGGTGTCGTCACCCGCGAGCTTGGTCGCGGCGTTCTGGCCCGGACCCGTCTGCGCCTGGTCGTCGACCGGCTCGACCTTGAGGGTCCAGCCCGGGATGGCCTTGTTGTCGTTGGCCTGCTTGACCGCCAGCTCCACCGAGTGCTGGATCCCGAGGCCGAGGGCGGACAGGTCACCCGTGAGCGGGGCGATGACCCCGATGGTGGCCACCTTGCCGCCGCCCGAGGCCCCGGTGCTTCCGCTGCTCCGCGAGCCGCAGCCGGCGAGCGCGAGCGAGGCCACGAGTACCGAGGCGCCGACCGTGATGACGGAACGCTGAGGCACATTTCCTCCTGTGTACATGTCTGTCGCGCACGCACCCGACGGGACGCGCACCCGTGCCCACACTGCGCGCGGGCTGTGGGGGAGCGTAGCGAGTCGAATGTCACAGTGGTGTTACGCGCCACAGAGTGCGACCGATCCGTTATCTGGGCGCGACAGGTGTAGAAGCAGGGCGGATCCCAAGAACGTCCACAGCACGCTCACAGCCCCGCCCCCCAGACTTCCCGCCTGACCGGCGCCCGGCCGGCCGCCTCCGAGGACCGGCGCCCGGCCGGCCGATCCGCAGAAGGGACCCCGCATGACCTCCTCCCGGCATCCCCTCCACGACGTCCCGGCCTCGGCCGACCCGACCCGCCGCACCGTGATCGCCGGCGCCGGGCTCGTGGCGGGCGCGACGGTGCTCGCCGCCTGCGGCAGCTCCTCGGCCGGAGCGCCGAGCACCGGTGGCGGGTCGACGAGCGCCTCGGTCGCGCAGAGCAAGGTCCCCGTCGGTGGCGGCGTCATCCTCGAGCAGCCGCCCGTCGTCGTCACCCAGCCCACCGCAGGCACCTTCGAGGCCTTCTCCGCGATCTGCCCCCACGCCGGCTGCCCGGTGACCTCGATCCAGGGGGGTCTGATCATCTGCCCGTGCCACGGCAGCGCGTTCGACCTGGCGACCGGGGACGTCAAGGGCGGACCCGCGCCGCGTGGGCTGACCAAGCTCACCGCCACGGTGTCCGGGTCCTCGGTCGAGGTGTCCTGACCGCGGCGCGCGGGGGACGCCGCCCGCCCGGCCGTATGCCGCGGCCCGCCGCGTCGTCCGCGTGGCGCCGCGCCCTCAGGGGGGCCGGGCCGAGACGGCGGTCCGGCTCCCCGGAGGGCGTCGCCCCCCGGCCGTAGGGTTGACGACGTGGCCGACCCCCTGACCTACCGCCCCGCTCCCGGGCAGATCCCGACCGACCCGGGCGTCTACAAGTTCCGGGACGCCCAGGGCCGGGTCATCTACGTCGGCAAGGCCAAGTCCCTCCGGTCCCGGCTGTCCTCGTACTTCCAGGACGTCGCGGCGCTCCATCCGCGGACCGCGACGATGGTCCGCACCGGAGCGAGCGTCGAGTGGACCGTGGTCTCGACGGAGGTCGAGGCGCTCCAGCTCGAGTACACGTGGATCAAGGAGTTCGACCCGCGGTTCAACGTCAAGTACCGCGACGACAAGTCCTACCCCTACCTCGCCGTGACGATGGGCGAGGACTACCCCCGAGCCCAGGTGCTGCGCGGGGCCAAGCGCAAGGGGACCCGCTACTTCGGTCCCTACGCCCACGCGTGGGCGATCCGCGAGACGCTCGACCTGCTGCTGCGGGTGTTCCCGATGCGCACCTGCTCCCGCGGCGTCTTCCGGCGCGCCCACCAGGTGGGCCGTCCGTGCCTGCTCGGCTACATCGACAAGTGCTCCGCGCCGTGCGTGGGACGGGTCGACGCGGAGGAGCACCGCGCCATAGCCGAGGAGCTGTGCGACTTCCTCGCAGGGAGCACCGGCAAGTACGTGCGCCGGCTCCAGCGGCAGATGGGCGAGGCGGCGGCCGAGCTCGACTTCGAGCGCGCCGCCCGGCTGCGCGACGACATCGGGGCGATCGAGCGGGTCCTGGAACGCTCGGCCGTGGTGCTCCCCGACGGCACCGACGCCGACGTGTTCGCGGTCGCCGACGACGAGCTCGAGGCGGCCGTGCAGGTCTTCCACGTGCGCGGCGGACGGGTCCGCGGCCAGCGCGGTTGGGTGGCCGAGAAGGGAGCCTTGGGCCCCCGTCCGGAGGACGGCGAGGACATCCCCGACGTCGTCGGGCACTTGCTCCAGCAGGTCTACGGCGGCGAGGTGGGCGAGAGCGTCCCGCGCGAGGTGCTCGTGCCGGTCCTGCCTGCCGACCACGAGGCCGTCGCCGACTGGCTCGGTGGCCTGCGGGGCAGCCGTGTCGACCTGCGCGTCCCGCAGCGGGGGGACAAGCGGGCCCTCATGGAGACGGTGCGACGCAACGCCGAGGAGAGCCTGGCGCGGCACAAGGTCGCCCGCGCCGGCGACCTGACGACCCGCAGCCTGGCCCTGCAGCAGCTCCAGGAGACCCTCGACCTCGACGACTCCCCGCTGCGGATCGAGTGCTTCGACATCAGCCACGTCCAGGGGACCAACGTCGTCGGCTCGATGGTCGTCTTCGAGGACGGTCTGCCGCGCAAGTCCGAGTACCGCCGGTTCATCGTCCGGGGCACCCGCCCGGTCGACGCCGGGTCCGACGACGAGGCGTATGCCGTCGACGACACGGCCGCGATGCGCGAGGTCCTGACCCGGCGGTTCCGTCGCCATCTGGAGTCCCTCGAGCAGAGTCCCGGTCGGGACGAGGAGACCGGTCGGCCGCAGCGGTTCGCCTACCCGCCCAACCTGGTCGTCGTCGACGGTGGGCTCCCGCAGGTCGGCGTGGCGACCGAGGTCCTCGGTGATCTCGGGGTCAGCGACGTCGCCGTGGTCGGCCTGGCCAAGCGGCTCGAGGAGGTGTGGGTGCCCGGGCAGGACTTCCCCGTGGTGCTGCCCCGCACGAGCGAGGGGCTCTACCTCCTGCAGCGGGTCCGCGACGAGGCGCACCGCTTCGCCATCACCTTCCATCGGCAGCGACGCTCGGCGGCGATGACGACGAGCGCCCTGGACGGCATACCGGGCCTGGGCGAGAGCCGCAAGGCCGCGCTGCTCAAGGCGTTCGGGTCGGTGAAACGGCTGCGGGCCGCCTCCGCGGAGGAGCTGTGCGACGTGCCCGGCATCGGTCCCCGGCTCGCGGGCACGATTAGGGCACAGTTGGGCCAGGAGCGAGAGCGTGGCGCGTCGGTCAACCTCATCACCGGCGAGGTCCTCGACGATGGCCCGGGAGGCGACGATGGGTGACGAACCGGCGGTCCAGCGGGTCGACCTGCCCGACACCGACGACGGCGAGCTGCTCATCCTGACCGGGATGAGTGGTGCCGGGCGCTCGACGGCGGCCGACGTCATGGAGGACCGGGGCTGGTACGTCGTCGACAACCTGCCGCCCCAGCTCCTCGTCTCCATGGCCGACCTCGTCGCCCAGGTGCGCGCCCAAGGGGTCGACGTCCGGCTCGCCGCGGTCGTCGACGTGCGCGCCCGGCGGTTCTTCTCCGACCTCCAGAGCGCCATGGTCCAGCTCCGCGAACGGGGCTGGCGTCCCTACCTGCTCTTCCTCGACGCGACGGACGAGGCCCTGGTGCGCCGGTTCGAGAGCGTCCGGCGACCGCACCCGCTGCAGGGCGAGGGCCGGCTGCTCGACGGCATCCAGACCGAGCGCCGGCTGCTGCGCGACCTGCGTGCCGAGGCCCAGGTCGTCGTCGACACCTCGGGGCTCAACGTCCACCAGCTCACCCGCAAGGTCTCCGAGCTGATGGGCGCCGACCGTGGCCCGGCGCTGCGGCTGGCGGTGATGTCCTTCGGTTTCAAGTACGGCGTGCCCCTCGACGCCGACTTCGTCTTCGACATGCGGTTCCTGCCCAACCCCTTCTGGGTCCCCGAGCTCAAGGCGCTCACCGGCCAGGACGGCCCGGTCGCGGAGTTCGTCCTCAGCCAGCCCGGCGCCGAGGAGTTCGTCGAGCACGCCGTGGGGCTGATGGACCCGGTCACCCGGGGCTACCTGCGGGAGGGGCGCCGCTACGCCACGATCGCCATCGGGTGCACCGGCGGCAAGCACCGCTCGGTGGCGATCGCCGAGCGGCTGGCCGCCCGGCTGTCCCGCAGCGGGCACTCCACCTTCCTCGTCCACCGCGACCTGGGGCGCGAGTGAGCGGCCCGGTCGTCGCGGCCCTGGGCGGGGGCCACGGGCTGGCCGCCTCGCTGTCGGCCCTGCGGCTCATCACCGACGAGCTGACCGCCGTCGTCACCGTGGCGGACAACGGGGGGTCCAGCGGCCGGCTCCGGCGCGAGTTCGGCGTGCTCCCTCCCGGCGACCTGCGGATGGCCCTGGCCGCCCTGTGCGAGGACTCCGAGTGGGGGCGCCGCTGGCGCGACGTCCTCCAGCACCGGTTCTCCGGCGCCGGCGCCCTCGGCGGCCACCCTCTGGGCAACCTGCTCATCGTCGCCCTGTGGGAGCTCGAGGAGGACCCCGTGGCCGGCCTCGACTTCGTCGGTCGCCTCGTCGGGGCGCGCGGCCGGGTGCTGCCCATGGCGGCCGTGCCGCTCGACATCGAGGCGGACGTCTCGGGGGTCGAGCCGGGGCGACGAGTGCTCGTGCGTGGCCAGGCCGAGGTGGCGACGACGCCGGGAACGGTCGAGGAGGTGCGCCTCGTCCCGGCCGACCCGCCGGCCTACCCGGAGTCGGTCGCCGCACTGCGCGCCGCGGACTGGGTCGTCCTCGGCCCCGGCTCCTGGTTCACCTCGGTGATGCCGCACCTCCTCGTGCCCGAGCTGCGCGAGGCCCTGCGGATCACCCGGGCCCGGCGCATCCTCGTGCTCAACCTCGAGGTGGGCAAGGACGAGACGCAGGGGTTCTCGGCCGTCGGTCATCTCGAGTCCTTCGCCCTGCACGCACCCGACGTGCGCCTCGACGTCGTCCTCGCGGACCCGGGCGTCGTCGACGACGAGGCGGCTCTCGTGGCCGCCGCGGACGCCATCGGGGCCGAGCTCCACGTGGCCCCGGTCGCCCAGCGCGGGTCCCCGGGGCGGCACGACCCGCTGCGGCTGGCGGCCGCCCTGCAGGACGTTTTCAGCCCAGGTCGGGCCCGCTGGTGATCCCGTGGCAGGATGACCCGCATGGCCATGACCCCCAAGGTGAAGGACGAGCTGAGTCGCTATGACGTGACGAAGCCGTGCTGCCGCAAGGCCGAGGTGGCGGCCATGCTGCGGTTCGCCGGGGGTCTGCACATCATCGGCGGCCGGATCGTCGTCGAGGCCGAGCTGGACACCGCGAATGCCGCGAGACGGCTGCGCCGCAACCTCACCGAGCTCTACGGGCACACCCCCGAGGTCCTCGTCCTCGCGGCGGGCGGTCTCCGCAAGGGCAGCCGGTACGTCGTGCGCGTCGTCCAGGACGGCGAGTCGCTCGCCCGCCAGACCGGGCTCATCGACAACCGGGGCCGCCCCGTCCGCGGGCTGCCGCCGAAGGTCGTGTCCGGGTCCGTCTGCGACGCCGAGGCCGCCTGGCGCGGCGCCTTCCTCGCGCACGGATCGCTCACCGAGCCCGGCCGCTCCTCCGCCCTCGAGGTGACCTGCCCGGGGCCGGAGGCCGCCCTCGCCCTCGTCGGGGCGGCCCGGCGGCTCGGGATCTCGGCGAAGGCCCGGGAGGTCCGTGGGGTCGACCGCGTCGTCATCCGCGACGGCGACGCGATCGGCGCGATGCTGACCCGGCTCGGGGCGCACGACGCGGTCCTCGCGTGGGAGGAGCGCCGGATGCGCCGAGAGGTGCGGGCCACCGCCAACCGGCTGGCCAACTTCGACGACGCCAACCTGCGCCGCTCGGCGCGGGCCGCGGTCGCCGCCGGGGCCCGCGTCGCCCGCGCCCTGGAGATCCTCGGCGAGGACATCCCCGACCACCTTCGCGAGGCCGGCCGGCTGCGCATCGAGCACAAGCAGGCGTCCCTCGAGGAGCTCGGTCAGCTGGCCCAGCCGCCGATGACCAAGGACGCCGTCGCGGGCCGGATCCGGCGGCTGCTGGCCATGGCCGACAAGCGCGCGGGCGAGCTGGGCATCCCGGGGACTGAGGCGTCGCTCACACCTGACATGCTCGACGGCTGAATCGTGCGGGGAGAACCCTTTCGACGGCCGGACGCGTTCGCGGTGGACGGGCGTCCCCACTAGGCTGTAAGCGGTTTCAGATGCCGCTATTGGTGCGGCATACCTCCCGCAGAAGGAAGGCAGCACCACCGTGACTGTTCGAGTAGGGATCAACGGATTCGGCCGCATCGGCCGCAACTTCTTCCGGGCCGTTCTCGCTTCCGGCGCCGACGTCGAGATCGTCGCTGCGAACGACCTGATGGACAACAAGACGATCGCCCACCTGCTCAAGTACGACTCGGTGCTGGGTGTCCTGCCCGAGGCCGTCAGCGCCACCGAGGACTCGATCACCGTCGGGGACACCACCATCAAGATCTTCGCCGAGCGCGACCCGGCCGCCATCGCCTGGGGCGAGGTCGGCGCCGACATCGTCATCGAGTCCACCGGCATCTTCACCGACGCCACCAAGGCCCGGGCCCACCTCGACGGTGGCGCGAAGAAGGTCATCATCTCCGCCCCGGCGAAGAACGAGGACGGCACCTTCGTCATGGGTGTCAACCACGAGGACTACGACCCGGCCAACCACCACGTCATCTCCAACGCGTCGTGCACGACGAACTGCCTCGCCCCCATGGCCAAGCCGCTCTCCGACGAGCTCGGCATCGTCAAGGGCCTCATGACGACGGTCCACGCCTACACCTCGGACCAGAACCTCCTCGACGGCCCGCACCGCGACCTGCGCCGGGCGCGCGCCGCCGCGCTGTCGATCATCCCGACGAGCACGGGCGCCGCGAAGGCCATCGGCCTGGTCATGCCCGAGCTCAAGGGCAAGCTCGACGGCTACGCCCTGCGCGTGCCCACGCCCACCGGCTCCGCCACCGACCTCACCTTCGAGGCCGGCCGGGAGACGACGGTCGAGGAGGTCAACGCGATCGTCAAGGCCGCGGCCGAGGGTCCGCTCAAGGGCTACCTCAAGTACACCGAGGACCCGATCGTGTCCGCCGACATCGTCACCGACCCGAGCTCGTGCATCTTCGACGCCGGGCTGACCAAGGTCATCGGCAACACGGTCAAGGTCGTCGGCTGGTACGACAACGAGTGGGGCTACAGCAACCGGCTCATCGACCTGGTCCTCCTGGTCGGCAAGAGCCTCTGATCCGATGACGTCCATCGAGGGGCTGGGCGACCTGCGCGGCAAGCGCGTCCTCGTCCGGTCCGACCTCAACGTTCCCCTCGACGGCGAGACGATCACCGATGACGGGCGGATCCGGGCCTCGGTCCCGACCATCCGCACCCTCAGCGAGGCGGGCGCACGCGTCATCGTGTGCGCCCACCTCGGGCGGCCCAAGGGCGCCCCGGACCCGAAGTACTCCCTGGCGCCGGTCGCCCGGCGGCTCGGTGAGCTCCTCGGCCAGGACGTGACCTTCGCGACCGACACGGTGGGCGAGAGCGCCCGGGCAGCGGTGGCGGGAATGGCCGACGGTGACGTCGTCCTCCTCGAGAACCTGCGGTTCAACGCCGGCGAGACGGCCAAGCCCGAGGAGGAGCGTGCCGAGTTCGCGGACGCCCTCGCCGGCCTGGCCGACGCCTACGTGTCCGACGGGTTCGGCGTCGTCCACCGCAAGCAGGCCTCGGTCTACGACATCGCGCACCGGCTCCCGGCGGCGATGGGCGGCCTGGTCCGCTCCGAGGTCGAGGTGCTCCGGCGCCTCACCGAGAACCCCGAACGCCCGTATGCCGTCGTCCTCGGTGGCGCGAAGGTGTCGGACAAGCTCGGCGTCATCGCCAACCTCCTGACGACGGCCGACCGGCTGCTCGTCGGTGGTGGCATGGTCTTCACCTTCCTCGCGGCCCAGGGCCACGAGGTCGGGACGAGCCTGCTCGAGGCCGACCAGATCGACACCGTCAAGGGCTACCTCGACCAGGCCGCCGAGCGCGGGGTCGAGATCGTCCTGCCGGTCGACATCGTCGCGGCGACCGGGTTCTCCGCCGACGCCGACCACGAGGTGGTCTCCGCCGACGCGATCCCGGCCGACCGGATGGGCCTCGACATCGGCCCCGCCTCGGCGACGCTCTTCGCCGAGAAGCTCGCCGACTGCCGGACCATCTTCTGGAACGGCCCGGCCGGGGCGTTCGAGATGGCCCCGTATGCCGCGGGCACCAAGGCCGTGGCGCAGGCCCTCGTCGACGCGACGGCGCGCGGCGCGCTCACCGTCGTCGGCGGCGGCGACTCCGCGGCCGCCGTACGGCGGCTGGGCTTCAGCGACGACCAGTTCGGTCACATCTCGACCGGCGGCGGCGCCAGCCTGGAGTTCCTCGAGGGCAAGGAGCTGCCCGGTATCGCCGTCCTCGAGAACGGCTGAGCCGGGAAGCCACTCACACCCGCCGTGGGGCCGGTGGTCGCCACAACGACCGGCCCCACGGCATACCCGGCACCCAGTGCCTCGACCGGCAACCGCACCGGTCACCCCACGACGAAGGAGCAGTACCCCATGGCCGCTGGCCGCACCCCGCTCATGGCGGGGAACTGGAAGATGAACCTGGACCACCTCCAGGCGACACACCTCGTCCAGAAGCTCGACTGGACCCTGCGTGACGGCAAGCACGACCACGGTGCGGTCGAGGTGGCGGTGCTGCCGCCCTTCACCGACCTGCGCAGCGTGCAGACCCTCGTCGACGGCGACAAGCTCGAGATCAAGTACGGCGCCCAGGACCTCTCGGTCCACGAGTCCGGCGCCTACACCGGCGAGATCAGTGGCGCCTTCCTGGCCAAGCTCGGCTGCACGTATGCCGTGGTCGGCCACAGCGAGCGACGCGAGTACCACGCCGAGGGCGACGACGTCGTCAACGCCAAGATCAAGGCGGCGTTCGCGCACGGCCTCGTGCCGATCTTCTGCTGCGGCGAGGGCCTCGAGGTCCGCCAGGCCGGCCAGCAGGTGCCGCATGTCCTCGCCCAGATCGAGGCCGGCCTCGACGGGCTGCCGATGGAGCAGCTCCGCTCGATCGTCATCGCCTACGAGCCCATCTGGGCCATCGGCACCGGCGAGGTGGCCACGCCCGAGGACGCTCAGGAGGTGTGCGCCGCGATCCGGACCAAGGTCGCCGAGCTCTACTCCGGCGACGCCGCGGACGGCATCCGGATCCTCTACGGCGGGTCGGTCAAGTCGGGCAACATCGCCGCGATCATGGCCAAGGAGGACGTCGACGGCGCCCTCGTCGGCGGCGCGTCCCTCGACGCGGCCGAGTTCGCCGCGATCTGCCGCTTCCGCGACCACCTCACGACGGCCTGAGGCCGGACCCCCACCCCGCCCTGTGCGTCCCGGCCGACGTCCCCGTCGGGCTTCCCGGGAGGCACAGGGCGAGCGGGTATCCTGTCCCACCGACAGCCCCGGCGTGGCCCCGCGCCACGGTGTTCACCGGCCCCGAGCACCCAGACAGCAAGGAACCTCATGACCGCGGTACGCATCGGCCTCCAGGTCCTCCTGGTCCTCGGTGGCCTGTTCCTCACCCTGCTCATCCTGTTGCACAAGGGCAAGGGTGGCGGTCTGTCGGACATGTTCGGTGGCGGCATGTCGAGCTCGCTCGGAGGGTCGTCGGTCGCCGAGCGCAACCTCGACCGGATCACGATCGCCGTGGCCCTCGTGTGGTTCACGTGCATCGTCGGCCTCGGCATCCTCCAGCGCTTCGCGTGACGGCCTGACGGAACGGAGAGGACGAAGCGATGGCAGGTGGCAACGCGATCCGCGGCAGCAGGGTGGGCGCCGGACCGATGGGCGAGGCGGAGCGCGGCGAGGCCGCGCCGCGGGTCCATGTCTCGTTCTGGTGTGCCAACGGGCACGAGACCCGTCCGAGCTTCGCCGAGGAGCCCGGGCTCGTCATCCCGGAGACGTGGGACTGCCCGCGCTGCGGCCTCCCGGCCGGCCAGGACCACGAGAACCCCCCGGCACCGCCGAAGGTCGAGCCCTACAAGACCCACCTGGCCTATGTGAAGGAGCGGCGCTCCGACGCCGACGGCGAGGCGATCCTCCAGGAGGCCCTCGACTCGCTGCGCGAGCGCGGCCTCATCCAGTAGGTCCGAGCCGCCTCAGGGGGTTGCCAGGTCGGCTGCCGCGTCGGCGTCGACGAGCCAGAGCGTCTCCATCGTGCCCGCGACCCCGCTCGCCGGCGTCCTGTCGACATCGGTCGGGCCCGTTCCCCGGCGCACCGCGTCGGCCTTGTCCGACCCGGCCACGAGGAACCACACGCGCCGGCCTCGGCGCAGGGCGTCGAAGGTCAGGGTGACCCGGTCGGGCGGCGGCTTGGGGGAGTGGTGCACCGCCGCCGTCGAGCCCGTGGCCGCGAGCCCGGGGTGACCGGGGAAGAGCGAGGCGATGTGGCCGTCGGGACCCACGCCGAGCAGGACGAGGTCGAAGTCGGGCACGCCGCCGACCGCACCGGCCGCCTCGCCGAGGGCCGCGGCATACCGCTGCGCCGACTCCTCGGCGCTGGCCGTCGTGTCCGGACCCGGCACGGCATGGACGTTGGCCGCCGGGACGGGCACCGCGTCGAGCAGGGCCGCCGCGTTCTGGGTCTCGTTGCGCTCCGGGTCCCCGGTGGGCAGGTACCGCTCGTCCCCCCACCACAGGTGCAGGCGCGACCAGTCGAGAGCCTCCCGGCCGGGGCAGGCGCCCAGGGAGGCGAGGATGGCCGAGCCCATGCTCCCGCCGGTCAGGACGAGGTGCACCGGGCCGGCATGCTCGCCCAGGGCGTCGAGGAGCGCGACGAGCAGCCGCGCTCCGGCGGCGTCCGCGAGCACCTGCTTGTCGGGGTGGACGAGGACCCGCCCCGGCTGGCTCACGATGCCTCACCCGCCTCGGCCGTGGCCGCCCGCGGGGTGGCTCGGGCGCCCGACGTCCGACGGGCGCGCGCATGCGCCTTGCGGGCCTCGGCGATCGACGGGGCCTCGCCCCGACGGATCGCCTGGCTGGCGGTGCGGCGCGAAGTGACCCGCGGCAGCCCGTCGACGAGGGCCTCCGCGTAGATCTCGTCGGGGTCGAGGCGGCGGAGCTCGTCGGCGAGACACTCGGCGTCGCTGCGGTGGTGGAGCGCGATCGTGCGCATCGGCTGACCCGGCTGGGCCAGGGTCGCCGCATCGGTGTCGAGCGGGCGGACGAGGTCGATGGCGCCGCTGCGCCGTTCGAGCCGCACGCTGATGATGCCGGTCCGGTTACGGGACCGGGCGAGGGAGACCGGGCACCGCAGCGCGGCCGCGAGCCACCCGGCGAGCAGGTCGGCCGAGGGCGAGTCCGGGGCACCGGTCACCGTGGCCGCGGTGACCGGCTCGTAGGGCGCCTGGTCGAGTGCCGCCGCGAGGAGCGCGCGCCACAGCGTGACGCGCGCCCAGGCGAGGTCGGTGTCCCCGGGGCTGTATGCCGCACCGAGCCGGCCGAGGATGGTGGCCGGCTTAAGCCCGGTGCGGGCGGAGTCGGTGACCCTGCGGTCACCCATCGCGCCGACCGGGTCGGCGGCGGGGTCCTTCGGCGCCTCGGTCGGCCACCACACGACGATGGGGGAGTCGGGCAGGAGCAGGGGGGTGACGACGCTGCGGCCCTGGCTCGCGAGGGGACCGTAGAGGCGCAGGACGAGCACCTCGCTGGCGCCCGCGTCACCGCCCACCCGGATCTGGGCGTCGAGCCGGGCGGCGCCGCGCCGGTTGGCCGTGACGACGACGATGATGCGGCAGGGGTGCTGCCGGCTCGCGTCGTTGGCCGTCTCGATGGCCTCCTCGGCGTTCGACTCGTCGACGACCGTGATGAGCGTGAGCACCCGGGACAGCGCCATCGAGCCGGTCTCGGAGCGGAGCCGGACGAGCCGCTTGCTGACGTCCGCCGTCGTCGTGCTCGGCAGGTCGATGATCACGGGATCCTCCAGGTCCGGCCGTCACGGGTCATCAGCTCGTCGGCCGAGGCCGGGCCCCAGCCGCCCGCCGGGTACTGGTCGAGAGAGGCACTGGTCTTCGCCCAGTGCCTCTCGACGGGGTCGAGGATCTGCCAGGACAGCTCGACCTCCTCGTGTCTGGGGAACAGCGGGGGCTCGCCGAGCAGGACGTCGAGGATGAGCCGCTCGTAGGCCTCGGGCGAGGACTCGGTGAAGGCGCGCCCGTAGCCGAAGTCCATCGTCACGTCGCGCACCTCCATCTGGGCCCCCGGTACCTTGGCGCCGAACCTCATCGTCACGCCCTCGTCGGGCTGGACCCGGATGACGACGGCGTTCTGGCCGAGCTCCTCGGTGGCGGTGTCCGAGAAGGGCAGGTGCGGTGCCTTCTTGAAGACGACAGCGATCTCGGTGACCCGCTTGCCCAGCCGCTTGCCGGTCCGCAGGTAGAAGGGCACACCGGCCCACCGTCGCGTGTCGATCTCGAGCCGGACCGCGGCATACGTCTCGGTCCTCGACGACGCGTTCACGCCGGCCTCGTCGAGGTAGCCGACGACCTGCTCACCGCCCTGCCACCCGCGGGCGTACTGGCCGCGGGCGGTGCCCTTGGACAGGTCCTTGGGCAGCCGGACGGCCGAGAGGACCTTCTCCTTCTCGGCACGCAGGTGGTCGGCACGGAAGGAGACCGGCTCCTCCATGGCGGTGAGCGCGAGGAGCTGGAGGAGGTGGTTCTGGATGACGTCGCGCGCGGCGCCGATCCCGTCGTAGTAGCCGGCCCGGCCGCCGATACCGATGTCCTCGGCCATGGTGATCTGGACGTGGTCGACGTAGTTGCTGGTCCAGACCGGCTCGAACATCTGGTTCGCGAACCGCAGCGCCAGGAGGTTCTGGACGGTCTCCTTGCCGAGGTAGTGGTCGATCCGGAAGACGCAGTCCGGGGGGAAGACCGACTCGACGATCGAGCTGAGCCGACGAGCGCTCTCGAGGTCGTGGCCGAAGGGCTTCTCGATGACCACCCGACGCCAGGACCCGGGCTGGGGGGTGCTGAGGCCCGAGCTCTCGAGCTGCTCGCAGACCGTCGAGAACATCCCCGGCGGGATCGAGAGGTAGAACGCGTGGTTGCCACCGGTCCCGCGCTGCTCGTCCAGCTCGTGCAGGGTGTCGCTCAGGGTCCGGAAGGCCGCCGCGTCGTCGAAGCTGCCCGGCACGAACCGGACGCCCTCGACGAGGGTTCGCCAGACCTCCTCGCGGAACGGCGTCCGCGCGTGCTCCTTGACGGACTCGTGGACGATCTTGCCGAAGTCCTGGTCGGCCCAGTCGCGCCGGGCGAAGCCGACGAGGGAGAAGCCCGGCGGGAGGAGACCGCGGTTGGACAGGTCGTAGATCGCGGGCATGAGCTTCTTGCGGGCGAGGTCGCCGGTCACCCCGAACAGGACCATGGCGCACGGGCCGGCGATCCGGGGGAGGCGTTTGTCCCGGGGGTCGCGGAGCGGGTTCTCCTCCGCGCTGACCCGAGCCGGGCTCACCGTCCCCGCCCGGACAGCGCGGCCCGCACCTGGGCCAGGCCGGCGTCGTGGTCGGTGAGGTGCAGCCGCAGGACGGGCCGGCCGTGGTCGGCGAGGACCCGCGCGTCGCCACCGGCCTGAGCGGCGATGAACTGCCCGAAGGTGAAGTCGCGTCCGGGCACCTCGAGGTCCTCACGGGGGTCCGCCGTGATCTGGACGTAGAGACCGGTGGCGGGACCGCCCTTGTGGTACTGGCCCGTGGAGTGCAGGAAGCGCGGCCCCCAGCCGAAGGTCGCCGGGCGCCCGGTGCGCTCGAAGAGGTCCCGTGCGACATGCTCGAGGTCGGCGTCGGCCTCCCGGTCGAGATAGGCCATGACCGCGACGTACCCGTGCTGTGGGTCCAGCCCGGCGAGCAGGGTGGTCACGGCGTCGACGAGGGTGGCCGCCCCGTCGAGCCAGCCGCCCGGCTCCCCGCTCGGGGGCAGCGCCCGGACCTCGACGGCGCCGTCGACGAAGGCGGGCGCCTCCTCGGCGGCACCGGAGCCGCCGAGCAGCTCGCGGGCAGCCGCCTTGGCGCTCTCGACGTCGGGCTGGTCGAAGGGGTTGATCCCCAGCAGCCGGCCCGCGACGGCGGTGGCGGCCTCCCACAGGAGGAGCTGGGCGCCCAGCGGTCCGGCGACGTCGACGGTCGACGCGCCCTCGGGCGTGGCCTCCTCGCCCTCGGTCGGCAGCAGCCGGACCACCGTGGCGTCGTCGTAGCCGTGGGCCGGCTCGGCCCCGATGGCCACGACGGGCAGCAGCCCCGTACCGTCCTTGCCCGTCGACTCGGCGATGAGCTGCTCGGCCCACGCGCCGAAACCATGGTTCTCGGTGCCGTGGTCGACAAGGACGATCTTGTCGCGCAGCGGGGTCGTCCCGGCAAGGGCGGCGCCCAGCCGGAGGGCCGGGTTCGCCTCGTCGTCGGCCGCGAGCAGGTCGGCGACGGCCTCGGCGTCGTCGAGGAGCGCCTCGATGTCGGCGCCGGCGAGCCCGGAGGGCACCAGCCCGAATGCCGTGAGCGCCGAGTAGCGTCCGCCGACGCCGGGGTCGGCGTTGATGACGCGGTACCCGCTGGCCCGGGCCTCGCCGTCGAGGGGGCTTGCGGGGTCGGTGACGACGACGAGGTGCCGCGTCACGTCGAGTCCGGCGTCGCGGAAGGCCTGCTCGAAGGCCCGACGCTGGCTGTCGGTCTCGACGGTGGAGCCGGACTTGCTCGAGACGACGACGACCGTCGAGGCCAGCTCGGTGAGAGCCGCCCTGACGACGTCGGGGTCGGAGGAGTCCAGGACGACCAGGTCGACGCCCGCGGTGGCGCAGATGACCTCCGGGGCGAGGGAGGACCCGCCCATCCCACACAGGACCACCCGGGTGATGCCCGCGTCGTTCAGCTCCGCCCGAAGGGCCGCCACCTCGCCGAGGAGCGGGCGCGAGCTGTGCGCCAGCCCGGTCCAGGCGAGCCGCTTGCCGGCCTCGTCCTCGGCGGCCGGCCCCCAGAGGGTGCGGTCCTGGGCGAAGAGCCGGCTGGCCACCGCATCGGCGACGAGGCCGGGCACCCGGTTGCTGATGGCGTCGGCGGCCGCGCCCGCGGCGCCGAGAAGGATGCTGCTCACTTGGCTCCCACCTTGTCGAGCTCGGCGGCGACGCCGTCGAGCAGCTCGGCCCAGGACTTCTCGAACTTCTCCACGCCCTCCTTCTCGAGGAGGTCGACGACCTCCTGGTAGGAGATGCCGAGGTCGTCGAGCGCGTCGAGAACGGCGCCGGCGGCGGCATATGACCCGGTGACCGTGTCACCGCGGATCTCGCCGTGGTCGGCGACGGCGTCGAGGGTCTTCTCGGGCATCGTGTTGACCGTGTTGGGCGCGACGAGCTCGGTGACGTACATCGTGTCGGGGTAGGCCGGGTCCTTGACGCCGGTCGAGGCCCACAGCGGCCGCTGCGGACGCGCACCCGCCTCGGCCAGGCTCGCCCAGCGAGACGTCGCGAAGACCTCCTCGTAGGCCTGGTAGGCGAGCCGCGCGTTGGCGATGCCCGCCTTGCCGCGCAGCTCGGCCGCGGCCGGGTCGTCGAGCGCGTCGAGCCGCTTGTCGATCTCGGTGTCGACCCGGCTGACGAAGAACGACGCGACCGAGTGGATACGTGAGAGGTCCTTGCCCGCGGCACGGGCCTGCTCGAGCCCGGCGAGGAAGGCGTCCATGACCGCTCGGTAGCGCTCCAGCGAGAAGATGAGCGTGACGTTGACGCTGATCCCTTGCGCCAGCACCGCGGTGATGGCCGAGATCCCCTCGAGCGCGGCCGGGATCTTGATGAAGACGTTCGGCCGGTCGACGGCCGCGGCCAGGGCGATCGCCTGCTGCACGGTGGCGTCGGTGTCGTGTGCCAGCCGGGGGTCGACCTCGATCGAGACCCGGCCGTCGACCCCGTCGGTCGCGTCGTGGGTCGGCCGGAGGATGTCGCACGCGTCCCGGACGTCGTCGGTCGTCATCGCGAAGACGGCGTCCTCGAGGGTGGTCCCGGCCGCCGCCAGCTCGCGGAGCTGTCCGTCGTAGGCGGATCCCTTCGCCATCGCGGCCTGGAAGATCGACGGGTTCGTCGTGACGCCCACGACCCCCTTGGAGTCGATGAGCTCCTGGAGGTTACCGGTCCGGATGCGGTCCCGGCTCAGGTCGTCGAGCCAGATGGACACGCCCGCCTCGGCGAGCGACTGCAGGGTGCTGTTGTCCGTCATGCGTTCTCTCACTTCCCTGCCCGTACCGCACTCTTGCGGGCGGGCTTCTCGGTCGTGGGGATGTCGGTTCCCGTGCCGCGCCTGCGTCGTGGAGCCGTCTCGGTCGGCTGGGCGACGCCCGCGCCCGCGCGGGCTGCGGCCAGGGACTCGGTGGCCGCCGTGACGACCGCCTCAGGGGTGAAGCCGAACTTCTCGAAGAGAATTCCCGCGGCCGCCGAGGCGCCGAAGTGCTCGAGGCTGACGCACCGTCCCGCGTCGCCGACGATCTCCCGCCAGCCCTGGGCGACCCCGGCCTCGATGCTCACCCGGGCCCGCACCGCGGCCGGGAGGACCTTCTCGCGGTAGGCCTTGGTCTGGCCGTCGAACCACTCGCGGCACGGCATCGACACCACGCGGGTGCGCACCCCCCGCTCCTCGAGGCGCTCCCGAGCCTCGAGGGCCACCTGGACCTCGGAGCCGGTCGCCACGAGGATGACGTCGGGGCTCTCGGTCCCGTCCGCACCGCCATCGATGAGGACGTAGCCCCCCTTGGCGACGCCGGCGGCCGAGGCATGGCGGCGCCGGTCGATGATCGGGAGGTTCTGCCGGCTGAGCGCCAGGGCCGCCGGTCGACGGTTCCTCAGCACCGCTCCCCAGGCGGCCGAGGTCTCGTTGGCGTCGGCCGGCCGGACCACGGCCAGGCCCGGGATGGCCCGCAGCGAGGCGAGGTGCTCGACCGGCTGATGGGTCGGCCCGTCCTCGCCGAGCCCGATCGAGTCGTGGGTCCACACGTAGGTGACGGGCAGCTGCTGGATGCAGGCCAGCCGGACCGCCGGACGCATGTAGTCGGAGAAGACGAGGAACGTGCCGCCGTAGGGCCGGGTCAGGCCTTCGAGGGCGATGCCGTTGAGGATCATCCCCATGGCGTGCTCGCGGATCCCGAAGTGGAGGGTCCGGCCGTAGGGTCCGCCCTTCCACTCGGCCGTCTGCTTGCCGCGGGGGATGAACGACGGCTGGCCGCCCATCGTCGTGTTGTTGGACTCGGCGAGGTCCGCGGAGCCGCCCCACAGCTCGGGCATGACGTCGGCGAGAGCCGTGAGGATCTTGCCGGAGGCGGCGCGCGTCGCCAGGCCCTTGTCGGTGTCGGTGGCGAACGTCGGCAGCGCGTCGGCCAGTCCGGAGGGCAGCGTCTCCTCGACGAGGCGGTCCAACAGGGCGGCACCCTCGGGGTTCCCCTTGCGCCACGCGGCATACGTCCTGTCCCAGGCCCGGTGCGCCGCCTTGCCGCGCTGGACGACCTGGCGGGTGTGGCTCAGCACCGCGCGGTCGACCCGGAAGGTCTTCCTCGGGTCGAAGCCGAGGAGCTCCTTCGTCGCGGCGACCTCGTCGGCCCCGAGGGCCGAGCCGTGCGACTTGCCGGTACCCCGGGCGTGCGGGGCCGGCCAGGCGATGACGGTGTGCAGTCGGATGAGGGTCGGGCGGGTGCGCGAGCGCCGGCTCGCCTCGAACGCCGCGAGCAGGGCGTCGACGTCCTCGACGTAGTCCGGCGTCCCTGCCGGGTCGGCGGACCGGCGCCAGTCGACGTCGATGACCTCCCAGCCGTAGGCCGCGTAGCGCGCCCCGACGTCCTCGGAGAAGGAGATGTCGGTGTCGTCCTCGATCGAGATCTGGTTCGCGTCGTAGAGGACGGTGAGGTTGCCGAGCTCCTGGTGCCCGGCGAGGGAGCTGGCCTCGGCCGAGACGCCCTCCATGAGGTCGCCGTCGGAGGCGAACACCCAGATGTGGTGGTCGAAGGGGCTCGTGCCGGGCTTCGCCGTCGGGTCGAGGAGCCCGCGCTGGCGTCGCTGGGCCATGGCCATGCCCACGGCCGACGCCAGGCCGGAGCCGAGCGGGCCTGTCGTGATCTCGACGCCCGCTGTGTGGTGGACCTCGGGGTGGCCCGGGGTGAGCGAGCCCCAGGTCCGCAGCGACCTCAGGTCGTCGAGCTCGAGACCGTAGCCGGACAGGTACAGCTGGATGTACTGCGTGAGGCTGGAGTGACCGCAGGACAGGACGGACCGGTCGCGGCCCAGCCAGGTCGGGTCGCTCGGGTCGTGGGTCATGACCCGCTGGTAGAGCAGGTATGCCGCCGGAGCCAGGCTCATCGCCGTGCCCGGGTGGCCGTTGCCGACCTTCTGGACGGCGTCGGCGGCGAGGACCCGGACGGTGTCGACCGCCCGGACGTCGAGGTCGGTCCACTTCGCCTTGCGGGCCAGCGGCCGGGCGATCTCGGTCGACCGGCCGGCTGTGGCGGCCTGGCGGCGGGAGGAGGACGTGGTCGTTCGGGTCGGGGTCACCGCGGGCCTTCCTGGTCGGGATAGTGGGGCGTCCGGCGCGTCGCGGATGGTCGCGCGACGGGGCAGCCGAGCCGGTTATCACCCTAGTCCGATCAACCTCGAGTGGTTGTTGCGGCGGGCGGGCGGGTACCGGGCCAGGGTGATGGGCGGCTCTGACGGGGGGTCTGACCGGGTTAGACTCCACCATCCCGGCCGACCCCTCGGCCGTCGCCACCCATCCCATACCCGAGCCAGCGAAGGGAACACGTGGCACACACCCAGACACCGCCCGCGGTCGTGGCACCGACCCCGGCGCGGTGGCGGCATACCCTGGCGAACTACGTCGCGCTGACCAAGCCGCGCATCATCGAGCTGCTGCTCGTGACGACCGTGCCGGTCATGTTCCTCGCCGACGGCGGCGTCCCGCCCCTGTGGCTCGTGGCGGCGACGCTGGTCGGGGGGACCCTCAGCGCCGGGGCGGCCAACGCCTTCAACTCGGTCTATGACCGTGACATCGACGCCCACATGGCCCGGACCCGCAACCGCCCGATGGTCACCGGCGAGATCTCGCCGCGGAACGGGCTCGTCTTCGCCTCCGCGCTCGTCGTCGTCTCGACGGCGTGGTTCCTGCTCTTCGTGAACGTCATCTCCGCGCTGCTGTCGCTCGCCGCCATCGCGCTGTATGCCGTGGGCTACACGATGGTCCTCAAGCGCCGGACCGCGCAGAACATCGTCTGGGGCGGGGCGGCCGGCTGCATGCCCACGCTCATCGGCTGGTCGGCCGTGACCGGCCGGGTGGGGTGGCCGGCGGTCGTGCTGTTCCTCGTCATCTTCTTCTGGACCCCCCCGCACTACTGGCCGCTGTCGATGGCGTTCAAGGACGACTACGCCAACGCCCAGGTGCCGATGCTGCCGGTCCAGAAGAGCCCGCTCGCCGTGGGCCACCAGATCGTCGGCTACGCCTGGGTCATGGTGGCGACCTCGATCGCCCTCGTCCCGGTCGCGTCGATGGGCTGGCTCTACTTCGTGGTGGCCGTGGCCAGCGGGGCGGTCTTCCTCGCGGAGGCGCACCGCCTGGTCCGGGCGGCCAGGGCCGGCGGTGACCCCCGGACCCTCAAGCCGATGCGGCTCTTCCACCTCTCGATCACCTATGTGACCGTGCTCTTCCTGGCCGTCGCGCTCGACCCGCTGCTGCACCTCGCGATCCGCTGACCCCGAGCCGAGCAGCCCGCGGCCAGGGCACGAAGCTCTGCTAGCAGAAGGTGCTGCCGTCCGACCGTGTTGCAGCACGGCCCTCCGGCACGAAGCTCTGCTAGCAGAAGGTGCTGCCGATGGACCCCACCAGTGCAGCTCGATACAAGGTGCTCCTGCCGACGGACAGGCTGCTGCCCTCCGACCGTGTTGCAGCACGGCCCTCCGGCACGAACCTCTGCTAGCAGAAGTTCGTGCGCGGGAGAGGCACGGAGGCGGGAGGCGGCGGGTCAGATCGGCCGGTCGAACGGGGCCTCGCGCCCAGCAGGGGCCTCCATGCTCGGGGCGCCCGTCCCCTCGTCGAGCGCCCCGAGGTCGCGCACCCGCAGGGTCAGCATCGCCCTGGTGAGAGCGACGATGAGCAGCCCCGCGAGCAGCATGTGCAGCGCGACGAGGCCGATGGGCAACCCGGTGAAGTACTGGGTGTAGCCCACCACGGCCTGGACGATGATGACGTGGATGACCCCTGTCCAGGCGCGCCGGGTCCGGTCGGGGGTGTCGGTCACGCGCAGGGCCAGCCACATCGCGATCGCGAGCCCCGCGAAGAGCATGACGACGTCGGCGTGCAGCCACGACACGGTCCGCAGGTCGAACCCGAGCCGCGAGGGAGCCGTCTCGTCACCGGAGTGCGGACCAGAACCGGTGACGACGGTACCGAGGACGAGGACCACGGCGGCGACCGCCGAGGTGGCCACCCCTGCCCCCCTCAGGATGCCCGGCACCACGAGCCGTGGCCTCACGTCGGGTTCGTCCCGGGCGAAGTACAGGTAGGCAGAGGCGGCCACCATCGCGGCGGAGATGAGGAAGTGCAGCGAGATGACGACCGGGTCGAGGTCGACGAGGACACTGATCGCGCCGATGACGGCCTGGACGGGCACGCCGACGAGCACGAAGAGAGCAGCCATCTTGAGAGCCCGACGTGGCGCCCAGACCCAGACGGCGAATGCCGCCAACACGGCCAGGACGACGAGGACACCGGTCAGGGTGCGGTTACCGAACTCGATGTAGCTGTGGTACCCCTTGGCCGCGTGGTGGACCGGCGTGAAGTGTCCGGGGGTGCACTCGGGTGCCGTCGTGCACCCGAGGCCGCTGCCGGTCAGCCGGACGAGGCCGCCGGTCACGATGATCCCGACCTCCGCGACGAGGTTGGCGAGGAGGATCCTGCCGAGCCACAGACGGGACGCCCCGAGCCGTCCGGCGGGGGTGCTCGCCGCGTCGCCGGTGTCGGACGGGGGCCGGTAGGTCGTCGTCACGTACAGAGGGTACGGCTCGTCAGGGGGAGCCCGGCGCCGAGGTCGTCGTGAACGCCCTCACGCGGACCACCGGAAGAGCCGGGTCGTCACCAGGGCCGCGAGGGCGCCCCAGAGGACGAGGACACCCCACTGGGCCCAGGGCCAGGAGCCGCTCACGAGCGAGGCCCGCATCGCCTCACCGAGCGCTCCGGACGGCAACGCCGTCGCCAGCCCCTGCAGCGGGCCGGCGAGCCGGGCGACCGGCAGGAGGAGCCCGAGCCCGAGGAGCACCACCCAGATGAGGTTGGCCAGCGCCAGCACCGCCTCGGCTCGCAGCGTCCCGGCCAGGAGCATCGCGAGCGAGACGAAGGCGGCCGCACCGAGCGCCAGGGTGATGACCCCCGGGACGATCCCCCCGGCCCGCAGGTGCCAGCCGAGCGCGGCGCCGAGGGCTCCCAGGACGACAACCTGGACGGCGAGCACGGCGGCGACCGCGATCGCCTTGCCGAGCAGCAGCCCGCCCCTGCCGAGGGGGGTGACCCCGAACAGCCGGAGCACGCCGTAGCGCCGGTCGAACCCCGTCGAGATCGCCTGGCCCGTGAAGGCCGTCGACACGACGGCCAGGGCCAGGACACCGGCCGTCGCGAGGTCGATGCGTCGGCCCGGTCCGAGCGAGGGGGTGTTCGAGAGCGCCAGCCCGACCAGGGCCAGGCCGGGGAGCACGATCGAGACGAGGAGCTGCTCCCCGTTGCGCAGCAGCGACCGGGTCTCGAAGAGCCCCTGGGCCACGACGCGCGCCCGGCGTCCCGCAGCCCGGGGCGGGGTGGCCGGGGAGGCGCCCGCGGCCCCGGCGGCCTCGGTGCTCATCGCGTCTCCCTGCCGGTGAGGGAGAAGTAGAGGTCCTCGAGGCTCGTGCCGGCGGTCAGCTCGTCCGTGGGGGCGTCGGCGACGACGGTGCCGACCGACATGATGACGACGTGGTCGGCGATCAGCTGCGCCTCCTCGAACGAGTGCGTCGTCATCACGACGCAGGTCCCGGCGGCCGCGGTCTCGCGGACGAGGTCCCACACGTCGAGCCGGGCATGGGGGTCCAGGCCCGCGGTCGGCTCGTCGAGGAAGAGCACCTCGGGCCGACCGACGAGCGCGGCGGCCAGGGCCACCCGCTGCCGCTGCCCACCCGACAGTCGCCGCACCGTCGTCCCGGCGAAGCCGTCGACGCCGAGCCGCTCGACGAGCCCGTCGACGTCGGCGGGGGCGGCATACAGGCGGGCCAGGTGACGCAGCAGCGGCACCGGCTTCGACGTCGTCGGCAGCCCCCCGTCCTGGAGCATGACCCCGACCCGGGCCCGATGGTCCGGGGGAGCACCCCAGGCGGCCTCCCCGAGCACCCGGGCGCTGCCGGAGTCCGGGCGCTGGAGCCCTTCGAGACACTCGATCGTCGTCGTCTTGCCGGCCCCGTTCGGCCCGAGAACCGCCGTGACTCCGCCGCGGTCGGCCGACCACGACACGCCGTCCACGGCCCGCACGCTGCCGAAACGGCGACGTAGCTCGTGGACCTCGACCGCTGGCACGGCTCGACATCCTAGGCTGCGTGCTAACGGCACGTGCACCGACCATGGACGGGAGTCCTTCGATGACCCGGATCGACCGGGACGCCTGGCCCGCCGCCGCCGTCGCGGCGGTGCCTGCCCTCCTCGCCGCCGCCGGCGGCCACCGCCGGCTCGCCCTCGGCCTCGGTGCGCTCCCCGTCGCCGTGGCGGCGTTCTTCCGCGACCCCGACCGGCTGCCCGACCACGCGCAGCTCGGCGACGACGTCGTCCTCGCGTCCGCCGACGGACGCGTCATGTATGCCGGCCCTGCCCAGCCCGGCGTGGCGCCGGACGGCGACTGGCTGCAGGTGAGCATCTTCCTCAGCGTGCTCGACGTCCACATCAACCGGGCCCCCTACGGTGGGCGGGTCACCGAGGTGACCTACCGACCCGGGCGCTGGCTCGCGGCATACCGGGCCGAGAGCGCCACCGAGAACGAACGCAGCGAGATCACCGTCGAGCGGACCGTCGACGGCGCGACCCGCACGGTCGTGTTCCGGCAGATCGTCGGCCTCCTCGCCCGCCGGGTGGTCACCCGCGTCCGCCCCGGCGAGGAGGTGTCGGCCGGCCAGCGCATCGGCCTGATGAGGTTCGGCTCGCGGATGGACGTCTTCGTCCCCCCGGACGCCGACCTCGAGGTCGGCGAGGGTGACCGCACGACCGCGGGGGAGACCGTCATCGCGCGATGGGGGCGACCCGACTCGTGAGCGAGCCATCTGCCGGCTCGCGTGCCCGCCGTCGGTTGCGCCGGTGGCGGATCGTCTCACCCACGGGCGCGCCGGTCGTCCCCTTCGAGCGTCTCGACGCGCGGACCCGGATCCGGGTGACCATCCCGAGCATCTTCACGACGCTCAACATGATCGCGGGGTTCAGCTCGGTCCTCGTCGCCTTCCGAGGCCATTTCCCCTGGGCCGCGGCCCTCATCGCCTTCGCCATCGTCATGGACATCGCCGACGGCGCCGTGGCCCGGATGGTGGGTGCCGCCTCGCCGTTCGGCGTGCAGCTCGACTCGATGGCCGACCTCATCTCCTTCGGTGTCGCCCCGGCCGTGCTGGTCCACACGTGGGCGCTCCCGCAATGGCCGGTGCTCGCCTGGACGGCCGCCTTCTTCTGGCTCGCCTGTGCCGGCTTCCGGCTGGCGCGGTTCAACGTCACCGTCGACCCGACGGCCGACAAGCGCTACTTCATCGGCCTGCCCAGCCCGGGCGCCGCGGGCGTCATCATCGCGACGGTCTTCGCCCTCGACTCCGTCGAGCACGGGCCGTGGCTCGTCCTGCCACTGACCATCGGCGTCATGCCCGCGGCCCTCATGGTGACGACGATCCGGTTCCGGTCCTTCCGCAACCTGCTGTCGCTGCGCGGCAGCCTGTGGCCGCACATCCTGCTCCTCGCCGCCGTCGTCGCCGGCCTCGCGGTGGCGCCGGGGACGACGGGGCTCGTCATCGCCTACGGCTATGTCCTCACGGCCCCGCTCGGCTGGCTGACCCGTCCGCTGCGGCGCCGCTGGATGGGCGAGTCCTCGGTCGCCCCTCCGCGGACCCGGATGCCGTCGGTCTTCGCGCCGTCGCCCGCGCCCGACGCGCCCTGCGCCGGCGACTTCCTCGACGACGATGCGCTGACCGACCAGCCGGTCGGTCCCGACGACGGGATCTCCCCGGATCTCGCCTGAGGTACCTCAGCGGGCCCGCCCGACGGCCGGGCCTGCGGAGATAGGGCACTCGCCCGATGTGGGCGGCTACCTCACCGATGGAGCGTGGAGGTCATCACCACGACCGAGGAGAGAGCCATGAACCTCACATCAGACCCGCTGTTCGTCCGCGCCGAGATGGCCTACCGCCACGAGCAGGCGCTCGGCCTCGTCGGGCGTCGCCGGGGCCCGTCCCTGTGGTCCCGGGTGGCCCGGCTGCGCCGCTCGCTCGCCGGAGCCGCCTCGGTCCAGGACGTCCCGACGGCCCTGCAGCCCGAGACCGTCGCGGCGCGTCCCAGCGCCGTGACCCGGTCCGGATCCGAGCCGGCCGCCCCGGCCGGGCACCGGCATCCCGCTACGGCGGGCTGCGAGGACCTCCGCCGCGCGAGCTGAGCGTGTCATGATCGACACGATGTCGATCCGCAGCCGCCTGCCGCTCATCGGGCGCGAGGACGAGCTGGCGAGGGCTCGCGCCGCGCTGGGACTGGGTATGCCGGATGCCTCCGGCGGCCTCCTCCTCCTGTCCGGCGACGCGGGCATCGGCAAGACGTCGGTCGTGACGGCCCTGGTGGACCCGGCGCTCACCGCCGGCGGGCACCGGGTCCTGGTCGGACACTGCGTCGGCGGGGCCGGTGCCGCCCTTCCGTACCTTCCGTTCGTCGAGATCTTCGCCCGGCTCGACGACGCCGAGCGGGAGGTCGTCGACGCCCTGCTGGCCGACCACGCCGCGCTCGCCCGGCTGCTGCCCCGACGAGCCACCGGGTCCTCGGCACCCTCCGAAGAGCCCGACGCCGACCGCGGTCGCCTGCTCGAGGCCGTCCACGGCGCGCTCGAGGACCTGGCCCGTGACCGGCCACTCCTCCTCGTCGTCGAGGACCTGCACTGGGCCGACGAGTCCTCTCGGGACCTGCTCACCCTGCTGTTCACCCGGGAGTTCGCCGGCCCGGTGTCGATGGTCGCGACCTACCGCAGCGACGACCTCCACCGACGGCACCCGCTGCGGTCCTCTCTCACGGTGTGGGCCCGGCTCCCCGGTGTGGCCCGCCTGGACCTCGAGCCGCTTCCCGACACAGCGGTCGCCGACCTCGTCCGGCGGCTGCGCCCGGCGCTCTCGATCGACCAGGTCGACGGCATCGTCCGCCGGGCCGAGGGCAACGCGTTCTTCGCCGAGGAGCTGGCCGCGGCCGCCGCACTGGGGATGCCGGCCGACCTCCTCGACCTGTCACGGCTCCTGCTTGCCCGCGTCGAGGCCCTCGACGAGGAGACGCAGGAGGTCGTCCGGGTCGCCGCGGTCGTCGGTCGCAGAGTGCCCCTGCCCCTCCTGGAGCGGGTGTCGGGGCGTGACGGCGCGGCTCTCGAACGGCTCGTGCGCCAGGCCGTGGAACACCACGTCCTCGAGCCGATGGGCGCCGGCGGCTACGTCTTCCGGCACGCACTCCTCGCCGAGGCGGTCTACGACGACCTGCTCCCCTCGGAGCGGCTGCGCCTGCACCGGGCCTGCTGCGAGGCCCTGCAGGACGACCCCTCGAGCGGCACTGCGGCCGACCTCGCCCGGCACGCCCTTGCCGCAGGCGAGGGAGCCGTCGCGGTGCGGGCCTGTCTGGCCGCCGGTGACGCCGCGTTGGCGGTGGGCGGCCCGGCCGAGGCGCTGGCCCACTTCGAGGAGGGGCTGCGCCTCGTGTCCGCCGAGACGGACTGCGGTCACCGGCTCACGGTCGGCGCCGCCGAGGCCGCGCTGCGGCTCGGCCGGACGAACCGGGCGATGGCCCTGCTGCGTGCCCGGCTCGACGACCCCGCTGCGCGCGGTGCCGACCGGGCCGAGCTGCTGGGGCACCTCGCCTACGTCCTGCGCCTCACCGAGAACCGTGCCGACCCCGATGCGCTGACCGCCGAGGCGGTCGGCCTGCTCGCGGGGTCCTCACCGGCGCAACGGCTCTATGTGCTCACCCGCCGCACCGAGTACCTCCTCGACGTGGACCGGCATGACGAGGCGGCCACGGTCGCCCAGCTCGCCATGGACGCCGCCGGCGTCGAGGGGGCGGGCTCCGATGTCGACCTGCTGACCGTGCTCGCCCGGCTCAGCGAGGGCGCCGGGGACCCCGCGGAGTCGATCCGCCGCCTCGAGGACCTTGTCGCCCGCTCGACCGAAGGGGCCGACCTCCCGGTCGTGCGGGCGATGCACGCCATCGGCCGGGTCCACTACCGGCAGGAGAACCTCGTGGCCGCCCTCGCGGCATACCGCCAGGCGGCCGGGCGGGCCGACGAGGTGGGCCTGCGCTGGGCGCCCTACGGGATCGACGCGCGGGTGATGGCGGTGACGACGGCCTACGAGCTCGGGGAGTGGGACCTCGCCCTGTCGGTGGCCGACGACGCCGGCGGCTCCCCGCCGCCCTTCGCCCGCGCCGCCGTCGACGCCGCCGCGGCCCTCGTCCACGCGGCGCGGGGGAGCGACCTCCCGGTCCGGTGGTACCCCCGGATCCGCGACTTCTGGAAGCGCGACGGCATGCACGCCATCCAGTCGGGCGCCGCCGTGATCGACGCCCTCGGGTATGCCGGTGACGTGTCCGGTGCGATCGCCGCCCACGACGAGGTCGTCGACTACGTCCGCACCCTGTGGGGCCTGGAGACGTTCGCCGGCGAGACGCGGCTGGCCACCCTGCTCCTCGGGCGGATCGCCGACGCCGCCCCCGACCGTCTCCCCGCGGAGCGAGAGCCGCTCGTCGCCCGCGCCGAGCAGCTGCATGCCGCTGCCGTGGCCGTCTTCGCCCCTGGCTCGGCCCGACCGGACCCCGACACCGAGGGCCTGGCCTGGACGGCCCGGGCCACGGCCGAGCACCTGCGACTGCTGCACCGGGTCGGGGTCTCGGTCGACCTCGACGAGCTGGTCGGGGCCTGGGAGCGGGCCACCGACCTGTTCGAGCGCCGGGGAGACCCCTACGAGACGGCCCGCTCGCGCTGGGGCCTCGCCCAGGCGCTGCACGCCGGCGGCCGGCACTCCGAGGCCGCGGACCTCGCGTCGCGGGCCCGCTCCGTCGCCTCGGGGCTGGGGGCCGCGCCCCTCAGCGACGCCATCGCCTCGGCCGCGACGCCGTCCGCCGACCGCGGGGGCGCCTCGGCGGGTCCGAGCGCCCTGACCCGCCGCGAGCTCGAGGTGCTCGAGCTCATCGGCAAGGGCCGCTCCAACGGGCAGATCGGCCGGGCTCTGTTCATCAGCACGAAGACCGCGAGCGTGCACGTCTCGAACATCCTCGCCAAGCTCGGCGCGCGGACCCGCGGCGAGGCCGCCGCCGTCGCGCGGGACCGCGGCCTGCTGCCGTGACCCTCGTCACCTCGTCCTCGAGGACGCCCGCTCTGACCTGCACGGATCCCGCCGGGGCGGGGCCCGGCCGACCCCCGTGGCGACGCGCGGGACCCCCGGTGTGACAGACGCGGGGGCATTTACCTAACATGGATGTGTGGTTAATGACGCGGCGCCCCGGACCGAGGACACCTCGGCCCTCGTCGCGGCGACCGCCGGCGCCGTCCCCGAACTGCCGGCCGATCAGCCGGTCGACCCCGACCGCGTCGACGGTGCGGCCGAGTCGCCCACCCGCCAGCGGGTGCTGCGCGTGGTCAGCGAGCGGGGCCCGGTCACGGCCTCGACCCTGGCCGGAACCCTCGAGCTGACCGACACCGCCATCCGGCGGCACCTGGAGAACCTCCTCGCCGATGGCCTCATCGAGCCCCACGACGCCGGGGGGACGCACCGGGGCCGCGGCCGTCCCGCCCGGGCCTGGGTCCTCAGCCCTTCCGGCCATCAGGCACTCGCCTCCGACTACGACCACCTCGCCGGCGAGGCCCTCCGGTTCCTCGCCGACACCGCCGGCCCGGCCGCGGTCTCGGCGTTCGCCGAGCGGCGGGTCGCCGAGATCGAGGAGCGGTTCGAGGCCGCCGTCGCCGCCGCCGAGCAGGCCGGCAGAGAGCCGGAGGACCGCACCGAGACCCTCGTCCAGATCCTCAACACCGCCGGGTATGCCGCGACGGCCCGGCCCGTCGGCGCCCCCGCGCAGCACACCCCGCTGACCGGCATCCAGGTCTGCCAGGGACACTGCCCGGTGGGCCATGTCGCGGCCGAGTTCCCCCAGTTCTGCGACGCCGAGACCGAGGCGTTCTCCCGCATGCTGGGCGTCCACGTCCAGCGGCTCGCGACCCTCGCGCACGGCGACCATGTCTGCACCACCTTCGTCCCGACGACCGGGACCTCCGCCCGCAGCACCACCGACGAGACGGGACCGGAGCCCACCTCGGGCGCCGTCCCGACTCCCACCCCGGCCCCCACCAAGGAGAGGTCAGCACGATGACCGCGAACCCCGAGAACGCCACCATCGAGGAGCTCAACCCCGGTCTGAAGGGTCTGGGCCGCTACGAGTACGGCTGGGCCGACTCCGACACCGCAGGCGCGTCCGCCCGCCGCGGCCTCAGCGAGGAGGTCGTCCGCGACATCTCCGGGCGCAAGAACGAGCCGGAGTGGATGACCGACCTGCGGCTCAAGGCGCTGCGGCTCTTCGACAAGAAGCCGATGCCGCACTGGGGCAGCGACCTCACCGGGATCGACTTCCAGAACATCAAGTACTACGTGAAGTCGACCGAGAAGCAGGCGACCTCGTGGGACGAGCTCCCCGACGACATCAAGCGCACCTACGACAAGCTCGGCATCCCCGAGGCCGAGAAGCAGCGCCTCATCGCGGGCGTGGCCGCCCAGTACGAGTCCGAGGTCGTCTACCACCAGATCCGGGAGGACCTGGAGGAGAAGGGCGTCATCTTCGTCGACACCGACACCGGGCTGCGCGAGTACGAGGACCTCTTCCGTGAGTACTTCGCGTCGGTCATCCCGGTGGGGGACAACAAGTTCGCCTCGCTCAACACGGCCGTGTGGTCGGGCGGGTCGTTCATCTACGTCCCGCCGGGCGTCCACGTCGACATCCCGCTCCAGGCCTACTTCCGGATCAACACCGAGAACATGGGCCAGTTCGAGCGGACCCTGATCATCGCCGACGAGGGCTCCTACGTGCACTACGTCGAGGGCTGCACCGCGCCGATCTACCAGTCCGACAGCCTCCACTCGGCGGTCGTCGAGATCATCGTCAAGAAGAACGCCCGGGTCCGCTACACGACGATCCAGAACTGGTCCAACAACGTCTACAACCTCGTGACGAAGCGGGCCACCGCCGCCGAGGGCGCCACGATGGAGTGGATCGACGGCAACATCGGCTCCAAGGTGACGATGAAGTACCCCGCCGTCTTCCTCCTCGGCGAGCACGCCAAGGGCGAGACGCTCTCGATCGCCTTCGCGGGTGAGGGCCAGCACCAGGACGCGGGGGCCAAGATGGTCCACGCCGCGCCGCACACCTCGAGCTCGATCATCTCCAAGTCCGTCGCCCGGGGCGGTGGCCGGACCTCCTACCGAGGCCTCGTCCAGGTCATGGAAGGCGCCGCCGGGTCGCGGAGCAACGTCGTGTGCGACGCCCTGCTCGTCGACACGATCAGCCGCTCCGACACCTACCCGTACGTCGACATCCGCGAGGACGACGTCCAGATGGGCCACGAGGCGACCGTGTCCAAGGTCAGCGAGGACCAGCTCTTCTACCTCATGTCCCGCGGGCTGAGCGAGGAGGAGTCCATGGCGATGATCGTGCGTGGGTTCGTCGAGCCCATCGCCCGGGAGCTGCCGATGGAGTACGCCCTCGAGCTCAACCGCCTCATCGAGCTGCAGATGGAAGGAGCCGTGGGCTGATGAGCCTGCTGGCAGAGAAGAAGGGCGCCCCCGAGGGCTCCCTGCTCAACCCGAAGGCCCACTCCGACGGCGCCGCGGCTTTCGTCCCGCAGCAGTCGCGGGGCGAGCGGACGACGTCGTACGACGCGGCCGACTTCCCGGTGCCCGGGGGCCGGGAGGAGGAGTGGCGGTTCACCCCCGTCGACCGCCTCGGGCGGCTGTTCGCCGACGAGGACTCCACCGCCGCGCTGACCTGGGACCCGACCCTGCCCGACGGGGTGACCCTCGGCCGCATCGACACCGCGCGCGCCCGCGAGCTCGGGATGATGGCACCCGGTGACCGCGCGGCCGTGCTGGCCGTCGCCCGGTCCGGCGGCGCGATGCATCTCGACATCGCCGCCGAGGCCGAGCTCGACGCCCCGGTACGGATCCGCCTCGACGGGACGGGCGGGCGGGTGTGGGGCCACCTCGTCATCACGGCGGGCCGGTTCGCCAAGGCCCTCGTGATCGTCGAGCACACCGGCAGCGCCGAGTACGCCGAGGTCATCTCCGCCATCGCCGCCGACGGCGCCGACCTCACCGTCGTCACCGTGCAGGAATGGGACGACGGCACCCACCACCTGGCCGAGCACGACGTCGTCGTGGGTCGCGACGCCCGGGTCCGGCACATCGCCGTGACCCTCGGCGGCAGCGTGGTCCGGATCGGCACCAACGCGCGGTATGCCGGCCCGGGGGGCCAGTTCGAGGCGCTGGGCGTCTACTTCGCCGACGCCGGGCAGCACCTGGAGCACCGGCTCTTCGTCGACCACGAGGCACCGCACTGCACGTCGAACGTCGAGTACAAGGGGGCGCTCCAGGGCGAGACCGCGCGCACGGTGTGGGTCGGCGATGTCCTCATCCGGGCCGGCGCCGAGGGCACGAGCACCTACGAGCTCAACCGCAACCTGCTGCTCACCGACGGCGCCCGCGCCGACTCGGTCCCCAACCTCGAGATCGAGACCGGCGAGATCGAGGGCGCCGGTCACGCATCGGCGACCGGCCGCTTCGACGACGAGCAGCTCTTCTACCTCATGGCCCGTGGCATCCCCGAGGACGCCGCTCGCCGCCTGGTGGTGCGGGGCTTCTTCGCGTCGGTCGTCGGCAGGATCGGCGTCACCGAGGTCGTCGACCACCTCATGGAGGCGATCGACCGCGAGCTCGGGCAGGAGGGCCTCTCGTGAGCGAGGCCGCCGTGAGCCGCACCGACGCCGACTTCGTGCGGGTCTGCCGACTCGACGAGCTCCCCGCCGTCGGGGCCGCCGCCGCCGACATCGAGGGCCGCATCGTCGCCATCGTCCGGACCGACGACGGGACCGTGTATGCCGTCGACGACACCTGCACCCACGCCAACGTCTCGCTCTCCGAGGGCGAGCTCGACGGGTGCCACATCGAGTGCTGGCTGCACGGCTCGCGCTTCGACGTGCGCACCGGTGAGCCCTCCGGGCCGCCGGCGACCGTCCCCCTGGCCGTCCACACCGTCAAGATCGAGGACGACGAGGTCTTCGTCGCCCTCTCGAACCAGAACTGAGGCTGACCGACCGATGTCCACTCTCGAGATCAAGGACCTCCACGTCTCCGTCGAGACCGAGCAGGGCACCAAGGAGATCCTCCGCGGTGTCGACCTGCGCGTCTCCTCCGGTGAGACGCACGCGATCATGGGCCCCAACGGCTCCGGCAAGTCGACCCTTGCCTACTCGATCGCCGGGCACCCCAAGTACACCGTGACGGGCGGGTCGGTCACCCTCGACGGCGAGGACGTCCTCGCGATGTCCGTCGACGAGCGCGCCCGGGCCGGGGTCTTCCTGGCGATGCAGTACCCCGTCGAGGTCCCCGGCGTCACCGTCTCGAACTTCCTGCGCACGGCCAAGACCGCCGTCGAGGGAGAGGCCCCCAAGCTGCGCACCTGGGTCAAGGAGGTCCGCGAGGCGATGGACCGGCTCCGGATGGACGCGGCCTTCGCCGACCGGGGCGTCAACGAGGGCTTCTCCGGTGGTGAGAAGAAGCGCCACGAGATCCTCCAGCTCGAGCTGCTCAAGCCCAAGATCGCCGTCCTCGACGAGACCGACTCCGGCCTCGACGTCGACGCGCTGCGCATCGTGTCCGAGGGAGTCAACCGGGCCAAGGAGTCCACCGGCTGTGGCGTCCTCCTCATCACCCACTACACCCGGATCCTGCGCTACATCCAGCCCGAGTTCGTCCACGTGTTCGTCGACGGCCGGGTCGCCGAGGAGGGGGGACCGGAGCTCGCCGAACGCCTGGAGGAGGAGGGCTACGACCGCTTCCTCGCCCCCGCCTGAGCGGGCCACGGACGCCCCGCCCGCGCCGGGCGTCCACACCTCCCTCCACCAGCAGCCACCGCCCCACGGCAGGAACCAGGTCGACATGAGCGCCACCCCCTTCACCGAGGCCGAGCTCGCGGCGATCCGCGCCGACTTCCCGGTCCTCGCGCGCACCGTGCGCGACGGGAAGCCGTTGGTCTACCTCGACTCGGCGGCGACGTCGCAGAAGCCGCTCGCCGTGCTCGACGCCGAGCGTGACTTCTACACCCAGGTCAACTCCGCCGTGCACCGTGGCGCGCACCAGCTCTCCGAGGAGGCCACCGACGCCTACGAGTCGGCGCGCGGGCGGGTGGCCGGCTTCATCGGCGCTCCGACCCGTGAGGTGGTCTTCACCAAGAACGCGACGGAGTCGCTCAACCTCGTCGCCTACGCCCTGTCCAACGCTGCGTACGACCGGTTGGCCGACCCTCGCCTCGTCGTCCGGGAGGGCGACGAGATCGTCGTGACCGAGATGGAGCATCACGCCAACCTCGTGCCGTGGCAGGAGCTGTGCCGGCGCACCGGTGCGACGCTGCGGTGGATCGGCGTCACCGACGAGGGACGCCTCGACCTCGCCGACCTCGACCGCGTCATCACCACGCGGACCAAGGTGGTGGCCTTCGCCCACGCCTCCAACGTGCTGGGCACGGTCAACCCGACCGGCCCCCTCGTCCAGGCCGCCCGGGCCGTGGGCGCGCTGACGGTGCTCGACGCCTGCCAGTCGGTGCCCCATCTGCCGATCGACGTCACGGACCTCGGGGTCGACCTGCTCGCCTTCAGCGGCCACAAGATGTTCGGCCCGCTCGGCATCGGGGCGCTCTGGGGACGGTACGACCTGCTCGAGGGCATGCCGCCCTTCCTCACCGGTGGGTCGATGATCGAGACGGTGCGGATGGAGGGAAGCACGTATGCCGCGCCGCCCCAGCGCTTCGAGCCGGGAGTCCCCCTGGCCGCCCAGGCGGTCGGCCTGTCGGCGGCCATCGACTACCTCGAGCGTCTCGGCATGGACCGCGTCCACGCCCACGAGGAGATGCTGACCCGGCGGCTCCTCGACGGCCTCGCCGAGCGCCCGTGGACCCGGGTCCTCGGCCCCACGAACACCCTCGACCGCGGTGGAGCGGTGAGCTTCGCCGCCCGCGAGGTCCATGCCCACGACGTCGGCCAGGTCCTCGACGACGCCGGCGTCGCCGTGCGCGTCGGACACCACTGCGCCTGGCCGCTGCACCGACGCTTCGATGCGACGTCCTCGACCAGGGCGAGCGTCGCCGCCTACACGACCCCGGGCGAGATCGACACCTTCTTCGCGGCCCTGGACACCGTCCCCGCGGTCTTCGGCATCGACGCCATGGCGAGGGCCTGATGGACCTGTACCAGGAGCTCATCCTCGAGCACAGCAAGCGCCCGGTGAAGGCCGGGCTGCGCGAGCCCTTCGAGGCCGAGGTCCACCACGTCAACCCGACGTGCGGCGACGAGGTGACCCTGCGGGTCCACCTCGACCGCACCGACGGCCATGCCGAGGACCCCCTCGTCGAGGACATCTCCTACGACGCCCAGGGCTGCTCGATCAGCATGGCCTCGACGTCGGTGCTCGCGCAGGAGGTCATCGGCCGCCCGCTCAGCGAGGCGCTGGAGACCTTCGCGGCGATGCGGCACATGCTGACCTCCAAGGGCGCCGACTCCGGCGACGAGGAGGTCATCGGCGACGGGGTCGCCTTCGCGGGCGTCTCGAGGTACCCCGCCAGGGTGAAGTGCGCCCTGCTGGGATGGATGGCATTCACCGATGCGTTGCACCAGGCCGGGGTCGAGACCCCGGCAGACGACTCCGACGGAGGAACGAGATGACCGAGACCACCACGACCGGCGGCCAGGGCGGCACCGCGGCCGAGCTCGTCGACGTCGAGGAGGCGCTGCGCGACGTCGTCGACCCCGAGCTCGGCATCAACGTCGTCGACCTCGGGCTCGTCTACGGCCTGCACCGCGACGACGACGGCGGGGTCGTCATCGATATGACGCTGACCTCCGCGGCCTGCCCGCTCACCGACGTCATCGAGGACCAGGCCCGCGCTGCCCTCGAGGGCCTCGTGCCCTCGCACCGGATCAACTGGGTGTGGATGCCGCCGTGGGGACCCGACAAGATCACGATGGACGGCCGCGAGCAGCTCCGTGCGCTCGGGTTCAACATCTGACCCCGCGGCGGGGCACGGGCACGGCATACCCGCCATGAGCCGGGTCGTCGAGGTGGAGCCGGAGCGCTACGAGGCCTGGCTGAGCAGGTTCCGGGACAACAACCCCGAGCCCGACCCGGCCCAGCGCCTCGGGTCCGTCGAGCCCTTCGACCATCCTCGGGTGGCGCTCCTGCTCGTGCGCCGCGGTGGGTATGCCGTCGGCGTCGGCGACGGTGACCGGCTGAGCGCTCACAAGGTGGGCAGTCGCTACGTCCAGTCCCGGACGGCTGCGGGCGGCTGGTCCCAGCAACGGTTCGCGCGCCGGCGCGGCAACCAGGCCGACGCCCTCGTGTCGGCGGTGGCCGACCAGATGGTCCGCCTCGTGGCCGGCGCCGGCGCCACCGGCCTCGTCGTCGGGGGGGACCGCCCGCTCGTGGCGCAGGTCCTCCTCGACCGGCGGCTCGCGGCCGTGGCCGCCCTCGAGCGCCGAGAGCTCTATGACCTGCCCGACCCCTCGCTCGCGGTTCTCGAGCGCGCGCTCCGCCGGGGCCGGTCGGTCCGCGTCGAGGTCGTCGACCTGCGCTGAGCCGGGACGTGCCGACCCGCGGCTCGGCGCGCCCGGGTCACTCGACGGTGGCGGCCGAGAAGGTGTTGCACGCGTTGATGTCGCCGCTGTTGTAGCCGGTGAGGAACCACTGCTGCCGGGCCTTGCTCGACCCATGGGTCCAGCTCTCGGGGTTGACGGTGCCCCCACCCATCGTGGACTGGATGTGGTCGTCGCCGACGCTCTTGGCCGCCGACAGCGCCGACAGCAAGTCCTGACGGGTGATGCCGGTCAGGAAGGCCGTCCCACCGGCGTCCTTGGTCTCGGTGGCGTGGTTGGCCCACACGCCGGCGAGACAGTCGGCCATCAGCTCGGTGCGAACCGACCCGCTCTGCGGGCCCTGGGGGTCCTGCTGCGCCCGGTCGAGCAGCCCGAGCTCGTCCTGGATGTGGTGGCCGTACTCGTGGGCCACGACGTACTCCTTGGCCAGCTGGCCGGTGTCGGCGCCGAACTGCGTCTGCAGGAGGGTGAAGAAGCTCGCGTCGATGTAGACCTTCTTGTCGAGGGGACAGTAGAAGGGTCCCACCTGGTTCGAGGCCACACCGCACGCCGACTGCGTCTGGCCGCTGTAGATGACCGTCTTGGCCGGGGTGTAGTCGCGCCCGCCCGCCGTGAAGACCCCGCTCCAGTAGTCCTGGACGGAGTTGACGGTCGCGACGACGAGACACGTGTCGTCACGGTTGGCGTCCGCGCCGCTCCTGCACTGGTCGAAGCTCGAGCCTGTGCCGGCGGCGCTCACCTGGCCGGGGTCCATGCCGCTCGTCGGCAGGTCCGAGGGGTTGATGCCGAAGATGAGGCCGAGGATGAGGATGACGACCCCGCCCAGGCCGCCCCCGACGACGAGGCCACCGGGCGCGCCGCTGCGTCCACCCGACTCGACCTGCGAGGTGTCGAGGCGGACATTGTCATTGAAGCTCATGGGGTCCCTCCGGGGCGGTCGCACGACCTTGTCGGCACGCGCCTAGACTAGAGGGCTGGGTGGCTCTCGCGCGGCTGCTGACGATCGCGGTCTGCGTCGGGGCCACCGCCCCATGTCCGGACCGCCACCGACCCCGCCCACGAGGAGCCCGCCGTGATCACCGCGACGTCGATCGAGCTGCGCGCGGGCTCCCGCCTGCTGCTCGACGGGGCGAGCTTCCGGGTGGGCCCCGGCGACCGGATCGGCCTCGTCGGCCGCAACGGGGCCGGCAAGACCACGCTGACCAAGGTGCTGGCCGGGGTCGCCCTCCCGGCGGCCGGCTCGGTCGCCTCGTCGGGCCAGGTCGGCTACCTCCCGCAGGACCCCCGCACCGGCGACCTCGAGGTGACGGCCCGCTCACGCATCCTGTCGGCGCGCGGTCTCGACGTCATCGTCCGGGACCTGCGCGCGGCCGAGCTGGCCATGGCGGGTGAGAACCAGGATCGGGCGATGCGGCGCTACGCGCGCCTCGACGCGGAGTTCACGGCGGCCGGTGGGTATGCCGCCGAGTCCGAGGCGGCCTCGATCGCCGGCGCTCTGGGGCTGTCCGAGCGCGCCCTCGAACAGCCGCTGGGCACCCTCTCGGGTGGCCAGCGTCGCCGGGTCGAGCTGGCCCGGATCCTCTTCTCCGGTGCCGAGACCCTTCTCCTCGACGAGCCGACGAACCACCTCGACGCCGACTCGGTGGCCTGGCTGCGCGACCACCTCAAGGGCTACAAGGGTGGCCTCATCGTCATCTCGCACGACGTGGATCTGCTGGCCGCCGTCGTGACGAAGGTCTTCCACCTCGACGCCAACCGGTGCGAGCTCGACATCTACAACGTCGGCTGGAAGGCCTACCTCCAGCAGCGGGAGACCGACGAGCGCCGCCGGCACCGGGAGCGCGCCAACGCCGAGAAGAAGGCAGCGGCGCTGCTCGCCCAGGCCGACAAGATGCGGGCCAAGGCGACCAAGGCCACGGCGGCCCAGAACATGGCGCGCCGTGCCGAGCGACTGCTCGCCTCGACCGAGGGTGACCGGGCCCGCGACCGCGTGGCACGCCTGCGCTTCCCCGACCCGGCACCGTGCGGGCGGACGCCGCTGCGCGCCGCGGGTCTGTCCCGTTCGTTCGGGTCCAACGAGGTCTTCACCGACGTCGACCTCGCCATCGACCGGGGCTCCCGGGTCGTCGTGCTCGGCCTCAACGGCGCGGGCAAGACGACGCTGCTGCGGATCCTCGCGGGGGTCGACGAGCCCGACACCGGGGCCGTCGAGGCGGGACACGGCCTCAAGCTGGGCTACTACGCCCAGGAGCACGAGAACCTCGACGTGGCCCGGACCGTCCTGGAGAACATGAAGTCGGCGGCCCCCGACCTCGGCGAGACCGAGGTGCGCAAGGTGCTGGGCAGCTTCCTGTTCTCGGGCGACGACGTCGACAAGCCCGCGGGGGTTCTTTCCGGTGGGGAGAAGACCCGGCTCTCGCTCGCCCTGCTCGTCGTCTCGGCGGCCAACGTGCTGCTGCTCGACGAGCCGACGAACAACCTCGACCCCGCGTCCCGCGAGGAGATCCTCGGCGCGCTGCGCGGCTTCAAGGGCGCGGTCGTCCTCGTCACCCACGACGAGGGCGCGGTCGACGCACTCGAGCCCGAGCGGATCCTCCTGCTGCCCGACGGCGTCGAGGACCTCTGGGGCCAGGACTACCGCGACCTCGTCTCGCTGGCCTGAGCCGCCCGAGCCGGTATGCCGCACCGGGCGGCATACCGGCGGGTCGGGACGGGCGTCAGGCCGGGGCGACCGGGAGCTTGGCCAGCGCCCGGGCGACCGACTCCTGCAGCTCGGTGTCGCTCCACGAGTGGTCGGTGAGGTCGCCGTGGAGGTACGCCTCGTAGGCCGGCAGATCGAGGTGGCCGTGCCCCGAGAGGCCGACGACGATGACCTTCTCCTCACCCGTCTCGACCGCGGCGCGGGCCTCGGCGAGCATGGCGGCCAGAGCGTGCGTCGACTCGGGGGCCGGCACGATGCCCTCGGTCCGGGCGAAGAGGACCCCGGCGGCGAAGGTGTCGCTCTGCGGGACGGCGACGGCCTCGATGAGCCGCTCCTCGTACAGGTGCGAGATGAGAGGGCTCATCCCGTGGTAGCGCAGTCCGCCGGCATGGATCGGGTCCGGGATGAAGTCGTGACCGAGAGTGTGCATCTTCATCATCGGCGTGAGCCCGGCGACGTCGCCGTAGTCGTAGGCGTAGGTGCCCTGGGTCAGGGACGGGCAGGATGCCGGCTCGGCGGCGCGCAGCACCGGGCCGCTGCCGCTCGCGAGCTTCTCGCGGAGGAACGGCGTGATCAGGCCGCCGAAGTTCGAGCCGCCGCCGGCGCAGCCGATGACCAGGTCGGCCGTCTCGCCGGCCTTGGCGAGCTGCAGGAGGGTCTCCTCGCCGATGATGCTCTGGTGGAGCAGGACGTGGTTGAGGACGCTCCCGAGGGCGTAGTTCGCGTTGGGGTCGCCGGCCGCCACCTCGACGGCCTCGCTGATCGCGATGCCCAGCGAGCCGGGGGAGTCGGGGTGCTCGGCGAGGACGGCCCGCCCGGAGGCGGTGAGCGTCGACGGGCTCGGGTGGATCGTGCCGCCGAGGGTCTCGATCATGATCCGGCGGTAGGGCTTGCCGTCGTACGAGGCGCGGACCTGCCAGACCTCGCACTCGATGCCGAACTGGGCGCACGCGAAGGCGAGGGAGGTGCCCCACTGCCCGGCGCCGGTCTCGGTCGTCAGCTTCCTGACGCCGGCCTTGGCGTTGTAGAACGCCTGGGCCACATCGGTGTTGGGCTTGTGCGAACCGGCGGGCGAGACGCCTTCGTACTTGTAGTAGATGTGCGCCGGCGTCCCGAGTGCCTTCTCGAGGTTGTGCGCCCGGTACAGCGGCGAGGGGCGCCACAGTCGGTAGACGTCGAGCACCTCCTCGGGGATGTCGATGTACTTCTCGGTGGTGACCTCCTGGAGGATCAGGTCCATCGGGAAGATCGCCGCCAGGTCCTCGGGCCCCACCGGCGCCCCGGTCGCCGGGTGCAGCGGCGGCGGCGGCGGGGTCGGCAGGTCGTGGAGGATGTTGTACCAGCGGGTGGGCATCTCGCTCTCGTCGAGCGTGATCTTGTGCGTGTTCACCGGTGCCACGGCATACCCCTTCGGCTGCGGGCCGCTCCCACGGCGGCGCCCACCTCATCCTGGCGCGGGGGCCGGGCGTGCCGACAGCGCGGTCCATCATGTGACGCATCACAGCCGGGCGGCCTCGGGCCGGCGGCCCGAAGGGGAATCGGTGTCGGGGCGCCGTGGTTGACTGACCGGGCACCAGGGCGGCGGACGGAGGCGACCGATGAGCATGCAGGCGTGGCACATGGTCCGGAGCCTGACCCGTGACGCGAGCGTGACGGAGCACGAGCTGCGCCCCGGGACGACGCGCCGGGTGCTCACCTACGCCGGGCCCTACCGGGCCCAGATCGGGGTCTTCCTGGCGCTCGTCGTCCTGGACGCCGTGCTCACGGTCGCCACGCCGCTGCTGCTCAAGACCATCGTCGACAACGGCGTGCTGCCCAAGGACTCCGGCCTGGTCGTGCGGATCTCGCTCGTCGTCGCCGCGATCGCCGTCGTCACGGCGCTCGAGACGATGCTCCAGCGGTGGTACTCCTCGCGGATCGGCGAGGGTCTCATCTACGACCTGCGCACCCAGGTCTTCTCGCACGTCCTGCGACAGCCGATAGCGTTCTTCACCCGGACCCAGACCGGGGCCCTCGTCAGCCGCCTCAACAGCGACGTCATCGGCGCGCAGCAGGCCTTCACCTCGGTCCTGTCCAGCGTCGTGAGCAACGCGATCTCGCTCGTCCTCATCGTCGTGGCCATGGCGACGCTGTCCTGGCAGCTCACCCTCGGCGCGCTCGTCCTCGTGCCGTTCTTCATCGTCCCCGCACGGCTGATGGGCCGTCGTCTCTCGGCGATGTCCTACGAGCAGATGAACCTCAACGCCGACATGGGCACCCGGATGACCGAGCGCTTCAACGTCGCAGGCGCCCTGCTCGTCAAGCTCTTCGGCCGGCCGCGCACCGAGGACGTCGAGTACGCCGAGCGCGCCGGCAAGGTCCGCGACATCGGGGTCCGCATCGCCGTCAACCGCTCGGTCTTCCTCGTGGCGCTCACCCTGGTGGCCGCTCTGGCGACCGCCATGGTCTACGGGTTCGGCGGCGTGATGGCGGTCCGGGGCTCGCTCACCGTGGGTTCGCTGCTCGCCCTCACAGCCCTTCTCGCCCGGCTCTACGCCCCGCTCACGGCGATCTCGAACGTCCGGGTCGACGTCATGACCGCGCTCGTGTCGTTCGAGCGGGTCTTCGAGGTGCTCGACCTCGAGCCCCTCGTCGCCGAGGCCCCGGGAGCCCGGGCGCTCCCCGGCGGACCGGTGCGGGTCGACGTCGCCGACGTCGGCTTCTCCTACCCCTCCGCCGACGCCGTGTCCCTACCGTCCCTCGAGGGCCTGAGCATCGGGGACCGGCGGGCCGGCGGACCGGTCCTGCACGACGTGTCCTTCACGGTCGAGCCCGGGCAGCTCGTCGCCCTCGTGGGGCCGAGCGGTGCCGGCAAGACGACGGTGACCTCTCTCGTCGCCCGGCTCTACGACCCCGACAGCGGCTCGATCCGGATCAACGGGGTCGACCTGCGCGAGGCCACCCTGGAGTCCGTGCACCGCACGATCGGCGTCGTGACCCAGGAGGCCCACCTCTTCCACGACACGATCCGTGCCAACCTCTTGTATGCCGCGCCCGGGGCCACCGAGGCCGACCTCGTCGCGGCCCTCGAGGCGGCCCAGGTGTGGCCGCTCGTGCGGTCGCTACCCGCCGGCCTGGACACCGTCGTCGGCGACCGCGGGCACCGCCTCTCGGGCGGGGAGAAGCAGCGGCTGGCCATCGCCCGGCTGTTGCTCAAGAGCCCCGGCCTGGTCATCCTCGACGAGGCGACCGCCCACCTCGACAGCGAGTCCGAGGTGGCGGTCCAGCGCGCCCTCGACGCGGCCCTGCGGGACCGCAGCGCCCTCGTCATCGCGCACCGGCTCTCGACGATCCGCGGGGCCGACCTCATCCTCGTCGTCGACGGCGGGACCGTCGTCGAGCGGGGTCGGCACGCCGAGCTCGTCGCCGCCGGAGGCCTGTACGCCGAGCTGTACCGGACTCAGTTCGCCGACGACACCGTCGAGGCCGGCAGCGCTCGCCCCGGCGACCGCTGAGTCAGTCGACGTCCTCCTCCTCCCAGATGCTCGGCTTCCGCACCCTGACGGCGGCCTCCGGACGCTCCTCACGCAGCTCCCTGCGGATCCCGAAGAAGATGAGGACGAAGCCGACCGGCATCGACCCCCACCACTGGAAGGCGTAGGCCTGGTTCGGCCCCAGGTCCCGGCTGGGCGGTGCGAGCGGCTCGGGGCGCGGGGGAGTGACGCCGGCGGCGGTCCGCTCGCTGTCCAGGATGACGTAGGCGTCGAGGAGGCCGGCACCGACCTCGCGGCCGGCCTCGGCGAGGTCGATGCTGGCGAGCTGTCCGGCAGGCATGTCCCGGTGCAGAGACGGCTCACCCGCCTTGAGCCAGCCGGTCACCGTCACGGTGCCCGTCGGGGCGGGTGGGATGTCCGGCAGGTCTCTCGCGGTCCGCCCGTTGTCGACCCAGCCCCGGTCGACGAGCACCGTGCCGTCGCCGTCGACCGCGAAGGGCGCGACGACCTCGTAGCCGTAGACACCGTTGTTCGGACGGTTGCGCACAAAGAGCTGCGGTCCGAGGTAGTGCCCGGTCGCGCTCACGTGCGTCCACTCGTCGGCCAGGTCGAAGCCGGTGCCGTGCAGGATGCCGCCGATGGGGCGCGGGTCGGCGGCGTAGTGCAGGTCGAGGAGATGGTTGCGATAGGCCTTCCCCTCGTAGCGACCCCACTGCCAGGTCCCCAGGTGGTAGGACAGCACGGCATACAGCGCCGCGGCGAGCAGAGCACCCAGCCATCTCCATGTCACGAGCCGCCTGAGCACGCCGCCACCCTAGCCGTCGTAGATTGGTCCTCTATGACCCAGGCACCGCAGCCCCGCCTGCTCGACCGGTTCGGCCGGATCGGGCGGGATCTGCGTGTCTCGGTGACCGACCGATGCAACCTGCGCTGCACCTACTGCATGCCGGCCGAGGGGCTGGACTGGATGCCGCGCCCCGAGATGCTCACCGACGGCGAGCTGCTGCGCCTGGTCGCCGTCATGGTCGGCCTCGGCGTCACCCAGGTCCGGCTGACCGGGGGCGAGCCGCTGCTGCGTCGCAGCCTCGTCGACATCGTCGCCGGGATCGCCGCCCTCGAACCGCGGCCACGCATCGCCATGACGACCAACGGCGTCGGCCTGGACCGCCTCGCGCGACCCCTCGCCGACGCGGGGCTGGACCGGGTCAACGTCAGCCTCGACACGGTCGACCGGGCCCACTTCGAGCGGCTGACTCGGCGCGACCGTTTCGACGACGTCGTGTCCGGCCTCAAGGCCGCGGCCGACGCGGGGCTCACCCCCGTCAAGGTCAACGCGGTGGCGATGCGCGGGGTCAACGACACCGACGTGGTGGACCTGCTCCAGTGGTGCCTCGACCGGGGCTACGAGCTGAGGTTCATCGAGCAGATGCCCCTCGACGCGCAGCACTCGTGGCACCGCAGCGAGATGGTCACCCAGGGCGAGATCCTCGAGCGGCTCGCTGCCCGGTTCACCCTCACCCCGGTGCCGGACCGGGGGAGCGCGCCGGCCGAGCGCTTCCTCATCGACGGTGGTCCCGAGACGGTCGGGGTCATCGCGAGCGTCTCGGCCCCGTTCTGCGCCAGCTGCGACCGGGTCCGCCTGACCGCCGACGGGCAGGTGCGCAACTGCCTCTTCGCCCGCCGCGAGGTGGACCTGCGCGGGCCGCTGCGCGACGGAGCCACCGATGCCGAGCTGGCCGACCTCGTCGTGGCCGAGATGGCGCGCAAGGAGGCCGGGCACGGGATCTCCCGCCCGGACTTCCAGCAGCCGACCCGGCCGATGTCGGCCATCGGCGGCTGACCGGCCGCGCCCTGGCCGTCGCGCACGATGCGTCGACGGGTGGTCAGCCGGCCGTCTCGGGGATCGCGTCGGCCGGCACGACGTCCTTGAGGAAGCCCCGCAGGCGGAGGAACTCCGCCAGCTGGTCGCGATGCTCGTCGCAGCCCAGCCATACCTTGCGGCGGTCGGGGTCGTGGAGCTTCGGGTTGTTCCACAGCAGCGCCCAGCTCGCCTCGGCGCGGCACGCCTTGGCGCTGCAGACGAGCGGCAGGGCCTCCGGCTCGGCGCCGCTCACCGCTCGAGGTGGTGGACGTCGTCGGCACGCGGCACGACCGGACCCACCTGGCCCAGCGCACGCGGTCGGGTCGCGTTGGCGAGGACGACCGCGAAGAACGGAAGGACGACGGCCAGGGCGACACACGTCCAGCGCAGCCAGCCCTGGAACACGAAGGCGCCCGCGAAGCAGGCCGTGCGGATACCCATCGTCACGAGGTAGCGCTTGATCCGTTCGCGCTGTTCGGCCTCGAGCGACTCCGGGGCACTCGTCACCGACTGGACCACAGGGTCGAAACGTCGGCTGAGCTTCATCATCACCTCACTCTATGACGTCCCCGGGGACGCTACCCGGCCCTGTGCAGGGTGATGCGGGCTACCCGCGGGTAGTCCACTAGCGTTCCCGCTCAGGTGCGGCCACGGGGGTCGCCGGAGGAGGGGACCGTCGACCATGAGCGAGGCCCGCACCGTGCTCGTGACCGGAGGCAACCGAGGGATCGGCCTCGCGATCGCCCGCGCCATGGCGGCGGCGGGAGACCGCGTCGCGATCACCTACCGCAGCGGCACCCCGCCGACCGGGCTCGTCGCCGTGCAGGGCGACGTCACGGACAGCGCGTCGGTCGACGCGGCCTTCACCGAGGCCGAGCAGAAGCTCGGTGGTCCGATCGAGGTGCTCGTGGCCAACGCCGGAGTCACCCGCGACGGCCTGCTCATGCGGATGAGCGACGACGACTTCGACGCCGTGCTCCAGACCAACCTGGCCGGGGCCTTCCGGTGCGCCCGGCGGGCCAGCACCGGGATGATCCGGCTGCGCCGGGGCCGGATGGTCTTCATCTCCAGCGTCGTCGGTCTCTACGGCTCGCCCGGCCAGGCGAACTATGCCGCGAGCAAGGCCGGACTCGTGGGGCTGGCCCGATCGATCACCCGCGAGCTGGGGGGCCGCGGCATCACCGCCAACGTCGTCGCCCCCGGCTTCATCGAGACCGACATGACGGCGACCCTGCCGCCGGACCGGGTGGCGGCCTACCAGGCCAGCATCCCCGCGGGGCGGTTCGCCCGGCCCGAGGAGGTGGCCGAGGTGGTCCGCTTCCTCGCGAGCGACGCCGCCGCCTACATCTCCGGCGCCGTCATCCCGGTCGACGGCGGTCTGGGCATGGGGCACTGAGCCACCCAAGGACCCGATAGCGTCGTCCCGGACGACATCCCTGCGCGGCGCGGCGGCGGCATACCGGCGCACAGCCAGGACCCCACGAGGAAGGACCCACATGCTGCTCGAGGGCAAGAAGCTGCTCATCACCGGGGTGCTCATGGAGACCTCGATCGCCTTCCACGTGGCGAGGATCGCCCAGGAGCAGGGCGCCGACCTCGTGCTCACGTCCTTCGGGCGGGCGATGAAGATCACGAGCACGATCGCGCGGCGCCTCCCTCGGCCGGCACCGGTCGTCGAGCTCGACGTGACGAGCGAGGAGGACCTCGGGGCCCTCGCCGAGCGGGTGCGCGAGCACGTGCCGCACCTGGACGGCGTCCTGCACTCCATCGGCTTCGCCCCGCAGGGCGCGTTCACCTTCATGGAGGGCACCTGGGACGACGTCGCCACCGCCGTCCAGGTGTCCGCCTACTCCCTGCAGAGCCTCACCAAGGCCGCCCTGCCGCTCATGGGCCCTGGGGGGTCCGTCGTCGGGCTCACCTTCGACGCCCGGTACGCCTGGCCCCTCTACGACTGGATGGGGGTGGCCAAGGCCGCCTTCGAGTCGACGAACCGGTACCTCGCCCGGGACCTGGGTCCGCTGGGCCTGCGGGTCAACCTCGTCTCCGCCGGGCCGCTGCGCACGACCGCGGCCAAGTCGATCCCCGGCTTCGAGGCCTTCGAGGCGGAGTGGCACCGGCGGGCGCCGCTGCCCTGGGACGTCGACGACCCCGAGCCCGCGGCGAAGGCCTGTGTGGCCCTGCTGTCGGACTGGTTCCCCCGCACCAGCGGCGAGATCGTCCACGTCGACGGCGGCTTCCACGCGATGGGCGGCTGACCCGCAGGTCGCTCCCGCGTCCTCCGACCACCGAGGCCCTGGCCGGTGCCTACAGCGCGGCGGTGCCGTCGGCGGCGTCCGCCTCCTCGATCTCCTCACGGGTGATCCCGAGGAGGAACAGCACGGCGTCGAGATAGGGAACGGTGACCGAGGCGTCGGCCTGCTCGCGGACGAGGGGCTTGGCGTTGAAGGCCACGCCGAGGCCGGCCGCCTGGAGCATGTCGATGTCGTTGGCCCCGTCGCCGACCGCGACGGTCCTGCTCAGCGGCAGCCCCTCGGCCGCCGCGAACCGGCGCAGCGCCGCCGCCTTGCCGGCCCGGTCGACGATCTCGCCGGCGGTCCGGCCGGTCAGCACCCCGTCACGAACCTCGAGGCTGTTGGCCGCCACGAGCCCGATGCCGAGATCCGCCGCGATCGGGCCGACGACCTCGAGGAAGCCGCCGGAGACGAGCGCCACGGCGAACCCCAGCCGCTGCAGGGTCCGGACGAGGGTACGGGCGCCCGGGGTCAGCCGCACGCTCTCGCGGACCTGCTCGAACACGGACGCGGGCAGCCCGCTCAGCGCCGCGACGCGCGCGGTGAGGCTCTCGGCGAAGTCGAGCTCGCCGCGCATCGCCCGCTCCGTGACGGCAGCGACCTCGGCCTCACGCCCCGCGTGCGCGGCGAGCAGCTCGATCACCTCGTCCTGGATGAGCGTGGAGTCGACGTCCATGACGACGAGCCGGCGGCCGCGCCGCGCCAGGCCGGCCGGCGCCACGGCGACATCGATGCCTGCGGCCGCGGCCACGAGGGCCAGCTCGCCGCGCAGGGCGGTGACCTCGGCCCCCGAGACGTCGAGCTCGATCGTCGTCACGGGATAGCGCGCCAGCCGGCGGATGCGGTCGATGTTGGCCCCATGGGCGGCGATGCTGCGCGCCACCTGCGCGACGGCACCGGCCCGCAGCGGGGCCCCGATGACCACGACGGCCACCCGCCCGGTCCGGCGGTGGGCGTTGTCGCCCCGCCCGCTGCTGAACCGCACGTCCATCCCCAGCCGTGCCCCGACCTCCTCGGCGACCGTGACGAGCGGACCGCTGGGGCCGTCCGCCGCGAGGAGGGCGGCGAGGGTGAGCCGGCCCCGGACGACGACCTGCTCGAGGTCGAGGACCTCGGCGCCGACCTCCGCGAGGGCGTCGAAGAGAGCGCTCGTCACCCCGGGCCGGTCCTCCCCGGACAGCGTGAGCAGGACGGTGCGCGGCTCGTCGGCGCCGGGAGTCATGGACACGCTCGTCAGGCTAGCCAGCGCCGCGGTCGGCCCGCCGCCGCGTCCGTATGCCGCGGCGCCGCGAGGCCACGGCATACCCGCCGTGCGACCGGCGGGGCAGCCTCACTCGGTGACCATCTGCTCCTTGCCGACGACGACGAGGCCGGACTCGGTCACGACGAAGCCCCGGGCCCGGTCGTGCTCGAGGTCGTAGCCGATGGTGGTGCCCTCGGGGATGATGACGTTCTTGTCGATGATCGCGCGCCGGATCCGCACGTGCCGCCCGATGACGACGCTGTCGAGGATCACCGCCGCCTCGACCTCGGTGTAGCTGTGGACCTTGACGTTGGGGGCGACGACGGAGTTGTTGATCCGGGCCCCCGAGATGACGACGCCGGGGGAGACGGCGCTGTTGAGCGCCTCCCCGAACCGGCCGTTGTGGCCGTGCACGAACTTCGCCGGCGGGTACGGCCCGTAGTCGGTGTAGATCGGCCAGTCGTAGTTGTAGAGGTTGAAGATCGGGTGGATCGAGATGAGGTCCATGTGGGCGTCGTAGTACGAGTCGAGGGTCCCGACGTCGCGCCAGTAGCCGCGGTCCCGATCGGTGCTGCCGGGCACGTCGTTGTTCTTGAAGTCGTAGACGCAGGCCCGGCCCTGGTCGACGAAGGACGGGACGATGTCGCCACCCATGTCGTGCTTGCTGCCCTCGAGGTCGTGGTCCCGGGTCACCGCGTCCACGAGGACGTCGGCGTCGAAGACGTAGTTGCCCATCGAGGCGAGGACCTCCTCGGGGCTGTCGGGAAGGCCCTTGGCATCGGTGGGCTTCTCGCGGAACGCCCGGATCCGCCGCGGGTCGGTGTCGTCGACCTCGATGACGCCGAACTGGTCGGCCAGCGAGATCGGCTGCCGGATCGCCGCGACCGTCACACCGGTGCCCGTCTCGATGTGCTGGGCGACCATCTGCGAGAAGTCCATCCGGTAGACGTGGTCCGCCCCGACGACGACCACGATGTCGGGCCGCTCGTCCCGGATCGTGTTGAGGGACTGGTAGATGGCGTCGGCGCTGCCGAGGTACCAGTTCTTGCCGACCCGCTGCTGGGCCGGGATGGGGGCCACGTAGTTGCCGAGCATCGTCGACATCCGCCAGGTCTTGGTGACGTGCCGGTCGAGGCTGTGCGACTTGTACTGGGTGAGCACGACGACCTTGAGGTAGCCGGAGTTGACGACGTTGCTCAGGGCGAAGTCGATGAGACGGTAGATGCCGCCGAAGGGGACGGCCGGCTTGGCCCGGTCCCGCGTGAGAGGCATCAGGCGCTTCCCCTCACCACCAGCGAGGACGATCGCGAGAACCTTGGGACCACCGCTGCGGTATGCCATGTTCTGACCCTAGAGAACGGGCACCCTCGCGGCCACCCCGGGTGGCGACTACGGTGGCGGATGTGAGAGCCGACATCCTGACCAAGGAGTACCCGCCCAACATCTACGGAGGCGCCGGGGTCCACGTCCAGGAGCTCGTCCGGGCGCTTCGGGACCGGGGGGACATCGACGTCCGGGTCCACGCGTTCGGCACACCGCGTGACGAGGCGGGCACCCTGGGCTACCCCGACCTGGCCGAGCTGGCCGGGGCCAACGCGGCCGTCCAGACGATGGGGGTCGACCTGGCCATGGCGGGGGACTGCGCGGGTGCCGACCTCGTCCACTCCCACACCTGGTACGCGAACTTCGGCGGCCACGTCGCCTCGCTGCTGCACGGCATCCCGCACGTCATCTCCGCCCACAGCCTCGAGCCGCTCCGGCCGTGGAAGGCCGAGCAGCTCGGTGGCGGCTACCGGCTCTCGTCCTGGGTCGAGCGGACCGCCTACGAGGCCGCCGATGCCGTCATCGCCGTCAGCGCGGGGATGCGTGCCGACATCCTGCGCAGCTACCCCCAGATCGACCCGGCGAAGGTCCACGTCGTCCACAACGGCATCGACTCCGACGGATGGCGTCGCACGGTCGACGACGCCCTGGTCCGAGCCCGCGGTGTCGACCCCGACCGGCGCTCGGTCGTCTTCGTGGGGCGGATCACCCGGCAGAAGGGCCTGCCGTACCTCCTGCGTGCGGTCGCCGACCTCCCGCCGGACGTCCAGATCGTCCTGCTGGCCGGGGCACCGGACACCCCCGAGATCCAGGCCGAGGTCGAGGAGCTCATCGCCGACCTCCGCTCCCACCGTGACGGGGTCGTCTGGATCCCCGAGATGCTCAAGCGGGCCGATGTCATCGCCCTGCTCAGCTCGGCCACCGTCTTCGCCTGCCCGTCCGTCTACGAGCCGCTGGGCATCGTCAACCTCGAGGCCATGGCCTGCGAGCTGCCCGTCGTCGCGACCGCCACCGGCGGCATACCCGAGGTCGTGGTCGACGGTGAGACCGGCTGGCTGGTCCCGATCGAGCAGGTCCAGGACGGCACGGGGACCCCCGTCGACGAGCGCCGCTTCGTCGCGGACCTCGCAGCTGCCCTCGACGACGCCGTCAGCGACCCGGCCCGGGCGCGCGACCGGGGTCTGGCCGGCCGGCGACGTGCCGTCGAGAGCTTCTCCTGGGCCACCATCGGCGACCGGACGCTCGAGGTCTACGGCGAGGTGCTCGGGGGCTAGCGGGCCGGAACCCACCCGGCGAGCATCGCCACGGCGGCGTTCGTGGCGGTCGCGAGCGCCCGGTCGGCGTCGCGGCGCAGGGTACGGAGCACCCGCTCGCGGCTGTCCAGCGTCGACGTGTCGACGGCTCCCATGGGTGCCTCCAGGCCCCGGGCCGCCGTGGCGGCCACCGCTGCGGCGGTGCGGATGGTCACGGCCACCGCCCCGGGCACCCTCTGGGGCAGGGACCACTCCCTGGTCCGACCCTCGGCTGCCGCTCGCGCCCGGGCCGCGTCGAACGGCCGGCCACCGAGCCGCTCCAGGTCGTCGGCCGCCTCGGCCATCGCCCGCGCGAGGACCCGTCCCGCCTCCCGGGCGTCGAGCGACTCGACCCGGTGCCTGGGCACGGGGTCGGCGTCGTATGCCGTCCACCGCACCGCCAGCCCGCGGTCCCCGGCGGGCCCGTAGTCCGAGACCTCGGGCACGAGGAGGCCCCCGAGCGAGGGGGCCACGACGCACTCGCCGGCCTCCGTGGCAGCGGCGAGGACATCGACGGACGAGCGCGGCATACCCGCCGAGTCACCGGGAGCCGGGAACGCGACGAGCAAGGCCGCCTCGCCGAGCTCCCGCCAGAGTGGGACCCGCTCGAGGTCGCCGGAGACGTCGTCGGCGTCCGGATGGGCCCGGCGCACCGCGTCGGCGACGTCGCCTCCGCTCGCCCAGGCATCGGTCACCCACAGGGCGACACGCACGCAGACGGGGAGCTCGGGCACCGCGCCATCGTAGGTGCGGCCGGGTCGTCTAGGGTTGCTGGACATGAGCGACGTCCTGGCCCTGGCAGGGGTGAGCGTCGTTCGGGGGACCTCCACGCTCCTCGACGACGTGTCGTGGGAGGTCGAGGAGGGCCAACGCTGGGTCATCCTCGGTCCCAACGGCGCCGGCAAGACCACCCTGCTCCAGATCGCCGCCGCCCGGATGCACCCGACGACCGGGGTGGCCGGGGTCCTCGGCGAGGTGCTCGGGGCGGTCGACGTCTTCGAGCTCCGGCCCCGGATCGGCCTGGCGTCGGCCTCGCTCGCCGACCGGATCCCCGGGGGCGAGCGGGTCACGGACGTCGTCGTCACCGCCTCCTACGGGGTCGTCGGCCGGTGGCGCGAGACCTATGACCGCCTGGACCACCAGCGCGCGCTGGAGCTGCTCGAAGCCCTCGGCGCCGGCCAGCTCGCCGACCGGAGGTACGGCACCCTCTCGGAGGGGGAGCGCAAACGGGTCCAGATCGCGCGGGCCCTGATGACCGACCCCGAGCTCATGCTCCTCGACGAGCCGGCGGCCGGTCTCGACCTCGGCGGGCGGGAGGACCTGGTCAAGCGCCTCGGCGACCTCGCCGCCGACCTGTCGGCCCCGGCCATCATCGTCGTCACCCACCACGTCGAGGAGATCCCGCCGAACTTCACCGACGTCCTGCTGCTCCGGGGCGGGCGGATCGTCGCGCAGGGCCCGATCGAGATCACGCTCACGGCCGAGAACCTCTCGCGGACCTTCGACATGCCGCTCGTGCTCGAGCGGCGCGGCGCGCGGTTCGCCGCACGTGCTGCCGATCCGGAGGCGGAACGACGATGATGGCAAGGACGTCTAAGGGGCGCGCCCGTTCGTCCTGAGCGCGCGGAGGAGGACTGACATGGACTGGCTCACCAACTACGCGTGGCTCGCCTGGGTGGGGATCGCCCTGGCCCTGGCCGCCGTCGAGGCGGCCACCGTCGACTTCGTCTTCATCATGCTCGCCGGGGGAGCCCTGGCCGGCGCCGTGGCAGCCGGGTTCGGTGCCGGCTTCGTCGTCCAGGTCGTCGTCGCCGTCGTCGTCGCCCTGCTCCTGCTCGGCGTCGTCCGCCCCCTGCTCAAGCGGCACTTCACCGACGGCGAGATGGGCCGCGACATCGGGGCGGCCGGACTGGTCGGGCGCCACGCCCGGGTCCTGCAGCACGTGACCACCACGGACGGCCGGGTCAAGCTCAACGGCGAGACCTGGAGCGCCCGGATCGCCATGGGCGGGACCGCCTGCCCGCCGGGCGCCGAGGTCCGCGTCCTCGCCATCGAGGGGGCGACCGCCATCGTCGCGGCCGTCTCCACCATCGACCCCTCCGAGGACGCAGCGGCCCATTAGGGGGTTCGCCCTTGCACCTCGAGATCGGAGAACCATCCATGCCCAGCATTGGCATCATCGTGCTGCTGCTGCTGCTCCTCTTCGCCGTCATCGTGCTGATCCGGACGATCCGGATCGTCCCGCAGCAGACGGCGGTCATCGTCGAGCGGCTCGGCAAGTACCACGCGACCTTCGTCCCGGGCCTGAACATCCTCGTCCCGTTCATCGACAAGGTCCGGGCGAACATCGACCTGCGCGAGCAGGTGGTCTCGTTCCCGCCGCAGCCGGTGATCACCTCGGACAACCTGGTCGTCAACATCGACACCGTCATCTACTACTCGGTCATCGACGCCAAGTCGGCGGTCTACGAGATCGCCAACTTCATCCAAGGCATCGAGCAGCTCACCGTCACCACGCTGCGTAACGTCATCGGCTCGCTCGACCTCGAGCAGACCCTCACCAGCCGCGACCAGATCAACGGTCAGCTGCGCGGGGTCCTCGACGAGGCCACCGGCAAGTGGGGCATCCGGGTCAACCGGGTCGAGCTCAAGGCGATCGACCCGCCGATGTCGGTCCAGGAGTCCATGGAGAAGCAGATGAAGGCCGAGCGGGACCGTCGTGCGGCCATCCTCAACGCCGAGGGCGTCAAGCAGAGCCAGATCCTCACGGCCGAGGGCGAGAAGCAGAGCCAGATCCTGCGGGCCGAGGGCTCCGCGCAGGCCCGGATCCTCGAGGCCCAGGGGCAGGCCCGGGCCATCCAGCAGGTCTTCGAGGCGATCCACCGGGGCAAGCCGACCCAGAAGCTGCTCGCCTACCAGTACCTCCAGGTGCTGCCCCAGATCGCCCGGGGCGACTCGAACAAGATGTGGATCATCCCCTCCGAGCTGACCGACGCCCTCAAGGGGATCGGCGGCATGCTCGGCCGCGACGGTGGCGGTGGCGGCCTCGACGGCGGCACCGAGGAGGAGTGGGTCGACGACAACCCACCCCCCGAGAACGTCTTCGAGGAGACCGTCCTCGAGGACCCGGCCCAGGCGCTGGCGGAGGCCCGCGGGCAGGCCGGACGCGCCTCCCAGGAGGCGACCGAGCACGCCAGCCCGGTCGGTCGCGTCCAGCCTCCGCTGGGCCGCCCGGTCGACGCCGTGCCCGAGCGACCCACCCCGCCACCGGCGATCCCGCCGGCACCGCCCCAGCAGCCCGCCATCGCGCCGGTCGTGCCACCGGTCACCGAGGAGCCGCACTTCCCGGAGCCTCCGGAGGCGCCCTTCCAGCCGTGAGGGACCGCGGGTCGGCCGCCTCGGCCGACCCGCGGTCACCGGCACCGGACACCCGGTCACCCTCGCTAGGGTGACCGGGTGTCCGTGCTCGCCGCCGTGTCGATCGTCCTTGCGGGGATGGCGGCCGGGACGATCAACACGATCGTCGGCTCGGGGACGCTCATCACCTTCCCCACCCTCCTGCTCTTCGGGGTCCCGCCCGTCACGGCCAACATGTCGAACACCGTCGGGCTGCTCTTCGGCGGGATGACCGGAGCCGCCGGCTACCGGGCCGAGCTGACCGGCGCGACCGCCACGCTCCGGCGGCTGGTCCCCATGTCGGTGCTCGGCGGAGCCGTCGGGGCGTTGCTGCTGCTCGTCCTCGACCCGGCGGCGTTCCGGGCGATCGTGCCGGTCCTCATCGCCCTCGGGGTCCTGCTCGTGGTCCTCGGCCCGCGGCTGTCCCGGGCCGGCGTCCGGCACCACTCCGACACCGACGTCGGCTGGCACCGCTGGGCGATGATGGTCGGGGTGTTCGGCGCCGCCATCTACGGCGGCTACTTCGGCGCGGCCCAGGGCGTCATCCTCATGGGGATCATGGGCATCCTCAGCAGCGAGCCCCTCCAGCGCCTCAACGGCTACAAGAACGTCCTCGCCACGGCCGCCAACCTCGTCGCTGCCGCCGTCTTCGTCGTCGTGGCGCGGGGCCAGATCGACTGGCTCGTCGCCGGGCTCATCGCGGCGGGATCGATCGTCGGTGGGGTCCTGGGCGCCACCGTCGGCCGACGACTCTCGCCGTCGGTGCTGCGAGCCGTCATCGTCGTCATCGGGATCATCGCGCTCGTCAAGCTGCTGTGGTTCGGCTGATGGTCCACACCGTCACCGACCTCGGGGACCCCCGCCTCGCCGACTACGTCGCCCTCACCGACGTCGCCCTCCGGCGCCGCAGCGAGCCCGAGCGCGGGCTGTTCATCGCCGAGTCCGAGAAGGTCATCCGTCGGGCGCTGGCCGCCGGGATGCGCCCGCGCTCCTACCTCATGGCCCCGCGGTGGCTCACCGACCTCGCCGACCTCGTCGCCGACGCCGAGGCGAGCGGCATCCCCGTCTTCGTCGGCGAGCCCGACGTCATCGAGTCGCTCACCGGGTTCCACCTGCACCGGGGTGCGCTGGCGGCGATGGGGCGCCCGCCGCTGCCGGCCGTGGAGGACGTATGCCGGTCCGCTCGGCGGGTGCTCGTCCTCGAGGACGTCGTCGACCACACCAACGTCGGTGCGGCCTTCCGCAGTGCCGCGGGCCTCGGCGTCGACGCCGTCCTCGTGACGCCCCGCTGTGCCGACCCGCTCTACCGCCGCAGCATCAGGGTGTCGATGGGGACCGTCTTCCAGGTCCCGTGGACACGGGTCGAGCCGTGGCCGGGCGGGGTGCAGGTGCTGCGCGGGCTCGGCTTCACCGTGGCCGCGCTGGCCCTGGCCGACGATGCGGTGCCGCTCGAGGCGCTGGCGGCCGACCCGCCGGACCGGGTCGCCCTGGTCCTCGGCACCGAGGGCGACGGGCTGGGGCGGCGCACCCTCGAGGCGGTCGACCTCACGGTGACGATCCCGATGGCCGCCGGTGTGGACTCCCTCAACGTGGCGGCCGCCTCGGCCGTCGCCGCCTGGGCGCTGCGGGTCAGCTGACGAGACGGGCCAGCAGGCCCTCGAGCTCCGCGGCCGGGTCGGCCGTCAGCCCGCCGTGGACGGGTCCGGGCTGGACGACCGTCGACCGGGGTGCGGCGATCCACCCGAAGCGCTTGCCGAGCGACTCCAGGTGCGGCAGGTCCGCCGAGGAGTCGCCGCGGCATACCCGGGCCAGGGCCTCGACCGCGTCCTCGACCGCGCCCGCGTCCACGCCCGGGGCCAGGGTCCGCAGCCGGTCCTCGTCGACCCGGTGCGCGGTGGCGAGGAAGTCCGCCGCCTGGCAGTAGAGGACGACGCCGACGTTGACGAACTCCTCCCGCTCGACCCGAGGAACGCAGCGCAGGACGACGTACTGGTACCCGGTCAGCTCCATGGCTCCCCCCGGGGGAGCCACGCCTCGGCGGCCTCGAGGCGGGCCCGCAGGTGCTCACGGTAGGCGGCTCGGACGGCCTCGGCCCCGTCGAGCCCGGTCGCCGGCTCGAGCCACTCCTGGGGAACCTGCGCCGTCACCGACTCGAGCAGGTCGTCGGTCACGAGCGGTGCCAGCCGCTCGTGCGCCTCGACGAGGCTGCCCGCCGGGGTCGCCAGCACATGGCCGGTGGGGTCGAACGGCTGCCGGGCGAAGGCCGCCGCGTCGGGCGCCTTCGAGGGCCAGCGGTGGTGGAAGTAGAGCGCCGCGCCGTGGTCGATGAGCCAGGTCCGACCGTGCCAGAGGAGCAGGTTCGGGTTGGCCCACGTCCGGTCGGGGTTGGCCGTGAAGGCGTCGAGCCACACGACGGCCGCCGCCGTCGCCGGGTCCGGTGGCCGGGAACCGTCGTAGCCGAACGACCCGGGCAGGAAGTCGATCCCCAGGTTGGAGCCGATGCTCGCGGTGAGGAGGTCCTGGACCTCCTCGTCGGCCTCGTACTTCGCGATGGGGTCACGCAGGTCCACGACGGCCAGCCGCGGCACGGCCAGCCCCAGCGCCCGGGCGAGCTCGCCGACGAGGATCTCGGCCACGAGGACCTTCAGCCCCTGCCCGGCTCCGCGGAACTTCAGGACATAGGTGCCGAGGTCGTCGGCCTCGACGATGCCGGGGAGTGACCCACCCTCCTTGAGGGGGGTCACATAGCGGGTCGCCGTGATCCGTTCGAGCACGCGGCCAAGCCTAGGGGAGCCCCGCCCTCCCGGGTCTCGCCGCCTCGGGCGACTCGCGCGGGGGAGCCGGGAACGCGGAACAGCCCCACCGATGGTGGGGCCGTCTGGTGAGTGTCCGAGGGGGGACTTGAACCCCCACCCTCTATACGAGGACTAGCACCTCAAGCTAGCGCGTCTGCCAATTCCGCCACCCGGACGAGTGGGCCTCAGAGGCCCGGGGAGGGCTCCTGCTGCGACCCGGAACGATACACGCTCGGGCCCTCGTAGCCGAAATCAGCCTAGGGTGTGGGCATGTCCGAGGCCACCGACCCCATCCGCCCCGAGGACGAGGTCGTCCGGATCTGCCAGGAGCTGATCCGCATCGACACGAGCAACTACGGCGACGGCTCGGGCCCGGGGGAGCGGGCGGCCGCGGACCACGTCGTCGCACTGCTGCGCGAGGTGGGGTTGGACCCCGACGTCTACGAGAGCGACCCGGGTCGCACTACGGTGACGTTGCGGATTCCGGGGGCCGACCGCAGCCGGCCGGGGCTGTGTCTGCACGGGCATCTCGACGTCGTGCCGGCCCGCGCCGAGGACTGGCGGGTCGACCCGTTCTCCGGGCTCGAACGCGACGGCTGCATCTGGGGTCGCGGCGCCGTCGACATGAAGGACATGGTGGCGATGATGCTGGCCGCCGTCCGCCATCTGGCACGCACCGGCACGACCCCGCCGCGTGACCTCCTCGTCGTCTTCTTCGCCGACGAGGAGGCCGGTGGGCTCAAGGGCTCGCACTTCATGGTCGACACGCACCCCGAGGTGTTCGACGGGGTCTCCGAGGCGGTCAGCGAGGTCGGCGGCTTCAGCGTCACGGTTCCGGGGGCCGGTGGGGAGGCCCGACGCGCCTACCTGCTGCAGACCGCCGAGAAGGGGATCTGCTGGGCCACCCTCGTGGCGACCGGCGCCGCGGGGCACGGGTCGGTGCCGACCCGCGACACGGCGATCGTCCGCCTCGCCCGCGCCATCGAGCGGATCGACGCCCACCCGTGGCCACGCGAGTACGTCGCCTCGATCCGCGGCCTGCTCGACGGGCTGGCCGAGGTGACCGGCACGGCATACACCGACGAGGACCCCGAGCAGCTGCTGGCCCATCTGCGGGGGGCACAGGGCTTCGTCCGGGGGTCCCTGCAGGACACCGCGAACGTCACCATGCTCGACGCGGGCTACAAGCACAACGTCATCCCGTCGACGGCCACCGCCGCCGTGGACGCCCGGTTCCTTCCCGGCCACGAGGAGAGCCTGCTGGCCACGCTGCGTGAGCTGGCCGGCGAGCACGTGGAGGTCCGGGTCGACCAGCGCGACATCGCCCTCGACGCACCCTTCGACGGCCCCCTCGTCGACGCGATGGCGGCCGCCCTGCGGGCCGAGGACCCCGAGGCGGTGGTCCTGCCCTACTGCCTGTCGGCGGGCACCGACAACAAGGCGCTGTCGCTGCTCGGGATCACCGGCTACGGGTTCGCGCCGCTCCGGCTGCCCGCCGACCTCGACTTCGCGCCGATGTTCCACGGCGTCGACGAGCGGGTGCCGGTCGACGCCCTCGTCTTCGGGACCCGGGTGCTCATGCGCCTCATCGAGAGCTGCTGACGGCGACCTGAGGCGCCCGGATGATCCGGCGCCGCAACCACGTCCGGGTGAGGCCACCCATGTAGATCCGCGTCCGGTGCAGCTCCCAGTGGCCGTACTCCGCGTGCTCCGCGAGCACCCGGCGGATGTCCCCCTTCGCGGTGTCGCGGTGGAAGGACAGGACGCGGTACTCGTACTCGACCATCACCTCCCATTGTGCAGCACGAGCCGATACGGTCATCGCATGAGCGCTGACCCGCGGGGTGCCCTGAACCAGCTCGTTGCCGCCCTCGAGAGACACCTCGAGGCGAGCTCGGGCCGGCGCGGTGAGGACGACCCGGCGGTCATCGCGGCCTACGACGACCTCTCGGAGGCCTTCGAGGCCTATGACGCGGCGCTCTACGACGCCTACCAGGAGATGACCCCCCTTGTCGTCTACGGCGGCGCCGAGGACGAGGACGACGAGGGCGCTCCGGACGAGGACGACGACCTCGCCGACGACTTCGACGACGACGACGACTTCGACGACGACGAGGACGACGACGACGGCGGGGTCTATGCCGGCCTGGACGACGAGGAGTTCGAGGAGACCGACCGCGACGGCTGAGGCCGCGGCGCAGCGCGCCTAGAGGTGGTCGGTCGAGACCTCGTCGAGCACCTCGGCGATCTCGCGCGGGAGGTCGAGCTCCTCGGCGGTCAGCAGGGTGCGCAGCTGCGCCCTGGTCCGCGGGCCGACGACGGCGGCGGTGACCCCCGGCCGGTCGCGGACCCAGGCCAGGGCGAGGGCCGCGGGCGAGACCTCGAGGCCCCGGGCCGCGGTGAGCACGGCGTCGACGACCCCCCGGGTGTGGTCACCGACATGGACGGCCGCGAAGCGGGACAGGTCCTCTGAGGCCAGCCGGCTGTCGGCGGGGACGGCTCCCCGGTACCGCCCGGCGAGCACCCCCCGGCCGAGCGGGGAGGTCGCGAGCATCCCGAGGCCGAGGGACTGGGCGGCCTCGACGAGCTCGAGCTCGGGGCGGCGCCAGACGAGGGAGTACTCGTTCTCCACCGCCACGAGCGGCACCCGCGCGGCCTCGAGGAGCGAGAAGGCCCGGGTCGCCTGCCAGCCGGTGAACCCGGCCACTGCGACATAGCGGGCCCGCCCGCTCGTCACCGCCCACTCCAGCGCGCCGAGGGTCTCGGCCAGCGGCGTGCGCGGGTCCCAGGCGTGGGCCATCCACACGTCGACGTGGTCGAGGCCCAGGCGCCGCAGCGAGGTGTCGAGCTGGTCGAGCAGTGCCCGCCGGCTCGTGTCGACGACGCGACCGGTCCCCGGCTGGCCGCCCTCCGCGGTCCCGCCGATGCCCGCCTTGGTCACGACGACGACCTCGTCGCGCGGTGCGTGGGCGAGGAGGCGACCGAGGATCTCCTCGCTGCGCCCGGCGGCATACCCGTGAGCCGTGTCGACGACGGTCCCACCGGCCGCGCGGAAGGCGGTGAAGATGTCCTCCGCCTCCTCGGGGCTGGTCCGCGTGCCCCAGGCCATCGTCCCCAGCGCGAGTCGAGAGAGGGTCAGTCCGGAGGAGCCGAGGTGGCGCTGCTGCATGGAGGTGAACCCTACCGAGGAGCGCTGCCGGGGCGCCGCGCCACGACCCGGGCCGGGGCACGCCCACGCCCACAGCCGGCGTTCAGCCACGGGCGCCCGGGTTGCCGCTACCGTGACCCCCATGCGACTGGCGCTCAACCTCGGGTATGCCGGCATGGGCGTCGACGCGGACCTCGTCACCCTCGCCCGCACCGCCGACGAGCTGGGGTACGCCGCCGTGTGGGTCGCCGAGGCGTACGGCTCGGACGCGCCGACGGTCCTGTCCTGGGTCGGTGCCCAGACCACCCGGGTCGGGCTCGGGGCGGCCGTCATGCAGATCCCGGCCCGGACCCCGGCCATGACGGCGATGACCGCGGCCACGCTCGACGCCCTCTCGGGCGGGCGGGTGCATCTCGGGCTCGGGGTGTCGGGGCCGCAGGTCAGCGAGGGCTGGCACGGGGTGCGGTTCGAGGACCCGCTCGGGCGCACCCGGGAGTACGTCGACATCGTCCGGATGGCGCTGCGGCGGCACATGGTCCGCTATGCCGGCCGGCACTTCACCCTCCCCCTGCCCGACGGGCCCGGGAAGACGCTGTCGCTGACCCTGCACCCGGTGCGCCCCGAGATCCCCGTCTACCTCGCCGCCGTCGGACCGAAGAACCTCGAGCTGACCGGCGAGATCGCCGACGGGTGGCTGGCCATCTTCTTCTCGCCGGAGCACTCGGGACCGATGATCGACGCGATCGCCGCCGGTCGCCGGGCCGCCGGGAAGGGGACCGAGTCCGACCCGATGGCCGGCTTCGAGGTCGTCCCGACCGTCCCGGTCGTCGTCACCGACGACGTCGAGGCGGGCCTGAGCGCGGTGAGCGCCTATGCCGCGCTCTACATCGGCGGGATGGGCTCGCGCGAGCAGAACTTCTACAACCGGCTCGCGGCCCGGATGGGCTTCGCCGAGGAGGCGGCCCGGGTCCAGGAGCTCTTCCTCGACCGGCGCCACCGCGAGGCCGCCGACGCCGTGCCGCGCGAGTTCATCGACGCCACCTCCCTCGTCGGCCCGCCGGAGCGGATCGCCGAACGGCTGCCACGGTATGCCGCGGCCGGCGTGACGATGCTGGCCGTGGCCCCCTTCGCGGCGGCTCCGGCCGACCGGGTCCGCACCCTCGAGGTGATGGCCGAGTCCCTCGCCGCGACCGGCCTCTCCGACTGACCGTCCACCACCACCCGACAGGAGCATCCGTGTCCGCCGACCTGACCTACCTCCAGGCCGTCATCCTCGGTGTCGTCGAGGGCCTCACCGAGTTCCTCCCGGTGTCCTCGACCGGTCACCTCACGATCACCGAGAAGATCATGGGGCTGGAGGTCGACTCCGCGGCGGTGACGGCCTACACGGCCATCATCCAGGTCGGGGCGATCATCGCGACCTTCGCCTATTTCGCCAAGAAGATCGTCCGGCTCGTCGTGGCCTGGGTGAACGGGCTGCGGTCCGCGCCGGCCCGGCAGAGCCACGACTACAAGCTGGCGTGGGCGGTCATCGTCGGGTCCATTCCCGTCGGCATCGTCGGGTTCGCCCTGCGCCACGTCGTCGAGGGGCCGCTGCGGAGCCTGTGGGTCGTCGCGGGCGCCCTCATCGTGTGGAGCATGGTCATCTGGTGGGCCGAGGGACGGCACGACGACCTCGAGAAGCTCGGGGTCCAGCGCGGCGAGGGGCAGGTCACCATCGTCGACGGGCTCGTCATCGGTCTCGTGCAGTGCTTCTCCCTCATCCCGGGCGTCTCCCGCTCGGGAGCGACGATCTCGACCGGTCTGGCCCGAGGGATCGACCGGGTCTCGGCGACCGAGCTGTCCTTCTTCCTCGCCATCCCCGCACTCACCGCGGCGGGAGCGTTCGAGGCCCTCCAGAACGCCTCGGACATCGCCGCGCTGGGGGTCGGCCAGATGCTCGTCGGCATCCTCGTCGCGTTCGTCGTCGCCTACGCCTCGATCGCCTGGCTGCTGCGCTTCGTCCAGAGCAACTCCCTGCGTACCTTCATCTGGTACCGGATCCTGCTCGGCGCCGGGCTCGTCGTCGTCCTGGGGATGGGCTGGCTCACCGCCACGTGAGGTCCGTCGGCGGGCAGGTGCGTCCGTCCGGGGGCCGCCGCGACCAGGGGTGACGTCACCGACCGGGCGCCGACGCCGCATACAGTGGCCCCGTGGCCACGACGATCCTGCTCCGTCACGGGCACTCGACCGGCAACGCCGACGGCATCCTCGCGGGGTGGACCCCGGGCGTCGTGCTCACCGAGCGCGGCCGTGCCGAGGCCCAGGCCCTCGGCACCCGGCTCGCGGCCGTCCCGCTGGCCCGCATCGTCTCCAGCCCGCTCGAGCGATGCCTGGCCACCGCCGAGGCGGTGGCGACCGGACGCGACCTGAGCGTCATCGTCGAGGAGGACCTCGGTGAGTGCCGCTACGGCGCCTGGACCGGACGGCGGCTCGCCGAGCTGGCCGCCGAGCCGCTGTGGCGCGTCGTCCAGGACCAACCCTCCCGGGCCCGCTTCCCGGACTCGGCCGACTACCCCGGCGAGAGCATCCCGACGCTCGCCCATCGCGTCGTGGCCGCGATCCGCCGTCACGACGCGCTCGTCGAGTCCGAGCACGGCCCCTCGGCCGTCTGGGTGGCGGTGACCCACGGCGACGTCATCAAGCTCGTCGTCGCCGACGCCGTCGGGTCGCACCTCGACCACTTCCAGCGGATCCAGGCCGGCCCCGCCTCGGTGACCGTGGTCCGCTACACCGAGCACCGGCCGTTCCTGCTCGCCAGCAACGGCAGCGGTGAGGACGTCGCGGCCCTGGTCACCTCGGCGGCCGGGGGCGACGCCGCGTCGGGTGACTCGGTCGTCGGCGGGGACGCGGGTTAGGGTCGGACGGTGAGCTTCGCCGAGTTCGACCCGCCCGAGCGCTTCGTCGTCGGTACCGTCGGCCCGCCCGGGCAGCGGACGTTCTTCCTGCAGGCCCGCGGTGGCGGCCGGGTCGTCTCGCTCTCGGTGGAGAAGGTCCAGGTCACCGTCCTCGCCGACCGGATCGGCGAGCTCCTCGACGCCGTCGAGGCCGCGCCCGGCGGCGGAGCGCCCGACAACGACCCGCTCGAGGCCCCGATCGAGGACGCCTTCCGGGTGAGCACGATGTCGCTCGCCTGGGACACCGAGCGTGACGCCCTCGTCCTGGAGTGCCACGACCGGGACCTCGACGAGGAGCCCGAGCCCGCTGCGGATGAGCCGCAGACCGTCCGCGTCGTCCTCGGTGTCGACGCGGCCCGGGAGTTCGCGCGGCGGGCCGGCGCGGTCGTGGCCGCGGGACGCCCGCCCTGTCCCTTCTGCGGCCAGCCCCTCGATCCCGACGGCCACATCTGCCCCCGTGCCAACGGCTACCGACGCTGACACCGCGGACCTGCTCACGCGCGGTGACCTGACCCCGCTCGCCCGGATCGCGGACTCCTCCAACGGCGCCCTGCTCTGCGAGGTCTCGGGCGGGACGGCCAGCCTGCTCGCCATCTACAAGCCCGTCTCGGCAGAGCGCCCGCTGTGGGACTACCCCGACGGCACCCTCGCCGGCCGGGAGCGGGCGGCCTACCTCGTCAGCGCGGCGGGGGGCTTCGGCGTCGTCCCCCCGACCGTGCTGCGGGACGGACCGCACGGCCTCGGGTCGGTCCAGGTGTGGGTCGGAGACCCCGCGGAGGAGCCCGAGCTCGTCGTCGCGGTCACCCGCGCTCAGGAGGTGCCCGACGGCTGGCGCATCGTCCTGCGGGGCGAGACCGAGCTCGGCGAGCGGGTCGTCGTCTCGCACGCCGACGAGCCGGCGGTCCGCACGACCGCCGTCCTCGATGCGCTGCTCAACAACTCCGACCGCAAGGGCGGTCACCTCGTCCGGGTCGAGGACGGGGTGCGGGGCTTCGACCACGGGGTGAGCCTCGGGGTCGAGCCCAAGCTGCGGACCGTCCTGTGGGGCTGGGCGGGGGAGGAGGTGCCCGAGGCGGACCTCGCCCGGGTCGAGGACGCCCTCGGCCGGCTGCGTGCCGGGCCGGTCGCCGACGAGCTCGCCGGGCTCCTCACGGCCGCCGAGATCCGGGCCCTGCGGGGGCGCGGCGATCGGCTGGTGCGGTCGAGGACCCACCCCTCACCGCAGCCCGGCTGGCCCTCGATCCCGTGGCCGGCCATGTGACGGCAGGGCCGTAGGCTTCACCCGTGATCTCCTGGCCCCCGCCGTTCATCCCTGCCCTGCCCGGCCACGGAGAGCCGCTCCGGATGTTCGACAGCAGCACCCGCACGGTCCGGCCGGTCAACCCCGGCCCGACCGCCCGGATGTACGTCTGCGGGATCACCCCCTACGACGCCACGCACCTCGGCCACGCCGCGACCTACGTCGCCTTCGACCTCGTGGGCCGGCAGCTGCGCGACGGCGGGCACGCCGTGACCTACGTCCAGAACGTCACGGACGTCGACGACCCGCTCCTGGAGCGCGCCGACCGCGACGGCCTCGACTGGCGCGACCTCGCGCGCGAGGGCGTGGCGCTCTTCCGCGAGGACATGACGGCACTGGGGGTCATCCCGCCCGACCACTACTCCGGGGTCGTCGAGTCGATGGACCTCATCACCGACTCGGTGCGCCGGCTCCTCGACTCCGGGGCCGCCTACCGCCTCCCGGTCGAGACCGGCCCCGGGGAGGACGTCTACTTCGACCTGGCGACCGAGCCGGGGTTCGGGTCGGTCGCCTCGTGGACGCGGGAGCAGATGGTCGCGATGTCCGCCGAGCGGGGCGGTGACCCGGGTCGCCCGGGCAAGCGCGACCCCCTCGACCCCCTGCTGTGGCGGGCGGAGCGTCCCGGGGAGCCGGCCTGGCCGGACCCGGTCCTCGGCAGCGGCCGCCCGGGCTGGCACATCGAGTGCACCGTCATCTCGCTCACCCACCTCGGCATGGCCATGGACATCAAGGGGGGCGGGTCCGACCTGCTGTTCCCGCACCACGAGATGAGCGCGGCCCAGGCCCGCGGCCTGACCCATGAACCCGTGTTCGCGCGGCTCTACGCGCATGCCGGCATGGTCGGGTATGCCGGCGAGAAGATGAGCAAGTCCCTCGGCAACCTCGTCCTCGTCTCCTCGCTGCGCCGCGACGGGGTGGACCCGATGGCGATCAGACTGGTCCTGCTCCGCCACCACTACCGGGCCGACTGGGAGTACCGGCCGGACCTGCTCACCGAGGCCGAGACCCGGCTGGCGAGGTGGCGCTCGGCCCTGGCCCTCGAGGCGGGGCCCGACGCCGAGCCCACCCTGGCCGAGGTGCGCGCCGCCCTCGCGGACGACCTCGACGCGCCACGGGCGGTCGCGGCACTCGACCACTGGGTCGACACGGCCTCGGCGGGCACCGACTGGACCGACCGGGGGGCTCCCGGCCTCATCGCCCGGCTGGCCGACGCGCTCCTCGGGATGAGGCTCTAGCCGGTCCCAGGGGCGTCGTCGGCGCCCTCGGGCCGACCCGACGCGACCCGGGGTCGCCGTCAGGACTCGGTGCCCTCGACGCCGCGGCGGCGCAGGTAGCGCTCGAACTCCTTCGCGATGGCGTCCCCGCTGGCCTCGGGGAGCTCGGCGGTGTCCTGGGCCTCCTCGAGCGACTCGACGTACTCGGCCACGTCGCTGTCGCCCGACGCGAGCTCGTCGACGCCGCGCTCCCAGGCCCGGGCGTCGTCCTCGAGGTCGCCGTGGTCGATGGGGGCGTCGAGGAGGCTCTCGAGCCGGGACACGAGGGCCAGCGTCGCCTTGGGCGAGGGGGAGTGGCCCGCGTAGTGCGGCACGGCGGCCCACGCCGAGATCGAGACGAGGCCGACCTGGCCGGCCGCGTCGGCGAGGACCCCGACGATGCCCGTCGGGCCTTCGTACGTGCTCGCCTCCAGGTCGAGGCGGTGCCGGGTGTCGCTGTCGTCGGACGTGGCCGAGACCGGGATGGGGCGCGTGTGGGCGACGTCGGCGAGGAGGGCGCCGAGGGTGTAGACCTCGGTGACGCCGGCGGCCTCGGCCAGCTCCATCAGCTCGACGGCGAAGGACCGCCAGCGGAACGACGGCTCGATCCCCTGGACGAGGATGACGTCGCGCCCGAGGCTCGTGCCCTGGGCGACGAGGATGCGTGTGGTCCGCCACGAGATGCGGCGCTGGCCCGCCTCGGCGACGACCCGGGGCCGGTTGACCTGGAAGTCGTAGTACTCCTCGGGGTCCATGGCCGCCACGGCCTCGGCATCCCAGACCTCGGCGAGATGCTCGATGACGGCGCTGGCGGCCTCGCCGGCGTCGTTCCACCCCTCGAACGCCGCGATCATCACGGGTTCGTGGAGATCGGGCATGTCCTCGAGCTCGATCACGCAGCCCTCCTCACGTCGTGGTCCACCCTACGCACGCCGTGTGAGGGCGGGCAGGAGAACCTCCGTAGACTCGCCGCATGACCCTGCCCGCCGCCGTTCTCTGGGACATGGACGGGACACTCGTCGACACCGAGCCGTACTGGATCGCCGCCGAGCACCAGCTCGTCGAGGGGGCCGGGGGGACCTGGTCCGAGGAGTACGCCCACCAGCTCGTCGGCAACGACCTGCGCGTCTCGGCAGAGTTCATCCGCCAGCACTCGCCGGTCGACTGGGAGGTGGACCGGATCGTCGACGAGCTCCTCGGCAAGGTCACCGCCCGGGTCCGCGAGCTCGTCCCGTGGCGTCCCGGAGCCCGCGAGCTGCTCGCCGAGCTCGCCCGCGAGGGAGTGCCGTCGGCCCTGGTCACGATGTCCTGGCGGGTGCTCGCCGACGCCGTCATGGACGGCCTGCCCGCGGGCACCTTCCCGGTCGTCATCACCGGCGACGAGGTCGAGCACGGCAAGCCGCACCCCGAGCCGTACCTCGCCGCGGCCCGGGCCCTGGGCGTCCCCCCGCACCGGTGCGTGGCCCTCGAGGACTCGCTGACGGGGGTGCGCTCGGCCGTGGCAGCCGGTGTGCCGACGCTCGCCGTCCCCCATGTCGTGTCCGTGCCCGCGGTCCCCGGAGCCGTGCAGGTGGCCACCCTGCTCGGGCTCTCAGCGCACCGGCTCGGCGAGCTCGCGGGCCTGTCCGAGACCGAGCCCTCCTCGACCTGACGGGCGCCGGTCAGTCCTCGCCCGGGTCGGCCGCGCCCGACACCGCCGGGTCGAGGGCCACGACGGTGGCGTCGGTCGGCAGCGGGGGCGGGGTCCCCCCGAACTCCGGGCACAGGTGCCGGAAGTCGCACCAGTCGCAGAGTCGGGAGGTCCGGGGCCGCCAGTCGCCCGTCGTCGCCGCCCGTTCGATGGCGGCCCACAGCGCCTTGACGTTGCGCTCGAGCGCGAGCAGGTCGGTCTCGTCGGGGACGTAGCGGACGATCTCGCCGTCGCCGAGGTAGACGAGCTGGAGCAGCCGCGGGATCCGGCCGCGCAGTCGCCACAGGACGAGCGCGTAGAACTTCATCTGGAACAGCGCCTTGCCCTCGAAGCTCTCGCGCGGCGCCCGCCCGGTCTTGTAGTCCACGACCCGCATCGCCCCGTCGGGCGCGACGTCGAGCCGGTCCACGTAGCCCCGCAGGGTCAGCCCGTCGACCTCGGTCTCGACATAGAGCTCACGCTCGGCGGGCTCGAGCCGGGTCGGGTCCTCGAGCTGGAACCAGCGCTCGAGGAGGGTGCGGGCGTCGGCGAACCAGCTCTGCTCGTCGAGGGTCGGCGACTCCGCGATCATCGTCGCCAGCTCGGGCCGCTCCGCGACGAGGGCCTCCCATCGGGGCAGCAGCAGGGCCGCGGCGGCATCCGGGGTGCGCTCGTCGGCCGGCAGCTCGAAGAGGTGCTCGAGCACGGCGTGGACGAGCGTGCCTCGGGCGGCGGCCGGCGACGGGGGCGCCTCGAGCTTGTCGACGGTCCGGAACCGGTACAGCAGCGGGCACTGCTTGAAGTCGGCCGCCCGGCTCGGTGACAGCGCGGGAACCATGGCGCCCACGGTATGCCGCGCCTCCGACACCCCGCGCCAGCGACACCCGCCGGTCAGTCCTCCGGGTCGTAGCCGAGGTTCGGTGCCAGCCAGCGCTCCGCCTCGGCGAGGGTCCAGCCCTTGCGGGCGGCATAGTCCTCGACCTGGTCGCGGCCGAGTCGGCCCACGACGAAGTACTGGCTCTGCGGGTGGGCGAAGTACCACCCCGAGACCGAGGCGCCCGGCCACATGGCCATCGACTCGGTGAGCCGCATGCCGGTCCGGGCCTCGGCGCCGAGCAGCCGGAAGAGGGTGGCCTTCTCGGTGTGGTCGGGGCACGCGGGGTAGCCGGGGGCGGGCCGGATCCCGGAGAAGCGCTCGTCGACGAGGTCGGAGGCGCTGAACCGCTCGTCCGCGGCATACCCCCAGCACTCCCGGCGGACCCGCTCGTGCAGACGCTCGGCGAAGGCCTCGGCCAGCCGGTCGGCGAGAGCCTCGAGGAGGATCGCCGAGTAGTCGTCGAGCTCGGCCCGGAAGGCCGCCAGCCGCTCCTCGACACCGTGTCCGGCCGTCACCGCGAAGGCCCCGAGGTAGTCCTTGAGGCCGGTCTCCTTGGGAGCCACGAAGTCGCTGAGGCACCGGTTGGGGACGCCCTCGCGGTGCTGGCCCTGCTGGCGCAGCCCGTGGACGACGGTGAGGACGCTCTCGCGGGACTCGTCGGCATAGACCTCGATGTCGTCGCCGACGGAGGCGGCCGGGAAGAGCCCGATGACCCCCTTGGCGGTCAGCCAGCCCTCCGCCTCGATCCGGTCGAGCATCGCGCCGGCGTCCTCGTAGAGCTTGCGGGCGGCCTCCCCGGTCGCCGGGTTGGACAGCACGTCGGGGAACCGGCCCTTGATCTCCCAGGTCGAGAAGAACGGCGTCCAGTCGATGTAGGGACGCAGCTCGGCCAGGGGGTAGTTGTCCCAGGTCCGGGTGTACTGGCTCGCGACACGGTGCCAGTGGTCGTCCCGCGGACCGGTCCAGACGTCGGCCGCCTGCTGGGCCAGCAGGTGCGGACGGGTCGGGCGGTGCGCCGTCCAGTCGACCTGGGGGGCCCGCTCGCGGGCCTGCTCCAGGGGGAGCAGGGGTCGCTCGCCGCCCTTGGCGGCATGGCGGGCCCGGATCGCGTCGTAGTCGGCCCGGACCGCCTCCAGGAGCGGGCCGCGGTCGCGCGGGGACAGCAGCTGGCTCGCCACCGGCACCGAGCGCGAGGCGTCCTTGACCCACACGACGGGGCCGGAGTATGCCTCGTCGATCTTCACGGCGGTGTGCGCGCGCGAGGTCGTGGCGCCCCCGATGAGCAGCGGGATGTCGAAGCCCTGCCGCTCCATCTCGGCGGCCACCCGGACCATCTCGTCGAGCGAGGGGGTGATCAGTCCGGACAGCCCGATGATGTCGGCGCCCTTCTCCCGGGCGGTCTCGAGGATCGTCTGGGCCGGCACCATGACGCCGAGGTCGATGACGTCGTAGTTGTTGCACTGCAGGACGACGCCGACGATGTTCTTGCCGATGTCGTGGACGTCGCCCTTGACGGTCGCCGTGACGATGAGGCCCCGGGCCGAGGAGGACCCGCCGTCGGCGGCGTTCGACTCCTCGATGAACGGCACGAGGTGGGCGACCGCCTTCTTCATGACCCGGGCGGACTTCACGACCTGGGGCAGGAACATCTTGCCCGCACCGAAGAGGTCGCCGACGACGTTCATCCCGTCCATGAGCGGACCCTCGATGACCTCGATGGGCTCGCCGCCGGAGCCGGCCAGCTCCTGCCGAAGGGCCTCGGTGTCGTCGACGATGAACTCGTCGATGCCCTTGACGAGGGAGTGGGTGATCCGCTCGCGCAGCGGCAGGGTGCGCCACTCCTCGGTGGCGGGGTCCTCGGTCGACGGACCGGTGTTGAAGCGGGCCGCCACCTCGAGGAGACGCTCCGTGGCATCCGGTCGACGGTTGAGGATCACGTCCTCGATGCGGTCGCGCAGCTCGGGGTCGATCTCGTCGTAGACGACGAGCGCTCCGGCGTTGACGATCCCCATGTCCATCCCGGCGGCGATGGCGTGGAAGAGGAAGACGGAGTGGATCGCCTCGCGGACCGGGTTGTTGCCCCGGAAGCTGAACGAGACGTTGGAGACCCCGCCCGAGACGAGGGCACCGGGCAGGTTCTCCTTGATCCAGCGGGTGGCGCCGATGAAGTCCGTGCCGTATGCCGCGTGCTCCTCGATCCCCGTCGCGACCGCGAAGACATTGGGGTCGAAGATGATGTCCTCGGCCGGGAACCCGACCTCGTCGACGAGCAGGTCGTAGGCGCGGCGGCATACCTCGGTGCGGCGCTGGAGGCTGTCGGCCTGGCCCTGCTCGTCGAAGGCCATGACGACGACGGCCGCCCCGTGCTTGCGGCACAGCCGGGCATGGCGCAGGAACGGCTCCTCACCCTCCTTGAGGGAGATCGAGTTGACGATGCACTTGCCCTGGGCGGACTTCAGCCCGGCCTCGATGACGTCCCACTTGCTCGAGTCGACCATGAGCGGCACCCGGCAGATGTCGGGCTCGCCGGCGACGAGCCGGACGAACCGCTCCATCGCGGCGACCCCGTCGATCATCCCCTCGTCCATGTTGATGTCGATGACCTGGGCGCCCGCCTCGACCTGCTGGCGGGCGACGGACAGGGCGGCGGGGTAGTCCTCGGCCTGGATGAGCTTGCGGAACCGGGCGGAGCCGGTGATGTTGGTCCGCTCGCCGACGTTGACGAAGAGGCTGTCCTCGGTGACGACGAGCGGCTCGAGGCCGGACAGCCGCAGGGCCGGGGCAACCGGGGCGGGGACCCGGGGCGTGCCGGCCGCCGCCGTCGCGGCGATCGACTCGATGTGCTCCGGGGTCGTGCCGCAGCAGCCGCCGAGGATGTTGACCAGGCCGCTGGCGGCGAATTCGCCGACCACCCCGCCCATGTGCCCGGGCGTCTCGTCGTACTCCCCGAAGGCGTTCGGGAGGCCGGCGTTGGGATGGGCCGAGACGAAGCAGTCGGCGAGGCGGGCCAGCTCGGCGAGGTAGGGGCGCAGCTCCTCGGCGCCGAGAGCGCAGTTGAGGCCCAGGGCGAGCGGCCTGGCGTGGCGGACCGAGTTCCAGAACGCCTCGGTGACCTGCCCCGAGAGGGTCCGCCCGCTCGCGTCGGTGATCGTCCCGGAGATGAGCACCGGCCAGCGGCGCCCCTGCTCCTCGAAGAGCGTCTCGAGGGCGAAGATCGCCGCCTTGGCGTTGAGGGTGTCGAAGATCGTCTCGATGAGCAGGGCGTCGGCGCCGCCGTCGACGAGGCCGCGGGCCTGCTCGTGGTAGGCCTCGACGAGCTGGTCGAACGTGACGTTGCGGGCGCCGGGGTCGTTGACGTCCGGGGAGATGGACGCGGTCCGGTTCGTCGGGCCGAGGCTGCCGAGGACCCAGCGCGGACGGTCGGGGGTGCGGGCCTGCATGGCGTCGCACTCACGGCGGGCGAGGGACGCCGCCGCGACGTTCATCTCGTAGGCCAGCTCGGACATGTCGTAGTCGGCCAGCGAGATCGCCTGCGCGTTGAAGGTGTTCGTCTCGACGAGGTCGGCGCCTGCCTCGAGGTACGCGCGGTGGATGCCCGCGATGATGTCCGGCTGGGTGAGGCTGAGCAGGTCGTTGTTGCCGCGCACGTCGCTCGACCAGTCAGCGAACCGGCTGCCGCGGAAGTCGGCCTCGGAGAGCTGGTGGCGCTGGATGAGCGTCCCCATGGCTCCGTCGAGGACGAGGATCCGCTGCCGCAGCGCCGCGGTGAGCGCCGCGGTGGCGTCGGGCCGATGGGCAGGGGTGGCGGGGTCGCTGGCGGTCACGGTGTCCTCGGGGAACGGCGGTGGGGGAGCGGCGCGGCGGAGGGACCGCGCACCGCAGGACAAGTATGCCGCCGTCCGTGGACCGTCCCCGTGCGGCAGGGCCCGCTCGCGTAGGGTCCGACCATGAGCCAGAGCCCGCCCGGCGCCCAGGGACGCCTGCAGCGCGGGCTCGTCATCGCCCGGGTGGCCGGCATCCCCGTCTCGATCGGGCCGAGCTGGCTCCTCCTCGCCTTCGTCCTCGTCGTCATCGTGGTCCAGGCCAACCCCGGGCTCGGCGCGACCGCCTACGGGCTCGGCGCGGCATACGCCCTCGGCCTGCTCGTCGCGGTCCTCGTCCACGAGGCCGCCCACGCCACCGCGGCGCGCAGCTTCGGGATCGTCGTCCACCGCATCGTCGCCGACCTCTGGGGCGGTCACACGGCCTTCGACGGCCGCCTGACCACACCGGGACGCTCGGCCGTCATCGCCGTCTCGGGTCCGGCCGCCAACCTCGTGCTCGCGCTCGTGGGCTACATGGCCGCCTCCGGGACCGTCCCCGGCACGGTCTCGAGCGCGGTGCTCGGCGGGTTCGTCTGGGTCAACCTGCTGCTCGCCGTCTTCAACCTCCTTCCGGGCCTGCCGCTCGACGGCGGCCAGCTCGTCGACGCCCTCGTGTGGCGGCTGACCGGGCGACGCGACGCCGGGCTCGTCGCGGGCGGCTGGAGCGGGCGCGTCGTCGTCGTCCTCTTCGCCGCGTGGGCGCTCCTGCTGCCCATCGCCCGGGGTCAGGTCCCCGACTCGGTGACGGTCATCTGGACCGTCGTCATCGGGATGTTCATGTGGAGCGGGGCCAGCACGGCGATCCAGGTCGGCCGGGCCCGGCGGATCATCTCGGCCGTGCGCGTGCGCGAGGTCATCGTCCCGGCCGTCCTCGTCGACCCCACCGCGACGATCGGCAGCCTGCGGGGCATCACCGCGGTCCCCGTCGCGCGCGACGAGAACGGCCACCCGACGCTCGTGACGAGCCGCGTCGACCCCGCCCAGCTCCCGCCACCGGACACCGCGGTGACCGCGGTCATGGTGCGCATCCCCCCGGACTGCGTCGTCGAGAGCGACCCGGACGACGACGTCACGGGCCTCATCACGGCCATCCAGACCACCGGCACGGCGGTGGCGGTCGTGACGAAGGACGGCATGGCCTACGGCGTCGCGACCGCCGACGCGATCAACGCGCGGCTCGAGGCCGTCACGGGGTCCTAGACTCACCGCGATGAGCGCCACCGGAGCCGACCGCAGACGGGGCCCGTTCACCGAGGGGGAGCGGGTCCAGCTGACCGACCCGAGGGGTCGGCTGCACACGGTCACCCTCGGGGCGGGCAAGCAGTTCCACACCCACCACGGGCACATCGACCACGACGACCTGATCGGGGCGCCGGACGGCTCGACGGTGACCAACACCGTCGGGACCGAGTACCTCGCGCTGCGCCCCCTGCTGTCCGACTACGTCATGTCGATGCCCCGGGGCGCGGCGGTGGTCTACCCCAAGGACGCCGGCCAGATCGTCATGATGGCCGACGTCTTCCCCGGGGCGACGGTCGTGGAGGCCGGCGTCGGGTCGGGCGCCTTGTCGATGTCCCTCCTGCGAGCCGTCGGCGAGGAGGGCCGGGTCCACTCCTTCGAGCGGCGCGCCGACTTCGCCGACATCGCCCAGGCCAACGCGCGGGCCTTCTTCGGGGTCGACCACCCCGGCTGGACGGTCACCGTCGGCGACCTCGTCGAGGCGCTGCCCGCCACGGTCGCCGACGGCAGCGTCGACCGGGTCGTCCTCGACATGCTCGCCCCCTGGGAGTGCCTCGACGTGGTGTCACGGGCGCTCGCCCCCGGCGGCGTGCTCATCTGCTACGTCGCGACCGCCACCCAGCTGTCGCGGGTCGCCGAGGCGATGCGGGACCATGGCACCTACACCGAGCCGCACGCCTGGGAGTCCATCGTGCGCGACTGGCACCTCGAGGGACTCGCGGTCCGCCCGGAGCACCGGATGCACGGCCACACCGGGTTCCTCATCACGACGCGGCGTCTCGCCGACGGGGTCGCCCCCCCGCTGCGCCGCCGCCGTCCCGGCCGCGGCTACGACGTCGAGGACGCCGACGTGGCGCAGTGGACGCCGGAGGCCCTCGGCGAGCGGGTCCCCTCGGAGAAGCGGGTCCGCCGGGCGCGCCGCACGATCGTCGAACCTGCGGGCAATGCCCAGCCCGGCGAGTTAGGGTCGTGACCTGGAGGCCACCCCGGTGGCCCTGAGCACCCAGGAGGCGCCATGAGCGACATGGACCGCCCGACCGAGCCCGGCGCCGACCGCGAACGCCTCGAGGCCGAGCGCGCCCACCTCGAGGAGGAGATCGCCGCCCTGCGTGGCCGCGGGGTGGCCAGCCCGGCCCAGGTCCGCGAGCTCGAGCGGACCCTCATCCAGCTGCGCTCCCAGATCTCGACGGTCTCGGCCCAGAACGAGAGGCTGGTGCGGACCCTCAAGGAGGCCCGGGAGCAGATCGTCACGCTCAAGGCCGAGGTCGACCGCCTGGGCCAGCCGCCCGCGGCATACGGGACGATCGTCGAGACCTTCGAGGACGGGACCGTCGACGTGCTGTCGAGCGGCCGCAAGATGCACGTCGCGGTGAGCCCGGCCGTCGAGGACGTCGACCTCGTCGTGGGCCGCGAGGTCATGCTCAACGAGGCCATGAACGTCGTGGCCGCCCACGGCTACGAGCGCGTCGGCGAGGTCGTCATCATCAAGGAGCTCCTCGGCGAGGACCGGGTCCTCGTCGTCGCCCATGCCGACGAGGAGCGGGTATGCCGCGTCGCGGCCTCGCTCGCCGACGAGCGGCTCCGCGTGGGCGACGCCCTCCTGCTCGAGGCCCGGAGCAACTTCGTCTACGAGCTCATTCCCAAGGCCGAGGTGGCCGACCTCGTCCTCGAGGAGGTCCCCGACATCGGCTACGAGGACATCGGCGGGCTGGCCGGGCAGATCGAGGCGATCCGCGACGCCGTCGAGCTTCCCTACCTCCACCCGGACCTCTACACCGAGCACAAGCTCAAGCCCCCCAAGGGCGTCCTCCTCTACGGCCCTCCGGGGTGCGGCAAGACGATGATCGCCAAGGCCGTCGCGGCCTCCCTGTCACGCAAGATCGCCGAGAAGGAGGGGCGGCCGACCGGCAAGAGCTACTTCCTCAACATCAAGGGCCCGGAGCTGCTCAACAAGTACGTCGGCGAGACCGAGCGACACATCCGGCTGATCTTCCAGCGCGCGCGGGAGAAGTCCAACGAGGGCTTCCCGGTCGTCGTGTTCTTCGACGAGATGGACAGCCTCTTCCGCACCCGCGGCTCCGGGGTGTCCTCCGACGTCGAGACGACGATCGTCCCGCAGCTCCTCTCCGAGATCGACGGGGTCGAGGGGCTCGAGAACGTCATCGTCATCGGCGCGAGCAACCGCGAGGACATGATCGACCCGGCCATCCTGCGTCCCGGGCGGCTCGACGTGAAGATCAAGATCGAGCGTCCCGACGCCGAGAGCGCCACCGACATCTTCAGCAAGTACCTCACGACCGACCTCCCCCTGCACGCCGAGGACCTCGAGGTCAACGGCGGCTCGCCCGACGCGACCGTCGAGGCGATGATCGAGGCGGTCGTCACCCGGATGTACTCCGAGGAGGAGGAGAACCAGTTCCTCGAGGTCACCTATGCCGGCGGCGACAAGGAGATCCTCTACTTCAAGGACTTCAACTCCGGGGCGATGATCCAGAACATCGTCGACCGCGCGAAGAAGATGGCGATCAAGGACCTGCTGCTGACGGGGCAGAAGGGCCTGCGCGTCGACCACCTCCTGCAGAGCTGCGTCGACGAGTTCAAGGAGAACGAGGACCTCCCGAACACGACGAACCCCGACGACTGGGCGCGCATCTCGGGCAAGAAGGGGGAGCGGATCGTCTACATCCGCACCCTCATCAAGACCAAGGAGGGCTCCGAGCCGGGGCGCTCGATCAACACCGTCGCCAACACGGGCCAGTACCTCTAGGTCAGCCCAGCCACGTCGCGAGGAGCCGCCACCCGACGAGGAACGCGGCGAGCACGCCCGTCGCGACGACGACGAACGACGCCGCCGTGCCGGCGCCGGTGACGAGCACCCGCAGCAGCATGCCGACGACGACCGCGCAGACGACCACCACGGCGCCGAAGCCCAGCCCCGCCGGGGCGGACCTGCCGACGAGCAGCCCGAGCAGCCAACCGAGCGCGACACCGGCGAGGAAGGGCCAGGCCGTCTCGAGGATCCCGACGAGCGTCACCCCCTCGGCGTGGGAGCGCCGGCCGACGGCCGCGAACACGAGGACGAGAGCCGCATCGAGGACGGCGGCGACGGCATACGTCATCCGGGGGCTCACGCCTTGTCGAAGAGGGAGCGCTGCGGCGGTGCGTGCGTCGGGTCGACACCGTCGAAGAGGCTGCTCACCGACTTGCCGGCGTGGATCCGCTTGATCGCCTCGGCGAAGAGCCCCGAGACGGACCGGACCTGGAGCTGGCTCCAGCCCCGGGGCGCCGGGACGGTGTCGGTCGTGACGACCTGGCTGATCATCGGATGGCTGCGCAGCCGCTCCACGGCGGACCCGGTGAACAGTCCGTGGGTGCAGGCGACGGCCGCCTCGGTGCACCCCGCGTCCTTGAGCCGGTCGAGCAGCTCGACGATGGACCCACCGGTCGCGATCTCGTCGTCGAGGACGATGGCCCGCCGGCCCGCGACGTCGCCGACGATCGAGTCGATGACGACCCTGTCGTCGCCCAGGCGCTGCTTGCTGCCCGCCGCGACCGGCAGCCCGAGCAGCCGGGCCAGCTGGGTGGCCTCCTTGGCGTTGCCGAGGTCGGGGGAGATGACGATGGAGCTGTCGAGGTCGGTACCCCGGAAGTGGTCGGCGAGGATGCCCAGCGCGGTGAGGTGGTCGACCGGCACGCTGAAGAAGCCGTGCACCTGGGGGGCGTGCAGGGTCATCGTCAGGACCCGGTGGGCCCCCGCGGTCGCAAGCAGGTCAGCGACGAGACGCCCCCCGAGGGAGATCCGGGAGGCGTCCTTCTTGTCCGACCGCGCGTACGCGTAGTGGGGCATCACCGCGGTGATCTGCCCCGCCGACGCGCCTCGGGCGGCGTCGATCATGAGGAGCAGCTCCATGAGGTGCTCCTGGGTCGGCGGGATGAGCGGCTGGACGATGTAGACGTCGCGCTGGCGGCAGTTCGCGAGCAGCTGCGCCTGGAGGCAGTCGTTGCTGAACCGGGTGATGTGGCTCTCGGCCAGGGGAACCCCGAGCTTGTCGCAGATCTGCTGCGCGAGCTCGGGGTGGGCGCTTCCGGAGAAGACCACGATGTCCCGCATGCGGGGAAGCCTAGCGCCTGTCCTATGGTCGAGGCATGACGGTGCGACGGGTGATGGGGATCGAGACCGAGTACGGCATCTCGGTGCCCGGGGACCCGCTGGCGAACCCCATGATCCTGTCCGGAGACGTCGTCACCGCGTATGCCGCGAGCACCGGACGCCGCCCGACGCGGGCGTCCTGGGACTACGCCGACGAGGCGCCGCTGCGCGACGCCAGGGGCTTCGACATGGGCCGGGGAACGGCCCACCCGAGCCAGCTCACCGACGTCGAGGACCCCACCCTGGCCAACGTCGTCCTCACCAACGGCGCCCGGCTCTATGTCGACCACGCCCACCCGGAGTACAGCTCGCCGGAGGTGACGACGCCCCGCGCGGCCGTGACGTGGGACCGGGCCGGGGAGCTCGTCATGGCCCGGGCCGTCGAGCGGCTCGCGACCGTCCCGCCGGGGGTCAACCTCTACAAGAACAACAGCGACGGCAAGGGCGCCTCCTACGGCACCCACGAGAACTACCTCATGTCCCGCCGGACGCCGTTCGCCGACATCGTCGCCCACCTCGTCCCGTTCTTTGTCGTGCGGCAGGTCATGTGCGGCTCGGGCCGCGTCGGCATCGGCGTCGACTCACGGACCCCCGGCTTCCAGATCGCCCAGCGCAGCGACTTCTTCGAGGTCGAGGTCGGGCTCGAGACCACCCTCAAGCGGCCGATCATCAACACCCGCGACGAGCCCCACTCCGACGCCGAGCAGTACCGCCGGCTGCACGTCATCATCGGCGACGCGAACCACGGCGACGTGCCCAACCTGCTCAAGCTCGGCACGACCTCGCTCGTCCTGGCCATGATCGAGGACGGCTTCCTGCACACCGACCTCTCCGTGGAGCAGCCGGTCGCCACCCTCCACGCGGTCTCCCACGACCCGACGCTGACGACGAGGGTCCGGCTGCGTGACGGGCGGACCATGACGGCCCTGCAGCTCCTCACGACCTACCACGACCTGGCGGCCGCCTATCTCCAGGAGCGCCAGGCCGGCGCGGTCGACGAGGACACGGCCGAGGTCATGCACTGGTGGGGGGTCGTCCTCGACACCCTGGCGCGGGACCCGATGCAGGCCCACCGCGAGGTCGACTGGGTGGCCAAGCTCGCCGTCCTGCGCGGCTACCAGGAGCGCGACGGGCTGGCCTGGACCGACCCCCGGCTGCGCGCCGTCGACATCCAGTGGTCCGACGTGCGCGCCGACCGCGGGCTCGCGAACCGGATGCGCTCGGCGGGCCGGCTGCGGTCCCTCGTCGACGACGCCGAGGTGGCGCGGGCCGTCGCCGAGCCGCCCGAGGACACCCGGGCCTGGTTCCGGGGGACCTGCCTGCGCCGCTTCCCGGACGCGGTCGTCGCGGCCTCCTGGGACTCGGTGATCTTCGACGTGCCCGGCGCCCGGGCGCTCCAGCGCATCCCGATGCTCGAGCCGCTCCGGGGCACGCGGGCCTCCGTCGGCGACCTCGTCGAGGGGGCGCCCGACGCCGCGGCGCTGCTCGAGGCCCTCGCCGCTCCGGACCGCCGCTGAGCGGCATACTCGGCCGTCCCGCCCGCGGACTAGGCTCGGAGTGGTACGCACCCATCGGCGGCGCACCGCCGCCGCCCTCGACGCACCAGGAGTCAGCCATGGCCGGACAGGAGCAGGTCAAGCCCCAGCGCCGCGACGACGGCTCGGACGACGGCCCGGAGCCCACGGCAGCGGCGCCGGCGGCCGCCAAGGAGGCTCTGGACAGCGACATCGACACGATCCTCGACGAGATCGACGGGGTCCTGGAGTCCAACGCCGAGGAGTTCGTCCGCGGGTTCGTCCAGAAGGGCGGGCAGTGACCACTCCTGCAGACGCCTCGCGGCTCCCCGCGGCCTACCTCGTCCCCGGCTCCTCCTCGTTCACCGAGTTCCTCACGGCCCACGCCCCGACCCTGCTGCCCTCGCGACGGGTGCTGCCCGCGGGCGCCTCGCTCGAGGCGCCGCACGGCACGACCATCGTCGCCCTGACGTATGCCGGTGGCGTGCTCATGGCGGGTGACCGCCGGGCGACCATGGGCAGCCTCATCGCCAACCGCGACATGGAGAAGGTCTACGAGACCGACGAGTACTCCCTCGTCGGCGTGGCCGGGACGGCCGGCCTGGCCATCGAGCTGGTCCGGCTCTTCCAGGTCGAGCTCGAGCACTACGAGAAGATCGAGGGCACCCTGATGTCCCTCGAGGGCAAGGCCAACCGGCTCGCGTCGATGATCCGGGGCAACCTCGGGATGGCGATGCAGGGGCTGAGCGTCGTGCCGCTCTTCGCCGGCTTCGACCTCGCCGACGCCCTCGGCCGGATCTTCTCCTACGACGTGACGGGTGGCTGCTACGAGGAGCACGACCACCACAGCGTCGGGTCCGGGTCGCTCTTCGCCCGCGGCGCCCTGAAGAAGCTGTGGCGGCCCGGCCTCGACGAGACCGGAGCGGTCCGGGTGGCCGTGGAGTCGCTCTACGACGCCGCCGACGACGACTCGGCGACCGGGGGCCCGGACAAGGGCCGACGGATCTGGCCCACCGTCGGGATCGTCGACGAGGCCGGCGCGCGGTTCGTCCCGAGCGAGGACATCGAGCCGGTCGTCGACGCGATCGTCGCCGACCGCCAGGGCAACCCCGGAGGTGCGCGATGACCGCGAGCATGCCGTTCTACGTCTCGCCCGAGCAGCTCATGAAGGACCGGGCGGACTTCGCGCGGAAGGGGATCGCCCGCGGCCGCTCGGTCATCGTCCTCGGCTACGACCACGGCATCGCCTTCGTCGCCGAGAACCCCAGCCGCAGCCTCCACAAGGTCTCCGAGATCTACGACCGGATCGGCTTCGCCGCGGTCGGCAAGTACAACGAGTTCGAGAACCTCCGCGTCGCCGGGGTCCGCTACGCCGACCTGAGGGGCTACTCCTACGACCGCTCCGACGTCACCGCGCGGGGTCTGGCCAACGCCTACGCGCAGACGCTCGGGGCCGTCTTCACCCAGGAGTCCAAGCCCTACGAGGTCGAGATCGTCGTCGCCGAGGTCGGCGACTCGGGGGATCGCGACCAGATCTACCGGCTCACCTACGACGGCTCGGTCGGCGACGAGCACGGCTTCGTCGTCATGGGCGGTGCCGCGGACCAGATCGAGGTCGGCCTGCGCGAGGGCTGGCACGAGGGCATGACGCTCGCCGACGCCCTGCGCCTCGCGGTCGACCTGCTCGGCCGCGACCCGGCGGGCGGCCCGGGCCGCGAGCTGACGGCATCCTCGCTCGAGGTCGCCGTGCTCGACCGCAACCGGCCGCGGCGCACCTTCCGCCGGATCACCGGGCACCTTCTCGAGCGGCTGCTGAGCGCCGACGACCCGACGATCGACGCTCCCAGCGAGGACGACGACCGCGACGAGTAGCCGCCGCGCGGCCGTCGAGGTCGGGGCAGCTGCCAGGTCCGCCACCTAGAGTGCTTCCATGGAGCGGCGGATCTTCGGCATCGAGAACGAGTACGGCATCACGTGCCTGACTCGGGGCCAGCGGACCCTGACCCCCGACGAGGTCGCCCGTCACCTGTTCCGCAAGGTCGTGGCCTGGGGCCGCTCGAGCAACGTCTTCCTCAGCAACGGTGCCCGGCTCTACCTCGATGTCGGCTCGCACCCGGAGTACGCCACCCCCGAGTGCGACTCCATCCTCCAGCTCGTCGCGCACGACAAGGCGGGGGAGCGGGTCGTCGAGGGCCTGGCGGCCGACGCCCAGCAGCGGCTCGCCGAGGACGAGGTCGCCGGCGACATCTACGTCTTCAAGAACAACACCGACTCGGCCGGCAACTCCTACGGCTGCCACGAGAACTTCCTCGTCCGCCGGACGGGCGAGTTCCAGACGGTCTCCGAGGTCCTCCTGCCGTTCCTCATCAGCCGCCAGCTCACGTGTGGCGCGGGCAAGCTCGTCGTGTCGTCCAAGGGTGCGACGTATGCCGTGAGCCAGCGGGCGGACCACATCTGGGAGGGGGTCTCCTCGGCGACGACCCGGAGCCGGCCGATCATCAACACCCGCGACGAGCCGCACGCCGACGCCGAGCACTACCGCCGCCTGCACGTCATCGTCGGCGACTCGAACATGAGCGAGACGACGACGATGCTCAAGGTCGGCTCGGCGGACCTCGTCCTCCGGCTCATCGAGGCCGGGGTGCCGCTGCGGGACATGACCCTCGAGAACCCGATCCGGGCGATCCGCGAGATCAGCCATGACATGACCGGGCGCCGGGCCGTCCGGCTGGCCAACGGCCAGAGCATGACCGCTCTCGAGATCCAGCGCGAGTACCTCGCCCGGGCGGTCGAGCTCGTCGACCGGGCCGGGACCGACGACCCTGCGCACAAGGCCACCCTGGAGCTGTGGGACCGGACCCTGACCGCCGTCGAGACCGACCGTCTCGCCCTGGTCGAGACCGAGATCGACTGGGTCATCAAGTACCGCCTCCTCGAGCAGTACGCCGCCCGTCACGACCTGGGCATGGACCACCCCCGCCTGGCCCAGATCGACCTCGCCTACCACGACATCAACCGGGAGCGAGGCCTGTTCTACCTCCTGCAGAAGCGCGGCCGGGTCGCCCGGGCCGTCACGGACCCGGCGATCTTCGAGGCCAAGGTCGTGCCTCCGCAGACCACGCGGGCCAAGCTGCGCGGCCGGTTCGTCAAGGCCGCCTCCGAGAACCGCCGGGACTTCACCGTCGACTGGGTCCACCTCAAGCTCAACGACCAGGCGCAGCGCACCGTCCTGTGCAAGGACCCCTTCGCGTCCGAGGACCCCCGGGTCGACCGCCTCATCGAGGGCATGACCGGCTGATCCGGCGAGGGACGCCTCCTCACCCCGGCGCCCCGCCGTGCGGGACGCATGGGTTCGGCGGGTACCCTGGGCCGGTCCGCTCCACGACCGATCGAGGTTCTTCGTGCTGTCTCGCCGTTCGGCGCTCGTCTCCGCCGCCGTCCTCGTCGCCGCTCTCGGCCTGTCCGCGTGCGGCTCCTCGTCCTCCGGAGGGACGCAGGCGGACCCCCTCGCCTCGGTGTCGGTGACCGGCACGGGCACGGACAAGGCGCCCAAGGTCACCTTGTCCAAGACCCCGCTCTCGGTGACCAAGACCGAGTCCAAGGTCGTCAGCGAGGGCACCGGTGCCGCCCTCACGGACAAGGACCTCGTCTCGCTCAACGCGCTCATCGTCAGCGGCGCGACGGGCAAGGTCCTCACCAGCACCTGGGACGCCACTCCCGTCGGCCTCGACCTGGGGTCGAGCAGTCTGTTCCCCTCGCTCAAGAACGCCCTGCCCGGCAAGAAGGTCGGCTCCACCGTCGTCATCGCGTCGACCCCCGCCGACGCCTTCGGGTCCACCGGCAACTCCACCCTCGGGGTCGGGGCCAAGGACTCGGTCGTCTTCGTCGTCGACATCAAGTCGGTGGCGACGGCGCTGCCCTCGGCCCAGGGAACCGCGGTCGCGCCCCAGAAGGGGCTGCCGACCGTGTCGGTGACCTCCGGCAAGGCCGCGACGATCACCATCCCCAAGGGCGTCAAGGCTCCGACGAAGCTCATCGTCCAGCCGCTCATCAAGGGGGACGGCGCCAAGGTCGCCACCGGCCAGACCGTCCGCGTCACCTACACCGGGGTGCTCTGGCGCAACGGCCAGGTCTTCGACTCGACCGCCTCGCACACCGGTGACCCGTTCTTCGAGTTCCCCGCCGGCGAGCAGCAGGTCATCTCCGGCTGGGACAAGGCGGTGGTCGGCGCCACCGTCGGCAGCCGGCTCCTCCTCGTCGTGCCGCCCAGCGAGGGCTACGGCTCGGCGGGCAGCCCGCCGACGATCAAGGGCACCGACACCCTCGTGTTCGTCGTCGACATCCTCGCCGCCTACTGACCCTCCCGCCGGCCACCGCCGGCCGGCCTACCCCGAAGGGACCACCATGCCGTTCGACCCCGAGACCACCAAGCCCGAGATCGACTTCCCGGGGGACACCCCGCCGGCCGAGCTGGTCATCGAGGACGTGGCCGTCGGCGACGGTGCCGAGGCCACGGCCGGGTCCACCGTCCGGGCCCACTACGTCGGCGTCGCGTACTCGACCGGCGAGCAGTTCGACGCCTCGTGGGACCGTGGCGCACCGCTGGACTTCCGGCTCGGCGTCGGCCAGGTCATCCGTGGCTGGGACGACGGGATCGCCGGGATGAGGGTCGGCGGCCGGCGCAAGCTCACCATCCCGCCGCACCTGGCCTACGGCGACCGCGGCGCAGGCTCCGCCATCGGGCCGGGCGAGACGCTCATCTTCGTCGTCGACCTCGTCGACGTGCGCTGACCCGGCTCAGCCGAGCAGCGACGCGGCATACCGGCCGGCCGCGGCAGCCGCGAGGAACGCCGCAGCGTCCTCCTCGAGGCCACGCCCCATCGTCCGCAGCGCCACCGGCGAGCGGCGCAGGGCGTCGGCCAGACCGGTGAGGTCGACCACGACGGCGTCGAGCTCGACCGACGCGGTCGCCACGAGGTCCCGGGCCTGGTTCCGGACGAGCGCCCCGAACGCCCCGGGCAGGTCCGGCACGGGCAGGGCGGCCGGCGCCAGCAGGGCCCGGCCGTATGCCGTCCGGCTGTGGTGGGAGATGCCGTGGTGCCGCTCCCGCCGGTCGCCCTCGGAGACCCGCAGGGCGGCGACGGGCCGGCCCCCCAGGACGTGGGCGGCGTGCAGCGCCTCGGCGACGGCGACCCCGGAGTAGCCCCACCGGGTGCCGGTCCCGACGTTCCCGGGCCCTTGGGTCACGACCGCGACGTCGGCGCCGACGACGTGGCGGGCGGCGAGCAGCCCGGTGTGGACGGTCACCGCCTCGAGGTCGCCGCCGAAGGCCTGGCCGACGCTCACCGTGGCGGCGAGCCAGCCCGCGTCGCGCAGGCCCGCGACCGCCCGCGAGAACGCCGCGGGCAGCGCCCCGCCGTCGGTCATGACGTAGGCGACCGTCGTCTCGGGACGGTCGGTGCGGAGGCCGGCGACGACAGCCGGAAGGGCCGAGTGCAGGTCGGCGACGACGACCGGCATCCCCGCGAGGTCGTCGGCCTCGGCGAGCCGGTCGTGGTGCGGGCTGTCCTGCTCGTCGACGGCCAGGAACATCTGCTGGAGCGGGGTGTAGCGGGCCTTGACGATGTGGCCCGGCCCCGGCTCGGGGTCGCGGGGGAGCCGGTCCGGCACCGCCACGACGAACGCCAGACCGCCGGTACCCAACCCCTTGAGCAGGGCCGAGGCGTTGAGCAGCACCCGGTCGCCCGGCACCGGCTCCCCGACCATCCGGGTGTAGGCGAGGGCCCTGACCTCGGTGGCCGCGGCCTGCTCGGGTGGGACGGTGGTGTCCCCGGGACCCAGGGCCACGGCATACTCGACCGCCCCCGGCCACCTGCGGACCTCGCGAAGGACCGTGCCCGACCGCCACTGCATCACGCCCGGCAGCGTAACGGGGGAGAGGGCCGCGCGTCCGGTAGCGTCTCGGCTGTGACTGCAGCACCCGGACCGGCCGCCAAGACGGAGCGGCTGCTCAACCTCGTCCTCGTGCTGCTCTACACCCGGCGGCCGCTGCCCAAGAGCAAGATCCGCGAGCTCGTCCCGCAGTACGGCGGTGCCGCGACGACCGAGGCCTTCGACCGGATGTTCGAGCGCGACAAGGACGAGCTGCGCGAGCTCGGGGTCCCGCTCGTCACCGAGGAGATCGACAGCCTCTGGGAGGACGAGCCGGGGTACCGGATCCACCAGCGCGACTACGCCCTCCCGGACATCTCCTTCGAGCCGGACGAGCTGGCCGTCCTCGGCCTCGCCAGCCGCACCTGGGCCCAGGCCTCGCTCGCCGGCCCCGCCGCGCAGGCGCTGCGCAAGCTCCGGGCCGCCGGGGTCGAGCGCGACCTCGGCTCGCTCATCGGGATCGAGCCGCGGCTGCGCACCGTCGAACCCGCCTTCGACCCGGTCAAGGACGCGGTCCTGCGCCGGGTTCCGGTCCGCTTCGACTACCGCCGCCCGGAGGTGGGCGAGACCCTGACCCGACGGGTCCAGCCGTGGGCGCTGGCGTCGTGGCACGGGCGCTGGTACCTCACCGGCCACGACCTCGACCGTGGCGCACCCCGGGTCTTCCGCCTGTCGCGCATCGTCGGTCCGGTCACGCTCGACGGACCGCCCGGGTCGTATGCCGTGCCCGAGGACCACGACGCCCACACCATGATCGGCCGGTCGACGGCTCCGCCTGCGGCCACCCGGTCGGCCGTCCTGAGGATCCGCGAGAGCGCCGGACGCGCCCTCCGCCGTCGTGGCAGCGTCGAGGCCGACGCCGACGGCTGGTCGCGCGTGCGGGTGGACTACGCCGAGACCGAGGCGCTGGCCAGCGAGATCTCCGGCTACGGGCCCGACGTCGTCGCGCTCGGCCCCGACGACCTCGTGGCGGCGGTCGTCCGCCGTCTCACCGGGGCCCGCGACGCCCATCGCGGCACCGACGCGGAGGTGTCGCGATGAGCGCCGTCCGGCGTCCCCCCGAGACCGCCACCGCCCGGCTGTCCCGGCTGCTCACGATGGTCCCCTGGCTCGTCAACCGGCAGGGCATCGACCTCGAGGAGGCCGCCGCCGGCCTCGGCGTCACGCCCGCGCAGCTCGAGGCGGACCTCAACCTGCTCTTCCTCTGCGGCTACGGCCAGATGCCCGACGAGCTCATCGACGCCCGATGGGAGGGCGGGCGCGTCTACGTCACCAACGCCGAGACGATCGAGCGGCCGCTCCGGCTCGGCCGCGACGAGGCGGTCACCCTCATGGTCGGCCTGCAGGCGCTGCTCAACGTCCCCGGTCTGGGGGAGCGTGACGCCGTCGAGCGCGCGCTGGCCAAGATCACCGACGCCGCGGGCCAGGCCGGCGAGGGCGCGGCCCGGGTTCTCGTCGACATCGAGGACGGCGCCGCGCCGGAGCACCTCGCGCAGGCCCGGCAGGCCGTCGTCGAGCACCGCCGCATCCACCTGCGCTACCTCGTCCCCGGCCGCGACGAGAGCACCGAGCGTGATGTCGACCCGATCCGGGTCGTGAACCTCGACGGACGGTGGTACCTCGAGGGCTGGTGCCACCGCGCCGCCGACACCCGGATGTTCCGGATGGACCGCGTCGAGGAGCTGGCCGTCCTCGACGTCGACGGCACCCCGCCGGCCGGCGTGACCGCCAGGGACCTGTCCGAGGGGGTGTTCCGCGCCTCGCCGGACGACCTCGTCGTGACGGTCCGGCTGCTTCCCGGCGCGGGCTGGGTGAGCGACTACTACCCGGTCGAGTCGGTCACCGACGAGGGCGGGGGGACGCTGCTCGCCACCTTGCGCACCGGGGACACGGCCTGGCTGCGCAGGCTGATGTGGCGTCTCGGCGGGCGGGCCGTCGTCGTGGAGCCGGCCGAGCTGGCCGCGGAGGTGGCCGCCGGGGCCGAGGCGGCCCTCCAGGCCTATCGGACGGCGGGTTGAGGTGCTGCCCTGGTGGGGGTGGACCCTGCTGTGGCTCGTCCTCGTGCTCGGGTCCGCCGCCGTCATCGCCTGGCGGCTGCGCTGGCTGTGGCGTCGCTTCCGCGCCTTCCTCGCCGCCGTGGACGATGCCGCCGGCGTCGTGGCGAGCCTCGAGACCCGCACCGAGGAGGTCCGACGGGTGACCACGCCACCGGCCGCCCTCACCGACCCTGTCGCGCTGCGCCGGGCGTATGCCGCGACCCGTGCCGCGCAGCGCGCGGCCCGCCGGACCCGACGTGAGGAGCGACGTCCGGGGTGGGCACGTCCGAGGTGACCTCGAACGTTGGACCGGTGTCGGCCCGGTTCCGGCAGGGACACGGCATACACTGGCGGCAACCGGCCATCGGAAAGGCACCCACATGTTCAGGAACGGGCTCGAGCCCTGGCACGTGCTCATCGTTCTCGTCGTGCTCGTCGTCGTCTTCGGCTCCAAGCGCCTCCCCGAGGCCGCCCGCAGCCTCGGCCGGTCCGCCCGCGTCTTCAAGTCCGAGATGGACGAGCTGAAGAAGGACGGCCAGTCCGGCGCCTCGAACGAGACGGTCCAGGGCGAGACGCTGCACCGCACCGACGACACCCCGACCTCGAGCGGCCCCATCCAGGAGAACCCTCCCAAGACGGACAACGGGCCGCAGGCCTGACCGCGGGGTCCCCTCAGCCACACACCCATGGCACGTCTGCGTCGGCGCCCTCGGGACCCCGAGGGCCGGATGACCTTGCGCGAGCACCTGCTCGAGTTCCGGCGTCGGCTCGTCATCTCCGCCGTGGCCGTCCTCGTCGTCGCGATCGTCGGGTTCGACCGCTACCAGTGGATCTTCGACCAGCTCTCGCGGCCGTTCGCGGACTACAAGCGGATGCACCCGCACAGCCTGATCAGCCTCAACTTCGCCAACGCCACCGCCGCCTTCAGCAACCGGGTCAACGTGGCCATCTTCGTCGGCGTCCTCGGCGCCAGCCCCATCTGGCTCTACCAGTTCTGGGCCTTCATCGTCCCCGGGCTCACCCGGCGCGAGAAGCGGATCTCGCTGACCTTCGTCGCCGCCATCGTCCCGCTCTTCATCGCCGGGTGCTGGTTCGGCTACTGGATCCTGCCCAAGTCGCTCGAGATCCTCTACGGCTTCACCCCGGCGGGCGCCTCGAACATCCAGCAGACGACCGACTACTTCACCTTCGTCATGAGGTTCATCCTCGTCTTCGGCCTCGCCTCGCTCTTCCCCGTCATCCTCGTCGGCCTCAACCTGGCGCACGTGCTGCCGGCCCACCTCATGATCCGCGGGTGGCGCTTCGCCGTCGTCCTCATCTTCGTGTTCGCCGCGGTCGCGACCCCGACCCCCGACGCCTACACGATGTTCCTTCTTGCCGGGCCGCTCCTCGTCCTCTACTTCGCGGCCTGGGCCGTCGCGTGGCTGCTCGACCGGCGCCGGGCCAAGCGGCGGCCGGAGTGGCTCGAGGTCGCCGACGACGAGGCCTCGACCATCTGAGCGGCGAGCCCTTCCGCTCCGGCCCGCCGGGGCGCACCGAGACGGTACTGTCCCCGCCATGAGCACCCGGATCGGCCTCGTCGTCAACCCGACGGCCGGCCGCGGCCGCGGCGGCCGGATGGGCGCCGAGGCGGCCGCGGGGCTGCGGGCGGCCGGCCTGGACGTCCACGACCTCAGCGCCGACAGCGCGGCGGCGGCGGCCGACCGCGCGCGGGCCGCGATGGCGGACGGCGCCATCGACGCGCTCGTCGTCGCCGGGGGTGACGGGATGGCCCACCTCGGCGCCAACATCTGTGCCGGTACCGGCGTCCCCCTCGGCATCATCGCCACCGGCACGGGGAACGACATCGCCCGGGAGCTCGGGATGCCCGTCCAGGACCCCGCCGCGTCGGTCGCCCTCGTCGCCCGCGGGCGCACGCGGACCGTCGACGCCGCGCGGCATACCGGCGAGGACGGGCGGAGCCGCTGGTTCGTCGGGGTCCTCGCGGCGGGCTTCGACGCCGTCGTCAACGAGCGGGCCAACCGGTGGCGCTGGCCCAAGGGGCAGATGCGCTACAACCTCGCCATGCTCCGCGAGCTACCGGTCTTCCGGCCGATCCGCTACCGCCTCGAGGTCGACGGCGTCCGGCACGACACCGCGGCGATGCTCGTCGCCATCGGCAACGGCCCGGCCTACGGGGGCGGCATGAAGGTCGTGCCCACGGCGGTCTTCGACGACGGCCTCGCCGACGTGCTCGTCCTCCACGAGCTCGGCATCCCGACCTTCCTGCGGGTCTTCCCGACCGTGTTCACGGGGGCCCACGTCGACCACCCCTCCGTCGAGGTCATCCGCGGGCGGCACATCCACATCGAGGCCGACGGGATCGTCGGCTATGCCGACGGCGAGCGCTTCGCCCCGCTCCCGCTCCACATCGAGGTCGTGCCGGGCGCACTGACCGTCCTCGGCGGGCCGCTCACGTAGCCTGAGGACCATGTCCAGTCCCGCCGACCGGTATGCCGCCGCGGCCGCCCGGCAGCGCCGGGCCCGCTCCGAGCTGGGCCGCTTCGCCGAGGGGCTGGACTTCCCGCTCGACGCCTTCCAGATCGAGGCGTGCGAGGCGGTGGAGGCCGGCCGGGGCGTCCTCGTCGCGGCGCCGACCGGTGCGGGCAAGACGGTCGTCGGCGAGTTCGCCGTCCACCTCGCCCTGGTCACCGGCCGCAAGGCGTTCTACACCACCCCCATCAAGGCCCTGTCGAACCAGAAGTACCACGACCTCGTCGACCGGTACGGCACCGAGAAGGTCGGGCTCCTCACCGGGGACAGCTCGGTCAACGGGGAGGCCCCCGTCGTCGTCATGACGACCGAGGTGCTGCGGAACATGATGTACGCCGGCTCGAGCACCCTCGCCGGCCTGGGCTACGTCGTCATGGACGAGGTGCACTACCTCGCCGACCGGTTCCGCGGCGCCGTGTGGGAGGAGGTCATCATCCACCTCCCCGAGGACGTCCAGGTCATCTCGCTGTCGGCCACCGTGAGCAACGCGGAGGAGTTCGGCGACTGGCTCGCCGAAGTGCGCGGCAACCACGCCGTCATCGTCTCGGAGCACCGGCCCGTGCCCCTGTGGCAGCACATGCTCGTCGGGACGACGATGTTCGACCTCTTCGCCGAGGACGCCGACCCCGCCCTCGGGACGAGCAGCGGCGCCCGACCGGGTCGGCTCAACCCCGAGCTCCTGCAGGCGGTCCGCAACGCCGAGAGCCGCGGCCGCTGGGAGGAGGACCCCCGGCCCACCCGCGGCGGCCGCGGCAGCGGCGGACGCCGGGGGTACCCCCCGCGCGGACCCGGGGGCGGACCCGGGGCCCGCGGCTTCGCCCGAGGCGGGCGACCCGGCGGCGGAGCGACCCGGGCCGAGGTCGTCGACCAGCTGGACCGGGAGGGACTGCTGCCGGCCATCACCTTCGTCTTCAGCAGGGCGGGGTGCGATGCCGCGGTCGGACAGCTCCTGGGCGCCGGCATCCGGCTCATCCCGCCGAGCGAGGGGGACCGGATCCGCCGCGTCGTCGAGGGGCGCGTCGACGTCCTCGGCGACGAGGACCTCGAGGTGCTCGGGTACTGGGACTTCCTCGAGGGGCTGACGCGCGGCTACGCCGCCCACCACGCGGGGATGCTCCCGCTGTTCCGGGAGATCGTCGAGGAGCTGTTCACGGCGGGACGGATCCGTGCGGTCTTCGCCACCGAGACCCTCGCCCTCGGGATCAACATGCCCGCCCGGACCGTGGTCCTCGAGAAGCTCGTGAAGTTCAACGGCGAGAGCCATGCCGATATCACCCCGGCGGAGTACACCCAGCTCACCGGCCGGGCCGGCCGCCGCGGCATCGACGTCGAGGGACACGCCCTCGTGCTGTGGGGACGGGGGCTGGACCCTCTCGCCGTCGGCGGCCTCGCCTCGACCCGGACCTACCCGTTGCGCTCGAGCTTCCGGCCGACCTACAACATGGCCGTCAACCTCGTCGCGCAGGTCGGCCGCGACGTCGCCCGCGACATCCTCGAGACCTCCTTCGCGCAGTTCCAGGCCGACCGTGGCGTCGTCGGCCTGGCGAGCGCGGTCCGGCGCAACGAGGAGGCGCTGGCCGGGTATGCCGAGGCGATGCACTGCGACCGCGGGGACTTCCGGGAGTATGCCGCGATCCGCCGGGCCATCGCGGACGCGGAGAAGGAGGGTGCGAAGCAGCGTTCCGCCGGCCGACGGGCCGAGGCGGCGCTCAGCCTGGAGGCTCTGCACATCGGCGACGTCATCCGGGTCCCCGCCGGGCGCCGGGCGGGCTGGGCCGTCGTCGTGGCACCGGCCCGGGTGACCAAGGGCGGCCACGCCCAGGGGCCGGCCGTCATCACCGAGGACCGTCAGCTGCGCCGGCTCACCGTCGTCGACGTGCCCGAGGCCGTGGAGCCGGTCACCCGGCTGCGGATCTCGCCGCAGTTCAACGCCAAGTCGCCCAAGGCGCGCCGCGACCTGGCGACGACGATGCGCCAGGCCGTTCCCCACGAGCCTCCTCGGCCGTCGGCGCGGGCCGCGGCCCGCAGCGAGGACGACAGGGTCGAGGACCTGCGCCGCCGGCTGAGGGCGCACCCCTGCCACCACTGCCCCGACCGGGAGGAGCACGCCCGGTGGGCCGAGCGCTGGTGGCGGCTCAAGCGCGAGACGGTGGGCCTGCAGGGCAAGGTCGAGGGCCGGACGAACACCGTCGCCCGGACCTTCGACCGGATCTGCGCCGCGCTGGCGCAGGTCGGCTACCTCACCGAGGACGGCACCGCGGTCACCGAGCTCGGGGAGCGGTTGCGCCGTCTCTACACCGAGCGCGACCTGCTCGCCGCCGAGTGCCTGCGCGACGAGGTATGGACCCGGCTCGACGCGCCGGGGCTGGCGGCGTGCGTGTCCGCCCTCGTCCACGAGCCGCGCAGCGGCGAGGCGGACCTCTCGCCCCGGTTGCCGACCGAGGAGGTCGCCGCGGCGCTGACCCGGATGCAGCGGCTGTGGAGCCGGCTCGAGGACCTCGAGACCGATCACGGGCTCCCGTCGACCGCCGCCCCCGACGCGGGGATGGCGTGGATGGTGCACCGGTGGGCGAGCGGCGCCCGGCTCGACGTCGTGCTGCGGGGTCAGGACATCTCTGCCGGGGACTTCGTCCGCCGGTGCAAGCAGATCATCGACCTCCTGGACCAGATCGGCGATGCCGCGGGCGACTCCGGGCTGCGGCGGACGGCCCGGCGGGCGGTCGACGCGGTCCGGCGCGGCGTCGTCGCGGCGGACCGGCTCGACTGAGCCGGGGCACCGGCGCGGCGCCCAGGTCGCGGGTCCCACCTAGGGTGCTGTCATGACCGTCCCGACCGAGCCGGACGAGGCGCCCGCTGCCGGGTCCGCGACCGCGCGAGACCTGCTCCACTACCTGCGCCAGAGCCGGGAGGCGGTGGTCGGCGCCCTCGACGGCCTGTCCGAGCACGACGTGCGGCGCCCGCTCACCCCGAGCGGGACCAATCTGCTCGGCCTGGTCAAGCATCTCGCCGGGATCGAGCTGGACTACCTCGGAACCTGCGTCGGTCGGCCGGCCCCCGTCACCCTGCCGTGGGTGGAGGACGGGTCGGTGTGGGACGGCGCGGACCTGTGGGCGCGCGCCGAGGAGCCTCGGTCCTGGGTCCTCGACCTCTATCGCACCGCCTGGGTGCACAGCGACGCCTCGGTCGCCGCACTGCCTCTCGACGCCCCGGCGAGCGTCTCGTGGTGGCGTGAGGGGCGGCGTGAGACGACCTTCGGCCACCTCCTCGTCCGGGTCGTCGCCGAGACCGCTCAGCACGCCGGTCACGCCGACATCCTGCGCGAAGGCCTCGACGGGCGGGGAGGGCGCGACCACGACGTGCAGGGCGACGCCACCTGGTGGGCCGCCTACGTCGCCCGGATCCAGGCAGCCGCCGACGCCTTCCGGGACTGACCGTGTCGGCCGTCGGGGGTCAGCCGAGGCCGAGAGCGGACAGGACCCGGTTGACGACGCCGGTGAGACCGTAGGTCGAGGCGACCTCGCTGAGCAGCCGGGCGTCGGCCACCTGCGTCGGCAGGGCGGGATCCACCTCGGGCACCGGAGCGTCGCGGGCCACCCTGACGACGCGCGGCGCGACGTCGAGGTAGGCCGCGGCCTCCTCCAGCCGGGTCCGTCGGGCTCCCTTCAGCGCGGGGTCCCCGGAGTCGACCGCGGCGCGCAGGCCGACGAGGGAGCCGTAGCCCTCGATGAGCTGGGCCGCGGTCTTCTCGCCGATCCCCGCCACCCCGGGCAGCCCGTCGCTGGTGTCGCCGCGCAGGATCGACATGTCGGCGTAGGCGTCCCCGGTCCGGACGGCATACCGGCTCAGCAGGGCGGCCTGGTCGATCGGCTCGGCGTCGCGCACCCCGGTCCTCGCCGTGTAGAGGACCCGGACTGGTGCGGCGTCGTCGACGAGCTGGAACAGGTCGCGGTCCCCGGTGACGACGTCGACGGGCAGCCGGGAGCGGTAGCGCTCGACCAGGGTGCCGATGACGTCATCCGCCTCGAAGCCGTCGGCCCCCGCGCGGGCGATGCCGAGCGCGGCGAGGGCGTCGACGATGACCGGCACCTGGGGTGCGAGGTCGTCGGGGACCGCCTCGGGGACGCCGGCCCCCTCGACAGTGGCATCCGCCGCCACCCGATGGGTCTTGTAGCTCGGGATGAGGTCGACCCGGAACTGGGGACGCCAGTCGTTGTCCCAGCAGGCGACGAGATGGGTCGGGCGATGGGTGGTGACGAGGGTGGCGATCATGTCGAGGAAGCCCCGCACGGCATTCGTCGGCGGGTCGTCGGGGGAGCGGCGCTGGTCGGGGACCCCGTAGAACGCCCTGAAGTACAGCGAGGCGGAGTCCAGCAGCAGCAACCGCGGCGGTCGGGGGGTGGGGTCCGGCGACATGCGCCGAGCCTACGCGGGCGCCTCACTTGTCCGTCGGAACCGGGAAGCCGCCCTGCCCGTCGCCGCACCTCGGGCCGCCCGATCACGCACGGGCGCGGCGTTTCTGCGTACGCTCTCGGCCATGGAGGATCTGGACCGCAGGATCGTCGAGCAGCTCACCGCCGACGGCCGGATGAGCTACACCGACCTGGGCAAGGCGCTCGGCATGTCGACCTCCGCCGTCCACCAGCGGGTCCGGCGGCTCGAGCAGCGGGGGGTGCTCCGCGGCTACACCGCGCGGGTGGACCACCGGGCCCTCGGCCAGGCCATCACGGCGTTCATCTCGATCACTCCCCTCGACCCCGCCGCGCCCGACGACATCCCCGACCGGCTGCGCCACCTCCCGGCCGTCGAGGAGTGCCACTCCGTGGCCGGCGACGAGAACTACATCCTCAAGGTCCGCACCGCCTCGCCCCTCGACCTCGAAGAGCTCCTCGCCACGGTCCGCGCCGCGGCCAACGTCTCGACCCGGACGACGGTGGTTCTCTCCACGCCCTGGGAGTAGGCCACCGCGCTCGGCCGCCGGCACCTCAGCGGGCGATGGGGGCCGTCCGAGCCCCGAGCAGCGCGACGAGCGCGGTGGGGGACAGCTCGACGTCGAGGCCGCGCCGACCGCCGGAGACGAGGATCGTCGGGTACGCGAGGGCGCCGGTGTCGAGAACGGTCGGCAGCGGCCGCTTCTGGCCGATCGGCGAGATCCCGCCGACGACGTAGCCGCTCGAGCGCTCGGCGGCACGCGGGTCGGCCATCGTGACCTTCTTTGCGCCGAGCGCCGACGCGACCGCCTTGAGGTCCAGCGACCGGTCGACCGCCACGATCCCGACGGCCAGCCCCGCCCCGGTGTCGACGAGCAGGGTCTTCAGGACGCTGGAGGCCTCGACGCCCAGGGCCGCGGCCGCCTCCAGGCCGTAGGAGTCGGCCGCCGGGTCGTGCTCGTACGCGTGGACGGTGAACTCGACACCCGCCCTGGTCAGCGCGAGGGTCGCCGGGGTCCCGGCGGCGTCGCGGCGGACGTCCTTGGGCGGCATACCCACACCGTATGCCGCGGCGCGCGGTGCCCGGGCACCGCAGGCTCCGATCAGGCCAGGTCGGCGACCGAGGCGTCCCGGCTCGCAGCGGCCCCGGCGACCGCGGCGGCGTGGACCGCCTCGACGTCGGTGGTGTGGCGCCACCAGTCCTGACCGGCCTCGGGCAGCGTGTAGATCGGGTCGTAGTAGACGTACTCGCGCGACAGGGCCTCCTCGTCGCCCGCCTCGATCGAGGTGCGGTAGTGCTTGCGCCAGAACGACATGCCCTTCTCGGTGTCATAGGACTCGACCTGGTGCACCCACCGCTTGCCGACGAAGGGCACGTCGCAGACCACCCGGGGCGTCGCGAAGCCGGGCAGGTAGCCCAGGATCGAGTGCTGGAGCTCCTGGGCCTCGCGCAGCGAGAGCCGCCAGTGCTCCGAGAACGGGATCATGTCGCAGAGGTAGAAGTAGTAGGGCGTGATGAGCGCCTCGTCCTGGAGGGCGAAGCACAGGTCGAGCAGGCTCTCGGTCGAGTCGTTGACCCCGCGCAGCAGCACGCCCTGGTTGCGCACGTCGCGCACGCCGGCGTCGAGCATCGCCTTGGCCGCGTCGGCGACGAGCGGGGTCACCGAGTTGCGGTGGTTGACGTGGGTGTGGATCGCCACGGACACGCCCCGCTCGCGGGCCGCCGCGCTGATCCGGCCCATGCCGTCGACGACCTCGTCCTGGAGCCAGTGCTGCGGCAGCGCCATGAGGGCCTTCGTCGCAAGCCGGATGTCACGGATCGTGTCGATCTCGAGGAGCCGGCCGACGAAGCTCTCGATGTTCTTCCACGGCATGTTCGCCACATCGCCGCCGGAGACGACGACGTCGCGCACACCTGGGGTGCGCCGGAGGTAGTCGATCATCGCGTCGTAGCGGTCGACGGGCTTCCCGGCGAGGCGGAGCTTGGTGAACTGGGCGGTCGGGTTGCCGACGAGGTCCATCCGGGTGCAGTGCCCGCAGTACTGCGGACACGTCGAGAGCATCTCGGCGAGGACCTTGGTCGGGTACCGGTGGGTGAGCCCCTCGACGGCCCACATGTCGTGCTCGTGGAGGCTGTCGCGGGTGGCGAACGGGTGCGAGGGCCAGTCGGTGCGCCGGTCGGAGAAGGCGGGGAGCATGTAGCGCCGCACCGGGTCGGCATAGAACGCCTCGGTGTATGCCGCGCCGGCGGCCGGGACCTCACCGTCCGTCGCCGGGACCATCGTGTTCATCATCTGCGGGGTGACGAGCATCGACATCGTCGCGCGCTCGGCCTGGTCCTTGGCCAGGTCGGCGTAGAGGTCGTCGGTGAGCAGGTCGCCCATGAGCTCCTTGAGCTGGTCGACCGACTTCACGCAGTGCGATCGCTGCCACTGCGCGTCGGCCCACTGGGCCGCCGTCACGTCACGCCAGCCCGGCAGCCGGGTCCAGTCCGGCTCGACGAGCTCGGTGCGTCGGTAGACATAGGGCTGCTCGATCGCGATGCTCATAGGTGGCAGGATACGCAATGAACTGCAGGCGTGCCGCATCGACGCCGCAGAAGTTGCTGTAGATTTCGACAACGGCAGGAGATTCTGTGTCGTCGCACGACGCCTCACCCAGCGCTCGGACCACCGCGTCCTCGCCCGTCGGGATCCACCGCGTCCTCGAGCCGGCGGGGGAGTCCCTGCCCCAGGCCGCCCGGGTCCTCGACAACGGCCCCGAGCTGTGGCCCGACGAGGTCCGGATCGCCGTCGAGACGCTCAACCTCGACGCCGCCTCCTACCGGCAGCTCGCCGAGGCCCATCGCACACCCGACGGGGCGGTCGACGGGGCGGCGCTGCGCGAGAGCGTCCTGCAGATCGTCGCCACCCGCGGCAAGATGCAGAACCCGGTCACCGGCTCCGGAGGCATGCTCATCGGCACGGTCGAGGAGGTCGGCACCGAGTCCCCGCTCGGGCTGCGGCCCGGCGACCGGGTCGCGACGCTCGTCTCGCTCTCGCTCACCCCGCTGCGCCTCACCGACGGCCTGCAGCGGTGGGACGGCCTGTCCGAGCGGGTCCCCGCCGCCGGCACGGCGATCCTCTTCGGGCGCTCGATCGCCGCCACCCTGCCCGACGACCTCTCACCCGAGCTGGCCCTCATGGTCATGGACGTGTGCGGCGCGCCGGCGCTCGTCGCCCGGGTGGTCCGGGAGTATGCCGCGCGCGGCGCGGCGCCCTCCGTCCTCGTCCTCGGCGGCGCCGGCAAGTCCGGCTCGCTCTCGCTCGCGGCGGCGGCGGACGCCGGCGCCGGGCGGCGGGTCGGGGTGGTCCCCGTCGAGTCGGAGGCAGCCCTCCTGCGCGCCACGGCGCTGGCCGACGAGGTCGTCGTCGCCGACGCGCGCAGCCCGCTCGGCCTGCTCGGGGCCGTCGAGGCGGCCGGCGGTCCCGCCGACATCACCGTCGTCTGTGTCGACGTGCCCGGGTGCGAGCAGCCCGCCATCCTCGCGACGGCGCAGGGCGGGACGATCATCTACTTCTCGATGGCGACGAACTTCGCCGCAGCGGCGCTCGGGGCCGAGGGCCTGGCCGCGGACGTGCGGATGCTCGTCGGCAACGGCTACGTCCCCGGTCACGCGGCATACGCCCTCGACCTCATCCGGTCCGACGCCGACGTGCGGGGCCTCTTCGAGTCCCGGCTGGAGGCGGCGGGCTGACGTCGTTCACCGGATCGCCTGGTGAGGGTGGTTGCCGACCTCGCCCCGGCGCGATCTGATGGGGGCATGACCGCGACGCAGACCTCCGTGACCTACACGCCCGAGGACCTCGAGCTCGACCTGCGGTGGTGGGCCGCCGCGAACTACCTCACCGTCGGCCAGATCTACCTCAAGGCCAACGCCCTGCTGCGCGAGCCCCTCACCCTCGAGCACATCAAGCCCCGGCTGCTCGGCCACTGGGGGACCAGCCCGGGCCTGTCGATGACCTACGGCCTGGTCAACCGGCTCATCCGCGCCACCGACAGCGACTGGCTCTATGTCACCGGCCCCGGCCACGGCGGCCCGGCCCTCGTCGGCGCCGCCTGGCTGGAGGGCACCTACTCCGAGATCTACCCGAGCATCGGCAGGGACGGCGTCGGGCTGCGCGCGCTCTTCCGGCAGTTCTCCTCACCCGGTGGCATCCCGAGCCATGTCAGCGTCCAGACCCCCGGCTCGATCCACGAGGGCGGCGAGCTCGGCTACGCCCTGGTCCACGCCGCGGGCGCGGCGTTCGACCATCCCGATCTCACCGTCGCGTGCGTGGTCGGTGACGGCGAGGCCGAGACCGGCCCGCTCTCGGCGTCGTGGCGGCTGCCCACCTTCCTCAACCCCCGGCGCGACGGAGCGGTGCTGCCGATCCTGCACCTCAACGGCTACAAGATCGCCGGCCCGACGGTGCTCGGCCGCACCGACGACGACGACGTCGCGGCCTACCTGACCAGCCAGGGATGGGACCCGGTCGTCGTGGCCGGCGACGACCCGCGCCAGGTCTTCCCGGCCCTGTATGCCGCCCTGGCCGACGCACACGCCCGGATCGGTGAGCTCCGGGCCGCGGCCCGCGCCGACGGGGCGACCAGCCCGGCCGGGCGCCACCGGTGGCCCGCCGTCATCCTGCGCACCCCCAAGGGCTGGACCGGCCCGCGTGAGGTCGACGGGATCCGCATCGAGGGCACCAACCTCGCCCACCAGGTCCCGCTCGCCGGGCTGGCCGACAACCCCGAGCACCTGCGGATGCTCGAGGAGTGGCTGCGCGGCTACCACCCCGAGGAGCAGTTCGACGAGTCCGGGCGCCTCGTCCCGGAGCTCGCCGCGCTCGCCCCCGGGGGGGACAAGCGGATGTCCGCGACGCCCTACGCCAACGGCGGGCGGCTGCGTCGCGACCTGCCGATCCCCGACCTGTCGGGGTACGAGGTGCCGGTGACGACGCCGGGGCAGACCTGGGTCGAGAACACCCGGACCATCGGCGAGCTGATGCGGGACATCTACCGCGCCGACACCCGACCCGACGGGGGCGGGACGTTCCGCCTGTTCTGCCCCGACGAGACGGCCAGCAACCGGCTCCAGGCCGTCTTCGAGACCACCGACCGGTGCTTCGAGGGACCCCTCGTCGACACCGACAGCCATCTCGGCCCGGACGGACGGGTCATGGAGGTCCTGAGTGAGCACCTCTGCCAGGGCTGGCTCGAGGGCTACCTGCTGAGCGGGCGGCACGGCATGTTCGCCACCTACGAGGCGTTCGCCATGGTGTCGGCCTCGATGGCGATCCAGCACGTGAAGTGGCTCCAGCACGCGATGACCCTGCGGTGGCGCGAACCGGTGTCCTCGCTCAACGTCCTGCTCACCTCGACCTGCTGGCGCAACGACCACAACGGCTTCTCGCACCAGGGCCCGGGACTCATCGACGCGCTCATCCCGCTGGCTCCCGACGTCGTGCGGGTGTGGCTGCCGCCGGACGCGAACTGCACCCTGTCGATCACCGACCACTGCCTGCGCAGCCGCAACCACGTCAACCTCATCGTCGTCGACAAGCAGAAGCACCTGCAGTACCTCACGCTCGAGCAGGCCGACGAGCACTGCGCCGCCGGGGCCGGCGTGTGGGAGTGGGCGGGCAACTGCGACGAGGGCGAGGAGCCCGACATCGTCCTCGCCTGTGCCGGCGACGTGCCGACCCAGGAGACCCTCGCGGCCGCCGAGCTGCTCCGCGACCACGTCCCCGACCTGCGCTTCAGGTTCGTCAACGTCGTCGACCTCATGGCGCTGCTGCCCGAGAACGACCACCCTCACGGGTTCACCGACACCCAGTTCGACGACCTGTTCACCCCCGACAAGCACGTCGTCTTCGCGTTCCACGGCTATCCCAGGGCGATCCACCAGCTCGTCCACGGCCGCACCGCCCCGGGACGCTTCCACGTCCGTGGCTTCAACGAGCAGGGCACGACGACGACGCCGTTCGACATGGTCGTCCTCAACCGGATGAGCCGCTTCCACCTCGTCAAGGAGGCCCTGCGCCGCTCGGCCCGGCGCACCCGTGGGTGGAACTCCCTCGTCCAGCTCTGCGACCAGCGGCTGGCCGAGCACGAGGTCTACATCCGCGAGCACCTCGAGGACCTGCCCGACGTGGCCGGGTGGACCTGGCGGGGACCGACCGCCGGCTGAGGCAGCAGGAGCCCCGGGCGCCGGGCAACAGGGCGGGTCGTCCTCAGCCGAGGACGACCCGCTCCCCGTCGCGCGGGACGACCGTGAGCCAGCCGAGCTCGCGGCGGACCCGCTCGGCCAGCGCGAGCGAGCCGTGCGGCTCCCCGTGCACCACGTAGGTGGTCGCGGGCGGCTCGGGTATGCCGCTCAGCCAGGCGACGAGCTCGTCGGCGTCGGCGTGCACGGAGAACCCGTCGACCTGGACGATCTCGGCCCGCACGGGCACGTAGCGTCCGTGCATCTTCAGCTGCGGGGCCCCCTCGGCCAGGTCGCGTCCGCGGGTCCCCTCGGCCTGGTAGCCCACGAGCACGACGCTGTTGTCGAGGTCCGGCAGGAGCGAGCGGAGGTGGTGGACGACCCGCCCGCCCGTGGCCATGCCCGAGGCCGACACGACGATGCAGGGATGGTCGGGACGGTTCAGCCGCATCGACTCCTCGGCGGATCGGGCCTCCCGCACCTGCGGGACGTCGAGGAGCCGAGGGTCCAGGCCCGGTCTGACGTCGGCGTCGCCCGCCCGCAGGGCCGAGCGATAGACCTCGAGGGCGCTCAGCGCCATCGGACTGTCGAGGTAGACCGGCACGCGGGGGATCCGGCCCGCGTCGGCCAGGGCGGCGAGAGCGACGAGCACCACCTCGGTGCGGTCGACGGCGAAGGCGGGAACGAGGACGACGCCACCGCGGGCGATCGTGCGGACCACGACGTCGGCCAGCCTCTCGACGGCGTCGTCGCCATGCCGCCGGTCACCGTAGGTCGACTCCACGAGCAGCGTGTCGCAGGCCGGGGGCGGGGGCGGGGGCGCCAGCAGCGGATGGGCGGGTCGGCCGAGATCCCCGCTGGAGACGACCCGGTGACCATCGACCGTGACTCGAGCGGTCGCGGACCCGAGGATGTGGCCCGCCGGCTGGAGCATCGCCTCGACCCCGTCGGCGACGGGGACCACCTCGCCGAAGCCCACCCGCTCGATGAGAGGGAGGACCCGCGCCACGTCGTCGACGTCGTAGAGCGGTCGCGGCTGGGCGTGCCGGGAGAAGCCGCGGGCGGCGGCATACGCGGCGTCCTCGACCTGGAGGTGGGCGCTGTCCTGGAGCACGATCGCGGCGAGCTCCGCGGTCCGGGCCGTCGTCACGACCCGACCCGCGAACCCCTGGTCGACCAGGGCCGGGAGGTAGCCGCTGTGGTCGAGGTGGGCGTGGGTCAGCACGACGGCGTCGAGCCGGTCGGCCGCGAAGGGCAGGCGGTCCCAGTTGCGCCGCCGCAGCTCGCGCAGCCCCTGGAACAGGCCGGCGTCGACGAGGGTGCTCGCTGCGGCCGAGCGCAGGAGGAACTTGCTCCCGGTCACCGTCCGGGTCGCGCCGAGGAAGGTCAGCGTCGTCCGCTCAGCCATGTCGGCCCCTCGGACGGGTCAGGAGCTCGGGGGAGCCCTCGGCACGGGGCCGGCTCGGTCCTCCCATGCTCCATGGAGGGTCCGACCAGGCGGTGCCCAGGTGCGCCCCGGAGGGTGAGCCGGTGCGTCCCCTGGCTCCGACCCCTGCCCTCGTCCTCGTCAGCCACCCGATCGGCATGTTCACCTTCCTCGGACTGCTCATCGTCGCCTTCGCGGCCCTCTTCGCCCTGATGGTGCTCATCGGGTCGCTCCTGCAGCGGCGACGCCAGCAACGCTACTCCGGGGACGACAACCGAGGCTGACCGCGAGAGGCGCAGATTCCTCGCTGCACGGGCTCCTGACCGCAGTTTCTCCGTCGTGGGGGAGAGCGCCCCGCAGATTCTCCGCGGCCGTCTTGGTAGATTGACCTGGTGCCCCCGCGTCAGCCGCTCCTCGAGCTCGATCCCGCCGTCGTCCGCCGCGCCCGCACCCTCGCGCGGCGCGCCGGCAAGCCCGTCGTCGACCTGGCCAAGCGGCATACGACGGTCTCCGTCGAACGCGCGACCCTGCGGCTGGCCGGGCTGAGCGGTGCGGACCACGAGAAGGTGCCGTGGGTCAACCACCTCGTCGACGCGGTGCGGGCCGATGTGGGCCTCGAGCACGGCGTGACGCTGCCGGTGTGGGACGCGCTGGCCCGTGGCGAGGCCGACGACCTCCTCGTCCTCGCGCAGAAGGCCGCCAGTGGCTCGGTGGCGTTCCGCATCCCGCAGGGCCGCGACGCGACCCGGGCCCGGCGCACCTCGCGGGCGGCGGTGGCCCGGGGCATCCGCCGGATCGACTCCCAGCGGGCCGCGCGCGACCGGCTCATCACCCGGCACGGCAACCCGGGCCGCACCCCGTGGATCTACCTCATCGTCGCCACGGGGGACATCTACGAGGACATCCCCCAGGCGCAGGCGGCCGCCCGGGAGGGCGCCGACATCATCGCGGTCATCCGATCCACCGGGCAGTCCCTCCTCGACTACGTCCCCGAGGGCGCCACCCGTGAGGGGTTCGCCGGGACCTACGCCACCCAGGAGAACTTCCGGCTCATGCGGGCCGCCCTCGACGAGACGAGCAAGGAGGTCGGGCGCTACATCCGGCTCACGAACTACGCCTCGGGGCTGTGCATGCCCGAGATCGCGACGCTCGCCGGCCTGGAGCGGCTCGACATGATGCTCAACGACTCGATGTACGGCATCCTCTTCCGCGACATCAACCCGATCCGCACCTTCGTCGACCAGCGGTTCAGCCGCCAGGTCCACGCCCGGGCCGGCATCATCATCAACACCGGCGAGGACAACTACCTCACGACGGCCGACGCGGTCGAGGCCGCCCACACCGTCACGGTCAGCCAGCTCCTCAACGAGTACTTCGCCGCCGAGGCCGGGCTCGAGCCGTGGCAGATGGGCCTGGGACACGCCTTCGAGATCGACCCGACCATCCCGGACAGCTTCCGCCTCGAGCTCGCCCACGCGCTTCTCGCCCGGCGGCTCTTCCCCGATGCGCCGCTGAAGTGGATGCCCCCGACGAAGCACATGACCGGCGACATCTTCCGCGGCTTCCTCCTCGACGGGTTCTTCAACCTGGCCGGCGCGCTGACCGGGCAGAGCATCCTGCTCGTCGGCATGATGACCGAGGCGGTCGTCACCCCGTGGCTGTCCGACCGCGACCACGCGCTGCGCAACGTCGCCTACGTCATGAATGCCGCCGGCGGCCTCACCGAGGACTTCCACCCGCCGCGGGGCGGCTTCATCCAGACCCGGGCACGGCACGTCCTCGCCGAGGCGGTCGACCTGCTCGAGCGGATCGTCGAGGACAGCGGCGACGACCCGGCATACCCCCAGCCGCTGCTCGGGGCGATCGAGGACGGGACGTTCGGCCTGATGAAGCGACCGCCACGCGCGGGCAAGGGGCTGGACGGGGTCGTCGTCAAGGCCGACGGCTACGACAACCCCGCGAGCGCGCTGCTCGAGAGCGGTGCGACCCGATGAGCCGGACCGGACACGAGGCACAGCGACGCCGCGAGCACCCCCTGCCCCAGGACCTCAGCCTGCGCGAGCCGAGCCCGCTCGTACGCCCCTACGGCGACACGACCGGCGACGGGATGGTCCAGGTCTCCTTCACCCTGCCCTTGCCGCACGACAAGCGCGCCGAGGGCGCCGCGCTCCAGCTCGCCCAGAAGATGGGGCTGGCCCCCGCCCTTCTCGTCCACGCCAAGGCGATCGGGCCGCACTTCACCTACTTCGTGGTCTACGGCTCGGTCACCCACCTCGTCGACGTCCGCGAGATCGAGGTCGCCGAGCGGGAGTTCCCGCTCCTGTCGGGACGCGACGTCAACGCCCTCATCCGCAGCCGGCTGCGGCGCAAGCTCGTCGTCGTGGGGGCCTGCATCGGCACCGACGCGCACACCGTCGGCATCGACGCGATCCTCAACATCAAGGGCTTCGCCGGCGAGAAGGGCCTGGAGTACTACAGCGAGATGGAGGTCCACAACCTCGGCGCCCAGGTGCTCATCCCGGACCTCGTCAACGCCTCGCGCGACCTCGACGCCGACGCGGTGCTCGTGAGCCAGGTCGTGACCCAGAAGGACGCGCACATCCACAACACGACGGCGATGTCGGCGGCGTTCCGCGAGGCCTTCCCGGCCGGCAAGGTGCCCCTGCTCGTCGTGGGGGGCCCCCGCTTCGAGGAGGGTGCCGCGGCCTCGCTCGGCGTCGACCGCATCTTCGGTCGGGGCACCACCCCCGGCGAGGTCGCCAGCTATCTCGTCCACGCCCTCGTCCCCCAGGGACGTCCACAGCGCAAGGGAGCCTGACATGACAGCCGAGGTCGGCCGGACCGTCGTCCACCGCCGCTATGTCCCCTACAGCCACGCCCACTACGCGGGCAACCTCGTCGACGGCGCCTACTCGCTGGCCGCCTTCGGCGACGTGGCCACCGAGATGTGCATCCGCACCGACGGCGACGAGGGGCTGTTCGCGTCCTACAGCGACGTCCAGTTCCGGGCCCCGGTCCGCGCGGGCGACGTCATCGAGATCGAGGCCCGCCTCGTGCGCGTGGGCACCCGCAGCCGCGAGATGGAGTTCGAGGTGCGGGTCGTCGGGCGCGGGGCCCCGGAGCGTGGCGAGTCCGCCGCCGACGTCCTCGAGCCGGCGATCGTCGCCACGACGGCCCGCGGCGTCGTCGTCGTCCCTCCATCTGCGTGACCTACCCTGCACGGGTGACCCGTGCGTCCCTCCCGACCCGGCTCGTCCTCGCCGTGGCCGGCGGACTGGCGCTGTGGCTCGCGTTCCCCGACTGGAACCTGTGGTGGCTGGCGCCGGCCGCGGTCGCCCTGCTGACCGCGGCCACGCTCACGGCCAGCGCCGGACGGGCCTTCCTCGTCGGGCTCGTCGGCGGGCTGGCGTTCTTCGTCCCCACCTTGTCGTGGTCGGGGACCTACGTCGGCAAGCTGCCGTGGTTCGCCCTCGCGACGCTCGAGGCCCTCTATGTCGCGGCCATGTCGGCGGTCATCGGGTATGCCGGCCGGCGCTTCCTCGCCGCGGGCCGGCCGCTGCTCGCGTATGCCGTCGTCCCCCTGGCCTGGGTCACCCAGGAGCTGGCCCGGGGGAGCACCCCGTTCGGGGGGTTCCCGTGGGCCAGGCTGGCATTCAGCCAGGCCGACAGCCCGCTCGCGCGGGTCGCGGCCTACCTCGGCGCCCCGGGGGTGGGCGCGGCGGTGGCCCTCGTCGGGGTCGGCCTGCTGGCGGTCGCCCGGGGCCTCCTGCGCGGCCCGGGGGACAGGAGGGCACCTCGGGCCGTCCTCGTCGGGCTCGTCGTCGCCCTGGGCCTCCCGGCGGCCAGTGCGGCCATCGCGCTGCCCACCGACGGCACCCGGGTCACCGTGGCGATGGTCCAGGGCGACGTCCCGCAGGCCGGGTTGGACTTCAACGCCCAGCGCCGGGCGGTCCTCGACAACCACATCCGGGGCACTCTCGCCCTGGCCGCCCGGCGCGTCCCGGACCTCAGCCTCGTCGTGTGGCCCGAGAACTCCTCCGACATCGACCCGCTGCGCAACCCCGATGCGGCCGCCGAGATCCAGAACGCGCTGAGCAGCGTCGGGGTGCCGATCATCGTCGGTGCCGTCCTCGACGAGCCGTCGCCGGACGTCTCCAACGCCTCCCTCTTCTACACCCCGGGCAGCTCGGACCCCCAGCGCTACGTCAAGCTGCACCCCGTCCCGTTCGCCGAGTACATCCCCTACAAGTCCTTCTTCGAGCACTTCAGCGACAAGGTCGACCTCGTGCGCACCCCGTTCGTCGCCGGCCACACGATCGGCGGCTTCGAGGTGCACTCCAGCGAGGGCACCTACTGGGCGCTGCCGACGATCTGCTTCGAGGTCGCCTACGACTCCCTCGTCCGCAACGCGGTCACCCAGCAGGGTCGCCAGCCCGGCCTGCTCGTCGTGCAGACCAACAACGCGACCTTCGGCTACTCCGACGAGTCCCAGCAACAGCTGGCCATCTCGCGGATCCGGGCGATCGAGCACGGCCGCTCGGTCGTCCACATCTCGACGGTCGGCGTCAGCGCCTTCATCGCCCCCGACGGCACGGTGACCGGCGAGACGTCGCTCTTCACCCCGGCCCAGGTCGTCGGTCACCCCGTCGTCCGCACGGCCGAGACCGTCTCGGACCGGCTCGGCCCCGTCCCGGTCACCGCGGCCGCCGCGGCCCTCGCGCTGCTCCTCCTCGTGGCCCAGCGGCTCGGTCGACGCACTAGGGTCGTGGCACCGGCCTCCGACCCCGAGCCGGCCCACGCGACCAAGGACCCGACCGTTGTCTGACCGCACGACCCCCGCGACCGAGCGCGCGCCGCTGTCCCGTGTCGCCGTCCTCATCCCGACCTACAACGAGCGCGACACGGTCACCGGGGTCGTCCGCAGGGTCCGCGCGGCGACGCCCGAGGTCGACGTCGTCATCCTCGACGACGCATCCCCCGACGGCACCGGCGAGATCGCCGATGCGCTCGCCGCCGCGGACCCCCACGTCCACGTGCTCCACCGTCCGGGCAAGCACGGCCTCGGGGCGGCCTACCTCGACGGGTTCGGCTGGGCCCTCGAGCGGGGCTACGACGCGGTGGTCGAGATGGATGCCGACGGCTCGCACCAGCCCGAGCACCTGCCGGCCCTCCTCGAGGCCGCACGTGACGCCGACGTCGTCATCGGTTCGCGCTGGATCCGCGGAGGAGCGGTGGTCAACTGGCCCCTGCACCGCAAGGCGCTCAGCGTGGGGGCCAACGTCTATACCAAGCTCCTCCTCGGCATGGGCGTCAACGACGCCACCGCCGGCTTCCGGGTCTATCGCGCCGAGGCCCTGCACCGGATGGGCCTGGCCGACGTCGCCTCCCAGGGCTACTGCTTCCAGGTCGACCTCACCTGGCGGGCCAGCCGTCGCGACCTGGTCATCGTCGAGGTGCCGATCACCTTCGTCGAGCGCGAGCTCGGCGACAGCAAGATGAGCCGCGACATCATGACCGAGTCGCTGCGCCGGATCACGGCGTGGGGCGTCGGATACCGCACCGGCCAGCTGCGGGCGAGCGCCGCCCGCGTGGCCCACCCCGAGCCGAGGTGGCACCGGCTGTGACCCCGGCGGGGCGACCGGGCGGGCGGTGGCGGCCCCGTTGGCGCACCGTGCTCGTCCTGGCCCTGGTCATCGTCCCGACCGTCGAGATCGCGGTCATCGTCGCCGTCGGTCGGGTCATCGGCGCCTGGCCGACCTTCCTGCTGCTCCTCGTGGAGTCCCTCCTCGGTGCCTGGCTCGTCCGCCGCGAGGGCGCCCGCGCCTGGGCGGGCCTGCGCGACGCGCTGCGCAGCGGGCAGATGCCCAGCCGTGAGCTCGCCGACGCCGCCCTCGTCCTCATCGGCGGGACGTTGCTGCTCACCCCCGGGTTCGTCACCGATGCGGTGGGCTTCGGGTTCGTCCTCCCGCTGACCCGCCCGGTTGCCCGCCGGATGCTCGAGGTGGCCGTCGCGAACCGGCTGCTCGGCGCGGGCTCGCCCTGGGTCGGCGGAGGCTCCTGGGCGGGGTCCGGGCCCCGGCGACCGGCACCGGGAGCGGGCGACGTCATCGAGGGCGAGGTCGTCGACGAGCACGAGCCTCCGGAGGAGCGCCCGGGCCGGTAGCGGTCGCGCCCGCCCCTCCTGCGCAGCGGAGTCCGGGGCGGCCCTGAGCAGCGGGCCCGGACAAAGGTATGCCGTCCATCCCCGGCGGATGGACGGCATACCGGTCAGTGGGGCCCGTCAGGCGGACTTCCGCTTGCGCGGCTTCTCGCCCCGGGACTCGCGCAACAGCGTGAGCCGCTCCTCGAGGAGCTCCTCGAGCTCGGGGATCGAGCGGCGCTCCAGGAGCATGTCCCAGTGCGTCCGGGCGGGCTTCGTCGGCTTGGCCTCGGGCTTGTTGCCGCCGTCGAGAACGGCCATCTCGCCGCAGCGGCACTCCCATACGGGCGGGACCTCGGCCTCGACCGAGAACGGCAGCTCGATCCGATGCCCGTTCGGGCACAGGTAGGTCGTGATCTGCCGCTCGCTCGGGACCACGTTCTCCTCGGTCTCCATGCTCAAGGCACCAAGGCGGGTCCCGCGAAGGCTACGTTCTGCCATGGGAGTCTCCCAACGATCGACACGGTGGGGGTCATGGGTGTGTCCCCCTGTTCAGGGCACAACGAACGGTCCGGCCGTGTTTGTTCCGCAGGCTTAGGTAGACCTTACACCCGCGGCTGTGACCCACGTCACCGGGCCGGTCGACCGTGCCTCGCGGCCCGCAGGGCCTCAGAGGACCGCAGGGAGCTCGTTGCCCGCGTCGAGCACGCCCTGCCGCACGTCCACCCGGCGCAGCAGCAGGCCGCCGACGACGAAGAAGAGGATGAGGGCGACGATCGCCGGCCGGTAGGAGTGGGTGAGCTGGTGGACCAGTCCGAACAGGAGCGTCCCGAACCACGAGGTGCCGCGCTCCATCGCCTGGTAGAAGGAGAAGAACTCGGCCTCGCGGCTCTTGGGCACCAGCTGGCTGAACAGCGACCGGCTGAGCGCCTGGCTGCCGCCGAGGACGATGCCGATGAGGACGCCGAGGACGAGGAAGGGGAGGAAGGCCTTCTCCGGCAGGAAGTAGGCCGCGATGACGATGAGGCTCCACGCGACGAGCGAGTTGAGCACGGTCCGGAAGGCCCCGTACCGGGCCGCGAACCGTCCGAAGAGGAGCGCGCCCCCGAAGGCGACGAACTGGACGAGGAGGATGAGCGCGATGAGCTGCTGCTCGCCGAACTTCAGCTGCTCGCTGCCGTAGAGGCTGCTCGAGGTGATGACCGTCTGGATGCCGTCGTTGAAGAAGAGGTAGGCGAGGAGGAACTTCATCGTCTGCGGGAACCGCTGCATGGCCCGGAAGGTGTGGGCGAGCTGGCCGACGCTGCCCCGCACGACGCCGGCCTGGGGGCGGTCCTCACGGGGGATCTCGCTGCCCCGGAGGTTCCACAGCCCGATCACCGGGATGAGGGTGAAGACCGCCCACCACAGGGCCGCCGAGAGCAGGCTGATCCGCACGGCCATGGCCTTGTCGACGCCGATGAGGCCGGGCTTGACGACGATGACGAGGTTGATCGCCAGCAGCAGCCCACCGCCGAGGTAGCCCAGGGCCCAGCCCCGCGAGGAGACCTTGTCGCGGTCGTCGGGCCGGGCGATCTGGCACAGGATGGCGTCGTAGACGACGAGCGAGGCACCCAGGGCGATCGAGGCGATGATCATGAGGACCGCCCCGAGGGCCCACCGGGTGCCGGTGACGAAGAACAGCCCCGCACCGGCGAGCGAGCCGACCCAGGCGAAGAGCCCGAGGAGGCGGACCGGTCGCGGCGACCGGTCGGCGATGGCGCCGGCGAAGATGAGCAGCACGGCGGAGAGCAGGGTCGCGACGGTGATCGTGTACGGCGCCAGGGAGCCGGGGTCGATGGGGACCCCGAGCACATGGAGGTTCGTCGTGCACGTCGCGTTGTCGGGCAGGCCCGGGCAGGCCGCCTCCGTCGCCACCGAGGTGAGATAGGGGCCGAACAGGACGGTGCCCACCGTGGTGACGAAGGCGGAGTTGGCCCAGTCGTACCAGTACCAGGGCCGCTGGTAGCGCTGCCGGTCCGTGTACTGGTCGACCGTCGCCGACGGGGTTGTCATGCGCGAACTCTGGCACAGCCGGGCTGTCCAGCAGGAGAACTACGCCGAACATATCGGCGCAGCGGCACCGCGCGTCGCTCACCCAGCGCGGACCGGCGGGGCGGAGGGGGCCGGCGGCTCAGCCGGCATACTCCCAGTGCCAGGGCTCGGGGAGCGAGCCGGTCGGCTCGGCCCAGCTCGGGTGGTAGAAGCCGTAAAGGGGGGCGTTGAGCTGCATCCACAGGTGCTGGGAGGTGCCGAAGCTCTCGATGCCGCCGCACAGGTCCACCGCGATGCCGAGGCCGTGGTGGCTGGTGCCGGGCGTGGCGGCCCACTTGCCCCGGCTCGCCTTGACGGCGACCTGGTCGGCCAGGCTGCGGTAGGAGTCGCTCACGCAGATCGGTGCCCCGAACTCGCGGGCGTAGTCCCGGCTCATCGCGTTGAAGGCCGCGGCGGCCTTGGGCCGCAGCGACTCCCCGGGAGCCTCCCACAGGGGGCAGAGCGCGCTGGCGGGCAGCGTGCCGTTGGGGTACGTCGCGTCGTCGTTCGAGCACGCGGCCCCGCCGGTGTATGCCGCGGCGCCCTGAGCTGCCGCGAGGGCCGCCCGCAGCTTGGCCGCGGCCGCGGCGGCCTCCGGCGTCTGGTAGCCGATGAGCACCGCGGCCACCGGACCGGCCTTGGCGATCTCCTGCAGCTGGGTGGTCCGCAGCCGCTCGACCTCGGCCTTCTGCCGGGCGAGCAGCGGGTCGAGCTGGGTCTTGGCGGCCTCGAGGGTCGCCGTGGCCTGGGCGGCCTGGGCACTGGCCTGGTCGGCCCGTGCGGACAGGTCGGCCTGTTCGGCCTCGAGGGTGGACAGCTGCTGAGCGCTGTTGAGCCGGCTGGCATAGACGAAGCTGAGGTCGCTGGCCGACCCCGCGGCCTGGGAGGGGTCCTTGCCCATGATCTCGAAGACACCGGACAGCTCGCCGGTGCTCCCGCCGCCGGCATAGGACTGGAAGGCCCACAGTCTCGACATGGCCCGGGCGTTCTCGAGACGGACCCGGACCACCGTGAGCTCAGACCGCGCTGTGGCGGCGGTCGACTGCGCCTGGGCCTGGGTCTCCTGCGCCGTCGAGATCTGCTCGAGCAGCGCGTTGACCTTGGCCGAGAGGGTGCTGAGCTGCTTCATCGCCGCGGCGAGGCCCGCGTTGGCGGAGGTCAGGGACGCCCAGACCTGGTCGGCCGCGGCGAGCTGCTGAGCCAGCGCCGTCGCGTTGAGCCCGTCCTGTGCCGGGGTGTCGGACGGCGCCTGGTCGGTCGCGGGAAGGCTCGGCCGCGGAGCGGGTTGGACCGGCAGAGAGGTGGACGAGGGAGAGGGGAGGGGCTGGTTCGTCGGCGTGGGGGTGGGCGTCGGCGTCGGGTCGGGTGCCGGGGACCCCGAGGAGTCGGCGGGGGCGGCGGACGGCACCGGGTCGACCCCCGGCCCCGTGGGGTCGGCGTGGGCCGGAGCCGCCAGGCCCACGGCACAGAAGACAGCCAGAGCGGCCCCCGCCGCTGTGCGCACCATCGCCGGCCCCATGCGCCTCGTTCCGTCCCGGCCGACTGCTCGGCCCACCCCTGACGACGACGGAGGTCGCCCCCCGCCACGGTCTCAGCCTACGTCGCGACACCCCCTGTGTCGCCCCCGGGAGGGCTGCCCCTCCGTGACCAAGGATGCCCCACGACGAGGGCCTGTGACAGGGGTTCGTCACGACTTCGTCCACAGTCCTGCCGTGGCCGGTGACCGGGAGGGGTCACGGCCCACCTCCGCTCACCCCCTCCGGCGTCCGCGCCATGGGTGGTCGTCCACAGGCGACCGACCCCGGGCCCGGTCGTCCACAGATCGGAGCCGGGTGGTAGCGGTGCGGTGAGCCGCGGCAGGACCGTGGGAGGCGGACGACGAGCTGAGGAGGAGGGGTCGGCGATGGCACGCACGGCGACGATGACGGTGGCAACGGACGGGACGGACGAACCGGTCAACGAGATCCGGCTGCGAGGGCGGGTGAGCGCCGTCGCCCCGCCGCGCACCCTGCCGAGCGGCGACGTCGTGACCGCGGTCCGCCTCGTCGTGCCGAGGGGCCCGGTGGAGGGCCGGGCCCGGGTCGACGTCGTCGACGTCGCGTGCTGGTCCGGGCGCACGCGGCGGACGGCGGCAACGCTCGCGGCCGGTGACACGGTCGAGGTGGTCGGCGCCCTGCGCCGACGGTTCTTCCGCTCCGGGCCGCTCACCCAGAGCAGGTACGAGGTCGAGGCGAGCATCGTCCGACGGAGCCCCGCCCGGTCTCCTGCGAGGTCCGAGGGCCCCGGGGGCGGCCGGCCATGACCGGGGCCGCCCCCTCACGACCGAGGGGAGGGGTCAGCCCACGGGGACGACGACGCGGGTCCGCCAGCCCGCAGGGTCTCCCACGGGCTCGGAGAGGTACTCCTCCCACATGTCCCCGCGGGGGGTCAGCCCCTGGCTGCTCAACCAGGCGATGACCTCCGCGTACGTCCGGCCCAGCAGGTCGTAGGACCCCAGGTGGACCGCCACCCCGGCCCGTCCGCCGGGACGTTCGAGGACCACCGCACCGGGGCCGGGTCCCCCTGCCGGTGCGAGGGACAGCCCGCTCGGGACGGGGAACCCGGCGGACGCGTCCACCGTGGCGCCGGGAACGCCCCGGTACCACCCGAAGGGCGGGCCGCAGACCTGGGCCCCCGCCGCGGACACGGCCGCGAGGACGCCCGCGAAGGCGTCCTGGAAGAACGCCGGCAGCTCGGCGACCGCGAGGCTCCGGCGGATGACGGCCACCGGGGCCGAGGCCACCTGGTCGAGCGAGACGTCGGTCATGGCCCACCTCCTGCGACCTCCCCACTGTCACACCGCAGGGGGCCCACGGCCGGGGAGTGTCGGGGGGCTCACCTCCGACGGGGGAGTGTGACATACCCCATGGGGCATCCTCGCGTTTCGCCGGGACGTCAGTGGAAGACTCGGAGGCGGAACAGGACCCATCGCCCGTTCCCGTGCTCATCACGGCCGGGACGGGCCCAGGCACAGGTATGAGGCGAGGCGCGTCGTGCACACCATCACCGACACGACCCATCTGTCGGAGTCCATCGTCAGAACCGTCGTCGAGGCCCCGGAGATCGCGCGCAAGCGCCGGGCCGGCCAGTTCGTCATCCTCATGATCGACGACCACGGCGAGCGGATCCCCCTGACCATCGTCGACTCCGATGCGACCGCCGGGACGATCACCTTGATCTACCAGGTCGTCGGGCGCAGCACCGCAGACCTGGCGGAGCTGCGGGTGGGCGACGTGATCGAGCACATCCTCGGCCCCCTGGGACACCCGACCGAGGTCGAGGACATCGGCTCCGCCGTCTGCGTCGGTGGTGGGGTCGGGATCGGCGTCCTGTATCCCATCACCGCGGCGCTCAAGGCCCATGGCACCGAGGTCACCGCGATCCTGGGCGCCAGGAACCAGGACCTGCTCATCCTCGAGGAGGAGACCCGCAAGGTCGCCGACGACCTGATCGTCACGACCGACGACGGGTCCTACGGCCGGCACGGCTTCGTCACCGACGCCCTCAACGAGCTCATCGCGAGCGGCAGGCCGATCGACCGGGTCTACGCGATCGGGCCGGTGCCGATGATGCGGGCGGTCGCCGAGGCGACGCGGCCGCACGGCATACCGACCATCGTCAGCCTCAACCCGATCATGGTCGACGGCACCGGGATGTGCGGCGGCTGTCGGGTCAGCGTCGACGGCAAGGCGAAGTTCGCCTGCGTCGACGGGCCCGAGTTCGACGGGCACCTCGTCGACTTCGACCTCATGGGCAAGCGCCTGCGCGCCTACCTCCCCGAGGAACACGACGCGATGGAGCGGAAGGGGTGCCGGGCCCATGTCTGACGTCACCGAGGCCGCGGCCCGCCCCGAGCGCCCCGAACGACCGGCGCGCGGCGAGCGCCCCGAACGACCGGCGCGCGGCGAGCGGCCCACCCGCGAGGAGCGCAAGCCCAAGGTGCGGGTCCCTCGCCAGCCCATGCCCGAGCAGGACCCGGCCGTCCGGGTCACGAACTTCGACGAGGTCCCCCTCGGCTTCACCCCCGAGACGGCGATGGTCGAGGCGGCCCGCTGCATCCAGTGCAAGAAGCCCGGCTGCCTGGGCGCCTGCCCGGTCAACATCGACATCCCCGCCTTCCTCTCGCTCGTCGCCGACGGCGACTTCCTCGGGGCCGCCAGGAAGGTCCGCGAGAACAACGCCCTGCCGGCCGTCTGCGGACGGGTGTGCCCGCAGGAGGACCAGTGCGAGGGCTCCTGCATCCTCGGCAAGCGGTTCGAGCCGGTCGCGGTCGGGCGCCTCGAGCGTTTCGTCGCCGACTACGAGCGCGACCAAGGAGCGCAGGAGCTTCCGGAGATCCCGGCCTCGACGGGACGACGGGTCGCCGTCGTCGGCGCGGGGCCCGCGGGCCTGACGATCGCCGGCGACCTGGTCAAGATGGGCCACTCGGTCACGGTCTTCGAGGCGCTGCACAAGGCCGGGGGTGTTCTCATCTATGGCATCCCGGAGTTCCGGCTGCCCAAGAGCATCGTCGACGCCGAGGTCCAGGCGCTCACCGAGATGGGCGTCAAGCTCGTCACGGATGCCGCCATCGGGCGGCTGAAGACCGTCGACGAGCTGTTCGAGGAGGGCTTCCACGCCGTCTTCATCGGGGTGGGTGCCGGCGCCCCCGCGTTCATGGACCTGCCGGGCGAGAACCTCTCCGGCATCTACTCGGCGAACGAGTACCTCACCCGGGCCAACCTCATGAAGGCCTACCGCTTCCCCGACTACGACACCCCGATCGCCCACGGCAAGAACGTCGCGGTCATCGGAGCGGGCAACGTGGCGATGGACTCGGTCCGCACCGCCCTGCGGCTCGGCGCCGAGAACGCCTACATCATCTACCGCCGCACCCGTGACGAGATGCCCGCCCGGGCCGAGGAGATCCACCACGCCGAGCAGGAGGGGGTGCAGTTCATGTTCCTCTCGAACCCGCTGCGTTACCTCGGCAACGTCGACGGCTGGGTGCGGGAGATGGTCTGCCAGCGGATGGTGCTCGGCGAGCCCGACGACTCCGGCCGTCGTCGGCCGGTGCCGACCGACGAGGAGTTCACCCTCGACGTCGACACGGTCGTCGTGGCCATCGGCACCTCGGCCAACCCGCTCGTCACGAGCACGACAGACGGGCTCGAGACGAACCGCTGGGGATACATCGTCGCCGACGAGGAGACCGGCCAGACGACCCGTCCCGGCGTCTTCGCCGGGGGCGACATCGTCACCGGCGCGGCGACCGTCATCCTCGCGATGGGTGCGGGTCGGAAGTCGGCCCAGGCCATCCACGACTACGTCATGTCCCTCGAGGTCTGAGCCCCGGCCCCGGCCCCGGCCCCGGCCCCGGCCTCGGCCGCGCCTTTCCCCGCCCGGCGGTCGGGCTACATCTCCTCGTGGACGGTGGGGTCACCGCCGAAGAGGCGTCCGTCGGGGCGCCCCAGGGCGGTGATCGCGGCCATCTCGGCGTCGGTCAGCTCGAAGCCGAAGACGTCGAGGTTCGCGCGCTGCCGCTCCGGGGTGGCCGACTTCGGCAGGGGCACGGCGCCGAGCTGGACGTGCCAGCGCAGGATGACCTGAGCGGGGGTCACCGCATGCGCCGTCGCCGCGTCGACGACGGCGGGCTCGGCGTAGGGCGCGCTCGCCTTCCCCAGCGGGCTCCAGGACTCGGTCCGGATGCCGAGGTCGGCGTGCACCGCCCGGAGCTCCTCCTGGGGGAAGTAGGGGTGGAGCTCGACCTGGTTCACCGCCGGCACGACCCCGGTCTCGTCGATGATCCGGTCCAGGTGCTCCGCGGTGAAGTTGCTGACGCCGATCGTCGCGACCAGGCCCTCTCGCTGGGCCTCGACGAGCGCCCGCCAGGCCTGCGGGTAGAGGCCCTGGCTCGGGTTCGGCCAGTGGATGAGGGCGAGGTCGATCTGCTGGACTCCGAGGGACCGGGCCGAGAGCCGGAGCGAGCGCAGCGCCGCGTCGTAGGTGTGATGGCGGCCGGGGATCTTCGTCGTCAGCCGGACCGCCTCACGGGGCACCGCGGACCGTCGGACGGCCTCGCCGACCTCGGTCTCGTTCTCGTAGTTGACGGCGGAGTCGATGAGGCGGTAGCCGGCGTCGAGCGCGGCGACCATGGCCGAGATGCCATCCTCGCCACGCAGGGGGGTAGGTGCCGAAGCCGACGGCCGGGATCGTCGTGCCGTCGTTGAGCTCGTATGCCGGGATCGGGTCCGTGACGTCCATGGCTCCACCGTAGGCGACCCTCGACGGGGCCGGGCACGCGGCATACTGCCTGGATGACCGCACGCGTGGCGCACACGAGCGTCGACTGCCGCAACGCCTTCGAGCTGTCGCAGTGGTGGAAGGCGGTGCTCGGCTACACCGACGTGCCGGACGACCCGAACCTCCCCGGGCACGAGGAGTGCATGATCCTCGAGCCGGAGACCGGGCACCGCATCCTCTTCATCGAGGTGCCCGAGGCCAAGTCGGTGAAGAACCGCCTGCACTTCGACCTCGAGCCGAGGCAGGGCACGAGGGACGACGAGCTCGCCCGGCTCCGCGACCTCGGCGCGACCGAGGTCGCCGACCTGCGCGGCCGGTTCGGACCCGGCACGGGGTGGGTCGTCCTCGCCGACCCCGAGGGCAACGAGTTCTGCATCCTGCGCTCCGCGGCCGAGCGCGAGGCCGCGAACGCCGAGGCGAGGCCGTAGCCACCCTCCGGCGCCTGCGACCCGCAGTGGGCGCGGCCCTGCTCGGGGGCGACGCGGGCGCCGGAGGGCTCGGTCACATCGCAGCGCACCGACCTTCGGCGTCGGCGGACGATGGTCACGGAGGAAGGTTGGCAGGCGCCGGCCGGGGGTACGCGTCCTTCCGGTGAGGCCGCCGATGGCCGCGGCTGCCCCGTCACGGAAGGAGCGAGCGGCATGCAGGTCCCACGCGAGCAGGTTCTCCACTTCCTCAAGGATCGCGGTCAGGAGTACCGGGTCGCCGACGCCCGAGAGCTCCTCCCGGACCCGGTCGACACGGACGAGCAGGCGGGACACCTCGCCGAGCTCGGCATCGAGGTCGACGACATCGCGCACCACGGCATGGGCGACTGACCGGCCCCGCACGCGGAGGGATGCCGCGGTCCCGACGCGGCACGGGCTAGCGTGGACGGCACCCATCCGTCCGCCGCCAGGCCCGACGCACCGGAGGCACCGTGGCGACCGCCGACCGCACCGTCCCTCAGCCGGCCCTGCCGGCACCCGCCGACGCCCACGCGGTGATCCGCGTCCACGGGGCGCGCGAGAACAACCTCAAGGACGTGAGCGTCGACCTGCCCAAGCGCCGCCTCACGGTCGTCACCGGGGTGTCCGGATCCGGCAAGAGCTCGCTCGTCTTCGACACCATCGCGGCGGAGTCGCAGCGCCTCATCAACGAGACGTACAGCGCCTTCGTCCAGGGGTTCATGCCGACCCTGGCCAGGCCGGACGTCGACGTCCTCGAGGGCCTCACGACCGCCATCATCGTCGGCCAGGAGCGGATGGGCGCCAACATCCGCTCGACGGTGGGGACGGCCACGGACGCCAACGCCATGCTCCGGATCCTCTTCAGCCGGCTGGCCGAGCCGCACGTCGGCCCACCCGCCGCCTATGCGTTCAACGTCCCGACGGTGCGGGGGAGCGGCGCGGTCACGGTCGAGCGTGGTGAGGAGCGGACCCGGGCGGTCCGCGCGAGCTACAGCCGCACCGGCGGCATGTGTCCGAGGTGCGAGGGCGTGGGGTCGGTCAGCGACATCGACCTCACCCAGCTCTACGACGCGTCGAAGTCCCTCGCCGAGGGCGCCCTGACCATCCCCGGCTACACCACGGGGGGCTGGAACTACCGGCTCTACGCCTCCTCGGGGCTCGTCGACCCCGCGAAGCCGATCGCCCGCTACTCCCAGCGCGAGCTGCACGACCTGCTCTACCGGGAGCCCACCCGGATGAAGATCGAGAACATCTCGATGACCTACGAGGGACTGGTCCTGCGCATCCAGCGCTCGATGCTGTCCAAGGACGTCGAGGCGATGCAGCCGCACATCCGCGCCTTCGTCGAGCGGGCCGTCACCTTCACCGCCTGTCCGGAGTGCGAGGGAACGCGGCTCACCGAGGCCGCGCGGTCCTCACGGATCGCGGGTGTCAGCATCGCCGACGCCGCCGCCATGCAGATCAGCGACCTCGCCGACTGGGTCCGCGGGCTCGACGAGCCGTCCGTCGGGCCGCTGCTCACGGCGCTGCGCGAGCACCTCGACTCCTTCGTCGAGATCGGGCTGGGCTACCTCAGCCTCGACCGGCCCTCGGGGACGCTGTCCGGGGGCGAGTCCCAGCGGGTGCGGATGATCCGGCACCTGGGCTCGGCCCTGACCGACGTGACCTACGTCTTCGACGAGCCCACGGTCGGGCTTCACCCGCACGACATCCAACGGATGAACGACCTGCTGATCCGGCTGCGGGACAAGGGGAACACGGTTCTCGTCGTCGAGCACAAGCCAGAAGTCATCGCCATCGCGGACCACGCCGTCGACCTCGGGCCCGGGGCCGGTGGCAGTGGGGGAGAGGTGGTCTATGAGGGGAGCGTCGAGGGCCTTCGGGCCAGCGACACCCTGACCGGGCGCCACCTCGGCGACCGCGCCCGGCTCAAGGACCGGGTGCGCGAGCGCACCGGGGTGCTCGAGATCCGGGACGCGAGGACGCACAACCTCCAGGGCGTCGACGTCGACATCCCCCTCGGGGTCCTCACCGTCCTCACCGGGGTCGCCGGGTCGGGCAAGAGCTCGCTCGTCGACGGGTCGGTCGCGGGCCGGGAGGGGGTCGTCGTCATCGACCAGTCGGCGATCAAGGGCTCGCGGCGCAGCAACCCCTCGACCTACACGGGGGTCCTGGAGCCGATCCGCAAGGCCTTCGCCAAGGCGAACGGGGTCAAGCCGGCGCTGTTCAGCCCGAACTCCGAGGGCGCCTGCCAGACGTGCAACGGGGCCGGCGTCATCTACACCGAGCTGGGCTTCATGGAGACGGTCACGACGACCTGCGAGGACTGCGAGGGGCGGCGGTTCGAGGCGGATGTCCTCACCTACCGGCTCGGCGGGCGCGACATCAGCGAGGTCCTCGCGATGTCGGTGGCCGAGGCCGAGGCCTTCTTCGCGGAGGGGGAGGCCCGCACCCCGGCCGCCCACGCCATCCTCGCGCGGCTCGCCGACGTGGGGCTGGGCTACCTCACCCTCGGGCAGCCGCTGACGACGCTGTCGGGCGGGGAGCGCCAGCGGCTCAAGCTCGCCGGAGCACTGGGGGAGAAGGCCGAGGTCTATGTCCTCGACGAACCGACGAGCGGGCTGCACCTCGCCGACGTCGAGCAGCTCCTGGCGCTGCTCGACCGCCTCGTCGACGCGGGACGCTCGGTCATCGTCATCGAGCACCACCAGGCCGTCATGGCGCACGCCGACTGGATCATCGACCTCGGCCCCGGTGCCGGCCACGACGGTGGCCGCGTCGTGTTCGAGGGCACGCCGGCCCGGCTCGTCGAGGACCCCGCGACGCTGACCGGCCGCCACCTCGCGGCATACGTCGCGTCCTAGGCGACACAGCACCGGGGCGACGTGACGGTCGCCGCGTCGGCGCTCGGGCCGTACCGCCCGATGGCAGACTCACCGCGTGAGCGAGGAGACAGGTCGACGGCACGGCGGGGTGGTGGCCCTCGGGCTCGGGGCCCTCGGCGTCGTCTTCGGCGACATCGGCACCAGCCCGCTCTATGCGATCCAGACGGTCTTCGGGATCGACGGCGGCGCCGTGACCCCGACGCGCACGGACGTCTTCGGCGTCATCTCGCTCGTCTTCTGGTCCATCACCCTCGTCGTGTCGGTCAAGTACGTCGTCTTCATCCTGCGTGCCGACAACGACGGCGAGGGCGGGATCATGGCGCTGGCCGCGCTGGCCCGGCGCTCGGTCCGGCAGGGCGGACGGCGGTTCGGTGCCGTCATGGTCCTCGGCGTCATCGGGGCCTCGCTGTTCTACGGCGACAGCGTCATCACCCCGGCCATCTCGGTGATGTCGGCGATCGAGGGGCTGGCCGTCCCGGCGCCCGGCCTGGGCCACCTCGTCGTGCCGCTCGGTGCCGTGGTCATCACCGCCCTCTTCCTCGTCCAGCGCTTCGGGACCACGTTCGTCGGCCGCTTCTTCGGACCGGTCATGGTCCTCTGGTTCGCCGTCCTGGCGCTGCTGGGGCTCGGTCAGGTGGTGGGGGAGCCCCAGGTGCTGCTCGCCCTGCTGCCGACGTATGCCGTGGCCTTCGTCGCCAAGGACCCGGTCGTCGCGTTCGTGGCCATGGGCGCCATCGTCCTGGCCATCACCGGAGCCGAGGCGCTCTATGCCGACATGGGCCATTTCGGGCGGACGCCGATCCGGCGGGCCTGGTTCGGCGTCGTCGTCCCCGCCCTCGTCCTCAACTACCTCGGCCAGGGTGCCCTGATCCTCAAGGACCCCTCGGCGATCACCAACCCGTTCTTCCTCATGGCCCCGGGCTGGTCCCGGCTGCCCCTGGTCCTGCTCGCCACGGCCGCCACCGTCATCGCCTCCCAGGCGGTGATCTCCGGCGCCTACTCGGTCTCCCGGCAGGCGGAGCGCCTCGGCTACCTGCCCCGGCTCACCGTGCGGCATACCTCCGAGCACGAGCACGGGCAGATCTACGCGCCGGTCATCAACTGGGTGCTCTACGCGGGGGTCATGCTCCTGCTCGTCACCTTCCAGACCTCGACCCGGTTGGCCACGGCCTACGGGCTGGCCGTCACCGGCACATTCCTCCTCACGACGACCTTGTTCCTCGGCTTCGCCGAGGCCGCCTGGGGCTGGGGGCGGGGGCGGCTGCTGCTGCTCGGCATCCCGCTCTATGGCCTCGAGCTCGTCTACTTCGCAGCCAACCTCACCAAGGTCCACACCGGTGGCTGGCTCCCGCTGCTCATCGCCACCGTCGTCGGCACGGTCATGTTCACCTGGGAGAAGGGCCGGGCGCTCGTCACGGCCCGGCGCACCGAGCTCGAGGGACCGCTCGCAGCCTTCATCGACTGGCTGCACACCGACCCGGTCACCCGGGTGCCGGGCACGGCCGTCTTCCTGCACCCCAGCGCGCAGACCGTCCCGCTGGCCCTGCGGGAGAACGCCACCGTCAACCACGTCATCCACACGACCGTGCTCATCGTCTCGACGGTCTCCGAGAACGTGCCCCACGTCCCGCCCGACGAGTGCGTCGTCGTCGACGACCTCGGCGACCCCTACGACGCGATCACCCACCTGACCCTGCGGTTCGGCTTCCAGGACGACACGAACGTGCCGGCCGCGCTCCTGGTCGCCCGGGCCCAGGGCATCGACGTCGACCCGGACGACGCCTCCTACTTCCTGTCGCGGATCACGATCCACCAGGGTCGCTCGCGCGGGCTCAGCTCCTGGCGCAAGCGGGTGTTCATCGCGCTGGCCCACAACGCCGCCGACCCGACGACCTACTTCCGGCTGCCCGAGGAGCGCACCGTCGTCATCGGCGCCCAGGTCGTGATCTGAGCGGCTCGGCAGCGGCGGTCAGGGGCGCCCAGCGGGCCGGTTCCGGTTCGCCGATAATCGACATTATGTCAAGTAGCCTGAGGGAGGTCGGCTGGAACCCTCTCGACCCCGCTCCCCGCTCGGTGGGCGCCGGGGCCGCCCTCGACCGGGCGGCCGTCGAGGGCTACGAGGCCGACGCGGCTGACCGTGTCGGGTCGGCGCCGGGCTGGGTGCCGGCGGGGTCGTGCGAGTGTCCCGGGCTCGAGGGCGTCGGGTGCGGCGTGGGCGTCGCGTGTGGGTGGGTCGTGGACGTCGCGTGCGGCGTGGGCGTCGCGTGCCCATGCGGCCAGGCGGCCACGACCTGGGCGCAGAAGGCGCCGACCTGGTCCGCTCCCCCGGCCGCAGCCACCAGACGGCCGTACGACGAGGACGTCGTGGGCAGGTGCCCCGCGGTGTATGCCGTGCACGCCCCGTACGCGCCGGCCCAGTCCTGGGCGCCCGGCGGCAGGCTGGGGAGCCCACTCGGGCTGGGTGCGCCCTCCCTCGTGGCCTCCGGCGACGGGGCGGTCGCGTCGGAGGCCCGGGTCTCGGTCCCCGTCACCCCGGGGACCGGGGCCGAGTGCTCCCCTGTCCGGTGCGGCGCGGAGGTGCTCGGCGGCGCCGAGGGGCGCCCCGTCGTGGCGGAGCCCGCCGAGTGCCGGGGGCTCGTGCCGAGGCTGTCGAGCAGGACGTGGTGCGCGACGTCCTGGAACGGCGCCGGGAGGGCGCCGGCATACGCCGCAGCCGACATTCCCGTGATGAGGGTCCCCGCGACGACGATCGCCGCGATGGCCCGGGGGCGCACCGGGACCCGCTGCACGCGGGGGGCGATCTCGGGCTCGAGACCGCTCTCGGTGCCGGGGCCGACGGCGAGGAACGCCCGCATCGCCTCGGTCGCGCCGCCCAGCTCCTCGGCACTCGCCGGCGCGCCGAGCGCGGCGAAGACGGCGTCGAGGTCCGCGCCGAGGACGTCGGTCCGTCCCGCGAGGAACAGGTCCGCGACGCCGAAGTCGTCGCTGTGGTGTGGGCCGGGTGCAGAGGTCATATCACGAAGAGAACGACGGCTCGGTCCGCAGCGTTACATCGGCGAGCTCCGGGTCGAAGGCCGCCTCGAGCCGGCGGAGCGCCCGATGGACGGCCACCCGAACGGCGCCGGGCGTCCGGCCTGTGACCTCGGCCACATCGGCGACGTCGAGCCCCATGACGACACGAAGCATCACCAGCTCGGCCTGTGGGCGCGGCAGCCGGGCGACGAGCCGCATGGCGGCCTCGGTCGAGGACTTGGCCGCGACGAGGTCTGCGGGGTCCGGCGCGAAGGCGCCCCCCAGCTCGAGGGTGTCGAGGTCGTCGTAGAGGTCGACCCGGCGTCGACCGGCCGAGCGCGCCTGGTCGATGTAGAGGTTCCGGGCGACCGTGACGAGCCAGCGTCGGAAGCCGGCCTCGTTGCCGCTGAAGGCGTCGAGCCCCTCGATGACCCTCATCCAGGTCGTGCTGGCGAGATCCTCGGCGTCGACGGCCGCGAGCACGCGAAGGTAGCGCAGCAGCATCGGCTGGGCGTCCCGCCACAGCTCACCGAAAGCCAGCGGGTCGCCGGACTGCGCGCGCTCGAGGAGGTCGTCGAACCTCAGACCAAGCATGAACATGTCTCCGGGTCGTCCTCAGGGCGGTTCACGCCCCACGACACCTGTCTAGTGCAGGCGGGCGCGCGCCGCGACGCCCGAACGGCCCGTGGGGCATCGTCCGTACGGGTCAGACCGGGCACCGCTCCGGGCGCCCGGCGACGCGTCTGCGGGGGTCGTCCTGCCCCCTCACCCCCGCTCGGAGGCGGCCAACGAGTCCTCGGCGTCCGGACGACGACCCTGCCGGCTCTCGCTCCCCGCGTGGGCCACGAAGGCGGCCGGGTCCTTGTCCGTCGGCGGGATGCCGGTGGCGGCGTGCAGTGCCTGGAACCGCAGGAACGCCACGGCGATCTCGTGCCTCAGCTCCAGCGTCGCCTGCTGCCGGAAGTCGGCGAGGTCCTGCCGCTCCTCCTCGGCCATGTGGTCGCTGTTGGCCACGTTGGCGTCGACGACGGCCCGCCACCACGACGCCGAACCGGCCTCGTGCTCGGCCACCCGCCGGATCGCGTCGCGCAGCTCGTTGTGGTCGTGGACGGCGTCCTCGACCTCCTCGTCGGTGCTCTCGGCGTCGGCGGCGCCGGTTCCGAGGTCGAGCAGGCGCGGGTAGAAGTACCGCTCCTCGGCCTCGGCATGGGTCTCGAGCAGGATGGCCAGCCGCTCCCAGACCGCCGCGAGCCCCTCGTGGTCCTCCCGGGGGAGCTCCTCGAGCGCCGCGAAGCCCCGCCGCTGCTCCTCGTGCTGGTGCTGGATGACCTCGGTGATGTCCATGTGGCTGACCTCTCGCGCTCCGGCCGGTCGATCGGGCGGGCGCCTCGACAGCGGCGACCCGCTCGGTGGGTACCCACCGCCGCTGCGGACCAACCGTCGCCGGTCGGCCTAGGCTCTCGGGATGACCTTCTCCATCGTCGCGCGCCTCGGCGAGGCCGTCGGTGTCGCCGTCGCCAGCCGGTTCCTCGCCGTCGGCTCCGTCGTCCCCGCGGCCCGGCTCGGGGTGGGCGCCGTCGCCAGCCAGTCCTTCGCCCGCGTCGCCTACCTCGAGGAGCTGCTCGACGCGCTCGCCGGCGGCGCCACCGCGGACGACGCCCTCGCCGCGGCGGTGGCGGCCGACGAGGGGCGCGCGCACCGACAGCTCGGGGTCGTGGGTGCGCTCGGCGCCGCAGCCACCTTCACCGGGGCCGAGTGCCTCCCGTGGGCGGGCGGACGGGTCGGTGAGGGGCCGGACGCGGCCTACGCGATCCAGGGCAACATCCTCACCGGCCCGGAGGTGGTCCAGGAGATGGAACGGGCCTGGCTCGCCGCCGAGGGCCGGTCCCTCCCGCGACGGCTTCTGGCGGCCCTGCTCGCCGGCGACGCCGCCGGTGGGGACGCCCGCGGACGGCAGAGCGCGGCCCTGTATGCCGTGGCTCCCGGCGCCGGCTACGACCACTGCGGTGTGCTCGCGGACCTGCGGGTCGACGACCACCCCGAGGCCCCGCACGAGCTGGCCCGGGTCCACGAGCTGCACGACCTCCACTTCGGCGGGCCCGAGGACGTCCGTCCCCTGGAGGGTGCGGTGGCCGAGGAGGTGGCCCGGCGCCTCGGTGCGCTGGGCCGCAGCGGCGCGGACACGGCGGTCGAGCTCGAGCACTGGATGGGCGAGGTCAACCTCGAGATGAGGCACTCCCCCGGCTGCATCGACGCGCGTGTCCTCACCGAGCTGAGGTCGGCCACCCCGCAGGTCGGCCCGGCGGACGCACCCGAGGCCTGAGCCGCCCGGGCTCACCCCTGAGGGCGCACCCCGGTGGACCAGAGCTCGCGGGTCTGGATCACCCAGAAGGTGGCGAACTCGACGATGAGCGCCGCCTCGAGCCACAGCACGAGGTGGGCGAACCGGACGTGCGCCAGCGACAGGGCGACGACGACCGCCAGGGTGAGCGCCATGGCGATGCCGACCGCGGCATACCCGGTGCGCAGGGCCTCGGCGAGCGGGAGTGCCTTGTCGCTGCGCTGCCGCCCGACGCCGAGCGCGTTGAGGCCCATCACGACGATGAGGCACAGGAACATCGTGATCGCGCTGACGTCATGGGCCCAGCGCACGAAGGTCGCGCGGGCGAGAGCGAAGACGAGCGCTCCCCCGACGACGACGGCGGCCGCGGCCGCCGCCCCCGCGACGTCGACACCCTGCCAGCCGGCGGCGGCACGCTGCCGGACCCCGGACCACACGGCATACCCGAGCACCCCTGCGCCGACGGCGAGGAGGGCGAAGACGTTGTTGGCGATGTCGTCGTGGATCGCGGCCAGTCCCCCGGACCGCTCCGGACGGCACAGGCCACCGGCGGGTGTGGGCACGAAGGCGACCCCGAAGGCGAGCATGCCGGCGAGGTTGAGCAGGACGTCCTCGCGCTCGGTGTTGCCCTTGAGGGCGACGAGACAGACGCCGACCGCGACGAGGACCCCGACGAAGACCGACCGAACCGGGGTGTAGTAGAAGGAGCTGATCGAGGTCTCCCAGCACGCGGGGTCGCGGGTGAGCCCCTCACGCAGGACCGCGACGGCGAGCAGCGCGACGAGGAAGACCATCGCGAGGCGCAGGTACCGGTAGGTCCGCACGACGAAGTCGTCGGCGGCGACGGGGCTCATCGCGTCCACGACGGGCTACTCGAACCTCGCCGGGTCCCCGGCGCCGACGCGGACGATCTCGGGGGCCTCGTCGGACAGGTCGACCACCGTCGTGGGCTCCCCCGTGCACTCCCCCGCGTCGACGATCGCGTCGACCTCGTGGTCGAGCGCCTCCTTGACGAGCCAGCCCTCGGTCATCGGCTCGGTGTCGCCCGGCATGACGAGGGTGCTCGACAGCAGCGGCTCCCCGATCTCGGCGAGGAGGGCCTTGACGACGGGATGGTCCGGGATGCGCACCCCCACCGTCCGCTTCTTGGGGTGGAGCAGCCGCCGCGGGACCTCGTGCGTGGCCCGGAGGATGAAGGTGTAAGGGCCCGGTGTGGCCGCCTTGACCGCTCGGAAGACGGCGTTGTCGACGTGGACGAACTGGCCCAGCTGAGCGAAGTCCTTGCAGACGAGGGTGTAGTGGTGCCGGTCGTCGAGGCGGCGGATGTCGCGGATCCGGTCCTTGGCGCTCTGGTTACCGAGCATCGCCCCCAGCGCGTAGCCGGAGTCGGTCGGATAGGCGATGAGGCCGCCGTCGCGCAGGATCTGCGCGACCTGGCGTACCGCGCGGGGCTGGGGGTCAACGGGGTGCATGTCGACATAGCGAGCCATGCCCCAGGGTAAGGGCAGGTCGCTCGTGTCGTCATGAACAGCGAGTCGGTCCCGTGCCGGTCCGTCAGATGACCGTCATCGTCACCGGCTCGCCCAGCTGGACGGTGCGGGACACCGAGCAGAGCAGGTCGTGGCTCTTGGCCACGGCCCGGGGCAGCCGGTCGCGGGCGGTGTCGCCGCCTTCCCCCTCGGGGAAGACGAGCCGGAAGGTCACCTCGAGCCCGGTGAGGTGGTTGCCCTTCTCGTCGCGGACCTTCTGCCCCGTGGCCACCACCTCGAAGACCTCGGGCTCGGCGTGCCGGGCCGTCATCCAGTCGATGTCCATGGCGCTGCACCCGGCCATGGCGACGAGGAGCAGCTCGACCGGACGGAAGTCGGGACCCTCGCCGCTGAGGTGGATCGTGCCGCCCCGCTCGTTCGTCGCGTCGAACTCGGAGAAGCCGGTACGGGTGAGGGTCACCCGACGGTGTCCGGTGTCGGTCGTCTCGTCGCTCATGTCAGGTGCTCCATTTCTCGGCGACCGTGCGCACGACGGACAGGTCGCGCCACGTCGTCGTCAGGCCGGTGATCTTCTCGATGCGGGCGTTGGTCAGGCGGATCGTGTGGAACGGCGTGGTGAACTCCCCGAGGATCGCGGCCCCGAGGACCCGGGCCGCCTCGTCGGGCTCGGCCCAACCGTCGAGGACGGCCCGCGCGCCCTCACCGACCGGACCGTCGGCCAGGGCCAGGAACCGCTTGCCGGACCCGGGCAGCAGCGCCGGTATGCCGTCGGCCTCGGCCACGAGCGAGGCCAGCTCGGACGGGGTCCGCACCACGGCCGGGATGGCGAACCCGGCCCAGTCGCCGAGAACCGACCCGATCCGGCCGGCCACCGCCGTCGGGGAGCGCTGGGTGCTCGCGACGTGGACGTTGCCGCTCTGGATGTGGGTCCGGACGTCGGTGAACCCGGCGTCGACGAGCACCGCCCGCAGGTCGGCCATCTTCACGAACCGGCCTCCGACGTTGACCGCTCGCAGGAAGGCGATGTACCGCGGCATACCGGCGATCCTGCCAGAGTGGGGTCATGGACTCCCCCCGCCCCGGACCGCCGGGCCGCCTCGTCCTCGTCCGGCACGGCCAGACCGAGTGGGCCCGTGCGGGACGGCACACCGGGCTGACCGACGTCCCCCTCGCCGAGGAGGGGGAAGAGCAGGCCGCGCGCCTGGCCGAGCGGCTGGGAGGCTTCGGGTTCGCCCTCGCCCTGACCTCGCCGCTGCTGCGGGCCCGCCGGACCGCCGAGCTGGCCGGGGTGGACGCGGTGGTCGACCCCGACCTCGTCGAGTGGGACTACGGCGGCTACGAGGGGCTGACGAGCAGCGAGGTGCAGGCCCGGCGGGGTCCGGGGTGGACGGTGTTCGCCGACGGCGTCGTGCCGGGCGCGACTCCCGGCGAGACCCTCGCCCAGGTGGCCGACCGCGCCGACCGGGTGCTCGCCCGGGTGCGGCCCGCCCTGCGCGACGGCGACGTGCTGCTCGTCGGCCACGGACACGCCCTGCGCGTCCTCACGGCCCGCTACCTGGGACAGGACCCGGGGCTCGGAGCCAACCTCGTGCTCGGCCCGGGCAGCGTCAGCGTCCTCGGGGTCGAGCACACGGTGGCGGTCCTGTCGTGGAACCTCGTGCCGTGACCCTCGTGCCGTGACCTCGCGTCCCCCGGGGTCAGGGCAACGGCCAGGTGTGCACCGGCTCGTTGACCGCCATGTGCTCGGCATAGAGGCGGAGCATCTCGCGCAGCGCCCGGCGTCGCTCCATCCCGCGCTCCTCGAGCCGGGCGACCGCGTCGGACTGCCAGGTGGCCCCGTTGGTCCCCGCGGTGCACCGGCCCTCGATGATCCCGAGGTAGCGCTCGCGCACCGCGTCCGAGACGCCCCACTGACGCAGCCCCTCGTGGGCGAGTGGCAGGAGATGACGCAGGATGAGCTCCTCGGCGCCGACCTCGCCGAACCCGGGCCAGTAGAACCGGGCGTCGATCCCGTCGACGGCGGCCCGGTCGAAGTTCTGCTGGCAGGCCGCGAAGCTCATCTTGGTCCACACCGGACGGTCCTCGTGGGCGAGCATCCGGATCGTCCCGTAGTAGAAGGCCGCGTTGGCGAGGACGTCGACGATGGTCGGGCCGGCCGGCAGCACCCGGTTCTCGACCCGCAGGTGGGGGCGGCCGCCGACGGTGTCGTAGACCGGCCGGTTCCACCGGTAGATCGTCCCGTTGTGCAGCCGCAGCTCGGCCAGGTCAGGCGCGACGCCCGCCTCGAGCTTGGCCATCGGGTCCTCCTCGCTCACGTCGGCGAGCAGGACCGGGAAGTAGCGGGTGTTCTCCTCGAACAGGTCGAAGATCGAGGTGATCCAGCGCTCGCCGAACCAGACGCGCGGGCGGACCCCCTGGTTCTTCAGCTCGACCGGACGGGTGTCCGTGGCCTGGCGGAACAGCGCGATCCGCGTCTCGGCGTGCAGCCGCTTCCCGAAGAAGAAGGGGCTGTTCGCAGCGAGGGCGATCTGCGGGGCCGACAGGGCCTGGGCGGCGTTCCAGTGGTCGGCGAAGTCGGCCGGGGAGACCTGGAGGTGGAGCTGGACCGAGGTGCAGGCCGACTCGGGGCCGATGGAGTCGGCATACGTCGCGATCCGCTCCCCCGTCGGGCCCTCGATGTCGAGGAAGATGTCCTCGCCCCGGGCGCCGAAGATGGAGTCGTTGAGGGCCGTGTAGCGGTTGTTGTCGCTGATCCACTCGCCCTCGTAGTGCTCGGGCATGATCGTCGGCAGGATGCCGATCGCGACGATCCGGGAGCCGACCTCGCGGGCCTTGGCGTCGGCCGCGTTGAGCGAGGCGCGCAGGTCCCGCTCGAGCTCGAGGGCCGCATCGCCGGGGAGGGGCCGCGGGGCGACGTTGAGCTCGATGTTGTACTGGGCCAGCTCGGTCTGGAACTCCGGGTCGGCGATCGCCTCGAGGACCGTCGCGTTGTGGAAGTGCGGGTCGTAGGCGTCGTCGACGAGGTTGAGCTCGATCTCGAGGCCGGTCATCGGCCGGTCGAAGTCGAAGGAGCTCTGGTTGAGCATCCGCTCGAAGACGTCGAGGTCCTGACGGACCTTCTCGCGGAACCGCTGGCGTTCCTCCCGGCTGTAGCGCTGGGCGCTGGTCTCGGTACCCACGGGGCCTCCCGGGCTCTGCGGGGCCGCCTGCCCCGTCTGCAGGACTAAGCAACCACACGAGCGCCCGGTTGGGAACAGCAGCGCTGCCCGGGTGGGCCGGCGTCACATCCACCCGGCCCGTGCGGCGTTGCGGTCCACCCGTGTGTCGGTCCCCTCTCCTAGCCTCGGATCGTGCGGTTGATCCACACCTCCGACTGGCACCTGGGGCGCTCGTTCCACCAGGTGGGGCTCCTCGGCGCCCAGGCCGCCTACCTCGACCACCTCGTCGAGGTGTGCCGCCGCGAGCGGGTCGACGCGGTCCTCGTCTCCGGCGACGTCTACGACCGCGCGATGCCCGCCCCCGACACCGTGGCCCTGCTCTCCGAGGGCGTGGAGCGGATCATCGACACCGGGGCCCGGGTCGTGCTGTCCAGCGGCAACCACGACTCGGCGATCCGGCTCGGCTTCGCCGCCGGTCTGCTCGAGCGGGCCGGGCTGCACATCCGCACCGGCCTCGCCGCCGTGGGCCGACCGGTGCTCCTCGACGATGTCGCGATCTATCCCCTGCCCTACCTCGAGCCCGCACTGGCCGCCGACCCGCTGGCGGCGACCGAGCGCACCCATGCCGGGGTGCTCCGCGCGGCCATGGACCGGGTGCGGGCCGACCGGTCCGGCGCCGGTCTGGCGCGGGTCGTCATGGCCCACGCCTTCGTCACCGGCGGGGTCGGCAGCGACTCCGAGCGCGACATCTCCTCCGGCGGCGTCGCCGCGGTCCCTCCGGAGGTCTTCGCCGGCGTCGACTACGTCGCCCTCGGGCACCTCCACGGCCGCCAGCAGGTGGCCGACGCGGTGCGCTACTCCGGTTCCCCGGTGGCGATGTCGTTCAGCGAGGCGACCCACGTCAAGGGTTCCTGGCTCGTCGAGCTGGGCCCCCGCGGCCTCGGAGCCGTCGAGCATGTCGCCGCCCCGGTCGAGCGCCCGCTCGCCGTCCTGCGCGGCGATCTCGAGACCCTGCTGACCGACCCGCGGCACACCGCCGCCGAGAGCGCCTGGTGCCACGTCACCCTCACCGACCCGGTGCGCCCGGCCGGCGCCATGGACCGGGTCCGTCGCCGCTTCCCCCACGCTCTCGCGCTCGAGTTCGCCCCCCAGGGCGCCCCGGTCCACGTCCGCTCGTATGCCGCCCGGGTCGCGCAGCGCGCCGACCTCGACGTCTGCTGCGACTTCCTCGGCCACGTGCGGGGCGGACGGACGGCCACCGACGACGAGCGGGCTCTGCTCGCCGAGGCGCTGGAGTCCTCGCGGGTGGCCCGCGCGGTCGGCGACGACGAGGGGGTCGCGCTGGTCCCGGCGGCGGAGGGGGCCGCGTGAGACTGCACCGCCTCGAGGTCACCGCCTTCGGCCCGTTCGCCGACCGGGTCGAGGTCGATCTCGACGCCCTCACCGAGGGGGGCCTCTTCCTCATCCACGGCCCGACGGGTGCGGGCAAGACCTCGCTGCTCGACGCCGTCTGCTTCGCCCTGTATGCCGATGTGCCCGGTGCCCGCACTAAGCGGGGGCTGCGCTCGGACCACGCCGCCCCCGATGCGGTCCCCTCGGTGTCCCTCGAGCTGACGGCGTCGCGCCGGCGGCTGCGGATCACCCGCACGCCCGAGTACTCCCGTCCGAAGCGGCGCGGCGACGGGATGCGGTCGCTGCACGCCACGGTCTCCCTCGAGGAGCTCATCGGCGGGGCCTGGGTGACGCTCAGCACCCGGCCGGACGAGGTGGCCGACGTCGTCAAGGACGTCCTCGGCATGGGGCTCGAGCAGTTCGCCAAGGTCGTCCTCCTCCCCCAGGGCGACTTCGCGGCCTTCCTGCGGGCCTCGGCCGACGAGCGCCGCGACCTGCTGGCCCGGCTGTTCGACATCCGCCGGTTCGCCGACGTCGAGGCCTGGCTGGCCGAGCAGCGCCGCGACGCCGGGTCGCGGGTGGACGAGACCGAGCGTGCCCTGCGCACGGACCTGGCCCGGCTCGCCGACGTGCTCGCGGAGCAGCTGCCCGAACCCGACCACGGCTGGGTCGACATCCCGGTGGCCGGCCTGCCGGCGCGGCTCGCCGAGGTCGCCCGGGCCCTCGAGGCGTCCGTCTCGAGCACCCTGGCCGGCCTCGACGCGGCCGGAGCGGCCGACCAGGTGACGTCGGCCGCGCTCGCCTCGGCGAGCCACCGGGAGAGGTTGCGGACCCGAGGGGCCGAGCTCACCGAGGCCCTGGCCCGCCTGCAGGCCCGGTCGGAGCAGCATGCCGATGAGGTCGTGCGGCTCGACGCCGCGCGCCGCGCCGCCACCGTGTCGGGTCACCTGCTCGCGGTCCGGCGGGCCGCCGAGGCCGTGCAGGCCCGGGCAGCGGCGGTCTCAGCCACCCGGACGGCCGTGGCCGTGCTCGGGGTCGACGACTGGGACCTCGACACCGTCCTCCCGGTCCTGGACCGGGTGCGCGGCCTGGACCGGCTCGTCGACGACATCGGCCGCTACGACGCGACCCGCGAGGAGCTGTCCGCCCGGCTGGCCGACACGGTCGAGCGACGGACGTCACTGGCCGCCGAGCTCGACACGCTCGAGGCCCTCGCCGCTGCGGCGGAGGCGGCCCACGCGCGGGCGGGTGGGGTCGTCTCCGACCTGCTCGAGCGCGCCGGCCTGGTCGATGCCTTGACCGAACGGCTGGCGCGGGCCGAGGAGCGGGTCGATGCCGCCACCCGGCTGGCGTCGGCCCGGGCCGATCTCGGGGTGCGCCGTGCGGCCGCGACGACGGCGCGCGACGCGGCCCAGGACGCGCGCCAGAGCGCCCTCGACCTGCAGCAGCGGCGGATCGAGGGAATGGCCGCCGAGCTGGCCGGAGCGCTCGTCGACGGCTCCGCCTGCCCCGTGTGCGGCTCGCCGGAGCACCCCACGCCGGCCACGGCCGCCGATCCGGTGACGGCCGAGCAGGTCGCGGCGGCTCAGGGCGAGGCCGCCCGGCTCGCGGACGAGCACCGACGGCTGGCGGCCGAGGTGAGCGCCCTCGAGGCGACGGTCAGCGATCTCGCGGCGCGGCTCGGGGACGTGACCGACCCGGGCTCGCTGGCCGACGAGGCGACAGCCCTGCGGTCCCGGCTCGCCGACGCGCAGGGCGCCGCCCACGAGGTGGCGCAGGCCCGGTCGCGACTGGCCGAGGCCGAGGCGTCCCGCACGGCTGCCCTCGACCGCACGAGGGCCATCGTCACCGAGCTCGCCGTGCTCGATGCAGCGCTGACCGAGGTGACCGGCGAGCTGGCGATGTCGACGACGACCCTGGACCAGGCGGTCGAGGACCACGCGACGCGCTGCCCCTGTGCGGTGGCCACCCCGCGCGCCTCCTCGGCGGCGGCGAGGGACGTGGCCGGGCGGCGACGGCTCGCACAGATGCACGCCCGCATCGCCGACGCCCTGACCCGGCACGTGGCCGCGCTCGAGGCGCTCGAGGATGCCACCGCCCAGGAGCTGCGCGCCGGCCGGGATCTCGACCGCGCCCTGGCCGCCGCCGGCTTCGCGGGCCGCGAGAGCCTCACCGCCTCCCTGCTCCCCGATGCCGAGACCACCGCCCTGGCCCGAGCGGTCCAGCAGCACGAGACCGCCCTCGCCTCGACGAACGCCGCGCTGGCCGACCCGGTTCTCCTCGAGGCGATGCGGGCCGAGCCCGACGACCTGGACGCCCTCCGCGCCGCCGCGGCACGCGCCAAGGCCGCGCTGCTGGCCGCGCAGGACGCGCACACCCGCACGACGACGTGCCTGCGCGGTCTGGACCGGCTGCGGCCGGGCATCGAGCGCGCCAGCGCGGCCCTCGGTCCTGCCCTGGAGCGACAGGCCCGGCTCAAGGAGCTCGCGGACACCGTCGGTGGCCTCGGCCCCGACAACACGATGCGGATGCGGCTGACCTCCTTCGTCCTGGCGGCCCGGCTCGAGAAGGTGGCCGCTCTGGCCAACGAGCGGCTCGCCGCGATGGGCGGGGGCCGCTACCGCCTCGAGCACTCCGACGACCTGGCCGCGCGCGGGGCCCGCAGCGGCCTGGGGCTGCGGGTGCTCGACGAGTGGACCGGGCAGGCCCGCGAGACGTCGACCCTCTCCGGCGGTGAGGCCTTCATGGCCTCGCTGTCCCTCGCCCTCGGGCTGGCCGACGCGGTCCGCGAGGAGAGCGGGGGCCTGGACCTGGGCACCCTCTTCGTCGACGAGGGCTTCGGCACCCTCGACGACGAGAGCCTGGACCAGGTGCTCGGCGTCCTCGACGCCCTGCGCGAGGGCGGCCGTGCCGTCGGGGTCGTCTCCCACGTCCCCGAGCTGCGGGCCCGGATCCCCGGGCAGGTCCAGGTCGTCAAGGGCACGGCCGGCAGCACCGTCGTCGTGCGCACCGACGCGGCAGCACCAGCTGCCTGAGCCGGGCCCCGGAAGGGAGGGCCCGGCGGGCCTCCTAGTCCTCGAACGCCTCCGGCGCCGGGCAGGCACACACGAGGTGGCGGTCCCCGTAGGCCTGGTCGATCCGTCGCACCGGCGACCAGTACTTGCCCTCGGGGCTCACCCCGGGCGGGAAGGCCGCCCGACGCCGGTCGTACGGGTGGTCCCACTCCCCGGCCAGGCTCGCCGCCGTGTGCGGGGCGTGACGCAGCACGCTGTCCTGGGGCGCGACGGCACCGGAGGCGACCTCGTCGATCTCGCCCTTGATGGCGATCATCGCGTCACAGAACCGGTCGAGCTCGTAGCGGTTCTCGCTCTCGGTGGGCTCGACCATGAGCGTGCCCGCGACGGGGAAGGACATCGTCGGGGCGTGGAAGCCGTAGTCGATGAGCCGCTTGGCCACGTCGTCGACACTGACCCCGGTCGCGTCCGTGATGCCGCGGACGTCGAGGATGCACTCGTGGGCGACGAGCCCGTCGGTACCGGCATACAGGACCGGGAAGTGCTCGCGCAGCCGCGCGGCGACGTAGTTGGCGTTGAGGACGGCCACCTCGGTCGCGCGGGCCAGGCCGGCGCCGCCCATGAGCCGGATGTAGGCCCACGAGATCGGCAGGATCGAGGCCGAGCCGAAGGGTGCCGAGGCCACCGGGCCGACCCCGGTCTCGGGTCCGGCGCTGGCGTCGAGGGGGTGGTTGGGCAGGAAGGGCGCGAGGTGCGACCGGCAGGCCACCGGCCCGACCCCGGGCCCACCGCCGCCGTGCGGGATCGCGAAGGTCTTGTGGAGGTTCAGGTGCGAGACGTCCGCGCCGAACCGGCCGGGACGGGCGATGCCGACGAGGGCGTTGAGGTTCGCACCGTCGACGTAGACCTGTCCGCCGGCGTCGTGGACGAGGGCGCACAGCTCGGTGATCGTGTCCTCGAAGACCCCGTGGGTCGAAGGGTAGGTCACCATGATCGCGGCGAGCCGGTCGCGGTGCTGCCCGACCTTGGCCCGCAGGTCGGCGAGGTCGATCGAGCCACTCGCCGGGTCGGTCGCGACCACGACGACCTGCATGCCCGCCATGACCGCGCTCGCGGCGTTCGTCCCGTGGGCGCTGGCCGGGATGAGGCAGACGCGCCGGTCGCCGTCCCCGTTGGCCCGGTGGTATGCCGCGATCGCGAGCAGCCCGGACAGCTCGCCCTGCGAGCCGGCGTTGGGCTGGAGGGACACCGCGTCATAGCCGGTGATGTCGCAGAGCCAGCCCGAGAGCTGCTCGATGAGGGCGCGGATCCCCCGGGTCTGGTCGGCCGGGGCGAAGGGGTGCAGGTCGGCGAACTCGGGCCAGGACAGGGCGAGCATCTCGGTCGTCGCGTTGAGCTTCATCGTGCAGGAGCCCAGCGGGATCATCCCGCGGTCGAGGGCGAAGTCCTTGTCCGCCAGCCTGCGCAGGTAGCGCAGCATCGCCGTCTCGGAGTGGTGGCTGCTGAACACCGGGTGGGTGAGGTAGTCGGAGGTGCGGATGAGGTGGTCCGGCCACTGCGGGCGGCCGGCCTCGGTGGCGTCCTCCACGGTGGCACCGAAGGCGGCGCACACCTGCTCCAGCTCCGCCGGCCCGGTCGTCTCGTCGACGCTGATCGTCAGGGTGTCGGCGTCGACCCGGCGCAGGTTGACCCCGCGCTCCAGGGCTGCGGCCACGAGCTCGTCGGCCCGACCGGGCGCGACGACGCGGACCGTGTCGAAGAAGGGCCCCTCCCCGACCTCGTAGCCGGCCCTGCGCAGCGCCTCGGCGAGGGCGGTGGCACCGGCGTGGACGTGGGCGGCGATCCCGCACAGCCCGCGCGGGCCGTGGTAGACGGCATACATCGAGGCGAGGACGGCGAGCAGGACCTGGGCGGTGCAGATGTTCGACGTGGCCTTCTCGCGCCGGATGTGCTGCTCCCGCGTCTGCAGGGCGAGCCGGTAGGCGGGCGCACCGTCCTCGTCGACGGACAGGCCGACGAGCCGCCCGGGCAAGGTGCGCTCCAGCCCGGCGCGGACCGCGATGTACCCCGCGTGCGGGCCGCCGAACCCCATCGGCACCCCGAACCGCTGGGTGGTCCCGACGGCCACGTCGGCGCCCCACTCCCCCGGCGGCGTGGCCAGGGTCAGTGCCAGCAGGTCGGCGACGGCGGTGAGCAGCGCCCCCGCGTCGTGCGCGGCCCCGGCGAGGGCACGCCAGTCGTGGAGGATGCCGTCGGCGTCGGGGTACTGGACGACGACTCCGAACACGGCACGGCCTCCCGCGACGGCCGCGAGCCCGGCGGCGTCGGCGACCCCGGTCAGGTCGGCGACGACGACGTCGATGCCGAGCGGCAGGGCCCGGGTGCGGATGACCCCGAGGGTCTGCGGGAAGAGCGCGTCGTCGACGAGGAGGACCGCGTCGGAGGCGACCCGGCTGGAACGGCGCATGAGCGTCATCGCCTCGGCGGCCGCGGTGCCCTCGTCGAGGAGGGAGGAGCCGGCCGTGTCGAGGGCCGTGAGGTCGCTCACCACCGTCTGGAAGTTGAGCAGGGCCTCGAGCCGGCCCTGCGAGATCTCGGGCTGGTAGGGCGTGTAGGCCGTGTACCAGGCCGGGTTCTCGAGGATGTTGCGGGCGATGACGGCCGGCACGACGGTGCCGTAGTAGCCCAGGCCGATCATCGAGGTGACCACCCGGTTCTGCCCGGCGAGGGCGCGCAGCTCGGCGAGGACGGCGGCCTCGGACTCGGCCGGCGGCAGGGTCAGTCCCTCGACCGTACGGATCGCGCCCGGCACGGCCGACTCGACCATGGCGCGTAGTGAGGGCTGGCCGACGACGTCGAGCATCGGCAGGACATCGCGCTCGCGCGGCCCGATGTGACGGGCGGCGAAGGCGGGGAACTCAGGGGTGGCGGAGTGGTCCGGGGTGGGGGCGGACGGGCTCGCGGTCATGACGGCTCCTTCGGCCAGGACGCATGCGGTCGCCTCCCCTTCTGTCACGGACGTGCCGTTCCAGACCTGCCTGATCCGTGCGGTCCTGGCGCCTGAGAGGTTCCGGGGAGTTTGCCCCTTCGGCGTCCGGCAGCCACGGCTGCCGGACTCTCCCGCACGGTGTTCGCGGCCAGGCAAATCTAGCAAACGGTCCCGGATCGTCCGGGGTCGCCACGACGATCCGGCCGGCCCCCGCGGGGATCGGCCGGATCGATGACGTCAACGGTCGGGACGGGCGGGCCTCAGGCCAGCCGCGAGCGCCGCCGCATGCTCAGCTCGTCGGTGCCCGAGCCTTCGGCCTCGTCGTCCGCGCGCTCCCCGGGCAGCAGGGCCAGCTCGCCCTCGACCTCGCGCCACACCCGCCCGACGGCGATGCCGAAGACACCCTGGCCGCCCTGGAGCAGGTCGATGACCTCGTCGGTCGATGTGCACTCATAGACGGTGGCGCCGTCACTCATGAGGGTGATCTGGGCCAGGTCCTCGACGCCCCGCTCCCGCAGCGCCTGGATAGCCACCCGGATCTGCTGCAGCGAGACGCCGGTGTCGAGGAGCCTCTTGACGACCTTGAGGACGAGGATGTCGCGGAACCCGTAGAGCCGCTGCGAGCCCGAACCGGTGGCGCTGCGGACCGACGGCTCGACGAGCCCGGTGCGCGCCCAGTAGTCGAGCTGCCGGTAGGTGATCCCGGCGGCGCGGCAGGCCGTCGGCCCCCGGTAGCCGACCTCGTCGTCGAGGGCCGGCAGGTCGTCGTCGAACAGCAGACCCTGCGCTCCAGCACGAGCGACCCGCTCTGCGGTGGTGCCGCCCTGAGGGCTGACGCTCGAGCTCATGCCGACCTCCGACCAACAGGCCCGTGACTACACGGACGTGATTTGACGTGTGTGACAGTAGGGACTGGTGTGACGACGGTCAACCACCACTGGACCGTGTCGTTCGGCGTGTCGCGAAGGTCACGACCTACCCTCACTCTCAACTTGAGGGTTAGTCATGTGGGTCCTCCGGGGTCTCCTGTCCGAAGTCGTCCGCCGACACCTGGTCGAGGAACTCCTTGAACCTCTCGACCTCGTCCTCCTCCTCGGTCGCCATGGCGACCCCCGCCTCGTCGAGGAGCTCGTCCTCGGCGACGATCTCGGCACCCGCGCGCAGCGCGAGGGCGATCGCGTCGGAGCTGCGCGACTCGATCTCGGTCCCACCCCCGGAGCGACCACCGTCGACGTCGAGCGCGGCGTGGAACACCCCGTCGCGCAGCGCGACGATGCGAACGCGGGTCAGCGTGTGCCCGAGCTCGTCGAGGACGTTCTTGAGCAGGTCGTGGGTGAGCGGACGCGGGGGCACGACCCCCTGCTGGGCGTAGGCGATGGCGGTGGCCTCGGCCGCGCCGATCCAGATCGGCAGGTAGCGGTCGCCGTCGCGCTCGCGCAGCAGGACGATCGGCGCGTTCGTCGGCATCTCGACGCGGACTCCGAGGACGTCCAGAACCTTCACGCGATCACGGTACCTCGCCCCGCCGTCAGCGTGTCAGCCCTTGGCCGCCCTGGCGCTCGGGTCCGCACCGGAGAGGCCGCCCTTGACGAGGGCCGTGTGCAGGGCCAGGCACAGCCGGGCCACCTCGGCCACGGCCGCGGCGCGCTCGCTCCGGTCGGCGCCGGGGTGGGTGAGCCCGACCGCCTGGTCGACCAGCCCGACCTCGCGGTCGGCCGCCGTCCGGAAGGCGCGCAGATGCCGGGCCTCGATGCCGTATGCCGCGAGCCCGGCGACCGCCTCGGCGACCCGCAGCCCGTGCTCGTCGACGAAGCCCTCGGCGTCCGGACGGAGCAGGCCGTGGCCGGTCAGGGCGGCATACCCGTCGGCGTCCAGGCCGGAGGCGGCACAGACCTCCGCGGGCGTCAACCGAACGCCCTGCCGGTGCGCCAGCTCGGTCACCGTGGGGACGTCGGGGTCCGGTTCGGGGCGGGGCGGGCGGGGACGGCCGCCGTCGGCACCGTCGTCGGGCACGAGGCCGCGGTCGAGGGCGTCGAGCGACTCCCGGATGACCTTGAGCGGCCAGAAGCGGTCCCGTTGGGCCCGCAGCACGTAGCGCAGCCTGTCGACGTCGGTGGCGTCGAAGGAACGGTAGCCCGACGCGGTCCGCTCCGGCTCGACGAGGCCGGCCGACTCCAGGAAACGGATCTTCGAGATGGTGATGTCCGGGAACTCCTCGCGCAGCTGCGCGAGGACGGCACCGATGGGCAGGCGCCGGGCAGGCGTTGAGGTGGCCACGGTCGGCGAGCTGTCAGTCCTTGGCGGCGTAGAAGACGAGCCGGAACTTGCCGATCTGGACCTCGTCGCCGGTGACGAGCACGGCCTGGTCGATGCGGTTGCGGTTGACATAGGTCCCGTTGAGCGAGCCCACGTCGCGGACGACGAAGCCCTCGGCGCCGCGCGAGAAGGTCGCGTGCTTGCGCGAGACGGTCACGTCGTCGAGGAAGATGTCGCTGTCCGGGTGGCGCCCCGAGCTGACCTCGTCGTCGTCGAGAAGGAACCGGGCGCCGGTGTTCGGGCCCCGCAGCACGACGAGGAGGGCCGTACCTGGACGCAGGGCGTCGACGGTGGCCTGGTCGGCCCGGGTCAGGACGACCTCGGCGTCGCTCGGGGCCTCGGTGCGCTCCCCCGCGGAGGGGACCGCCTGCAGGTGCATCGTCGTGCCGTCGGGGGACGTGCCGGGCTCCACCGGCATGCCGCCCGCCTCGGGCTCGCGCTCGTCACCCGTCATGGGAGGGCCTCCTCACTGAATGGTCTCACTGCGACCTTCACCCTAAATCACCGGATGAGGGTGCCGCACCCCGCTTGGCCGCAATCACAGCGCCCTCTGGGCGCCCGGACAGCGGGCCCGGAGGCGCCGACGGGCACGACGCGGGGTCAGGACAGCTGGCCGCGGTAGGTCTCGGCGTCCATGAGCGCCTCGACGGCCGCCGCGTCGGCCGGGCGCATCGAGAACATCCAGCCCTCGCCGTAGGGGTCGGCGTTGACCAGCTCGGGGGCGCTGTCCAGCGCCGCGTTGACCTCGGTCACCTCGCCGCTGAGCGGCGCGTAGACGTCGCTGACCGACTTCGTCGACTCGACCTCGCCGCACGCGTCGCCGGCCGCCACCGAGTCGCCGACCGCCGGGAGGGAGACATAGACGACGTCGCCGAGCGCGGCCTGCGCGTAGGAGGTGATCCCCACGCGGACCGTGCCGTCTCCCCCGCTGCGGACCCACTCGTGCTCGCCGGTGTAACGCAGGTCCGCGGGGTACTCGAGCTCGCTCATGGCGCTCCTTCAGGGGCTGGAGGTCGGTGTCGGTGTGGGGACGGCCCGAGCGTACTCAGGCGGCGAAACGGTGTGCAACGCGCGGATGGTGACCTGGCTCTCGGGGGTGACGACGGTGTCGCCGCCGAGGCCGCGGACCGACTCGCTCACCCCGCCGGGGATGTCCATGGCCGATGCCAGCGTCTGGCTGTCCCCGATGGCGACGAAGACGTAGGGGGCCTGGATCGGCCGGCCCGACACCTCGATGCCGGCGTCGCCGTCGGTGAAGTAGGTGTCGGCGACGACGCGGACGTCGTTGACCTCGATCGCCTCCGCCCCGGCGTCCCGGAGCTCCTGCACGGTGTCCAGCAGGAGCGGGGCGGTCACCTTGTGGCTCGGGTCGTTGATCGTCAGGGTCATGCCCGGCCCCTGGGCGGCGACCGTGCCGGTGAGGATGCCGAGCCGGGCGGCCCGGTCCTGTGCGGCCGCGACGGCCTCCTCCCGGCTCGTCGCGCCCGACTGGAGCCGGTCGCGGGAGGCCTGAAGGGCCGAGATCTCCTGCTCGAGGCGGGTGCCGTCCTGGTTGACGGTGTCGAGGATCCGCACCAGGTCGTCCTCGCGGAGGTTCTCCAGGCCCTGGACCTGGGTCTGGTGGACCTGGGCGGCGATCGCGAACCCCAGGAGCACGGCGAGCACCGTGATGAGCAGGTTGGCCAGCGTGGGCCGCGGCCGGCCGAAGAGGATCAGCCGCCGCCATGCCGCGCGCCCGTCGGCGACGGCGGGCGTCGCGGCCGCCTCGGGGGCCGGCGACGCGGCGTGTTGGCCGCCGTGGCGCTGCGGGCTCGGGTGGTCGCTCATGCGCGGAACAGGTGCCGGCGGATGGAGGCCACGTTGGAGAAGATCCGCACCCCGAGCACGACGACCACCCCGGTCGAGAGCTGGGCGCCGACCCCGAGCTTGTCACCGAGGAAGACGATGAACCCCGCGACGAGCACGTTCGACAGGAACGAGATGACGAAGACCTTGTCGCTGAAGATCCCGTCGAGGACGGCCCGGACCGCCCCGAACACCGCGTCGAGGGCGGCGATGATCGCGATGGGCAGGTAGGGCTGCAGCCACAGCGGGACCTCGGGGTGGATGAACAGGCCGACGAGGATGCCGGCGACGAGGCCGATCGCGGGGATCACGGCGAGCCTCCGGAGCTGCGTGAGGGTGACGGGCTGGACCCAGTATCCACGGGCTGGGCGTAGCGGATGAGCAGCGACGGGGCGGGAGACAAGGTGACCGACTTCTTGGTGCCCGTGTCGACCTGGATGCCGTAGGTCGAGCTGAGGGTCGACAGATACGCCCCGCCGCTGCCCTGGGTGAAGGCCTGCGGCAGGGTCCGGGGGTCGCCGATGGCCGTCACGACATAGGGCCGCGTCAGCGGGCGGAAGTCGACGAGGATCGCCTCGCCGGCGAAGCGGATCGCCGAGAGCGCGGTCAGCCGGAGGCCGTTGACCGAGACGGCCTCGGCGCCGGACTCCCACAGGCTGTTGACGACGATCTGGATGTCACGAGCCAGCACCGTGTTGGTCGGGGTCCCGGTGTCGGCCCGCGGGTCGACACCCGAGGACCCCTGGTCGGCCGACGGCGCGTCGTCGAGGGTGACGACGAAGCCGGGGCCGGTGACGGCGACGGCCCCGGCGGCCAGCGACTCGCTGGCGAGCCGAGCCTGCAGGGCGACGTCGCTGTCGCCGAGGGCGGCGGACTCCAGCCGGTTGACCTGGGCCTGGAGATCCGCGGCCCGGGCCGTGGCGGCATCAACGGCGGCCCGCCGGTCGGTGATCTGGGCGACCAGCGCAGAGCGCGCCTTGACCTGCGTCGTGTCCTGGGCCCGGAGCGCGCTGGCGCCCACCCCGACGAGGAGCCCGACGGCGAGCGTGGCGGCGACCATCAGCGGCGTCGCCGTGCGGCCGGCCCGGGGCAGCCCGGCGGCCTCGCGCGCCTGCGCCGCCGCGGCATACCCGGGGTCGAGGGGACGGCGCAGCATCGAGGTGATGAGCGTCATCGAGGCGTCCGGCGCGCGCTCGGTGTCCGTGGCCATCTCAGGCCACCCGGGCCCGGCTCGTCACGATGTCGCGCAGCTGGACGGCATAGAACGCGGCAGCCACCCAGTAGAGGGCGGTTCCCCACCACGCGAACCCCCACCCGATCGGCAGCGCGATGTCGCGCGTCGTTCCCCCGATGTCGGCCAGCAGGAGGATCGGGAAGGCGTAGAGGAGGTTGAAGGTCGCGGCCTTGCCGACGTAGTGCACCGGCAGCCCGGTGTGGCCGTAGCGCTTGGCGATGATGACGACGACCGCCATGAAGGCCTCACGGGCGAACAGCACGACGACGAGCCACCACGGGATGATGTCGCGCCAGGCCAGCCCCAGCAGGGTGCTCGCGATGTAGAGCCGGTCGGCGATCGGGTCGAGGAGCTCACCGACCCGTGAGACGAGGCCGAACCGCCGGGCGATCTTGCCGTCGAGGTAGTCGGTGATCCCCGACGCCGCGAGCAGGACGATGGCCAGCGCGGTCCGGCCGCCGAGGACGGCCCACAGGAAGACGGGCACGCCGATGAGTCGCAGGACGGAGAGCGCGTTGGGGACCGTGAGCACACGGTCGACGACCGGCCCCTGGTCCCCTGAGCTCATGGCGCCACCCTATGCGGTTCCCCCTACAGTTCCGAGCATGGACGCTCCCATCCTCGGCCCCAGCCTCTCCGAGCTCCGCGACACCCGGACCAGCGTCAAGTGGCGCGCCTTCGGCGACGACGTCATCCCCGTGTGGGTCGCGGAGATGGACGCCCGGCCGTGCCCGCCCGTCGTCGACACCGTCAGCGCGGCGATGGCCCGTGGTGACACGGGGTACGCGTGGGGCCCACCCTTCGTCGCCGCCGTGAGCCGGTATGCCGCGGACACCTGGGGCTGGCAGATCGACCCGGACGCGACGGCCCAGACCGCCGACGTGATGATCGGTGTCGCAGAGCTGGTCCGGCTGTTCACCGACGACGGGGACGCCGTCGTCGTCTCTCCCCCGGTCTACGACGCCTTCTACGGCTTCGTCGAGGCCGTCGGCCGACGGGTCGTCGAGGCGCCCCTCACGGCGGAGGGCCGGTTGTGTGCCGACACCCTCGTGGCGGCCTTCCGGGAGGCGCGTCGGGGCGGCGGGCGCGCGGCATACCTGCTCTGCAACCCCCAGAACCCGACCGGCGTCGTCCACACCGCGGCGGAGCTGACCATGGTGGCCGCGCTCGCGGCCGAGTACGAGGTGCGGGTCATCGCGGACGAGATCCATGCCCCGCTCGTCTACGACACGGCCGCCTTCACGCCGTACCTGACCGTTCCCGGCGCGGAGAGCGGCGTGACGATGTTCTCGCCGTCCAAGGGCTGGAACCTCGCGGGGCTCAAGGCCGGCCTCGCGATCGCCGGCCCGGGCGCCGCCGCCGACCTGCGCCGCCTCGCCGAGGTGCACCGACACGGCGCGAGCCACCTCGCGGTCCAGGCGCAGACGACGGCCCTCGACGACGGTCGCGCCTGGCTGGCCGCCCTGCTCACCGAGCTCGACGCGAACCGGCGTCTCGTCACCGACCTGCTCGCCGAGCACCTGCCCGGTGTCGGCTACCGGATGCCCGAGGCCACCTACCTGGCCTGGCTCGACTTCCGGGGGCTCGACCTGGGTGACGACCCGGCCACGGTGCTGCGCCGGCGCGCGGGGGTGGCGATGTCGTCCGGGCACCGGTACGGCACACCGGGCGCCGGGTTCGCCCGGCTCAACTTCGCCACCTCACCCGCCAACCTCACCGAGGCCGTGGCCCGGATGGGGGCGGCGCTGCGGGGGTGAGCGGCCGGCTCACATGCCGGGGATGCGGGGCATCCGCGTCGTCGCCGTGGCCCGGGCGTACCAGCCCCACCCCTGCTTCAGCCAGTGCCCGACGACGGGAAGCGGCACCATGAGGTCGCGCCGGGCGTCGCGGTAGACCACCGCCGCCCCGTCACCGGTGTCCATGACACAGATGATCGAGACGTGCTTCTGGTAGCCGCGCCGGTCCGGGAGGCCGCGGTCCTGCTGGCCGATGTTGTATGCCGCCGTCCGCGCCATCACCTCGGCGACGTGGCCCTGCTTGGCCCGCCAGGGCGGCCCCTCGAGGGCGGCACAGTCGCCGACGGCATAGACGGTGCTCTGCCCCTCGACGAGGCCGTGGTCGTCGATGCGGACGAACCCGGCCTCGTTGAGGGGCAGGTCGCTGCCCACCAGCAGTGGGTGCCCGCCCGCCCCCGGGACGAAGACGACGAGGTCGGCGTCGAGGCGGGTGTCGTCGCTGAAGACGACCCCGGCGGCGTCGAAGCCGCGAAGGGGCGTCCCGATCCGCCGCGCCACGTCCTTGCCGGCCAGCATCTCGACCATCCGGTCGGCGGCCTTGGGACCCATCCGGTCACCCGGCCGGGGCATCGGGGCGAAGAAGGTGAGGTCGACGGCGTCGCGGACCCCGGCGCGGCGCAGCAGGTGGTCGACGTTGAAGAGGAGCTCGAAGACGGGGCCCCCGCGCACGGCCGAGCCGTCCTTGGGGTTGCCCCCGAAGCCGAAGGCGACCGACCCGCCACCCCGGGCCAGGAGCGCGTCGATCCGGTCCCGCAGGTCCAGGGCCGCCTGCGGGGGCCCGCACAGCGAGATGGTGTGCTCGATCCCGGGCAGTGCGGTCTTGCCCGAGCCGAGCGCGATGACGAGGTAGTCGTAGCCGAGGGACCGGTCACCGCACCCCACCGTTCGGGCGGCCGTGTCGATCGAGGTGACCGGGCAGATCGTCGTCCGGAACCCGTGCCGGGCGGCGATCGGGGCGAGCGGGACCCGGGTGCGCTCGGGGCTGATCGACCGGACGGGGATCCAGATCGAGATCGGGTAGAGGTAGAGGTAGTCCCGGTCCGAGACGAGGGTGACGTCGAACCGGCCCTGCTCGGCCAGGTCGATGGCCGCTCTCACCCCCGCGAACCCCCCGCCGAGGACGAGCACCGTCGGACGGGTGGACGCACCGGTCATGACCACGCCTTTCGCGCTGCGGCCCGCCGGGACGACGGGGCCGTCGGGGACCATCGTCCTCCGCCGTGCCGACGTCTCTTCGGTCGGGCTGACAGGATTTGAACCTGCGACCCCTTGACCCCCAGCCAACAGACAGGCATCCCCGATGGTCGCTCGTGGTCCCGCCCCGTACCGCCTAAGCACGGCGGCGGCCCCGGCCAGGCCGGGTCGTGCCCCAACCGAGCCCACCCCATCCCCCGCAGTGTGCACACGACTGTGCACACACCACCGTCCCCCGCCGCACCCCAGCGGCGGAGACTGAAACGGCCCCGGCCTGGCGTTGCACCGCCGAGCCGGAGCCTCGACCGATCACCTATCGAGAGGAACCGATCGTGAGCACCATGATCCACGAGTACCCGCCGGCCGACGAGCTGGGCGACGCCCGCAGGCTCCCGGACGACAAGGACTGTCCCCACTGGTGTCCCAGCCAGCACGCCGAGCACTTCCTCGAGGTCGTCGGCGACACCGTCTACGAGGCGTCGCAGCACTTCGCCGGCGTGGCCGAGATGACCCTCGGCGAGCTGCGGAACTACATCGACGGGCGACTGTCCCGACCAGGCGGAAGCCACGTCGACGTCGCCCTGATCCAGTACCCGCACCCGTCCACCAACGGCGGGTTCAACGGGCCGCCCCTCGTCGAGCTCGAGCTCTCCACCATCCGGCGGGAGCAGAGCGCGTCGGTAGAGCTGACCACCGGTGAGGCCCGCAGCCTCGCCGCGGCCCTGCTGAGGGCTGCCGAGCTCGGAGAGGACCTCCGATGACGACCACTCTGCCGTCGTGGCGTGACCCCTCGCGAGACGTCGAAGAGCGCGAGGGGCATCCCGACGATGCCGGCGTGTACGTGCGCAGCGCTCCCGTCGACCGTTGGGCGCCGGAAGGCGCATCCGACCGCATCGTGGTCTTCGTCGCCGGGTTCCGGCACACCAACCGGCCCGAGGACGACTGGCCCGATGAGGTGATCGCCGAGAACGTCGACCCGGGCTACACCAGCCAGGTCAAGCTGCCGGTGAAGGACGCGCGCCGGCTCGCGGCCGCCCTGCTGACGGCAGCGGACCGGGCGGAGGGCCTGTGATGTCCACCAGCACCGGCCAGGCCTGCCGGCGGGACCCGTGCGACGCGTGCCGCCGAGGTGTGGGGCACACGCCCGATGCCGCCGGCGACACGGTGTGCCGCGTCCAGTGGGGCAGCGGGTTCGACCTCGCCTCCGTCACGTGGCCCTGGTCTGTCTGCGCGATCGCCCGGCAGGACGGGGACTGGCAGGTCGAGATCCGTGTCCGAGACCACGCCGTCGAGCTCGACACCCGCGAGGCGCTGCGGCTGGCCATGGCGACACTCAACGCGATCGAGAGCGCCACCAGCAGCAACCTGCGCGAGCTGCGCAACGCGCCCGAGCGATGAGGAGGAACCGAACCATGGAACCGTGTGACATCGACACGAAGATCCTCACCGGCCATGTCACATCCCCTACCGACCGTGAGGGATACCTCGAGTCGCTGAGGTCGCTCGCCGTCGAGGGGTACCGGGACTACCTGCGGTCGTTGAGCGACGAGGCCCTGGCGCGGCACTTCGAGAACCTCGGCGTTGACCGCGGGAACACGGTCGACCCCGTCAGCGGCCTGCGGTACGGCGTGCGGTGGCCCGGCGAGACGGTCCAGGACTGGGCCCGCCGTGCCGTGGCCATCCACGGCCCCGCACCCGACCGTCTTGTTCGGCGGGTGCGGATGCTCCGCGCCCGACAACTCACGTCGGCCGCGCCTTACGCGCCAGATGGAGCCGCAGCGCGTCACCGGTCTAGCCGAGGCATTGCGGCAGACTAGACGACGGCAAGGCCCCCGGCGAGCGGCCCGGTTTCGCCCCTGCTCGCCGATTCTGTGGCCTTCTGAATTCAGTGGATCGGGACGGGACCGGATGAGACCCACATAGACCCGATGGGGTTGCCGTGCACCTCCCACGCTTGCCGCCATCGCTGTAGTCGACGCTCATCCGTGTACTCGACCACGACACCTGCGACGAGGTCTGCCTCCTGGCCTTGCTTGACGAGGGAGGGCAGCTGCACCTTGAAGGTGATGTCGGATCCAGGAGGCAGATCGGCGCGCCAACCCTGCAAAGTGCCGCCCTCACGCCGGGCGACCTCCCCGCTTCTCATGGTCCAGACTGCGGTCACATCGACGGCGCCCGCACCCGAACCATCAGGACTGATCCGACCCCAAGAGATGTCGCCCTCTGTGTGCACGCTGGGCGACAGTGTGGGGGCCACGATCCGTGCGAGGGCCTCTCTTGCCTCAGCGGCGGCGCGCTCGCTCGAGCGCGCCGGCGCGAGGGCGGCGTAGGCCGCAGCCAGAGTCCCCAGGGCCGTCCAGACGGTCGCGATAGATCCGACCAGACGGCCGGACGGGTCGTAGCGGTCGACCAGAACCAGAACTGCGAACGCCGATGCGACCATGACCCCCAGGCCAGCCACCAAGCCGATGCCGTACCCAGTTCGGTCGCTTCGCCGCCACCAGCCCATCAGGCGAGTGTGCCCGCACCGGTCTCCGCCAGGGTGCTCCGACGCGCCAATGGGGCCCATCAGCCAAGCGCGAAGCGCCGCCCTGGACGCGCAGGTGTGATGCTGAGGACGGATTTCACTCGGCCTGGGCAGCGGGCTGTTGGACGTGCTGTTGGACGTTCATGGGGTGCCCTCAGCGACGGGTAGCCACTACGGTGCCCACGTGGATCAGTGGTGGGCGAATCTGCCCGGGGTCATCCTTGGAGCTGCCCTGGCATATGGAAGTGCTGTCCTGGCGACCAAGCGCGGGACCAAAGCGGACAGGGCCGATCAAGAGCGGCGGGACCTGCGCGAGGTCGCAGCCCGGCTCCTGCAGTTGACCGACGCCATGTGGATAGCGAGCCAGGATTACTCGAGGGCAGTCGACTCGATGACGATGATCGGCATCAACTCGCCAACCGAACAACAGAGCGCCACGCACGCCCGCCATCAGAAGGCGTACGACGAGTACCTCCCGGTGAATGACTCAGCCCGCGTCACGGTCGCGGAGCTTAGGCTCGTCCATCCTTCCGTCGCGCCCGAGGCAGAAGCGCTGTGGCGCGCTTCATGGGCGGCTTCTGCCAAGTCCAACGGAATCATCGACGAGGGCCCGTACAACGCAGCCCGTGACGCCTTCATAGCGAAGGTGCAAGCCAGATTCGCCGAGTTGGCCGGCTGACAGCCGGACGTAGGTCACGCGCCCCCTCCGAGCATGCGGTTGCAGACAGCACAACGGACGCGGAAGTTCAGCCCGGGCCCCCACTGGCCAACTACCGGCATGGTGCCGCGGGGATCCCGCAGACGGTGACGTCATCGTCGTCGCGAAGCGCATGGACGCGCTCCGCGCCGGCGGCGTCCCGCTCGGCGAGGTTACTGGAGACCGCCAACATGGCCGGGATGGTACGGGCATACGGTGAACAGAGGACCATGGACGCACAATCCCGCCCTGGCTAGTCTGGATTTCGGCAGCCCACTCCCCTGGGATGCCGCAGCACCCATCCCCCACGGTCGCCCCCTCCATGGACTCCCGGCTTGGCTGGAGGGGGCGCACCAACGTCCACAACGGGCCCTCCGCCGCTCGAGTGAGCCGCGACATCCGCAGGGGGATGCCGCGCCGATCCCGCGCACGGCGTCTCCCGCAGCCGCCCACCACGGCTGTGGGGGACGTCTCACCTCGTGCACTGGTCAACCACCTGCCGCTGCCCGAGGATGTCACGCACGGCCATTCAACATCCACGGGTGCGACAACCTGGCCGAGGCCCCGACCTTCCCTATTCGGTCGGGGCCGACCCATACTCGGACCCAGCATGGGGAAGTCTGGTGGGCGCCCGCACCCGCGGCGGGGCAGGTACGGGCGCCCGGGACCCGGCGCGGCCCCCGCCCCCTGGGGGAGAAGCAGAGGCCGCGTGAAGGATCCTAGGCCGCCTGCGCGAGCAGCGCACAAAGGCGGCGCGCCTCGATGCGGATCGGATAGACGCCAGTGCCCCGGTTCGCGGTCCGGGGGCCTAGGCCGCGCGATTCGCAGTGAGACCGCGCAGCGCCACTGTAGATGTCACCTACTCAGATGACATCCGAAGCGCCTCACGAAGCTCCGCGGCCGCGTCAGCTCCGAACCGGTCACGGACCCAGTCGCCAGCCGCGGATGCCACGTGGGCGACCGCTCCGACCCCTGCCTCGATGGCGAGAGCCAGGGCGCTGTCGCAGTTGTCCGCCTCGATGGACAAGGTCCCGTGCACCGCGTTGAAGAGCTCGTAGACGTCGTCGCCGGGGTCCGTGTCCTGGTCGACCAGGTCAGCCATTTCCACCCCGCCCTGAAGGACGTATCCGATCAACCGCACCCGTGTCTCGTTGTCGCCCACCTCATGAACTCTAGAACCACGACAGCCGCGCCCAGGGGTCGTCACGGCGAGCGCTCATCTCGGCAGGACGTGGAAGCCGCGGGCATCCAAGATGTTCACGGGACAGATGACCGGAAGAGAGAGGCGACATGAGCACTTACCGCATCGTCTGCACGATCCTGAAATACCCGACGCAGCACCGTCACATCAGTGAGGTGGGAACCGGGACGGACCCAGCGCAGGCCACCGACAAGTGGACCGTCCAGCGCGTCCGCAACGCGCTGGACGCCGGGGACACCTTCTACACGGCTGATTCCCAAGGCAACCGAGCCGGCGTGCACAAGTTCGATTGCGGTTGTGGGTATAGGACGATTCGGTCGGCCGCCGACGCCACGCAGGGCAACAACCTGGACTACCTGCGTCAGTGCAGCTTCCCCTAGGCGATTCGGCGTTGACGAGGAGGTCTACCTCCGATCACGGGAGAGCGGCGGGCGGTGTGCGCTGGCCGCGTCACCGGCGCGGAAGGAGAGGAACGCGCCTCGACGACCATCGATCCCCGGACACGGGGTGACGTTGACGCCCTGCCCGCCGCACCCTCACACCAGCCGCAGCGTCGGCCCGCTCATGCTCGTGACGTGGTCGATCTCGACGCGGACCACGTTCCGGGCCGGGATCAGGTACCGCTTCGGCTCCGGCGCCCGCTCGACCAGGTCCGGCCGGCGCCGCGGGTCGACCGGCGCCGCCGGGGTGACAACCTCGAACTCGAGAACCCCCGTCCCGGACATCAGCGCCTCCCGGGATCGGGCCTCGAACGCCTCCCAGTCGCTGTCGGCGATGACACCACCGAACTCGGCCCCCCCGACCGAGCTGACCGCGACCCGGTAGGCCGTCACGGCTGCCGCTCCGGGAACATCGCGTCGTACAGCTGCGTGTCCGTGAGCCCGTACACGAGCCAGTCCCGCACCCGCGCCTTGTACGCATCGACGCCCTTGTTCCGGTCCAGCCCCAGGGTCGACGCCATGGCCTCCGCCTCGTCCGGCGGGCACCCGTTGAACTCCTCGACGACCTGGAACACCTTCGCCGCCGACGTCTCCGCGGCCACGTCATACCGGGCGTTCCACGGCACCTGCAGCAGCACCCTCGGATCCACCCCGGACGCGGTGAACGCCGGCAGGTCCCCGCCGGTGAACATCGTCGGAGCCGGCCCCCGAGAAGCCGCCTGCACCGCCTCCCCGGGCCGGTCCCGGTACGCCGCGGCCACCAGCGGGTTCCGCGCGAACGGCCCAGTCGACCGCTCGTGGATCTGCCCCACGGCCGCCGCCGTGGGAGCGGCCGCCTGGATGTCACCGAGCATGATCATGCCGCCGCTCCCTGATCCCTTCACGGTCGTCAGGTCGACGCCGAGCTGGTCGGCGACCTTCCGAAGGAAGAACTTCGGAAACGCCTCTGCGTTCCGAGCCGCCACCGCCTTCGAAGTCCTCGCCGCCCGGACCTCGCCGACCTCACGAGCCGCCTCGCTCTCCCGCAACGCCCACGCCAGCGCCTCCGGAGAACCACTCCTCATCCCACCCGGCAAACCCATCAGCCCGCCCTCCGATCAACTCGGTCCTGCACCTCGACCCGATCCAACAGCCACCGGCCACCCACCAGCTGCGCCGTCGACAACGTCCCGCGAGCACATCGCGCCCGCACCGCCCTCGCCGACGTCCCCAGCATCCGAGCCGCCTCCTGCACACCAATCAGGTCCTCCGGAAGCGACTCTGCCCCCTCCACCCCGGACGGGTATTCCGACGTTCCAGACCCGGAACGGGCCATGCGGGCCGTGCCCAACGCGGCCGCCGCCTCGAGCTCCACCAACACCCCCGGAACGCCGATCCCGTCACGCCGCGCCACCCGCACCGCCAACCGACACGCCGCCAGCACCGCGGCCACCGATACCCCCGACAGCAGCAGCTCACCACCGCCGAGCACCACCACCCCGCCCGGCGCAGACGTCACGCCGGCCACGGCTCACCCCCCGGCCCGTCTCCCTCATCGCCCAACGGGAACACGTCCCGCCGCAGCCGCAAACCCACCCGATGCCCATGCCCAGCCCGCCCCAACACCTCCACCGGAACCAACCCCAGACACCCGTCACACCACACCGCCCCCGACCCATCCACCAGGACCAGCTCCCCCCACAGCCGCACCTCCCGCAACCGCACCCGCCGCAGCCCACCCCCACCAGCAACAGGACGCTCCACCCACACCTGCCCCGGCACCTCCGCCGGCGGCCACCCCCCGCCCGCCACCTCCGCCACCGAAACCGGCACCTCCGCCGCAGCCCCGGCGTCACCCTCACCCGGCACAGACTCCGACACCCGACCCCGACGCGGCCGCCTCTTCACCCCCCGCGGCCGCCGCGGCTCAGCCAACCACCCCGGCCGCTCCCCAGCCAGTACCCCCTCCACCGCCTCCACCGGCAACCCCACCACCGCAGCCACCTGCGCCGCCGACATCCCCACCCGATCCGCCAGCGACCACACCGCATCCCGCTCCGCCTCGCTCGTCACGACCCCACCCCCTCCGCGCCGTCGACCCCGCGGAGCACCACACCCAGGTCATGCTCCATCGCGATCGCATCCACCAACGCCGCCGCCGCCACATGCCCACCCCGCACCGCCGACAACGCCAACGACGCCCCCACCGACGCCAGGGCATCCACCGACGCCCCCGGCCGCGCCACCGCCTCCCGCCGCACCACCCGCCACAGCACCGGATCCCCGTTCAACACCGCCAGGACCGCTGCCGTCGCCACCCGCCCCGCCGTCGCATCCCCCGAGATGACCCCCGACCGGGCCCCATCAACCACCAGCCCGAGAACCTCCGGCTCGTCGACGAACCCAGCGACCACCAGCTCCCGGCACCGCCCGCACATCACGACCACCGTCCCCGACGCCGTCGGCATCGACTCCCACCCGTGACCCCGCACCGCGCAGGCCAGCCGAGACCGCAGCGGCTGCCGCCGCACCCGGGGCGGTCGGACCGCGTCCCGCAGCCGCACCCACACCGACACCCGCCGCAGCGACCCGGTCACGAGAACTCCACCCCCGGCACGATCACGACACCCTCGAGCGGGCGCCGGTCTGCCTCGATCGCCCGCGCCGGCTGCGCCTTCCTCGCCGCGAACGCGGCCATCGCCGCCCACCACGACGGCGGCACCGGCGTGTGCTCCGGAAGACGGCCACCCCGCGTCATCGAGTCCTCCACGATCGCGACCTGGGCACGGACCCACGGGTTGTCCCCGAGCCCGATCGAGTCGGCCAGCCACAGCAGCGCGCCGGCGACATCCGTGATCGGCACCCACCGCTTCCGGGGACGGTCCGGCGCCACGGGAGGCGCCTCACCCGGTCCGTGGGTGCCGTCCTGGGCGGCCGTCAGGCGACGCAGCTCGGCCGGGACGACCGTGGGCAGCAGGGCCCGCTGGTCAGGGCTGAGGTCCAGCTGGTCGAAGATCCGCTGCAGCGCAGTCACCACCAGGTTCCCCTGCTGCTCCGCCAGCTGCACGCGGCGCTCGTCGATCCCAGCACCGAGCGCGACCCTGGCCAAGTAGCCGGCGCGCATCGTCGCGTCGATCAGGGCCTGCACCGACTCGGGGGTGTCACCGCGCACGGCCAGGTCCTCGCGGGCACGGACGGCGAGGACGTCGGCGGTGTGGACGACGTCGGCGAGGATGTCACCGGGCCGGCGCCGCGGGAGCTGCGCGAACATCTCCGCGAGGGCGACGCGTTCCCGCCGCTTCGCATCGACCTGCGGCGCCCGGCCGCCGTGCATCACGCAGACCCCGCCGCCCAGGACCAGGCGCCGGCACTGTTGCCCGGTGCTCTTCGCTGTCGCGGTGCACCGCTGCCCCGTGATCGGTTCACTCATCACTGCCGGCACCTTCCGCCCGTTGTCGCCATGTCAAGAGCCCAGCCGCTGACCTGCACCGATGAGGGCCGTGTGTGCGATGTGCGTGCACCGGGGCGGTCATCGAGACCCGCGAAGTCGGATCCGGCGCCCCGCCTCTATGCGGTGCTCACCTTCCATGGGGTCGACCCGACACCCGCGACCCAGAGGCCGCGCGCCGCCGCCGCCCGTGATCGCGTGACGTTGCGTGACCTCCCTAAGGGAGGAGGTCACGCGGTCACGCGGGCCCGCGTTTCGCGTGATGTCACGCGTGATGTCACGGGTGTCACGCGTGATCTGGTTCCCGTGACCATGGGGGTCGTCACGAGGGGGGGTCTTGGTCACGGGAAATCGGGTCATGCGCTGGCCTCCGCGAGAGGGGTCTGGGAGGTGCGCGACCAGACCTTGACGGGCCATCGGCCGGGTTGGGGTGGGAGCTCGACGGACTCGACTACTCCGGCCTGTTCGAGCTTGCCCATCTCGCGGGAGACGGTCTCGCGGCGCAGGCCGTTGCCGTGGGTCTCGGCGATCCAGTCGACGAGTTGGCGGACGGTGCCCCCACCCAGGGTGTCGATGGCCTCGAGGAGCTTGCGGGCGGCGGGCGAGAGCTCCTCGGGTGCGTCGGCCGGGAGCGGCGCGTCGTCCTCGGCCCAGGTGGCTCGGGTCTGCATGTGCAGGGCTGAGTCGAGGTTGTCTGGGTCGTCTGCCCAGATGCGACGCTGCACTCGGATCTTCTGGTCGGGGATCTCGCCGCCTTCGACGTCGAGCTCGATGACGACCTGGCTGGCTCGCGTTTCGGGGTCGGTGTGCCGGCTCTTGACCGAGGCAGCGATGAGGACGCGGCCCCATTCCTTGGGTCCGGCTCCGGACAGCCGGGAGGAGCCGGTGCCCTGGCCGCGGTTGAAGTGATGGACGACGAAGAGAGAGGTGCCGGTGGCCTGACAGATGTGCTGGGGTCGCTCGAGGAGCGCGCCCATCTTGTAGAGGTCGCCGAGCTCGGCGCCCCGGCCGGCTGCGAGGTAGAGCGGGTCGAGGGTGACCAGGACGGGGCGGACCTGCTGAACGCGCTGGGCGAAGAGCTCCATGTGGACGGCGTTGGACAGGTGAGGCGCCTTGTCGCAGACCTCGATGGGCAGGTCGTCGGCGTTGAGGCCGCGAGCCTCGGCGGCAGCGTCGATGCGGCGCAGCGTGTTGCCGCGGCCACCCTCACCCACGAACATCAGAACCGGGCCGGGCGTCTCGACCGGGATGAACCCGAGCCAGGGTGTGCCGGAAGCGACGGCGACGGCGAGGTCGTTGGTGTTCCACGTCTTCTGAGCCTTCGGCTCGGCGCCGTGGATGCCGTAGTCGCCAGCGGGCCAGATGCCCCGCAGGAGCCAGCGCCGGGGGCCCTGGGCGGCGACCAGGGCACGCAGCTGGGCGATCGAGTGGAATTCCAACGCCGGCCCGTACATGGCTGGCTCGTCGGCGGGAAGGTCACGGGGGTCCGGCCAGGGCGGTAGGTCCTCCTCGGGCGGCTCGGACGGCCAGGATGTCGTGGGTCGGGTCACGACGCCCTCCCGGAGAGCTTGAGCGCCCGGTATGTGGGGCAGGTGGGCTCGTGGGCCACCTCGAGACGCCAGACGCCCGGCAGCAGCTGGGTTGTTGTGAGGTCGGCGGGGCAGTCGAGGCAGGGGCCGGCGGTCTGGACGGCGACGATGACAGCGTGGATGGGGTCCGGGGTGTTCACGCGGCTACTCCTGGCCGGTGCCCGTGGCCGCGGAGGGCTGCCTCGAGGGTGCGGACCTTCACCTTGAGCTCGCGGACCTGGTGAGCGTCGAGGGCGGCGTGTCGGTGGACGACATGGGCGGCCGCTCTTTGGAGGCGTGCGATCTCCTCGTTGGCCGCGGCCCACCCTTGGGCGTACCCGTCGAGGAGGCCCTCGGTGCGGCCGTCGATCCGGCCGGCCACGTACACGTCGTAGACGGCGGGGTGCTCGGCCAGGAGCTCGACGAGGTCCAAGGGCTGGGTCACTCCCATGGCGACCTCCACGGTCCGAGCTTCGATCGAAGTACGCGAACCGGGCCCCGGGCTGCATCGTGTTGGGCCTCGGCGTACCGCAGTGCCGCTGGCTGTTGCCGGAACAGGCGGGTGACGCGTTCCCGGCGGCTCCCGTTCAGTCGGTAGCTCGACACGAGGTACACCCATCCCCGGTGGGGAGGCCGCTGGTCAGGGGCGGGTTCAGGCAGTGTGGAGGTGCGGCCTGGCACACTCGTCATGTCGGCGCTCCTTCTCAGCGTCGGTGGTGGTGGCGACGGCAGGGCTGGCGGGCCCTGCCTCGCTCATGTCAGGGGCGGTCTGGTGCTCGCCGAGGAGGACGAGCAGGGCCGGCACGGGGACTCGGATGACCGATCCGAACCGCAGCGTCGGGATTGATCCCTCACGCGCAGCTCCGTACGCCGTGTTCCGGGACAGGCCGAGCAGCTGACCCGCCTCGGGCCAGAGCGAGATGGTTGCTCGGCCACGGATGTCCTCTAGGTTCATCACGCTGCCGTCACCGCCTGTTGAAGGTCCGCCAGCAGTCGGGCATACCGGGATCGGACCTCGCCCCGCGGGGCGGTGGTCCCCTGCTCCCAGCGCACGACCGTGATCCGGTGGACCCCGAGCTCTCTGGCTATCCGCTGCTGTGAAACGCCGGCGCCCTGGCGAATCGCTCGAGCCAGCGCCGGAGAGGGCAGCCGCCGGGCTTCGCGCACTTCGCGGATGAGATCGGCCATGCCTCATGACTACACACTCAGCAACCTCATCGCTACACCTGCGGCCAGTGTCTCTGTCTCTTCTTGGCGCGCCGGAATGAGACAGTCCCGCGCAAGTGCTGCACATAGTGCTACATCTGCGCTACGCTGTCTCACATGAGCCGCCACCCCTCACGAGCAGCCCGGCAGAGGGCCGGCGCCCAGCCCTACAAGTTCGAGTACCTCGGGGAGCGATCTGCTGGCGGTGAGGGCGCTTGGGTTCGTGTCACGGGTGGCGACCTGGTTCTGCCGGTCGATCTTCGGCTCACGAGGAGCAGCGACGGCCGGCTCGTCGTCACGGCACTCGAGATGGGTCACGGCCAGCATGTCGAGGTGTCGTCGGAGGCACTGCGGGCCGTGAAGATCCCGACCGTCCTCCGCGAGGTCGTGCGGCTGAGGGAGGATCACGCCGGGATGCGGCTGGGCACCGACGAGGAGTGGTGGCGCTGGCTGTTGCTGGCTCTCCTCGACGAGGACGCCTCGCTGACGCCCCTGGACACCATGCCCAGCCGTGATGCGCAGATGCGTGCCTTCGCCGCCACCTATCGCAGCCAGCTCCTCCTCGATGCTCGTCACGCCATGACCGCGTCGGCTCGTGAGCACCACATCAGCCGCGCCACCGCCCATCGATGGGCCAACGAGTGTCGCCGGCTCGGCTACCTACCGGCTCTCGCTGACCAACCTGAGGAGACAGCATGAGTGGAGTGTTCCGGCGGTGTGGATGCCGCGACGAGAACGGCCGACAGTACGCCGTGCTGGGTGATGACCCCACCGCTGAGCAGCGGGCCCGGGCGTGCCCCGTGATGGTGACCGACCCGAAGCACGGCCGGTGGTCGTTTCGGATCTCGGCCGGCTTCGACCCGATGACGGGTAAGCGGCGGCAGGTCAACGGGAAGACGTACGCGACGAAGCGTGAGGCACAGCGGGCCCGGAATGAGGCCGCGGTGCGGGTGGACCGGCGCGAGTACATCGCGCCGACCAGGACGACTCTGGCTGAATGGCTGCCCACGTGGCTCGAGCGGCGACAGCGGACCGGTGACGGTCTCAAGCCGACGACCGTGGAGAACTACCGGCGCTACATCGAGCAGGACATCGCCCCGAGCCAGCTCGGCCAGCTCCGCCTCGACGACATCCGGCGGCATCACATCGAGAGCTTCATCGACGACCTGGTGGTGGCCGGTCGGGGCGCGGTCACCGTGCGCCGCATCATCGCCGTCGTGCAGGGATCGCTGCGCGCGGCCGCCAAGAGCGGCGTTATCTCGGCCAACCCGGCGCGCGACCTCGGCGACGCCCTGCCCGCCGTCGACAGCCGGCCCTTCGAACCCTGGCAGCCCGCCCAGGTCGGCCACTTCCTCGACATCGCCGCCGAGCACCGGCTCGGGCCACTCTTCGAGGTCGCCGTGTTCACCGGGATGCGCCGCGGCGAGCTCCTCGGGCTGCGGTGGGCCGACGTCGACCTCGGAAGCGGCACCATCCTGGTCCGGCGGAACCGCACGACCGCCGGCGTCGCGGCTGTCGAGGGCACCACGAAGACGCAGGCGGGCACGAGGCGCCTCGACGTCGACGCCCGGACCGTGGATGCCCTCCAAGCGTGGAAGGCCACCCAGGACGCCGACAGGGCCGCCTGGGGCGCCGAGTACACGCCGTCGGGGTACGTCTTCACGGACGCCCACGGCGCACCGCTCAAGGCGCAGTACGCGACGCGGCTCTTCGACAGGCTCCGCGAGCAGGCAGCCCTCCCCCGCATGACCCTGCACGGTCTGCGGCACCTGAACGCCTCGCTCATGCTCGCGGCGGGTACCGACCTCGCGATCGTGAGTAAGAGGCTCGGGCACTCAAGCGTGCAGGTCACCGGCGACGTCTACGCCCACCTGGTGGGTTCGGCCTCCCGCGACGCGGCGAACGCGGCCGCGGCGCTGGTGCCGGCACGGAAGGCTCCTGTGCACACAGTGCACGCACATCGGGCCGGGAACGCGTCAGGGGCCCGCCCGGCTCTTCGCCAGACAGGCCCCTGACCTGCACATCCATCCGTCGGGCTGACAGGATTTGAACCTGCGACCCCTTGACCCCCAGTCAAGTGCGCTACCAAACTGCGCCACAGCCCGTGGCTGCTCCCTCACGAGAGCGAACGAAACCCTATCGCACGCCCTGCGCGCGGACCGAATCGCGGGTCGCGGGCGTCGCCGAGGGGCTCGGCTCAGCGCCGAGGACGCTTCTCGCGCACCCGGACCGACAGCTCGATCGGCGACCCGGTGAACCCGAACTGCTCCCGCAGCCGCCGCTCCAGGAAGCGTCGGTAGCCCGCCTCGAGGAACCCCGAGGTGAACAGGACGAACCGCGGCGGACGGGTCCCCGCCTGGGTGCCGAAGAGGACGCGCGGCTGCTTGCCGCCGCGGACCGGGTGCGGGTGGGCCGCGACGACCTCGCCGAGGAACGCGTTGAGCCGGGCGGTGGGGACCCGCAGGTCCCAGGAGTCCAGAGCCGTCTCGAGGGCGGGCACGAGCCGGTCGGTATGCCGCCCGGTCCGGGCCGAGAGGTTGACCCGCGGCGCCCAGGGGACCTGGACGAGGTCCTTCTCGATCTCGCGCTCGAGGTAGTGGCGGCGCTCCTCGTCGGTGAGGTCCCACTTGTTGTAGGCGATGACCAGGGCCCGGCCGGCGTCGATGACCTGCTGGACGACCCTGATGTCCTGCTCGGTGATCGGCTCGCTCGCGTCGAGGAGGACGACGGCGACCTCGGCCTTCTCGAGGGCGGTCTGGGTGCGCAGCGAGGCGTAGAAGTCGGCACCGCGGGTCTGGTGGACGCGGCGTCTGATGCCGGCCGTGTCAACGAACCGCCAGGTGCGTCCGCCGAGCTCGACGAGCTCGTCGACGGGGTCGCGCGTCGTGCCGGCGACGGCGTCGACGACGACCCGCTCCGAGCCGGCCAGCTTGTTGAGCAGGCTCGACTTTCCGACGTTGGGCCGACCGAGCAGGGCGACCCGGCGCGGCCCGCCGGGCAGGTAGGCGCCGGCCACGGCCGAGGTGTCCGGCAGCACCTCGAGGAGGGCGTCGAGGGCGTCGCCGCTCCCCCGCCCGTGCAGGGCCGACACCGGCCAGGGCTGGCCGAGACCGAGGTTCCACAGGGCCGCGGCGTCGGCCTCGACACGCTGGTCGTCGACCTTGTTGGCGACGAGGACGATGGGCTTGCCCGAGCGACGCAGCAGCCGGACGACCGCCTCGTCGTCGTCGGTCGCCCCGACGACGGCGTCGACGACGAACATCACCGCGTCGGCGAGCTCGACCGCGACCTCCGCCTGCTCGGCGACCCGCAGGTGGATGCCGGTCGCGTCGATCGCCCAGCCGCCGGTGTCGACGAGGGTGAACCGGCGACCGGACCACTCCCCCTCATAGGCGACCCGGTCCCGGGTCACGCCGGGGACGTCCTCGACGACGGCCTCACGGCGGCCCAGGATCCGGTTGACGAGGGTCGACTTCCCGACGTTGGGCCGGCCGATCACGGCGACGACCGGGAGGGCGGCATACCCGTCGTCGGGTCCGGCAGCCTCGTCGCCGAGGTCGAGGAGGGCACGGTCGTCCTCGCTCAGCTCGAACTCGTCGAGGCCGGCGCGCAGCGCGGCGGCGACGGTGGCGTCGTCGGGGGCCTCAGGGGTCGGGGGGGTCTGGGTCACCGGACCATTGTCCCCGACCGGAGAGGTCCCTCAGACCGCCGTCGCCGTGCGGACCACCGCCAGGACCGCCTCGACGCTCTCGTCGAAGCTGAGGTCGGAGGTGTCGACGAGGACCACGCCGTCGGCGGCCTCGGAGAACTGGGAGACGGTCGCGTCGTCGCGGTCGCGACGTACCACCTGGTCGCGGGTGGCGGCCACGGCGGCCGCGTCGGCCCGTCCGTGCAGCTCGGTCGAGCGGCGCCGCAGCCTGGCCTCCTCGCTGGCCGTGAGGAGCACCCGGACCCGGGCGTCCGGCGCGACGACGGTGGTGATGTCGCGCCCCTCGGCGACGACTCCTCCGGTCTGCGCGGAGATCTCGTCCATGAGCGCCCGCTGGCGACGGCGCATCTCGGCGCGGACGTCGAGGTTCGTCGCGACCGCCGACACCTGGGTCGAGACCTCCGTCGTGCGGATGGCGGCGTCGACGGCGATGCCGCCGACGTCCACGTTCGGGGCGGCGGGGTCGGTGCCCATCGTCAGCGGCAGCTCGGCGGCGGCCCGTGCGACGGCCACCGGGTCGCTCAGCGCCACGTGCTGCTCCAGGCACCACCACGTCAGGGCGCGGTACATCGCCCCGGTGTCGAGGTAGCCGACGCCCAGCCGGGCGGCCACGGCTCGCGACACGCTCGACTTCCCCGAACCCGAGGGCCCGTCGATCGCGATGGTCAGAGGCACCGGCACGTCAGGTCTCCTTGTCCGTCGGGGTCAGTCATGCAGCCGCCAGCCGCGCCGGTCGAGCGCGGCCGCGAGCGTGGGCGCCGAGGCCGGCAGGACGTCGATCTCGGCGAGCCCGAAGGCCTGTCCGAGGCCGTGGTCGATCCGGAACTCCTCGATGTTGATGCCCTCGTCGCCGATGTCCTGGAACAGCCGGCCGAGCTGTCCGGGCCGGTCCGGGATGAGCACGCGGACGGTGGCGTATGCCGTGGGGCCGGCACCGTGCTTGCCCGGGATCCGTGCGTGCCCGGTGTTGCCGTCGGCGATGACCCGGGCGAGGGTGGCCCGGGCACCGGGGGCGTCGGCACCGGGGTCGCCGCCGAAGGCGTCCAGGGCGTCGATGAGCCCGCCGAGGTCGGCGGCGAGGTCGCCGAGGACGGCGCGGACGGCTCCGGCGTTGCCGGCGAGGATCTGGGTCCACAGCTGGGGCTCGCTGGCGGCGATCCGGGTGACGTCGCGCAGCCCCTGCCCCGCCAGGGCCACGGCGGTGTCCGGGAGGTCGGTGAGCCGGGCCGCCACGAGGCTGGCGGCCACCTGGGGGACGTGGGACACGGCGGCCACCGCGGCGTCGTGGCTCTCGGGTGCCAGCCGCGTCGTCACCGAGCCCACCTGGCGGGCCACCTCGTCGAGCAGCTCGACGACGCGGGGGTCTGTCTCGGCGGTCGGGGTGACGACCCATGCCCGGCCCTCGAAGAGGTCGGCGCGTCCCGAGATCGCCCCGGATCGCTCCCGGCCGGCCATCGGGTGCGACCCGCAGTAGCGGGTGAGGTCGGCCCCGGAGGCGTGCAGGGCGGAGAGGATCGCGCCCTTGACCGACGCGACGTCGGTCACGGCGGCCGCCGAAAACCGCTCGAGGGCGTCGAGCACGGCGCCGGCCACGACGTCGGGCGGCGTCGCGACGACCACGAGGTCCGGGGCCGGACCCTCCGGCGGGCGCGGCGTCCCCGCCCCGAGGTCACGGGCCAGCGCCACGGCGGTCGGCGAGAGGTCCTCGAGGGTGACCTCGACGCCCTTGCGGGACAGGGCGATGCCGAGGCTGGTCCCGATCAGGCCGGTCCCGACGACGTGCACCCGGTCCAGCCGCGGACGGGACGTCACAGCCCCGCCTCGGCATACAGGGCGGCGACCTCCGCGCGGGTCAGGGTGCGCCACTTGCCCGGTTTGGTGCTGCCGAGCACGACCGGTCCGACCTGGGTCCGGACGAGGGAGAGCACGGGATGGCCGACCTCGGCGAGCAGCCGGCGGACGATGTGCTTGCGCCCCTCGTGGAGGATGACCTCGACCAGGGCCTTGCCCGGCCGGGAGTCGACGATCCTGAACGAGTCGACGGCGACGGGCCCGTCGTCGAGCTCGACGCCCTCGCGCAGCCGCCGGCCCAGGCCGCGCGGCACCGGCCCCGGGACCTCGGCGAGGTAGGTCTTCGCCACGCCGTAGCGGGGGTGCTGGAGCCGATGCGCCAGCTCGCCGTCGTTGGTGAGCAGGAGCAGCCCCTCGGTGTCCGCGTCGAGGCGCCCCACATGGAAGAGCCGCTCCTTGCGGCCGACGAGGAAGTCGCCGACGTCGGCCCGGCCGAGCTCGTCGTTCATCGACGTGACGACCCCGAGGGGCTTGTTGAAGGCGAGGTAGACCCGGGACTCGTCGAGCTGGACCCGCTCGCCGTCGACGCGCACCACCCGGCCCGGGTCGATCCGCACGCCGAGCTCGGTGACGATCTGACCGTCGACCTCGACCCGACCCTCGGTGATGAGCCGCTCGCAGACGCGGCGGGAGCCGACCCCGGCCGCGGCCAGCAGCTTCTGCAGGCGCACGCCCTCGGGGTCGTGGACGTCCTGGTCGTGACGACGGGGGCTCATCCCCGCCCCCTCTCCTCGATCTCGTCGAGCACGTCGACCTCGGGCAGGTACGGGGCCAGGGCGGGCAGCTCGTCGAGCGAGGTCAGCCCGAGCCGCTCGAGGAAGAACGAGGTCGTGCCGTAGAGGATGGCCGAGGTCTCCTCGTCGTGGCCGAGCTCGGTGATGAGGCCTCGGCTCACGAGGGTCCGGATGACCCCGTCGACGTTGACGCCGCGCACCGCGGAGACCCGCGACCGGGAGACCGGCTGACGGTAGGCGATGACGGCGAGGGTCTCGAGGGAGGCCTGGGTCAGGCGGGCCTGCGCGCCCTCGAGGAGGAACTGCTCGACGATCGGGGCGTACTCGTGCCTGCTGTAGACCCGCCAGCCCTCCCCCACCCGGCGCACCGTGAAGCCGCGGTGGTCGGCGGCATACTCCGTCTCGAGCTCGGTCAGGGCCGCGTCGACCCGCGCGACCGGCACCTCGAGGGCGGTCGCGAGGGAGATGGCGCTGACCGGCTCGTCGACGACCATGAGGACGGCCTCGATGGCGGCCCGCAGCCCGCCCGGAAGCGCCTCGACGTCGACCCGCTCCGCGGCCGGCGGCGGCTCGACGCCCGCCGCCTCGGTCGGTTGCTCGCTCATCGGTCCTGCTCCTCGGTCGTGTCGGTGGTAGGCGGTCCGGCGTCACCGGCCGGGACGGTCTCGGCGCCCTCCTCGTCGAACTCGCCGTCGACCTCGATGTCGCCGGCGTCCGGGCCGGTCCAGCGGATCGTCAGCTCGCCGAGGGCCTCGACCTGCTCGAAGGCGATGGCCCCCTCACGGAACAGCTCGAGCAGGGCGAGGAACCGGGCGACGATGACGAGGGTGCTGTCGGCGTCGGCGACGAGGCCACGGAACGACGCGACCCGGTCGCGGCGCAGCCGCTCGCCGATGAGGGCTGCCTGTTCGCGCACGCTGACCGCGGGCGCGTGCAGATGGTCCAGCCCGACCGTGGCGGGGGGCTTCGGGACGAGCGCCCGGGCCGCGATCATCGCGAGCTGCTCGGGGGTGACCCCGATGACGAGCTCGGGCAGGAGCGAGGCGAACTGCGGCTCCAGACCGGCCGACCGGGGGGCCATCCGGCCCGCCGTCTCCATCCGGTGGGCGAAGGTCGCGGCGATGTCCTTGAAGGCGCGGTACTGGAGCAGCCGGGCGAAGAGCAGGTCGCGGGCCTCGATGAGGGCCAGGTCGTCCTCGTCCTCGGGGCCGACCTGCGGCAGCAGGCGCGCCGCCTTGAGGTCGAGCAGCGTCGCGGCCACGAGGAGGAACTCCGAGGCCTGGCTGAGGTCCCAGCCGTCGTCCTTGGCCTGCTCGGCCCGGATGTGGGCGATGAACTCGTCGGTCACCGCCGCGAGCGAGATCTCGGTGATGTCGAGCTTGTGCTTGGCGATGAGGCCGAGGAGCAGGTCGAAGGGGCCGGAGAAGACCTCGAGATGCACCTCGAACGCCGTCGCCGGCGCCCGCCGGGTGAGGATGCCGCCCGGTGTCTGGGGTGCCTCGCCGTCCGGCGGCGCTGCGGGCGCCGCGCCGGGTCCCGCGTCGGACATCGGGTCAGGCCGCTTCGCCGCGGGCGATGAGCTCGCGGGCGAGCTGGCGGTAGGCGTCGGCGCCCTTGTGGGAGCTGTCGTAGGACGTGATCGGCTCGGCGGCCAGCGTCGCGTCGGGGAACTTCACGCTCCGGCTGATGACGGTGTGGAAGACCTGGTCGCCGAAGTGGTCGACGACGCTCGCGACGACCTCCCGCGAGTGCAGGGTCCGTCCGTCGTACATCGTCGCGAGGATGCCGTCGACCTGGAGACGAGGGTTGAGGCGGTCGGTGATCTTCTCGATCGTCTCGACGAGGAGCGCCACGCCGCGCATCGCGAAGAACTCGCACTCCAGCGGGATGAGGACGCCGTGGGCCGCGGTGAGCGCGTTGACGGTGAGCAGCCCGAGCGAGGGCTGGCAGTCGATGAGGACCACGTCGTAGTCGTCGAGGACCGGGCGGAGCACCCGGGACAGGGCCTGCTCGCGCGCCACCTCGCCGACGAGCTGGACCTCGGCCGCGGAGAGGTCGATGTTGGCGGGCAGGACGTCGAGGCCGGCGACCTTGGTCTGCTGGATGACCTGACGGACGTCGTGGCCCCGCTCGAGCAGCAGGTTGTAGATCGTCACGTCGAACTCGTGGGTCGGCAGGCCCAGGCCCACCGACAGGGCACCCTGCGGGTCGAAGTCGACGAGGAGCACCCGCCGGCCGTACTCGGCCAGCGCCGCCCCGAGGTTGATCGTCGTCGTCGTCTTGCCGACGCCGCCCTTCTGGTTGCACATGGCGATGACCCGGGCCGGACCGTGCGAGCTCAGCGGGGGCGGCTCGGGGAAGTCCGGCATCGGCCGCCCGGTCGGACCGAGGCCGCCGCCGCTCGGGACGTCCTCGTCGGGCCCGATGGCCGGCACCCCCTGCCTGGACGAGGTGGCCTGCGAATCCATGTCTCTCCCGGGTCCGTCCGTGCGCGGTCAGCATCGCGCTGATCGGGACGACCCTATCAGCGTGCGGGACGCGGTTCAGCGGGCGCGCGGGTGGCTCTGGGCGTAGACCTCGCGGAGCTGCTGGACGGTCACCATCGTGTAGATCTGGGTGGTCGTCACCGAGGCGTGACCGAGGAGCTCCTGGACGACGCGGACGTCGGCCCCGCCCTCGAGCAGGTGGGTCGCGAAGGAGTGCCGCAGGGTGTGGGGGGACAGGTGGCCGGGCAGCCCGGCCCGCTCCGCGCAGGCCCGCAGGACCGCCCAGGCGCTCTGTCGGGACAGCCGCTGGCCCCGGTGGTTGAGGAAGATGGCGGGGGTCCCCGTGCCTGCGGCGGCGAAGGTGGGCCGTCCCCGGACGAGGTAGGCGTCGAGGGCGCGCGCGGCATACGACCCCAGGGGGACGACCCGCTCCTTGCTGCCCTTGCCCAGGAGCCGGACCAGACCGGCCTCGGCGTCGACGTCGTCGAGGTCGAGGCCGACCGCCTCGGAGATGCGCGCCCCGGTGCCGTAGAGCACCTCGAGCAGGGCCCGGTCGCGCAGCGAGGCCGCGGTGTCCCCGACGGAGGCGGCCGCGAGGAGCCGCTCCACCTCGGCGAGCCCGATGGCCTTGGGCAGCCGGGCCGGGGGCCGCGGCGGGCTGACCGCCTGCGCCGGGTCGGCGCCGACCTCGCCCTCCAGGGCCAGGAAGCGATGCAGCCCGCGCACCGCGACGAGGGTCCTGGCCGCGGAGGAGGCCGCCAGCGGCGGGTGGTCGGGGTCGCCCTCGCGCAGCCGGGCGAGGAACTCCCCGACGTGGGCCTCGGTGACCCGCTCGGGTGCGTCCACCCCGGCAGCGGCGAGGTATGCCGTCCACCGCCCCAGGTCGCGCCGGTAGGCGCGCAGCGTGTGCGGCGACACGCCGCGCTCGACGTCGAGGTGCGTGAGCCATGCCGCGACGGCCCGCTCCACAGAGGTGGGGCGGGCCGTCGTCGACGCGGTGGGCTCGCTCAGCGCGACCTCCCGGGGCCGGGTCCGGAGCTCAGCCGAGGATCCCGGCGAGGTCGGTGCAGGGCAGGTCGAAGGCGTCGGCGACGCCCTGGTAGGTCACCGCGCCGGCGTGGGTGTTCAGCCCACCCGCCAGGGCGGCGTCGGCCCTCATCGCGTCCTTCCAGCCCTTGTCGGCCAGCTTGACGGCGTAGGAGAGCGTGGCGTTGGTCAGCGCCCACGTCGAGGTCTCGGGCACGGCGCCGGGCATGTTCGCGACGCAGTAGTAGATCGAGTCGTGGACGGCGAAGGTCGGGTCGGCGTGGGTCGTCGGCCGGCTGCCCTCGAAGCAGCCACCCTGGTCGATCGCGACGTCGACGAGGACCGAGCCGGGCTTCATCTGGGCGACCATGTCGTCGGTGACGAGCTTGGGGGCCTTGGCACCGGGGATGAGGACGGTCCCGATGACCATGTCGGCGCTGAGGACCTGCTCGCGCACGGACAGCGCCGACGAGGCGATCTGGTGGACCCGGTTGTCGTAGCGCCAGAAGCTCATCCGCAGCTTCTCGAGGTCGGTGTCGAGCAGGGTGACGTCCGCGCCCATGCCGAGGGCTATGTTGGCCGCGTTCTGTCCGGCGGTGCCGGCGCCGAGGACGACGACCTTGGCGTTCGCCACACCGCCGACGCCGCCCATGAGCACGCCACGACCGCCCTGGGCCTTCATCATCGCGTGCGCGCCCACCTGGGGGGCGAGACACCCGGCGACCTCGGACATGGGGTAGAGCAGCGGCAGCATCCCCGACGGCAGCTGGACGGTCTCGTAGGCGATCCCGGTCACCTTCGTCGCCATGAGCTCCTTGGTCAGCGGCTCGTCGGCGGCGAGGTGGAGGTAGGTGAAGAGGGTCAGGCCCTCGCGGAGGCGGTGGTACTCCTCCTCGACCGGCTCCTTGACCTTCATGACCATGTCGGCCTCGCCCCAGACCTCGTCGGCGGAGCCGATGATCGTCGCGCCCTGGGCCACGTAGTCCGCGTCGGAGATCGACGAGCCGACGCCGGCGTCCTTCTGGATGAGGACCTGGTGCCCGTGAGCCACGAGCTCGTGGACCCCGACGGGGGTGATGCCGACACGGAACTCGTTGTTCTTGACCTCGCGAGGAATGCCGACCTTCACGGATATCAACCCTTTGGCTAGGACAGTCGGGAGGTGGCCACGCTGCCACCGCCGGCGCCCGTCAGGACGCGCTGCGAGTCTAGTCCCGCCCTGCTCCGCCCCCCGCTCCGCCGGTGACGATGGCCGGACGGAGGTCCTCCGCCGGGCACGCCCACGTGGCCGGGTCCGCGTCGACCTGGTCGCCGGATCGGATGTCCTTGACCTGGTCCCCGTCCTCCCCCGCCCCCGGGAACCACACGTAGGGGATGCCGCGCCGGTCGGCATACCGGATCTGCTTGCCGAACTTCGCGGCGGACGGCGCGACCTCGCACGGTATGCCGCGCGCGCGCAGGGCCGAGGCCACGCCCGCCGAGACGGCCCGGGACTCCTCGTCGGAGACGGCGACGAGGACGGCCGACGGCGTCGAACGGGCGACCGTGACCCCGCGCCTGGTGAGGAGCAGCTGGACGAGCCGGCTGAAGCCGATCGAGATGCCGACCCCGGGGTAGGTGGTGCGGCCGTCGGAGGCCAGCGAGTCGTACCGACCGCCGGAGCACACCGAGCCCCAGTCCTCGTCGCCGACGAGCTGGGTCTCGTAGACGGTGCCGGTGTAGTAGTCGAGGCCGCGGGCGATGCGCAGGTCGGCGAGGAGGACGCCCGGCGCCTGCTCCATCCCGGTCCGCATGACCGCCGCCAGCGCCTCGAGCCCCTCGTCGAGGGTCGGGTGGTCCACCCCGAGCGACCTGACCCGGTCGACGAACGAGAGGTCCTCGCTGCGGATCTCGGCCAGCGCAAGACACTGCCGTGCCTGGTCCTCGCTGGCACCGGCCTCGATGAGCAGCTCGGCGACGGCGCCCGGCCCGATCTTGTCGAGCTTGTCGACGATGCGCAGGGTTCCGGTGACGTCGTCGAGGCCGATGCCGCGGTAGAAGCCCTCGGGGATCCTGCGGTTGTTGACCTGGATGCGGAAGGGCCCGACCGGCATCCGGGCGAAGGCCTCGGCGATGACGAGGGGCATCTCGGCCTCGAAGTGCGGGGCCAGCTCGCCGACGTCGACGACGTCGATGTCGGCCTGGGTGAACTCGCGGTAGCGGCCCTCCTGCGGGCGCTCCCCCCGCCAGACCTTCTGGATCTGGTAGCGGCGGAACGGGAAGCTCAGCCGTCCGGCGTTCTCGAGGACATAGCGGGCGAACGGCACGGTGAGGTCGAAGTGCAGCCCGAGCCGGGCCTCACCTGCACCCTCGTCGTCGCGGCCGGCCAGCCGCGAGACGGCGTAGATCTCCTTGTCGGCGTCGCCGCCCTTGCCGAGCAGCCGGTCGACCGGCTCGACCGCCCTCGTCTCGAGCGGTGCGAACCCGTGCAGCTCGAAGGTCTCGCGGACGATGTCGAGGAGCTGGGTCTCGAGGATCCGCTCGGCCGGCAGGAGCTCCGGGAAGCCGGAGAGGGGCCGGACCTTGGTGGCGCGCTGCTGGTCGGGTCCGGGTGTCGTGTCACTCACGCGGTCAATCCTTGCAAATAGGGGTTGGTGCGGCGTTCTCGGCGCATCGTGCTGGCCCCGCCGTGGCCGGGGAGGACGAGGGTGGAGTCCGGCAGGGGCAGGATGACGTCACGCAGCGACCGCTGCATGGCGGCGTCACTGCCGCCGGGGAGGTCGGTGCGCCCGATCGACCCCGCGAAGAGGACGTCACCGCTGAGGACGGTCCGGTCCAGGGGCTCCTCGGTCGACAGCCCGTCGGGCAACCCGGGGAGGCCGATGACGACCGACCCCTCCGTATGCCCCGGTGCATGGCGGATCTCCAGGTCGAGCCCGGCGAGCGTCAGCTGCTGGCCGTCGACGAGCTCGACCACCCGGTCGGGCTCGGTCCACTGTGCCCGCGACCCGAACTGGCGCTCGAGCATGACCACGAGCCCGGGGTCGAGGGTCGAGACGGGGTCGTGGAGCCGGTAGCGGTCGGCGGTGTGGATGTAGGCCGCCAGCTCGCCCGAGCAGACCGGCGTCACGGAGTAGACGTGGTCGAGGTGGCCATGGGTGAGCAGCACCGCGGCGGGCCGTAGCCGGTGCTCCGCGAGAACCTGGCCCAGGGTGTCGACGACGCCGATCCCGGGGTCGACGACGAGGCATTCCTCGCCAGGGCCGGCGGCGAGGACGTAGCAGTTCGTGTCGAACGCCGCGGCCGGGAAGGCGATGGTGAGCACGGGCGCAAGCGTAGTCACCCGCCCGGTGCCTAGACTCGTGCGCGGTCCACCCGACGATCGACCCCGAAAGGCCCCTGGGTTGAGCACCAAGAAGCAGGAACGCGCCCGCGCCCGACGCCGCTACGACAAGCGCCAGGCCGCCCTGGGCCGACGGATGGATCTGGACCAACGGACCGCGCGGCTCATCGCGATCGTCGGCACGGTCGTCGTCGTCCTCGCCGTGCTGGCCCTGCTGGGCTCGAAGTATGCCGCGACGCCGACACCGGCCGCGCAGACCTCGCCCTCGCTCACCGCGGCCGGGTGCCAGCAGCCGCCGAAGCCGCTCGGGACGACGGCCAAGCTCACCCTGCCGAGCAAGGCGACGGCCGAGGGGAAGACCTTCACCGGTGACATCGACACCAACTGCGGGACCATCACGGTCGAGCTCTACGGCACGAAGGCTCCGCAGGCCGTCGCGTCGTTCATCCAGCTCGCCACGTCGGGCTACTGGGTCGACAGCCCCTGCCACCGCCTGACGGCCGACCCGACGCTCAAGGTGCTGCAGTGCGGAGACCCGACCGGCACCGGCTCAGGCACCCCGGGCTACGGCTTCGGGGTCGAGAACGCGCCCAAGGACGGGGTCTACCCGACCGGGACCCTCGCCATGGCCCGTACCTCCGACGCGGCGAAGGGCAACGGCGGCCAGTTCTTCATCGTCTACGGCAACTCGACCCTTCCGGACAAGAACGGGTACACCATTTTCGGCAAGGTCACCGCCGGGTTGGATATTGTCGACAAGGTCGCCGCGGTCGGCGTTGCCGCCGGTGGCGACTCGCCCACCGACGGCGCCCCCGCGGCGCCCATCAGCATCCTGCGGGTTGCTGTCACCGAGAAGAAGGCCTGAGCCGTGACCGACGAGACGACCACCCCCGAGCCGGACGCCACCGCGGTGGGACCGGCCGAGGCTTCCGAGGCACCGGACCAGGCGGCGGAGGCAGCGGTCGCCGAGGCCGAGCCGGAGGCGCCGGTTGCCGAGGAGGCGCCCGCCGTCGAGCCGCAGCCGGAGCCGGTCGCCGAGCCCGAGCCGGTCGCCGAGCCCGTCGCCGAGGCCGAGCCGGAGCCGGCCGCCGAGCCCGCGGCGCCGGCCGCCGAGCCCGAGGCGCCGGCCGCCGAGGCCGAGCCCGAGCCGGCCGCCGAGGCCGAGCCCGAGCCGGCCGCCGAGGCCGAGCCCGAGCCGGTCGCCGAGGACAGCAGCGCCACACCGGTACCGGCACCCGTTCCGACACCCAGGCCGAGCGTGCCCGTGCCCTCGCCTGCCGCCCTCGCCGGCCGGATCCATCCCCGGCCGCAGGCACCGGCTCCCGCCGCGCCGCCACCGGTGTCGGAGTCGGCCCGCTTCGGCCGGGTCGACGACGAGGGCCATGTCTTCGTCCGCGTCGGCGACGAGGAGCGCGAGGTGGGCTCCTACCCCGGCGCGACGCCGGACGAGGCGCTGCAGTACTTCGCCCGGAAGTACGACGAGCTCGCGGCGTCGGCCGACCTGCTCCACCAGCGGATGAACCTGCCCGACGTGACCGCCAAGGAGGTGGCCGACGGCCTGCACAGCCTGCGCGAGCACCTCGAGGGGGCCCACGTGGTCGGCGACCTCGCCGCCCTCGAGGCCAGGGTGGCCGAGATCGAGACCGGCCTCGCCGCCAAGCGCGAGTCGGAGTCCGCCGAGCGGGCCCAGGCGCGCGAGCTGGCCGCCGCCGACCGTGAGCGGATCGTCGCCGAGGCCGAGCGGATCGCGGGCCAGCCGCCCGGCTCCACCCAGTGGAAGACGAGCGGTGAGCAGATGCGCGCGCTACTCGAGGAGTGGAAGGCCCACCAGCGGCGCGGCCCCAAGCTCGACAAGGGGACCGAGAACGAGCTGTGGCAGCGGTTCAGCCACGCGCGCAACGCCTTCGACAAGGCGCGGCGCACCTGGTTCGCCCAGCTCGAGACCACCCGCGCCGACGCGAGGTCGGCCAAGGAGGCGCTCGTCCGCGAGGCCGAGGCGCTGGCCGGCAGCCGGGACTGGGGTACGACGGCGCGGGCCTTCAAGAACCTCATGGACGAGTGGCGTCGCGCGGGACGGGCCTCCCGTGCCGACGACGACGCCCTGTGGGACCGGTTCAAGGCCGCCCAGGACGCCTTCTTCTCGGCCAAGGACCAGGTCGCCGCGGCCGAGGACGACGAGTTCCGCGCCAACCTGGCGGTCAAGGAGCAGCTCATCGCCGAGGCCGAGACCATCCTCCCGGTGACCGACCTCGACGCCGCCAAGGCGGCGCTGCGGGTCATCCAGGACAAGTGGGAGCGGGCCGGCAAGGTGCCACGGGCCGACATCGAGCGCACCGAGAAGGCCCTGCGCCGGGTCGAGGCCGCCGTCCGGGACGCCGACGACCGGCGCTGGCAGCGGACCAACCCCGAGCTCGCCGCGCGGGCCCAGTCGCTGGCCACCCAGCTCGAGGCGCGGATCGCCTCGCTCCACGCCGATGCCGAGAAGGCCGAGGCTGCGGGCAACGCCGCCAAGGCCGCCACGGCCCGCGAGCAGATCGCCGCCCAGGAGGCCCTGCTGGCCTCGGTCAAGGTCGGTCTCGACGAAGCGGGTGACTGACCCGGCTAGGAGAGCGCCGCCTTGCCCCCGGTCATCCGGTAGACGTCGAACACACCGTCGATGCGCCGGACCGCCCTGATGACGTGCTCGAGGTGCCCCGGGTCCCCCATCTCGAAGGTGAACCGGAGGTTGGCCACCCGGTCGCGCGTCGTGTGGACGCTCGCAGACAGGATGTTGACCCCGTTGTCGGACAACACCTTCGTGACGTCGGACAGCAGCCGGGAGCGGTCGAGGGCCTCGACCTGGAGCTGGACGAGGAAGACCGAGGCCGACGAGGGCGCCCAGTCGACGTCGATGATCTTCTCGGGCTGGGACAGGAGCGACCCGGCGTTGGTGCAGTCGCGGCGGTGGACCGAGACCCCGTTGCCCCGGGTGACGAAGCCGATGATCTCGTCGCCCGGCACCGGGGTGCAGCATCGGGCCAGCTTGACCCACACGTCGGCCATCCCCCGCACGACGACCCCGGGGTCG
>Ga0187809_10000014_pt1 | contig 188238 bp, 187 predicted proteins | sample NC_wetland_sal_i_8_FD_132415 | JGI IMG/M metagenome (GOLD analysis project Ga0187809, IMG submission 132415) | Wetland sediment microbial communities from Neuse River Estuary, North Carolina, USA - ASW_4 | ecosystem: Environmental > Aquatic > Freshwater > Wetlands > Sediment | place: USA... | reverse complement strand
CCAGCGACCCCGACCGCCGGCCGTGCTGGCGGGCCCCCTGCGACTGGGCCGCGTCCTCGATCACCGTGAGCTCACCGGCCGCGGCCGAGACCGCGTCCATCGGAGCCAGCTGCCCGTAGAGGTGGACCGGAACGACGGCCCGGGTCCGCTCGGTGATCGCGGCTGGGATCTGGGCCGCGTCGATCAGGAAATTCTCGTCGCAGTCGACCAGCTTCAGGCCGGCCCCGGTGCGCGAGATCGCTCCGGCGGTGGCGACGAACGTGTTGGCCGGGATGATCACCTCGTCACCGGCCCCGATGCCGACCGCCCGCAGGGCCAGCTCGATGGCGTCGGTGCCGTTGCCGACCCCGACGGCGTACTTGGTCCCGCAGAACTCGGCGTAGGCCTGCTCGAATGCCGCGGCCTCCGGGCCGAGGATGAAGGAGGTGTTGGCCAGCACCCGGGCGAAGCCCTCGGCCACCTCATCGGCAACCCGGCGGTGCTGCAGGCCGAGGTCGACCAGGGGGATGTTGTCAGTCATCGTCAAGAATCCTTATCGCAGAGGGTCGAACGCGATCAGCGAGCCAGCGGCCGAGCCGGGTTGCCAACCATGATCTGGTCGTCGGCGACGTCCTGCAGGACGACCGCCCCCATACCTATCGTCACCCCGGCACCGAGCCTGACCCGCTCCCGGACCCCGGCGTTCATGCCGAGGTAGCTGTGCGCCCCGATGTAGCTCCAGCCGCCGAGGCTGACCCCGGCCGCGATGGTGACGTAGTCGGCCAGCTCATTGTCGTGGGTCAGCGTGACGTTGGGCATCACCACGCAATGCCGCCCGATGCTGACCGCCGTGGTCAGCACGACGTTGGCCAGCAGGATGGACCCGGCCCCGATCGAGCACGAGGCCGGCACCGTCACCGCGGGATGGATGACCGTGGCATAGCGGGATTGGTCGAAACCGGAAGCGGCCAGCCGATCCGCGATTCGGGCTCGCACCCGACCCTGGCCGGTGCAGATCACCACGCGGGCGTCGCGATGCTCGGCGATCAGGTCGAGCCCGCCCAGGATCGGCACGCCCTCGGGCTCGCGACCCCACTGTCCCGGGTCGTCGTCGAGGTATCCGAGCACGTCGAAGCCGGCCGCCGCTGCGGCCGCAGCGGTCTCCCGAGCCAGGCCGCTGGCCGAGACCAGCAGCAACGACGAACCACCCATGATCGGCCGGCGGCTACAGCGACTTGGCCAGCGCGGCGACGACGTCATCCTGCTCGTCGTCGGTCAGGCCGACGAACATGGGCAGCAGGATGGCCTCGCGGGCCGCGGCTTCGGTGACCGGCAGCGACGGCACCTCACCCAGATCGGCAAAAGCCCGCTGCTTGTGGATGTCGAAGATTCGGCGGGTGGCCACGCCCAGTTCCATCATCGAGCGCATCACGTCCTCCTGAGGGCGCCCGGACTTGAGCCGGACCGAGTAGGACTGGTAGACGTGCCGGAACCCCTCGGGCTCGTAGGGCAGTTCGATCCGGTCCTCGCCGGCCAGCAGTTCGGCGTAGCGATCGGCCAGCCGCCGGCGCTCGGCGATGACGGAATCGATCTTGTCCATCTGAATCGCGCCGATGGCGCCCTGGATGTCGGTCAGCTTGTAGTTGAAGCCGACCTCCGGGTAGGTCTCGAGAATGATCTTGTTGGCCCGGTCCCGGTCGGCGGTGGACACCGAAGCGGCGTGCGCGCGCAGCAACCGGATCCGAGTCGCGGCCTCGGTGTCGTCGGTGGTGATCATGCCGCCCTCCCCGGTGGTGAGGATCTTGCGGGCGTCGAAGGAGAAAATGGTGAAGTCGGAGATGCTGCCCAGCCGCCGACCGTCGATCGAGGCACCGAGCGCGGGCGCGGCATCCTCGACGACCTTGAGCCCGTGCTCAGCGGCGATGGCCATGATCGGGTTCAGGTCGGCGGGCAGGCCGATCTGACTCACCGGCATGATCGCGGTGGTCCGCTCGGTGATAGCCGGCTCGATGGCGGAGACGTCGATGTTGTACGTGCGCGGGTCGATGTCGACGAAAACCGGTCGGGCGCCGATGTAGCGCATCGCGTTGGCGGTGGCGATGAAGCTGTAGGACGGGCAGATGACCTCGTCACCCGGCTTGACCCCGGCCCCGAGCAGACCCAGGTGCAGGCCGGTGGTGGCGCTGGACACCGCGATCGCGTGCTTGGCCCCGACGTAGTCGGCGACCTTGCGTTCGAACTCCTCGGTCCGCGGGCCGTTCATCAGCCAGCCCGAGCGCACCACGGCGGCGGCGGCCTCGGCCTCGGCGTCACCGAGCGCGAGACGGGTGATCGGAATCATGCGAATCTCCTTGAGAGCAAGCGGTGTGACAGCGTCAGGACGACCAACCGGCCGGGAAGTCCGGTTTGGCTCGATAGGCGGCCAAGGACGGCGCGGCGGCGTCCTTGGCCGAGGTGATCGGAGCACCGGCCAGCGGCCACTCGATCGCCAGCTCCGGATCGTCGTAGGCCAGCGCCCGCTCGGCCCCGGCGTTGTGCCAATTGCTGCACTTGTACTGGACCTCGGCGCTGTCCGACAGCACCGCGAAGCCGTGGGCATAGGCCGGCGGGATGAGCAACTGCCGCTTGTTCTCGGCCGAAAGCCGGTAGCCGCGCCACTGACCGAAACTCGGCGAGCCGAGATCCAGGTCGACGATCACGTCGAAGATCTCACCGACGGTGCACCGGACCAGCCGCCACTGGGCCCCGGCCGGGCCCTGGTAGTGCAGGCCGCGGACGACATTGGCCCGCGAGCGCGAGTGATTGTCCTGCACGAAGCTCAGCTCGATACCGTGCTCGGCCAGGGTGCGAGAACTATAGGTCTCGTAGAAGAAGCCGCGGTCGTCGGTGAACACCGACGGATCGATCGTCTTGACGCCGGGCAGGTCCTCCTCGGTGACGGTGACCTGCATCAGCTGACCTTGGCCGGGTCGACAGTGGCCAGGATGTCCGCGCGCTCGACCCGCCACCAATCCACCAGCTGCCGCAGGCCGTCCTCGAGCTCGACCTCGGACTTGAAGCCGAGGTCGAGCCAGGCGGCGCTGGTGTCGGCCAGCCGCCGAGTCACCCCGTTGACGGCGCGTTCCGGGCCGAACTCGACCGACAGCTCGGAATCGGTGGCCCGCAACATCGCTTCGGCCAGCCCGAGCAGGCTGGTCTCGACCCCGCTGGCCACGTTGTAGTGCCCGGCGGTGATGTCGCTCTGGGCGGCCAGGATGTTGGCCCGGGCGATGTCGGTGGTGAACACGAAGTCCATCGTCTGCTGACCGTTGCCGAAGATGATCGGCGGCTCGCCGCGGGCGATGCGCTCCATCCAGCGGACGAACACCTCGGTGTAGACCCCGTGCACGTCCATCCTCGGGCCGTAGACGTTGAAGTAGCGCAGGGCGACGTAGTTCAGGTCGTACATCGCCTTGAAACTGCGCAGCATGCCCTCGTTGAACGACTTGGCCGCGCCGTAGAAGGTGTCGTTGTTGTGGTGGTGGTGGCGCTCGGTGGTCGGAAATTCCTCGGCCAGGCCGTACACCGATGCGCTGGAGGACAGCACGAGCTTGTCGACCTTGGCGTTGACCGCGGCCTCGAGCACGTTGAAGGTGCCGTCGACCAGCACCTCGAGCGCCAGCCGAGGTTCCTCGGCGCACTGGGTGATCCGGATCGCGGCCAGGTGGAAGACCAGGTCCTTGCCGGCCGACAGGTCGTTGACGAGATCCCGGTCGCGCAGGTCCCCTTCGACCAGCTCGACCTTGCCGCTGGGCATGGCCGCGGCGAGATTGGCCTTGCGGCCCCGAACCAGGTTGTCCAGCACGTCGACGTGGGCCACTCCGGCGTCGAGAAGTTGGTCGACCACGGTCGAGCCGATGGTGCCGGCTCCACCGGTCACCAGGACGTTGGCGCCTTGCAGGTTGGTCACGAGGTTCCTTCCAGAGAGATCAGCGAACCGTTCGAGTCCAGGCTGGCCGAGGCCGCGTGCAGGGTCTGCACCACCCGCAGGCCGGCCCAGCCGTCGGTGAGCGGAGCCCGCTTCTCGGTGATCGAGGCGGCGAACTCGGTCACCATGTTGCCCAGAGCCTCGCGCTCGGTCAGCGCCGGAGCGACCATCTCGCCCAGCCGGTAGGAGACCAAGGTGGCCGAGCGCTGCGCCGGGTCCATCGCCGCCGACAGATCGACGCCCTTGTCGTAGAGGCTGATCCGCTGGGTGGTGGACATGTCGTCCCAGACGATCATCTTCTTCGAACCGCCGATCACCATGGTGCGGATCTTGACCGGTGACAGCCAGTTGACGTGAGTGTGAGCGATGCCCCCGCCGGCCAGCGGCAGGTTCAGGTAGGCCACGCAGGCCCGGCCGGCCCCGACCGGGTCGACCCCGAATGCCGACACCGCGGCCGGCCGGTTGTGCTCGGGCAGGATCGCGTCGAAGATCGACAGGTCGTGCGGGGCCAGGTCCCAGACCACGTCGATGTCGGGCTGGATCAGGCCGAGGTTGATCCGAACCGAGTCGATGTAGGAGATCTCGCCGAGTTCACCCGCGCTGATCAGCTGCCGGATCTTCTGCACGGCCGGGGTGTAGACGAAGGTGTGATCGGTCATCAGAACCAGCCCGCGATCTTCGGCCAGCTCGACCAGCTTCTGGGCCTCGGCCACCGAGGCCGCGATCGGCTTTTCGATCAGCACGTGCTTGCCGGCCTCGAGCGCAGCCCGGGCCAGCTCGAAATGGGTACCGGCCGGAGTGGCGATGGCCACCGCGTCAACCGCAGGGTCGGCCAGCACCTGCTCCAGGGAGGTCACCGCCTGCACCGTGCTGTACTTGCCGATGACGGCCTGGGCCCGGCTCAGGTTGGCGTCGCAGACCGCCTGCAAGTGCCAGTCGTCGGACTTCATGAAGTTGCGGATCAGGTTAGGACCCCAATAGCCCGCGCCCACGACGACAATTCCGAGTGACATACCGCTATCTCCCACTGAGTTCCCCCGAGCCCGCGCCGCGCTACCCGCGCCGGGCCACCCCTCGCTGCTGCCGGTTCGTGCTGACCGATCCATGATTGCCCGAGCCGGCTCGATCCGCGCCGTCGGTGCCGCCCGGGCGGCGGCGCCGACCCAACCAGCTCGAGATAATCATAACGCGGGCTTAACAGAATTCGCGGTCCAACCGGCGAATCAGATACCGAACGCCGCCGTGACCGAGCGCACGACCGGCGTGACGAACCGGGTTCCGGACGTCGTCAGGCTGAGCTGGTACTGCAGGTACCTGGAGGTCCGCCCGACCGATCCGCCGGACGCGCTGATGGTCGTGTACGCGCTCCAGCTGGCATCCGGCGTCGCCGTGTTGCCGGTGCGGACCTTGACCGTCAGCGTGGTGCCGGCCGGCACGTCGGCGTCCCAGCTCAGCGCACCCCAGTTCACGCCGGCCCCGGCATCGAGCACCTTGGACGTGAACGTGCCGGAGGCAGCGAAGGGGCCTTGGCGGATCCAGTCGACCGACAGACTGGCGTCAGTGGTCGAGGTGTCCCCGAAATTGGGCCGGTAGGTGCTGCCGTACCAGGTCCGGAAGGCGTGGGTGTACTTCTGCACGCCGTCGAGGAAGAAGGTCGCCGCGCTCGAGGTGAAGTCGATTCGGAACACGTGTGGCGCGGCGGTCCAGCCGGACTGGATGACCGAGCTGGCGTTGTTGAACACACCGTCGTTGACCGCGGCCACCAGCTGGCCCGAGGCATTGACCGAGAGCGACAGCTTGACGTTGGCGTTGGATGAGGTGACCAGGCCGAAGCTCTGGTTCTTGTCCATGGTCAGCTGGGCCTGCCAGCTGGTGTTGTTGCCGAAGGTGGTCGTGGTGGTGAAGTTGGCCCCCGAGACCACCGCGGTGCCGCCCGGGAAGGTGACCTTGCCGCCGGTGACCACGGCCGTCGCTTTCCACGGCGTGGGCAACGAGGTCGCGGTGAACTCCTGGACGGCGCTCGGGTTGAGGACGACCTCGCCAGCGCCGTTGGCGGCGACGTAGGTCGAGGCCACCGTGCCGCCGGCGAAGGTGCTGTCGGTCAGCGGAGCCACCGAGGGGGCGTAGCTGGCCGGATTGCCGGACGGCGCGGTCGTCGAGTTGCCGGCCGCGTCGGCACTGACCACCTGGTAGTAGTACCGGGTGTTGGCGGCCAGCCCGGTCAGCGGGACCGAATGCGACGTCACCAGCCCGGCCACGGTCGCGGTCGAGGTCAGCGCGGTCGCCGAAGTGCCGTAGTTGACCGTGCTGGTGGCCGGCTCATCGGTGGCCCAGGTGACGGTGGCCGAGGTGCCGGAGCCGGTCGCGGTCAGCCCGGTGACCACCGGCGGGGTGACGTCCTTCGGGCTGAAGCTGGCCGTGCTCGAGGTCGCGGTGTTGCCGGCCGCGTCGGCACTGACCACCTGGTAGTAGTACGTGGCACCGGCGGTAAGGCCGTTGAGCGCGACCGAATGGGTGGTGCCCAGCCCCGAAGTGGTGGCGGTCGAGGTCAGCGCGGAGGCCGAGATGCCGTAGTTGACCGTGCTGGTCGCAGCCTCGTCGGTGTTCCAGCTGATGGTCGCGGTGGTGCCGGACCCGGCGGCCGCGACCGCCGAGATCACCGGCGGCGTGGTGTCGGCCGGCGGACCGGTCACCGTGTCGACGAAGACCGGGTCGACCCAGTAGTTGGAGTTGGAGGTGCCGTTGGGCACCACGCCCCCACTGCCGTAGACGTACAGGCCCGGATGGGCCGGCATGTGCAGCGGCGAGTTGTCCGCGCCGGCGGTGGCGAACGTGCCGCCGTAGGTCTCGGCATACCCACCGCTCGGGGCGAGGTAGGAGGCGATGTAGGTGGTGTTCGCCGTGACCGCAACCGGGGTGGCGAAGTTGACCTGCTGCCAGCCGGTGGCGCTCTCACCGGTGAAGGTTGCGGTGGCCAGCAGGGTGCCGGACGACGACCACAAGGAACCGGTGTGGGTACCGGTGTTCTTGCTGCCCTTGTAGAACCGGATGCCGGAGATGTAACCGGCCCGGTCGGCGCTGAACTGCACGCCGAGCTCGACCGAGTGGCCGTCGCTGGACGAGGCGGTGTCGGGCAGTGCGGCCTCGTTCCACATGCTGCACGGGCAGCTGCTGTTGCCGGTGCCGCTGGCAATCGTGGTGAAGGAGAACGTGGCCGGGGCGGGCATGGCGTTGCCGGCAACGTCGGAGGCCGAGACCGACACCGTGTACTGGGTGTTGTTGGCCAGCGCCGCGGTCGGAGTGAAAGTCGCGGTCTGCGACGGTGCGTCGTAGCTGACCGCGCCCGGGACCGGGTTGTTGGCCGCGTCCTTGGCCGTCATGGTCAGCGTGGCGGCATTGATGGCCTCGGAGAACGTCGCGGTCGCGGTGGTCGTGGTGGCCACCGAGGTCGCCGAGTTCGCCGGCGTGGTCGTGGTGACGGTCGGCGGCGTGGTGTCACCGGTCGAGCCACCGCTGCTGGTGAAGATCGGGTCGACCCAGTAGTTCGAGTTCGACGTACCGGTCGGGAAGCCCGATCCGTACAGGTAGAAGAAGGCGTGCGCCGGCACGTGCAGCGGCGGGTTGTCCAGGCCGTTGTATGCGACGGTGCCACCGTAGGTCTCGGCGTAGTAGCCGACGTTGGTGTGGTAGCTGACCAGGTAGCTGGTGTTGGCCGTGACCGTCACCGGAGTGCCGAACTTGACCGTCTGCCAGCCGGAAGCCGACTCGTTGCTGAAGGTTGCCGTGGCGAGCAGAGTGCCGTCCATCGCGTACAGCGATCCGGTGTGCACGCCGGTGTTCTGCGGGCCCTTGTAGAAGCGAACCCCGGTGATCTGGCCGGCGGTGTCGGAGCTGAACTGCATGCCGACCTCGACCGAGTGCGGGTCGTTGACGTCGGCGGTGTCGGGCTGGGTCGAGTCGTCCCAGACACTGCACGGGCAGACTCCGGGCGTTGGGCTGGGCTGCGCAGTGGTGAAGGACCAGGTGTAGGGCGCGCTCGAACTCTGCCCGGTGGTGTCGGTCGCCGACACGGCCGCGGTGTACTTGACCCCGCGAGTCAGCGACGCGCTGGGGGTGAAGGTAGCGGTGTTGGTGGCCGAGTCGTAGCTGGCGGTGCCGGGCACGGCGTTGCCGCCGGCGTCCTTCAGCGTGAAGCTCAGGCTGCTGGGCACGATCGCCTCGGTCAGCACGGCCTGTGGCGTCACGGTGACCGGGACGCTGGTCGCGGTGTCGAGCGGGGTCACCGAGGCCGCGGTGGGTCCGGTGATGCCGCTGCCGGGCACGGTGGAGAACGACCAGGTGTAGGGCGTGGCCATGGCCTGCCCGGTTGCGTCGCTGACCGAGACCGAACCGACATAGGTCTTACCGGCCGACAGCGCCGTGCTCGGGTTGAAGGTGGCCGTCAACAGCGTCGGGTTGTAGGACACGGTGCCCGGCACCTGGCTGCCGCCGTTGTCGGTGACGGTGAGCGCCAGCGTCGACGGGTTGACCGTGTTGGTGAAGGTCACCGTCGGCGACACCGACGTCGCGACGTTGGTCGCGCCGGCAGCCGGAGTGGTGCTGGCCACGACCGGGCCGCTACCGGTGCCGCTGGCCACCGTGGTGAAGGTCCAGGTGTAGGGCGCGGCCAGGGCGACCCCGGTGGCGTCGGAGCCGTTGACCGCCGCGGTGTAGGTGGTGTTGTTGGCCAGGGTCGCGCTCGGGGTGAAGGTGTAGGTGTTGGTGCCGCTGTTGTAGGCGGCGCTGCCGGCCACCGAGACGCCGCCGGAGTCCTTGAGGGTGAAGGTCAGGGACGAGGCGTTCATGGCCTTGTTGAAGGTGGCCGCAGGCTGAGCGGCGACCGCGACGTTGCTGGCCCCGCTGGCCGGCGTGGTCGAGCTGACCGCCGGGGTCGAGGCGCCGGCCCCGGGCGAGAAGTTGACGTCGACGTAGTAGTTGTCGCCCTGGTCGGTGTACGGCGTGAACTTGTCACCGCCGTAGTTGTAGACGCCGTTCATCTTGCTGACGTCGTTCGGGTTGTTGCTCTCCGCGTTCAGCGGCGGCGCAGCGTAGTCCCGGTAGTAGAAGAAGTCGATGTCCTTGGAGTAATGACCGTTCGGGGCGTAGTAGCTGGCCACGTAGGTGGTACCGGCGGTGACCTGGACCGGGGTGGCGAAGGTCAGGGTCTGCCAGCCACTGGCGGTCTCGTTGGTGAACGTGCCCTTGGCCAGTTGGGTGCCCGAGGCGGTCCACAGGGTTCCGGTGTGGGTGCCGGTGTTGGCCGCCGACTTGTAGAACCGGATGCCGTTGATCGTGCCGTTGACGCTGGTGGTGAAGCGCAGGCCGAGCGAGAACGCGTAGCTGTCGCCGCTGTCCGGCGTCTTCGGGGTCAGGTTGCCGAACACCGAGCACGGGCAGGTGGAATTGATCGTGACGCTGGTGTTGCCCGAGGAGGTGTTGGCGCTGTCGTCGGTGGCCCGGACCTTGATCGTCACCGGGCCGTTGCCGTGCAGCGGGGCAGAGTAGGTCCAGTTGGTCGTGCCGGTGGCCGGGTGCCAGCTCGCCCCGCCGTCCACCGACACCTCGACCCCGGCGACCACGCCCCCTACGTCACTGGCAGTACCGGTGACGTTGAGCATGGTCCCGTTTGCGACGGTGGCGTTGCTGGCCGGGCTGGTGATGGCGACGGTCGGCGGCGTGGTGTCGGTCGAGGCGGTGGCCGCGACCAGGTCCGAGGCGCGGGTGGTGGGCTGGGCGCCCATGTCGGCCAGCATGTTCATCGTGGCCTGCCGCATCCGGGTGTCGGCCCCACCGGAGGTGTCACCGTCGTGGTTGGGGTCCAGGCCCCAGCCCCACTGGATCGTGCCGGCCGAGAACACCAGCGCGCCGCTGGCGGCCCGGTACAAGGTGGCCGAGTTGTGGTGGGTGCCCGGCACCACGACGTTGCCGAAGTCCTGCAGTTCCTGGGTGACCTGACCGGTGGTGCTGGTCAGATCGACCAGGCCGGCCGGCCGGAAGCCGTTGTCGATGTCCTCGTCGGACTCGTAGCCCACGGTGTGCGGGGCCAGCGCAGTCGAACTGCCACTCATGCCCGACAGGCCGGTGTTGCGCCAGAGCCGGGTCTTGCCCTCGGCCTGGGTCACCGTGACCGGGAAGTCGCTGGTGTTGGACATGTACATGGTGCCGGTCAGGTTGTTCTCGGGCACGTTCGGCGCGGTGGTCGAGGCGAACCGAGGGTCGCGCCAGGTCGAGGTGTTTTCCCCGGTCGGGTCGGTGTTGGCGTTGTCCCAGGTCGTCTTGTAACAGACCAGCGTTCGATATGCGGTGTTGCTGCCGTCGATGCTGGCCTCGAATCGGGTGTGCCAGTACATCTCGTTACCGGACAGGAACATCAGGTTGACGCCGGCGTCGCGGGCGGCCTGCACGTTGTTGCGCTGCGCCTGGGACCAGTACTCGTCGTGCCCGACGGACAGGAAGACCTTGTGGTTCTTGAGCAGGGTGGCGCCGTAACGGTCGGTGTCGACGCCGGCGATGTAGGTGACGTCGTAGCCGTTCTGTTCCAGGTACCGGATGGTCGGGTACTCGTTGGAGAACAGGAAGTCCCGACCCGAGGAGTCACCGCGGGTGGCGAACGGGCGGTTGTAGCTGATCTTGCGGGCGCGCGACTTGGAGTCCCACATGTCCACGGTCGAGCCGGTGTAGAAGTCCGCGCCGCCGTAGCGGTTGTAGGCCTGCCAGGTCTCGTCCGAGGTCTGGTAGACGATGTCGGCCGAGCTGGTGTCGTTGCGGACGATGAAGGTTATGTGGCTGGCCCCGCCGCTGCCGTCGGTCTTGGTCAGCTTGGCGATGTAGACACCGGACACCGCGGTCGAGGGGACGTTCCAGGTGGCCGAGACCGACCAGTTGCCGCAGTCGTACAGGCCGGTCGAGGTGTCGGACAGGCAGGTCGGCTGGGTGACCGGTGCGACGTGGCTGAGGTTGGACACCTTGAGCGCCGCGCCGTCGCCGCCGTAGTAGCCGAGCCGGTAGATGTCGAGGGTGTACTGGGTGCTGGTCTTGATCTTGAAGCTGATCGGGCTGCCGGCATTGACGCTGATGTTGGTCGAGAAGCCCTGGATCGTCGGGTCGCCCGCGCCGCTGATGTCCCACACCGAGGCCGGCGTGCCCGGCAGCGTGTTCTCGCAGGCGATGGGGTTGATGTTGGCCCCGCACGAGGAACCGGTGGCAGCCGAGGCCGGCGCGGCCGCAACCGCGAAGTAGGACAGGAAGCTGGCGACGAGGCCGATCACGAGGCCGAGCGACACCCGGCGGCGACTCCCCTGGCCCCGGTCAGCTGGTGCTGGTGTCCTGCCGCTGGTGTCGGCGCTGAGGTGACGATCGTGTCCGAACAGCTTCATGCCTTGCTCCCCCGATGAGATCCCGCCATCCGGCACGGCGGGATCGGACGTAGCTTAACCTTGAACCAACACGGTCGACAACTCGAATCGATTTTTGATTGGCCCTATTACCTAAGAGAAAACTCGATCGCAACGCACTGTCACAGGGACGTGACGGAGCGTGCCTAGATCGGTGACAAAGCGCCCTCGTTACCATCACTTCACGGCCGCGGGCGCCCGACCGCGGAGCAGGCAGGAGGCTCATCCATGACCGCCGACCACACCCCAGTAGAGCCGTCGGGTTCGGCGGCGATACCTGAGACCGTCTCCGAACCCCGATCCGGCCCGGACCCGACCGGCGCCCCGGCCGGGATCGACCCAGCGGCCCGGATCCACGACAGTGCCGAGATCGAGGACGGGGTGCAGGTCGGTGCCGGCACCCGGATCTGGCGCCGGGCCCACGTGCGGACCGGCGCGGTCATCGGCCGGGACTGCAACATCGGCGCCAACGTCTTCGTCGACGTCGACGTCCGGATCGGGGACCGGGTCAAGATCCAGAACAACGTGTCGGTCTACGAGGGCGTGCAGCTGGACGACGGCGCCTTCGTCGGGCCGGCGGCGGTGTTCACCAACGACCTGAATCCCCGGGCCACCGGCGACTGGCAGCTGACCCCGACCCACGTCCACACCGGCGCCTCGATCGGGGCCAATGCCACCATCGTCTGCGGCAACGACCTGTTCGAGTACTGCCTGGTCGGTGCCGGGGCGGTGGTGACCAGGCCGGTCCTGGCCCACCAGCTGGTGCTGGGCAACCCCGCTCGGCCGGCGGGCTGGGTCTGCCGCTGCGGCGAGGTGGTGTCCCGGGCCGATGAACCACCGGCCGGGCTGCTGTCGGCTGAGTGCCCGCATCGGGCCTGAGCCACCCGGACTACCGGCACGCGCGGTCGAAGGTTTCGGGACCGCTCAGTAGGCGCCGGTGCCCCGCACGACCGCGAACACGGTCTTCCACAGGATCTGCAGGTCGCCGGCGATGGACCAGTTCTCGACGTAGCGCAGGTCGAGCCGGACCGATTCGTCCCAGGCCAGGTCGGAGCGACCGCTGACCTGCCACAGGCCGGTCACGCCGGGCTTGACCAGGAACCGCCGGTGCACGTGCTCCTCGTAGCGGGCAACCTCCGACGGTAGCGGCGGCCGCGGACCGACCAGCGACATCGAACCGTTGACGACGTTGATCAGCTGCGGCAGCTCGTCCAGGGAGAACTTGCGCAGGAACCGGCCGACCGAGGTCACCCGGGGGTCGTTGCGCATCTTGAACAGCACGTGGCCGTCGCCATGGTCGCTCTGGTTCTGGATGGCGGCCAGCCGCTGCTCGGCGTCGATGAACATCGAGCGGAACTTCAGCATGGTGAAGCTCTTGCCGTCGCGACCGACCCGGGTCTGGCGGAACAGGGCCGGGCCGGCACTGGTCAGCCGCACGGCCAGGGTGAGGCCGATGAACAGCGGTGAGAACACCAGCAGGATCGCGGCGGCCACGCTGCGGTCGAAGCCGGACTTGAGCACGCGGCGGAAGCCGGTGAATTCCGGCTCCTCGACGTGCAGGAGCGGCAGGCCGGCCACCGGCTGGATGTGCAGCCGCGGTCCGGCGACCTCGATCAGGCCGGGCGAGACGACCAGTTCGGTGGCACTGCCTTCCAGCTGCCAGGAGATCCAGCGCAGCTTCTCCGGGCCGATCCGGCCCGAGGAGACCACTGCAACGGTGTCGGCGCCGGCGTAGCGCACCGCGGCCACCACCGAGTCGACGTCACCGAGCAGCGGCACCTCGGCCCCGACCAGCGTCTCGACGGTGCGGGTCTCGGCGATGACCTCGCTCGGCACGCACGCACCGACGACCTGCATTCCGGCGTGCCGGTCCCGGCCGAGTACGGCGCTGAAGCCGGCGATGGCGTCCGGGTCGCCGACCAGCAGCACCCGCTTCATCGCGTTACCGACCGCGCGCTGGCGGTGCAGCCACTTGCGGGCGGCGTAGCGGCCGACCAGGTTCAGCACGAGAGCCAGCGGCAGCGCGACCAACACGAAGCCTCGGGCCAGATCGGCGTGGGAGACGAAGCTGGCGAAGGCCACCACGGCGGTCATGTGCAGGAAGGCATGGACGATGCGCTGGAACTCGGCTGCACCGACACCGACGAAGCGAGCTTCGTAACCATGGTTGAGCCCGACCAGGGCGGCCCAGGTGAGGGGCATGAGGACGAGCAGTACCGCGCCGGTCGTGTGGTTGGCAGTAGTTCCGAAGCGGAAGAGGAAGGCCAGCGCCATCGCCACAGCCGAGGTGATCAGGTCGACGGCGATCAGGCCCCGGCGGTAGCGACGCAGCCACTGCCGGGCCCGCACTGGCTGAACCGGATCGGGCCGGACGGCCGGACGGCCGACCGCCCTGGACGCGGCCGGCTGGGCGGCCGGCGTCGGGAGCCTGGAGTCCGGCGTCCCGGTCGGCGCACCTACTGCCGACGCCACCGTCGTTACCTCCGTCGAAACTGCTCGAACCGGCATTGCGGCCGACGTCGCGCCCGGTGATTCGAGCGTGTTGCCATGTACTGCGCTTGCATCCGTACTCGCCCCATCGACGAGCCCGAGACCACCAGTCAACATCAAATCCCCCGTTTGAGCCATGTGAAATCAGAAAATGATCTCCGGCCCGTCCCCCGAAGGTCTGGCCCACCGTCAGCCATGACCCGAAACCGCTTTCTCCCCGTCTGCTACTAAGCGGGGAATTCGCGGCGTCCGCGGCCTCCCCCCTGAAACCGTGTGACCCTTTGTTTATAGCCGGTGAGGTGGGCGTATGGGAAGCGCTAAATCCCGTTGTTCTCCAGGTATTTCCCGGCCCGCGGCCACCTGAGGGGCAAGCCGTGACTAGGCCAATTCGGAGAGTTACGAAAACTCCCCTGAGAGCGTTTCCAGAGCGCCGCTGGCGCTGTCATCTATCCCACATCGCGTCTCACATACCAGGACAGCCAGACTTGTCCAGGTGATGGCGCGCACATTCTCCGACGAACCGGCCCTGGATTCCCCGCACGGCGACGACGACACCGAGCTCAGACGGGACGTGCGCCGGGTGGGGGAACTGCTCGGTCAGACCCTGGTCCGGCAACACGGGCCGCATCTGCTCGAACTGGTCGAACAGGTGCGAGCGCTGACCAAGTTGAGCAAGGAGGCCAGCCGGTTCGAGGATCGGCACGCCGCGCGCGATCAGGTGCGCAGCCTGCTGGCCGAATTGCCGGTGACCGAGGCGGCCGCGCTGGTACGAGCATTCTCGGCCTACTTCCACCTGGCCAATGTCGCCGAGCAGGTGCACCGGGTCCGGTCGTTGCGACAACGGCCGGCCGCCGAGGGCTGGCTGGCCACCGCGGTCGCCGCGGTCGCCGACCGGGCCGGTGCCGACGGACTGACCGCAGCGGTCGCTGGCCTGGCGGTCCGGCCGGTGTTCACCGCGCACCCGACCGAGGCCAGCCGACGCTCGATCCTGACCAAGCTGCGGCGGCTGGCCGATGTGTTGGCGGTCGCGACCGAGCCCGATACCGGCGCCCGGACCAGGCAGGACCGGGAACTGGCCGAGATCATCGACCTGATCTGGCAGACCGACGAGCTGCGCCGGCACCGCCCGACCCCGATCGACGAGGCGCGCAATGCCGTGTACTACCTGCAGGAACTGATCGACGAGACGCTGCCCGAGCTCTCGGTCGATCTGGCCGCCGAGCTGCGCCGCTACGGTGCCGAGCTGTCCGACGACGCCCGGCCGCTGAGTTTCGGCTCCTGGATCGGCGGTGACCGCGACGGCAACCCGAACGTGACGGCCGCGGTGACCCGAGAGGTGCTGCTGCTGCAGCACCAGGTCGCGGTGCGCTCGGCCTTGCGGGACATCGACGAGCTCATCGCCGAGCTGTCCTCCTCCTCGGGCATCGTCGGGATCAGCCCTGAGCTGGCCACCTCGATCGAGCAGGACCTGCTCCAGCTGCCCGAACTCGATCCGCGGCTGCGCCGGGTGAACGCCGAAGAGCCGTACCGGCTCAAGCTTTCCTGCATCCGGCTCAAGATCGTCAACACGCGTCACCGGATCACCGCCGGCACCGAGCACGTGCCGGGCCGTGACTACCTGGGCCGGGCCGAGCTGCTGTCCGAACTCGACCTGCTGGCCGACTCGCTGCGGGCCAACTCGGGCCAGCTGATCGCCGACGGCTTGCTGGCCCGGGTCAGGCGCACCATCGCCGTCTACGGTTTGCACCTGGCAACACTGGATGTTCGCGAGCACGCCGAGGCTCACCATCAGGCCGTCGGCCAGCTCATCGATCGGCTCAAGGAAGAGCACTGGCTCTACGCCGACCTGCCCCGCGATTACCGAACCCGTTTGCTGTCCAAGGAATTGTCCTCGCGCCGGCCGTTGGCCCAGACCCCACCGCCACTGGACGCGGCCGGGGCCAAGACCTTCGCGGTGTTCAGCGAGATCCACCGGGCGCTGGAGATCTACGGCGACGACATCATCGAGAGCTACATCGTCTCGATGACGATGGGTGCCGACGACGTGCTGGCTGCGGCCGTGCTGGCCCGGGAGGCGGGACTGCTCGACGTGCACGGCACCGGCGAGACGGAGAAGCCCTTCGCCCGCATCGGATTCGTCCCGCTGCTGGAAACCGTGGACGAATTGCGCCGCAGCGGCGAGGTCCTCGACGACCTGCTCTCGGATCCGACCTACCGCCTCATCGTCCGGCTCCGCGGCGACGTGCAGGAGGTGATGCTGGGCTATTCGGACTCGAACAAGGACGCCGGCATCACCACCTCGCAATGGGAGATCCACAAGACCCAGCGCACGCTGCGCGATGTCGCGGCCCGGCACGGGGTACGACTGCGGTTGTTCCACGGCCGGGGCGGCACCGTCGGGCGGGGCGGTGGGCCAACCTACGACTCGATCCTGGCCCAGCCGTGGGGCGTGCTGGCCGGCGAGATCAAGTTCACCGAGCAGGGCGAAGTGATCAGCGACAAGTACGCCCTGCCCGAGCTGGCCCGGGAGAACCTGGAACTGACGGTCTCGGCGGTGCTGCGGGCCTCCAGCCTGCACACCGCACCCCGGCAGAGCCCGGATCAGCTCAAGACCTGGGACCGGGCAATGGAATTGATCAGCGACGCCGCGTTCGCCGCCTACCGGCGCTTCGTGGACGATCCCGGCCTGGGTGACTACTTCCTGGCCTCGACCCCGGTCGAGCAGCTGGGCTCGCTCAACATCGGCTCACGGCCCGCCCGTCGACCGGATTCCGGCGGTGGCATAAGGGGATTGAGGGCGATCCCGTGGGTGTTCGGCTGGACCCAGTCGCGCCAGATCGTGCCGGGCTGGTTCGGCGTCGGTTCCGGCCTCAAGGCGGCGCGGGAAGCGGGCCTGGTCGGCGCGCTTACCGAGATGCACTCCGAATGGCATTTCTTCCGCACGTTTATCTCCAACGTGGAGATGACGCTGTCCAAGACCGACCTCGACATCGCCGCGCACTACGTCTCATCGCTGGTGCCGGCCGACCTACAGCGGCTGTTCGAGGCGGTCCGGGCCGAGCACGAACTGACCGTGGACGAGGTGCTGCGAGTCACCGGCGAGGAGTTCCTGCTCGACAACCAGCCGCTGCTGCAACGGACTCTGAGCGTGCGCGATGCCTACCTGGATCCGATTTCCTACGCCCAGGTCGATCTGCTGTCTCGTGTTCGCGAACTCGAGTCGAGCGACCGCGACGAGGACAACGAGTTGCGGCGAGCCCTGCTCCTGACCATGAACGGCGTCGCGGCCGGGCTGCGCAACACCGGCTGAGCTCGGCCACCCGGCTGTCCGAATCCCGCTAGCCGGCGGCCCCGCCCGCGGGCAGACTGAGCGGCATGGTGATCGAGGCCGAAGCGGCCTACCGGGCGGTGCGGAGCCGGGATGCCCGCTTCGACGGCATGTTCTACACCGGGGTGCGGACCACCGGCATCTACTGCCGGCCGTCCTGCCCGGCGCGGACCCCGCACCGCCGCAATGTCGAGTTCTACCCCAGTGCCGCGGCCGCGCAGCGGGCCGGTTTCCGGGCCTGCAAACTGTGCCGGCCCGACGCCACACCCGGCTCCCCGGACTGGGACACCCGGGCCGACCTGGCGGGCCGGGCGGTCCGGCTGATCGCCGACGGCGTGGTCGACCGGGACGGGGTGCCGGGACTGGCCCGTCGGTTGGGCTACTCCGAGCGCCAGCTGACCCGGGCACTGGTGGCCGAGATGGGCGCGCCTCCGCTGGCCCTGGCCCGGGCCCAGCGCGCCCACACCGCGCGGATGCTGCTGGAGAACACCGAACTGCCGGCCTCCGAGGTGGCCTTCGCGGCGGGCTTTGCCAGTATCCGGCAGTTCAACGACACCGTCCGCGACATCTACGCCACGACCCCGACCAGCCTGCGGCGGCGACCAGGTGGCGGGCCCGGAGACGGCACGACCCTCGAGTTGCGGCTGGCTTACCGGCAGCCGATGGCGCTGGACCGGACGTTGAACTTCCTGGCCCGGCGGGCGGTGAGCGGCCTGGAGGACTACGACGGACACCGCTTCCGCCGGGTGGTGCGGCTGCCCGGTGGGCCAGGGCTGATCACGCTGGCGGCCGGGCCGGGCCACATCCGGGCCGGCCTGCGGCTGACCGCGCCGCGGGACGTGGCCGCGGCGGTCGCCCGGGTCCGTCGATGGCTCGACCTCGACGCCGACCCGGAGTCGGTGGCGGCCACCCTGAGCGGTCAGGCCGCGCTGGCCCCATTGGTCCAGGCGCATCCGGGGCTACGCTCCCCCGGCGCGATCGACGGGTTCGAGCTGGCCGTGCGGGCGGTGGTCGGCCAGCAGGTCTCGGTGGCCGGCGCCCGGACGGTGCTCGGGCGGATCGTGCAGGAATACGGTGAGCCGGCCTTCGCCGGGACCGACTGGCGGCTGTTTCCGGCGCCGGAGGTACTGGCCGAGCTCGACCCGACCCGGTTGCCGATGCCGAGAAGCCGCGGCCGCACCATCACCGCGCTGGCCGCGGCCGTGGCCGAAGGGGAGCTCGACCTGTCGGTCGGCGCGGACCGGGCGGCGACCCGGGCGCGGCTGCTGGCGGTACGCGGCATCGGGCCGTGGACCGCCGACTATGTGCTGATGCGGGCCGTCGGCGACCCGGACATCTACCTGGGCACCGACCTCGGCGTGCGCCAGGCGCGGGCGGCACTGCCCGGATTCGACCCGGCGGCCTGCGCGCCGTGGCGCAGCTACCTCACCCACCACCTCTGGGCCGCCGGTCACTGATCGGGTTCAACCCAGCAACGAAAGAGAAATCGATGACATTTCACAGTTACCTGGACTCCCCCCTCGGGCCGATCCTGCTGACCGCCACGCTCGAGGGCTTGGCCGGCGTCTACCCGCCGGGACATGTCCGGCCGCCGGCCGAGCCGGGATGGCGCGACGACGCCGCCCTGGCCGGGGCTCGGGAACAGCTGAGCGAGTACTTCGCCGGTGACCGGCAGCAGTTCGACCTGCCGCTGAGCCCGGGCGGCACCGCGTTCCAGCGCGCGGTCTGGGACCGGCTGCGCCTGATCCCGTTCGGGCAGCGGCGCAGCTACGGCCAGCTTGCGCTCGAACTCGGCCGGCCGGGCGCGGCTCGTGCCGTCGGCCTGGCCAATGGTCGCAACCCGATCTCGATCGTGGTGCCCTGCCACCGGGTGGTCGGCGCGAACGGCGCGATGACCGGCTACGCGGGCGGGCTGGCGGCCAAGCAGTGGCTGCTCGCGCATGAAAGCCGGGTCACGGCCGCGGCCTGACCCCGGTAGGAGTCAGCGGGTGAGCACGGTGGTGCAGGCCAGCTGGGTGTTGGCCGTGCCGAGCCCGATGTTCAAGGCGTAGACGCAGACCGAATGGCGGCCGGGGGCAAGCCCGGAAACCCCGACGGAATAACCCTGATCTGGCCCGGTGTGACGAGCCGCGGCCACGTCGGGGCGCGGGATCCCGGTGCTGGCCCGACCCCGCATCCGGGAGTCGACGTAGATGTCGACGGCAAGCCGGGCGCTGAGGCTGTCCGGGTCCGCGGCCCAGCCCACCGCCCGGAGCGAGCCGGTACCCCCGGTCACCGAATCGAGGTAGCCGAACGGGTTGTGCCGGGCCGCGGCGGCATTGGCATTGGTGATGATCGCCGTCGCGGCCGCGCCGACCCCGATGGAGATGACCGGGTGGCTGGCCGGGGTCAGCCAGCGCATGATCACGTCGAGGGAGTGGGCATCGACGGCCACGCAACCGGCGGTCGGTTGGTTGTTCGTCACGTGCAGGAAGAAGGCGCTGCCGGCGCCGGCCCGGACCGGAAACCGGTTGTAGTCGATGACCACGGCGTGGGAGTAGACGAAGCCGGCGTAATACAGGTTCTCGCTGGCCGGACCGGGTGACGCGGCCTGGTGGACGTGGGTGTTGTAGGCCGGCGTGCCCGACTCGCCGTCCCACCAGTCCATCGAGTTGGCCTGGAAGTAGGGCAGGGTCGTGCCGTTGTTGGGTTGGTTACCGAAGGCCTGGGTCAGGGTGAAGACGCCGGCCGGGGTCCGGGCCACGCCCTCGTGAGCTTGCCCGATGCCCAACTCGCCGACGTAGGCGCGGACCGGGCCGGCGGCGTGCCAGTAGCCACCCTTGCTGGACGCGGTCCAGAGGTCGAGCCGGGCTGTGGTGGCCGAGGCCGAGCTGGCCTGCACGGTGATCACCCGCAGCGGAGCTGCGGCGGCCACGGCCGAACCGGCCCAGGCCGGGCCGAGGACCGACAGCGACAGAACAGCGAGGGCAATGGTCACAAGAGCGGCGAGCAGGCGGCGCATGAAGGTCCTCCGGGGGCGGGGTTCGCCCACGATTCTGCGCGCTGGCGCGCCCTCGCGCCGAGCGGACACGGCTATGGGTAGCTGTGAGTCGCGGGCCGGGCGCATCGAAGGCTAGGTGTTGTACTCGTTCTGGGCGGCGAGCAGGCCCTCGGCCAGCACCGCCTCGGTGGCGTCGGCGGCCCGATCGATCAGGTAAGCCAAGTCCTTGCGCTCGGCGGCCGCGAATTCACGCAGGACGTAGTCGGCCGGGTCCTGCCGGCCCGGGGGGCGACCGATGCCGAAGCGGACCCGGACGTAGCTCTTGCCACCGAGGCTGGCCGAGATCGACTTCAGCCCGTTGTGGCCGCCTTCGCCGCCACCCTGCTTGAGCCGGATCGTGCCGAAGGGCAGGTCGAGCTCATCGTGGATCACGATCAGCGACTCGAGCGGCACCTTGTAGAACCGGCTCACGAGCGCGACCGGGCCGCCCGACTCGTTCATGTACGAGCGGGGCTTGGCCAGCACGACCGCGTGCCCGGCCAGCCGGCCCTCGGCTACCTCGGTCCGGGTCTTCTGCGCCTTGAACGAGCTACCGAGCCGGCTGGCCAGCTCGTCGAGGACCAGGAACCCGGCGTTGTGGCGCGTGGCGGCGTAGCGCGGACCGGGGTTGCCCAGCCCGATGACGAGCTGTCGCTCGTCAGGCATGCCCGACCCCGGCCCGGTGGTGCGGCGAAAGCTCGGCTCAGGACTCGTCCGCAGCAGCCGGCTCGCCGGCCGATTCCGGCGCGGTCGTCACGATCCCCAGCTCGCCGGCGGCCTCGGCGCTCTCAGCCGAGAGATCCTCCGCGGTCGGAGCGGTGGAGACCGACAGCAACAGGGTCTCGGCATCGGTGGCGAGGGTGACTCCGGCCGGCAGGTCCAGGTCGTTGGCGGTCACCTGCGCACCGGCCTGAAGTCCCTCGATCGAGATCTCGATCTCGGACGGCAGGTGGGTCGCCTCGGCCTCCACGGTCACGGTGTTGTGGTCCTGGTTGAGCAGGCCGCCCGGCGCGATGTTGCCGGTGAGGTTCAGCGGCACGTCGATGGTGACCTTCTCGCCGCGGCGAACCGCCAGCAGGTCGATGTGCTCGAAGTCGCCGCGGATCGCGTGCCGCTGGATGGCCTTGGGAATGACGAGCTGGTCCTCACCCTCGAGGTCGAGGGTGAGCAGGACGTTGGCCCCGCCGTGGCGAACGGCCGCGGCGAACTCGCGGGCCGGCAGCGCGATGTGCTTGGGGTCGGCGCCATGACCGTAGATGACGGCCGGGATATTGCCGGCACGACGAGTGCGGCGGGCACCACCCTTGCCGAAATCGGTGCGGATCGCGGCGGCCAGGCGTACTTCGGACACGGTGCTGCTCCTAGTTTCTTGCTCGAACGGATGCCATCGGCGCTCGTCGGCCGACGGGCGCGGTGCGTGTGCGGTTGTCTCTGGGTGAGGTCCTGCGGCGCTGCCTGCGACTCGGGACCGAACCCCACGACTCGGGAACACACGATGTCAGCGCTGGCCAGCACCGCGCCGAGTGCGGAGACGCGTCTCCCTCGCCGAGGCAACTTGTCCAGCCTACAAGCAGCTTCGGTGGGAACCGAAATCGGGTCCGCCGATCGGGCCGGCCATCGGCGGCCGAACCCGGGTCGACCGGCGCGGCTAGGCTGGACAGCCGTGCCCGACACAACCGAGGTCACCGTCACGGTGCCGGCCAAGATCAACCTCGGCCTGGCCGTCGGGCCCCGCCGTCCGGACGGGTTTCACGACCTGCGCACGGTGTTCGCCGGGGTGGAGCTGTTCGACACCGTGCGGATCCGCCCGGACGATCACACCAGCCTCGAGCTGACCGGGCCGGAGGCGGGCGGGCTGGTGGCCGGCCCGAGCAACCTCGCCTGGCAGGCGGCTGACCGCCTCGGGCGCAACCTGGCCATCACTGTCGACAAGCAGATCCCGGTCGCGGCCGGGCTGGCCGGTGGCTCAGCCGATGCCGCCGGCGTGCTGCTGGCCGTCGCCGCGCTGGACCGGCGTCCGGTGGGCGAGCTGGCCGAGGTGGCCGCCGAGCTCGGCAGCGACGTCAACTTCGCGCTCACCGGCGGGCTGGCCCTGGGTTCGGGGCGGGGCGAGCAACTCAGGCCGCTGGCCGGCCCGCACCGCGACTGGGTGCTGGTGTTCGGCTCAGACGGCCTGGCCACCCCGGCTGTCTACGCCGAGCTGGATCGGCAGCGTCGCCAGGCGGCCGCGCCGCGGCTGGAGGCCGGACTGCTGGCGGCCGTCGCGGCCGGCCCACCCGAGGCGTTGGGCCGGTGGCTGCACAACGATCTGGAGCCGGCCGCGCTGGCCCTGGCCCCGGAGTTGCTCGCGACCCTGGCCGCCGGTCGGGCCGCCGGAGCGCTGGCCGGCCAGATCAGCGGCTCGGGCCCGACCTGCATGTTCCTGGCCCGTGACCAGGCCCACGCCGAACTGCTGGCCCGGGCCCTGGCCGGTACCGGCCGGCGGGCGGTAGCGGTGCGCAGCGGAGCCGGGCCGGAGGTACGAGCATGCCGCCGGTGAACCTGGTCAACCTGGAGAACGTGAGCAAGAGCTACGGCACGACGACGGTGCTGGACGGGGTCTCGCTCGGGGTGGCCGCCGGGGAGCGGATCGGCGTGGTCGGTCGCAACGGCGGTGGCAAATCCACCCTGCTGCGCATGATCACCGGGTCCGAGGCGCCGGATGCCGGCCGGGTCAGCCGGACCCGGGACACCCGGATCGCCGTCGTCAGCCAGAGCGGCGCACTGCCACCGGGCGCGACGGTGCGTGACATCGTGCTCGGCGACACGCTCGAGCACGCCTGGGCCGGCGACAGCGCCATCCGGGCCATCCTGGCCGGGCTCGGCCTGCCGTCGCTGGGCTTGGACAACCCGATCGACCGGTTGTCCGGTGGCGAGCGCCGGCGGGTTTCACTGGCCGCGGCGCTGGTCGCCGAGTCCGACCTGCTGGTGCTCGACGAGCCCACCAACCACCTCGACGTCGAGGCGGTGAACTGGCTGGCCGCCCACCTGACCGAGCGTCGCTGCGCCGTGATCGTGGTCACTCACGATCGCTGGTTCCTGGACGAGGTCAGCCAGCGCACGTGGGAGGTGGCCGACGGGGCGGTGCGCGGCTTCGAAGGTGGCTACGCGGCCTACGTGCTGGCCCGAGCCGAGCGCGACCGGCAGGCCAGCGCGAGTGAGGCCCGGCGGCAGAACCTGATGCGCAAGGAGCTGGCCTGGTTGCGCCGGGGCGCCCCGGCCCGGACCTCGAAACCGAAGTTCCGGATCGAGGCCGCCGAGGCGTTGATCGCCGACGTCCCGCAACCGCGCAGCTCGGTCGAGTTGCGGGCCCTGTCGGCCCGGCGACTGGGCCGAACCGTGTACGACCTCGAGGATGTCTCGCTGACGGTGGGCGATTCGCGGGTCCTGCTCGCTGACGTCAGCTGGCACGTCGGTCCCGGCGATCGGATCGGGGTGATCGGGGTGAACGGCTCGGGCAAGACCCACCTGCTCCGGTTGCTGGCCGGCGAGCTCGCGCCGGACTCGGGCCGGGTCACGATCGGGCAGACCGTGCAGGCTGGCCACTTGAGCCAGAACGTGGCCGAGCTGCCAGAGGGTCTGCGGGTGATCGAGGCGGTGACCGAGGTTCGCAGCAACGCGGTGATCGACGGCGTCGAAGTGTCGGCCGGGCAGCTGGCCGAACGTTTCGGATTCGCCAATCAGCGGCAGTGGACTCCGGTCGCGGACCTGTCCGGCGGCGAGCGCCGCCGCCTGCAGCTGCTGCGGTTGCTGCTGGCCCAGCCCAACGTGCTGCTGCTGGATGAGCCGACCAACGATCTGGATACCGACACCCTGGCCGAGCTGGAGGACCTGCTCGACTCCTGGCCCGGCACGCTGGTGGTTGTCAGCCACGACCGCTACCTGATCGAGCGAGTCTGCGACAGCACGGTGGCGTTGCTGGGCGACGGATCGCTGGCGGCCTTGCCCGGCGGCGTCGAGCAGTACCTGCAGCACCGGGCGGCCCAGGTCGCGGCGGCCACACCCGGCACCGGCGCCACCCCGGCCGCGGGCCCCCGCACCGATCCGCGATCGGCCCGCAAGGAGCTGGCCCGGATCGAGCGCCAGCTCGGCAAGCTGGCCGGGCGGGAGGCTGAGCTGCATGCTGAGCTGGCCGAGCACGCCACCGACTACCAGCGAGTGGTGGGACTCAACACCGAGCTCCAGCAGCTACTGCAGGAGCGAGACACCGCGGAGTCCCGGTGGCTGGAGCTGTCCGAGCAGATCGAATGAACCGCGCCGGAGTCAGCTCGCCCGAACGGTGAGCCGGCAGCTGGCCGTATGCCGGTTGGCCGCGCCGGAGAAGGTCAACACCTCCGGTCCGGGTTGCCGGGCCGCCCGCCAGCGCAGGCTGAAGTTGCCGTGCCGATCGGCCCGGATCAGGGTCGCGGCGCCGCGGATGGAGTCGAGGAAGGTGATCGCCTCGCCGGTAGCGAAGCCGACGCCGGCCAGTTGCAGGCATTGCCCGGGCCGGATCGAGCCGAGGTCGAGCTGAGTGCCGGTGGTGCAATCAAGCACCGTGGCCGAAGGCGCCGCGATGACCTGGACCACGCCGGCGGGGCGGACGCCGCTCTGGCCGACCATGAGGCTGACCGGAATGGCGATGGCCACGAGCCCGGTGAGACCGACCGCGGCCGCGGCCGAGCGCATGGAGCGCGGCGAGCGGCAGGGCGAGGCCGGTCGGCGGGCGACCAGCCACCAGTGGCGGGTGCGGGGCACCCTGTCCTGATCGGTGGGTGGCCGCTGGACTGAAGGCCTGCGGCGTTGTTGATCTGTTACCTGACCGGCGGTAGGGCCGACAAATACCGACGAAAGCTTACGACTCGACCGACAATTTCGGCTTCGGCTCCAGGCCGTGCAGGCCGTTCCAACCGAGATTGACCAGGTGGGCCGCGACCTCCTCGCGCTTGGGTTTGCGGACCTCCAGCCACCACTGCCCGGTCAAGGCCACCATGCCCACCAGCATCTGGGCGTACATCCCGGCCAGCTTGGGATTGAGCGAGCGGGAGCTGAACTCCTGCTCGAGGATGTACTCGACCTGACTGGCAATGTCGTTGAGCAGCGAGGAGAAGGTGCCCCGCGAGGTCGCCACCGGTGAGTCCCGGACCAGGATCCGGAAGCCGTCGGTCTCCTCCTCGATGTAGGTGAGCAGGGCGAGCGCGGCCTGCTCGACCAGCATCCGGGGATTGTCTCCGGTCAGGGCCGAGGTGATCGCATCGAGCAGGGTGCGCATCTCGCGGTCCACGACGACGGCATACAGCCCCTCCTTGCCCCCGAAGTGCTCGTACACCACCGGTTTGCTCACCCCGGCCCGGCTGGCGATCTCCTCGATCGACGCCGCCTCGAACCCCTTCTCGGCGAACAGCGCCCGGCCGACATCCAGGAGCTGCTGGCGACGCTGGCTGCCGGTCATCCGGACTCGGGAGCGACCACCGTCGGAGCTGTTCGGGGAAGGCATGACCTTATTGTTTCAGCTTCGCGCGAACTGCTCTCCTCGGCCGATTCCGAGTCGAGATCCAGGCTGGAATCGGCGGGACCGACCGGGCTCTCGCCGGCCGCCGGCCCGACTGCCATGATGAAACGCCTCAGCAGGGCCTTGAGCACGGGAGGTGGTGCCGATGACCGGCGACCAGTTCGCCCTTCGAGCAGCCAGTTCGGATGAGCAGGATCCGCTGGCTGGCCTGCGCGAGCGATTCAGCTTGCCGGCCGGCGTCATCTACCTCGACGGCAACTCCTTGGGCGCGCTCCCGGTCGCAGTGGCCGGCGCCGTCGGTTCGGTGGTCACCGAACAATGGGGCCAGGACCTGATCCGGTCCTGGAACACCCATGACTGGTGGGGCCTGCCGGCTCGGGTGGGTGACCGCATCGGCGCGCTGGTCGGAGCCGGCCCAGGTCAGGTGCTGTGCGGCGATTCGACCTCGGTTCAGCTGTTCCAGGCTTTGGTCGCGGCCTGCCGGTTACGACCGGGACGCGCGCGAATCATCACCGACGGCGGGAACTTCCCGACCGATCAGTACCTGGCCGACTCGGTGGCACAGCTGCTGGGGCTGAGCGTGAGCCGGGTGCATCCGAGTGAACTGGCCGAGGCGTTGGATGCAGACGTGGCCGTGGTTTCGCTGTCTCACGTCGACTACCGCACCGGCGAACTGTTCGACCTGGCCACGATCACCGCCCAGGTTCAGGCCGCCGGAGCACTGATGCTCTGGGACCTGGCCCACTCGGCCGGCGCACTGCCGGTCGGGCTGGACGCGGCCGGAGTTGATCTTGCTGTGGGCTGCAGCTACAAATACCTCAACGGCGGTCCGGGCGCACCGGCCTACATCTACCTCGCGCACCGGCATCAGGCCTCGGCCGCGCTGCCGCTGACCGGGTGGCAAGGCCACCAGACCCCGTTCGAGCTGAGCCAGTCCTATGAGCCGGCGACCGGGATCGCCCGGGCCCGGATCGGCACGCCGCCGTTGCTGTCGATGGCCGCGCTCGAGGCGGCGTTAGGGGCCTTCGACGGTGTCGAGCTGGCCGCAGTTCGGTCCAAATCGCTGGCGCTGACCGGCTTCGTGATCGACTACGCCCGGGCCCACCTGGCCGACCTCGGCGTCGAGGTGGTCACCCCGGCCGAACCGGACCGGCGGGGCTCGCAGGTTTCGCTCCGGATGCCCGATGCCTACGCCGTGAGCCAGGCGCTGATCGAGCGAGGGGTGATCGGTGACTTCCGGGCACCGGACCTGCTTCGGCTGGGGTTCACCCCGCTGTACCTGAGCTTCGCCGAGGTCCACGCTGCAATGCAGACACTGGCCGAGGTACTGGCCAGCGGGGCGTTTCGGCAGCAGCGATTCCAGGCCCGGGCCCCGGTCACCTGACTTCGGTCGAGTCGGACCTGAGAAGTTCGGCTTGCCGCCGCTCGGCCAGCTTGTCGAACCGGGCGCGCTTGGGCCAGCGCACGTCCCAAGCCCAGCCGGCACGCTCGAAACGGCGGATGATCCAGGCCGAGATGTCAAGCTGCCCGCGGTCGACACCGTGCCGGGCACAGGTCGGGTCGGCATGGTGGCTGTTGTGCCAGGACTCGCCGAAGCTGAGGATGGCCAGCGGCCAGAAATTGGCCGAACGGTCTCGCGAGGCGTAGGGACGCTCGCCGATAAGGTGACACACCGAGTTGATCGACCACGTCACGTGGTGCAGCAGGGCGACCCGGACCAGCGAGGCCCAGAAGAAGGCGGACAGCGCGCCGGCCCAGGACCAGGTCAGAAGCCCACCCAGCAGCGGCGGCACCAGCATGCTGGCGGCGACCAGGAGCGGGAACTTGCGATCGACGGCCACGATGTCGGCGTCGGCCAGCAGATCCGGCGCGTACTTCTCCTGATTGGTGTGCTCGGGATCGAACAACCAGCCGACGTGGGCGAAGAAGAAGCCCTTGGTCAGGCCGGACAGCGACTCCCCGAAGCGCCAGGGCGAGTGCGGATCGCCTTCCCGGTCGGAAAAGGCGTGGTGCCGGCGGTGGTCGGACACCCAGCGCACGACCGGACCCTCGATAGCCAACGAGCCAGCCACGGCGAGGGCAACCTTCACCCCGCGGTTGGCCTTGAACGCACCATGGGTGAAGTAGCGGTGGAAGCCGACGGTGATGCCGGTGCCGGAGATGACGTAGAAGACCAGACCCAGCGCGACATCGACCCAGCCGATGCCGCGGCCCCACAGCATCGGGATCGCGGCGATCAGCGCGAGGAACGGAACTATGACGAAGAAGTACAGCGCAACCTGCTCCGAGGTCTTCTTGTTGCCCTCGATCATGGGTTTCGCGCCGGGCTGGGTCTCCCGCAGGCTCTGGTAGTCCCCGCTGGTCGGTTCGTCAATGATGGTCATCTCGACAGGCGCCTCTCCTGTGTGTCTGTCTGCGATTCGTGGCAATGAACGGACCGGACGGCCCTACCGCGCTACCTACGGAAGCGTAACCTACGGCAACGTAAGTTCAGCTCTCCAATCGGTCAGAATCCAGGATGAGTAAGCTTCGTCTCTGCCGGAGTTCACGCCGCTGGCCGCCCGAGTCAGGCCAAAGGCTGGCGTTGGTCACATAACGACTGCCGGCCGGGTCGGCCCGGGGCCGGCGCGATGGGAGATGGGGTAATCGGCAGCCCGCCGGCCTTTGGAGCCGTGCAGTCTCGGTTCGAGTCCGAGTCTCCCAGCCAGGCCCGGTGCGGCTTCGCGCAGCTGGGGGCGGCCCTTCGGCTGCGGGTCAGAAGTAGCCGACGGTGCCGCCGTCAGATCCCGTCGGCACATAGTGCGTGACCACGCCGGCACGCTCGATCCGGTGCAGCAGGAATCCGGTCGACTCGTGCCGGTAGCCGGTGGGCGGGCCCGCCCGCAAATCGAGCGCAGCCTGACGGTAGGTGCTCGGCGCGACGGCGACCGGCACCACGTCGAACTGGCCGAAGACCACACGATGCGCGTGCCCGGCCAGGATCAGGGCTACCTGCGGATGCCGGGCGGTGACCGCGGCCAGGTCGGCCGGGTTGTTCAGGCTCATGCCATCCAGGAACGGCAGGCCGACCGGGATGGGCGGGTGGTGCAGGGCGATGACCGCCGGCCCTGTCGAGCCGCGCAGAGTCCGATCCAGCCACGCCAGTTGCTCGGCGCCGAGGTGGCCGCCGGGCTGCCCGGGAACATGGGTGTCGAGCGCGATCAGCCGGGTGCCGGGATAGTCGAGGAAGTAGTGAGCGGCCGCGCCGCCGCCCAGGTAACCGCTGCCGCCGAAGCGCGCGATCATCGTCGCCGGCTCGTCGTGATTGCCGGGCAACAGGTGCACCGGCAGCGGGAACCGCTCGAGGATCTGGACCAGCGCGGTGTATTCCTCGTCCCGGCCGTCGTTGGCGATATCGCCGGTGATCACGACACAGTCGGGCCGCAGGTCCAGCGAGAGAACCGATCCGAGGGCTCGGTGCAGCAGCCGGGCCGGTTCGGCGGCGAGCGGGCCGGTCTGAAGGTGCGTATCGCTCAGCTGAGCGATCAGCATCGTTGACTCCTGCCTGCCGGGGGTGAGACCTACTGGCGCTACCGGCCAGTCTGCAGCATTGATCGCCGCCGGTGCGTGGCAGCTGGCGCTGCGGCGGTCAGTGCTCGGTTGTCCACAGCTTCGGCGACGGTCGCGTTCTTTGTCCACAGTCGAGGCTTGCGCACCGCCGAAGACTCCTTGGTCCTTCTACGGTGGCGAACATGGCCGAACGTTCCCAGCTACTGGACGGCAGTCCGAGCACGGAATTGCTGGCGTTGCAGGCCGCAGTAGACGGCTACTTGACCGCAGTCGCCGAGGGCCTGCACGAACGGAGCAGCAACGCCGACGTGGTCGCCGAGCTTCAGGGTCTGGAACGGGTGGGGCGGATGTTGCCCGTGGCCGGACACAGTCTCATCACCACAGCCGAGGCCCGCTCGCTACCGGCCCTGTTCGGCAGCCACGGCGTCTCCGGACTGCTGCAGGAGCTGTTGCTGCTGTCTCCGTACGAGGCCAAATGCCGGGTCGGCGCCGCTCGCAACCTTGGCCGCCACCGGGACTCGGCCGGCGTCCCCGTAGCGCCGGTGCTGCCGATGACCGCCGGCGCGCAGCTGGAGGGTGACGTCTCCCCGGAGCAGGCCCGAGTCATCGGCCAGACTCTGGAACTCCTGCCCCAGACCTGTCCGGACGAGGATCGCCGGCTGGTGGAGAAGCAGCTGGTCGAGACCGCAACGAAACTTCGGCCGCGCGAGCTCGGCATCCTGGGTCGGCAGCTCGTGGCCGAGCTCGACCACGAGGGCGTGCTGTCCAGCGACGCCGAGCACGAGCGACACCGCTCACTGAGCCTGATCGGCCAGGCCGACGGCAGCTACCGAGTGTTCGGCCGGCTGACTCCGGCGTGCGGCGCGCAGCTGCTGGCCTGGCTCACGCCACGGTCGGCTCCGCTGGCCGGCGAGAACGGCGAGAGCGACCGGCGAACGGCGACCCAGCGCAATCACGACGCGCTGGCCGACCTGGCCGGGATGGCGGTCCGACGGGACGAGCTCGAGGACGCGCAGGCTCCGGCCCAGGTCGTGGTCCTGCTGACGGCGACCCAGCTCATCGATCGCCGCGGCTGGGCCCAGACCAGCTTCGGCCAGCTCGTCTCGGTCCCTGACGCGCTGAGGTTGGCCGATGAGGCGGCTCTGACCTTCCTGGTCCGGGCCGCCAACGGTGCCATCCTGGCTGAGGGACGGTCCAAGCGGATCGCCACGCGCGCCCAGACGCTGGCGCTGATCGGACGAGATCGAGGATGCAGCTTCCCCAGCTGTGACCGGCCGCCGGAATGGACTCAGCGGCACCACGTGATCGGCTGGGCCGATGGCGGGCGCACCGATATCGACAATCTCACCCTGCTGTGCGGTGCCCACCACCGCAGTTTCGAGCGTGCCGGCTGGCAATGCCGTATGCAGGACGGCCTGCCGTGGTGGATTCCGCCGAGGTGGCTCGACCCGGAGCAACGTCCGCGGCTCAATCCTCGGATTGAACGAAGATCCGGTGGCGGGTAGCTGGCGCCGACGTCGGCCCGGCCGAGCTCAGTTGCTCGGGTAGTTCGGCGCCTCCACGGTCATCCGGATGTCGTGCGGGTGTGACTCCTTCAACCCGGCAGCGGTGATCCGGACGAACCTGCCGCGTTGCTGCAGCTCGGCGATGCTGGCGGCCCCGACGTAGAACATGGACTGCCGCAGGCCGCCGATCAGCTGGTAGGCGACGGCTTCGAGCGGCCCGCGGTAGGGCACCTGGCCCTCGATGCCCTCAGGGATCAGCTTGTCGTTCTCGACGACATCCCCCTGGAAGTAGCGGTCCTTGGAGAATGAGCGCGCGCGACCCCGGCTCTGCATCGCCCCGAGCGAGCCCATGCCACGGTAGGACTTGAACTGCTTGCCGTTGATGAAGACCAACTCGCCGGGCGACTCCTCGCAGCCGGCCAGAAGCGAGCCGAGCATGACGGTGTTCGCGCCGGCGACCAAGGCCTTGGCGATATCGCCTGAGTACTGCAACCCGCCGTCACCGATCACGGGGACCCCGGCCGGAGTCGCCGCCAGCGCGGCCTCGTAGATGGCGGTCACCTGAGGCACGCCAACTCCGGCCACGACCCGGGTGGTGCAGATCGAGCCGGGGCCGACCCCGACCTTGACCGCGTCGGCGCCGGCGTCGACCAGTGCCTGCGCTCCGGCCCGAGTTGCCACGTTGCCACCGACGACATCAACATGCTCCGCCGATGGTTCGGCCTTCAGCCGAGTGATCATCTCCACGACGCCTGAGGCATGGCCGTTGGCGGTGTCTACGACGAGCACGTCGACGCCCGCCTCGACCAAGGCCATCGCCCGCTTCCAGGCGTCGTCGAAGAATCCGATCGCAGCCCCGACTCGGAGCCGGCCGCTCGGGTCCTTGGTCGCGGCCGGGTAGCGCTCGCTCTTGGTGAAGTCCTTCACCGTAATCAGGCCCTGCAACCGGCCGGCCGCATCGATCAGTGGCAACTTCTCGATCTTGTTCTTGGCCAGCAGACCGAGTGCCACATCCTTGTGAACGCCGACCTGGGCCGTGATCAGCGGCATCGACGTCATGACTTCCGACACCGGCCGGCCGAAGTCGGTCTGGAATCGAAGATCGCGGTTGGTGATGATGCCGACGAGCAGGCCGTCAGCATCGACGACGGGCAAGCCGGAGATGCGATAACGAGCGCACAACGCATCAACCTCGGCCAACGTCGCGTTCGGAGTGGTCGTCACCGGGTGAGTCACCATGCCCGCTTCGGACCGCTTCACCAGATCAACCTGCTGCGCCTGCTCCTCGATCGGCAGGTTGCGGTGCAGGATCCCGATGCCACCCTGACGCGCGATGGCGATCGCCATTCGCGCCTCGGTGACCGTGTCCATCGCCGCGGACAGCAGTGGCATGGCGAGCCGGATGTTGCGGGTGAATTGCGAGCTGGTGTCGACCTGGCTCGGGACGACATCGGTCGCGCCCGGCAGCAACAGCACGTCGTCGAAGGTCAGGCCTAGGGCCGCGAACGGAGCGGGCACGCCCGCGATCTGGTCAGGAAAGCTGGGCGGATTCGTCACGGGTCGCTCCTCGGGTGCCGGCGCCCCATTCTAGGCATTCCACGGAGTAGCTCTCGGCACCGACGTACCCGAACCGTCAGCGGGAGCGCGCAAACCCTGAGAGCCGAACCGCGGAAAACATCAGGGGACGCTCAGGGTGGTCCCCACTGCCTTCCCACGGCCGCTCCGACCAGAGTTGCTGCTGATCGAAGCCAGCAGATCCGAAAGGCACAGCGATGAAGTCGACCGGCACCATGCCTTCCCGTCAGGACCGCGCCGCACCAAGCCCACGACCTAGCGTGGCGGCGGCCGCCGCGGCTGGGCTGACCAAGATCTACGGGACGGGCGACACGCAGGTCCAGGCGCTGCTCGATGTCAGCGTGGAGTTCGCGACCGGCGAATTCACCGCCATCATGGGGCCGTCCGGCTCCGGCAAATCAACCCTCATGCACTGCCTGGCCGGCTTGGACTCGGCGACGTCAGGCTCGGTCCGGATCGGCGAGACCGAGCTGACCAAGCTGTCGGACAAGCGGATGACCCGGCTCCGACGCGACCGGATCGGCTTCGTGTTCCAGTCCTTCAACCTGGTGCCGACGCTGACCGCACGAGAGAACATCACGCTGCCGCTGGATATCGCCGGTCGCAAGGCCGACGACCAGTCGCTGGCGGCGGTCATCGCCAACCTCGGCCTCAGCGATCGGCTGGGTCATCGTCCCAGCGAGCTGTCCGGCGGCCAGCAACAGCGAGTCGCCTGCGCTCGGGCCCTGGCCGGCCGGCCGGACATCATCTTCGGCGACGAGCCGACCGGCAACCTCGACTCCCGCTCCTCGGGCGAGGTCCTCTCGATCCTGCGCAGCTCGGTGGATCAACTCGAGCAGACCGTTGTCATCGTCACCCACGACCCGCGGGCTGCGGCCTGGGCCGACCGCGTGGTGTTCCTGGCCGACGGGCGCATCGTTGACGAGCTGCGCGCGCCGACCGCCGACAGCGTGCTCGATCGCATGAAGTACCTGGAAGGGGCCTGAGCGTGGCCAACTCCGCCCTGCGCCGGGTCTCGCTGCGCAACCTGGCCGCCCACAAGGTCCGACTCGCCCTCACCGTGCTCTCGGTCGTGCTCGGCACCGCGTTCGTCACCGGCTCGTTCGTTTTCACCGACACGCTCGGCCACACGTTCCACGGGATCTTTGCCGACGTCGCCAAGGGCGTGGCGGTGCAGGTCAGCGGTCCGGACGGCAACGGCAGCGGCGTGCCGGTTGCCGACATCCCCCGGATCGCCGCCGTGCCCGGGGTGACCAAAGTCGATCCGGAAATCTCGGCCCAGCTCGTCTTGCTCGGTGCCGGCGGCAAGCCGGTGCAGAGCGGCGGTGCGCCCACCGAGGGCCTGGCCTATACCGAGCCAGGGCAACGCATCGGCGACCCCTACCACTTCGTGGCCGGATCCCCGCCGACCGAGGCCGGTCAGATCGCCCTCAACCACGGCGCGATGAAGCTGGCCAAGCTCGAACTCGGCAGCCGGACCAAGGTCTTGGTTGCCAACCATGACGCCGTCACTGTCACCGTCGTCGGTGTCTATGACACCAAGACCGACACCGGCGGCTACGTCGGAGCGTTGTTCACCCACAGCCAGGCCATGGCGTTGCTCACCGACGGCCGGCATGTGAATCTGGTCGACGTGGCCGGCGCCGGGGTCAGCCAGAGCGTGTTGAAGCAACGCATCGCCGAGGCAGTGCCAGGGCTGACCTACAAGACCGGCGCGCAGGTAACCCGGGACACGCAGAACAGCATCGACACCGTCCTGCAGTTCATCAACTACTTCCTGCTCGCGTTCGGAGCGATCGCGCTGCTCGTCGGCACCTTCATCATCTACAACACTTTCTCGATGATCGTGGCCCAACGCGTCCGAGAGTTGGCGCTGCTGCGCGCCATCGGCGCCAGCCGGCGCCAGGTGAACCGTTCCGTCTTGTTCGAAGCCGGCACCGTGGGCCTCGCCGGTAGCGTCCTGGGTATCGGGGGTGGCTTGGGATTGGCATACGGGCTCAGGGCTTTCCTCAACCAGGTCAACGTCGGCCTGCCTTCCGGTCCGCTTCAGTTGCAGCCACGCACCATCGTCGTGGCCCTGGCCGTCGGCGTCCTGGTCACCCTGTTCAGCGCCTACGCGCCGGCCCGCCGCGCCGCCAAGACCCCGCCGGTCGCAGCAATGCGCGCCGAATTCGCGCCGGCCACAGCGTCACTGCGGCGACGCACCGCGGCCGGGATCGGCTTCGTCGCGCTGGCCCTTGTCGCCCTGGGGTTCGGCGCAACCGCCTCGGGCGGCAGCGGCGCCGCGCTGGTCGGGCTCGGAGCCTTGCTGATGATCCTCGGCGTCTTGCTGGGTTCACCCGCCCTGTCCCGGCCCGTCGTCAACACCGTCGGCTCTGTCTTGACCGCCCCGTTCGGTTCGATCGGCAAGCTGGCCCGGACCAACGCCGTCCGCAATCCCCGGCGCACTGCGGCCACGGCTTTCGCCCTGACCCTCGGCTTGATGCTGGTGAGCGCCATCGCGGTCTTCGGCGCCTCGGCCAAGTACCGGGTCAATCAACTCATCGACAACAACGTGCGCGCCGACTTCATCCTCACCGGACCCGACGCCACCGGAGTGCCGTACCGGGCGGGCCAGGCGGTCGACGCCGTCGCCGGGGTGGCCAGCACGGTCAAGCTCTATCCGGTCACGGTCAAGTTCGCCGGTGGCGCACACGACGGCTCAGCTGTCGACGGACCGCTGCCCCAGCTCATCGAGTACAACGTGACCAGCGGCAGCGGCCGGGTCCAGGGCAGCGACCTGCTGGTCTCGGCCACCTCGGCCCGCAGCCATCACTGGCACGTCGGCAGCAACGTTGCCGCCACCACCGTCGACGGCGCCAGCGCACCGCTGCAGGTCAGCGGCATCTACGCCGACAACCCGCTGCTCGGGCCCTGGGTGACCTCGGGCGACTACTACCGGCGGGTGACTGCGCCCAACCATCTCCTCGCTGAGGTGATCCTGGTCAAGGCCGCCGCCGGCACCCCGCTGGCCGCCTTGCGCACCGGCCTCGAGTCGGCCACCGATCCCTATCTGGTGGTCAAGGTGCAGGACCGCCAGCAGTTCAAAGGCAGCCAGGCCACCGCCATCAACCAGTTGCTGGCCATTCTCTACGGCTTGCTGGCCCTGGCCGTCGTCATCGCGGTGCTTGGCATCATCAACACCCTCGCCCTGTCGGTGGTTGAGCGGCGCCGGGAGATCGGGATGCTGCGTGCGGTCGGCATGCTGCGGGCCCAGGTACGCCGAGCGATCTACCTCGAGTCCGGCCTGATCGCGATCTTCGGTGCGCTCGTCGGCCTGGTCCTCGGGCTCGGCTTCGGCGCTCTGTTCGTTCACTCGTTGCGCCGGCAGGGTCTGACCCATATCGCCATTCCGGTCGGTCAGGCCGTGACAATCTTGGTCCTGGCCACGCTGGTCGGCGTCGTCGCCGCGGTCTGGCCGGCCATCCGGGCGGCCCGGACCCGCCCGTTGGCGGCCATTGCCGACAGCTAGGACGACATAATTCGGCCGTTGAACTTCAGCGTTCGGTTGCCATCACGAGTCTGTGGGGCGTTACCTTTGAGGGGTGACGTCCCACGACTCGTTCTCCGATCCGTTCAGCGGTCCGGTCGACCCGTTCCTTGGCGACCCGAACGATCCCTCCGGCCTGCTGGACGAACTGGAGCCGGTCGAGCCCCTGACCGAGGAGGACCGCCGCGAGATTGCGGCCGACCTGGCCGAGCTGACCGAGTTTGAAGCCGCATTGAGCCCGCACGACATCAGTGGCATCGTCGTCGATTGCGCCGACTGCGGCGAGCAGCACTTCTTCTCCTGGGCCCTGATGGCCGCCAACCTGCGCAACCTGCTCGGCCACGGCCGCACCGGCGTACACGAGCCGGCCGCCGAGCCGATCCCCGACGCGTATGTCACCTGGGACTACGCCCGGGGTTTCACCGACGCTCTGGCCTCCCGGCACTAATTCCCGCGCTGACGCCGGCGTCCAAGCGCCGGCCCCGGCCAACCCAGCCGGTGCCACCGGCGACACGGCCGCCTTGCAGCTGATCCGGCCGGTCCGATGTCAGCCCCTGAGAATTCGCTCGATTACCTTGGTGACGCAGCGTCACCTACCGTTTCGAGGCTCGTTGTCCGGTTCGACGAGGATTTCCCGTCAGGCTGTACCACCAGCGTCCGCCCCCAGGATGTCGGTGCAGCGGAATGGCACGAGGCCACGAGTTCGGGAGGTTGTGGTGGCAGACATCTCTCGCCTGCCGGCACCGCGGGCGTCGGATTGGGAGTGGCAAACTCGCGGCGCCTGCCGGGGCCTCGACTCAGCCACGTTCTTCCATCCGGAGAACGAACGGGGTCCCTCGCGGGCCCGCCGCGAGCGTGCGGCGAAGCTGGTCTGCGCCAGCTGTCCCGTCGTCGAATCCTGCCTCGACTGGGCTCTGCAGACCCGGGAGCCCTACGGGATCTGGGGCGGCAAGTCGACCGAGGAGCGAGCCCAGCTCATTCGACGCCGGGCCAGCTGACCCCCAGCCCGCGTGCCAGCGCGGGGCCACAGACGAACTCCCCGCTCGTATTGCGGACGATACGAGCGGGGAGTTCCTTGTCACGGCCCTGATCTCGGCGCGCTGGCTAGTGGCTGTGGCCGTGGCCCCCGTGGCCGTGCGAGTGACCGGCTTCGGCCTCCGGCTCGGCCGGCTTGTCCACCACGGCCGACTCGGTGGTCAGGATCAGCGACGCCACCGAGGCCGCATTGGCCAGGGCGGCCTTGGTCACCTTCACCGGGTCGACGATCCCCGCCTTGACCAGGTTGCCGTATTCGCCGGTCGCGGCGTTCAGACCCTCATCAGCGCCCAACGCCACGACATTCGACACCACGACGTGGCCCTCGAGGCCGGCGTTGCTGGCGATCCAGCGCAGTGGCTCCGACAGCGACTTGCGCACGATGGCGACACCGGTCGCCTCGTCCCCGGTCAGCGTCAGCGAGTCCAGCGCCGATGCGGCCTGAACCAGCGCCGAGCCGCCACCGGCCACGATTCCCTGCTCCACCGCGGCCCGGGTCGCCGAGATCGCATCCTCGATCCGGTGCTTCTTCTCCTTCAGCTCGACCTCGGTCGCCGCTCCGACCTTGATCACGCCGACACCGCCGGCCAGCTTGGCCAGCCGCTCCTGCAGCTTCTCCCGGTCCCAGTCCGAATCCGTGGTCTCTATCTCGGACCGGATCTGGGCCACCCGGGCGTCGATGTCGGACTGGGCCCCGACGCCGTGGGTGATGGTGGTGGTGTCCTTGGTGATCACCACGCGCCCGGCCCGGCCCAGGTCGTCCAAGCCGATCTGGTCGAGCTTCAGCCCGACCTCCGGCGAGATCACCTGGCCGCCGGTGACGATCGCCAGGTCCTGCAGGAATGCCTTGCGTCGGTCGCCGAAGAAAGGTGCCTTGACCGCGGCCACCGCGAACGTCTTGCGGATCGCGTTGACCACCAGGGTCGACAGCGCCTCGCCGTCGACATCCTCGGCCACGATCACCAGCGGCTTGCCGGCCTGGATCACCTTCTCCAGCAACGGCAGGATGTCAGCGATCGCACTGACCTTCTGCGTGGTGATCAGCAGGTAGGCGTCATCCAGCGACGCGACCAGAGCCTCCGGGTCGGTCACGAAGTACGGCGAGATGAATCCCTTGTCGAACTGCATGCCCTCGGTGAACTCGAGTTCGGTGACCATGGTGTTGGCCTCTTCGACGGTGATCACGCCGTCCTTGCCGACCTTGGTCATCGCCTCACCGATCAGGCGCCCGATCTGCGCGTCCTGGGCGGAGATGGTGGCGACGTGGGCGATCCGCTCCTCGTCGTCGATCGGCGTCGCGGCGGCGTCCAGCGCCTTGCCGACCGCATCCACGGCCAGGTCCATGCCTCGCTTGATGCCGTTCGGGTTGGCCCCGGCGGCCACATTGCGCAGGCCTTCGGATACCAGCGCCTGCGCCAGCACCGTGGCCGTGGTGGTGCCGTCTCCGGCGACGTCGTTGGTCTTCGTGGCGACCGACTTGACCAGTTGCGCGCCGAGGTTCTCGAACGGGTCGGCCAGTTCGATCTCGCGAGCGATGGTAACCCCGTCGTTGGTGATCAGCGGGGCACCATAGGACTTGTCGAGTACCACGTTGCGACCGCGCGGGCCGAGGGTGACCCGGACCGCGTCCGCCAGTTTGTTCACGCCGCGCTCCAGCGCGCGGCGGGCGTCCTCATCGAAGCTGAGGAGCTTGGCCATTGCGATTTTCCTTTCCACACACGCCGGATCCACACCCGGTTAGACGATGAGAACCGACGACGCCCCGGCCGCGTCTGCTTTCAGCAGCGCAAGCCGGGGCGGCCGGTGAGCGGGTGAACTACTTGACGATGACAGCGAGCACGTCGCGGGCCGAGAGCACCAGGTACTCCTGGCCGGCGTACTTGACCTCGGTGCCGCCGTACTTCGAGTACAGCACCACGTCGCCCTCGTTGACATCCACCGGGATGCGGTTGCCCTTGTCGTCGACCCGGCCCGGGCCGACGGCCAGCACAGTGCCCTCCTGTGGCTTCTCCTTGGCGGTGTCCGGGATGACGATGCCGGAGGCGGTGGTGGTCTCGGCCTCCAGCGCCTGCACCACGATACGGTCCTCGAGCGGCTTGATGTTGACCTTGGTAGCGGTCACGATCGGCTCCCCTCCTCGGGGTCGTTCTCAGATAGGAATGTCGGTTTGTCCAGCCTTCGGCTGCCGTCGCGGGGGTCAGCCTCGGCCTTCAACTAGCACTCTAGCTCCGAGAGTGCCAGCCAACAACATCGGGTCCGGCTTGTGCGTTCAGAAGCTGAGCTGTCGCCATGACCGGCCGCCGTCGGCGGTGGTCCACAGGCCGTTGTCGGCCAGCACCCGGCCGACCCGGGAGTTCTCGAACCCGGCGAAGCGCAGCCCGCCCGGCCCGGTTACGCCCGCCCAGGAACTGCCGTCCCAGCGGTAGAGCCGATCCCCACCGGCCAGCACGTCGCGGCTGGAAACCGCGATCAGAACGCCGGCCGCCGACCCCGGCCCGGCCGGCGCGGCGGCGAAGCTCTGCCCGTGATCGATGGAGGTCGCAAGGAACGTCGTCGCCGAGGATCCGGCTCGCGGCCGACACAGCAGGGCGATACTGCCGTCGCCACCGACCGACGCCGACGTCGTGTCCACCTCCCCGCCCACCTGCGGGCACGGTTCACCCAGCACCTGCCAGCTGCTGCCGCCGTCGGTCGAAGTGAACACGACCGACTGCGCGTTGTTCGCCCCGCCGGCCGGGTTCCCGTAGGTGGCCAGCACCACGTTGGAGCCGTTGACGCTGAGGCTCGCCCCAGCCGACTGGGTGGCTTGCGGCAATGTCACGTCGATCCAGGTCGGACTGCCCAGCGCCGCGCGCTGAACCACGAACCGGCAGCCCGGAGCGCAGTCCGGCTGGGCTCCGCTGACCCGCAGCACCGACGCCCCGGACCGCTCGAGGCCGAAGGCGTTGCCCGGATCGAGCTGCCAGCTCTGGCCACCATCGACCGTCCGGTAGAACGAGTTCGGGCCGTAGACGTAACCGATCAGGGGGCTGACGAAGCGGATGCCACTGACCTGGTGGCACTGCGACGGGCACGGGTCGGTCTGGCGCAGGAAGGCTCGCGGCGCCGGCACGCCGACCCAGCTGCGACCACCGTCGCGGGTCCGCAGGATCGAGGTGCACGGGGCGTCCGCGCACGGTGCCGTGCCCAGGACCCACCCGTCGTCGACCGAGATCCAGGTCAGGTCGTAACCGGTGAAACCGACCGGCACCGGACCACCGACCGGTCCGACCGGGGCGGCCGGCAGGGTCTGCGGCGCACTCGCCGGCGGGCTCGTGGCGGCCGTGGTCGGCGAGCCGGCGGTTCGGCTCGGGCCGGTCAGGCTCGGTCTGGGTGTGAGCTGCGCGGCCGGGGTCGAGGGTCGGGAGTGCAGCAGCTTCGTGCCGACCAGCACCGAACCGAGCAGCAGCCCGACCAGGACCGCGGCCGCAACCGGAAGGGTCCAGTTCCGCCAGGCCCGCGCGGCGGCGGTCGGTCCCTGCTGCCGGGCCGCGGCGATCAACTGCTCGGTGAAGTTCTCGTCGGCGCGCACCGGCCCGGCCGAGCGGGCCAGTTCCCGCCGCAGCACTGCCTGCGGATCTCGAGGTTCGCTCATCGGCTGCCACCATTCGTCTGCGGCACCGCAACCGGCCCGGCCGAAGCCAGCTCGCGGCGCAACTGGTCCAGGCTGCGGCTGATGATCGAACGCACCGTGCCGCGCCGGCAGCCCACCACCTCAGCAATCTCCACGTCGTCCAGGTCCTCGTAGAAGCGCAGCACCAGCACCGCGCGTTGCCGGTCGGACAGCCCGGCCAGCAGCTCTCGCACCGCCTCCTGATCGCTGAGCCGGTTGCCGAGCTCGGGGTCGTAGCCCCGGTCGAGTGGCTCAGCCAGCAGCAACTCACCGGCCGAACGCCGGCGACGGCCGTTGAGAAAGTTGTTGGTCAAGGACCGGCGGACGTAGGCCAGCGGCACGTCCGCCGCCTGCACCTTCGGCCACTTGGTATACAGCCGGACCAGGGTGTCCTGCACCAGCTCCTCCGCCTCGACCCGGTCGCCGGTCAGCAGGTAGGCGGCGCGCAGCAACGTAGTGCTGTGCTGCCGGACGAAGTCGGTGAACTCCGTCGGCCCCGCCTCTGACATGCAACAACCTCCGCCCCTATGACACACCACGGGGCGGAGGTTGTTGCAGCCGAACGCTACTTCAGTCCAGGACTCACCCCGAGCCGGTCGTTCCGGGCACCACCGGGTGCACCTGCAGGTTGCAGATTCGCTGGCTGTCCAGGAATCCGAATCCGTGCCCACCCGCGTCACCGAGGCCGATCTGCACCAGCCGCAGGTTGACACACTTGGCCGAGCCGTATTGGGCCGACTCCCACTCCAGGACGGCCGAGGCGCTCTGTCCGGGCTGCAGCGTGATTGCCGGTGGTGCGGACTGCGAGGCGGCCAGGCCGCCGAGCGTCCCCCGCAGGGTCTGGGTCACCGTGACCTGCGCGCCGGACGCGGCGCTCGCCTGCACCGTCGGGTAACCGGTGAACACGCACGCAACGGTGCCGGTGTTCGTCCAGGTCATCAGCTTGCCGGCGCCGTCGCCGCTCTGGGTCGACACGTCAGTGCCCTTGGCGGTCAGCACCGGATCCTCCGTGCACGATGCCGGTCCGGCCCTGCCGCTGCCGGTGTAGGTCATGCTGCCGGTGGTGCCGGCGACGAACGGATGCACCTGCAGGTCACAGATCATGCCGGCCGGCGGAGCGCCGGCGCCCAGGCCAAAGATCCACGTCGGCTCACCGTAGGTGCAGGACTTGCCGGGCACCGGCTGATCCGACCATTCGATGATCGCGGAGATCTGCGATCCCGGAGCCAGGGTCAGCGGCGGTGCCGCGGTTCCGGTCACCCCGCCGAGCGGGCCGTGCAGGGTCTCGGCCGCGACCATCTTCGGCGCCCCTCCGGTGTCGCCGAGGTGAGCGACGGGATCGAACACCTTCACGTCCGGATAGCCGGACAAGGTACAGGTGCCGCCACCCTTGGACTTGATGAGCGGGATCATCTCCTTACGGTTGCCATGGCTGATGGGTGCCTTGGAATCCACCTCCAGGCCCGGGTCCCCCACCAGGCAGCTGCCGAACGCGGTGTTGGAGGCGTAGTGCATCGGGAAGTAACCACCCGATGCGCCGGGCACGGGCTTAGCCGACGAGCTGGCGGCGGTGCCCTGGTTGGCCGCGGCCGTACCCTTGGACGCCGCCGGCGTGGAGTGCTGGCCTAGCTCCTTGGCCCCCAGCAAAGATGCTGCGGTAAGCACCGTCAGCACGGCGGCGGCCGCCACCGGCACGGCCCACCGCCGGGCCGGGTGGGCCGGCGCGTCGAACCGGATCGGCGGCGTTTCGCCGCTGACCGCACTCAGCACGGCCTGCCGGGTCGTCCAGCCCGACGGCGCATCGGCGGCGTCGGCGGCCAGTTCGGCCCTGACAATCTGCTCGAGTTCGCCGTCGGTGGCGCTCATCGGTTTCCCCCCGGGACGTCGTAGTTGGTTGTCCGGCCGGTGCGCAACGCGGCCAGTGCCCGGCTGATCAGGCTGCGGACGGTGCCGATCCGGCAGCCCATCGCCTCGGCGGCCTGGGCATCGGAGTAGTCGTAGAAGTAGCGCAGCACCAGCGCCGCGCGCTGCCGTTCCGGCAGGGTCACCAGTAACCGGCGAACCTGGTCCCGGTCCAGTGCCTGATCGGTACCGGCGGGGTGGCCCCGATCGGGGATCCGGTCGGTGGCCAGCTCCATCGCCCCCCGTTGGCGCAGGCTGAGGAACCGGTTCACCACCGACCGCCGGACGTAGGCCAGCGGCGCCTCGGCCGCCTTGACCTTGTCCCAGTTCGGGTACAGCCGGACCAAGACGTCCTGCACGAGTTCCTGGGCCAGTTCTCGGTCCCGGGTCAGCAGGTACGCGGTGGTCAGCAACCCATCGGTGTGTTGCTCGACGAAGTCGGCGAAATCACTGCTCGCCTGATGCGGCTCGGCCGCCATTGCCACCCTCATACCCGACTTGACTCGTGAACCGTCCAAAGCATTGCAGCTTGACCGGCTTTGCCCGCCGACTCAGTCCGAGCCCGACGATCCCGCCACGAATGGGTGGACCTGACCGACGCACGGCGCTCCTGCGCTCAGGGCCGAACCGTCCGGTAGCCGGACCGGTTTCGCCACGGCCGGGCAGGGCTGGTGGGGGGCCAGCGGCTCGGCGGCCGCGGTGGCCACCGCACCGGGGGCCAGCGTGAGCACCGGGACCAGCTCGGCCCGGGTCCCGCCGGCCGGCCCCCGCAGCGTCTGGGTACCCCCGGCCAGGCTCGGGTACCCGGTCAGGACACAGGCCGAGCCCGAGCTGTTGCGCACCTGCAGCCGGTAGCGACCGCCCGCCTCGCCGGCCAGGCTGGCGGCCAAGATCTTGGCCCGGCAGGCCTGAGCCACGGTTTCCGTGGCGCTGCCTTGGTAGCTGGCGCCCCCGTCGGTGGTCCGGAATGTCTGGCGCTGGAGGGACTCCGGGGCACCGGCGGTGGCCAGTCTCAGGTACTCGACACTGAACTGGTCGCTCCCGCCGGCCAGCGACACCACCGAGATGCCGGCCGACTGTGGGATGACCGTCGCTCGGATCGTGCGGATCCCGCTGACCTCCGCGACGACGTAGACCTGGCTTGAGGTCCTGACTCCGTTGGCTGACACGCACTGCGCCGCCACCACCTGATCGGTCTGCCCGTTCAACCGGATGTCGTCGAGCTGGGTGTAGAGCCGCTTGCCGCCCGGCGTGGTCGCGCAGGACAGGTTGTCCGGGACGACGATCGACGTGCTGCCCGAGGCCAGGCCTTGCCCCCCGGGCAAAGGGGCCAGGTTCATGCCCTTGTTGTTGTGGTCCTGGCTGCCGAAGGCCGGGGCCGGGGAGTTCACGCTGCCCCGGCTCGCGCTGCTGGCGCTGCCCGCGTCGTGGTGCAGCTTGGCGATTCCGACGCCGCCCAGCCCGAGCACGATCACCGCCGCCGCGGTCAGGCCGGCCGCCAGCTGCCGATGGTTCGGACGTCGGCCGGCCAGCTGCTGGGAGACCGTGTCGGCCAGGATCCGGGTGATCGTGTCGTCGGCGTCCGGGGCGTCGAAGGAATGCTGCAGCAGCACCGAACGCAGTTCGTCCGGCAGCGAATTCCTGCTCATGCCGGCTCCCCCTTCGATAGATCGCGCTGGGACGCGTCGCTGTTGGTCACATTGCGCAGGTAGCTCGAGCCGGCCCCGTCATCGGCGAAGGTCCCCCTCGCCCGCAGCGCTGACAGCGACCGACTGATCAGCGACCGCACCGTGCCGACGCGGCAGTCCAGCACCTGCGCCACTTCGTCATCGGGCAGGTCGTGGAAGAACCGCAACACCACCGCCGCCCGCTGCCGATCCGACAGCGATCCCAGCTCGGCCCAGATCGCCATCCGCTCGTCCACCTCCCCCGCTTCGTCCGGACCGGCCGGCTGTTCGGTGAACGTCTGCAGGGTCGGATCGAACCGGATCTCACTGGCCGCCATCCGGCGCTTGCCGGCCAGGAACCGGTTGGTCACCGCCTTGCGGACGTAAGCCAGCTGATGCTCGGCGGCCTGCACCTGCTGCCACCGCGGATACAGCCAGACCAGGCTGTCCTGGACCAGCTCCTCGGCGTCGACCGGATCACGGGTCAGCAGGTAGGCCGTCTTGAGCAGGGCAGCCGTGTTGGCGCGAACGAACTCGGCAAAGTGTTCGTCCGCCGCCCGCCGCGGCTTGCCCACGCCTGTCCGATGCGCCGGGCCGGCTCAGCCGTTGCGTACCGGCGAGAATTCCCACCAGTGGCCCGGGCGGGCGATCAGCTCTACTGGCGGATCGGCCAACTGCGCCGCGACCTGGCCGGTGCGGTCGATCACCACCATGCGGGGCTCACCGGAGTTGCTCCGGTAGACCCGGGCCGAGGCGTCGATCCGCCCCAGCGCCCACTCCAGCAGTTCCTCCAGCCGCCCTTCGGCAGCTCGGATCTCCCACATGAGCGTGGCCATCGCTACTCCCCTCCGGCCGGTCCGGTCAGCGCCAGCCGCATCACCAGAGCGTCGACCCGGCCGCGGTCGAAGTAACCCCGGCGCGTGCCGATGATCGTGAAGCCGGCCCGTTCGTACAGCGTGCGGGCGGCCAGGTTGTCCATCCGCACCTCGAGCAGTACCTCCTCGGCCTGGCGACGGCGCGCCTCGAGCAGCAGCGTCTGGAGCAACTGCTCACCGATGCCACGACGGCGGGCCGGCGGCAGGACGCCGACCGTCATGACCTGGGCCGTCTCGGCGATGACCATGAGGCCGGCGCTGCCGACCACCGCGCCGGACTCCTCGGCCACCACGTAGTACCGGGTCTCGGTATCGGCCAGCTCGGCCAGATAGCCCGCGCGGGTCCACGACTCCGAGCCGAACATCTCCTGCTCGTAGGGAAAAAGCGTGTCCAGGTCGGCACCGGTCATCGGCCGCACGCTGATCACCGCAGTGACTTCGGCGGGACGGCGTCCGGCCGCCGAAGGTAGCGGGGCACCAGGACTTCGGTAGCAGCCCGGGCCAACGCCCGCTCCCGGGCCAGGCCGGCCAGCGCCAGCACCTGCGGGTAGCGGCCCGGCCGGACCGGCCGGCCCAGTTGATCGGGATACAGCTCCGCCGCCGCGCCGGTCACCGCCGCCACCACCAGATCGGCCGGCAACTCCTCGGGCCGGGCCACCGCCGGTCCCAGGAACCGGGTGCCGTACCGGTACGCCGCCCAGTACACCTCCTTGCGCCGGGCATCGGTGACCACCAGCAGCGATTCCTCGCCGGCCTGCGCGGCCCCGATCCCGTCCAGCGAGCACACCCCGTAGGCCGGGATGCTCAGCGCGTCGGCCATTGAACTCGCGGTGACCAGGCCCACCCGAAGCCCGGTGAAGGGACCGGGACCGGTACCGGCTACCACCGCCTCGAGCTGGGTCGGCCGCAACCCGGCCTCGGCCAGCGCGGCCGCGACCGAGGGGGCCAGGAGCTCGCCATGCGCCTTGCCGTTGACCTCGACGTGCTGGGCGAGCAGCCGGTCCGCCTGGCCGGCTTCGAATTCGACCACACCAGCCGTGATCGCGGCTGAGGACGTGTCGATGACCAGAACGCGCACCGGTCAGACCCTACCGGTCCTCAGCACGGTCGGCCCTTCGCCAACCGGCTGACCCGCTCGGCCCAATCCCCTCCGACCGGATTCAGTTGGACCACCCGGGTCTCCGAATCTGCCGATCGGGACAGCAGGATTTCCAACCGGTTCTCGGCCAGCTGCTCGGCCCGACCGCCCCCCCATTCGATGACCGTGACCGAGTCGGCCAGCGAGACATCCAGATCCAGGTCGTCGACCTCCTCCAGCGAGGCCAGCCGGTAAGCGTCGACGTGCACCAACGGCACGCGCCCGCCCGGATGTACCCGGGCGATCACGAACGTCGGCGAGGCAACCCGGCCCTGCACTCGCAGTCCGGCCCCGATGCCTTGGGCCAGGGCGGTCTTTCCCGCACCCAGCGGCCCGTTCACGATCAGCAGGTCGCCGGCCCGCAGCACCTCGGCCAGCCGCGCGCCGAAGGCCTGGGTGTCGGCCGCGGTCGCCAACTCGATCATGCCGGCCGCCGCCGGCCGGCCCGGACCGGATACACCGATTCGATCAATTCGATCACGGCCCGGTTGACCAGGTCGGGATGTTCCAGCATCAGCAGGTGCCCCGAGTTCGGGGCGATGACGAAACGCGCCTTGGGCAGGGCTGCGGCCAGCCGGTGGGAGTGGGCCAGCGGGGTCAGCGCGTCGCGGTCGGAACCGATGATCAGCGCCGGGGTCTCGACCAGGTTGCGCAGCCCCTCCCGGCCGTCATGGGCCATCAGCGTCGGGAAGAAGTCGGCCACCACGTCGACCGGGGTTGCCGCGATCATCGTCGTGGCGAACGCCACCGCGGCCGGCGGCACGTCGGGATCGGCGAAACTCAGCCGCTTCGTCAGCAGCCAGGCCAGATCCTTGCCCAGGGCCCGGCCTCGCTCGACCAGGGCCGCGTTCCGGCCGGCGCGCCGGATGACCCGCGGCAGCACCGGCCCGGTCAGCCGGGAAAGCGCCGACGGCAGCCCGAGCGTGACCGTGCGCAGTTCGCCCGAGGACGTGTTGATCAGGCCGATGCCACGCACCCGACCGGACCGGCCGAACAGCTCCGGGTGGTGTTCGGCCAGCAACATCAAGGTCATCCCGCCCATCGAGTGACCGATGACCACCAGCGGCCCCTCTGGCACCACGGCTTGGATCACCTGGTAGAGATCGCGAGCCAGTTGCGGGATGGTGCAGCTGGCCGGGCGGCCCCGGTCGCTGCGCCCGTGTGAGCGCAGGTCGTAGCTGACGAGCCGGACACGGGCGCCGTAGTGTTCAAGAATCGCCTTGCGCTGCAGGGTGAACGAGTTCAGGTTGAGCGAGTACCCGTGCACCAGCAGTACCGTCAGGGGCGCCTCGACCGGTCCGGCTTCCTCGACGTGCAGGCCCACGCCGTCTTCGGCCTGAACCCGCTCCTGCCGGTCGACCGCGGCCGCGGTCAACCCGGCCGCCGAACTCGGGCTGATCAACGCCCGGTCGGCAGCAATAGCCTTGCGTTGCTGGGCAATTCCCGCCGCGGCGGCCGCCCCGAGAAGCCCGGCCGCACCGCCGATCACGGCCGGCAGCGTACGCATCAGGCCTCCCTCGGGGTGCCATCCGAACCGGCGCCGGCCGCATTGGAGTGCCCGACGTAGCGGCGCGGCACCCGGGCGCCGACGCGGGTGACCACCTCGTAGTGGATCGTATCCAGCACGTCGGCCCAATCCTGGGCAGTCGGCTCGCCGCTCTCACCCGGTCCGAACAGCACGACCTCATCGCCTTCGGCCGCCCGATCGTCCTGCAGGTCGAGCACGAACTGATCCATGCAGACCCGACCGCTGATCTGGTAGCGCCGGCCGTTGAGCGCGACCGGACCACGATTGGTCGCCGCCCGCGGGATGCCGTCGGCGTAACCGAGCGGCACCAGTGCCAGCGTGCTGTCCCGATCCAGGGTGTACTGATGGCCGTAGCTGACGCCCTCGCCGGCCGGAACCCGCTTGACGTTGGCCAGCCGGCTGCGCAGGGTCATGGCCGGTCGCAGGCCGAAGTCGTCCACCGCCGGTACCGGTGACAGGCCGTACACCGCGATGCCGGGGCGGACCAGGTCGAAGTGTGCCTGGGGCAGGGTCAGCGTCGCCGCCGAGTTGGCCAGGTGCCGGATCTCGGGTACCACCCCAAGCCCCTTGGCCACGTCCAGCGCCTGCGCGAAGCGCTCGATCTGGCGCACCGTAGTCGGATGCCCCGGGGAGTCGGCGTGGACGAAGTGACTCCAGATGCCGTAGTTCTGCACGAGGCCGGTTGCCGCCAGCTCAGCCGCCGCGGTCACCACGGCCGGCCAGTCTGCGGCAGTGACGCCGTTACGGGACAGGCCGGTGTCGATCTTGAGATGGATCCGGGCCGGCCGGCCGCCCGCCCGCGCTGCCGCGGCCACCAGCTCCAGCTGGTGCTGGCTCGACACCGAGATGTCGACCCCGGCGGTCAGCGCCGACTGCAACTCGACCGCTTCCGCCGGCGTCCACAGCCAGGCCAGCATCGGCTGCTGGAGCCCGGCTGACCGCAGCTGCAGCGCCTCCTCCAGCATGGCCACCCCCAACCAGCTGGCGCCGCCGGCCACCGCCGCCCGGGCGGCGGGCACCAGGCCGTGACCGTAGCCGTCGGCCTTGACCACGGCCATGACCTCAGCCGCGGTCTGGGCTCGGCAGATCGCTACATTGCCGGCGATCGCCGCCAGGTCGATCACCGCTTCGGAACGGGACATGCCCTCAAGTCTCTCAAAGCCGTGGTCAGCGCTGATGTTCGGCAATCACCGCTCGCAGCGCCGCCACCAGCATCCCCGACACCACCGGGCCGCCGGCCCGGGCCCGGCCGGCCGCCCGACCGTGCAGGTAGGCCGCGGTGGCGGCGGCCCGGCCCGGTTCGAGCCCGGCCGCCAGCAGCGAGCCGATCAGGCCGGCCAGTACATCACCGCTACCGGCGGTGGCCAGGGCCGGATCGCCGGTCGGATTGACGTAGCCGGTGCCGTCGGGGCCGGCCACGACGGTGGCGTAACCCTTGAGCAGCACGGTCGCTCCCGACTCGCCGGCCGCCCGGCGTGCGGCCGAGACCCGATCCTCGCCGACCGCACCGAACAACCGCTCGTACTCCCGGTCGTGCGGGGTCAGTACGGTCGGCGCCGCCTGCTCCACCCGCTGCTCGAGCAGCTCCCGGTGCTCGGCCAGCAGGTTCAGCCCGTCGGCGTCGATCACCACCGGCACCTCGGCCCGCAGCACCGCCGCGAGCTCGGACACCGCGTCGTCGGCACTGCCCAGGCCCGGACCGACCGTCCAGGCCTGCACCGGGCCGGCAGCGGCCACGTCCTCGGTCACCAGCACCTCGGGATAGTCACGGACCACCTCGTCCTTGGCCTGCCCGGCGTAGCGCACCGCGCCCACGCCGCCCAACCGGGCCGCTCCGGTGCACAGCAGGGCCGCTCCCGGGTACTGAGCCGAGCCGGCGACCACCCCGACCACGCCGCGGGTGTACTTGTCGTCGCTGGGGCCCGGCTGCGGCACCACGACGTCGGCCGGTTCCAGCTGCCACAACCGGCCGGGCCCGAGGTGATCGGCCAGGCCGAGGTCGATCAGGCTGATCTCACCGGCCTGAACCCGGCCGGCCCCGACCAACAGCCCGAGCTTGTAACCGCCCATGGTCACCGTGCGCTCGGCCTTGATCGCCGGCCCCGGGACGGCTCCGGTGTTCGGATCGATGCCGGAGGGCAGGTCCACCGCCAGCACCCGGCGGTCGCGGGCGTACTCGACCAGCGCCAGCATCCGATCGCGCAGCGGCGGCGTGGCCCCGATGCCGACCAGACCGTCGATGATCAGATCCGGCGGTCGGACCGCGGGCAACTCGACCAGCCGGCCGCCGGCCCGCTGCAGCGCGGCCAGCCCCGCCGAGTCGATCCGGTCCGAGGCCGCCACTGCCTGCACCGCGACCCCACGCCGAGCCAGCTCGGCCCCGGCCCACAGCGCATCAGCGCCGTTGTCGCCGCCACCGACCAGGAGCAAAACCCTCGCCCCGTAGGTGAATCCGAGCAGGCCGGCCGCCTCGGTGGCGATCGCCCGGGCCGCCCGGGCCATCAGGGTGCCGGGCGGCAGGCTGACCAACACCTGCCCCTCGGCCTCTCGGATCTCGTCGGTGGTCCAGATTCCGCGCATGGTTCAAGAGTGCCAGCCGTTGCCCCACCCCCCGCAGTGAGAGGCCACTTGTGGGCCGAACCAGCGACTCGCCGCCCGGCTCTCGACGGGCTCAGCTCTCGGCGATGACGATCGCCGAGGCGATGCCGCCGTCGTGCGACAGCGACACGTGCCACGCCCGCACCCCGAGTTCGGCCGCCTGGGCCGCCACTGTCCCGGTCACCCGCAGTCGGGGCCGGCCACGCTCGTCGACTTCGATCTCGCAGTCCTGCCACGACATCCCGCCCGGTGAGCCCAGCGCCTTGGCCACCGCCTCCTTGGCCGCGAAGCGGGCGGCCAAGGACTCCGCGGAACGCAGCTGACCGTGCGCGTTCACCCTTTCGGCAGCGGTGAAGAGTCGCTCGATCATCGGCGGCGTTCGCGCCGAGGCCATCTCGAACCGCTGGATCGGCACGACATCTATCCCGACCCCGACGATGCCCACGTCCCGGTCAGCCGATGGTGGTCGTCGGCGTGCCGGGCGAGCCGACCAGGCCCGGCGGTGCGTAGTCGGACAGGTGCCCGGGGAACACCGACGCCGACGGGTCGAGGTAGGCCACTGCGTTGTTGACCGCGGTCGCCACTTCGCCGAACCCGGTGGCGATCAGCCTGACTTTGCCGGGGTATTCGCAGATGTCGCCGGAGGCGTAGAGCCCGGGCACCGAGGTCGCCATGGTGGTGTCGACCACGATGTGGCGGCGTTGCACGATCTCCAGGCCCCAGTCCAGCAGCGGCCCGAGGTTGGCGATGAAGCCGAGGGCAGCCACCAGCCGATCGCAGGGCAACTGGTGCACCTGCTCACCGACTGCCACCCGGACCGCGGACACCGGATCGCCGAGCACATCGGCCACCTGGGCGTCGGTGATGATCCGGACCGAGGTTCGTTGCAGGGTTTCCACTGACGCGGGGTGGGCCCGGAACGCAGCCCGGCGGTGCACCAGTGACACGCTCTGCGCGATCGGCTCCAGCAGCAGCGCCCAGTCCACCGCGGAGTCACCGCCGCCCACGATGACCACGTCCAGACCTCGGTACTCGGCCGGGTCGGGCACGAAGTGCACCACGCCATGACCCAGCAGTTGCTCGCCGGTGGGTAGCGGGCGCGGGGTGAAGGTGCCGATGCCGCCGGTCACGATGATCGTCTTGGCCCGGACCCGGAGACCGGATGACGTGGTCACGGTGAAGCTCTGGCCGCGCTCCAGCCCGACGGCCTGCTCGCCGAGCAGGTAGCCCGGATCGAACGGTGCCGCCTGGGCCACCAGGTTGGCCACCAGCTCGCGGCCGCGGATCGCCGGGAAGCCGGCAACGTCGAAGATCGCCTTTTCCGGGTACATCGCGGTGATCTGACCGCCGGGCTCGGGCAGCGAGTCCAGCACCGCGGTCGACAGCCCGCGTACCCCGGCGTAGTAGGCACCGAACAGCCCGACCGGCCCGGCACCGACGATCAACACATCGACCGAGGTTTGTCCGTCATCTGTCGCCACACCGCTGAACCTATGCGAGAACCTGGCCGCACGCGAGCACTCAGCCGGTGGGCGTGGAGGTCGGGCTCGGGGTCGGCGCCGGCGGCGTGCTGCCCGGCCCGCCGGAGCCCGAGCTGGTCGGCGCCGGACTCGAGGACGCGCTGTCGCTCGGACTCGGCGTCACCGTCACGGTCACGGTCGGGGTTGCGCTGGACGGGGCCGCGGTGCGGTCCGGGCGGGTCGCCCCGTGGGTCGGCACGGCACTGTGGGCCGGCGCGGCCGGGCTGGTGTGGCCGCCGCCGACGCTGATCCCGCTGCCCGCCTTGCCGGTCACGGTCGCCGACAGCGGCCGGCCCGAGGCGTACTCGAAGCCGGTGGTGGCGGCCATGATCACCAGGAACAGGCCGGCGGCCGCCAGCACCAGCCGCTTCGGCCGCCACCGGTAGCCGGGACGGGGCACGACCGGTTCGGTCACCGACCGACCCGCGCCGGCCGGCGCGACCGTGCGGACGGTGCCGAACCGCTGCGCGACCGCAAGATCGAGCACTCGATCCCGGGTCCGGCGCAGGTAGTGGCCGTAGACCGCGTTCCCGGTCACGGTGATGACCGCGCCCAGGGCCGCACCGATCACAGTGCCGGCCACTCCGAAGTAGGACGCGGCGACGGTGGACGAGATCGCGGCCAGCCCGCTGGCGATTAGCTGGCTGGCTGAGAGATTGAGTTTTTCCCCGGGCGTTGCGGACCGGGTGTCGTTCGGTTTCTGCGTCTGGGTCATTGCTGGTTTCGTGTCAGTGGGGGTAATCATCGGCAGGCTCAAGGGACGACCGGCGCCGTCCCGAAGTCACAACGAACCGCTGCCGGCCACCGTTCCACGGTGTCGGCCAGCTCACCAACTCAGAGATTTGCCAGCAGGCGGAAGCTCAAACTCCACTACGCGGAGCGGACCACAGCCGCCACTCGGTGCGCGAATTCCTCAGCTCTCTCCTGGCTGGCCGCCTCGACCATCACCCGGACCATCTGCTCGGTGCCCGAGGGCCGGAGCAGGATCCGGCCGTCGTCGCCGAGTTCGTCCTCGGCCGCGGCCACCGCGACCTGCACCGCGTGAGAGGCCGCTACGGCCGCCTTGTCGCTGACCCGCACGTTGACCATGACCTGGGGCAAGCGCTGCACGACCGCGGCCAGTTCGGCCAGCGGTCGCCCGGCTTTGGCCACGCAGTCCAGCAGCCGCAGCGCGGTCAGCAGCCCGTCGCCGGTGGTGGCGGCGTCGGTGAAGATGACATGGCCGGACTGCTCACCCCCCAGGCTGAGCTGGTGCCGGCTGAGCGCCTCCAGGACGTAGCGGTCGCCGACTCCGGTCGTGAGTACTTCGATGCCGGCGGCGGCCATGGCGTGGTGGAACCCGAGGTTGCTCATGACCGTGACCACTACCGTGTCGGCGGCCAGCGCGCCCCGCCGTTTGAGATCGGTGGCACAGATGGCCAGGATCTGGTCGCCGTCGATGACGTTGCCCTCGGCATCCACCGCCAGGCATCGGTCGGCGTCGCCGTCCAGGGCGATGCCGGCATCGGCTCCGCTGCGCCGCACCTCGGCCACCAGCGACTCGATGTGGGTCGAACCCACGCCGTCGTTGATGTTCTCGCCGGTCGGCTCGCCGGCCACGATCTGCACCGACGCACCGGCCCGGGCGAACAGGTCCCCGGCCACGTAGGACGCCGCACCGTGGGCGCAGTCGACGACGACCCGGAGCCCGGCCAGTGAACCCGGGGCGGCGGCCAGCAGGTGGCCGGTGTAGAGATCGGCCCCGTTGTAGTCCACGCTGACCCGGCCGATGTCGGCGCCGGTCGGTCGGGGCCGGGTCCAGCCGGCCTCGATCGCCGCCTCGATCTCGGCCTCGATCTCATCCGGCAGCTTCGACCCACCCTGGGCGAACAGCTTGACCCCGTTGTCGGGCATCGGATTGTGGCTGGCCGACAGCATCACGCCCAGGTCGGCCTGGTAGCGCCCGGTCAGGTAGGCCACTGCCGGCGTGGGCAGCACCCCGACCAGGCGCACGTCGGCGCCGGCTGAGGTCAGGCCGGCGACGACCGCCGCTTCCAGCATCTCGCTCGAGACCCGGGGGTCGCGCCCGACCACGGCCAGCGGCCGGTGCGAGGCGTCATGAGACACCAACACCCGAGCAGCCGCACTGGCCACCGCCAGTGCGAGCTCGGGTGTCAGATCGGCGTTCGCGCGGCCGCGAACACCGTCGGTGCCGAAGTACTTGCCCAACTGCGTGGGTCGACTTGGCAGCCGGTTAGCGCTTGGAGTACTGCGGAGCCTTACGGGCCTTCTTCAGGCCGTACTTCTTGCGCTCCTTGACCCGGGCGTCCCGGGTCAGGAAGCCGGCTCGCTTCAGCGCCGGCCGGTCCTCGCCCTCGATCGCGATCAGCGCCCGGGCGATGGCCAGCCGCAGCGCGCCGGCCTGGCCGGTGATGCCGCCGCCGGACAGGGTGCCGATCACGTCGTACTGGTCGACCTTCTCCAGGGTGACCAGCGGTTCCTTGATCATCTGCTGGTGCACCTTGTTCGGGAAGTAATCCTCGATGGTGCGGCCGTTGAGCTTGAAGTTGCCGGTGCCGGGCACGAGCCGGACCCGGACGATGGCCTCCTTGCGGCGGCCGACGACAGGTACTGGGCTGGTCAAGGCGAATCTCCTCGAATCGGTGGCGAAGTCCGGGGCGGCGCTTACTGCGCGACCTGGGTGATGGTGTAGGGCTTCGGGGTCTGGGCCTGGTGCGGGTGGTTCGGGCCGCTGTAGACCTTCAGCTTCTTCAACTGCTTACGACCCAGGCTGTTCTTGGGCAGCATGCCCTTGACCGCGATCTCGACCAGCCGTTCCGGCTTGCTCTCCAGCAGTTCACCGACCGTCCGCTTCGACAGCCCGCCCGGGTAACCGGAGTGGCGGTAGCGGAATTCGCCGAGCTTGCTCGGGGCCACCGCGATCTTGTCGGCATTGACGACGATGACGAAGTCGCCGGTGTCGACGTGCGGGGCGAAGGTCGGCTTGTGCTTGCCGCGCAGCAACGTGGCCGCGGTGCTGGCCAACCGTCCGAGGACGATGTCGTTGGCGTCGATGACGTGCCACTCGCGACTGATGTCGCCGGGCTTGGGGCTGAACGTAGGCACTATCGTTCCCTCTCGTCGGTCTTCACGGCTCAGCTCGCGGTGCCGGCGAGGGAGTCGCCCCCACGGTCTGACCGCACGCAGCGGAGCGGACCCTGAGGCATGGCCGTCGGTGCCACCGGCTGTGACACCATCGCCGAACTCTACCGGGCCGCCGCAGCCGGGCAAAATCGGCGGCGGTCACCGCTGGCGCACGACCCGGCCGGCGTCGAATACCGGGTGCGGGGTCTCGACCACCTGGCCGTCGGCCCCGAACAGCAGGAAGCGATCCAGGGTCCGGGCGAACCACCGGTCGTGGGTCACGGCCAGCACCGTGCCGTCGAAGGCGTCGAGCGCGTCCTCCAACGCCTCGGCCGAGATGACGTCGAGGTTGTCCGTCGGTTCGTCCAGCAGCAGCAACGTAGCTCCGGACAGCTCGAGCAGCAGGATCTGGAACCGGGCCTGCTGGCCGCCCGACAGCGACCCGAAGCTCTGATCGGCCTGCTCGTTGAGTTCGTACCGGCGCAGCGCGGCCATCGCTCGGCCCCGGTCCACGCCGGCCCGCTCGGCCGAACCGTGCCAGAGCAGGTCGACCAGGCTCCGGTCGTGCCACTCCGGGTGGGTGTGGGTCTGGGCGAACAGGCCGGGCACCACCCGGGCCCCGAGCTTGACCGAGCCGGTGTGCCTCACCTCCTCGCCGCCGAGCAGCCGCAGGAAGTGCGACTTGCCGGCCCCGTTCGAACCGAGGACAGCGACCCGCTCGCCGTAGTAGATCTCGATCGAGAACGCTCGCATCAGCCCGGTGAGTTCCAACCGCTCGACCGTCACCGCGCGAACCCCGGTCCGCCCGCCCCGCAGCCGCATGCTCACCTGCTGCTCCTCGGGCTTGTGCGGTGGCGGCCCGTCGGCCTCGAACTTCGTCAGCCGGGTCTGCATCGCCCGGTACCGGGAGGCCATGTCCGGCGAGATCTTGGCCTGCTGCTGCAGGGTGCGCACCAGTTCTCTCAGCCGGGCGTGCTCCTCGTCCCAACGCCGCCGCAGCTCGGCCATCCGCTCGTGCCGATGCCGGCGGGCCTCGTGGTAACTGGCGAAACCACCACCGTGGACCCAGGCCGTGCCTCCCTCGACCGTGATCACCCGATCGGCGACCCGGTTGAGCAGCTCGCGGTCGTGGCTGACGAACAGCACGGTCTTGTCGGTCTGGACCAGCCGCTCCTCCAACCACTGCTTACCCGGCACGTCCAGGTAGTTGTCCGGCTCGTCCAGCAGCAAGACCTCGGCCGGCCCGCGCAGCAAGGCCTCCAGCGCCAGCCGCTTCTGCTCGCCCCCGGACAGCGTCACCAGTTCCCGGTACTTGCAGCGCTCGTACTCCACGCCCAGCGCAGCCACGGTCACGGTGTCCCACAGCACCTCGGCCTGATAGCCGCCGGCGTCCCCCCAGCCGGCCAGCGCGCTGGCGTAGCGCAGCTGGTTGCGTTCGTCATCGGATTCCATCAGCGCCAGCTCGCTGTCGCTGAGCTGTTGCCAGGCCGTGCTGATCTCGGGCGCGGCCAACCCGATCAGGAAGTCCTGGACCGTGGTCGCATCGCGCACCGAGCCGATGAACTGCCGCATCACTCCCAGCCCGCCGCTGCGGGCCACCGCTCCGGCCTGCGGGCTCAGGTCACCCGCGACGAGCCGGAGCAGGGTTGTCTTGCCCGCGCCGTTCGCGCCGACCAGCGCCGCCTTGGCGCCCTCGCCGACCCGGAAACTGACCTCGCGCAGCAGCAGCCGCCCGTCCGAGAGCTGGTGCTGCACCGATTGCACGTCGAGGTAACCCACCGGCACAGTGTGCCGTCCGCGAGCCGGTCGAGCCAGGCAATTGGCCTCGGTCCGGCGCCGACCCGAACCGCACCTGTTACCGGCTACTCGGGCTTAGGATCTGAGCATGGCCGAGTATCTGAGCATGGCCGAGAATCCGGGCATGCCTGAGCCATTGCCGGAACTGGCCGCGCAGCTGCCGGGCGACGCGATCGTCATCGATCCGGTGCTGGTGGAGAACTTCCGCTACGACTGGGCCCGAGACCCCAACGCCGGCCAGCCACTGGCCGTCGTGCGTCCCCGCACCGCGGCCGAGGTGCAGATCACCATGCGCTGGGCCACGAAGCATCAGGTGCCGGTGGTGCCCCGCGGGGCCGGTAGCGGCCTGTCCGGCGGTTCGTCGGCGGTCGCCGGTGGCGTCCAACTCAGTCTGGACCGGATGCGCACCGTCGAGATCGATCCCGATTGCCGGGTCGCCGTCGTCGAGCCGGGCGCGCTCAACGCCGCGGTCAAGGCCGCCGCCCGGGAGTACGGGCTGTGGTACCCGCCGGACCCGTCGTCGTTCGAGATGTGCTCGATCGGCGGCAACATCGCCACCAACGCCGGCGGGCTGTGCTGCGTCAAGTACGGCGTGACCACCGACTACGTGCTGGGCCTGGATGTCGTGCTGGCCGACGGGACGTTGCTGCAGATGGGCGGCAAGCAGGTCAAGGACGTCGCCGGGCTGTCGCTGATGAAACTCTTCGTCGGCAGCGAGGGCACCCTCGGCGTCGTCACCCGGGGCATCCTGCGGTTGGTTCCGGCGCAGCTGCCGCCTGCGACCATGGTCGCAAGCTTTCCGACCGTGGCCGCCGCGGCCCAGGCGGTGGTGGCGATAACTCGAACCATGCGCCCGGCGATGCTGGAACTGATGGATCGCGCGTCCATCAACGCCGTCGAGGACTTCGTGACCATGGGCCTGGATCGGGGCGCGGGCGCGCTGTTGCTCGGCCAATCGGACCTGGGCTCGCTCGGCGCGGCCGGCGAGCTCGAACTGATGATCCAGGCCTGCCGCGACGCCGGCGCGGGCGAGGTGTTCCACACCGACGACCCGGCTGAGGGCGAGGCGTTTGCCGCGGCGCGCCGGGCCGCGTTCCCGGCGATCGAGAAGCGTGGATCGATCCTGCTCGAGGACGTCGGCGTCGCCGTGCCGCTGCTACCGGATCTGCTCGTCGGGATCGAGGCCATCGCGGCGGGCAACGAGGTCGAGATCCCGGTCGTCGCCCACGCCGGCGACGGCAACACCCATCCGATCGTGGTCTACGACAGCACCGACGCCGGATCGAGCGCCCGGGCCCGGACCGCGTTCGACCAGATCATGCAGCTGGCGATCTCCCTGGGCGGCACCATCACCGGCGAGCACGGTGTCGGCCGCCTCAAGAAGGCTCACCTACCCGACCAGCTCGGCCCAGACCTGATGGAGATCAGCCACCGGATCAAGAATGCCCTTGATCCGTTGGGCATTCTCAACCCCGGCGCGGTGCTGTAACGGTATCGTGCGCCGGCCCGGCTCAGCCCGAAGTTGGCCCGAGCAGCGGCAGCCGCCGTAGCATCCGTGCGAACGCCGCCGCCGCGGCCGGATCGGCAGTGAACCGGTAGTCGCCGCTGGCTCCGGTCGTCTCCGGGCTGGTGTTGAACCAGACGAAGCCGGCCAGCCGCCCGTGCTCGCGCAGGTAGTTGCCGAGCGAGTTGATCCAGTCCGCTCGGCCGTTGCCGTCCGCCCCGGTCTCGCTCAGGATCATCGGCCGGTGGCTCAGCTGGGCCAGCGCCCGATAGGTCGGATCGAGGGTGGCCGAGGCCGATCGGCCGTGTCCGTAGGCCGTGAACCCGACCGCATCGACGTACCGATCACCCGGGAAGAGTTCGGACAGCGGCGTCGACTGGTCCGGCGGCAACAGGGCGTTGGGCGACCAGATCAGCGTGACCAGCGGGTTGCCGCCCCGCAGGATCGGGTACACGTGCCGCCACGCGGCTACGAAATCCCCGGGATGGTTGCCATTGACTCGTTCCGCCCATGGATACCAATTTCCGTTCATTTCGTGAGCAAAGCGGAGATAGACCGGATGATTGAAGTCCTTGACGACCCGGGCGATAGCCCGCAGTTGCCGGTCGTAGCGACCGGCCGCGATATCCGACAGCCGATACTGGGGCATCGGCTGCCCGGTCCACCGATCGTGGACCTGCCACGGCTCCAGCGAGATCATCGGCGTCATCCCGTGCTGGCGGATCTGCTCGAGCTTGTCAACGGAAAATGTGCTGTCGAACTTGAGGAAAATGTTCTCGACGGTCGGCGCGGTGCCGGCCACCCGCTGCACCGCGGACAGTTCTTCGACCCGGCCGGAAGGAACATCGATGCCGAAGAACAGCTTGGCCCGCGGCCGCGTTGCCAGCCGCCACCAACTCACACCGACCACAACCAGAACCACCAATCCCAGGGCCGCAATAAGTCGCGCGCGATGCATCGATCTCCAATCGTTATGAGGTTTCATGGAGATTGCTCACAGACGTCTTGAGGATGAACCAGCTACGACTTGAAGCCCCACATTCACGTTCAACGCTTGTTTTCAAGGGAAATCCCGCCTCTGAAGAATTTGAGATGTCGGGCCGAAGCCACGCTCGGCAGATGTCAACCCTAGCCTCGGCTTGGATTCGAGGCGGCCCGCCGAGTACGTTCGGGGTGCACTCGCCCGTGGGCCGGATCGGCCAGCGGAGCCCTCGACGACGAGGGCCGCACCGTCAGAGCCCCAGTACAACGTCAGGGTCGTGCCGCAGGAGCAGCCTGCACCCGTCCGCAACCCCCGGGGAGATTTTACCTTGAGTTTAGCTGGTCTTTCGCCTGCCCTGGATCGGGCTCGGCCACCATCAGTAGCCACCACCGACCACCTCCTGCCCCAGCCGCCAACGGCGCGGGAGCGGGACAGCTACTTCGGCCCCCAGCACCGGTGGATACCTCTGGTGTCCTTCCTCGGCTACCTGCTGATCCTGCTCAGCGTGTCCTTCTTCATCCAGCGCCACCTGTGGGCCGCGCTGTTGGTGCTGCCGATGCTGCTCACCTTCGCCGCCAGTGCGGTCTCGCTGATCACCTCGACCCGGCCGCGTCGCACCACCCTGATAGAGCATCGGGTCCGGGTGGCCCAATGGAGGCCGGAAACGCATCCCAGTGTCGATGTCTTTCTCCCCTCGGCAGGTGAAGATCTGGCCGTCCTGGCCAACACCTACCGGCACGTCTCCGGGTTGCGCTGGCCGGGCCCATTGCAGGTGCACGTGCTCGACGACTCGGCCCGGCCGGAGGTCGCCGAGCTCGCATCGGCCTACAACTTCCGCTATCTGAGCCGGCCCAACCGTGGCCAGTTCAAGAAAGCCGGCAACCTCCGGTTCGGGTTCGATCACACCGCCGGCGAGCTCATTCTCATCCTCGACGCCGATTTCGTACCGCGCTCGGACCTGCTGGCCGAACTGGCTCCGTACTTCGACGACGAGGCGGTTGGCATCGTCCAGTCACCCCAGTACTTCGATGCGACTCCGAAGATGAACTGGCTGCAGCGAGCGGCCGGCGCGACCCAGGTGCTGTTCTACCGCTGGGTCCAGCCGGCGCGCGATCGCAGCGATGCCGCGATCTGCGTCGGCACCAGCGCGCTCTACCGGCGCCAGTCTCTGGCCCGAGCCGGCGGCTTCGCCCAGATCGGGCACAGCGAGGACGTGCACACCGGGGTGAAGCTGATGCAGTCCGGTTCCACCGTTCGCTACGTCCCGATCGTGGTGACCAAGGGCCTGTGCCCCGACACCTTCAGCCAGTTCGTGACCCAGCAGTACCGGTGGTGCACGGGCTCGATGAGCCTGCTGTTCTCCCGCTCGTTCCATCGCACCCCGATGCGTCGGCTGCAGCGGTTGAGCTACTGGTCGGGCTTCCTCTACTACATCACCACCGCGGTCAACGTTTTCGTGGCCGCGATTCCCCCGATTCTGATGGGGTATTTCGCACCGGGGCAGGTGCGACCGGCCAACTACGTCTTCGTCACCCTGGCTATCGTCAGCCGACAGACGATCATTCCGCTGATCACCCACGGCCGCGATTCGTTGTTCGGCCTGGCTCGCATTCAGACCACCTACTCCTTCGCCCACGCGCTGGCCCTGCTCGACGTGCTGCGCGGGCGCACCGATGCCTGGGTGGCAACCGGTTCCAAGGCCCGGTCCAAGACTTCGGTCCGGGTCCACCGCGTCGCCGCGATCTGGCTGGTCAGCGTGCAGGTGCTGCTGTGGACAGCCATCTTCTGGCATGCCCCGCACTACGGCTGGCACCGCTACTGGCCGATGGCGGCCTTCGCGCTGATCGCGCTCTACGTCACGTACCCGATCGCGCTCGGCCGGGCCGAGACGCCGGTGCGCCTGCGCCGTCGAGCCGCGACCGAGACCGCTGCGGAGGTGGTGGCATGACCGCGACGATCAGCACCCCACTGCAGGAGTTACTCGACCCACCGGCACCGCGGTCCCGAACGCTCGGCCGCCGCTCGGGCCGGATCGGGCCGATTGCCGCCCGGCTCACACTGGCCCTGATCGCTCTGGTCCAGGTCGCACTGGCCTGGCGGCCCGGCCTGCAGACAACACCGTTCCAGGACGAGGGCCTCTACATCTACATGGGCCATCGGATGATCGACCACGTGGTGCACGGCACCGCGGTGATCGAACATCCTGGCGCCTACTTCTCCGGCGCCCCCGGTTTCTACCCGATCCTGGCCGCGCTGGGCGACAATGTCGCCGGCTTGGCCGGCGCGCGAGCGGTGAGCCTGCTGTTCGCCATCGCGGCCATGATCGCGGTCTACGGTCTGACCGCCGAGTTGTTCGGCCGGCTCGCCGGGCTGTTCGGGGCAGCTGCGTTCGCGGTGAACGGATCGGTGATCTTCCAGTCGCATCTGGCCACCTACGACTCCACGATGCTGGCCCTGCTGGTGGCCGCGGCCTGGCTCGCGGTGCGCAGCGCGCGCCGCGACGGGCTGCTCTGGGCGCCGGCGGTCGGCGTCCTGCTCACCGCGGCGATCTTCGCCAAGTACGCCGCCATCGGCTACGTGGTGGTGGTGGCCGCGCTCGGGGCCGCGGCCGGCTGGCGGCGCTTCCGCTGGCTGGTGGTGCGCCGCGCTGCGTTCGTGGTGTTCGCCACCGCCGCCATGACCTACTTCGTGCTGGAACTGTTCGCTCGCGATCTGATCCGGGGCATCGTGTCCACGACGATGTCACGCCAGCCCATCGCTCCGACCAGTACCCACGACCTGCTCGACGCGGTTATCCGTTGGTCGGCGGCCTGGTACCTGCTGGCAATCCTGGGCGCGCTGATCCTGGCCCGCCGGCAGTTACCGGTGGCGGCCGTCCTGCTGGCCGGCTCGATGCTCGGCGCGGCCGACCAGATCCGGATCCACGAGGCAACTTCGCTGGCCAAGCAGCTGGCCTTCGGCATGGCGTTCGCCGCTCCGCTGATCGGCAACCTGCTGGCCGCGGCCAGCCGGCGGCTGCGCCCGCTGGTCGCGGTGGCGGTCGTGGCCGTGCTCGGCCTCGGGCTGACCGGCTACTCCGACTCGGGTCAGTTCCTCACCGGCTGGGTCTCCGACGCCCCGCTGCGCGCCCCGCTGCGAACGGCCATCGCCCTCAATCCCCACAAGACGATCCTGGGCGAGGAGCCCTCGGCGCAACGCTACGAACTGCAGGGGGTGGTCCAGCCGTGGCAGTGGACCGACACCTGGAGCTTCCACTACGACTCGCTCTCCGGCGATGCGGCCTATGCCGAGGCGATCAACCAGAGCCACTTCGGAGTCATCTACCTGAATCTGAAGACCACGCATGGTCGCTGGATCCACTCCTACCTGACCACTCACAGCACGCCGTATCAGTTGCTCAGCAAGCCACCGCGTTACCTGCGCGGGCACCGCATCGGGGAGTGGTTGGTCTACGTACCCCGGGTGAGCTGAGTCCCCGCGACGGCCACGGCGTTCGCGCCGGAGCCGGCGATCAGCGTGCGGCCAGCATGCCCCGGAAGGCGGCGACGTCGCTCGGGTTGTCGTCGAAGGCGTAATCACCACTGGCGCCGGTGGTCTGCGGCGTCGTGTTGAACCAGACGAAGCCGGCCAGCCGGGGGTGGGCCGCGAACAGGGAGGTCAGGCTGGCGATCCAGGCTGCCTTGCCCGGCCCGTCCGCGCCCACTTCCGACAGCAGCAGCGGCACCCCGGTCAACGCTTCGAGCTTGCTCAGCGTCGGGCCACACACGCTGCTGGCCGTGCCCGAGTGGGCGTAGCAGGTCAGGCCGGCGTAGTCGAAGTAGCCGGCCGGCGGCAGTGACTGGCTCAGCGGCGTCGACCGGGTGCCGGCGTCGGTGTTGGGCGACCACACCCAGCGCAGGTTCGTCGCCCCGGCCGCCGCGAACAGGTCGTGGACATGCACCCAGGCCTTGACGTAATCGCCTGGCTGGTTGCCGTTGGCCCCGGCCGACCAGGGATACCACCAGCCGTTCATCTCCTGGGCGAACCGGAAGTACATCGGTATCTTGGCCTGGGCCAGCACCGCGGCGATCCGCCTGAGGTCGCCATCGTGGGCCCCCCGGTAGATGCTGGCCAGCGTGTAGCTGGGCTGGCTGGCGCCCTGGCTCTTGTACGACCACGGCTCCAACGTGACGAAGGGCGTCATCCCGGCCGCGCTGACCGCAGTGAACTTGGCCACCGTGAGCGGGCTGTCGAGCTTGACGAACAGGGTGAGCGCCGACGGCGACTCGCCCGCCAGCCGGGCCAGCCCGCTCACGGTGGCCAGGTCGGCCGACGGCACGTCCAGGCCGAAGAACGGGGCCCTGTGGATGGCCAGTGCCGAGCCGATCGTGATGCGGGGCGCGACGGGCGCCGGGCGGAAGTAGTAGACCTCGGGCGATGCCGGTGGCCTCGCCGCGGCCCGACTCGCCTCGCCCGGGCGCGTCAGGGCCAGGGCCCCCGAGGCGAGGCAGATCGCCAGGACCGCTCCGGCGCGCAGCCACGACCGCATCCGATTACTCCCCGTTCCCAATGGTTACATTCAGTAACAGTCTAGGGGAAGATCGTCCGATGTGAGGCCTAGGTAAGAAGATTTGCCCTGGTTCTCAGACTTCGCGATGTGCGCGGCCCGGTCATGGACGGTCCCGAGCCACGGTCGATAGTGTCGGCCCCGAAATGACCACGAGCGGATGGTGCTGGCTGGCCGCCGCCGGCGTCTGCGCGGTGATCGACTGGATCGCAGTCGGCGCGGGTCGACGGCGGCTGGAGCGCATCGCCAAGCCGCTGACCATGCTCGGCCTGCTGGCCGTGGCCCTGAGCGCGCATTCCGCTCCGGCGCGATCGTGGCTGGTCCTGGCCCTGCTGCTCGGCCTGCTCGGCGACATCGCGTTGGTAGCGGAGCAGCGCCCCGCCCTGGCCCCGGCCGGTGTTCAGGTCGTCACGCGTGCTTCGGCCCGCGGCACCGCCAGCGGCCGGACCCGGGCCGGCCTGAGCGCCGATCCTCGCCCGTTCCTGATCGGCCTGAGCGCGTTCCTGGCCGGGCACCTGGCTTATGTGGTGGCCCTGACCCGCTTCGGCATCGACCAGCTCTCAGCCGTGTTCGGCCTGCTCTTGGTCCTGATCGCGCTGCTCAGCTTCGGTTACCGGGTGCTGGCCGGGGCCCACGAGATCGGTGGCGGGACGCTGACGGCCGGGCTGGTGCTCTACGTCGTCGCTCTCGGCTCGGTGGTGGTGCTGGGCGTCGGCACCGGGCAACTGTGGATCGCCACCGGATCGGTGCTGTTCGCGGCGTCGGACCTGATGTTGGGTTACGACCGGTTCGTACTCGCGCGCAGCTGGTCGGCGCTGGCCGTGATCGTCACCTACCACCTGGCCCAGGGGTTGTTGGTGATCGGCCTGCTGCGCTGACCTGGCCTCGGGCGGCTGGGCTCGACTTCCTAAGGTGAAGGTATGCCGCGCCGACCCACCCGCACCATGCCCACCGTCCTGATCACCGCCGACCTGAGCCCGGCCGACTGGCCCCACTGGTTGGCCGATCAGCTGCGGCAGGCCGGGCGCGAGGTGCGTCAACTGACCGTCGGTACCGCACCGGACCTGGCCGGGCTCCTCGAAGTGCTGGCCGATCTGCCGGCCGACGGCTACGACCTGCTGGCCCATGGTCCCGGCTGTCTGCTCTGGCTGCAGCACGCCCACGCCGTGGGTTCCGATGCCGGCGGCGCCGGGCCGCGGCCGGCCCGGGTGGCGCTGATCGCGCCGCCGTCGCCGCGGCAGCCCGAGCCCGGGTACTCGGAGTTCTACCCGGTGCCGCTGGACATCGACGCGGTCCGCCACGCTGCCGAGGGCACCGTGCTGGTCGGCAGCGACAACGACCCCGCGTGCCCGGCCGGCGTCGCCACCGAGTACGGCGCGCCGTTGAAGATGGCCACCACCGTGCTACCCGGGGCCGGCCGTCTGACCGATGCCGACGGCTTCGGGCCCTGGCCGGCCGTGCTCGACTGGTGCAATCGGGACAACCTGGCTTTCCGTGCCTGAGCCAGCTCGGATCGCCAGACCTGCCTCACCCGGCCGGCTCGACCCGGCCGCGGAATGCCCTGGTCCGGTTTACTCGCTCGGCCAGCTCGGCGTCGGGTGGGTACCCGACCTCGAGCAAGGTCAGGCCCCGGGCCGGGGCGACCGTGATCTGATCGCAGCGCCGGTCCCACTGCAGGAGCGAGGCCGGCCAGGAAACCGGGCGCAATCCTTCGCCGACCGCGGCCAGCGCGCCGACCAGCGAGCGGACCATCGAGTGGCAGAACGCGTCGGCCTGCACCTCGAGTTCGAGCAGCTGGCCGTCCCGACGCACGGTCAGTTCCTGCAGACCCCGGATTGTCGAGGACCCGGCCCGGGCCCGGCAGAAGGCTGCGAAGTCGTGTTCGCCGACCAGCAGCCGGGCCGCGGCGCTCATCGCCGTTGCGTCCAGCGGGCGCCGCCACGCCACCGTGTCATGCCGGCGCAGCGGGTTTGGCCCACCCTCGCCATCCCAGATCCGGTAGCCGTAGCGTCGCCACGATGCCGCGAACCGGGCGTCGAAATCCGCGGCCGCCGCGACGGCCGCGAAGACCCGGACGTCCGGCGGCAACACGCCGGCCAGCCGCCGTACCAGCTTGGCCTGGTGCTCCTGCCACAACCGGACCGGCAGGTCCAGATGCGCTACCTGCCCGACGGCATGCACCCCGGTGTCGGTTCGGCCGGCCACGGTCACCCGGACCGGCGCCCGCAGGATCGTGCTCAGCGCCTCGACCAGCGTGGCCTGCACGGTGCGCCTTCCGGGCTGGCTGGCCCAGCCGAAGAAGTCGGTGCCGTCATAGCCGAGGTCGAGCCGGACGCGGACGAGCCCGTCCCCGCCGGTGGCGGAAACGGGCTCGTCGATGCTGTGGGCCAAGAACTACTTCTCTTCGGCTGGGTCCTCGGCCGCACTGTCCTCGGCCGCGGCTTCGGAAACCTGGTCGGCCTCGGTACCGGACTCGACCGAGCTGGTGTCCTCGGCCTCGGCGGCCGTCTCGGAAACCTCGTCGCTGCCGGCCTCGTCCGCCGCGCTGTCCTCAGCCGCCTCGGCCGCAACCTTGGCCGCGGTCGCCGACTCCTCCGCCGCGTCCTCGGCGATCTCGGCCGTGCGTCCGGTCGGGGCCTTCTTCGGCGCGGTCTTGGTACCGCGGGCGCGCTCGGCCTCCCGCACGACCTTGGCCGCGGCCGACATCTCCTCGACCAGCTCGATGACCGCCATCGGGGCATTGTCGCCCTTACGCGGCAGGGTCTTCACGATCCGGGTGTAGCCACCCGGACGCTCGACGAACTTCGGGCCGATCTCGGCGAACAGCTTGTGCACCACATCCTTGTCCCGGATGACCTTCAGCACCTGCCGGCGGTCGTGCAGTTGGCCGCGCTTGGCGAAGGTGATCAGCTTCTCCGCCAGCGGGCGCAGCCGCTTGGCCTTGGCCTCGGTGGTGGTGATCCGGTCGTGCTCGAACAACTGGCTGGCCAGGTTGGCCAGCAGCAGCCGCTCGTGGGCCGGACCGCCGCCGAGGCGAGGTCCCTTGGTGGGCGTAGGCATGTCGTGCTCCTAGAGGACTTATCGGGTCGGGCGCCGCCGAGGCGACGCGGATGGTGCGAGAGCTTTAAAGCTCTTCGGTTTCGGCGTAATCGGTGTCGTCGGTGAAATCGTCGCTGCCGTAGGAGTCGACCACCGAGTTCAGGTCGAATCCGGGCGGGCTGTCCTTCAGCGCCAGGCCGAGCCCGGCCAGCTTGATCTTGACCTCGTCGATCGACTTGGACCCGAAGTTGCGGATGTCCAGCAGGTCCGCCTCGCTCCGGCCGACCAGCTCGCCGACCGTGTGGATACCCTCGCGCTTGAGGCAGTTGTAGGAGCGGACGGTCAGGTCCAGTTCCTCGATCGGCATCGAGAAGGCGGCGATGTCGGCCACCTCCATCGGCGACGGTCCGACGTCGATGCCCTCGGCCTCTTCGTTCAGCTCCCGCAGCAGGCCGAACAGCTCGACCAGGGTGTGCCCGGCCGAGGCCACCGCGTCGCGCGGGCTGATCGAGGACTTCGTCTCGACGTCGACCACCAGCCGGTCGAAGTCGGTGCGCTGCTCGACCCGGGTCGCCTCGACGGCGTAGGTCACCTTGAGCACCGGCGAGTAGATCGAATCCACCGGGATCCGCCCGATCTCCTGGCCGGCCTGCTTGTTCTGGGCCGCGGTGACGTAGCCCCGGCCCCGCTCGATGACCAGCTCGATCTCGAGCCGGCCCTTCTTGTTGATGGTGGCGATCTGCAGCTCCGGGTTGTGCACCACCACGCCGGCCGGCGGCGCGATATCGGCCGCGGTCACCTCGCCCGGACCCTGCTTGCGCAGGTACATCACGACCGGCTCGTCGGAGTCGGAGGAGACCACCAGCTCCTTGAGGTTGAGGATGAGGTCGGTGACGTCCTCCTTCACGCCCTCGACGGTGGTGAACTCGTGCAGCACGCCGTCGATGCGGATGCTGGTCACGGCGGCACCGGGGATCGAGGACAGCAGGGTGCGGCGCAGCGAGTTGCCGAGCGTGTAGCCGAAGCCGGGCTCCAGCGGCTCGATGACGAACTTGGACCGGTTGTCGGCGATGACCTCTTCGGTCAGCGCCGGACGCTGGGAGATGAGCAAGGTTTACTCCTGGGATCAGGGACGCCCGCTATATGACGTCCACTTTCGAGATATTCAGTTGTCGACCTCGGCCCCGCCGCCACTACGACGGCTGGGCCCGGCCGGTTACTTCGAGTAGAGCTCGACGATCAGCTGCTCGGACAGCGGGATCTCGATCTGAGCCCGCTCCGGAAGCTGGTGCACCAGGATCCGCAGCTTGGACGGGATCACCTGCAGCCAGGCCGGTACCGGCCGCTCGCCCAGGGTTTCCCGGGCGATCAGGAACGGCGTGGTCTCCAGCGACTTGGGCTTGACATCGATGATGTCGAGCGAGCTCACCCGGTAGCTGGGGATGTTGACCTTGATGCCGTTGACCAGGAAGTGGCCGTGGCTGACCAGTTGCCGGGCCTGCCGACGGGTCCGGGCCAGGCCCGACCGGTAGACCACGTTGTCGAGCCGGGACTCCAGGATCTGGAGCAGGTTGTCACCGGTCTTGCCCTGGCGACGGACGGCTTCCTCGTAGTAGCGGCGGAACTGCTTCTCCAGCACCCCGTAGGAGTGCTTGGCCTTCTGCTTCTCCTGCAGCTGCAGCAGGTACTCACTCTGCTTGATCCGGGCGCGGCCGTGCTGGCCGGGCGGGAAGGGACGGCGCTCGAACGCGGCGTCACCGCCGACCAGGTCGACGTTGAGGCGGCGCGAGACGCGAGTTGCGGGGCCGGTGTAGCGAGCCATGATCTAGTTCTTCTCCTCTGTCGTCTCTGGTCAGACCCGGCGCCGCTTGGGCGGCCGGCAGCCGTTGTGCGGCTGCGGGGTGACATCGGAGATGGTGCCGACCTCCAGGCCGGTCGCCTGCAGCGACCGGATCGCGGTCTCGCGGCCCGAGCCCGGACCCTTGACGAAGACGTCGACCTTTTTCACGCCGTGCTCCTGCGCCTTACGCGCAGCATTCTCGGCCGCCATCTGGGCCGCGAACGGGGTCGACTTCCGCGATCCCTTGAAGCCGACGTGGCCGGCCGAAGCCCAGCTGATCACGTTGCCGGTCGGGTCGGTGATGGAGACGATGGTGTTGTTGAACGTGCTCTTGATGTGAGCGTGGCCGTGCGCAACGTTCTTCTTTTCCTTGCGACGGACCTTCTTCACGGCGCCCGCGCCGCGAGTCTTGGGAGGCATCTGCCGGGAACTCCTGTGGTGTGGCGGATTGAAGCGAGAATTGGCCCCGAGCAGCAGGTGTCAGGCACCCACCGGCGGAGCCGGCGGACTACTTCTTGGCCTTCTTCTTGCCGGCCATGGTCTTCTTCGGGCCCTTGCGGGTGCGGGCGTTGGTCTTGGTCCGCTGCCCGTGCACCGGCAGGCCGCGGCGGTGCCGCAGCCCCTGGTAGCACCCGATCTCGATCTTGCGGCGGATGTCGGCGGCGACCTCGCGCCGCAGGTCACCCTCGACCCGGTAATTGCCCTCGATGTGGTCGCGCAGCCTGACCAGGTCCTCGTCGGTCAGATCACGAGCCCGCAGGTCCGGGCTGATGCCGGTGGCTTCGAGGGTCTGCTTGGCCCGGGTCGGGCCGACGCCGTAGATGTAGGTGAGCGCGACTGCCATCCGCTTGTCCCGGGGCAGGTCGACGCCGGAAAGACGTGCCATGTGGGGCGTACTCCTTCAATCCTTCGGAGGTCTGATGCGCATCCGCCCGCCGCTGCCCTGGCCCACCGAGATGAGCCGCGACGGCCCCGGCCTCCGAGCCGGGGGTAACCCTGCCCGAAGCGGGCGGGGAGGAGTGCGCGTGCTGAGGTTGTGCTGGTCGCTGCTAGCCCTGCCGCTGCTTGTGCCGCAGGTTCTCGCAGATGACCATGATCCGACCGTGACGACGAATGACCTTGCACTTGTCGCAGATCGGCTTGACGCTCGGGTTGACCTTCACGGCCCTGACTCCTGGACGTTGACTGCTCCCCGGCCGGCTGTGCTCCGGGAACGCGTGTGGCTACTTGTAGCGGTAGACGATCCGACCGCGGGTGAGGTCATAGGGCGACAGCTCGACGACCACTCGGTCCTCAGGCAGGATGCGGATGTAGTGCTGCCGCATCTTGCCGCTGATGTGGGCCAGCACCTTGTGCCCGTTGCTCAGTTCCACCCGGAACATCGCGTTGGGCAAGGGTTCGACCACCTTGCCTTCGACCTCGATGGCCCCGTCTTTCTTGGCCATGTCCTCCGCTTTTCGAATCAACTCTGCTCGTTCCGCGCGCCGGCCGGCGGGCGGAGGTCTTGCACGATGCCGCAACCGGCCCGCAGCACCGACTGGTACCGCGAAAGGCCACGACTGGCGCTTCCCGTGAGGGCCGGTCGGTCCAGACTCGCGGCCACAGCGAGCGCTCGGTCCCGTCGCTGTGGGCTCGAGATCTTGCGACTCGAGATCCACATCATGGACAGAGCAGGACAACCGGCGGCATGCACCAGTCCTCGAGTCTACCGAGCGGGCTGACGGATACCAAACCGCGGCCAGGGCCGACGGCTGATCCCCGGCCGGGCGACATTCCGGCATCACGGCAGGGTGGGGAACATCTGGCAGGGTGGGCGCGGTTGGCTCAGTACGTGAACGCCGAACCCATTCCGCTGTCCGTACTCGACCTGGTGCCGGTCGACGAGCGCCTCGACACCGGCCAGGCCCTCCGGTTCACCACCGAGTTGGCGCGCCGCACCGAGGAGTGGGGCTACCGCCGGTTCTGGGTGGCCGAGCACCACAACATGCCGGCCATCGCGAGCTCGGCTCCGGCCGTGTTGCTGGCGCATCTGGCCGCAACCACCAGCACCATCCGGGTCGGCTCCGGCGGGGTGATGCTGCCCAACCATGCCCCGTTGGTGGTGGCCGAGCAGTTCGGCACGCTGGCCGCGCTGCACCCCGACCGGATCGATCTCGGCATCGGGCGGGCTCCCGGTACCGACCAGCGGACCGCGATCGCGCTGCGCCGGACGGCCGCCGGTCTCGGCGCCGAGGAATTTCCGCAGGAGCTGGCCGCCTTGGCCGGCATGCTCGTCGGCGATCCGGAGTACTTGCGATCGGTGCCGCAACCGGCCCGGCCGCCGCAGCTCTGGCTGCTCGGCTCCAGCGGCTACAGTGCCCAGCTCGCTGGGCTGCTGGGACTGCCGTTCGCGTTCGCCCATCATTTCGCGGCCGCCAACACCGAACCGGCACTCGCCTTGTACCGCGAGCGATTCCGGCCTTCGGCGCAGCTGGAGCGCCCCTACGCAATGGTCGCGGTCAATGTCGTGTGCGCCGAATCCGATGAGCGGGCCGAGTATCTGGCCAAGCCCGGACTCATTTCCTTCATGCGGCTGCGTGCCGGCCGGCCCGAGCCATTGCCCAGCCCCGAGCACGCCGCCGAGTACGAATTCAGCCCGGCCGAGGCAGCCTTCGCAGCCGAACGCCGGCAGGGCCAAGCGCTCGGATCCCCAAAGGCCGTTCGAGCTCAGCTGGCCGAATTGGTCAGCCGGACGAATGCCGACGAGTTGATGATCACCAGCCAGCTCTATGACGTCGAGGACCGGCTGCGCAGCTACCAGCTGGTGGCCGAGTTGGCCCTGTCCCGGCCCGACCGGGCCGCTGAGGGCACCGGCGGCAACCGCGAGGAAACGTCGCCTCACTCGGCTCCCCCGGTCAGCGCGAGCCGGTACAGCGCGAGCCGGTCGGATTCGGTCTCGGGCGCGAACAACAGCCCCGGCGGGCAACCCAGGGCTCGCTCGATGGCTACCGCAGTTGCCAGTGAGCAGGATTCGCGCCGGCCGGTAACCAGATGATTGAGCGTGGAGTGGCTCAGCCCGGCGTTTCGCGCCAGCTGCCGTTCCGAAATTCCCAACAGGTCGATGTAGTCGCCCAGGGCACGACGACTGCGCAGCTGCATGACCGGGCCGCTCCTCGTGAATCGGTGTGCGCCCAGCAATCGCGGGGCGGCTGTGGCTCATCAAGCTACCGCACACGTCTGTCAACTCGACAGATATCAGACAGGCACCGTTCGATCCAGAAATTTTTGCGCTGGTGTCTGCACGCTGACACCACGACGAATCGTTTGGATTGCTGTCGAGACTGAGAGTTTTTGGGTTTTTCCGGTTTAATGTCTGCACTATGTCTGCATCTGCTCAGTCCACCCGCGTGTCGGGCGGCCTCCTTCGAGTCCTGTCGTGCGGTCCGGCCCGGGCTGGAGGGCGTCGGTGAGCGCCTTGTCCGAACTTCTCGCGCAGGCCAACGGCGGTCGATTCAGCGCGCGATCGCTGGCCCGCGCCGCCCAACACGCCGGTTTCAGCCTCAACCACGACACCGCGGCGCGGTACCTGCGCGGTGATCACGGCCGGCCCGACGAGCGCACCCTGCAGGCCCTGTCCAGCGTGCTGCGGGTTCCGCTGGGCAAGCTGCGCTCGGCGGCCGCCCTACCGACCGGCGAGACCGAGCCCTACAGGCCACCGGCCGAGGCCAGCCGGCTGAGCCGCCGGCAACGCCGGGCGGTGGACGAGATCATCCGGGCAATGCTGGACGATCGCAGCGCCACCGCGACCGTTATCACCACCCGCCGGCCACGGTCGGCCGGTCGCCAGCCAACGTCTCGGGCCGCGCGCCGGGGCACCGTCGAACCCTCTGTCTGAGTCCGGTCGTCTGCGCCGTGTCGGCGACAGGATGCACGACGGCCCGGAAGCACCGGACGTCCGGCGGCTAATGTTCACACCGTGTCTACACATGGGGTGTTTGGGCGAGCCGGTATCCGGCGGCCGGCATGACCGCTCTGTCCGAGCTGCTGCGGGCGGCCAACCAGGGTCGGCTGAGCGCCCGCGCGATCGCCATCCGGGCCCGCGAGGGCGGCTTCACGCTGAACCATGACACGGCGGCCCGCTACCTGCGCGGTGACCACGGCCGACCCGACGAGGCCACCCTGCGGGCCTTCGCCGAGGTACTGGGCATCGGCCTGGCCGACTTGCGCCGGGCCGCGGAGCTGCCGACCGAGCAGACCGAGGCCTACCAGCCACCACCGGAAGCGGCGCGGCTGTCGCGCCGGCAGCGCCGGGCGGTCGATGAGATCATCCGGGCCATGCTCGAACCGGCCGAGGCCGGCGTGGTCGACATCGGCTCGGCCCGCACACCGCGGGCCGCGCGGCGCGGATCATCCGAGCCACCGACCCGCTGAGGCGGCCGCTGGTCCAGCCGTCCGGTCCACGCGCCGGCCACCGCCGACGAAACTGTCAGTCCCCGAGTCCATCATCACTGCGTGGCCATCTCGAACGCTCCCCCGCAACCGGCTCGCCGGCTCGTTCTCGGTCGCGCCTGGCCTGCGCACTACGACCCGTGGCGAGAGTTGGTCCAGAACTGGCCCGGGGTGGACGTGGTCGTCGAACCGATGACCGGCGACCTGCTCGGAGAGCTGCGCAACGGTGGCCGCCTGATCGCGCTCCGGGCCGGCACCAGCGCCGCGCAACGCCGCTGCACGCTGGCCCACGAACTGGTTCATCTGCGACGGGGTGTGCGCGAATGCGGTCCGTGGTCGGCCCGGGAGGAGCACGTCGTGCACAGCGCCGCGGCGCGCCGGCTGATCTCGCTGCCCGAGCTGGCCCGGGCCCTGCGCGAGCGGGGCGGCGACGATGACCCGGCGGAGCTGGCCGCCACCCTCGAGGTCGATCGTGAGACCCTGGCGCTGCGCCTGGCCGACCTGAGCCCGGGCGAGCGCGCGGTGCTGGGACGACAGCTGGCCGGCTGCCGTCTGCTGTGGACGGTGGCCTGAGCCCGCTGGGCCGTTTTGCCAGCCCGATTCGTTGGGAATGGGTACGCTGATGTCGATCTTGTCGAACGCCTGTTGACAACCCTCGGCCAGGTCGGGCATTCTGGACCTGTCGGTTGTCGGATCGTCAATCAGACACTACGGTCTCCCCGCCCGTGCTGTCCGTTGATCGTGTCCGTCGGCGACATCAGCCCTGGCCGGCGCGGACCGGCCAGTGGCTCCTCGGGGGAGGGTGGGGGCGGCATGGCGGACGACGAGACGACGGTCCGGACAACCGTGGGCGATGTCGACGTCACCGACGCCGGCATCGCCGGCTCGGTCGGCCATGCCGCCCTCGTACGGCGATGGCGCACCGCCGCCCGAGGCGTTCCGCCCGCGACGGCCCGCCCGGTGGTGGATCTGGCCCAGATCGAAAGTCAGCTCGACAAGCTGACCGCGAAGTAGTCGTTCGGGTCGGTCCACCAGTGGTGCAACTGCAGGCCGGCCGCTGCCAGTTCCGCCGTGAGGCTCTCCCGCCGGAACTTCGACGAGATCTCGGTCAACAGCTCCTCCCCAGGGGCGAAGTGAAGCTCGAGATCGATCGCGGCCAGCCGTGCGGTGACGGCCTGGCGCGCCCGCAATCGCATCTCGATCCGCTCGGCCGTGCTGTTCCAGACCGCCCGGTGCTCGAAGGCGGTGATCGGTAGATCGCCGTCCAGGCCGCGGTTGAGCACCCGCAGCACGTTGAGGTTGAACTCCGCGGTCACGCCGGCCGCGTCGTCGTAGGCCGGCACCAGCACATGTTCGGACTTGACCAGATCGGTGCCCAGCACGAGGACGTCGCCCGCGCTCAGCGCGCGGCGCGTCATCGCCAGGAACTGCGCTCGTTGCCCCGGATCGAGGTTGCCTATGGTCGAGCCGAGAAACACGATCGCGGTTCGACCCACGGTATCCAGCTCACCCAGGTGACGGGTGAAGTCGGCCCGCACCGGGCGCACCGAGACGCCCGGGTAGGACTGCTGCAAGCCGTCCGCCGCTTCGGTCAGCGCGCTCAGCGAGACGTCGACGGTGATGATTCGCCGCAGCGAGCCGGCGCGGTGCCAGGCATCGAGCAACAGGCGCGTCTTGGTCGACGATCCCGAGCCGAGTTCGACCACGGTCTGCACCGGAGCCTTGGCGGCGATCTCACCGGCATGGGCGGCCAGAATCCCGCGTTCGGTCCGGGTCGGGTAGTACTCGGCGAGCTCGGTGATCTGTTCGAACAGTTCGCTGCCGCGCGCGTCGTAGAACCATCGCGGTGGCAGCGTCTTCTCCCGGGCGCTCAGGCCGGCGCGGGCATCGCGGGCCAGCTCGTCGGCCGAGGCGCGAGAATCCAGAAGTCGGTCATCCACGGAGATGATCATGCTTGCCTTTCGGTATTGCCCGCTCGGGGGCAGCGGCATCCGGCGGTGGGTACCGGCCGGACCGGAACTTCGCGTCAGTACGGCGTGGCCGAGGCGAGCGCTTCGACCCGTACCTCCTCGGCCGTGGCGATCACCAGGCGGCCGTCCCCGATGGGCTGCCAGGCCGGCGAGTCATCCAGCGGCTCGCTGGCCACGATGGTCGGAGCGGTACGCACCGACAGCGCATGCGTGACGGTGCTGGCCCATGCGGTACGCCCATCGGTGAGCAGCAGGTTCAGCCGGGCCGCCGGGGCCAGTTCGAGCACCTGCTCGACCAGCTCCCGGATCGCGGTGGTCGGGCTCTGGCCGCCGCACAGCCGAGCCGCCAGCCAGGCCCACAGCAGCGCCGCGTCGGTCAGCGCATCCAGTTGCAGCAGAGCCCGGCTGCCCAGCGAGTCGGCCAGCGGCACCAGCGAATCGGGCCATCCCGGCACCCAGCCGTTCAGGCTGAACGCCCAGCGCTCGGCGACGAACGGGGCCGCAGCGCCCTCACCCACCGGCAGGCCGACAGTTGCGTTGCGGACCGCGGCCAGCACCGCGCCCGTGGTGATGCCCTCGGCAACCGATCGGAAACCCTCGTCCTGCCAGATCGGACCGGCGCGCCGGTACCGGGTCAGCCCGGATCGGCCGTACCAGGCCGCGCCGAAGCCGTCGGCGTTGACCGAACCGCCGCCCCGCATGTCCCGCGGCGCGTAGGACTGCTCGGCCAGTGAGTGCGGGGCGTGGTACAGCAGCTCGGCCAACCGGAGCTCCGGCCCGAGGTAGCACAGATGCCGGCACATCAGCCGGCGGCGCGGGCCGTGCGGAAGCCGGCGAAGATCTGGCGCCGGATCGGGAAGTCCCAGTTCCGGAAGGTAGCCCGGCCAGCCGCCCGGTCGGTACCGAACGACCCGCCGCGCAGCACGTAGTAGTCCGGGCCGAAGAAAACCTCGCTGTACTCCCGGTACGGGAACACGGCAAAGCCCGGGTACCCGGCGAACGTGCTGGCGGTCCACTCCCAGACGTCGCCGATGAGCTGATGCACCCCGAGCGGGCTTGCGCCGGCCGGGTAGGAACCGACCTTGGCCGGGCCGAGATGGCGCTGGCCGAGGTTCGCCCGTTCCGGCGTCGGGTCGGCATCACCCCAGGGATAGCGGCGCGAGCGCCCGGTCGCCGGGTCCCAGCGGGCGGCCTTCTCCCACTCGGCCTCGGTCGGCAGCCGCCGACCGGCCCATCCGGCGTAGGCCGTGGCCTCGTGCTGGCTCACGTGCACGACCGGCTCCTCCGGATCGACCGGCACCAGCACGCCGAAGCGCCGCCGCCACCAGCTGCCGTCACTGTCCTGCTGCCAGAACAGCGGCGCCGACAGCTCCGCCGCCTGCCGGTGCGCCCAGCCGGCGGCCGTCCAGAACTCGCGCCGCCGGTAGCCGCCGTCGGCGATGAACCGCAGGTAGTCGCCGTTGCTGACCGGCACGGTGTCGATCCAGAACGCGGGCACGTCGACCTCATGCCCCGGCCGCTCGTTGTCCAGCGCCCAGGCCTCGGTCGAGGTACCCATCTGAAACGGCCCGGCCGGCACCAGGACCTCGGCCGGCAGCTGGTTCGACCGATCCGGGGCCGGAGCCGGCGCCGCCAGCGGCGGACCGCTACGACGTAGCTGGTGGGTGGCCAGCATCGTCTCGTCGTGTTGCAGCTCGTGCTGCAGGACCAGACCGAAGACGAAACCGTGCCGGGTCAGCCGGCGACCTTCGAGGTCGGCCCGCGACAGCACGTCCAGCACTTCCTCGCGCACCTGCCCTACATAGCGACGCGCCTGCTCCGGTGACAGCAGCGGCAGCGACGGGCGGCTGGCCCGCGGGTTGGCGAAGGCGTCGTAGAGCTGATCGATGTCCTCGCGCACGCCGGGGCGGCCGCCGACATCGCGGACCAGCCAGAGCTCCTCCTGATTACCCACGTGCGCGTGGTCCCAGACCAGCGGCGACATCAACGGCGAGTGCTGGCAGATCAGCTGCTCGTCGTCGACGGCCGCGGTGAGCGCCGTGGTCCTGCGCCGTGCTCGCTCCAGCTCGGCCGCGATGTGCGCGCGCAGGTCCGCGGCGGCCAGCCGGGTCGGATCGATCCAGTCGGTCGTTGCCGTCATCGCGTCACCTCCAGGGCCGGGCTGATGCCCTCGGCCAACCGCCGGCCCAGCAGGCCGGACATCGATTCCCGCTCGGGCTCGGCCAGCTCGATCCGGTTCAGCGCCGCTGGCACCAGTTCGGCCAGCTCGGCCGCCGCCCGGCGCAACGCCGGGTCGGCCAGGCCGGCCTCGGTCGCGACCGGCCACCGATCGCCGACCGGCTCCACGATCTCGGCCACCGGCTCCAACGGTCCGGCGAACAGGGCCGTGACCAGGGCCAGCAGGGCCGGCCACTCCCCGGCCGGCTGGGCGTCGAGGTACCGCAGCTCGAGGTAACCCTGGGGCCGGACCGGCGGGAAGATCATCGACAGGTGCAGGTCGATGTCGGCAGTCGTCACCGGCTCCGGTCCCGCCAGCAGCTGCCGCAACGTGACCGGCTCAGCCAGCAGCCAGGCCTGGCCGCCCTGGCGGGCCAGGACCCGAGTGTCCAGGGCGCGAGTGCAGTAGTCGGCCGGCTCGAGCGATTTCGGCGGCCGGGTGCGCTCCGGGTCCAGGGCCCACCACGCCGCCATCCGCTGGCTGGCCAGCGCCGGCGACCCGGCCGGTGCCGGGGAGTTGGCGAACGCGGCCAGCAGCACCGGACCCAGCCGGTGGGCCAGTCGCCACCGCCGGTGCGCCTGCTCGGCTTGCCCGAGGTCGAGGCAGATCTGGGTCGCAGCGCTGGCGCACATCATCTGCGCCCCGGCCGGCCCGATCCGGGCGAACGCCGCCGCCATCGCGTCGTAGCGCGGGGTGCGCAGGATGCGGACCGGCGGCCGGTGCAGGCTGGCCCGCTCGGCCAGTGCGAAGCCGGTCGGCTCGAGCAGCGCTCGCAGTGCCGCCTCGTCGCGTCGCATCGCAGCGATCAGGCCGGCCGGCGAGCGGTGCGGCGCGGAGGAGATCTCGACCTGGCCGCCGGGCTCCACCGTGACCAGCCCGCCGGCTGGGAGTGGGGCGGCGGGGCTGTCGAAGTTCAGGGTGCGGGGCGCGTGTTCCTTCAGCGCCGCGCGCAGCGTGGTGGTGTCCGGTTGGCGCGCCGGGTCGCTCGGATCGGTGAGCAGCCATTCCAGCTCGACGCCGAAGCGACGAGGTGGTCCGTGCTTGAAGCACACCGCGGCGATGTAGGCCTCGGCCTCGGCCGCGGTCCGGATCGGCCTCGCGGTGCTGGGGTCGGCGAGTACGTGACTCATCGGCACCTCGGATTCGTCGTGTCCGCGAGCTGACCGCTTCAGCCCGTCCTCGGCGTGTCCGGCGAGCTGTCGCCTGGCCGGCCCCGGCGCCGAATGGATTCGAACCTATAGCGTGCCACCGACATCGGCGAACCGACTTTACGAGCGGCTTACGGGCCGGCGAACAGTGCGTCCGGACTCAGCCGGCGGCCACCGCCGACAGCGCCACGCCGCGGGCGGTCAACTCGGCCTGGCCACCATCCTCGGCGGTCAGCACCCAGAGGCCGTCCGGCAGCACCGCCACCGTGTGCTCCCAGTGCGCGGCCCACGACCCGTCCTGGGTGGCCACGGTCCACTGGTCGCCCAGCTCCACGCTGTCCGGCCGACCACCGGTGATCATCGGCTCCACCGCCAGTGTCATTCCCGCCTCGAGCTTGGGCCCGTGCCCGGGGGGGCCGTAGTTCAGGATGTGTGGCTCCATGTGCATCTGCCGACCGATGCCGTGCCCGCCGTAGCCGTCGACGATGCCGAACCGGCCGGCCGCTCGCACCGACTGCTCCACGGCGTGCCCGATGTCTGAGACCCGGCCCCCGATCCGGATGGCCGCGATGCCGTCCCAGAGCGAGCGCCGACAGGCCTCGTTGAGCTCCCGGGCCGCAGCGGTGGCCGGGCCCACCTCGACCGTGATCGCGGCGTCGCCGTGCCAGCCGTCCACGATCGCCCCGAAGTCCAGCGAGATCAGGTCGCCCGGACCCAGGACGTCGTCGCTGCTCGGGATGCCGTGCACGATCCGGTCGTTGCGCGAGGCGCAGATGACGCCCGGGAACGGCGGCGGTCCGGCGTAGCCGAGAAAGTTCGACGTCGCCCCGTGCTCGGCCAGCACGTCCCGGGCGATCGCGTCGAGTTCCAACGTCGAGATGCCGGGCCGGACCGCAGCTCGCATCGCGGCCAGGCCGGCCGCGACCGCCAGCCCAGCCCGGCGCATCCGGCGGATCTGATCGAGGCTGTGCAGGTCGATACGACGGCGACGACGCACAGTCAGGCGTCGGCCCGGGCTGCGGTCAGTGCCCGGATGGCCCGCTCGGTCACGTCTTCCACGGTGCCGATGGCGTCGACTCCGACCAGCTGGCCACGTCCGGCGTAGAACGCGATCAGCGGCGAGGTCTGCTCGGCGTAGACGTCGAGCCGGTGCCGCACCGTCCCGGCCTGGTCGTCGTCGCGCTGGAACAGCGCTCCGCCGCATTTGTCGCACACCCCGTCGGCCTTCGTCGGGTCGTATTCGACGTGCCAGATATGCCCGCACTGGCGGCAGGTGCGCCGGCCGGAAAGCCGCTTGACCACCTCTTCGTTGTCGACCTGCAGCTCCAGCACCATGTCCAGGGTCGAGCCCAGATCGTTGAGCGCGGAGTCCAACTCGTAGGCCTGGGCCACGTTGCGCGGGAAGCCGTCGAGCAGGAAGCCCGCGGCCGCATCCGGCTCGCCCAGCCGGTCCCGGACCATCGCCACGGTGACCTCGTCCGGCACGAGGTCACCGGCGTCCATGTACGTCTTGGCCAGGATGCCGAGCTTGGTACCGCCGGCAACGTTGGCCCGGAAGATGTCGCCGGTGGAGATCTTCGGAACGCCGAAGCGCTCGGCGATGAACTCGGCCTGGGTGCCCTTGCCCGCGCCGGGCGGGCCGACGAGAACCAGCCGCACTAGCGCGCCACCGCAGTCGGCACCGGCTGCCCGGAGCTGTGAATGACCGTCAACGCAGGAACCCTTCGTAGTTTCGCTGCATCAGCTGGCTCTCGATCTGCTTCACGGTGTCGAGCGCAACGCCAACCATGATGAGCACGGCGGTCCCCCCGAAGGGGAAGTTCTGGTTGTTGCCCCCCGTCATCGAGAAGAAGAAGTTCGGCAGTACGGCAATGAAACCCAGGTACAGCGCGCCCGGCAAGGTAATGCGAGACAACACATACTGCAGGTACTCAGCGGTCGGCCGGCCCGGGCGGATACCCGGGATGAACCCGCCATAGCGCTTCATCTCGTCGGCTCGTTCCTCCGGGTTGAAGGTGATGCCGACGTAGAAATAGGTGAAGAAGATGATCAGCAGGAAGTAAACCGCGATGTGGATCCAGTCCTGCTGATTGATCAGGTGGTTGTTGACCCACCGTTGCAGGGCCGAGGTCGAGTTCCCGTTCAGCTGGGAGATCAGCTGCGGGATGTAGAGCAGCGAGGAGGCGAAGATCACCGGGACCACGCCGGCCATGTTGACCTTCAGCGGCAGGTACGTCGACGTGCCGCCGTACATCCGGCGCCCGATCATCCGTTTGGCGTACTGGACCGGAACCCGGCGCTGGGACTGCTCGACGAACACCACGGCCGCGATGATGGCGATGCCGAGCAGCAGGATCAGCGTGAACGCGAAGGGGCCGGCGCTCTTGAGGATGGTGTTGCCCTCGTTCGGGATCCGCGCCGCGATCGAGGTGAACATCAGGATGGACATGCCGTTGCCGACGCCGCGGTCGGTGACCAGCTCGGCCAGCCACATGACGACCGCGGTACCGCCGGTCATGATGATGACCATGGTCGACAGCTGGAAGATGCCGGTCTTGTAGAGCGGGTTGCAGTCGGTCGCGCCCGGGAACAGCTGGCCGGTCCGGGCCAGCGCGATGAAGCCGGAGGCCTGCAACACGGCCAGTCCGATGGTCAGGTACCGGCTGTACTGGGTCAGCTTGTTCTGGCCGGACTGGCCTTCCTGCTTCAGCGAGTCGAACCGCGGGATGACCACGACCAGCAACTGGATGATGATGCTGGCCGTGATGTAGGGCATGATGCCCAGCGCGAAGACCGACAGCTTGAGCAGCGCGCCGCCGGAGAACAGGTTGATCAGGGCGTAGGTGGTCTGGTTGGCGCCGCTACCGGACTTGATGCACTGGTTGATCGCGGCGCTGTTCGTGTTCGGCGTCGGCAGCGAGGCTCCGACACGGTAGAGCACGATCATCGCGAAGGTGAAGAGCAGCTTCTTTCGCAGGTCAGGCGTCCGGAACGCAGACGCGAATGCGGTAAGCACAGATCCTCCTGCGAGAAACTCGATCAACAGATGCGCCGCTGGGACAGCGACACGGTGCAGCCGGGGCCGCTCGACCGGCGGTGACCGGTGACGGAGCGATTTCCGACTATTCCGGGCGCATGGCCTGCGGCTGGTGCGAGCCTAACAGCCGACCAGCCGAGCGGAGCCGGCGCAAGCAATCCGTAACCATATGCAGCTGAGCCGGACGCCGTGTTCGACGTCCGGCCCTGGCGTTGTGCATCCCGGCCCGTCAGCCGGAAGTCCGGTTACAGCGTGGTGGTGCTACCGCCGGCAGCTGCGATCTTCTCCGCCGCGCTGGCCGAGAACGCATGCGCGGTGACCTCGAGCTTGACGCCGCCGAGTTCACCGGTGCCCAGGACCTTGACCGGAGCACCGTCGCGCACTGCGCCGGCCTCGACCAAGGACTCCGGCGACACCGTGCCCCCGTTGGGGAACAGCTCAGCCAGCTTGGCCACGTTCACGACCTGGTACTCGACCCGGAAGTGGTTGCGGAAGCCCTTGAGCTTCGGCAACCGCATGTGGATCGGCATCTGGCCGCCCTCGAAACCGGCCGGGACCTGGTAGCGGGCCTTGGAGCCCTTGGTCCCGCGACCGGCGGTCTTGCCCTTGGAGCCCTCACCGCGGCCGACCCGGGTCTTGGCCGTCTTGGCCCCCGGGGCCGGCTTCAGGTGGTGCACCTTCAGCAGGTGGTCGCTCACGATCTACTCCACTTCCTCGACCGAGACCAGGTGGTTCACGGTCTGGACCATGCCCCGGATCTCCGGGCGGTCCTCCTTGACGACGACGTCGCGCACTCGCTTCAGGCCGAGGGAGCGCAGCGTCTGACGCTGGTTGTCCTTCGAGCCGATCTCCGAGCGCAACTGGGTGATCTTCAGCCTCGCCATGAGCGATCAGACCCCCTGTCCGGCCCGGGCCCGCAGCATGCCGGCGGGAGCGACCTCCTCCAGCGGCAGGCCGCGACGGGCCGCGACCTCCTCCGGACGGACCAGCTGCCGCAACGCCGACTCGGTGGCGTGCACGATGTTGATCGGGTTGTCCGAACCCAGCGACTTGCTGAGCACGTCGTGGATCCCGGCGCACTCCAGCACCGCACGCACCGGACCACCGGCGATGACGCCGGTACCCGGGCTGGCCGGCTTCAGCAGCACCACGCCGGCGGCCTTCTCACCCTGCACCGGGTGCGGGATGGTCTGGGCGATACGGGGAATGCGGAAGAAGTTCTTCTTCGCCTCCTCCACGCCCTTGGCGATCGCGGCCGGAACTTCCTTGGCCTTGCCGTAGCCCACGCCGACGGTGCCGTCGCCGTCGCCCACCACGACCAGGGCGGTGAAGCTGAACCGGCGACCGCCCTTGACGACCTTGGCGACCCGGTTGATGGTCACCACGCGTTCGAGCAGCGCGCTCTTGTCCTGCGCGCCGCCGCGGTTGTCGCGACGGTCGCGACCGCCGCGTTCGTTGCCGCCGCGCTCGTTACCACCGCGCCCGCGCTGCGCTCCCTGGGATGCCGTAGCCATCAGGCGTCTACCTCACTCTTGCTGGAAATCTGACGGATGCTCGTCGAGTTGCGCATCAGAACTGCAGCCCCGCTTCCCGGGCCGCGTCGGCGAAGGCCGCGATCCGGCCGGTGTACTTGACGCCACCCCGATCGAAGACGACCGAGTCGATGCCGGCTGCCTTGGCCGACTCGGCCAGGGTTGTGCCGAGCTGGCGCGCCTGCGCGGTCTTGTCGCCCTCGGTGAGCTTGTAGGTCGAGGCCGAAGCCAGCGTCACACCCTTGCTGTCGTCGACGACATGGACGAACAGGTGCCGGGCCGAACGGGTGACGATCAGCCGCGGCCGGGCCGCGGTGCCGACGACCTTCTTGCGCAGCCGGAAGTGCCGGCGTGCCTTGCCGGCCCGCCGGTTGGCCGAGATCCCGGCCGAGCGGCGCGCCCGCTTGGTGATGGTCGATGCTGACATGCTTACTTGCCCGCCTTCCCGGCCTTGCGGCGGATGACCTCACCCTGGTACCGCACACCCTTGCCCTTGTAAGGATCCGGCTTGCGCAGCTTGCGGATGTTCGCAGCCACCTCGCCGACCTTCTGCTTGTCGATGCCCTCGACCGCGAACCGGGTGGGGGCCTCGACCCGGAACGAGATGCCCTCCGGCGCCGGGATCACCACCGGGTGGGAGAACCCGAGCGCGAACTCGAGGTCGCTGCCCCGGGCCGTCACGCGGTAACCGGTACCGACGATCTCCAGGGTCTTGGTGTAGCCGGCGGTGACGCCGGTGACCATGTTGGCCAGCAGGGTCCGGGACAGCCCGTGCAGCGCCTTGGACTCACGCTCGTCATCCGGGCGTGAGACCACCAGGCTGCCTTCGGCCTGAGCCACCGTGATCGGCTCGGCGACGGTGTGGCTGAGGCTGCCCTTGGGGCCCTTGACGGTCACGACCTGGCCCTCGATGGCGACATCGACGCCGCTCGGGACCGGAATCGGAAGCTTTCCAATACGTGACATGGTGTCGCCTCCCCTACCAGACGTAGGCGAGGACTTCCCCACCCACTCCACGCTTGGCCGCCTGCCGGTCGGTCAACAGACCGGAGGAGGACGAAATGATCGCAATACCCAGGCCGCCGAGCACGCGCGGCAGGCCGGTGGACTTGGCGTAAACCCGCAGGCCGGGCTTGGACACCCGGCGCACCCCGGCGATGCTGCGCTCCCGGTTCGGGCCGTACTTCAGCTCCAGCGTGAGCACCTTGCCCGGCAGGTCACCCTCGGCCTCGGCGACGGAGAAGCCGGCGATGTAACCCTGCTGCTGCAGGATTTCGGCGATGTGCGCCTTGAGCTTGCTGTGCGGCATCGCCACCGACTCGTGATACGCCGAGTTGGCGTTGCGCAGCCGGGTCAACATATCCGCGATGGGATCTGTCATCGTCATGAAACGAACTACCTCTCTCGGAGCGGTTCCCGCTTCCGGTTCACCGGGGCGGGCCTACCTCGAAGCAATGGACAACCAGACAAGTCTGCCTGATCGGTACTGCCAAAACGAAATCGTCAGCTCGGCTGACGGGTTCCGCGCGCCTACCAGGAGGACTTGGTCACGCCCGGCAGCTCGCCGGCGTGGGCCATCTCCCGCAGGCAGATCCGGCACAGGCCGAACTTGCGGTACACCGAGTGCGGCCGGCCACAGCGCTGGCACCGGGTGTAGGCCCGGACCGCGAACTTCGGCTTGGCCGCTGCCTTCTGCTTGAGCGAAGTCTTTGCCATGCTCAGTTCTCCTTGAACGGGAAGCCGAGGGCACGCAGCAGGGCCCGGCCTTCCTCATCGGTCTTGGCCGTGGTCACCACGGTGATGTCCATACCGCGCGGACGGTCGATGGTGTCCGGATCGATCTCGTGGAACATCGACTGCTCCGTCAGACCGAAGGTGTAGTTGCCGGCCCCGTCGAACTGCTTGGGCGAGAGCCCGCGGAAGTCACGGATCCGGGGCAACGCCAGCGACAGCAGCCGGTCCAGGAACTCCCACATCCGGTCGCCGCGCAGGGTCACCTTGGCCCCGATCGGCATGCCCTCGCGCAGCTTGAACTGGGCGATGGACAGCCGGGCCTTCTGCACCAGCGGCTTCTGTCCGGTGATCAGGGTCAGGTCGCGAACCGCGCCGTCCATGAGCTTGGCGTCGCGCGCGGCGGCCCCCACACCCATGTTCACGACGACCTTGACCACGCCGGGAACCTGCATCGGGTTGCCGTAGCTGAACTCGTCCTGCAGGGCGGCCCGGATCTGCTCCTGGTAGCGCGTCTTCAGACGCGGCGTCGGAGCTTCGGTAGCCGAAGTCATGATTTACAGATCCCTTCCGGTGCGCTTGGAAACTCGGACCTTGCGGCCGGATTCCTCATCGCGGCGATAGCCGACGCGGACAGCGTGGTCGGCCTCGACCACCATCACGTTGCTGGCGTCGATCTTGGCTTCCTGGGTCACGATGCCACCGACCTTGGCGCCCCGGGCGTTGGCCGAGACCGGGGTGTGCTTGGTGATCCGGTTGATGCCCTCGACGATGACCTTGTTCTCAGCCGGGAAGGCCTGCAGGACCTTGCCCTTCTGGCCCCGGTCCTTGCCGGCGATGACGACGACCTCGTCGCCCTTCTTGACCTTCATTTACAACCCCACCTTGGTCTTCGCATGCTGGCTGTGATCGGCACGCATCACAGCACCTCGGGTGCCAGCGAGATGATCCGCATGAAACGGCGGTCACGCAGCTCGCGCCCGACCGGGCCGAAGATGCGGGTGCCCCGCGGCTCGCCGTCCTGGCGGATGAGCACGGCAGCGTTCTCGTCGAACTTGATGTAGGAGCCGTCCGGCCGGCGGCGCTCCTTGACGGTGCGGACGATGACGGCCTTGACCACGTCGCCCTTCTTGACGCCGGCGCCCGGCAAGGCGTCCTTGACGGTGGCGACGATGACGTCGCCGATGCCGGCATAGCGACGCCCGGAACCGCCGAGCACCCGGATGCACAAGATCTCCTTGGCTCCGGTGTTGTCGGCGACCCGCAGTCGCGACTCCTGCTGAATCACTGCCCTACTCCATATCCCTGGTGGCTTACCGAGCGGGCCTGATCGCCGCTCTTACTATGCCCACGAAGCCGTGAGGCCCCGCTTCACAACCTTGCTGACGCTGGTGCTGAGAACGCGTGTGCTGAGAACGCCAGCCGAAGGCCCTACTTGGCCTTCTCCAGCACCTCGACCACGCGCCAGCGCTTGCTGGCCGACAGCGGCCGGGTCTCCATCAGCAGCACCCGGTCACCGACACCGGCCGTGTTGGCCTCGTCGTGCGCCTTGAGCTTGCTGGTGCGCCGGATGACCTTGCCGTAGAGCGGGTGCTTGACCCGGTCCTCGACGGCGACCACCACGGTCTTGTCCATCTTGTCGCTGACCACGAGCCCCTCGCGCACCTTGCGGTGGGAGTTGCGGGCGGTCTCAGCCGAGCTGGCGGCTGCGGCGTCGGCACTCATGCGGCCCCTCCTTCAGGTGCGAGCGACAGGCCGAGCTCACGCTCGCGCAGGATCGTGTAGATCCGCGCGATGTCGTGGCGAACGTCCCGCAGCCGGCGGTTGTTGTCGAGCTGCCCGGTAGCCATCTGGAAGCGCAGGTTGAACAGCTCTTCCTTCGACTCCCGCAGCCGGGTACGCAGCTCCTCGTCGTGGAGCTCGCGCAGTTCGTTGGAAACGGTAGACAATTTAGAACTCCTCCCGCTTCACGATGCGGCATTTCATCGGCAGCTTGTGGATCGCGCGGGTCAGGGCCTCGCGGGCGACCTTCTCGTCCGGATAGGCCAGCTCGAACAGCACCCGGCCCGGCTTGATGTTGGCGATCCACCACTCCGGCGAACCCTTACCAGAGCCCATCCGGGTCTCAGCCGGCTTCTTGGTCAGCGGCCGGTCCGGGTAGATGTTGATCCAGACCTTGCCGCCACGGCGGATGTGGCGGTTGATGGCAATACGGGCCGACTCGATCTGCCGGTTGGTGACGTAGGCCGGCTCCAGGGCCTGGACGCCGTACTCGCCGAAGGAGACCTTGGTGCCGCCCTTGGCCGCCCCGGACCGGTCCGGGTGGTGCTGCTTGCGGTGCTTGACGCGCCGTGGGATCAACATGGAAATCAGCCCTCGGTGTTGGTTTCAGTGCTGGGTTCGGTGACCGCCGTGGTGGCGTCGGCCGCGGTCTCGGCCACGGTCGCGCTGTCGTTGATCGGCGCGTCGGTCGGGTCCTCAGCCACCGGCGAGGTGCCGGTCGCCTCGGAGGTGCGGCCGCGGGAGGACTCGGACACGCCAGTGCCGGTGGTGCCCTGCGAGCCGGAGCGGCGCGGGCGCGCCGGTCGATCCCGCCGCTGGCGCAGCGCCTCGGCGGCGACGGCAGCCTCGCGCTCGCTGCGCGATCCGGTCGGCACCTCACCCTTGTAGATCCAGACCTTCACGCCGATCCGGCCGAAGGTGGTGCGGGCCTCGTAGAAGCCGTAGTCGATGTTGGCCCGCAGCGTGTGCAGCGGCACCCGGCCCTCGCGGTAGAACTCCGACCGGCTCATCTCGGCGCCACCCAGGCGGCCGGAGCACTGGACCCGGATGCCCTTGACGCCGGGGCTCTTCAGGGTCGACTGCATGCTCTTGCGCATCGCGCGGCGGAAGCTCACCCGGTTCGACAGCTGCTCGGCCACACCCTGGGCGACCAGTTGGGCGTCGGACTCCGGCGACTTGACCTCGAGGATGTTGAGCTGGACCTGCTTGCCGGTCAGCTTCTCCAGCTCGCCGCGGATCCGGTCGGCCTCGGCACCCCGGCGCCCGATGACGATGCCCGGCCGCGCGGTGTGGATGTCGACCCGGACCCGGTCCCGGGTCCGCTCGATCTCCACCTTGGCGATGCCGGCCCGCTCCATGCCCTTGGACATCAGGCGGCGGATGGCGACGTCTTCCTTGACGTACTCGGCGTAGTTCTTGTCAGCGAACCAGCGGCTCTTCCAGTCCGTGGTGATGCCGAGGCGGAACCCGTTCGGGTTTACCTTCTGCCCCATTACTTGGACCCCTTCTTGCCGGACGTGGCCGGTCGATCGATGCTCTCGACCTCGATGGTGATGTGGCTCGTGCGCTTGCGGATCCGGAACGCCCGGCCCTGCGCCCGCGGCTGGAACCGCTTGAGCGTCGGCCCCTCGTCCACGTAGGCCCGCGAGACGACCAGGGTCGCCGGGTCGAGATCGAAGTTGTTCTCGGCGTTCGCGATCGCGGAGGCCAGCACCTTCGCCACCGGCTCCGAGGCCGCTTGCGGCGCGAACTTCAGCACCGCCAGCGCGTCGGTGGCCGGCTTGTTACGAATCAGGTCGACGACCCGCCGCGCCTTCATCGGCGTGACGTTGACCCGCGACGCCCGCGCAAAAGCGGTGCGCACGGCGTCCGGTTCGGTGGCTGCCATCTGCGATATCCCTTAGCTCTGCTCGAAGTTGTTCTGCTCGACTACCGGCGCGACCGGCGGTCGTCTTTGATGTGACCCTTGAACGTGCGGGTCGGCGCGAACTCGCCGAGCTTGTGCCCGACCATGCCCTCGGTGATGAAGACCGGGACGTGCTTGCGGCCGTCGTGCACCGCGATCGTGTGCCCGAGCATGTCCGGGATGACCGTGGAGCGGCGCGACCAGGTCTTGATCACGTTCTTGCTGCCCTTGTCGTTCTGGTCGTCCACCTTCTTGAGCAGGTGGTCGTCCACAAAGGGGCCCTTCTTCAGGCTGCGTGGCATGTCCTAGTCCTCTATCCTTCTGCGCCCTAGCGCTTCTTGTTCGTCCGACGACGGCGAACGATCAGCGAATCGCTGGCCTTGCGGGTGCGGGTGCGGCCTTCCGGCTTACCAGCCGGGTTGACCGGATGCCGGCCACCGGAGGTCTTACCCTCACCACCACCGTGCGGATGGTCGACCGGGTTCATCGCGACACCACGGACGGTCGGGCGCTTGCCCTTCCACCGCATCCGGCCGGCCTTGCCCCAGTTGATGTTGGACTGCTCGGCGTTGCCGACCTCGCCCACCGTGGCCCGGCACCGGACGTCGACGTTGCGGATCTCGCCGGACGGCATCCGCAGCTGGGCGAACGGACCGTCCTTGGCCACCAGCTGGACCGACGAGCCGGCCGAGCGGGCGATCTTGGCTCCGCCACCGGGACGCAGCTCGATCGCGTGCACCGTGGTGCCGACCGGGATGTTGCGCAGCGGCAGGGCGTTGCCCGGCTTGATGTCGGCGCCCGGGCCGTTCTCGATCCGGTCGCCCTGGTTCAGGTTGCGCGGAGCCAGGATGTAGCGCTTCTCGCCGTCGGCATAGTGCAACAGCGCGATCCGGGCGGTCCGGTTCGGGTCGTATTCGATGTGCGCGACCTTGGCCGGGACGCCGTCCTTGTCGTTGCGCCGGAAGTCGATGACCCGGTAAGCCCGCTTGTGACCGCCACCCTGATGCCGGGTGGTGATCCGACCGGTGTTGTTGCGGCCACCCTTGTTGTGCAGCGGGCGGACCAGCGACTTCTCCGGCTCGGTCCGGGTGACCTCGACGAAGTCGGCCACGGACGAACCGCGACGACCGGGCGTGGTCGGCTTGTACCTACGAATACCCATCTACTTTTCCTCGCTCTTCGGGCAAGCGCTCATCGCTGAACTCGCTCCGCTCCTCGGGCCGCAGGCGGCCCTGCGATGCTCACTCATTCGGCTCAAATCCCTTACGCTGCCGGTCCGCCGAAGACCTCGATGCGGTCCCCCTCGCGGAGGGTCACCACGGCGCGCTTGACGCTCTTGCGCGTGCCGTAGCCGAATCGGGTCCGCTTGCGCTTGCCCTGCCGGTTCAGGGTGTTGACGTCGGTCACCCTGACCCCGAACACCTTCTCCACGGCAATCTTGATCTGGGTCTTGTTCGCGTCCGGGTGGACCTCGAACGTGTACTTGTTCTGATCGAGCAGCCCGTAGCTCTTCTCCGAGATGACCGGAGCGAGCAGCACGTCACGGTGGTCGTCGAACATCAGGCGTCCTCCCCCGCCGCAGCAGCGGCCTCTGTGCCTTCGGCCTCGCTCGAGCTGGCCGCGCCCTTGGCCGACTTGCCCTTGGCCGGGCCGGCGAGGAATGCGTTCAGCGCACCCTCGGTGAAGACCACGTCGTCGGAGACCAGCACGTCGTAGGTGTTCAGCTGCCCCGGCTCGAGCAGGTGGACGGCCACGTTGTTGCGCAGGCTCTTCCAGGTCAGCTCGTCGGTGCGCTCGACCACCACCAGCAGGTTGCGGTTCTCGCTCACCGTGGCCAGCGCGGTCGCAGCCGCCTTGGTCGACGGCGCGTCACCGGCAACCAGGCCGCTGACCACGTGCAGCCGGCCGTGCCGGGCCCGGTCCGACAGCGCGCCGCGCAGCGCGGCCGCCTTCATCTTCTTCGGAGTCCGCTGGTCGTACTTGCGCGGCTGCGGTCCGTGCACCACGCCACCGCCGGCGAACTGCGGCGCCCGGGTCGATCCCTGACGGGCCCGGCCGGTGCCCTTCTGCCGGTACGGCTTCTTGCCACCACCACGGACCTCGCCGCGGGTCTTGGTCGCGGCGGTGCCCTGGCGGGCGGCGGCCAGCTGGGCCACCACGACCTGGTGGATCAGAGCCACGTTGGTCGGCACGTCGAAGATCTCGGCCGGCAGCTCGACCGAAGCGGTCGAGGCCTCGGCGTCAACCGGGTTCTTGATGTCAACAGTGAGGGTCATGATCAGGCCTCCAGCGTCTTCTTGACCGCGTTGCGGACCAGCACCAGGCCACCCTTGGGGCCCGGGATGGCGCCCTCGATGAGCAGCAGGCCACGCTCGGCGTCGACCTTGACCACCCGCAGGCTCTGCGTCGTCTGCTTGTCGGCACCCATCCGGCCGGCCATCCGCAGGCCCTTGAACACCCGACCCGGGGTCGAGCAGCCACCGATGGAACCGGGCTTGCGGTGGTTGCGGTGCGAACCGTGCGAGGACGACACACCGTGGAAGCCGTGCCGCTTCATCACGCCGGCGGTGCCCTTGCCCTTGGTCGTTCCGGTGACGTCGACCGCAGCGCCGTCGGCGAAGATGTCGACGCCGACCTCGGCTCCGACCTCGTAGCCCTCGGTCGAGTCCAGCCGCAGCTCGATCAGGTGCCGGCGCGGCGTGACCCCGGCCTTGGCGAAGTGACCGGCCACCGGCTTGGTCACCTTGCGCGGGTCGATCTGGCCGTAAGCGAGCTGAACAGCGCTGTAGCCGTCCTTCTCCTGGGTACGAATCTGGGTCACCACGCACGGTCCGGCCTTGACCACCGTCACCGGAACGATCCGGTTGTTGGCGTCGAAGACCTGAGTCATGCCGAGCTTCTCGCCCAGAATGCCCTTCAAGTTCTTAGACATTGGAAAATCTCTCGCTGTCCGCTACTGGATGTTGACGTCGACCGAGGCCGGCAGGTCGATGCGCATGAGCGCGTCTACCGTCTTCGGCGTCGGGTCGAGGATGTCGATGAGGCGCTTGTGGGTGCGCATCTCGAAGTGCTCGCGGCTGTCCTTGTACTTGTGCGGCGAGCGGATGACGCAGTACACGTTCTTCTCCGTCGGCAGCGGCACCGGGCCGACAACGCGCGCACCGGTACGGGTCACGGTCTCGACGATCTTGCGCGCGCTGGCGTCAATGGCCTCGTGGTCGTAGGCCTTGAGCCGGATGCGGATCTTCTGTCCAGCCATAGTGGCTCGTCTGTCCTCACTGTTGATCGATCTGCGTACTGCTGGTTCGAGCTCGCGGACCGCCGAGCGGGCCGAAGCAGTGGTGGTACTGCCCGTACGAAGCGGCCGGCCCAGGTGAGGCCGGCCGCTTCGGCCGTGCGATGTTACTTGATGATCTTGGTGACCCGGCCGGCGCCGACGGTGCGGCCACCCTCACGGATCGCGAACTTCAAACCGTCCTCCATGGCGATCGGCTGGATCAGCTCGACCGTCATCTCGGTGGTGTCGCCCGGCATGACCATCTCGGTGCCCTCGGGCAGCGTGACGACGCCGGTCACGTCCGTGGTCCGGAAGTAGAACTGCGGCCGGTAGTTGTTGAAGAACGGCGTGTGCCGGCCGCCCTCGTCCTTGGACAGGATGTAGACGTTGGCCTCGAAGTTCGTGTGCGGAGTCGTGGTGCCCGGCTTGATGACGACCTGGCCGCGCTCGACGTCCTCACGCTTGATGCCACGCAGGAGCAGACCGACGTTCTCACCGGCCTGACCCTCGTCCAGCAGCTTGCGGAACATCTCGATGCCGGTGACGGTGGTGGTCTGCTTGCCGTCCTTGATACCGATGATGTCGACGGTCTCGTTGACCTTGAGCACCCCGCGCTCGATCCGGCCGGTGACGACGGTGCCACGACCGGTGATCGTGAAGACGTCCTCGACCGGCATCAGGAACGGCTTGTCGGTCTCCCGAACCGGCTCCGGGATGGACTCGTCGACCGCGTCCATCAGGCCGAGCAGCTTCTCGCCCCACTCGGCGTCGCCCTCGAGTGCCTTCAGCGCCGAGACGCGGATGATCGGAGCGTCGTCGCCCGGGAACTCGTACTGGTTGAGCAGCTCGCGAACCTCGAGCTCGACCAGCTCCAGGATCTCCTCGTCATCGACCATGTCGGCCTTGTTGAGGGCGACCACGATGTAGGGCACGCCGACCTGGCGAGCCAGCAGCACGTGCTCCTTGGTCTGCGGCATCGGGCCGTCGGTGGCGGCCACGACCAGGATCGCGCCGTCCATCTGGGCCGCACCGGTGATCATGTTCTTGATGTAGTCGGCGTGACCGGGGCAGTCGACGTGCGCGTAGTGCCGCTTCTCGGTCTGGTACTCGACGTGCGCGATCGAGATGGTGATACCGCGCTGGCGCTCTTCCGGCGCCTTGTCGATCTGGTCGAACGCCGAAGCCTCGTTGAGGTTCGGGTACTTGTCGTGCAGGACCTTGGTGATCGCTGCGGTCAGCGTCGTCTTGCCATGGTCGATGTGACCGATGGTGCCGATGTTGACGTGCGGCTTGGTCCGCTCGAACTTCGCCTTCGCCACTGTGGATCCTCTCCCTTTTGTTCGGGCTGTTGGCCTTGTTGTGTCTGACTGGTTGGGTGATGCCGGGTTTCGCAGCCGGGCGGGGAACTACTCCCCCGTCACCTTCGCGATGCTCATTGCTCGGCTCCGGGCTCGCTCCGCTCCTCGGGACTGCGTCCCTGCGATGCTCACTCCCCCGTCACCTTCGCGATGCTCATTGCTCGGCTCCGGGCTCGCTCCGCTCCTCGGGACTGCGTCCCTGCGATGCTCACTCCCCCGTCACCTTCGCGATGATCTCCTTGGCCACGTTCGAGGGAACCTCGGCGTAGGAGTCGAACTGCATCGAGTAGCTCGCCCGGCCCTGCGTCTTGGAACGCAGGTCACCGACGTAGCCGAACATCTCCGACAGCGGAACCAGGGCCTTGACGACCCGAGCGCCCCCGCGCTCTTCCATCGCCTGGATCTGGCCTCGCCGGGAATTGAGGTCACCGATCACGTCACCCATGTTCTCCTCGGGCGTCGTGACCTCGACCGCGAACATCGGCTCGAGCAGGACCGGGTGGGCCTTGCGCAGAGCCTCCTTCATGACCATCGAACCGGCGATCTTGAACGCCATCTCCGATGAGTCGACCTCGTGGTAGGCGCCGTCGAGCAGGATGAGCTTGACCCCCACCATCGGGTAGCCGGCCAGGACGCCGTACTGCATGGCCTCCTGCGCGCCCGCGTCGACCGAAGGGATGAACTCCTTCGGGATGCGACCACCGGTCACCTTGTTCTCGAACTCGTAGGTCGGGCCGTCCGAGCTCATGTCCAGCGGCTCGACCGAGACCTGGACCTTGGCGAACTGGCCGGACCCACCGGTCTGCTTCTTGTAGGTCAGGTCCTCGCGCTCGACGATCCGCCGGATCGTCTCCCGGTAGGCCACCTGCGGCTTGCCGACGTTGGCCTCGACCTTGAACTCGCGCCGCATCCGGTCGACCAGGATCTCCAGGTGGAGCTCGCCCATGCCGGAGATGACGGTCTGGCCGGTCTCCTCGTCGTTCTTGACCTGGAACGTCGGGTCTTCCTCGGCCAGCTTCTGGATGGCAATGCCGAGCTTTTCCTGGTCACCCTTGGTCTTGGGCTCGATCGCCACCGAGATCACCGGCTCGGGGAAGGTCATCGATTCCAGGATGACCGGCTTGGCCGAGTCGGACAGGGTGTCGCCGGTGGTGGTCTGCTTCAGCCCGGCCACGGCGATGATGTCGCCGGCGCCGGCCCGCGGCAGCTCCTCCCGCTTGTTGGCGTGCATCTGGTAGATCTTGCCGACCCGCTCCTTGCGGTCCTTGGTGGAGTTCAGCACCTGCGCACCGTTCTCCATGACCCCGGAGTAGATCCGGATGAAGGTCAGCTTGCCCAGGTGCTGGTCGGTGGCGATCTTGAACGCCAGCGCGGCCAGCGGCTCGGACTCGTCGGCCTTGCGCTCGACCTCGGTCTCGCCGTCCATCAGGGTGCCGGTGACGTGATCGACGTCCAGGGGCGAGGGCAGGAAGTCCACGACCGCGTCGAGCATGGGCTGAACGCCCTTGTTCTTGAACGCCGAGCCGGTCAGCACGGGGTTCAGCTTGTCGGCCAGGGTGGCCCGCCGGATGGCGGCCTTGAGCTGTTCGACGCTCAGTTCCTGACCCTCGAGGTAGGCCTCGGCGATCTCGTCGTCGACGTCGGCCAGGGTCTCCAGCAGGGTCTCGCGCCACTCGTTCGCGGAGTCGACCAGGTCGGCCGGGATCTCCTCGATCGTGTAGTCCTCGCCCTTCTGGGTCTCGCCGCGCCAGACCAGCGCGCGCATGCCGAGCAGGTCGACGACACCGATGAAGTCGCTCTCGGAGCCGATCGGGATCTGCAGCACCAGCGGGGTGGCGTTGAGCCGGTCCTTCATCATCTGCACGCAGCGGAAGAAATCGGCACCGGTGCGGTCCAGCTTGTTGACGAAGCACATCCGCGGCACGTTGTACTTGTCGGCCTGCCGCCACACGGTCTCGGTCTGCGGCTCCACGCCGGCCACACCGTCATAGACCGCCACCGCGCCATCGAGCACCCGCAGCGACCGCTCCACCTCGACGGTGAAGTCGACGTGCCCGGGCGTGTCGATGATGTTGATGGTGTGGCCCTTCCACGAGCACTTGGTGGCTGCGGAAGTGATGGTGATGCCGCGCTCCTGCTCCTGCTCCATCCAGTCCATGGTGGCGGCGCCGTCGTGAACTTCACCGATCTTGTAGGAGATTCCGGTGTAGAAGAGGATGCGCTCGGTCGTCGTGGTCTTGCCCGCGTCGATGTGCGCCATGATCCCGATGTTGCGGGTCTTGGCGAGTTCGGCTGTGCTGGCCATCTTTCCTTCTTCTTTGCTTAGCGGGTTTGCCTAGCGGTTGACCCGCCGGCGCTCACCTGGTCCGGTGATCTACCAGCGGTAGTGGGCGAAGGCCTTGTTGGACTCCGCCATCTTGTGGGTGTCCTCGCGGCGCTTGACGCTGGCGCCCAGACCGTTGCTGGCGTCCAGCAGCTCGTTCATCAGCCGCTCGGTCATGGTCTTCTCACGCCGGGCCCGGGAGTAGCCGACCAGCCAGCGCAGGGCCAGCGTGGTCTGGCGCGGGGTCCGCACCTCGACCGGCACCTGGTAGGTCGCGCCACCAACCCGGCGGCTGCGCACCTCCAGGGTCGGCTTGACGTTGTCCAGGGCGCGCTTGAGCGTGACCACCGGGTCGGTGCCGTTCTTCTCGCGGCAGCCCTCGAGCGCGCCGTAGACGATGGCCTCGGCGGTCGAGCGCTTGCCGTCGGTGAGGATCTTGTTCACCAGCTGGGTCACCAGCTGGGACTGGTACACCGGGTCGACGACCAGCGGCCGCTTCGGAGCCGGACCCTTACGAGGCATGCCGGATCTCCTCGCTCTTCGCTCGAGCGCTCATCAGCTCTTCTCCTTCTTCGCGCCGTAACGGCTGCGGGACTGCTTGCGGTTACGCACACCCTGGGTGTCGAGCGAACCGCGGATGATCTTGTACCGGACGCCCGGCAGGTCCTTAACCCGGCCACCGCGAACGAGCACGATCGAGTGCTCCTGCAGGTTGTGGCCGACGCCCGGGATGTAGGCCGTGACCTCGATGCCGGACGTGAGCCGGACGCGGGCGACCTTGCGCAGCGCGGAGTTCGGCTTCTTGGGGGTGGTCGTGTACACGCGGGTGCACACGCCACGCCGCTGGGGCGAACCCTTCAGCGCCGGGGTCTTGGTCTTCCCGATCTTGTCCTGCCGGCCCTTGCGGACCAGTTGCTGGATCGTAGGCATTCGGCCTGCAATCTCCTCGCTCGTATACGTGGACTGCTTCTGCGTACTGCTTCTGCTGCTAGTTCGGGATCACTCGCGTTCGAGATCGGCCCGGCTGCTGGCTGCTGTGCTGTTGTTGCCTTCCGGTACCCGGGGTCGGGCGTGTCGCGCCTGAACCCGAAGTGAACCGGCGGCTATTCGCCGCCTGCCCTTCCGGACGGTCCCCGTTCGGGGAACTCGGCCCGCCTCCGACGGCCTCCGCTGACGCGAGGGCCCATCGGGCGCCGCTTGACGTGCTGGGCAGCAGACGCACGCGACGAACACGAGTGGGTGCCCGGAGTGCCCGGGCACGGCTTAAAACAATACCGGGGCCCGTGCTGGGATCAAAATCGGGAATCCCGCCGCGAACTGGGCCGCACCGGCTGGCGCGCCGGAGCCGCCGAGTTCAGCCCGTACCGGGTGCGGCTCATCCATTCTACGGGCCCGCCGGGGCCGCGGTGTTCGGGCGGTCAGGACCCGTACCGCGGCGATGCCGTGGGCCGGCCGTGAGAAGTTAGTGACCCAGCGCGCACTCGTGCTATCTTCGCCCAGGTTGCAAGTTGCAGTTCTCCAGGTTTGCGTTGTACGACGCCCGCGGTGCACTGGCAGCGGGCGTCGTTGTTTCCTGGCTGATCGGCAGGGTGACACGACCACAACCCGGCGGCTCACACGGTGTGAGCCGTTGCAGGACAGTCAGTCAGCTAGGAGAAGTACATGGCACAGGGCACCGTCAAGTGGTTCAACGCCGAAAAGGGCTTCGGTTTCATCGCGCCGGACGGCGACGGCCCGGACGTGTTCGTCCACTACTCGGCCATCAACAGCCAGGGCTACCGCAGCCTGGATGAGAACCAGCGGGTCGAGTTCGACACCACTCAGGGCCAGAAGGGCCCGCAGGCGGAGAACGTTCGCCCGCTGTAGCGAATCCCGCTCGTACCACCGACGGGCCGGCATCCTCTGGGTGCCGGCCCGTCGTCATGCCCGGGCTCGGCTACTTTTGGCCGGTGCGGCACGGCTACACCAACCGGACCGAGCGCGTGGGCGCTTCGGTCACCAAGCGATATCTCGGCCCGGATCGCCTCCAGCGCGCCCGAGCCGAACGCACCGCGCTCACGGCCCTGGCCGGCCTGCTGCCGGTACCACCTGTGCTGCGGGTCGAGCAAGATCTGCTGGTGACCGGCTTCGTGCCGGGCGAGCACGGACAGGACCGCATCGACGCCGGCCACGCCGAGCCGGTACTGGCCGCGTGCGGTGCACTGCTGCGACGGGTGCACGGGTTGGCACCGCAGCTCCTGGGCGGCGACGCCGGTCCGGACCCGATCCGACACGGTGACTTCGGCCCGAACAACGTGTTGTTCGGGCCGGGTGGCGAGGTGAGCGCGGTACTGGACTGGGAGTTCTCCGGCACCGGCCCGCCCATCCTGGACCTGGCCTGGTGCGAGTGGATCGTGCGGATGCATCACCGGCCGGCGATCGAGGCGCTGCCGGCCCTGTTCGCCGGCTACGGGTCGCAGCCAGCCTGGCCCGAGCGCCAGGCGGCCATGGTCAGCCGCTGCCGGCAACTGCAGGAATTCACCCGCCGCTGGGATCCAGCCGGGGCGGGCGTGCGGGTTTGGGCCGAGCGGGCGGTCGCGACCGGCGCCCGGACCGAGTGACCAAGTGACCGACAACGGCTACGGGCCCGACCCGCACCGAGACGATGCGCGCCGGGCCCGAGGCCTTGGATCAACCTGTGATCAGCGGAAGTCGTTGTACCCGAAATCGTCGAGCGCAACGGCCTGGCCACCACCCTGGCCGAAGCCGTAGTAGTCGCTCTCGTCGTAACCGGCCATCGAGAACGCGGCGGCCCGCGCCTCTTCGGTCGGATTGACCTCGACGTTGCGGTACCGGGCGATCCCGGTACCGGCCGGGATCAGCTTTCCGATGATCACGTTCTCCTTCAGCCCGACCAGCGAGTCCGACTTGGCGGAGATGGCCGCGTCGGTGAGCACCCGGGTGGTCTCCTGGAAGGAGGCCGCCGACAGCCACGACTCGGTGGCCAGCGACGCCTTGGTGATGCCCATCAGCACCGGACGGCCCGAAGCCGGCTCGCCGCCCTCGGCCACGACGCGGCGATTCTCCGCCTCGAACACCGAGCGCTCGACCAGCGAGCCGGGCAGGAACTCGGTCGCGCCGGAGTCGATCACTGTGATCCGCTTGAGCATCTGCCGGATGATCACCTCGATGTGCTTGTCGTGGATGGCCACACCCTGGCTGCGGTAGACCTCCTGGACCTCGCGCACCAGGTGCAGCTGCACCTCCCGCGGGCCCATGATCCGCAGCACGTCGTGCGGGTTGACCGCGCCGGCGACGAGCTGCTGGCCGACCTCGACCCGGTCGCCGTCGCCGACCAGCAGCCGGGCCCGGCGCAGGATCGGGTACTCGACCTCCTCCGAACCGTCGTCCGGCGTGACGATCATCTTGCGGCTGGAGCCCTTGGTGCTGCTCTCGACCTCCTCGATCCGGACCCGACCGGTCGCCTCGCTGATCGGCGCGACGCCCTTGGGCACCCGCGCCTCGAACAGCTCCGCGACCCGAGGCAGACCGTGCGTGATGTCGTCACCGGCGATGCCGCCGGTGTGGAACGTGCGCATGGTCAGCTGAGTACCGGGCTCGCCGATGGACTGGGCGGCGATGATGCCGACCGCTTCGCCGACGTCGACCAGCTTGCCGGTGGCCAGGGAGCGGCCGTAGCAGCTGGCACAGGTGCCCAGCACCGACTCGCAGGTCAGCACCGAGCGCACCCGGACCTCGGACACGCCGCGGGCCACCAGGTCGTCGATCAGCACGTCACCGAGGTCGGCGCCGGCCGGGGCGACGACCTCGCCGTCGGCAGTCACGTCCTCGGCCAGCATTCGGGCATAGACGCTGGTTTCGGCGTTGACATCCTTGATCAGCCGGCCGTCGGCCGACGGGCTGGCAATCCGCAGGGCCACGCCCCGCTCGGTGCCGCAGTCCTCCTCACGGATGATCACGTCCTGGCTGACATCGACCAGGCGCCGGGTCAGGTAACCCGAGTCGGCGGTCCGCAGCGCGGTGTCGGCCAGACCCTTACGGGCACCGTGGGTGGAGATGAAGTACTCCAGCACCGACAGGCCTTCCCGGAAGTTGGCCTTGATCGGACGCGGGATGATCTCACCCTTGGGGTTGGCCACCAGGCCCCGCATGGCCGCGATCTGACGCATCTGCATCATGTTTCCGCGCGCACCGGAGTTGACCATGATGTAGACCGGGTTGGTCTTGGGGAAGTTGGTCTCCATCTCCTTGGCGACCTCGCTGGTCGCCTTGGTCCAGACCTCGACCAGCTCCTGCCGCCGCTCGTCGACGGTGATCACACCGCGCCGGTACTGCTTCTCGATCTTCTCGGCGTCCTTCTCGTACTTGTCGAGAATCTCAGCCTTCTTCGGCGGCGTGACCACGTCGTCGATGGCGATCGTGATGCCGGAACGGGTGGCCCAGTGGAAACCGGCCGCCTTGAGGCTGTCCAGCGCCGCGGCGACCGCGACCTTCGGGTAGCGCTCAGCCAGGTCGTTGACGATCTGGCCCAGCTCCTTCTTGGTCACCTCGTAGTTCACGAACCGGTAGTCGGCCGGCAGGGTGTCGTTGAACAGGCAGCGGCCGAGCGTGGTCTCCACGATCAGCGGCTCACCCGGCGTCCATCCCTCCGGCGCCTGCCAGGCCTCGGCCTTGCCGTTGTCGACCACGGTGATGCCCTTGAGCCGGATCTTGACCGGGGCCTGCAGGCCGAGGGCCTTGCTGTCCCGCGCCATGATCGCCTCGGCCGGCGAGGAGAAGGCATTGCCCGCGCCGGCCTGATCCGGGCGGACCGTGGTCAGGTGGTACAGGCCCAGGATCATGTCCTGGGTCGGCATGGTCACCGGCCGGCCGTCGGCCGGCTTGAGGATGTTGTTCGTCGACAGCATCAGCACCCGGGCCTCGGCCTGGGCCTCGGCCGACAGCGGCAGGTGCACCGCCATCTGGTCACCGTCGAAGTCGGCGTTGAACGCGGTGCAGACCAGCGGGTGGATCTGGATCGCCTTGCCCTCGACCAGCTGCGGCTCGAAGGCCTGGATGCCCAGCCGGTGCAGGGTCGGTGCCCGGTTCAGCAGCACCGGGTGCTCCCGGATGACCTCCTCGAGCACATCCCACACCACCGGCCGGGCGCGCTCGACCATGCGCTTGGCCGACTTGATGTTCTGGGCATGGCTCAGGTCGACCAGCCGCTTCATCACGAAGGGCTTGAACAGCTCCAGCGCCATCTGCTTGGGCAGGCCGCACTGGTGCAGCTTCAGCTGCGGGCCGACCACGATGACCGAGCGGCCCGAGTAGTCGACACGCTTGCCGAGCAGGTTCTGGCGGAACCGGCCCTGCTTGCCCTTGAGCAGGTCGGACAGCGACTTCAGCGGCCGGTTACCCGGGCCGGTCACCGGACGACCGCGCCGGCCGTTGTCGAACAGCGCGTCGACCGACTCCTGCAGCATCCGCTTCTCGTTGTTGACGATGATCTCGGGCGCGCCGAGGTCGATCAGTCGCTTCAGCCGGTTGTTGCGGTTGATCACCCGTCGGTACAGGTCGTTGAGGTCGGAGGTGGCGAACCGGCCGCCGTCCAGCTGCACCATCGGACGCAGGTCCGGCGGGATCACCGGCACGCAGTCGAGGACCATGCCCTGCGGGGAGTTGCTGGTGTTGAGGAAGGACGCCACGACCCGCAGCCGCTTGAGGGCCCGGATCTTCTTCTGGCCCTTGCCGGAGCGGATGACCTCCCGCAGCGACTCGGCCTCGGCCTCGAGATCGAAGTTGGCGATCAGCGTCTGCAGCGACTCGGCTCCCATGCCGCCGCTGAAGTAGTCGCCGAACCGGTCCCGCAGCTCGCGGTAGAGCAGTTCGTCGGAGATGAGCTGCTTGACCTCGAGCTTGCGGAAGGTGTCCATCACCTCGTCGAGCCGGTCGATCTCGCGCTGGGCCCGGTCGCGCAGCTGGCGCATCTCACGCTCGCCGCCCTCGCGAACCTTGCGGCGGACGTCGCTCTTGGCCCCCTCGGCCTCGAGCTCGGCCAGGTCGGCCTCGAGCTTCTTGGCCCGGGCGTCGATGTCGGCGTCCCGGCGCTTCTCCAGCGTGGACTTCTCCGCGCTGACCTCGGCCTCCAGCGTCGGCATGTCCCGGTGCCGGGTCTCGGCATCGACCGCAGTGATCAGGTACGCGGCGAAGTAGATGATCTTTTCCAGATCCTTCGGCGCCAGGTCGAGCAGGTAGCCCAGCCGGGACGGCACGCCCTTGAAGTACCAGATGTGAGTGACCGGCGCGGCCAGCTCGATGTGGCCCATCCGCTCCCGCCGGACCTTGGCCCGGGTCACCTCGACGCCGCAGCGCTCACAGATGATGCCCTTGAACCGGACCCGCTTGTACTTACCGCAGTAGCACTCCCAGTCCCGGGTGGGACCGAAGATCTTCTCGCAGAACAGCCCGTCCTTTTCCGGCTTGAGCGTCCGGTAGTTGATGGTTTCCGGCTTCTTGACCTCGCCGTGGCTCCACTGGCGGATGTCGTCCGCGGTCGCCAGGCCGATACGCAACTCGTCGAAGACGTTGACGTCGAGCAAGGTTCCTACCTTCTTTGCCCTTAAAACTAATGGGTATTGCTTGGGTTGACGGAGGTCGAGGCCGGGCTCGCCGAAGCGAGCCCGGCCCGGTGCTTAAACCTCCTCGACGCTGCTCGGCTCCCGCCGGGACAGGTCGATGCCCAGTTCTTCGGCGGCGCGGAACACGTCGTCGTCGGTGTCGCGCATCTCGACCGCCACACCATCGCTGGACAGCACCTCGACGTTCAGGCACAGCGACTGAAGTTCCTTCAGCAGCACCTTGAACGACTCGGGGATGCCCGGCTCGGGGATGTTCTCGCCCTTGACGATGGCCTCGTAGACCTTGACCCGGCCGAGGATGTCGTCGGACTTGATGGTCAGCAGCTCCTGCAGCGCGTAGGCCGCACCGTAGGCCTGCATCGCCCAGCACTCCATCTCGCCGAAGCGCTGGCCACCGAACTGCGCCTTACCGCCCAGCGGCTGCTGGGTGATCATCGAGTACGGACCGGTCGAGCGGGCGTGGATCTTGTCGTCGACCAGGTGCAGCAACTTCAGGATGTAGACGTAGCCGACCGAGACCGGCTCCGGGAACGGCTCGCCGGAGCGGCCGTCCATCAGGCGGGCCTTGCCGGTGGACCCGATCAGCTGGTCACCGTCGCGGGTGCGCAGGGTCGAGTCGAGCAGGCCGGTGATCTCCTCCTCGCGGGCGCCGTCGAACACCGGGGTGGCCACGTTGGTGCCCGGGGCACCGCTGCGCGCCTGCTCCGGCAACCGAGCCGCCCATTCCGGAGTGCCCTCGACCTCCCAGCCGGTCTTGGCCACCCACCCGAGGTGGGTCTCCAGCACCTGGCCGATGTTCATTCGACCGGGCACACCCAGCGGGTTGAGCACGATGTCGACCGGCGTGCCGTCCTTGAGGAACGGCATGTCCTCCGGCGGCAGGATCTTGGCGATCACGCCCTTGTTGCCGTGCCGGCCCGCGAGCTTGTCACCGTCCTGGATCTTGCGCTTCTGGGCGATGTATACCCGGACCAGCTCGTTCACGCCCGGCGGCAGCTCGTCGCCGTCCTCGCGGGAGAAGACCCGGACTCCGATGACCTTGCCGTCGCCACCGTGGCTGACCTTCATCGAGGTGTCGCGAACCTCGCGCGCCTTCTCCCCGAAGATCGCGCGCAGCAGCCGCTCCTCCGGGGTCAGCTCGGTCTCGCCCTTGGGCGTGACCTTGCCGACGAGCACGTCGCCGGTGACCACGTCGGCCCCGATCCGCACGATGCCACGCTCGTCCAGGTCGGCCAGCACCTCGTCGGAGACGTTCGGGATGTCCCGGGTGATCTCCTCGGCGCCCAGCTTGGTGTCGCGGGCGTCGACCTCGTGCTCGTCGATGTGGATCGAGGTCAGCACGTCGTCCTGGACCAGCCGCTGGTTCAGGATGATCGCGTCCTCGTAGTTGTGACCCTCCCACGGCATGAACGCCACCAGCAGGTTCTTGCCCAGCGCCATCTCACCGTTGTCGGTGGAAGGGCCGTCGGCGATGACCTGGCCGACCTCGACCCGGTCGCCCTCGTCGACGATCGGCTTCTGGTTGAAGCTCGTGCCCTGGTTGGACCGGGCGAACTTCGAGAGCCGGTAGGTGTTGCGGGTGCCGTCGTCGGCCATCACGGTGATGTAGTCGGCCGAGACCTCCTCCACCACGCCCGGCTTGTCGGCGGTGACCGCGTCGGCGGCGTCCACCGCGGCTCGCAGCTCCATACCGGTGCCGACCAGCGGCGACTCCGAGCGCAACAGCGGCACCGCCTGGCGCTGCATGTTGGCCCCCATCAGGGCCCGGTTGGCGTCGTCGTGCTCGAGGAACGGCATCATCGCCGTCGCGACCGAGACCATCTGGCGCGGCGAGACGTCCATGTAGTCGACCTCGGCCGGATCGAGCAGCTCGACCTCGCCACCCTTCTTGCGGCACAGCACCTTGGCCTCGGCGAACTTGCCCTGGGCGTCGATCAGCGCGTTGGCCTGGGCGATGGTGTGCCGGTCCTCCTCGTCGGCGGTGAGGTAGGCGATCTGGTCGGTCACGGTGCCGGCCTCGACCTTGCGGTACGGCGTCTCGACGAAGCCGAACGCGTTCACCCGGCCGTAGGAGGCCAGCGAGCCGATCAGGCCGATGTTCGGGCCTTCCGGGGTCTCGATCGGGCACATCCGGCCGTAGTGCGACGGGTGGACGTCGCGGACCTCCATGCCGGCCCGATCGCGGGACAGACCGCCGGGACCGAGCGCCGACAGCCGGCGCTTGTGGGTCAGACCGGCCAGCGGGTTGGTCTGGTCCATGAACTGCGACAGCTGGCTGGTGCCGAAGAATTCCTTGATGGAGGCGACGACCGGCCGGATGTTGATCAGGGTCTGCGGCGTGATCGCCTCGACGTCCTGGGTGGTCATCCGCTCCCGGACCACGCGCTCCATCCGGGACAGCCCGACCCGGATCTGGTTCTGGATCAGCTCGCCCACGGTGCGCAGCCGCCGGTTGCCGAAGTGGTCGATGTCGTCGACCTCGTAACCGTCCTCGCCGGCGTGCAGCCGGACCAGGTACTCGATGGTGGAGACGATGTCTTCCTCGGTCAGCACGCCGGAGTTGATGTCGACGTCCAGGCCCAGCTTCTTGTTGGCCTTGTACCGGCCGACCTTGGCCAGGTCGTAGCGCTTGTGGTTGAAGAACAGGTTCTCCAGCAGCGCCTGCGCCGACTCCTTGGTCGGCGGCTCGCCCGGGCGCAGCTTGCGGTAGATGTCGAGCAGCGCCTCGTCCTGACCCGGAATGTGGTCCTTCTCCAGAGTGGCCAGCAGCGTCTCCGACCACCCGAAGTGCTCGCGGATGCGGTCGCTGCTCCAGCCCAGGGCCTTCAGCAGCACGGTCACCGGCTGGCGGCGCTTGCGGTCGATGCGCACGCCGACGGTGGAGCGCTTGTCGACGTCGAACTCCAGCCAGGCGCCCCGGCTCGGGATGATCTTGACCGAGAAGACATCGACGTCGGAGGTCTTGTCCAGGCTGCGGTCGAAGTAGACCCCGGGCGAACGCACGAGCTGGCTGACCACGACCCGCTCGGTGCCGTTGATGACGAACGTGCCCTTGCGGGTCATCATCGGGAAGTCACCCATGAACACCGTCTGGCTCTTGATCTCGCCGGTGGTGTTGTTGGTGAACTCCGCGGTGACGAACAGCGGCGCCGCGAAGGTCATGTCCTTGTCCTTGCACTCTTCGATCGAGGCCTTGACCTCTTCGAAGCGGGGCGAGGAGAACGACAGCGACATCGAGCCCGAGAAGTCCTCGATCGGCGAGATCTCACCGAGGATCTCCTCCAGGCCGGACACCGGGTTGATCCCGGACCCGTCGGTGGCGACCCTGTGCTGCCAGGCCTCGTTGCCGATGAGCCAGTCGAAGGATTCGGTCTGCAGCGCCAGCAGATTGGGAACCTCGAGCGGCTCCCGAATCTTGGCGAAGGAGGTGCGGATGGGGGCTCCAGGGATCCCCTGAACGGTTCCGGTTGCGGGCTTGCCGGGGCGAGTGACTGCCAAGATGCGTCCTTCCGAGGACTGTTGCCACTGCTGCGCGAGCGCCTCGGCGACTCTGAGGAGCCCCGGGTGTGGGATCCCCCAGACCTTTCGAGTCGTGTCGAGCAGCTTCTGAACGTCGCGCCGTCCTGCGCCAACCGGCGAGGGGCCACACCGGCCAGGGCCGGACCCGAGCTACTCAGACCCCAACTGTTCAGGTCCGGGCTACTCAGCGGGGCGACCGGCGAAGCGGTCGCGCCTGCTGGACAGCCGGAGCTGGACAGCCGGAACTAGACCCGGTGCGGGCCGTCGGTTGTTTTAGGGCAGCGCAAATTAGCAGTTTAGCTTGTCTGGGCACGGCTGTCCACACCACCCAATTTCTGGGCGGCGGTCCGGCCGACTGGGCCGGGGGCCGGTGCCAATCGCTGCCGTCAGGCACCGCCACGATCGGCGGCTGTGATCGGCGGGTACGCCGGCCAGGCCGACGACCGGCGATCACCCCCGCGGGGGCGGCGGTGCATGCGCTGCATCGAAAAGGGTGCCCCGGTCTCGACCCGCAGTCAAGCGTTTCGGGGACAACCGAGCCAAGTTTCGCAGCCGGCGGACCCTCGCCCGACCCGCGCCGGCCCGTCCCGGCGCCGGCTCAGAGGTTGTCGAACTTGGCGATCAGCCACCGGCCGTGGGTCAGGTCGAGCGTGGCGCGGACCCGGAAGACGTCGGTCCGCGGGGCGCTCAGCGAGCTGTTGGTGACCTTCTGCTCGCCGAACACGACGACGGTGACCTGCTCGCCGTCCGGAGACACGGACTCGACCCCGGCGCTGTCGGTGCTGGCGACCACCGTCGCCTTGTTCTTGAGCGCAGTCGCCTTGACCGTCTTGATCATGGCGGTCGTGTAGTCGCCGACCGCTCGTCCGGTCAGCACCGATTTGGCCTGGGTCAGCCCGGCGTCGAAATTCTTGTAGTCGTAGGACAGGATCTGCGCCACCTCGGTCTTGGCCGCCGCGAGGGCCTGGTCCCGAGTGGTGACCGATCCCTGCCGCGACGGGACCAGGAACGCGGCCACCAGACCGGCCACCGCCAGCAGCGCCAAGGCGCCGAGTACGAGGGCCAGCCACAGCGGTGCGGTGGCCCGATCGGCCCGGCGCCGCACAGCGATCGGCGCCGGCACCGGGCCGGTCGCGCCCCGGGCCGGACTTGCTGGGCGCGGCGGTCCCGGTTGCGGACGGGGGTGTGGCTGCGGGGCGACCGTACCGGCGGCGGCCGAAGCGCGCCGGGCCCGGTTGGTCGGGCCGGGCCGGGGCCGTCGCGGGCCGTCGCCGGTCTCGACGGTCTCGCCGGCGAGCGGGCGGAGTTGCTCTTCGGGTTTCACGTCACTCATCCGACCGACACCGCCGACAGATCGTCCATCAGCCACTTGCCACTCATCCGCTTCATCGTCACCTGGAGCCGGTTCTGTGCGGTCAGCGTCGACTTGCCGTTGGCGTCGACCCGGTAGGTGTCGCACGCCAGCGCGACCACCGCGACACCGGGCCCCGAGCTGACCAGGCCGGCAGCCGAGACGCTGGCCGTGGCGTCGATCTTCTGGCTGGTCAGCTTCGACTTCAGGGTCGCCTCGTTGGCCTGCCACTGGGTCCGCTTGGCCGGGGTCAACCCGGCCATGGCGGCCGCGAAGTCGGCGTCGAAGCTGGCCCGGCGATAGGTCTGGATGTTGATCGTCTCCTGCCTGGCCGCGCTGATCGCGGCGTTGTCGGCGGCGCTGAAGGCCGCTGCACCGCCCCGCCGATGGCTCAGCCGGGTCGAGGCCACCGTCACCGCGGCCGCGACGAGCACGATGACCAGAGCGCCCAGCGCCCACACCAGAAGTCGGGGCACGCGTCTGGTGCTCGCCTGGTTGGTGTCGTTCACCGCTGTCGCACCTCTCCTCCGTCTTGTCCTCGAGCTGCTGGTGGCCGCCCGGACCCTCGAGCCCGCTCCGGCCGGCCGGCGATGAGCATCCGGTCACCGCCGGCCCGCCGGCGGCTCAGTGCAGCCCCGCCGTCAGCAGCGGCAGCCACGAGTTGTCGCCGAGCACATCGCTGCTACCCATCGTTCCGCCCAGTTGCACCGCCTGCGGCGTGACGCGGGGAAAGACTGTAGTGCCGCCGCCTGTGGTGACCGGATCGCCGCCGGGGGCGTGCTGGGCACCCCGGATGTCGGTCGGGGAATTCAGCGGCAGCGTGCACCGCGCCGAGGTGTTGACCTTGGCCGGTCCGGTGTCGCTCGGTGTGCGAACCGTGGTGCCCTCGTAGCCGGCCCGGCACACCGGCGGATCGTTGACGTTGACGACCAGCCCGAAGTGCGCCGTGCCGTCACCAGGAACGACCGTGAACCCGCCGGCCTCGGCCGCCGGGTAGAACAGCAGGATGCTCTCGATGCCGTTGAGCCGCGAGACCAGCAACTGACCGACCGAGGTCAGGTTGGACAGCAGCACGTTCAGGTCCGACTGGTTCGTCTTGAGGAAGTCGGTCACCGTCTGCAACTGCGACGGACCCTGGTGCAGCAGGGCGCGGATGTCGGGATCGCTCTGCTTGAGCTGGGTGGTGAGCAGGTTGAGATTGTGCGCCCAGTCCTTGATCGCCGACCCGGAATCCAGCTGGGTCTTCAACACGATCTGCCCGTCGTCGATCAGCTTCAGGGTCTGGGGCAGCGCGGCCTGGGCCGAGCTGAGCAGCTGGTCGCCGGAGTCCAGCAGCGCCTGCAACGAGGGGCCCCGGCCGTTGAAGGCGTTGCCGAGCTCGGTGATCACCGTGTTGAGCTTGCTGGTGTCGATGTGGCTCACCAGGTCATCGAGGTTTTGCAGCAGCACCTGTGTCGCGACCGGTACCTGTCCCGGCTTGGGCAGCACGCTGTGCTGGGCCAGGTACGGCCCGGAGTTCGCGGTCGGCTCCAGGTTCACGTACTGCTCGCCGACGGCGGAGCGGTCGGAGACGTAGGCCTGGGAGTTGGCCGGGATCGCCGGGTGCGTGCAGCTCTTGAGTTGCAGGTCGACCCGGACCCCGCGCACGGTCTTGCCGCTGTCCTGGTAATCCTGCAGGTGGAGCTGGCCGACCCGGCCCACGGTCACCCCGCGGTAGGTGACCTCGGCGTTGGTGAAGATGCCGCCGGAATCCGGGAAGTCCACGCTGACCGTGCAGCCCGATGCGCCGAAGAGTTGGGTGCCCAGGCCGACGTAGTTGAAGCTGACGTAGCTGATACCCAGCAACGAGATGACCAGGAAGGCCAGCAGCTGGATCTTGGTCGAACGCCGGATCATCGGTGCCCACCTCCCAGCCCGTTCAGGGCCTGAGCGTTCGCGCTCTGGCCGACCGGCGTCGGCGCCAGGCCGACCGGAGTCGTCTTGAGCAGGTTGTCCAGCAAATCGGACAGGTTCAGATCGGCGGTCAGGTACAGGTTGGTGTAGTCGCCGCGGATCCCGTCGACCGCCGTCTTCGGGAACGGGAAGGTGGCCAGCAGCTCGAACGACTTGGGCAGCGCGTCGCCGGCCTTGGTGAACGCGTTCATCACCGGATCCAGGCTCTTCAACGCCGAGACGAAGTTGGCCTGCGACTGGTTGACCACGGTCACCGCCACCCCGCTCAGCCGGTCGAGGCTCTTGAGCAGCGTGACGAACTGATCCTTTTCGTCGGCCAGGATCTTGATCGCCTGGGGCAGCGTATCCAGGGCCCCGGCCAGGACCTGCTTCTGCTTGTCCAGGCTGGTCGCGAGCTGGTCCAGATTGTCGATCGCGGTCAGGATCCGCGACTTCTGCCGGTTGAGGGTGGTGGTCAGGCTGGTGGCCTGGGCCAGCAGGCTGCGGATGTCGCTGGTGTGCCCGGACAGCGCCTGGTCGAGCTCGTGGGTGATCGTCTTGATCTGCTCCAGGCCGCCACCGTTGAGCAGCAGCGACAGCGCGCCCAGGACCTCCTCGACCTCGGGCGACTCACCGGTCCGGCCGATCTCGATGTGCGGATAGGCGTAGCCGGGGTGGGGCGCGTCGGCCAGGCTGGTGCTGGCCGCCGGCTCGCCGTTGGTCGGGTAGGACAGCGAGACGAACTTCTCCCCCAGCAGCGAGGTCTGCCGGATCCGCGCGTAGGCGTTGGCCGGCAGCCTGACGTCACCGTTGATCGCCAACTGGGCCTCGGCCACCCAGCCGATCAGCTTGATCGACTCGACCCGACCGACCGAGACGTCATTGACCTTGACCGCCGATTGCGGCACCAGGTCGAGCACGTCGGAGAAGTCGACCAGCACGTGATAGGGGTGGCTGCCCAGGTCAGCCCCACCGGGCAGCGGGGCCGAGTACAGGCCGTGGAAGCCACAGCCGCCGAGGGCCAGGGTGGCGGCCAGCGCACCGGCCGCAGCGGTCAGACGTCGCAACATGGCCGCTCACCCACCCAGCTTCGGCAGGGGCGGGATCAGGCTGCCGCCGGGCAGGCCGCTGCCGCCGCCACCCAGCACCGGCAATCCGCCGAGGACCTTGGAGATCTGGTCGCAGGTCTGGGCGATCGTGCCCTTCGGATCACCCAGCTTGCCCAGTGAGCTCAGCGCCGAGCAGATCACCGCCGGGTCCAGCGGGTTGGCCAGGCCACCGATATTGTCCCGGGTGTCCAGGGTTCCTGACACCGGGTTGTAGGTGTGGGCCAGGTTGGACACCGCCACCGGCGCGACGGCCAGGATCTCGTTCAGGGCTGCCTTCTGCTGGTTCAGCACCCCGACGACATCCTTGAGCCCGACCACGTCGGTGTGGATGGCGTTGCCGTTCTGCTTGATGAAGCCGGCTATGTCGCCCAGCGCGGTCTGCAGGTTCTTCAGCGCCGCGGCCAGCGAGCCCCGCTCGGCCGCCAGCTCGGAGGTGACCTGGTCGAGCTGGTCGTTGAACTTGCGAACCTGGGCGTCGTTGGCGACCAGGGCGTCGGAGAAGACCTGCAGGTTCTTGACCGTCCCGAACAGGTCCTGACGGCCGTTGGCCAGGGTCTGCACCGCGTTGGACAGGTTGGTGATGGTGCTGCCCAGCTCGGTCCCGTTGCCGTTGAGGTTGGCCGCACCGACGTCGATCAGGTCCGACAGCGGGCCGTTCTTGGACAGCGAGTTGGAGTTGGCGCCCTTGGGGCCGAGCGCGACATTGAGGGTGTTCAGCGCGGCGTAGATGTCATCCAGCTCGACCGGCGAGGCGGTCTGGTTCTGCCCGATGCTGGCGTGATCGGCCAGGACCGGGCAGTTCGGCCCGCAGGCGGCCAGATCCAGCAGTTGGACGTAGCGGTCGGAGACCAGCGACGGCGGGATGATCGCGGCCCGCACGACCTTGGCATCGGCCGGGTAGGCCGGCAGGTCGATCCTGCGGTCGTATTTCATGCTCACGATGACGCCGGTGCCGTCCGGCTTGACCTTGGTTATGGTGCCGATCGCCACGCCGTGCAACCGGACCGACGAGCCAGGGTAGAGCCCGACGGCACGATCGAAGCGGGCGGTCAGGCTTTTCGTCGGCGAGGGCAGCAGGTAGAACACCGCGGCGCCGAGAACCACGACCGCGGCCAGCACCACCACGACCGCCTGGGAGAGCTTCTTGGGCAGGACCCGGATCGCCATCAGCCACCCACCCCGGTCAGGGTGCCGAGAACGCCACCGGCGGACAGGTTCTGGATGTAGGTGTCGAACCAGCGGCCGTTACCCAAGGTGTTGGCGAACACTCGGTAGAACGGCGCGAGCAGGGCCAGGCCGCGATCTATGTTGTCCAGGTTCTTCTCGAGGATGTTGAGCACGCCGTGCAGCTGGTCCAGGGCCGGCTGCAGCGTCTTTTGGTTGTCGGCGACCAGCCCGGATATCTGCAGCGCCAGCTGCGAGGTGTTGAGGAACAGCGTTTGGATCGCCTGCCTGCGCTGGTTGAGCTCGTCCAGCAAGGCGTTGCCGTCGGTGATCAGCTGGCTGATCTGCTGGTCCTGATCGGCCAGCACCCCGGTCACCTGGTTGGCCCGGGCCAGCAGGGTGCGCAGCGCCTGGTCGCGGGAGGAGATCGTCTCCGACAGCCGGGACAGCCCGTCCAGGGTGGATTTCACGTCGGACGGGGTGTCCTTGAAGGTCTGGGCGATGGTCTCCAGCGACTGTCCGAGCTGCTTGGTGTCGATGGCACCGACCGTCTTGGTCAGATCGGAGAACACCGGGTAGACGTCGAACGGGGTCTGGGTTCGGGTCAGCGGGATGGTGGAGCCGGACTTCTGCTTGGCCGTGCCGGCCGGGTCCAGCTCCAGGTACTTGCGCCCGAGCAGCGTCTTGATCTTGATCACCGCCTCGGTCTGGTCGCCGACGAAGGCGTTCTTGACCCGGAAGCTGACCTTGACGTCCCGGCCGTTGGGCCCGTCGAGCTTCACGCCGGTGACCGTGCCGACCTTGACCCCGGCGATCCGGACCTCGTCGTCAGGCACCAACCCGGAGGCCTCGGAGAAGATCGCCGCGTACGGCGTGCCACCGCCGATGATCGGCAGTTTCTGGGCGTTGAACGCTGCCCACAGCAACACGGCCAGCACGACCAAGCCGATCGCGCCGATCACCGTCGGGTTGCGGGAGGCGAATGAGCGCCCGCGGGGGGCCTTCTTGACCCCGCTGCGGCCGAGCACCCGGCCGGCTGAGATCCGGGCCATCAGCTGCACCTCGATGACGGGAACACCGGATTCGGGCTGACCTTGACGTTGCCGGGCAGCGTCACCGTGCCGCCGAGCGAGCACAGGTAGAAGTTGAACCACGAGCCGTAGGTGGCGGTCCGGGTCAGGGTGGCGATCTTGGTCGGGAACCGCTGCAGGACCCCGTCGATGGTGCTGGCTCCGTTGTTCAGCGTCTGGGCCAGCGCGGTGAGGTCGACCACGTCCTGTTTGAGCTGGGGCCGGACGCCGGACAGCAGGCCGGCGGTGGTCGAGGTCAGGCTGTTGATGCCGTCGATGGAGGCGCCGATGGTCTTGCGGTCCGCGGCCAGCCCGGAAACCCAGCGCTGCAACTGCTCGATCAGCGCGGCCAGCTTGTCGTTGCGCTGCCCCACGGTGTCCAGCACCGAGGACAGGTGGTCGATCAGGTCACCGATGACCTGGTCCTTGTCGGCGATGGCACTGGTGAGCTGTGCCGTCTGCTGCAGCAACTCATCGACCGTGCCGCCCTCGCCCTGCAGGGTCTGGATGATCTGCATCGACAGGTCGTTGATCTCGCCCGGGTCCAGGCCCTGGAACAGTGGTTTGAACCCGGCGAACAGGGTCGACAGGTCAAGCGCATCGGTGGTCTGGCTGATCGGGATGGTCGCCTTGGCCGGCAGCGTGGCCTGGGCCACGCCCGGCACCTCGGTGCCCTCCTCGATGTCCAGGTACCGCTGGCCGACCAGGTTGCGGAAGCGCAGCTTGGCCCGGGTCCAGGTGGTCAACGGGCGCGCGGTCAGCACCGAGAACGAGACCCGGGCCACGAACGGGGCCGTGGCCGGCTCGGGCGTACCGGGCTCGCGCTCGAGCTTGATCCCGGAGATCGAGCCGACCCGGACGCCGGCCACCCGGACGTCATCGCCGGGCAGCAGGCCGGTCGCGTCGTGGAAGATCGCGTAATAGGAGCGGGTGCTGCCGGACTGGGTGTTGGCAATGGTGGCCGCGAGCACGTAGGTCGCCATGGCGGTCACCACCAGGAACGCGACCAGCTTGATCAGCGGCGCTAACAGACCTCTCATTACGGCGTTGCACCCCCGACCGTGACGGTGCTGCCGCGCAACAGCGGACCGGCCAGCAGGGTGGCGATGGCCGGGACGTTGGCCGGGTTGTTGCCGTACTGGCCGGACAGCAGGCCGTTGATCAGCTGGGTCTCCCCGGGCGAGCCCACCCCCGAGCTGTTCACACCCGAGGCGTTGTAGGCCTGGCGCTGGGCCGAGGGCAGCGTGGTCAGCTGCTGGGGCGGGTTGTAGGCCGCACCGTCCCCGGCACTGGCCGGGAAGTTGACGCCCGGGAAGGGCACCTGCGGCTGGGGCAGGCCGAAGCAGTGTGGCTGGCGCAGGCTGGCGCCGCTGACGTACTTGGGCTCGTCGCCGGCCACGTACTTGCCCTGGTTCTTGACCACCTCCAGCGTGATGTGCAATCCGGGCTGGCTACCGCCGAAGGCCTGCTCCAGCCGCGGTTCGAGCTCGGCGAATCCTTCAGCCATGCAGGGGTACTCCGGTGAGTAGTGGGCGAGCAGGGCCAGTACCTGGGCCGAGGACGCCGAGACCTGGATCAGGTAGTTGCCGTTGCTGTTGAGGAATCCGTCCAAGGTGTCGGAGGTGGCGGTGGCTGAACTGAGCAGCTGGGCCAGCGCCTGCGGGGCGGCGGTGATGGTGCGGGCCGTGGTCTGCAGGTTGTCCAGGCTGGACAGCAGGTCGGGCGCGGCGTCGTTGTACAGCTGCGCCACCTTGCCCAGCTTGTCGACGTCGTCGACCAGCTCCGGCACCTTGGGATTGAGCTTGCTCAGGTAACTGTTCAAGGCGGCCAGGTTGTCGCCCAGCTGCCGGCCGCGGCCCTGCAGGGCGGTGGCGAGCGCGGTCAGCGTGACCTTGAGATCTTCCGGGTGCAGGGCCAGCAGTACCGGGTAGAGGTCGTCGAGGACCTGCTCGACCTCGATCGCGTCCTTGCCGCTGCGGATGGTCTGCCCGGCCCTGATCGGCTGATCGGCCGCGCCGGTGAGATCGGCCGGCACCTGCAGGGCGACATAGCGCTCGCCGAACAGGGTCTTGGGCAACAGCAGGGCGGTCACGCCGGCCGGGATGAGCTTGGCCCGGCCCGGGTTCAACGCCAGCTTCAGCCGGGCCCGGGTGGTCGGCGGCTGGCCGTCTCGAGCCGGCACGTTGTAGGTCGAGATCGAGCGCACGCTGCCGACCAGGATCCCGCGCAGCTTGACGTCGGACTGCGGGAGCAGCTGAGCCCCGGTGTGGTCGGTGTCCAGGGTGACCATGGTGACCTTGGTGAAGACCTGCTGGTAGGCCGCGATGGACAACCCGACCAGCCCGGCCAGCACGGCCAGGAACACCAGCCCGAGCAGGCGGGTGCGGTATCGCTTGAGTCGGGCGCCGGCCATCGACTACCCCGCGATCCGGACCGAGGTGGTGGCACCCCAGATCGCCAGCGACAGGAAGAAGTCGACCACGTTGATAGCCACGATTGCGGTCCGCACCGCCCGGCCCACAGCCACGCCGACGCCGGCCGGACCGCCCTTGGCGGTGTAGCCGTAGTAGCAGTGCGACATCACGATCACGATCGAGAACACCAGGACCTTGAAGAACGACCACAACACGTCGGTCGGCGGCAGGAACAGCCGGAAGTAGTGGTCGTAGGTTCCCGAGGACTGACCGTAGAAGTCGACCGCGACCAGCCGGGTCGACAGGTAGGAGCTGAGCAGGCCGATGATGTAGAGCGGGATGACGGCGATGAAGCCGGCGATCAGCCGGGTGGTGACCAGGAAGGGCAGCGACGGTACCGCCATGACCTCGAGCGCGTCGATCTCCTCCGAGATCCGCATCGCGCCGAGCTGGGCGGTGAACCCACAGCCGACCGTGGCCGACAGGGCCAGGCCGGCCACCAGAGGGGCGATCTCGCGGGTGTTGAAGTAGGCCGAGATGAAACCGGTGAAGGCACCAGTGCCGAGCTGGTTCAGCGCGGTGTAACCCTGCAGCCCGACCTCGGTGCCGGTGAACAGGGACAGGAAGAAGATCACCCCGACCGTGCCGCCGATGACCGCCAATGCACCGGTGCCGAAGGTGACCTCGGCCAGCAGCCGCAGTACCTCCTTCTTGTAGCGGCGGATGGTCCGCGGGGTCCAGGCCAGCGCCCGCAGGTAGAACGAGAGCTGTTCGCCGAGATCGTCCAGGGCGACCAGCGGTCTGCGCGCGTTGCGCCGCAGCGCGGCGAAGGCGGTCATCACGACCCCTTCGGTGGAACGATCTGGAAATAGGCCGCGGTCAGCACGAAGTTGACCGCGAACAGGAGCAGGAACGTGATCACCACCGACTGGTTGACCGCATCCCCGACCCCCTTCGGGCCACCGCCGGCGTTGAGTCCCTTGTAGCTGGCCACCACCGCGGCAATCAGGCCGAAGATGACCGCCTTGAGCTCGCCGGCGTAGAGGTCCGGCAACTGGGCCAGGGCCGAGAAGCTGGCCAGGTAGGCCCCGGGCGTGCCGCCCTGCAGGATGACGTTGAAGAAGTAGCCACCGGCGACGCCGACCACGCTGACCAGACCGTTGAGTGCGGCCGAGACCAGCATGCAGGCCAGCACTCGCGGCACCACCAGGCGCTGCACCGGCGAGATGCCCAGCACCTCCATCGCGTCGATCTCGTCGCGGATCTTGCGACTGCCCAGGTCGGCACAGATTGCCGAGCCACCGGCGCCGGCGATGAGCAGCGCGCACACGATCGGGCTCGCTTCGCGAATCACCGCCAGCACCGAAGCGGCTCCGGTGAACGACTGCGCGCCGAGCTGGCGGGTCAGTGAGCCGAGCTGCAGTGCGATCACCGCACCGAACGGGATCGCCACCAACGAGGTCGGCAGGATCGTCACGCTGGCCACGAACCAGGCCTGCTGGACGAACTCCCGCCCCTGGAACGGCCGCTTGAACGTCAGGCGCACCACGTCGAGGAAGAGCGCGAACAGCCGGCCGGTGTTGTTGATACCGGCCGTGACCGAGAGCGAGCTCATTCCGCGACCCGCCGCAACTGCTCGGTCGGGGTCTCACCGGGCCCCGGCCGCGGGTTCACCGTGGTCGGAGCCGGGTCGGCACCGGCCGGCGCCGGCGCCGGCTCACCCGGTTCGGGCTGCTGCTCCAGCGACTGGCGGATCGCGGCCTGAGCCGAGGTGGGCAACGTCGGCAACAACTGCAGCACCCGCTGCTGGCGCCGGGCCGCGGCTTGGCGCTCGGGCAGGCCGGGCGACGGCTGCAGCTGCGGCGGCACGCCCTCGCCGCCACCCCCCTTGGGGCCACCGATAGCGACGGTCTGGCCGGAGTCGAGCGAGGCCAGCTCGGCCGCGACCTGGGCCGCATCCTTCTCCTCCGACATGCCGATCGGGCCTTCCCGCCGGCCGTTGAGGAACTGCTTGACCACTGCCTCCTGCGAGGTCAGCAACACCTCGCGCGGCCCGAACATCACCAGCTCCCGCCGGAACAGCAGGCCGAGATTGTCCGGCACGGTCCGGGCGATGCCGATGTCGTGGGTGACGATGAGGAAGGTCGCGTCGGTCTGGGCGTTGAGGTCGACGATGAGTTGGCTGATGTAGGCGACCCGGACCGGGTCCAGGCCGGAGTCGGGCTCGTCGAACAGGATGATCTCGGGGTCCAGCACCAGCGCCCGGGCCAGCCCGGCGCGCTTGCGCATGCCGCCGGAGATCTCGCCCGGCAGCTTCTTCTCCGTTCCGTTCAACCCGACCATGTCGAGCTTTTCCAGCACGATCCGCTTGATCTCGGATTCGCTCTTGCGGGTGTGCTCGCGCAAAGGAAATGCAATGTTGTCGTACAGGTTCATAGAACCGAACAGGGCGCCGTCCTGGAAGAGCACGCCGAACAACTTGCGTGTTTCGTACAACTGGTGCTCGCTGCATCTCGCGAGGTTGACGTCACGGATGAAAATCGATCCCCGGTCGGGCTTGAGCAGGCCGACCAGGGTCTTGAGAAACACCGATTTGCCGGTGCCCGACGGCCCGAGCATGACGCTGATCTCCCCGGGCGGCAGGGTCAGGGTGACGTCGCCCCAGATGGTTTGCCGGCCGAAGGATTTGGTGAGTCCTTCGACCGCGACCTCGACGCCCACACCGGCTCCTCCCTCTAGCTGCGACGTGCCAGCAAGAGATTCGCCGAATCATGCGGACGAGACGGCGCTGGCAGGTACAACGACCGAACTTCGCAGTAGTTACCGGCCGGTAAACCTGTCCGGAAAACTAAACGCGCACCTTAGCGGCCGAAACCAGCAAACCATCTCGCGGGGTAGCAAGCCGCGCGGACGCACCGTCGGGATCCTCCCGATCTGCTGGACAGTGTCATGTCCCGGCGCCAGGTAGCGGGCTTCGACCGGTTCTGGTGCGCGGCCACCGTGGCCGCGTTCGGCAGCTCTGGGCCCGAGCATGGGCGCGAGCAACGCCAACGAGATGGGCCTGAGCCAGCAGCTGACTCCGGATGAATTGCCGGGACGGACGGCGGCGACCAGCCGCTCGTTCAACCGGTCCATGATCGTGGTGTTCGCCCCGGTGGGCGGCCTGCTCGGACAGGTCCTGGGTTACCGCAGCATGCTGATCGCCGCTGCGGGCGGTTTCGTCCTGCTCGCCGTCGCAACGGCGGCAACCCGGCTGCGGTCGGCGAGGTTCGCCGCCTGAGCACGGACTCCGAGAATGCCGAACGGGCGGCCCGCGCACTGCGGACCGCCCGTTTCGAGCGAACGACTCCCCGCGAACGGGAAGCGGAACTACTTGACCGTGACGCTGGCGCCGGCGCCCTCGAGGGCAGCCTTGGCCTTCTCGGCGGTCTCCTTGTTGACCTTCTCCAGAACCGGCTTCGGAGCGCCGTCCACCAGGTCCTTGGCCTCCTTCAGGCCGAGGCTGGTCAGGGTGCGGACCTCCTTGATGACCTGGATCTTCTTGTCGCCGGCCGAGTCGAGGATGACGTCGAACTCGTCCTGCTCCTCCGCGGCCTCAGCCGGGGCGGCACCGCCCGGGCCAGCCGGGGCAGCGGCCACGGCCACCGGGGCGGCGGCAGTGACGTCGAAGGTCTCCTCGAACTCCTTCACGAACTCCGAGAGCTCGATCAGGGTGAGCTCCTTGAACGCGTCGATGAGCTCTGCGGTGCTGAGCTTCGCCATGATTGTGGCGTCCTTTCTGTTGTCGCCGGGAAAGCCGGCTGGGTTGGTTGTGCTACTCCGCCGGCTCGGCGGAAGCTTCGGTGGACTCGTCGGTGCTGGCCTCGGCACTGCCGGTGGCGTCGGCTTCGGCGGTTGCGGCCGGAGCACCGGCCGCCTGCTTCTCCTCCAGCGCAGCGGCCAGCCGGGCCACCTGCGACAGCGGAGCCTGGAACAGCCCGGCCGCCCGGGTCGGCAGCGCCTTGAGCGCCCCGGCCACCTTGGCCAGCAGCACCTCGCGCGACTCCAGGTCAGCGATCTTGCCGACCTCGGCCGCCGAGAGCAGCTTGCCCTCGTACACACCGCCCTTGATGATCAGCAGCGGGTTGGCCTTGGCGAAGTCGCGCAGCCCCTTGGCCGCCTCCACCGGGTCGCCCTTGACGAAGGCGATCGCGGTCGGGCCGGTCAGCAGCTGGTCGTCCAGCGCCACGCCGGCCTCGGCCGCCGCCCGCTTGGTCAGGGTGTTCTTCACGACCGCGTAGGTCGTCTCGGCACCCAGCGTCCGCCGCAGCTGGCTCAGCTGCTTGACGGTGAGACCGCGGTACTCGGTCAGCACCGTGGCGGCCGAGCTGTTGAAGTGCTCGACGATGTCGGCCACCGCGGTGACCTTCTCACTGTTCGGCATGTTCCTCCTCTCCTGCATTGCTCGTGCTGGCGGCGAGCGACAGGAGTCCGAACAGGCCCGTGAACGACGAAACGCCCCGGCGCAGGCGCACGGGACGTCAACGAGGACTTCCGGCCAGCCTGCGCGGGCCGCTCCGGCGCTCGCGGAGCTGTTAGGTCACATGTGCGCATGCGACGACCAGCGGTCTTCGGGTGGATCAGGGTTCAGCCTACGGACTGCCCCAACCGCTTTCCAAATCCGGTCCGGTCAGGCCGACGGGGCCGACTGAGCCGACCAGGCCGCGCCGAAGCACACGAAGGGAGCGGGCAGCCCTTCGCTTGACTCGATCGCCGCCGCCAGGGCCACATCCGACGGCTGGCCCGCAGCCAGCGCCTGGTGGTAGCGCGGCATCAGCTCGGCCGCGACACCGTCGTGCACCCGGGCCACTCCGCTGATCACCGACCGGGAACCCAGGTGCAACAGCACGCTGGTCAGCCCGAGCGCCTCGTCCCCCGGCCGGATGGTGGCCTGGCCCAGCTCGCACGCCGACAGCACGACATGCTCGGCCGCCGGCGGCCGCTGGTCGAGGTCGTAGGCGAAGACCGGCCCGGCCGAAAGCCGGATGGAGGAGAACAGCGGGTTCTCGGGCTGATGCTGGCCGTGGGCGGCGACGTGCACGACGCTCGAGCCGGCCAGCGCCGCGATCAGCTCATCCGGCTCCGCCACCTCCGAAACCGCATCCGGCTGTTGCCACGCCGCCCCGATCGCCTTGACCTCCTCCTGGGCCCGGTCCAGCTCCGGCCCGGCGAAGGCCCGGATCCGAACCGGCTCGCCGGTGACGGGCCGGCGGCTGGCGCCCAGCCAGGCGGTGGCCGACGGCGCCACCACGACCGGCCGCCCGACCAGGCTCGGCAGCAGCGTCCAGGCCAGGGTCGTCAGCGGGCCGGTCGGCACGATGACCAGAGCTTGGGCGCCGACGCCGACCGGTCGGACCAGCAGCTCGTCGAGCCGGTTCAGGGTGCGGGTCAGCGAGGCCTGGACTGCGGACAGCAAGGCAGCGGTGAGCCGACCGCCGGCCAGCACGTCGAGGTCGGCCCGCAGGCGACGGGTGTGTTCGGCGACGGCGGCGGCCGAGCCGAGGGGATGGATCCGGGGCCGGCCCAGCCCGTGCACGACGACCGACAGCTGGTCACCGAGTTGGGCATAGCTCAGCATCACCCGACCCCGTTCGGCCAACGCCGAGCGCACGGTACGAGCGCCAGCCGGCTGCACCGTGCTGCCGGAACCCAGGCTGGTCCAGGCGCGCGAGCGCAACCGGCGTTGCAGCTCGGCGATCCGGGCTCGGGCCTCGGCCACCACGGCCACCGCGCCGGCCGACTCGGCCTCGCGCACCTCCATCGCGGTCTGGCGCAGCTGGCCCAGCAGCGCGGTGACCTCCTCATCGGCCGATTGCCGCACCGCGACCAGGCGGTTGGAGGTGGCCCGGGCGCGTTCCAGCGCGTCCAGCGCCTGGTCGGCCGACCGGCTGCGCAGCGCCAGCCCGAGGTCGAGTTCGGCCAGCCGCCGGCCGTGCACCGCGCTGGCGGTCTGCAGGTCGATGCTGCCGAAGCGGGCTTGGTAGGCCGACAGCTCGGCCAGCCCGCGCCGGGCCTGCCGGCGGGCCGTGCCGCGGTCACCCAGCCGATCGGCGATCGCCGCCTGCAGGAAGCGAGCGTGCATCCGCACCGAGATCGAGTCGTCCGCGGCCGCGGCCGGTATCAGCTCGGCCGCCCGTTCCGGCTGGCCGGCGGCCAGCATCGCCTCGGCTTCGATCAGCCGGGCCAGCCGGGCCTGCCCGGCCAACCCGATGGTCGCGAACTCCGCGGCCAGCCGGCGGGCCGGTGCCGCGATCCGGCGCCCGGGTCGACCGGCGGCCAGGTCGGCCTGCAGCAGCACCAGCTCGGCGTTGCGGCGCCAGGAGTCGTTGCGGCGTCGGCGGAACCGGTCCCGGGCCTGGGCGGCCAGCCGGCGGGCGGCCTGCACTTCCGACTCGAGCAACGCGCACTCGGCCCGGGCCAGCTCGACCTCGGCCACGTCCTTGAACAGCCGGTCCCGGCGGAACAGCCGGCCGGCTTCCTGCAGCGCCTCATCGGCCTCGGAATGCAGGCCCACCTCCAACAAGACCCGGGCCCGGTCGACCAGCGTCACCCCGACCGACCAATCCGCCTCGAGGCGGGTGCTGGCGTCCATCAGCTGCAGGGCCACTGCGTGGTTGCCGGCGTAGAACTCGATCTCGCCCAGATTGTGGGTCAGCTTGGCCTCTTCCAGCACCAGCTGGTGCGCCCGGGCCAGCTCGATGGCCCGGGCGTAGTCGCGGCGAGCAGGACCGACATGACCCAGAAACAGATGCGCCATTCCGCGGTTCATCAAGATGTTGGTCTGGGCCACCGGGTCGGCGTGCTCCAGCAGCCGCACCGATTCGTCCAGGTGCTGCAAGCCGGCCTCGAACTGGCCGCCGCGGGCTCGCATGTAACCGATACCCAGGTGCAGGTAGACCCCGGTGACCGGATCGGCGGTGGCGGCTTGCTCGATCTCGGTCAGCAGAGCCAGACCGGCGTCGAGGCCGCGCAGCTCCGACTCGCTCGAGGCGGCGTTGACCGAGAGCCGGGCGAAGAGGATCCGACGCTCGTCGCTGTCACGGGGCTCCAGCAACGCCATCCCGCGCCGGAACAGCACCAACGCCTGGGCCGGGCGCCCGGAATTGTGCTCGGCCACGCCTTGCGCCCGCAGTCGCTGGGCGCGTCGCAGCGCCCGGTCCTCAGTCGTGTGCACCCCGCCCCCTGGCCGGCGGCACTCAGCGGTGCCGCGGTGTCAACTGTCTACACCAGCGACCGCTGCCGTGTCGTCCGGCCCGTGGCCGGCGCGGTCAGGGCCGGGTCAGCTTGCCGGGCAGTACCGCGCTGACCGCGGCCCACGCCCGGTCCAGGGCCGTGCTCAGGTCCAGCGCGTCCCGGTCCGGGTTGGCGGTGATGTGCTGCAGCAACTCCCCGGCCAGCACGGGCGCTGCGAACGAGGTCCCGCTCCAGATCGCGAACCCGCCGGTGAAATCGTCCGGGTCGATGGTCGCCCGGCGATCGCGCAGCTTGGGCGAGGTCGCGGCTGCGGCCTGCAGCGAACCGTTCAGGCTGTCCGGCAGGCTGGAGATCACCGACGCGCCGGCCCGGAAGCAGCTGACCCAGTCCCCGTCGTTGGAGAACATCGCCTTCGTCTTGAGGTTCGGGTTCAGCGCTCCGACGCTCAACAGCGGCGCGGCCTCATGCCGCGGCGGCAGCTTGGTGTCGCTGTGCGGGGCGAAGCCGGCCGGATACATGTGCCGGACCGTGGCGTCGTTGCCGGCACAGGCCACCAGCAGCACACCCAGTTCGGTCAGCGCCCGCACCGGCTTGAGCAGCTGGCTGTCGAACTGCAGGGAGGCCGGGTCCTCGTGGTAGTAACCCAGCGACAGTGACACCGCGTCCAGGATCTCGTCCGCGGTGTGCAGCAGCAGGGCCACGGCGTGGCGCACGGTCAGCCGGTTCAGCGCCCGCAGGAAGTCCCACTCCGGGATGGCGCCGTCGCCGTGCACCACGCGGACCATGACGATGTTCGCGTCCGGCGCGGTCTGGCGCAGGATGCCGGAGATGAAGGTGCCGTGCCCGGCCGCCGGGTCCAGTACGCCCTCCAGTGGGTCATCCTGCTGGGCGCTCACCTCCGGGCTCGGCCCGTCGAGCGCGTCGGTCATCCCGATCGGCAGGCCACCGACGGTGGGCTCGCGCAGCACCACGTCCGGCGGCAGCCAGCGGTGTCGGCCGGCGCCGGTGTCAAGCACCGCCACCAACGGGCGCCGACCGGTCCAGTCGTCGTCCGTGCAGCGGGTCGGATCCGGGCCGAGCTTGGCCACCGGCTGGCGGCCGCCACTGCCCGGGGCGGCATAGGTCATGCTCGGCGAGCCGACCCCGCCGATCCCCATGAAGCCCCCGATGCCCATGAACCCGCCGATCCCCATGAACCCGCCGATGCCCATGAAGCCCTGCAGCCCCATGAACCCGGTCTGGTCGTCGGCATTGGTGCCCATCAGATGGTCGAGGGTGACCTCGGCGTTGCGGACGTCCGCCGGCTGCCCCTCGACGGCGGCGAGCTGGCGGAACCGCTGCAGCACCGTCCAGGCGTCCGGCGGTGGGACGGGGGCGTTCGGGTCGATCGGGACGAGGGTTATCCGGGTCGACAGCAAGCTCAGCGTCAGCTCCGTGACCGAGCGGGGCAGCCGGGCCCGGACCGCTTCGGCCTCCTCGCCGTACTCCCGGGTCCGCTCGTCCACGGCGTTGGCGTAGGACAGCAACTCGGAATCGAACTCGACCTCGTCGGCGACCCGGTAGCCCTCGGGCCGGGCGGCCTCATCGAGCACGCGGCGCACGTCCGGGCTCAGCTGACCGGCCACCAGCAGCTTGGCCCCGACATAGATGGTCGGGCGCACGCTCCGGCCCGGCGCGGTCAGCGCGGTGGTCGGATCCAGCACCCGGCCGCCGTGCCGGTTCAGCACGTATTCGGGCGGGCTCATGCTCGGCTCGTGCCGACGGGGCGGGATGTCGGCGCCCGAGGGCGGAGTGGTCATGGCTGTTCCAATCGGCTCTTAGTTCGGGCTGTACGACACGGCCGGGAGGCAGAGGTTCAGATCTCGACTGCCGGGGTCACCACCGGTGCACGTTCACCCGCGCCGTCGACCCGGATCGCGAAACGGGTCAGGCCGTGCGGCACCTCGGCGAAGACGAACCGGCCGTCCTCGTCGGCACGAGCCTCCCACCGATCCTGACCCTGGTGCAGCTCGACCGTGGCCGCGGCCCCCGGGGCGAGCCAGCCGTCGATGCGCACCCGGTCGGCACCGGCATCGGCGATGTTGATCATCGTGCTCAGGCTGTCGCTGGTGAAGGTGAGGTTCTTGACCGCCGAGGCGGCGTCCGAGCGCGCGGCCGTGAGCAGGTCGGCCTGCTGCAGCTCAGCCAGCTCGAACTCCATCGCGTTCAGGCTGATGGCGAACTGCAAGCGGTCGATCAGGCCCGCGGGCACCGGGTCGAAGGTCTCATACATCGCGGCTACCCGATCGAGAAGCTGGGCGTCGACCCGGTCGAGCGGTTGCTCGGCCAGGACCTCCCAACCCGCGGCGGCGGGGATGTGCGGGTCGTTCATCGGAGCTCCCATCGAGCGTCGGCGGTCAAGGAAGCGCGCAGCTTCGCCAGGCACCGGCCCCGGGTGGGACCGATGCTGCCGACCGGCATCCGCAACGCGTGCGCCAGCTCGGCATAGTCGGGTCGATCGGCGAAGGCGATCACTCGCAGCAGCTCGCGGCACCGCTCGGGCAACCGGGCGAAGTGCGACCACAGCAACTGCTGGTCCGCACCGAGCAGGGCCCGCTGTTCGGGCGAGTCGGCCTCGGAGGTGACGACGGCGTCGTCATCGATTTCCGACGGTGTCTGCCGGCCCTGGACCCGCAGCACCCGCCACGCCTCGCGGCGGGCGGCGACCAGGAGCCATTGCAGCACCGCTCGGGGATCGGTGATCGAGTCGGCGTGACTGACCAGGGCCAGCCACGTCGTCTGCAGCACGTCCTCGGTCGACTCACGGTCCAGCCGTTGCGCCCGAACGGTATGCCACAGGATCGGGGTGAGCATGCTGAGCAACTCGCCCATGGCCGAGCCGTCACCGTCGCGGTATCGCGCGAACACGTCACCCGCTCGGGTGGCCAGGGTGCCTTGTTCCGCCTCGGCATTGATCATGACAGCCACATCCAGTTCGCAGACTCTGCCGGTGCCCGACCGGTCCGGCGGACCGACCATGCTGTGAGTGAGCCTAGGACTTCCTCCTTCGCTGACAAGGAGTGTTGTGGTCGGGTTCTGATACCGGGCCGCTTCGGTGGCAAGCTTTGCCGGCATTCGTCCGGACATAACGTGACCGGCCCCGGACCAGAAAATTCTTGGACCGGGTGTATCAAGCCCGACCCGGCCGGCTCTTGATCACTGCACGGTGCAAGGCGACGTCCGATCCGTCTCATTCGGGGGGATGAACCGGCCTGGAGGTTCAGGCCGGGCATGGCGGATCGGACCGCCTTGCCCGAGCCGGGCCGCGACAGCGCTGCCTTCCGCCCGATCCGCACAGTCAGGCATTCGCGTCACAACCCGGCTGACGGCATCAGCCCGGCCGCTCGGCACGGACCGGTTCGGCCCCCACCGGCCTGGCTCAGCTGCCCTGTCCGAACGGGCGACGACCGGCCGGCTGCCGTGGCGCCGGGCCGGGTGGCTCCAGCGCCGGGATGCCGAGCTCGAGCGGCGCATCGGGGCGCAACACGTGGGATCGGCCGTGATGGCGAAAGGTGACCGTGGCCCGGCCGTCCGGCTGATCGGCCGCCTGCTGGTCGACCAGGCCGCCCGGCCGGCGTTGGCCGGGCGGCGTCGCCGGCATCGTGTACCGAGCGGTGTCGTCGGTGGTCTCGACCCGGACCTTGTGACCATGCCAGCGCACGGTGAACGTGAGCCGGTTCAGACCGGGGGGCAACCGCGGCGCGAACGACAGCTGTCCCTCGTGATCGCGCAGGCCCCCGAACCCGCAGACCAGCCCGAGCCAGGCCCCGGCCAACGAGGCGATGTGCAGGCCGTCCCGGGTGTTGTGTTCGAGGTCTTCCAGATCCATCAACGCCGCCTCGCGGACGTAGTCGTGGGCCAGATCGAGATAGCCGACCTCGGCCGCCAGCACCGCCTGCGAGCACGCCGACAACGACGAGTCCCGGACGGTCAGTTGCTCGTAGTAGGTGAACGCGCGCTGCTTCTGCTCGGCGGTGAAGGCATCGCCGCACCAGTGCATGGCCAGCACCAGGTCGGCCTGCTTGGCCACCTGCTTGCGGTACAGGTCGAAGTAGGGGTAGTTCAGCAACAGCGGATACGCCTGGGCGGCCGCGGTGGCCTGGAAGTCCCAGCGATCCTGACGGGTGGAGCCGCGGAACTGCTCGGGCATGCCGGAGGCGTCCAGCGGCACGTGCATCTCCTCGGCCGCCCGCAACCACTGCTCGGTCTCGGATCGGTGCACCCCCAGGACCCCCGCAGCCTCGGTCCAGCGCTGGGCCGACAGCGCCGCGTAGCGCAAGTTCCGAGCCGCCATCAGGTTGGTGTAGGTGTTGTCGGCGACCAGCGCGCTGTACTCGTCCGGGCCGGTCACGCCGTCGATGTGGAACTTGCCGTCGACGGCACCGTAGTGGCCGAGGTCGAGCCAGAGTCGGGCCGTCTGGACCAGGATCGGCAGCGCGCATTCCCGCTCGAAGTCGCTGTCGCCGGTCCACTGCACGTACCGGACGCAGGCTGCGGCGATGTCGGCGTTGACGTGGAAGGCTGCCGTGCCGGCCGGCCAGTAGCCGCTGCATTCCGGTCCGGCGATGGTCCGCCACGGAAACGCCGCGCCCTGATGGCCCAGCGTCCGGGCCCGTCCGGTGGCCGAGCCGACGATCGAGTGCCGCCACCGCAGGGCGTCGGCCACCGCGCTGGGCGCGGTCGCCGTCAGCACCGGCAGCACGAACATCTCGCTGTCCCAGAACGCGTGACCGTCGTAGCCGGGACCGGTCAGGCCCTTGGCCGCGATCGCCCGCTGCTCGGCGCGCGCTCCGGCCTGCAGGGTGTGAAACATTCCGAACCGGACCGCCTGCTGGATCTCGTCGTCGCCAACGACCTCGACATCGGCCCCGTCCCAGAACTCGTCGAGGTAGGCCCGCTGCTCGGCGACCAACCCGTCCCAGCCGGTGTAGCGCACCGCCGCCATCGCCGCGTCCACCTGATCGCGCAGCGCCGGCGCCGAGCGCTGGCTTGACCAGCCGTAGGCCACGAACTTGGTGACGGTCAGGCGGGCACCGGGCTCCAACCGGGTGCCGATGGTCGAGCGGGTCCAGTCCGGCTGGCAGACCGTCCGCACGCTGGCGTGGTTGTCTGTCTCGACCAGGTGATCGGACAGCGCAGCCAGCCGCAGCCCGCTGGCCCGGGTCCGGTGCATCAGCAGGGCCCGGTCCCCGTCGAGCATGTGATCCTCGGCCAGCAGCGGTTCGGACAGCACCGCGGCCACCCGCGGGTCCCCGCTCTGGGCCGGGATCGGCTCGTTGGCCACCATCTCGGACTGGATGACCACCCGGGCCGGGTCGTTCACCGCCTCGACCTGGTAGCGCACGGCCAGGATCGCCCGTTGGGTGAAGGACACCAGCCGGGTCGACCGGATCCGCACCACCTGCCCGGCCGGGGTCTGCCATTCCGCGATCCGGCGCAGCAGGCCGGTGCGGAAGTCGAGGACGCGCTCGTGATGCAGCAACTTGCCGTAGCGCAGATCGAACGGCTCGTCGTCGACCAGCAGCCGCAACAGCTTGCCGTTGGTGATGTTGACGATGGTCTGCCCGGACTCCGGATAGCCGTAACCGGCTTCGGCGTAGGGTAGCGGTCGCTGCTCGTAGAAGGAGTTGAGGTACGTGCCCGGCAGGCCGAACGGCTCACCCTCATCGAGATTGCCCCGAACCCCGATGTGCCCGTTGGACAGGGCGAAAATGGATTCGCTCTGAGCCAGCTTGGCCAGGTCCAGGCCGAGTTCTCGGACGTGCCACGGCTCGCACGGGAACCGGGAGTCGCGGGGGATCACGCCTGCTCCCCCGGCGTGCTCAGCAATTCGGCCAGGTCCGTGATGACCTGGTCGGCGCCGTGTTCGCGCAACTCCTCGGCCTGCCCGACCCGGTCGACCCCGATGACCCAGCCGAAGCGTCCGGCTCGGCCGGCGGCGACCCCGGCCAGGGCGTCTTCGAACACGGCCGCCTGATCCGGTCCGACGCCGGCAAGCTTCGCTGCGGCCAGGAACGAGTCCGGCGCCGGCTTGCCGGCCAGGTGCTGTTCGGCCAGGCTCACCCCGTCCACCCGGCCCTGGACGTAACGGTCCAGGCCGGTCACCTTGAGCACCAGCCCGGTATTGGCGCTGGAAGACACGACGTAGCGGTCCAGACCGGCTCGCTCGGCCGCCTCGAGGTACCGGCGGGACCCCTCGAAGACCTCGACTCCGTGCTCGGAGATCTGGCGCTGGACCTCGCGATTCTTGCGGTTGCCCAGACCGTAGACCGTCTCGGCCTCCGGTCCGTCCTCGCGGTGGCCTTCGGGCAGCGTGATGGCGCGGGAGGCCAGGAAATCCCGCACCCCGTCCTCGCGCGGCTTGCCGTCGACGTACTCGTCGTAGTCGGACTCGAGGTCGAACGGGAGGTAGCCATCACCGTCGCGCGCCCTCAGGAAACCGTCGAACATGTGCTTCCAGGCCCGGGCATGCACCGACGCGGTGTCGGTCAGCACCCCGTCCAGGTCGAACAAGCAGGTCGTGATGCCATCCGGCAGGCCAAGCGTCATTGCTCCTCCTCGGCTGGGCGGCGGCGCCCGGCGCTGATGTCGGCTGTAGCTACTGAGGTCTCCTGACGTTTTCAGTGCCCAGTTCAACCTAGCGAGTCAACCGCAACCGAGATCCGGCTGGCACTCTCGGACCGAGAGTGCTAAAACTGAAGTTGAGCACGGAGCCACCCACCAGGGTGGTGGGTGGCCTGACACGTGGTTCGCAGGAGGTGAGCTACCGTGCTTCGCTTCGACCCATTCCGCGACCTGGACCGGATGTCCGAGCAACTGCTCGGCGCCACGGGCCGGGTTCCTCGCTTCATGCCCATGGATCTGTACCGATCGGGCGATCACTACGTGCTGCACGCCGATCTGCCCGGCGTCGATCCCGGCTCCGTCGACGTCAACGTCGACAACGGCACCCTGACCATCCGGGCCGAGCGCAGCGCCCGGACCGCCGAGGACGTGCAGTGGCTGGCCAACGAACGCTTCACCGGCACGTTCCAACGCCAGCTGTCCCTCGGTGACAACATCGACACCGGCGCCATCACCGCGACCTACGACAACGGCGTGCTGTCGGTGACCATCCCGGTGGCCGAGCAGGCCAAGCCGCGCCGGATCGAGATCACGGCCGAACCCAAGCGGCAGATCATCGAACCGGCCACCACCGAGACCACGGCCTGATCCTCGAGCCGGCATGCCGAATGCCCGGTCACCATTGCGGTGACCGGGCATTCGGCTGTGTCGGGGGCGGACCCGCGCCGGACTAGGCGGTGGCGGTGTCCTCGAGCAGGTTGCGGGTCCGGTTGATGTCGACCGGGATGCCCGGGCCCATCGTAGTGGAGAAGGTGATCTTCTTCAGGTACTTACCCTTGGCCGCGGCCGGCTTGGCCCGCAGCACCTCGTCCAGGGCGGCGCCGTAGTTCTCGACCAGCTTGGCCGGTTCGAACGACGCCTTGCCGATGACCAGGTGCAGGTTGGCCTGCTTGTCGACCCGGAAGGTGATCTTGCCGCCCTTGATGTCGGTGACGGCCTTGGCGGCATCCGGGGTCACGGTGCCCGTCTTCGGGTTCGGCATCAGGCCGCGCGGGCCGAGGATGCGAGCGATCCGGCCGACCTTGGCCATCTGGTCCGGGGTCGCGATCGCGGCGTCGAAGTCCAGGAAGCCGTCGGTGATGGCCTGGATCAGATCGTCCGAGCCGACCCGGTCGGCCCCGGCGGCCTCGGCGGCCGCGGCTTGCTCACCGGTGGCGAAGACGATGACCCGGGCGGTCTTGCCGGTGCCGTGCGGCAGGCTGACCGTGCCGCGGACCATCTGGTCGGCCTTGCGGGGATCGACCCCGAGACGGATGGCCACCTCGACGGTGCCGTCGAACTTGGTCGGCGAAGCCTGTACGGCGATCTGAGCAGCTTCCAGCGGGCTGTAGATCTTGCCGGTTTCGATGAGCTTCGCGGCGGCCTCGTAGGCCTTGCTGCGCTTGGGCATTGCGGTGTTCTCCTTGCTGTGGTGGTCAGGCGGGCGCCGGCCTTCGGCGCCCTCCCACGTGCGTGCGTCGGGTTGGGGCGGCCGGACTACTCGACCGTGATCCCCATCGACCGGGCGGTGCCGGCAATGATCTTGGCGGCCTGGTCGAGGTCGTTGGCGTTGAGGTCTTCCATCTTGGTCTGGGCGATCTCGCGGACCTGATCCATGCTCACCTTGGCGACCTTGGTCTTGTGCGGTTCACCCGAGCCCTTGGCCACGCCGGCCGCGGCCAGGAGCAGCCGGGCCGCCGGCGGGGTCTTGGTGACGAAGGTGAAGGACCGGTCTTCATAGACCGAGATCTCCACCGGCACGACCTGGCCGCGCTGCGACTCGGTGGCCGCGTTGTAGGCCTTGCAGAACTCCATGATGTTCACGCCGTGCTGGCCCAGAGCCGGGCCGACCGGCGGAGCCGGGTTGGCCGCACCGGCCTGGATCTGGAGTTTGATGATCGCGGTGAGCTTCTTCTTGGGAGGCATGGGTCTCTTCTTCTTGGTTGCGGTTGCTGGAAGGAAAGTCAGATCTTGGCGACCTGGCTGAAGGACAGTTCGACCGGCGTCTCGCGGCCGAAGATCGACACCAGCACCTTGAGCTTGGAGTGCAACGGATCGATCTCGCTGATGGTCGCCGGCAGGGTCGCGAACGGGCCGTCCATGACGGTGACCGACTCGCCGACCTCGAAGTCGACAACCTCGACCTTGCCCGCCGGCGCCCCGGCCGCCGATTCGGTTGTCGCGCTCTTGCCCACGGCCGCGGCCTTGGTCGCCGCCGGCGCCAGGATCTTGATGACCTCGTCCATCGACAGCGGCGACGGTTTCGACGTGGCCCCGACGAAGCCGGTGACTCCCGGCGTGTTGCGGACCGCGCCCCAGGAGTCGTCGGTCAGGTCCATCCGGACCAGGATGTAGCCCGGAAACACCTTGCGGTTGACCAGTTGGCGCTTGCCGTTCTTGATCTCGGTGACCTCTTCGGTCGGCACCTCGACCTGGAAGATGTAGTCCTCCATGTCCAGGGACGAGATCCGGCTCTCCAGATTGGTCTTGACCTTGTTCTCGTAGCCGGCGTAGGAGTGCACGACATACCAGTCACCGGGCGCCCGTCGCAGCTCGCGGCGTAGGGCCTCGACCGGATCCTCTTCCTCTTCTTCGGCCGCCGGTTGCTCGGCCGCCGGCTCCGACCCGGCCGCTGGCTCGGCCAGCGCCGCTTCGGTGTCCAGTTCGGCCTGGTGCCACGCCTGGTCGGCGGCAGACTCGGCTGCCTCGTTGTACTTCGCCTCGGCGCTGACGCCGTAAACCTCGTCCTCGACGGTCAGTTCCGGCAGCGCGGCAGGCTCGGCCGTGGCGTCGGCGACGTTGTCGCCGGCCTCGGGCTGGTCGTTGTCGAACTCGGTCACAATTGCCTTTCTGAGCTGCTGGGCCGGTCTGGCTGGCCTGGTTGCCTGCCGGCGGGGCCGGCGATGTCGTTACCCCAGCCGGGTCGAACCGATCCGGCCGAACCGGCTCAGCCGAAGATGGCCAGCACGAGCTTGGCCAGGCCCAGATCGAGCAGGGCCACGATGGTCACCATGATGACCACGAAGATCAGCACCACGATCGTGTAGGTGACCATCTCCGGCCGGGACGGCCAGAGCACCTTGCTCATCTCCGAGATCGTCTCCCGGGTACGCCGCTGCAGCGCTCGCAGGAGCATCGGCAGCCAACGCCAGAGCAGGCTGATACCGCCTCGGCGATCGTCCCTGTCGGGCTTCGATGCCGGCGCGGGCGCCGCCTGTGTGTCAGTCACCGTCGATCTCCTCTCGAGCACCGCCCGGGCACGACTTGCACCGTGCGCCGGCCGGCGCGGTGGGCGCAGGGGCGACAGGACTCGAACCTGCAACCGCCGGTTTTGGAGACCGGTGCTCTACCAATTGAGCCACGCCCCTTCAGGCGGTCCAGTCTGCCGCATACGCGGCATTCCGGAACACCGAAGGTCGGGTACCAACCCGTACCGTGCCGCACACATCTCTCGGCAGCGGGCAGCGAACCGGACGGATGCGCGCATGCTTGCGCACGGCCACGAAAAGGGACCCGTAAGCAGTGTAGAGGGTGCGTGGCTACGGTCCAAAAGCGCGACCAGCTACCCGGGCCGGGCGCCCGGGCGGCACCACTATCCGGTCCTGCACTCTGGGACGGCCATCCCGAAAGATATCCCGCTGGCCCGATCTGGGACCATGGCGGTATGGGAATCCGCATCTCTGACCGCATCGCCGCCATCGCTGAATCGGCCACCCTCGCCGTCGACGCCAAGGCCAAGGCGCTCAAGGCCGCCGGCCGTCCCGTGATCGGTTTCGGTGCCGGGGAGCCAGATTTCCCTACTCCGGACTACATCGTCGAGGCCGCGATCGCGGCCGCCCGCGATCCCAAGAACCACCGGTACACCCCGGTCGGAGGCCTGCCCGAGCTGCGCGAGGCCATCGCGGCCAAGACCCAGCGCGACACGGGCTACCAGGTCTCGGCCGGCCAGGTCCTGGTCACCAACGGCGGCAAGCAGGCGGTGTACAACGCCTTCGCAACCCTGCTCGACCCCGGCGACGAGGTGCTGCTGGTCGCTCCGTACTGGACCACCTATCCGGAAGCGATCGCGTTGGCCGGCGGCGTGCCGGTCCCCGTGCTGACCGACGAGACCAGCGGCTACCTGGCCTCGGTCGAGCAGTTGGAGGCGGCTCGGACGCCCCGGACCAAGGTGCTGCTCTTCGTCTCCCCGTCCAACCCGTCCGGCGCCGTCTACCCGCCGGATCAGGTGGCCGAGATCGGCCGCTGGGCCGCCGAGCACGGCCTGTGGGTGGTCACCGACGAGATCTACGAGCACCTGGTCTACGGCGAGAACGTGATGACCTCGATCGCCACGGCCGCGCCGGAGCTGGGTGACCGGGTGGTGGTGCTCAACGGCGTGGCCAAGACCTACGCGATGACCGGCTGGCGAGTCGGCTGGCTGATCGGTCCCGCCGACGTGGTCAAGGCCGCAGCCAACCTGCAGTCGCACGCTACCTCGAACGTGGCCAACGTGTCCCAGCGCGCGGCGCTGGCCGCGGTCAGCGGCGACCTGTCCGCGGTGTCCGAGATGCGGGCCGCTTTCGACCGGCGGCGGCGGACCATCGTGACCATGCTGTCGGCGATCGAGGGTGTCATCTGCCCCGAGCCGGGGGGTGCCTTCTACGCCTACCCGCAGGTCAAGGGCCTGCTCGGCCGGCCGCTGCGGGGCCGGACCGCGGCCGACACCAGCGAGCTTGCCGCCCTGATCCTGGACGAGGTCGAGGTCGCCGTGGTTCCGGGCGAGGCCTTCGGCACGCCCGGTTACCTGCGGCTGTCCTACGCCCTCGGCGACGCCGACCTGACCGAGGGCATCGGGCGGATCCAGAAGCTGGTCGCCGAAGGCTGAGCCGGCTCAGGCCACCAGATCGGAATACTCGGGGTGGCCGGCGATCCAGTCGGCCACGAACGGGCAGGCCGGCTCGACCATCAGGCCTTGGGACCGGATGTCGTCAAGGGCGAACCGCACCAGGCGACCAGCCAACCCCTGACCGCCGAAGGCCGGATCGGTCTCGGTGTGCGGCAGGACCACGACATCGCCGCGCCGGTGGTAGCTGGCTTGGCTGGCCAGCTCTCCGGCGACCAGCGCCTCGTACCGGGCGTCGCCGCGCCGCAGTTCGACGGTGTCGGGGTCGAGAGTCATCGCGACAACCGGACCACGGCCCGGGACCGGGCCAGCACCGTGGCCCCGGCCACGGCGGCGGTCAGGTCGATCTCGGCCGTGCCGGCCTCGACGTCCACCGACCGGACCCGGCCCGAGACCTCGAGCTCGCTGGCCTGGCCGTACTCGACCACCACCGGCCGGGTGAAGCGGACACCGTATTCCAGTACCGCGCCGGGGTCGCCCAGCCAATCGGTGACGACCCGGATGGCCACTCCCATCGTGAGCATCCCGTGGGCGATGACGTCGGGTAGCCCGACCGCCCGCGCCGTTTCAGCGCTCCAGTGGATCGGGTTGAAATCGCCCGAAGCGCCGGCATAGCGCACCATGCTGGCCCGCTCGATCGGAAAGGTCTGGCTCGGCAGTTCGGTCCCGACGGCCAGGCCGGCGGCCGCGATCACGCGGTCCCCCGGGCTACCAGCGTCGAGATCGCAGTGACTACCAGTTCACCGTCGACGGTGGAGACCTCGCCCCGGGTGGTCATCATGTCGTTGCCGGCCGCCGCACGGATGTCGTCGACGAAAACTCGAACCTGCAGCACGTCGCCGGCCCGGACCGGACGGGTGTAGACGAAGCGCTGCTCGCCGTGCACGACCTTGGAGTAGTCCAGTCCGAGCGCCGGATCACGAACCACCTGGGCCGCCGCCCGCATCGTGATCACGATCGGAAAGGTCGGCGGGGCGATCACATCCGGGTGTCCGAGCGCGCGGGCGGCATCCCGATCGACGTAGGCCGGGTTGTCGTCGCCGAGCGCCTCGGCGAACTCTCGGATCTTCTCCCGGCCTACCTCGTAGGGCTCGGTCGGCGGGTACTCCCGCCCGATGAAGGACTTGTCCAGCGCCATGCTGGGCACGTTAGCGTACCCGCGCGCAGGCCGGCGCACGCTGGTCAGCGCGGCCGGCTGCAGCCCGACCGGCCAGCACGAGCGACCAGCAGCCCTACGCAGCCAAATGGCGCCGCCCGTTCCGGACGACGCCATTGCCCAGCGAGTTACGCCGCTACGACTAGCGGGTCTCGCGGTGGTCGGTGTGCTTGCCGCAGTTCGGGCAGAACTTCTTCAGGTCCAGTCGATCCGGGTCGTTACGCCGGTTCTTCTTGGTGATGTAGTTGCGGTGCTTGCACACCTGACACGCCAGCGTGATCTTCGGTCGGACGTCGGTGGCTGCCACGGTTACTGCCTCTCGATGTGCTTCTCGGTCTTGATGTGTTTCTCGGTCTTGCTGTGCTTGTCGGTAGCGAGGGCCGGACTTGAACCGGCGACACAGCGATTATGAGCCGCTTGCTCTACCAGGCTGAGCTACCCCGCCATTGTCGGTGCTCGGTGGTGCTCGGGCGGGCGCGTCGCGCTACGCCGGGCTTGCCAAGACCCGAGCCCCCTTACGGAATCGAACCGTAGACCTTCTCCTTACCATGGAGACGCTCTGCCGACTGAGCTAAGGGGGCACGCATCGCTGACGGCTGGGCCGCCGTTGACGCCTGCTGAACTCTACCCGACGGTCGAAGCGATCTCGAAATCGGGGCCAGCGGGCCCTGGCGGGCCTCGGCCGGGCATGGAAAAGCCCGCACGCCTGGCCTCAGCCGGGCATGGAAAAGCCTTGGTGACCGCACGGGGGAACGACCACCAAGGCTCCCCAAGTATGGACTTTGCGTAATCGGTTGGCAACCCCCTGCAACCGTCAGCTGAGAATTCTCTTGGCATTCGTCCCATCCGCCGGACTCGCACCACTGGCGAGCAAGCCACGGCGCGGAAGCAGCGGAGAGGACCTGCCGACTGGCCCGGGGCCGGCAAACGACACTGGACCCCGACCGAAGTCGAGGTCCAGTGCGCGAGCGGGTGGCGGCTGTTGGGTTCGAACCAACGTAGGCAGAGCCGGCAGATTTACAGTCTGCTCCCTTTGGCCACTCGGGCAAACCGCCGTTGTGCACCGTGGTGGGTGCGCGCGAAAGAGATTACACGATGACCGCCCGGCCCGAGCCGCGCCGGGGTGCCCGGCGGCACCCCTCGCGCGGCAGCCCGGGCCTGACGGCTACCGTCAATGCGCAGGCCGAGGTGCCCGACCCGGCCGCGGCAACCGACCCGAGCTGAACCGATAGGAGCGTCATGGCCGATTCGTCGTTCGACGTGGTCAGCAAGATCGATCGTCAGGAAGCGGACAACGCCTTGAATCAGGCGGCCAAGGAACTGTCCCAGCGCTTCGATTTCCGGGGCACCAACGCCTCGATCGCCTGGGCCGGCGAACTGGGTATCACCATCAAGGCCGACACCGAGGAGCGAGCTGCGGCCGCGCTCGAGGTGTTCAAGGAGAAGTTGATCAAGCGTTCGATATCGCTCAAGGCGCTCGATGCCGAGGAGCCGCGCGCCTCGGGCAAGCAGTACGTGATCAGCGGGCAGCTCAAGCAGGGCATCGACTCTGAGGTCGCCCGCAAGATCGCCAAGGCGATCCGGGATGAGGGACCGAAGGGCGTGCAGGCCCAGATCCAGGGCGATCAGCTGCGAGTGTCAGGCAAGAAGCGCGACGACCTGCAGGCCGTGATCGGGTTGCTCAAGGCCCAGGACTTCGGCGTCGCGCTGCAGTTCGACAACTACCGCTGAGCCGGCCTCGAGTCGAGGAAGAAAGGGCATCGTGAAGGGCATCGTGCTCGCCGGTGGATCCGGCACCCGCCTGCACCCGATCACCCGGACCGTGAGCAAGCAGCTGCTCCCGGTCTACGACAAGCCGATGATCTATTACCCGCTGTCGGTGCTGATGCTGGCCGGCATCACCGAGATCCTGATCATCACCACCCCGCACGACCAGGATCAGTTCGTGCGCCTGCTCGGGGATGGCTCGGACCTGGGCGTGCACTTCTCCTACGCCGTGCAGCCCGAACCCAACGGCTTGGCCGAAGCGTTCATCATCGGCCGTGAGCACGTCGGCGACGACAGCGTGGCGCTGGTGCTGGGTGACAACATCTTCTACAGCCACGCCCTCGGCGGCATGCTGCGCGACGCCGCGACCCTTACCGAAGGCTGCCGGCTGTTCGGATACCGGGTCCGCGATCCCGAACGCTACGGCGTGGCCGAGGCCGACCCGTCAGGCCGGTTGATCTCGATCGAGGAGAAACCTCTGGTGCCCAAGTCGGACCTGGCGGTGACCGGTCTGTACTTCTACGACAACGCAGTGCTCGAGGAGGCGGCACAGCTGCAGCCGTCGGCTCGAGGCGAGCTGGAGATCACCGACCTCAACAACCGCTACGTCGCTCGGGGTACCGCGCAATTGATCGATCTCGGCCGTGGCGCGGCCTGGCTCGACACCGGCACCCACGATTCGCTGCTGGAAGCGGGCCAGTTCGTCCAGGTGCTGGAGCACCGGCAGGGCGTGCGGATCGCCTGCCTGGAGGAGATCGCGTTGACCCGTGGTTACATCGACGCCGACCAGGCGATGCGGCTGGGGCAGGCCCAGGCAAAGTCCGGTTACGGCCAGTACGTGGTCGAGATCGCCGCTCGGGCCATCGCCCGGGCCAATTCCGGAGGTACCCGATGACCGCGCTCGAACGCTTGATCCCGGCCAATGCTTCCTACCTGGCCGGCTTCCATGGCCGATTCCCCGACCGCCCGGTTCGGCCTCGCCTGCAGCTGGCCGTGGTCAGCTGCATGGACTCGCGCCTGGCCCTGTTCGGTGCGCTCGGCCTGGAGATCGGCGACGCCCACCTCATCCGCACCGCCGGCGCAATTGTCACCCCGGAGGTCCTGCGCTCGCTCGCGATCAGCCAGCGAAAGCTCGCAACCCGCGAGATCGCGATCATCGGACACACCGACTGCGGCATGCTCAACTTCGACGACGAGGCTTTTCGGTCCGAACTCGAGACCGAGTCGGGTCAGCGGCCGGACTGGGACGTCCCCGGCTTCGCCCGGGTCGAGGACAGCGTTGCCGAGTCGGTCGAACGGGTGCGCAGCTGCGGCTGGCTCCCGAGCCGCGACTCAGTGGCCGGCTTCGTCTTCGACGTCCGGACCGGCGAGGTCCGCGCCGTCGACTGACCTGGGAGGCCGGACGTAGGCCGATCCGGCGAATTGCTCGGCCCGGGTCAGGCCGGCCGAGCGCAGCAGCACCCAGTTCGGCCGGGCCTCGGCCGCCGGGTGTCGGTCGGCCGAGTCCGAGCTTCGCTCACCACGCCGACAGCGCCGGTGGTCAGCTGGCCCACCGGAAGGACTGCATCAGCGCGTCGAAGCGGCCCATCAGGTCATGGCACGGGCAGTCGGAGCTGAACTCGGCCAACAGGGCCAGCTTGCCGTCCGGGGCGGGCACGATGTAGCGGGCGCAGCCGGCGGCCAGGTCGGCGTCCAGCAGTTCGGCGACCGGGGAGTCCGCGTCCAGGCGCGCGCAGTCGACCGGCTCGTCGAGCAGTCCGATGCTGAGCACTGCGCTGGCCGGGATGATGTCCTCGGCGCCGATGACCGCGGTGCTCAGCACCGCCACCACCGGAGTACCGGCGATCTCATCCGGAACGGAACCGTCCTCCGGCGTGGAGACCAGCCAGTCCCGGCAATCGAGTTCGAACGCCGGAAGTTCCAACGCGTGGAGATCGCTATCCATTACGCCCCCTAGCTCAGGTGCTTTCGCGGGTGGGTACCGGAGTCGAGGGCCGGTACGCACGGTCGTGACACTGCGCGGTGTGCAGTCGGTCAGGCAACGTTTCCGTCGAGCGGTGGTAGGGCCAGGTGCAGCTTGCGGGGCGAGCAGCGACCATCCCTCAACGAATTGCATTCGGGCTGGTCATACCCTCTGGCTCCGCGGTTTACACCTCGTCCGCCAAATTCGATGCGCAAACATTGTTATTTCGGACATCGTGGCTGTTCACGACGGGAGAAAAATACCACCCGTTTCCCCACTCGTGAAGAGCAACACCGAACTTTGATCGACAGCGGTGCGGGCCGCGGCACGGCTACTCGACTGCCAAGGAACGTCCTTGTGAACATTGGGCAATCTTTGCTACCAAACGCTCGACCCCGGCGTCGGGGGCGCTCGGGTGAGCTCAGCCCCGCACTGTTGCTGCCGATGCAATCATGTCGTTTGTCTTTTCATACCGGGCGACAATCTGATCCAGTGAGTCTGCGGTGCCTGACAGGAATGACTGCACATTTCGCCGATGTCTCGACCAGTCACTCTGGACATAAGCCAGGCGACCGAACAAATCGGAGTCCAATTCCGGCTGCACGATTCCGCCGGCCGAGCTGAGGTGCTGGGCAAGATCACGCAGGCGGGCGGCCAGGCTGCGGATCGCGGCGTAGTCGACCTCGATCCGAGCCCCAGCGTCGTGGACGGGGTTGGACGCGTGCATGAGGACAGAGCCTAGGAGGAATGCCCGCGCCGGCGGCGCGGTTGTCCACAGGGCGCGCCGCTCCGGCCAGCCGAAAGGCCCTGCTTCCCGCGACCGGCCGGTGAGCCAGCCCACCGTATGAAGGTGGCCCGGCGAAACTAAGATGGATGCGGCGTTCCGAGGCTGGGCACACGGCCCCGAGTGGGCCGAGGCCAGCAAGCTGGGTGGCGGCCCAGCGAGCTGGGGCACAGCTTTGGCAACGCAGGCAATGCACTCAGGAGGCGGACCGCTTCGCATGTCCACACAGGTCGAACAACTAGATCGCGTCGTCATCCGCATCGCCGGCGACTCCGGCGATGGGATGCAGTTGACCGGAGACCGGTTCACCCAGGAGACGGCGAACTTCGGCAACGATCTCTCTACCCAGCCGAACTTCCCGGCCGAGATCCGAGCCCCAGCGGGGACTTTGGCCGGCGTCTCCTCGTTCCAGCTCCACTTCGCCGATCACGACATCCTGACCCCGGGTGATCGGCCGGACGTGCTGGTGGCAATGAACCCGGCCGCGCTGAAGGCAAACCTGGCCGACCTGGTCAAGGGCGCGACGATCATCGTCGACACCCACGACTTCACCGAGCGGGCCTTGGCCCGGATCGGCTGGAGCAGCAACCCGGTGACCGACGGCACGCTGGACTCCTTCACCGTGCACGCCATCGACCTGACCCAGCTCACCCTGGACGCGCTGGCCGACACCGACCTTTCCCGCAAGGACGCGGGGCGGTGCAAGAACATGTACGCGCTGGGGCTGCTGTCCTGGATGTATTCCCGCCCGACCGAGGGCACCATCGCCTTCCTGCGGGACAAGTTCAGCCGCCGGCCCGCGATCGCCGAGGCCAACGTGACCGCCTTCAGGGCCGGCTACAACTACGGCGAGACGACCGAATCCTTCGCGGTGTCCTACGAGGTCAAGCCGGCCACCCTGGCCGCCGGGACGTACCGCAACATCGCCGGCAACCTGGCCCTGGCCTACGGCCTGATCGCCGGCGCGCAGCGGGCGGGCCTGCCCCTGTTCCTAGGGGCCTACCCGATCACCCCGGCCTCGGACATCCTGCACGAGCTGTCCAAGCACAAGCGGTTCGGCGTGACCACGTTCCAGGCCGAGGACGAGATCGCCGGTATCGGTGCCGCACTCGGCGCGTCCTTCGGCGGCGCGCTCGGTGTGACCACGTCCTCCGGTCCGGGCATCGCGCTCAAGGCCGAGACCATTGGTCTGGCAGTGTCGCTGGAACTGCCGCTGGTCGTCATCGACGTCCAGCGGGGCGGACCCTCGACCGGGCTGCCGACCAAGACCGAGCAGTCCGACCTGCTGCTGGCGATGTACGGGCGCAACGGCGAGGCTCCGGTGCCGGTGGTCGCTCCGCAGTCGCCGGCCGACTGCTTCGCCGCGGCCATCGAGGCGATCCGGATTGCCACTCGCTACCGGACCCCGGTCTTCCTGCTGTCCGACGGCTACCTGGCCAACGGGTCCGAGCCGTGGCGACTGCCGGAGCTGGACACACTGCCCGACCTCAGCGTGGAGTTCGCCTCCGAGCCGAACGCTGAGGACGAGTTGTTCCTGCCCTACCTCCGGGATCCGGAAACGCTGGCCCGCCCGTGGGCGGTGCCGGGCACCCCGGGGCTGGAGCATCGGATCGGCGGGATCGAGAAGGCCGATCGGACCGGCAACATCTCCTACGACCCCGACAACCACGACTTCATGGTCCGCACCCGCGCGGCCAAGGTGGCCGGGATCGAGGTTGCGGACCTGATCGTCGACGACCCGGAGGCCGCCGCCGGCCAGACCAAGGTGCTGGTTCTCGGCTGGGGCTCCACCTTCGGCCCGATCGGAGCGGCGGCCCGGCGAGTGCGGCGAGCCGGCTACCCGGTGGCCCAGGCTCACCTGCGCCACCTCAACCCGTTCCCGGCCAATCTCGGCCAGGTGCTGGCCGGTTACGACAAGGTCGTCATCCCCGAGATGAACATGGGCCAGCTCGCGTCGCTGATCCGGTCGCAGTTCCTCATCGACATCATCTCGCTGACCCAGGTGCGCGGCATGCCCTTCCGGGCCGCGGAACTGGCCGAAATGCTGCAAGGAGTGGTAACCGGTGGCTGACCTCACCCTCAAGGCCAAGGATTTCAAGACCGACCAGGAAGTTCGGTGGTGCCCCGGCTGCGGGGATTACGCCGTGCTGGCCGCGGTGCAGGGCTTCATGCCCGAGCTGGGGGTGCCCCGGGAGAACATCGTGTTCATCTCCGGTATCGGTTGCTCGTCCCGCTTCCCGTACTACATGAACACCTACGGGATGCATTCGATTCACGGCCGGGCCCCGGCGATCGCGACCGGACTCGCGACCTCCCGGCCGGATCTGAACGTCTTCGTGGTGACCGGCGACGGCGACGCGCTGTCCATCGGCGGCAACCACCTCATCCACGCCCTGCGCCGCAACGTCAACCTGACCATCCTGCTGTTCAACAACCGGATCTACGGGCTGACCAAGGGCCAGTACTCCCCGACCAGCGAGACCGGCAAAATCACCAAGTCGACCCCGTTCGGCTCGGTGGATCACCCGTTCAACCCGATCTCGCTCGCGCTCGGTGCCGAGGCGACGTTCGTGGCTCGAACCCTGGACTCCGACCGCAAGCACCTGACGTCGGTGCTGCGAGCGGCCACCGAGCACCAAGGCGCCTCGCTGGTGGAGATCTATCAGAACTGCAACATCTTCAACGACGGCGCGTTCGAACTGCTCAAGGACCCCCACTCCCGCGGCGACTGGATCATCCCGCTCGAGCACGATCAACCGATCCGCTTCGGCGACAAGGCGGTCATCGCCGACGGCCTTTCCCTTCGGGTCGCCTCCGACGTCGCCGAGGACGACCCTCGACTCGTCCGGCACGACGCGCATGCCAGCGACCCCTCCTACGCCTTCGCCCTGTCCCGGCTGTCCCAGGCCGACAGCCGGCTGACCCCGATGGGCGTCTTCCGCGACGTCGCCCGGCCGAGTTACGACCGGCTGGTCAACGAGCAGCTCGACCTGGCCAAGCTGCAAGGACCCGGGGACGCCAACGCGCTGACCGAACTGCTGCGCGGCAGCGACCCCTGGACCGTCAACTGACCGGATCGCGCCGGCCGACGCCCGGCGGCTTGGCCTACGGAATCTCGGCCTACTTCTGCTGGGGGCTGTTCCCGCTCTACTGGCCACTGCTCGAGCCAGCCGGCGCGCTGGAAATCCTGGCTCATCGGATGGTGTGGTCGCTGGTCTTCGTCGCCCTGCTGCTGACCGTCACCCGAGGCTGGGCCGGCTTTCGCGCGGTGATCGCCGATCGGGCCAAGTTGCTCCGGCTGGCCGTTGCCGCAGTGTTGATCACCGTCAACTGGGGCGTCTACATCTGGGGCGTCAACCATGGCCACGTCATCGAGACCAGCCTGGGCTACTTCATCAACCCGCTGCTGACCATCCTGCTCGGTGTGTTCGTGCTGTCCGAGCGGCTGAGCCGGTGGCAGTGGGCCGCTGTCGGCATCGCGTCGCTGGCGATCGTCGTGCTCAGCATCGACTACGGCCGGCTGCCGTGGATCGCGCTGGTGCTGGCGGCGTCCTTCGGCGGCTACGGCTTCATCAAGAAGCAGATCGGCGTCGGGGCGCGCGAATCGCTGGCGGTGGAGACGACGGTGCTCAGCCTGCCCGCGTTGTTGGTGCTGGTCGTGCTCGGCTTCCAGAAGACGCTGGTCTTCGGCCACCACGGTTGGGGCAACGCCCTCCTGCTGGCCGGCACCGGAGTGGTCACCGCGATCCCATTGCTGCTGTTCGCGGCCGGGTCCCGGCGGCTACCCCTCACCACCATGGGTCTGCTGCAATACCTGACCCCGGTGATGCAGTTCGCGGTTGGGGTCGGGATCCGGCACGAGTCGCTGCCGCTGGCCCGGCTGATCGGCTTCGGACTGGTGTGGCTGGCCCTGGTCGTGCTCAGCGTCGACGCCTTGAGGCAGCGGGCGGCGGCCCGCCCCGAGGGAATGGCTGCGGTGGACGGCGCCAGCATCACCTAGCCCCCGACCGAAGCCGGCCCGGCCGCCGAGCCGGACACCGTCAGCGGCTGCTGTTGCGCCGCCGGGTTCCGGCCAGGACCAGGATCATCCCGCCGACTGCGACCAGGGCCAGCAGGATCATCGACGGCGCCGATCCGATCGACAGGCTGGCCGTGGCCAGCCGGCCGATCGTGGACGCGATCGGCGGATCGGCCAGGCTCTGATGGGTCGGGTTGTGGTGCGGGCGCGGCTTGGCCGCGGGGCTGGCCGGGCTCGTGGGCGCAGGGTGGTCCGGCGCTGTGTTCACGACGACGGTGGCACTCGGGTCGGTGGACACCTGGACCGGAACCCGGTTGGCCGCCAATTGAGCCTGCGCGGCCGCCTGCTGGGCCGCCTTGAGTTGGGCGGCTTTGGCGGCGGCGGCTTGGGCTGCCTTCAACTGGGCGGCCTTGTCGGCGGCGGCCTTGGCCGCGGCCGCCTTGTCGGCGGCCGCCTTGGCGGCAGCAGCTTGCGCGGCGGGGCTGGTGCCGCCCGGGATGGTCACCGGCACTCCGGTCTTGCCCGAGCCCGGCGCAGCAGCGCCGTCGGCGCTCGCGCCGGCACCCTGGGCGGATCCGCTGCCCTGGGCCGGACCGCTGCCGGAGTGGCCATCGCGATGGCCGGCTGGGGTCCAGTGCCCGCCCCGATCGTGGTCGGGCTGATGCCAGAGCGATGCGTCGATCGCCTGCTGCAACAACTTGGCCAGACGCGCCCGCTCGGCCGCGGCGGCGGCCTTGGCCTGCCGGGCCGCGGCCCGCTCGCGCTCGCTGTGACCCTGGCTGGGGTGGGCGCTCTGGTGCTGGCTGCGGTGGTGGGACTGCCCGTGGCCGTGGTGCAGGGTGTCGGCGCCCGCCGGCTGGGCCAGCAGGATCACACCGGCGAGCGCAGGCACGGCAAGCGCCGCGGCGACCCGGAGGCGGCCGGTCTTGTTCGCTCGGTGCTGCGCCACAGACGGTTCCTGTTCTAGTGCGGGTACCAGACCTATCGGCCGGAAGGCCTTCGATCTGATGACTGGGCCATGTGCAATCGACGTTAACCCGAACCTCAGCCTACCCGTTTCACACCCGGGGTAAACCCGCAGGACACGGTTGCTTCATTACCCCCCGAACCGGACACCGTACGGGTCCGGCTACTGGGCGCGGGCCGCCCGCCGAGCCGCCGCCCGCTCCCGCTGCTCCACGAACCGGTTGGCCTGGGCGTCCAGGTTGAGCAGGAACTCCGCCAGTTCCTGCCGGGCCTTCTCGCCCGCCGGGCCGAGATCGTCCCGCTCGAAAACGTTCCAGAACTTCAGCACCGGCATCACCACGGCGTCGTGATGCAGCCGCAGGTCGTAGATGCCAGCCCGCGCGATAGTGACCGAGTTGCGAGTGAAGTCAGGCATTCCGGCGCCGGGCATCTGGAAGCCGACCACCTCGTCCCGGACCGCCTGCATCGTGTCGTCCGGTGCGATCTCGAAGGCCGCCTGCACCAGGTTCCGGTAGAAGACCATGTGCAGGTTCTCATCCTGCGCGATCCGACTCAGCAGCTGCTCGGCCAGCGGTTCGTTGGTGCACCGGCCGGTATTGCGGTGCGATACCCGGGTGGCCAGTTCCTGGAACGAGACGTAGGCCACGGCCTGCAGCGCGCTCTTGTCGCCGGAATCGTAGCCGTGGGTCATGTGCTGCATGCGCAAGCGCTCCAGCTCGACCGGGTCGACCCCTCTGGTGACGACCAGGTAGTCCCGGATCGCGATGCTGTGCCGCCCTTCCTCGGCCGTCCACTGGCCGACCCATTGCCCCCAGGCCCCGTCCCGGCTGAACCTGGTCGCGATCTCGCGATGGTAGGAGGGCAGGTTGTCCTCGGTCAGCAGGTTCACGATCATGGCCGTCCGGGCCGTCGGGTCGAGCTTCGAGTCCCCCGGCTGCCAGTCGGAGCCGCCGAGAAAGGCGAAGTTCGTACCGTCGCTCCAGGGCACGTAGTCGTGCGGCTGCCACGGCTTGGCCTGAGCCAGGTGCCGATCCAGGTTGGCCGCGACCACCGGCTCCAACTCGTGCAGCAGGCGGGCGGTGTCGCCTGCTGGTCCTGACGGGATGCTGGACATGTCGACCTCCGACTGCTCGTGCTCGGACCGGGTCCCCTGCGAACCTACGCCTGGGGAGTTGTGGGATAGCTCGGGCCTCGCCGCCGGGTCCGCGCGAGCCGAGCCGCCTGGTATCAGGCCGTACGCACGATCACATGTTCGGTAAGAGCGATCAGCGCGGCCCGGGCCGGGACGGCCGGCAGCGCGGACAGCGCCGCCTCGGCCGCCTCGGCGTAAGTCCGCACGACATCGCGAGCCTGCTCCAGCGCCGCCGACGCCCGCATCAGACGCAGCGCCTCGGCATGCTCGCCGTCGTCAGTCAGCGGCCGGGACAGCAGTTCCCGCAACCGGACGGCGTCGGGATCGGAGGCAGTTGAGCGCAGCGCGTAGAGCACCGGCAGGGTCGGCACGCCCTCGCGCAGATCGGTACCCGGCGTCTTGCCGGACACGCCACTGTCGGAGGCGATGTCGAGGATGTCGTCAGAGATCTGAAACGCCACCCCGACCTGCTCGCCGAAAGAGCGCAGGCTGGCGATCGCTTCCGCCTCGACCCCGGCGAACATCGCCCCGAACTCGGCCGCGGTCGCGATCAGCGAGCCGGTCTTGTCCGCCAGCACCGCGAGGTAGTGCTCGATCGGGTCGACCCCGGCCTTGGCCCCCACGGTCTCGCGGATCTGCCCGGTGACCAGCCGCTCGAACGTCCGGGCCTGGATCCGCACCGCCTCCGGGCCCAGGTCGGCCAGCAGGTCCGAGGCCCGGACGAACAGGTAGTCACCGGTGAGGATGGCGACCGAGTTGGTCCAGCGCTCGTTGGCCGCGACCGCTCCCCGGCGCACCGTGGCCTCGTCCATCACGTCATCGTGGTACAGCGTGGCCAGGTGGGTCAGCTCGCACACCACGGCCGAGCTGATCACGCCATGCCGGTCGGGCAGGCCGAACTGGGCGGCGAGCAGGGTCAGCAACGGCCGGAACCGCTTGCCCCCCGCCTCGATCAGGTACCGGGCAGCCTCGGCCACGAACTCGTCGGCCGATTGCACCGAGTCCCGCAACGCGGTCTCGACCGCGGCCAGACCGGTACGGATGGCCGCCTCGAGTTCGGGGTCGTCGAACTGGAGTCCGAGCGAGGTCAACGAGGTGGTCACCCGTGCAACTTAGCTGCCTTGCCGGCCAGGTCGATCAGCGGCTGGGGGAAGACCCCCAGCGCGACGGTGACCAGCACGCCGGCCAGGATCGGGATGTAGGTCAGCAGGGTCGGGATGGTGATCGTGGGCCCGTCCTCGGCCGGCTCGGCGAAGAACATCATGACCACGATGCGCAGGTAGAAGAAGGCAGCCACCGCCGAGCTGATCAACCCGACCACGACCAGTGGACCGGCCACATGATAGGCGGCCCGGAAGACCACGAACTTGCCGGTGAACCCGCTGGTCAACGGGATGCCGGCCAGCGCGAGCAGCAGGAAGGTGAAGGTGGCCGCGAACAGCGGTGACCGGCGGGCCAGGCCCGACCATTGCGACAGGTGCGTGGCCTCACCGTTGGCATCCCGCACCAGCATCACCAGGCCGAATGCGGCCACCGTGGTGAAGCCGTAGGCAGCCAGGTAGAACAGCACGCTGGAGATGCCCTGGGCATCGAGGGCGACCAACCCGACCAGGATGAAGCCGGCGTGCGCGATCGAGGAGTAGGCCAGGATGCGCTTGACGTCGGTCTGGGTCAGGCCGAACACCGCCCCGACCACCATCGAGGCGATCGCGGCCGCCCAGATCAGCCAGCGCCAGTCCCAGGCCGAGATGGAGAAGCCGACGTAGAACACCCGCAGGATCGCGCCGAACGCGGCGACCTTGGTGCAGGCGGCCATGAAGGTGGTGACCGGGGTCGGCGAACCCTGGTACACGTCGGGCGTCCAGGAGTGGAACGGGGCGATGCCCGCCTTGAACAGCAGGCCGACCATCAGCAGCCCGAACCCGAGCCAGAGCAAGGTGTCGGACTGGGTCGAGGAGTTCTGGGCGGCGAAGATGGCGCTCAGGTCGACCGAGTTGGCGTAGCCGTAAAGCATCGCGACGCCGTAGAGGAAGAACGCCGAAGCGAACGCGCCGAGCAGGAAGTACTTGATCGCCGCTTCCTGGCTGAGCAGCCGGCGCCGACGGGCCAGGCCGGCCATCAGGTACAGCGGCAGCGACAGCACCTCCAGGGCCACGAACATCAGCAGCAGGTTGTTGGCCGCCGGGAAGATCAGCATGCCGGCCACGGCGAACAGCGCCAGCGGGTAGATCTCGGTCTGGACCCGGCGGCTGCTGGCCAGCTCGCGGTCAGCCGGTGAACCGACGGTGATCGCGGCCGAGGCGACGATCGCGCTGCCCGGCTCGACCCCCCGATCGGCGATCAGTAGCACCGACAGCACCGCCAGCACCAGCACGGTGCCCTGGATGAACAGCGAAACTCCGTCGATCGCGATCGCGCCGGACACGGTGGTGGTCAGCTTGTTGTGCAAAGAGATCACATCGATCAGCGCCGCCAGCAGGACCAGCACGGTGAGGCTGACCTGGATCGGGTACCGCAGGGCCCGCGGCGCCACCGCCTCGACCAGCACGCCCAGGCACGCGCCGCCGAGCACGATCAGGATCGGAAGCAGGGCGACATAGCTGATCGAGGGGGCGTGCACATAGGTCGACGGATCGGTTCCGGCCGCCGTCAGTACGCCGCTGAGCGCGCTCACTTGTGTCCCCCATTTGGACTGTGCTGGGCCACGTTCTGTGGCTGCGGATCGGTCTTGCCGACGTCGTGCATGGTGTAGTTCACCGCGGGGTTGATGATGTCGGTGATCGGCTTGGGATAGACCCCCAGCGCGATGATCAGGATGATCAGCGGCGCGATCGCGAAGGTCTCGCGAGCATTGAGGTCGCGGAAGGCCCGCACCTTGTCCAGCACCGCCCCCTGCATGGTGCGTTGGTAGAGCAGCAGGACGTAGAGCGCGGCCAGGATGATGCCGGTCGTGCCGATGATGGCCAGCGCCTTGTAGCGGACGAAAGTGCCGACCAGGGTGAGGAATTCACTGATGAACGTCGACAGCCCGGGCAGGGCCAGCGCGGCCAGGCCGGCGATCAGGAAGGCACCGCCGAGCCGGGGCGTGACCTTGGCCGTGCCACCGTAATCGCCGATCTGCCGGCTCTTTCCCCGGGCCACCACGAAGCCGACCACGATGAACAGCAGGCCGGTGGCCAGACCGTGGTTGACCATGTACAACACCGCCCCGGTGCCGCCCTGGGTCGTGAAGGCGAAGATGCCCAGGCCGATGAAGCCGAAGTGGGCGACCGAGGTGTAGGCGACCAGCCGCTTCATGTCCCGCTGGCCCATGGCCAGGAACGCGGCATACAGGACGCCGATCACCGACAGGATCAGGATCGTCTTGGCGAAGTAGCGCGAGGCCTCCGGGAACAGCGGCAGGCAGTAGCGCAGGAACCCGAAAGTACCGACCTTGTCCAGCACCCCGACCAGCAGCGCGGCGCCGCCGGCCGGGGCCTCGGCTCCGGCGTCCGGCAACCAGGTGTGGAACGGGAACAGCGGGGCCTTGATCGCGAACGCGATGAAGAAGCCGAGGAACAGCCACTTCTGGGTTGCCCCGCCGGGCACGTGACCGACCAGATCGGAGAAGGCGAAGCTGGCCGTACCCGAGCTGACGTAGAGCCCGATCACCGAGGCCAGCATGAGCAGGCCGCCGACCAGGGAGTAGAGGAAGAACTTGACCGCCGCGTACTGCCGGCGGGGACCGCCGAAGCTGCCGATGATGAAGTACATCGGGACCAGCATCGCCTCGAAGAACACGTAGAACAGGAAGATGTCGGTGGCAGCGAACACGCCGACCATGAACACCTCGAGCAGCAGCAACAACCCGAAGTAGGCCTTGGCCGAGCGCTTGCTCGGCACCGCGTCCTCGGCGTCCTCGACCGTGTCGAAGGAGTTCCACGAGGCCAGCACCACGCAGGGCACCAGCAGCGTCGACATCAGGATCAGCACCAGCGCGATGCCGTCGAGCCCGAAGGCGAAGTGCACCCCGAGGTCGCGGATCCACACCCAGGACCCCTGGAACTGGAACCGGCTGGAGTCCGGCCCGGTCTTGAACTGGAAGGCCAGCACGACCGCGTAGACGAACGTCAGCACCGAGAAGACCAGCGCGGTCTGCTTGGCCACGGTGTGCTGGCGGGCTTGATTGTCCTCACCGCCGCCCGGCATCGCGAAGATGACCAGGCTGCCGATCAGCGGCACCGCCAGCAGTCCGAGCAGGGACAGGTTGTGCATCAGGAGAACCTCACCCCGAGCAGGACCGCGAGCAACACCGCGGCGCCGGTCAACATGGACAGTGCGTAGGAGCGGACGAACCCGGTCTGGATCCGGCGCAGCCGCCCGGAGCTGCCACCGAAGCCGGCGGCCAGGCCGTTGACGATGCCGTCGACGCCCTTGTTGTCGAGAAAGACCAGCCCGCGGACCAGCCACTGACCAGGCCGCATCAACACGGTTTCGTTGAAGGCGTCGGCGTAGAGATTGCGCCGGGCCGCGACCGTGACCACGCTGCCGGCCGGCCGGGTCGAGGGCACCCGCCGGCTCGCGGCCCAGGCCGCCGCCACGCCGAGGGCGACCACCACCAGCGTGAGCAGGCTCAGCACCAGCGGGGAGATGGTGTGAGCGCCGACCTCGACCGAGGGTCCGACCGACGGGGTGAGCCAGTGCTGCACGCCGCCGCCGAAGATCAGCAGGTAACCGCCGACCAGGGCGAGCAGACCGAGCACGGCCATCGGCCACTTCATCACGGCCGGGGCCTCGTGCGGGTGCACGTCGTCCTCCCAACGGCGCTGGCCGAAGAAGGTCATCACCAGGGCGCGGGTCATGTAGGCCGCGGTCAACCCGGCGCCGAGCAGTGCGGCTAAGCCGAGGATGTAGCCCGAGGTTCCTCCCTTGTCGAAGGCAGCCTCGATGATCTTGTCCTTGGTGAAGAAGCCGGTGGCCCCCGGGAAGCCGATGATGGCCAGGTAGCCGGCCACGAACACCGCGAACGTCCAGGGCATCGGTCGCCACAGGCCGCCGAAGCGGCGCATGTCGATCCGGTCGTTCATGGCGTGCATGACCGAGCCGGCGGCCAGGAACAGCGCGGCCTTGAAGAAGCCGTGCCCGAGCAGGTGGATGATGCCGATGGCGTAGGCGCCCTGGCCGAGCCCGACGGCCAGGAACATGTAGCCGATCTGGCTGACCGTGGAGTAGGCCAGGACCTTCTTCAGGTCGTCCTGACCGAAGGCGCAGACGCACCCGTAGAGCAGCGTGATCGCACCGACGATGGTGACGACCGTGCGGGCCGCCTGGCTCTGGTCGAAGATCGGGCTGGACCGGGCGATCAGGTAGACCCCGGCGGTGACCATGGTCGCCGCGTGGATCAGGGCCGAGACCGGGGTCGGGCCCTCCATCGCGTCGGGAAGCCAGGTCTGCAACGGGAACTGGCCGGACTTGCCGCAGGCACCGAGCAGCAGCATCAACGCGATGGCCGCGACCGCGCCCTTGCCCAGGCCGGGCGCGCCGGCGAAGACGTGCGCGAAGTCGGTGTTGCCCAGGTAGGCGAACATCAACATGATCGCGATCGACAGCCCGACGTCACCGACCCGGTTGGCGATGAACGCCTTCTTGGCCGCCGTGGCCGCGGACGGCCGGTTGTAGTAGAAGCCGATCAGCAGGTACGAGGCCAGGCCAACGCCCTCCCAGCCGACGTAGAGCAGCAGGTAGCTGTTGGCCAGCACCAGCAGCAGCATGGCGGCGATGAACAGGTTGAAGTAGCCGAAGAAACGCCGGCGCCCCTCGTCGTGAGCCATGTAGCCGACGGCGTAGATGTGGATCAGCGAGCCGACGCCGGTGATGAGCAGGCAGAAGACCAGGGCCAGCGGGTCCAGCAGGAAGCCGACGTTGACGTTGAAGCCGCCGACCGGCACCCAGCTGAACAGGTGCAGGTTCCGCTCCCGGCTGTTGCCGTCCTCGCCCTTGAGCGAGAAGAACAGGTACACCGTGTAGACGAACAGCACCACTGGCACCAGCGCTCCGAGCAGGTGACCCCACCTGTCGGCTCGCTTGCCCAGCAGCAACAGCAGGGCGGCCGAGACGGCCGGCAGCGCGACCAGCAGCCAGGCCGCGGACTGCACTCCGTGAGCGGTATTCAACTGCGCCAGCTCCCTAGTACTTCAGCAGGTTCGCGTCGTCGACCGAGGCCGAGCGGCGGGTCCGGAAGATGGACATGATGATGGCCAGCCCGACCACGACCTCGGCCGCGGCCACCACCATGACGAAGAACGCCATGATCTGACCGTCCAGGCTGCCGTTGATGCGAGCGAAGGTGACCATGCTCAGGTTCACCGCGTTCAGCATCAGCTCGACGCACATGAACACCACGATCGCGTTGCGCCGCACCAGAACGCCGACCGCGCCGATCGAGAAGAGCGCGGCGGACAGGACCAGGTAGTAGGTGGGGGTCATCGGCTCTTCCTCTTCCGACCGCTGATGCTCATGGGGTCAACTCCCCGGTCCCGGCGTTGCCGACCGGAGTGTTGTCCGGGCCGCTGACGTTGACCGCGGTGCCACCGAACAACGACTCCTTGGCGATCGACCCGTCCGGCAGCAGGGCCGGGGTGCCGATGGCCATGCCGGAACTGAGCGCGCCCGGGCCGGGCAGCGGCTGCGGCCGGCCGGAGCGGATCCGCTCCCGGGCCAGCGACTTCTGGGTGCGCTTGGGCCCGTCCCGTTCGATGTGGGCCAGCACCATCGCCCCCACCGCGGCCACGATCAGCAGGGCCGAGGTCAGCTCGAAGGCGAACAGGTACTTGGTGAACATCAACTGGGCCAGGTTGTTGACGTTCGTCGCGCCATTGACGCCGTTCTGCTCGTCCAGGTTCTTCGCGGTCTGGCCGGTGAACGCCCGGCCGACCGTGACCGCGACCAGCAGCGCGAAGGCCACCCCGGCCAGCAGCGCCGCGATCCGCTGGCCGCGCAGCGTCTCGACCAGGGAATCGGAGGAATCCCGCCCGACCAGCATGAGCACGAACAGGAAGAGGATCATGATGGCGCCGGTGTAGACGATGATCTGCACCAGGCCGAGGAACGGTCCCTGCTCGATCAGGTAGAACAGCCCCAGGCACATCATGGTCGCGACCAGCGACAGCGCCGAGTGGATCGCGTTGCGGAGCAGGACCATGCCAATCGCACCGAGCAGGGCGACCGGACCGAGGATCCAGAACGCGACGGCCTCGCCGGTACTGACCTGGTTCGGCGCGGCTGCGGCCAGGATTGCGTGGGTGGCGCTCACGGGTGGTGACCTCCGACCTCGATGGCCCGGCCGGTGATCGGCCGGCCCGCGACGTTGGCCGCACTCTGCGGTGCGCCCTCGTCCTTGCGCGGGGTGTAGTACGCCGATTCGTCCTCGCCGAGGCGCATCGGGTGCGGCGGGGCCTCCATCCCGGGCAGCAGTGGAGCCATCAGCTGCTCCTTGGTGTAGATCAGATCCTGCCGGTTGTCCAAGGCCAGCTCGTACTCGTTGCTCATGGTCAGCGACCGGGTCGGGCAGGCCTCGATGCACAGGCCGCAAAAGATGCAGCGCAGATAGTTGATCTGATACACCCGGCCGTAGCGCTCACCCGGGGAGTACCGCTCGGTTTCGGTGTTGTCGCCGCCCTCGACGTAGATGGCATCGGCCGGGCAGGCCCAGGCGCACAGCTCGCAGCCGATGCACTTCTCCAGCCCGTCCGGATGCCGGTTCAGCACGTGCCGGCCGTGATACCGCGGCGCGGTCGGGAAGACCTCGAACGGGTACTGCTGGGTGTAGACCTTCTTGAACATGGTCGAGAAGGTGAGCCCGAACCCCTTGGCGAACCCGACCCCGGTCGGGGCCGGCTGCTCGAAGGGCTCCTCCTGCAGCGGTCGCTGGGACACGCCGAGCACGGGTTTGACCTCGCGCCGGGCCGGCGCGGCCGCTGCCCAGTCGGCCGGCACGCCGGCCCCGGTCGGGTTGGCCGCCTGATCGGCGCGCGGGTCGGAGCCGGCCCCGACCGGCGACTTCGGGTTCTCAGCGGGAGTGTCAGCCATCGAGCGGCCCCTCGTTCGAGATCTGTCCGTTCCTTACAGGTTGTCCAGCTCCGGGCAGTGCGGCCCCGGCGCTGACCAGTCGCGGTGACGGCGGGACCACCAGGTCCATCGGCGGCACCGGGAAGGTGAGTCCGAGCCGGGCCTCCTCGGCCGCTTCGGCCGTCTCGACCCGCTCGGTCTCCGCGGCCCGTCGGGCGTCGATGACGGCCCACACGGCCACGATGGCCGCCAGCGGGATCAGCACGATGGCCAGCACCACGCCGGTGTTCCAGCCCCGGTCGCGCAGCACCCGCATCGTGGTGATGGCCAGGATCCACACCAGATTGAGCGGGATCAGGACCTTCCAGCCGAAGTGCATGAACTGGTCGTAGCGCATCCGGGGCAGGGTTCCGCGCAACCAGACGAAGCAGAAGATCAGGATGACGACCTTGATCGTGAACCAGAGCATCGGCCACCAGCCGTGGTTGGCCCCGTGCCACAACGACAGCGGGTACGGCGCCCGCCAGCCGCCCAGGAACAGCGTGGTCGCCAGTGCCGAGACGGTGACCATGTTGATGTATTCGGCCAGGAAGAACAGGGCGAACTTCATCGACGAGTACTCGGTGTGGAACCCGCCGACCAGCTCCGACTCGGCCTCGGGCAGGTCGAACGGAGCCCGGTTGGTCTCACCGACCATGGCGATCAGGTAGATGCCGAAGGAGACGAACAGCGGAATGCCGTTCCACAGGTTGTGGCGCTGATAGTCGACGATGCCCGAGGTCGAGATGGTCCCGGTGTATAGGAAGACCATCACCATGGACAGGCCCATCGCGACCTCGTAGGAGATCATCTGGGCCGCCGAGCGCAGGCCGCCGAGCAGCGGGTAGGTCGAGCCGGAGGCCCAACCCGAGAGCACGATGCCGTACACGCCCAGCGACGAGCAGGCCAGGATGACCAGCACGCCCACCGGCAGATCGGTCAGTTGCAGTGGGGTCTTGTGGTGAAAGATCGACACCTCGGGCCCGAACGGTACGACCGAGAAGGCCAGGAATGCCGGGACCGCCGACAGCACGGGGGCGATCCAGTACACCGGCTTGTCGGCCAGCGCCGGGATGATCTCTTCCTTGAACGCCAGCTTCAAACCATCGGCCAGCGACTGCAGGATGCCCCAGGGACCGACCCGGTTGGGGCCGATCCGGTTCTGCATCCGGCCCACTACCTTGCGCTCGAACACGATCGAGAACAGGGTCATCACGACCAGGAAGGCGAACACGCCGACGACCTTGAGCAGCACCATCCAGATCTTGTCCTGGCCGAACAGGCTCAGGGTCTGGTTGGGGTCCGAGGCGGCCAGCACCAGCTGTGCACTCATGCCTGCGCTCCTGTTACGTCATGCCGGTGCACCGTGACTTCGGTGCCGGCGGCCAACCCGAGGGTGCCCTCGCCGTGGCTGGCCGGCAGCCAGACCGTGTCCGGTGCGGCCAGTTCGTGGATCTCCACCGGCGCGGTCACCGACCGGCCGGCCCCGGTCACGGTGATCAGCTCGCCTTCGGCCAGACCCAGTCCGACCGCGGTCGGCTTGCCGATCACCGCGCGCAGCGGCTTGGTGGTACCGGCCAGCGACGGCTCACCGTCCAACAGCGAACCCCGGTCGATGAGTTCCCGCCAGCCGGCCAGCACCAGGCCGGACCGGGCCGCGGCCGGAGCGACCTGGGGCGCCGGCACCCGGGTGGTACCGGTGCCCAGCTGGGCCAGCTCGGCTCGGGCCTGCTCGATGGCGGCCAGGCCTAGGTCGACGTCGAGCTCGTCAGCCAGGGCGTTGAGCACCCGACCATCGGACAGCTGCCCGGTACCGGTCAGGGTCAGGTCGAACGGGCGGCGCCGGCCTTCCCAGGTCACGTACCGGCCCGCCTTCTCGGCCACCGCCGCGACCGGGAACACCACGTCGGCAAAGTCGGTGACCCGGCTGCGCCGCAGCTCCAAGCTGATCACGAAGCCCGCCCGATCCAGCGCGGCCTCGGCCGCGCCCGGGTCGGGCAGGTCGGCCGGGTCGACCCCGCCCACCACCAGGGCCGAATCCGGGCCGGCATGCTCGAGGATGGCCGACAGATCCCGGCCGGCTGAGACCGGAAGGTGCGCATCCCACACCCGCTCGACCTCGGCCCGAGCCGCGTCGTCGGACAATGGCCGGCCCCCGGGCAGCAGGCTCGGCACCGCACCGGCGTCCAACGCGCCGCGCTCACCGGCCCGCCGCGGCACCCAGCCCAGCCGAGCCCCGGTGTCCGCGGCCAGCCGGGCCACCGCGGTGTAGCCGCCGGGCACATCGGCCAGCCGCTCGCCGACCAGGATGATCCCGCCGGTCAGGGCCTGCTTGAGGTCGGTGTCGAGTTCGGCCAGCGCTCGCGGTTCCTGGCCGGGCCGGGTCGCGATCAGCTGGCCGTTCAGCTTGGCCAGGCCGCCCGAGGCGACCGCGGCCACCGAGTGGACCACGGTCCGACCGGCCCGGGTTCCCTTGCGCAAGCGCAGGAACACGATCGGCGATTCCTCTTCCGGCTCCAGTCCGACCAGCAGGACCGTGCCCGCTTGTTCCAGATCGGTGAAGCTCAACCCGCCGGTGCTGGGCGTGGTGCCGGCGATCAGGTGGCCGAGAAAGGCCAGCTCCTCCTCCGAGTGGGCCCGGGCCCGGTAGTCGATGTCGTTGGTGCCGAGCGCGACCCGGGCGAACTTGCTGTAGGCGTAGGCGTCCTCTTCGGTCAGCCGGCCTCCCGGCAGCACCGCGACCCCGTCGCCGGCCAGCGCCCGGCGCAATCCGTCGGCTGCGGTGGCCAGCGCGTCCGGCCAGCTGGCCTCGACCAGTTCACCGGCGGAGTTGCGCACCATCGGGCTGGTCAGCCGATCCGGCTGGGTGGCGTAGCGGAAGGCCCACCGGCCCTTGTCGCAGTTCCATTCCTCGTTGACCTCGGCGTCCTCGCCGGCCAGCCGCCGGGTCACCTTGCCCCGGCGCCAGTCGGTGCGCAGGGCACAGCCGGACGAGCAGTGCTCGCAGACACTGGGTGTCGACATCAGGTCGAACGGGCGGGCCCGGAACCGGTAGCTGGCCCCGGTCAGCGCGCCGACCGGACAGATCTGCACGGTGTTACCGGAGAAGTAGGACTGGAACGGGGTGTCGGTCGAGGTCCCGATCTGCTGCAGCGCGCCCCGCTCGAGCAGGTCGATGAACGGGTCACCCGCGATCTGGGCCGAGAACCGGGTGCAGCGCTGGCACAGCACACACCGCTCGCGGTCGAGCAGGACCTGGCTGGACACCGCGATCGGCTTGGGGAAGGTCCGCTTGATGTCGGTGAACCGGCTGTCGGCGCGGCCGTTGCTCATCGCCTGGTTCTGCAGCGGGCACTCGCCGCCCTTGTCACAGACCGGGCAATCCAGCGGGTGGTTGATCAGCAGCAGTTCCATCACGCCCTGTTGGGCTTTGTCGGCCACCGCGCTGGTCAACTGAGTTTTGACCACCATGCCCGGCATCACCGTCGTGGTGCAGGAGGCCGCCGGCTTGGGCATGCCGCGACCGTTGCCCATGTCGGTCACCTCGACCAGGCACTGCCGGCAGGCTCCGGCCGGATCGAGCAACGGGTGGTCGCAGAAGCGCGGGATCTGGATCCCGATCTGCTCGGCGGCCCGGATCAGCAGCGTGCCCTTGGGCACGGAGATCTCGATGCCGTCGATGGTGACGGTGACCAGGTCGGTCTGGTCCGGGGCGATCGTCATGAAGAGGCTCCGTAGGCGAGCGGCAGTGACGGGTGGCCGGCGGCGACGGTCACGAGGCGGCCCCGGTCAGCACGTTCTGGTTCATCAGGGCCAGGTAGTCGTCGCGGAAGTACTTGATCGAGGCGACGATCGGGCTCACCGCCCCGTCCCCGAGCGCGCAGAAGGACCGGCCCAGGATGTTGTCGCAGACATCGAGCAGGGTGTCGAGGTCCTCGGGCTTGCCGTGACCTTCCCAGATCCGTTCCAGGATCTGGGCGGTCCAGTAGTTGCCCTCCCGGCACGGCGTGCACTTGCCGCACGATTCGTGCTCATAGAACTGGGTCCACTTCAGCACGGCCCGGACCACGTTGTCGGCCTCGTCGAAGATCATCACCGCCGAGGTGCCGTTCATCGAGCCGGCCTTGGCGACCGAATCGAAGTCGAGCGGGATGTCGAGATGCTCCTTGGTGAACAACGGTGTCGACGAGCCGCCCGGGGTCCAGAACTTCAGATCGTGGCCGCGGCTCATGCCGCCGGCCAGGTCCAGCAACTCGCGCAGCGTGGTTCCCATCGGGGCCTCGTACTGGCCCGGGTTCTTGACCCGGCCCGACAGCGAGTAGATCGAGGTACCGGGCGAACCCTCCGGGCCCATCAGCTTGTGCCACTGGGCCCCGCCCAGCACGATGTAGGGCACGCTGGCCAGGGTGCCGACGTTGTTGACCACGGTCGGGGCGTCGTAGAGGCCGTTGGTCGCCGGGAACGGCGGCTTGAGCCGGGGCTGGCCGCGCTTGCCCTCGAGCGAGTCCAGCAGCGCGGTTTCCTCACCACAGATGTAGGCCCCGGCCCCGCCGTGCACGGTGATGTGGCAGGTCAGCCCGCTGCCCAGGATGTTGTCGCCGAGGTAGCCCTTGGCGTAGGCCTCGTTGACCGCCCGGGTCACCCGGCGGATCGCGTGCACGGCCTCGCCCCGGATGTAGACGAACGCCCGCTCGGCCCGCACCGCGTAGCAGGCGATGATGATGCCTTCGATCATCGAGTGCGGGTCGTTCATCATCAACGGCAGGTCGCGGCAGGTCCCGGGTTCACCCTCATCGGCGTTGATCACGACGTAGTGCGGCTTGCCGACCTCACCCGGCTTGGGCTGCGGGATGAACTGCCACTTCATCCCGGTCGGGAAGCCGGCACCGCCCCGACCGCGCAGGTTGGAGTCCTTGATCAGCGCGATGATGTCGTCCGGCGCCATGGTCAGGGCCTTGCGCAGACCGGCGTAGCCGTCGAGCTTCTCGTAGTTGTCCAGCAACCAGGGCTGGTTGGCGCCGAAGCGCTTGGTGAGAACCGGAGTCAGCGGCATGCCTACTCGCCCTTCTCGATGCGTTCGCTCTGCCCACCGGTGGGTGAGCCGGCGTCCGGGTTGCTGGCCGAGGTCTCCAGCGGCTCGTCGTGGGCGCTGGTCTGCGACCGGGTGCCGGTGTTGGCCGCCGCCCGGGATTCGGCGGCGGCGGCGGTCGAGCCGTCGCCGTGCCCGAAACCGGGAGCGTGCATGCCCCGGGCCCGGGCCAGCTCGACGCCGGCCTCGGTCGGAGCGCCGGTGGCCGCCGCGGTTCGGGCCTCGTCCCGGATGTCGACGAAGCCGGCGATCTGACGCGAGATCTCCTTGAAGCTGCACAGCGGAGCGCCCCGGGTCGGCAGCGGCCGGCCACCGGACTGCAGTTGGCCGACGAGATCGGCGGCCGACTCCGGCGTCTGGTTGTCGAAGAACTCGTAGTTGACCGTGACTACCGGCGCGTAGTCGCAGGCGGCCAGGCACTCGGCGTGCTCGAGGGTTATCGAGCCTGGCTGACCGGCCTCACCCGCGGTCTCGTTCATGCCGATTCCGAGCAGTTCCGACAGCGTCTGGTAGATCTCGTCGCCGCCCAGCAGCCCGCACAAAGTGTTGGTGCAGACGCTGACCAGGTACTCACCGGTCGGCTTGCGCTTGTACATCGTGTAGAACGTCGCGACCGCAGCGACCTGGGCCTTGGTCAGGCCCAGCACGTCGGCGCAGAAGGCAATGCCGTCCGGGGACACGTACCCCTGCTCGGACTGCACCAGGTGCAGCATCGGCAACAGGGCCGAGCGCGATTGCCCTTCCGGGTAACGAGAAACGATGGCCAGCGCGTCGTCGCGGACCCGGGCCTCGAACACGTCGGGGTTACCGGGGCGCTCGATGTCGAGCAGGGTCAGCCGGCCGTCCAGGGTGCGCCGGGGGCGACCCTGGATCGGCGGCGTGTTGGTCTCGACCGGACCGACGTCGACCCCTTCGACCGAGGCTTCGAGGTCGTATTCGGCATCGCTGTGCCGCGGATCGGCGTTGCGGGCTTCGGTTTCACTCATCGGTCACAGCCACCCATCACCGGGTCGATCGAAGCCACGGCGGCGATCACGTCGGCCACCTGGCCGCCGATGGACATCGTCGCCACCGCCTGCAGATTGATGAAAGAGGGTTCGCGCAGGTGGATCCGGTACGGCCGGGTGCCGCCGTCGGAGACGACATGCGCACCGAGCTCGCCCCGGGGCGACTCGATCGGCACGTAGGCCTGCCCGGTCGGCACCCGGAAACCCTCGGTGACCAGCTTGAAGTGGTGGATCAGCGACTCCATCGACCCGTTCATGATCTTGTCGACATGCGCGGCCGAGTTGCCCATGCCGTCGGAACCGATGGACAGCTGGGCTGGCCAGGCGATCTTCGGATCGTCGACCATGACCCGGCCCGGAGTCTGCTCGAGCCGCTCCAGCACCTGTCCGATAATCCGCAAAGATTCGCGCATCTCGGCCACCCGGACCACGAACCGGCTCCAGCAGTCGCCCTGATCATCGGTCGGCACGTCGAAGTCGTAGGTCTCATAGCCCAGGTAAGGCTCGGTCTTGCGCAGGTCCCAGGGCAGGCCGGCCGCCCGCAGGATCGGGCCGGTGACCCCGAGCGCGAGGCAGCCCTCGACGTTGATCCAGCCCACGCCCTTGAGCCGGTTGACCCAGATGACCTGCCCGCGCAGCAGCTTGTCGACGCCCAGGATCTCCCGGTCGGTCTCGTGCATCCAGTCGCGGATCTTCTCGTACGCGCCGTCGGGCAGGTCCTGGGCGACCCCGCCGACCCGGACGTAGGCGTGGTTCATCCGCAGGCCGGTGATCAGCTCCAGCACGTCCAGGCACCGTTCCCGGGCCCGGAAGCCGTTGGTCATCGCCGTCAGCGCGCCTAGTTCCATGCCGCCGGTGGCCAGCCAGACCCAGTGCGAGGAGATCCGATTGATCTCCATCATCAGCACCCGGATCAGCTGCGCCCGCTCCGGAGCCTGGATGCCGAGCAGCTTCTCCACCGCCAGGCAGTAGGCGCTCTCGTTGAACAGCGGGGACAGGTAGTCGCAGCGGGTCACGAAAGTGCTGCCCTGGGTCCAGGTGCGGAACTCCGCGTTCTTCTCGATACCGGTGTGCAGGTAGCCCACCACGACCCGGGCGTCGGTGACGGTTTCGCCTTCCAGTTCCAGCACGAGCCGGAGCACGCCGTGGGTCGAGGGGTGTTGCGGGCCCATGTTGACGACCAGCCGCTCCTCGTGCAGCGGGTCGCCGGCGAACACGGAGTCCCAGTCGCCGCCGGAAACGGTGTAGACACGTCCGCCGGTGGTCTCTCGGGACGGGCTGTAGGAGTCGGTCACTGGTAAGCCCTCCGGTTGTCGGGCGGTGGGATCATCGCGCCCTTGTACTCGACCGCGACCCCGCCCAGCGGGTAGTCCTTGCGCTGCGGGTGACCGTCCCAGTCATCGGGCATCAGGATCCGGGTCAGCGCCGGGTGGCCGTCGAAGATCACCCCGAACATGTCCCAGGTCTCGCGCTCCTGCCAGTCCGCGGTCGGATAGACGGCGACCACCGAGGGCACGTGCGGATCGGCGTCGGTCACCGCCACCTCGAGCCGGATCCGGTGCCGGTAGGTCATCGAGGTCAGGTGGTAGCAGACGTGCAACCGCCGCCCGTCCTGGCCGTCCCGGGCCAGGTAGTCGACACCGGAGACCGAGGAGCACAACTCGAAGCGCAGCGCCGGATCGTCGCGGAACACCGCGGCCACCCGGGCGATGTGCTCGCGCGCGATATGGATGGTCAACTCGTCGCGGTCGATGACGATCTTCTCGACCGCCTGCTCGGCCTCGGGGTAGGCGGCGTAGAAGGCGTCGACCACCTCGTCGAAGTAGCCCCCGAACGGCCGCTGGGCCGGGATCTCGACCCAGGGCTGGCGCTGCAGTCCGGAGAAGCCGGAGGTGTCGCCGGAGCCGGTGACCCCGAACATGCCCGGCCGCCGCTGCCCCGCCGGCACAGCGCCGGCCGCACGGCCGACCTCCACGTCGGAATGCTGTCCGGGCAGGCCGGACGGGTAGGCCTCGGTCATTTGGCGAACCTCTGCGACGACGGAATGAGCTCGACCTTCTGACCGGCCTTGCGCTCGGCCCGCTTCGGCCCGAGCGGCTCGTTCATGATCTTGTGGTGCAGCTTGAGGATGGCGTCGATCAGCATCTCCGGCCGGGGCGGACAGCCCGGCAGGTACATGTCGACCGGGATGATGTGGTCGACGCCCTGCAGGATCGCGTAGTTGTTGAACATGCCGCCCGAGGAGGCGCACACACCCATCGCGATGACCCAGCGCGGCTCGGCCATCTGATCATAGATCTGGCGCACGACCGGAGCCATCTTCTGGCTGACCCGCCCGGCCACGATCATCAGGTCGGACTGCCGCGGCGAGGGCCGGAACACCTCCATGCCGAACCGGGCGGAGTCGAACCGGGGCGCGCCGAAGGTCATCATCTCGATCGCACAGCAGGCCAACCCGAAGGTGACCGGCCACAGCGAGGACTTGCGGGTCCAGTTGACCAGCGTTTCCACGCTGGCCAGCAGGATGCCGTCCGGGAGCTTTTCTTCTAGGCCCATTGCTTATTCCCTCACTTCGGCGATCAGTCCCAGTCCAGGCCGCCGCGCCGCCACACGTAGGCGTAGGCGACGAACACGGTGACGATGAACAGGAAGATCTCGACCAGGCCGAACAAGCTCAACTGTTGGCTCTCGACCGCGTACGGGTACAGGAAGATGATTTCGATGTCGAAGACGATGAACAGCATCGCGGTCAGGAAGTACTTGACCGGGAAGCGATTCGGCCCCGAGGTCGTCGGCGCGGGTTCGATGCCGCACTCGTAGAAGTCCAGCTTGGCCTTGTTGTAGCGCCTCGGACCGGTGATCGTGGCTATCACGACCGAGAACGCCGAGAACCCGAACGCCAGGGCGAACAGGATCACTATCGGCAGGTAGGTAGCGAGCATTTCTTACCTGCATCCCTTCTGCTGGCACGGGCGGACGCTCTCACCCAAGAACGCCCCTGCCAGGCTAATCTCCTGCCTAGTTTTGGCATTTCTTAGGCTTGCCTTACTTACAGTCCCGATGCTCCGGGCCGGCCCGGAGCCGGGAACCGGCTGCGGCATCACCGCACCGCCGGGGTGATCCGGGTCAGGGCGTTGATCACCCGATCGGAGACGTCACCGTCGCGGGGATCGGTCAGATTGGCCATCAACTTCAGCACGAACTTCATCAGTCCCGGATGCGGCAGGCCGTGCCGGGTGCACGCCCGCATCACCGCGGGGTGCCCGATGAGCTTGACGAAGACCCCGCCGAGCCGGTAGTAGGCGCCCCACTCGGCGGCCATCGCGGCCGGGTAGCCGAGCAGCGCCCGCTCCCGCTGCGGCCCCTCCGGGCGGGCCAGCGCCTGCACGGTCGCCTCGGCCGCGAGCTTGCCCGACTCCATCGCGTACGGGATGCCCTCGCCGTTGAACGGGTTCACCGAGCCGCCGGAGTCCCCGACCAGCAGCACCCCGTCCTGGTAGTGCGGGGTGCGGTTGAAGCCCATCGGCAGCCCGGCACCCTGGGTCGAGCCGAGCGCGTTCTCCTCCCGCAGCCCCCACTCCTCCGGCGTGGCGTCGAGCCAGGTGGTGAGCAGCTTGCGGTAGTTGGTCTTCTGGAAGCCGGCGCTGGTGTTGAGCACCCCGAGCCCGACGTTGACCGAACCGTCGCCCATGCCGAAGATCCAGCCGTAGCCCGGCAGCAGCTTGGCGTCGTCGGCCCCGGGCGGGCCGTCCCACAGCTCCAGCCAGGATTCCAGGTAGTCATCGTGGGTCCGGGGGCTGGTGTAATACCGGCGTACCGCCACACCCATCGGCCGCTTGGCGTTGCGGTGCAGGCCGAGCGACTGGGCGAACTTGCCCGAGACACCGTCGGCGGCCAGCACCACCTGGGCCCGGAAGTCGACCGGCTCGGCGTCGCCGCTGGTCCGAGCGCTGACCCCGACCACTCGCCCGGCCCGGTCCCGGATCGGTCCGGTGACGCTGGTCTGTTCCCGCAGCCGGGCCCCGGCCTTGACCGCCTGCCGGACCAGCAGGTGGTCCAGATCGGCCCGCGGCCGGACCAGGCCGTAGTTCGGGAAACTGGTCAGCTCAGGCCAGTCGAGTTCCAGCCGCAGGCCACCACCGATGACCCGCAGGCCCTTGTTGTGCAACCAGCCGGCCGCCTCGCTGACGTCGATGCCGAGCTCGACCAGGGCGCGGGTGCCGCGCGGGGTCAACCCGTCCCCGCACACCTTCTCGCGCGGGAACGTGGTCTTCTCCAGCAGCAGTACATCCAGGCCGGCGGTGGCCAGCCAGTACGCAGCGGCCGATCCGGCCGGCCCGGCGCCGATCACGATGACATCGGCCTGCTCGGCCCGGCCGGCGGCCGCCGGCTCGTCGTGCGCGGCGCCGGCCGGCTGCGAGTCCCGGGCGATCGCAGTCATGGCCGGCTTCCTCCTGCTCGTGTGTTCCGCAGGGATGCCCCCGCGAGGAAAGACTCGTGAAAACTTTCACGAGCGAACACAGTGCAGTCTAAGCCTGGACCGGAGCCAGCCCGCCGCCCGGCCGCCCGGCGGGCATCGACCGGGTGTGGGATCGATCTGCCGCCAGCTATTTACCCTAACCGGTCAAACTGCTAGAAATCGGGAGTCAGCTCCCCTACCCGCAAGGACTCCTCCATGTTTCGTGCCCGTTCCCTGCTCGGCCTGGCCGGCGCGGCCGTCGCCGCCACCGTCTCTCTCGCCCTGGTGCCGGCCTCGGCCGGCGCGGCCACCGGCGGCTACGTCGCCCTCGGTGACTCGTACTCCTCCGGCGTCGGTGCCGGCAACTACATCAGCTCCAGCGGTTCGTGCGACCGCAGCCCGAACGCCTACTCTGCGCTCTACAACAACGCTCACCATCCGAGCTCCTACGTCTCGGTCGCGTGCTCCGGGGCCAAGACCACCGACGTCAACGCCAACCAGCTCGCGGCCCTGTCCTCGGCGACCGGTCTGGTCAGCATCACCATCGGCGGCAATGACGTCGGATTCGCCAACATCATGCAAACCTGCGTGCTCGAAGGCACCAGCGCCTGCGTCTCGGCGGTGCAGAGCGCGGAGAACACCGCTCGGGCCCAGCTGCCCGGCCTGCTCAACACCACGTACAACGGCATTCGCAGCCATGCTCCGAACGCCAAGGTCGTGGTGCTGGACTACCCGGTCTTCTACCAGCTCGGAACCTCGGGCTGCGTCGGGCTGAGCGAGACCTCGCGGGCCAAGATCGACGAGGGGATCAACCTGGTCGACGGCATCATCTCCAGTGCCGCCGGCGGGCACGGCTTCACCTTTGCCGACGTGCGCAACCAGTTCGTCGGTCATCAGCTGTGCTCCGGGGGAACCAAGTGGCTGCACGCGCTGAACTTCTTCGACATCACCGAGTCCTACCACCCGACCGCGGCCGGGCAGTCCGGTGGCTACTACCCGGTGTTCAACTCCGCCGCCGGCTGAGCCGGCCCGGTTTTGGCGGTCAGGGCAGGGCGAGGCTGACCGAGCGCGGGTCATCCTGGCTCTGCCCGATCAGCCACCAGCTCATGGTCGCAAAGCCGACCCCCGGTGGCAGGTCGGCCCGAATTTCGAACGCGACCGCGGCGCCGGCAGCGATCGTGGCCGGCGCCGCGGCGCAGTTGAGCGGATGTCCCACCGCGGTCCAGTCGGCCTGAGACCGTACGCTGGCCCGGGCCAGCAGGACGACATAGCTCGGGCAGGGCTCCAGACGCACCGCCTGATCGGTCGGGTTGGTCAGCGTGACCGTGAACCGGAGCCTGCCGCCGGACTCGAGGGTCAGCTCCGAGGCCCGGGCGAGAAGAGTCGCGCTGGTGCCAGGCGCCGCGACGACCGTGCCCACCGGCTGCAGTGCCCGGACGCCGGCGGCGACCGGTCGGCAGGGGACGCGCGCGGCCGAGGTGACGGCGGCGCGCAAGGTCGGGGCCGGCCGACCGGCCAGTACCAGTTCGACCTGGTCCGGGCGCGGCTGCATGCCGCAGCTGGTGAGCCAGTCCGCTCCGACGATCACGATCTGACCGCGGCGGACCGTCGCCAGGTTTGTCTCCAGGCCGGGTTCACCGAGCGGCTGGACCGGCGTCCCGATCAGGTGCAGCGAGGCCGTGGTCGCACCGAACGTGCAGGCCTTGGCACCGACGTAACGCAGCGCGAGGCGCAACCGCAGCCCCGGCGCTCCGCGACTGGTCCCCGACGCGGTGTCCAGGTCGAGCAGGCGCAGGTCGGCGGGGTTGGCACAGGCTGGTGACACCGCCTCGGGCGGGATGGGCGGCGCAGCCGGAGACAAGGCCGGGACGGGCACGGTCGCTGCCAGCCAGGGCACCGGGCCGGCTGCGGGGTGAAGATGCGATCCAGGCCGGGCCCGCGCCAGCAACACACTTGCGCCGAGCACGGCGACCACGACGGCGGCCGCAGCGCCGGCCACGAGCCAGCCCCGCCGGGACGGCTGCTGCTGGGCCCGGCTGAGCGCGGCCTCGAAGTCCAGGCCGTCGGCGGTCCGACCGCGGGCGTAGGAGCCCGACCGTTGTAACCGGGCGTCGAGCTCGTAGTCGCCGGCCTTGGGTTCGGTCATGTCGGGTCCTCTCCCAGCAGCGTCCGCAATTTGGCCCGGGCTTCGAACAGCGTGGACTTGACGGTGCCCGGAGCACAGCCCATCGCCGCCGCCGTCTCGGCCACCGGTAGCCCGATGAAGTAATGCAACTCGACGGCCAACCGCTGCCGCCCGCTGAGCCGGGACACCGCGAGCTGGAGGTCCAGATCCGCCGGTTGCGGCCCGGGCGCGGCCAGCTGTTCGGGCAGTTCGCGCACGCTGCGATGCCGGACCAACGCTTTGCGGGCCTGGTCAGCGGTCAACGCCAGCAGCCACGCCCGCGGCGTCCCACGCTCCGGGCAGTAGTCGGCCCGCTTGCGCCAAGCCAGGGTGAGCGCATCCTGCACCACGTCCTCGGCCCGGCCGGCGCCGACCAGCCGGCGGGCCAGCAACTGCATGGCCGGCCAGTGCGGGCGTACCTGCGTGGCGAACCCGGACTGGGTCCGCAGCTCGACCGTCGGGCTGCTCCGCACGCACTACCTATAGCTGACCGCGGCGCCCGCGGTTGGGTACCCGACCGAATTGGACCCGACGTGAGGAAAGCATGAGGGTCAACGTGAGGAATCCGCCGGACGGGACCTAGGACCCGGTCGGCGATCGAGAACTTCCTTACCGTCGAGGGACGTGACCCTGTTATCGACCCGGCCGGCCCGGACCGTGACCCCGGCCGGCGTCGCCGTCGCCGATGTCGACATCCCGGAACGCCTCAGCTACCGGATCAAGCGACGGCTCCTGGGGCCGCCGATGGTCACCGCCCAGCTGCACGAAGAGAAGCTGTCCAAGAAGGCGGCGCTGGGCGTGCTGTCCTCGGACTGCATCTCATCCTCGGCCTACGGCACCGAGGAGATGCTGCTGGTCCTGCTCGGCGTCTTCGGGCTGACCGGGTTCCACATCCTGCTGCCGATGACCGGCGTGGTGCTGGCCGTGCTGGTGCTGATGACCCTGTCCTACCGCGAGGTCGTCATGGTCTACACCAAGGCCGGCGGCTCCTACGTGGTGGCCCGGGAGAACTTCGGACCCAAGCTGGCCCAGATCGCCTCGGTCGCCCTGCTCATCGACTACATCGTGACGGTGGCCGTGCAGTCAGCGGCCGGCGTGGCCGCCATCGTTTCGATGATCCCGGCCCTGTCGGAGTTCACCACCGAACTGACCGTGGCGGTGGTGCTGGTGCTGGCCTTCGGCAACCTGCGCGGCGTGCGCGAGGCCGGCCGGGCCTTCGCCTTCCCGACGTACTTCTTCGTCACCGCCGCGGGCTCGGTGGTGGTAATAGGGGTACTGCGGGCCTGGTTCGGCCACCTGCCCCGCATCGCCTACGTCGCGGGCCCGCACGGCATGATCGGCGTGCACAACCAGGGCCACGCCATCTTCTCCTTCTTCGCCGTTTTCATCCTGCTCAAGGCCTTCGCCAACGGTGGCTCGTCGCTGACCGGGCTGGAGGCCATCTCCAACGGGGTGAGCGCGTTCAAGAACCCGCCGGGGGAGAACGCCCGCCGGACCCTGTCGATCATGTCGCTGCTGCTCGGCACGCTGGTGCTGGGCATGTCCTACCTGGCCTTCGAGACCCACGCCACGCCCTACCGGGCCGGCACCCCGACGGTGGTCAGCGAGATCGCCCGGGCGGCGTTCGGCACGGCATGGTACGGCCACCTCGGCTTCGTGGTGGTTCAGGTCGCGACCGCGCTGATCCTGATCACCGGGGCCAACACCCCGTTCACCGGCTTCCCGTTCCTGGCCAGCTTCATCGCCGAGGACTCGTTCCTGCCCCGGCAGCTGACCCGACGGGGACACCGGCTGGCCTTCAGCAACGGCATCGTGGTCCTCACCGTGCTGGCCCTGGCCCTGCTGCTCGGGGTCGGCGCCAACGTCGACAAGCTGATCCCGTTCTACGCCATCGGGGTGTTCACCGGATTCACCATGGCCGGCTTCGGCATGGCCCGATACCACTCGGTGCACCGGGAACCGGGCTGGCGGCGCAAGCTGGCGATCAACTTCACCGGCGGGCTGGTGTCACTGCTGATCGTGGCGATCTTCGCGGTGGTGAAGTTCACCGAGGGGGCGTGGCTGGTGGTGCTGTTGTTCCCGATCGGCTGGCTGGTGCTGATGCGACTCAATACCCGCTATCGCGACGAGGCCCGAGCCCTGGATCTGGTCACCGGCGCCGGAGCGGAGACGGTCAAGGCCCAGGTGCCGCACTACGCCCGCCACGTGGTGGTGGTGATGGTGGACCGGCTGGACCTGGCCGTCATCCGCACGATCCGCTATGCCGGCAGCCTGCGCCCGACCGAGCTGCGGGCGATGCACGTGGTGATCGACGCGCAGGCGGCCAAGCAGCTGCAGGCGGAATGGATCAGCCGGGGACTGGGCGAGCGGGTGCCGCTCGAACTCGTCGACTGCGCCGACCGTCGGCTGGTCCGGGCCGCGGCCCAGGCCTCCCTGCGCACCGTGGTCCAGGAACAGGCCGAGGTGACGCTGCTGCTGCCCCGCCGGACCTTCCATCGCGTGTCCCAGCGAATCCTGCACGATCGGACGGCGGACCGGATCGCCGAGGCGATCTCGCGGATACCGCACGTCGCGGCCACCATCGTGCCCTTCGACACCACCTTGTCGCCGGAACTGGAGCGGCGTCTGGATGCCCAGCAACGGCGGGCGGCCGCCGAGCCGGCGCTGGTCGAGTCGGGCCGGGACCAGCCGGTCGAGCTCGCGCCGGCGCCGCCGGGACCGGGCACCGACTCGATCGGCTCGGTGGTGTGGAAGCAGCAGGTGACGGTCGAGGGCCGGGTCAAGCTGGTCCAGGTCGGCACCGCGGCCGGCAAGTCGCTGGAGGCCCAGATCTTCGACGGCACCGGCGGCCTGCGGCTGCTGTTCTTCGGCCGGTCGGCCATTCCGGGCATCGAACCGGGACGGCTGCTGCGGGCCACCGGCCGGGTCGGCGAGTACAAGGGTCACCTGGCCCTGGCCAACCCCCGCTACGAGCTCATCGACGAGCGCTGAGCCGGGCCGCCGGCCGGCTCAGCGGGTGCCGGCTCGAGTGGCCGGCCGGCGCTCGGCCGAGCGCAACAGCTCGACCGGCCGCGCCGCCACTATCCGGCTCAGGGCCACCACCGAGGTCGAGCGGGCCACGCCCGGGATCGGGGATACCTCGAGCAGCACCCGCTGCAGGTCCTCGTGTGAGGTGGCGGCCAACCGGCACATGACGTCGCCCGGCCCGGTGGTGGCGTAGGCCTCGACCACCGACGGGATGGCGCACATGGCCGCGGTCACCTCATCGAGTCGGCCCTGGGCGATCTCCAGCGTGGCGAAGGCCAGCACCGGGTAGCCGGCGGCCGGCAACTCCACGTCGGGCCCGTAGCCGGTCACCACTCCGTCGGCCTCGAGCCGTTCCAACCGAGCCTGCACCGTGGCCCGGCTGACCGACAGGGTGCGGGCCAGTTCCTGATAGCCGGCCCGGGGGCGCTCGCGGAGCGCGGCCAGGATCGCCACGTCGAGTGCATCCAGTTCCCTGGCCATCGTCGTCGCCCGCCTCCCGCGGCCACCAGCCATCGCCCGGCCCGACGCATTGTGCGGCCCGACCAGCCCCTCCGGTCGCTCGACCAGGGTGCTTTCGGGCCGCACAATACCGAAGCGGACTAGAGGTTGCCGCGCCGTTCCTGCTCCCGCTCGATCGCCTCGAACAGGGCCTTGAAGTTGCCCTTGCCGAAGCCGAGCGAGCCGTGCCGCTCGATCAGCTCGAAGAACACGGTCGGCCGGTCTCCGATGGGCTTGGTGAAGATCTGCAGCAGGTAGCCGTCCTCGTCCCGGTCGACCAGGATGCCGCGGGCCTTGAGCTCCTCGATCGGCACCCGGACCTCACCGATCCGCGCCCGCAGCTCGGGGTCCTCGTAGTAGGAGTCCGGGGTGGCCAGGAACTCCACGCCTTCGGCGGTCATGGCGTCGACGGTGGCCAGGATGTCGTTGGTGGCCAGGGCCAGGTGCTGCGCACCCGGGCCGTTGTAGAAGTCCAGGAACTCATCGATCTGGCTCTTCTTCTTGGCCACGGCCGGCTCGTTGAGCGGGAACTTGACCCGGTGGTTGCCGTTGGCCACCACCTTCGACATCAGCGCCGAGTAATCGGTGGCGATGTCGTCGCCGACGAACTCGGCCATGTTCACGAAGCCCATCACCTTGTTGTAGAAGGTGACCCAGTCATCCATCTTGCCCAGCTCCACGTTGCCGACCACGTGGTCCAGCGCCTGGAACATCCGCTTGGGCGCGCCCGGCCGCTTGCGGTAGGCCGTACTCCGCTCGACGTAACCCGGCAGGTACGGGCCGTGGTAGCCGGAACGGTCGACCAGGGTATGCCGGGTGTCGCCGTAGGCGGCGATGGCCGCGATCCGGATCGTGCCGTGCTCGTCGGACACGTCGTGCGGCTCGTCCAGGATGGTCGCGCCCATGGCTCGGGCGTGCTCGATGCACTTGTCGACATCGGGCACCTCGAGCGCGATGTCACTGACGCCGTCACCGTGGGCGCGGTGGTGGTCGGCCAGTGGACTGTGCGGGTCGACCGCGCCGGAGATGACGAACCGGGCCGAGCCGCTGCGCAGCACGAACGACTTGTGGTCCCGGTTGCCGGTCTCGGGGCCGGAGTAGGCCTCCAGCTGCATGCCGTAAGCCGATTCGTAGTAATGCGCGGTCTGGGTGGCATTGCCGACGACAAAGACCACCGCGTCCCAGCCGGTGACCGGGAACGGGTCGGCCGCCTCGTCATACGGCACGAGCCCGACCAGCTGCTTGAGCTGTTCCAGATCCAACTGGGCGGCCCGCTCGTCGGGGGTCAGCACGTCCGGGGTGGCGGTCATGATTCGGGTCCTCCTTGGCATCGGCGCTGGTGGGCGGCGCAGCGACCGGGCGGTGATCGGCCCGGTTCGCGCCCTGACGCGAGCATGGACCCGGGTCGACCAAATGGGCAAGTTGCACATGCTGTACTCGTCTGGATGCGCAGAATGCCGAGCATCACCGTCAGATTACTTGGCATAACGTGCACTTCAGCCCGTGACCTGCGGCCGCTAGGCTAGACCGGTCCGCTCGGCTGGGAGGTAAAGCCATGAACTTCGACGACATCAAGAACAAGGCCGAGGGTCTGCTGCATGACCACAAGGACCAAGTCGAGGACGGTATCGACAAGGCCTCCGACCTGGTCAAGGACAAGCTCGGGCACGCGGAGCAGGTCGACAAGGCCGAGGGCTTTCTCAAGGACAAGCTCGCCGACCTGTGACCAGGCCCCGCTTCGGTCAGCGCCAGGTGAGGACCGGGTAGAACACCCCGAACGGGTCGCCGACGTAGTGGGTTTCGGTGATCCAGCGTCGCCCCTGGGCTGCGCCGGCCATCACCTGCCACGGTGCCCGGCCGGCCACCATCAGCTCGGCCGCCAGCCCAGCGTCGAGCGCCAGCAGCTGCGCCGGGTCCCCGCTCTGCAATGCCGCGAGCAGCCCGGCATCGAACGGTGCGGCTCGTTCGTCCAGGTAGCCCGGGGCTTTGAGCCCCCGCCGGGCCGAACCATCGGCGACCACGAGCAGCGCACCGGTCAGCGCCGCGCCCAACTCCTGGCACTCACCGGGGCTGGCCTCGGGCGTGACCAGGCACTGTCGGACCCGCCGCTCGGGGCCGATGAGCGCCTCGGCCACGGCCACCGCCAGGGGCCGCCCGCCCCAGTCCGGCCGGTCGGCGCCGACCACGGTCAGCTGGACCGGATCGGTCGCCAGCAGGGCACCGATGGCCTTCCGGCAGGCCGCCCGGAGCTCCTCGACCTCGGCCACCGGTGCGCCGGTGAGCCCGGGCAGCAAGACGGGCGGGGACGGGACGGAGACGATCACGCCAACCCCCGAACGGCGCGTCGCGGCGGCACCGAGCCCCGGATGGCCGCGACCATGTCCAGCACCTGCCGGGTCTCGGGCACGTTGTGGGCCCGGAACACCGTGGCCCCCTGCCACGCACACACCGCGGTCGCCGACAGGGTGCCCAGGACCCGCTCGTCCAGGGGCAGGTCGAGCGCCTCGCCGACGAAGTCCTTGTTCGACAGCGACACCAGCACCGGCCACCCGGTATCGACCAGTTGCGACAGCTGACGGGTCAGTTCGAGGGAATGCCAGGTGTTCTTGCCGAAGTCGTGACCCGGGTCGATCAGGACCCGCTCGCGCTCGACCCCGGCGGCCACCGCCCGACTCGCCTCGGCCTGGGTCCAGGCCAGCACCTCCCCGACCACGTCGCGGTAGTGAATCCGGTGCGGCCGGGTTCGCGGCTCGACTCCGCCGGCGTGCGTGCACACCAGCCCGACACCGAACTCGCCGGCCACCGCAGCCAGTTCCGGATCGTGCCCGCCCCACGCGTCGTTGAGCAGGTCGGCGCCGGCCTGGCACACCGCGCGACCGACCTCGTGCCGCCAGGTGTCGACCGAGATGATCAGGTCGGGGAACTCGGCCCGGGCCCGGGCCACGAAATCGACGGTGCGACGCAACTCCTCGGCGACGTCGACCTCGTCCCCGGGGGCGGCCTTGACCCCACCGATGTCGACGATCTCGGCCCCGTCGGCCACCACCGACCGCACCCGCTCCAGTGCCACCTCGAAGCCGTAGGTCGCGCCGCGGTCGTAGAACGAGTCAGGCGTGCGGTTGACGATGGCCATGATCAACAAGGCGCTCGCGTCGAAAGCCTGCCGCCCTAGCCGGAGCATGCCGCCGCCTCGTAAGCCGGCAGGCTGGCCGCCGGTGGGCGTTCCAGCGTGGGATAGCTGCGACTGACCCAGCCCGTGCCGGCCCCGCGCTGGTATTGCTGCAGCTCACCGGCCGGTTCGGGCGCCGTGCCGCCGGGGCGTCGGCGCATCGCGGTGGCAATGATCTCGGCCGCCATGACCCCGAGGTCGTGCACGCTCTGGTGCCGATGCCGGCGCTGGCCGAGATCGACCTGGGCGATGGCGGGCAGGCCGTGCTGGCGCCACACATCGGTCAGGGTCGCGAATTCGACCCCGTAGCCGACCGGTACCGGCAAACTCTGCAACACCCGTCGCCGGATCGCCCACTCGCCGCCCAGCGGCTGAACCACAGCCGCCAGTTCGGGCCAGTACAGGTTCAGCAGCGGCCGGGCGACCAGCTCGGTCACCCGGCCACCCTGCGGCCGGCTGGTCGTGGCCGCCGGTTCGTCGTCGGCGAGCCGGTCGTAGAAACCCTTTACCAGCAGCACCTCGGGTTGGGTCAGCAGCGGTCCGAGCAGGCCGGTGACGAAGTGCGGTCCCCAGTGGGTCAGGTCCGCGTCGATGAAGACCAGCAGCTCGCCCCGGGTGACGAACTGCGAGCGCCACAGCGCCTCGCCCTTGCCCGGCAGCGGGGCCACGCCGGCGGCGATACCGGCGGCCGGGTACACCAGCGCACCGGCGCGGCGCGCCACCTCGGCGGTGTCGTCGGTCGAGTCGGAATCGATCACGACCAGCTCGTCCACCAGGCCGGGGCGGACCAGGCCATGCTGGATCTGGCTGACCACGTCGGCGACCGTGGCCGCCTCGTTGCGGGCCGGGATGACGACGCTGATCGCCCCGCCGTGGTGCCGCTTGGCCCGCAGCAGCGATTCGAGCGGGAAATCCTCCGCGCGGTGGGTGCTGGTCTCGAACCAGCGGCGCGCGGTTTGCTCCACCTGGTAAACGCTACACAGCAACGGCACGCAGCCGCTGGGCCAGCCGGGCGGCCGTCGCCCCGGGGTCGTCGGCCTCGGTCAGCACCCGGACCACGACGGCCCGGCTCGCCCCCGCGGCCAGCACCTCATCGAGGCTGTCCTCGTCGATGCCGCCGATCGCGAACCACGGCTTGGCCGGAGTTCGCTCGGCCACGGCCCGGATCGGCGCCAGCCCGATCCCGGGCCGGCCCGGCTTGGTCGGAGTGGCCCAGGCCGGGCCGACGCAGAAGTAGTCGACGTCCGGGTCGGCGGCCGCGGCCAGCGCCTGCTCGACGCTGTGGCTGGAACGGCCGATGGCCAGATCCGGCCCGACGACGCGGCGAGTCATCGCCGGCGGCAGGTCGCGCTGGCCGACATGGACCACGTCGGCCCCGGCCACGACCGCGAGGTCGGCCCGGTCGTTGACCGCCAGCAGGGCGCCGTGCCGGCGGCAGGCGTCGGCGAAGACCTCGAGCACGGCCAGCTCGTCCGCGGTCTCCAGCGTGCGGTCACGCAACTGCACGATGTCCACCCCGTTGGCCAGTACCGCGTCCAGGAACTCGGGCAGGTCGCCGCGCTCGCGGCGCGCGTCGGTGCACAGGTAGAGCCGGGCATCAGCAAGGGTGGGCATGACCGCATCAAACCAGGCGCTCGGCCGGAGCCGATCAGCACACGGCAGGATGGCAGCCATGGCGCCGCGGCTCTCCCTGGACGTGCTGCCGGCGCCGACCCTGGTCCTGGGTGGGATCGCTTCGGTCCAGTTCGGCGCGGCCTTCGCCGACCAACTGTTCGACCGGGCCGGGCCGGCCGGGGTGGTGCTGCTGCGGCTGGCCCTGTCGGCGGCGCTCCTGCTGGCCCTGGTCCGGCCCAGGCTGGCCGGCCGCACCCGCCGCGAATTGCTGACCGCGGCCGGCTTCGGGCTCAGCCTGGCGGCGATGAATTGGAGTTTCTACGAGGCGCTGCACCGGCTGCCGTTGGGTGCCGCGGTGACCGTCGAGTTCGCCGGGCCGCTGGCGGTGGCCATCGCCGGCTCCCGGCGGCTGATCGACCTGGTGTGGGCCGGGCTGGCCGGAGGCGGCGTCCTGCTGCTGGCCTTCGGCCATCCGTCCGGTGGCCGGCTGGATCCGGTGGGCGTCGTGCTCGCCCTGGTCGCCGGGGCGTTCTGGGCCGGCTACATCCTGCTCTCGCAGCGGGCCGGGTCGGTCTTTCCGGGGCTGCAGGGACTGGCGCTGGCCCTGGCCACCGGCACCGTGGTGGTGCTGCCGGCCGGGCTGTACCAGGGGCTGGTCGCGCACCACGGCGGCCTGCTGCGACCGCCGGTCTTGCTCGGGGGCCTGGCCGTGGCGATGCTCTCCTCGCTCATCCCCTACTCGCTGGAACTGACCGCGCTGCGCCGCATCGTGGCCGGCACCTTCGGCCTGTTGATGAGCCTGGAACCGGCCTTCGCCGCGCTGGCCGGGGTGATCGTGCTCGGCCAGCACCTGCGGTGGCTGACCGGCCTGGCCCTGGTCATGGTCGTCATCGCCAGCATCGGCACGACTGTGGCGAACGGGCGGGTCAGCGGCCGGCGCGAGCAGCCGGCGCCGCTGGGCTGAGCCGGCGGCGGCCGGACGCCGAAAACGACGCGACTACCGTGGTGGCCATGGCAGAGGTGGTCGTGGTCGGAGGCGGGGCGATCGGGCTGGCCTGCGCGTTCTCCCTTGCTGGACAAGGACATTCGATAACCCTGCTGGATGCCAGCGGGACCCGCGGGGCAAGCTGGGCCGCGGCCGGCATGCTGGCTCCGGTCAGCGAGGCGGCCTTCGGCGAAATCGAGCTGACCCGGCTCAACCTGGCCGCGGTGGCCGAGTTCGCCGCTTTCGCCGCCGGCCTGGACGCCGATGTCGGCCTGCGCGCCGAGGGCACCCTGGTGGTGGCGTTCAACTCCGATGACCGGGCCGCGCTGGAGCGGCTGTCGGCCTACCGGGACTCGCTCGGGTTGGCCACGGTGCGCCTGTCCGGGCGTGAGGCCAGGAAGGCCGAGCCCTACCTGGCCGGCGAGGTCCGGGCCGGGGTGCTGGCCGAGGGGGACCTGTCGGTCGACAACCGGCGTTATCTGGCCGCCCTGCTCGCCGGCTGCCGCCGCCGTGGGGTGCAGGTCCGGGCCGAGGAGGTCGGCGGCCTCGACGGCAACCGGGCCCGAACCGCCTCCGGCGCTGAGTACCCCTTCGAGATTGCGGTGGTGTGCTCCGGTGCGGCCAGCTCGGCACTGGTGCCGGTGCCGGTGCAGCCGGTCAAGGGCCAGATCGTCCGGCTGGCCGTACCGTCCCGGCTGGGGACGGTGCTGACCCGGACGGTGCGCGGCCTGGTCCGGGGCAGCGAGGTCTACCTGGTGCCCCGGGCCGGGGGTGAACTGGTCGTCGGCGCCACCAGCGAGCAGCAGGGTTTCGACACCACCGTGACCGCGGGCGGGGTGTATGAACTGCTGCGCAACGCCTACGAGCTGCTGCCGATCAGCTCCGAGTGCGAGTTCGTCGAAGCCCGGGCCGGCAGCCGCCCCGGCACTCCGGACAACGGACCGTTGCTGGGCTGGGCCCGCCCCGGAGTGCTGATCGCGACCGGGCACTACCGCAACGGCATCCTGCTCTCGGCCAGCACCGCCCGGGCGGTGACCGCCATGGTGGCCGGCCAGCCTGCGGGCGCAGAATGGGAGCCATTCGGTCTCGACCGCTTCGAACAGAGAGTCACCCAGTGCAGATAATCCTCAACGGCACGCCCCGGGACACCGTCGACGGCACCGACCTGCTGGCCCTGGTCCGGACGGTGAGCGATCGGGAAACCGGGATTGCGGTGGCGCTGAACTCGGCGGTGGTGCCGCGCAGCGCCTGGCCGGCCACCGCCCTGGCTGACGGCGACCGGATCGACGTGGTGACCGCGGTCCAAGGCGGCTGAGGCTCCGGGGCCGGCCGGCGAGTCCCGGCCCGGTCCGTCCCGGTCAGATCATGCCGTCGAGCAGGCCCTGGTACGGCGAGGATGCCTCGGCCCAGTACCGCTTGCTGATCCGGCCGGCATGGGCCGATTCCCACCCGGCCTGCACCGCCAACCGCATCGCCCGGGCCATCCGGACCGGATCCGCCGCCCGGGTGACCGCCGAGGCGACCAGTACCGCATCGCAACCCAACTCCATGGCCTGCACGACATCGGTGGCACAGCCGATGCCGGCATCGAGGATCACCGGCACCTGGGCCTGGGCGACGATCAGCGAGATGTTGTGCGGGTTGGACAATCCCAGGCCCGAGCCGATCGGCGATCCGCCGGGCATGACCGCAGCGCAGCCGACCGCCTCCAGCCGCCGGGCCAGCACCGGATCGTCGTTGGTGTAGGGCAGCACCACGAACCCCGCGTCGACCAATTGCTCGCAGGCATCGAGCAATTCCGCCCCGTCGGGCAGCAAAGTGCGCTCGTCGGCCACCACCTCGACCTTGACCCAGTTGGTGTCCAGCGCCTCCCGGGCCAGTTTGGCGGTCAGCACCGCCTCGGCCGCGGTCCGGCACCCGGCCGTGTTGGGCAGTACCGCGATCCCCCGCTCGGCCAGCACGTCGAGCACCGACCCGGGCGCGGCCGGATCGACCCGGCGCAGGGCCACCGTGGTCAGCTCGGTGCCGGACTCGGCCAGGATCTCGCCCAGTCCGGTCAGGCTCGGGGCCCCGCCGGTGCCGACGATCAGCCGGGAGCTGAACTCGCGATCGGCGATCCTCACGGCCGCGCCGCCACCCGCGCCAGCGGCAGTGCCAGCACCAGCGACACCGCGAACGCGCTGATCGAGGCCGACAGCCAGGCGTGCCCGAGCACGTGCAGGTCGGTGCCGAGCCGGGTCCAGAAGCCGGACCAGTAGGCCAGATAACCCGGATTGATGAGCTGGTACAGGACGAAGCCGGCCAGCCAGGCCAGCAGCAGGCCCGGCCGCGTCCGGGCCTGCTCGGTCAGGTCCCAGCCGTCGCCGCGGGTGCGCAGCCAGGCCGCCACCAGCACCCCCGACAGCGGCACGAAAACCCCGCCCAGCAGGGTCAGGAAGTTCAGGTAGGAGCCGATGTGAATGCCCAACGCGGCAACCGTGATAAAGCCGCCGATGCCGCCCGAGAGCAGCCGACGATCCCAGCCCGGGCGCAGGTTCTGCAACGAGACCGCGGTGGAATAGGTGTTGGCGAAGCTCTGGTCGGTCTCGCGCAGCACCAGCACCACCAGGGCCGCGGTGCCCAGCGGCAGCGAGAGGTAGAAGCTGAAGATCCCGTCAGGGTTGTCCAGCACTCGCAGCAGCGCGATCAATCCCACGGCGTAGCAGGCGATCTGGGTCACGCCGTAACCGATGAAGCCGCCGAGAAAGGCCGAGCTCTCGGTCCGGGCGTGCCGGGAGTAGTCCGCCCCGAGCGGCACCCAGGAGATGGAGACGGCGACCACTGCGTCCACGCCGAGCCAGAAGCCGGACCACGACGGGTGCGCGCTGGCCGGCACCGCCGGGATGTGCTGTCGTAGCAAGCCGATCGCCAGCACCACCACTGCCACCACGACCAGCGCGGTGACGTAGCGCCGGATCACCCGGATCGCGCCCAGCGGGCGGATGGTCAGCGCGGTGGTCAGGCCGCCGGCCAGCAGCACGCACAGCCAGCGCGGCAGGTCGTTGTGCAACACCGAGCGCAGGCTCTCCGCGATCAGAATGACCTCGAAGGTGCCCCAGCCCAGGTTCTGCAGGACGTTGAGCGCGGTCGGCAGGTACGACGCGCGCGCCCCCAGCACGCCGCGGAGCAGGACCATGGCCGGCGCACCGGTGCGGGCGCCGAGCAGCAACGAGATGCCGAGCACCACGCCGCCGATGGCGGTGCCGGTGACGAGGGCCAGCAGCGCCGCCGGCAACGGCAGCGCGTGCCCGGGCACGGCCAGCATCACCGTGCTGGCGGTGGTGAGGCCGAACAGGCTGACCCCGAGATTGCCCCAGAACCCGAACTGGTCGAGCAGGCCGAGCGTGCGCGGGGCCGCTTCGTTCAGGGTCAGCGGGGCCTCGCCCGCCCCGGGAGTCAGGCCGGGTTCGACGACTGCAGTCATGTGCAACCTCTTCCTTCGCCGGCATGACCCGGATCAGGTTCGAGCGGTCGGCGGCGCTGACACTTCAGCCGCCCTCTCAGCCCGTTCAGCCGGGCTCCCGCGGGGACTGTCCTAGGTTAGTACCGTGCCCGCCGATCTTCGAGTGCCCGTCGCCCTGACCATCGCCTCCTCCGACTCCGGCGGGGGCGCCGGCATCCAGGCCGACCTGAAAGCCTTCGCCCGGTGCGGTGTGCACGGCACCTCGGCCATCGTCGCGCTGACCGCTCAGAACACCACCGGCGTCAGCGCCATCCACGAATGCCCACCCCGGTTCGTCACCGACCAGCTCGACGCCCTGCTCGACGATCTGCCTCCGCAGGCGGTCAAGACCGGCATGCTGTTCTCGGCTCCGATCATCAGCGCGGTGGCCGGAGCGCTGTCCGGCACCGGGCTGCCGCTGGTCATCGATCCGGTGATGGTGGCCTCCTCCGGGGCCCGGCTGCTGCGCGAGGATGCGGTGGCCGCCCTGATCGAGCAGCTGTTCCCGTTGGCCAGCGTGATCACCCCGAACCTGCTCGAGGCCCAGGCCCTGACCGGGCTGGCGACCGAGGACCGGACCGAGCTGACCGAAGCCCTGATCGGACTCGGCGCGCCGGCCGCGCTGGTCACCGGCGGGCACGGCGCCGAGCCGATCGAGCATCTCTACGACGGCACCGAGCACCGGTCGTGGCCGGTGACCCGGTACCCGGTCGCGGCCACCCACGGCGCCGGCTGCACCCACTCGGCCGCGCTGGCCGCCGGCCTGGCCCGCGGCGCCGACCTGGTCACCGCGGCCCAGCAGGCGAGCCGGGTCGCCGCGGAGGCAGTGCGGCACGGGCTGGCCGGACTCGGCCAGGGTGACGGTCCGGTGGACGTGCTCGACGTCGGTTCGGCTGCGGTCGGCTAGCCCGATCGCCGGCTCGGTCGATCTCAGCCGACGTAAGCGGTGCCGACCAGCGGCGAGCGTTCCGGCTCCGAGGCCAGTCCGACCGCCAGATCGGTACCCGGGTGTCGGGACAGTCCCGACCGCAGCGGGCCCTCGATCAGATCCCAGGCGCCGGCGATGGAACCGCCGACCACCAGCTGGTCGGCGCCGAACCGGGTCAGCCACGGCGCCACCACCTCGCCCAGGATCTGAAACGCTGCCTCGAAGGCAGCTGCGGCATGGGTGTCTCCGGCCCGGGCCCGGTCGGCGATCTCCTTGACGTCGGTGCCGGAATCGTCGCCGCTGCTGCGGGCGTAGGCCCGCCGGATGGCCCGGCGCGAAACCCAGTCCTCCAGCGGGCGACCGGCGTGCGAGAGCAGGTGGACCTCGGCATCCGGCGGCACGTCCGGGCCGGTGTCGACAACCCGGCCGCGGTCGAGAAAGGCCGAGCCGACCCCGGTGCCCAGGGTCACCGCGGCGCACCGGGTCGCGCCGCGGGCGGTGCCGATGAGCCACTCCCCGATCAGGAACGCGCTGGCGTCGTTGACGAAATTGATCGAGCCCGGGGCGTTGAGCCGGGGCCCGAGTTCGGCCCGCACGTCAACCCCGGTCAGCCCTTCGAACTTGCCGACCCCGGTGTAGTGCGCGATGCCGTCGACGTAGTCGAACGGTCCGGGCATGGCCACCGCCCATGCGGTGCCGGCCGGGGCGTGCAGGGTGGCGCCGGCCGCGGCCAGCCCGTCGAGCAGCTCGGCGGCCGAACCGTCGGCGGCCAGGTCGGCCCGGTAGTCCTCGCTGACCAGCCAGCCTTGCCGGTCGACCCAGGCGGCCGTGACATGGGTGCCGCCGACCTCCAGCACCGCGATCCGGTCGGTCACGACTCCCCCGGCGCGAAGACCGCGTCCTGCTCGTCGAACTGGAACTTGAGCAAGGCGTTCTCCACCACTTCCATCAACGCCGGGTGGATCCAGTACTGCTGCCGCGCGACATCGGCCACGCTCTGGTCGAAGGCCATCGCCTGCACCAGAGGTTGGATCAGGCTCGAGGCCTGGTAGCCCATCAGGTGCGCCCCGAGCAGCCGCCCGGTAGCCGGATCGGCGATCAGCTTGCAGATGCCGGTGGTGTCCTCCATCGCCCAGCCGTAGGCGGTGTCACCGTACTGCTGGGTCACGGCCCGGTAGGGCACGCCACCGGCCCGTAGCTCGTCCTCGTGCGCTCCGATCGAGGCGATCTGCGGGTTGGTGAAGATCGCCGCGGGCACCTGGCGCTCGTTGAAGGCGTGCAAGCGGTCCGGGTGGGCCAGGTTGTGGGCAACGCAGCGGGCTTCGGCGTTGGCCACGTGTTTGAGCTGGTACGGCGAGGAGGCGTCACCGAGCGACCACACCCCCTCGGCCGTGGTCCGGCCGTAGCAGTCGACCTTGATCCGGCCGTCGGCCAGCACCTCGACGCCGCCGGCCGCGGCGTTTATCCGGTCGGAGTTGGGAGTCCGGCCGGTGGCGACCAGCAAGCAGTCGCCGGAGACGGTGCTGCCGTCGGTCAGTTCGAGCTCGATCCGCCCGGCCCGCTCGGCGTAGCGGCGAACCTCGACCCCGAGTCGCAGCTGCCACTTCTCAGCGGCGAGCTGGGTGAAGCGGTCGGAGAGTTCACTGTCGATGTTGCGCAGCAGCCGGCCGCTGCGGTTGACCACGGTCACCGCGACCCCGAAGGCCGAGAACACGTGCGCGAACTCGGCCGCGATGTAGCCACCACCGACGATGATCAGCTGCTCCGGCAGCGCCTCGATCCGCATGATGTCATCGGAGGTGTAGTACGGCACCCCGCACGCCCGGATCTGCTCCGGCACCGACGGCCGGGAACCGGTGGCCAACACGATCCGGTCGGCGCTGAGCTGCTCACCGGTGCTGACCGACAGCTGCCGCGGACCGGTGAACTCGGCCCAGCCCAGGAACGCCGTGGTGTTCGGCCCGTCCTGGCGGTACTGCCGCCCGGCCTCGGCGATCGGATCGATCCGGCCGAAGATCCGGTCGCGGATATCGGGCCAGCGAACCCGGTCCAGGGTGGCGTCGATGCCGTACCGGCTGCTGTCCCGGACTGTGTTGGCGACCTCGGCCGCGTAGACGTACATCTTGGTCGGGATGCAGCCGACGTTGAGGCAGGTGCCACCGAACGTGCCGCCCTCGATGACCGCGATCCGCTGGTCGGCGAAGTCGGGGGTGACCAGCGAATTGCCCGATCCGGTGCCGACGATGGCCAGATCGAAATGGGAGGTCACGGACGTTGAGCCTACTGGCGGCAGTTCCACCCCTCGCGGCGCGCCGCGGCCGGGCCGCGGGCCGGCCGGCTCAACTGGGCAGGCTGCGCTCGCGCAGCAGCACGATGAGCTCTTGCTGCGAACGCACCCGCAGCTTGCGGAAGACCGAGGACAGGTGGTTGCGCACCGTGCTCTGGCTGACGAACAGCTGCCGGGCGATGACCGGAACCCGATCGCCGCGCAGCAGCATCCGCACGACCTCCAGCTCCCGGCGGGACAACCGGTCCAGTCCCGGCACCGGGGCCTGCTCCGCGGCCGGACCGCGCGGACGTCCGGGATCCTCGCCGTAGCGCGCTTCGCCGTAGCGGCCCTCGATCCGGCCGGCCTCGACCGGGTCGCTGCGTCGCTCCAGTTCCCGCTCCAGCAGCTTGCGGTCGGTTATGTCGGTGCACAGCGCGATGCTGCCGAGGAACCGGCCCGAGGTGTCGTAGCGCGGCACTCCGCTGACCATCAGCCACCGGCGCTGGCCGTCGACGCGGATGAAGGAGAACTCGTACAGCTCCCGCACCCCGGCCGCGCTGTGGCTGAGCCGTTGCGAGGCGAACTCGGCCGCCTGCGGGTCGAGGAACTCATAGATGCTGCCCGCGCACAGCCGGGTGTAGTCCACCTTGAGGATCTCGGCCATCCGCAAGTTGGCCTGCTGGGTCCGGCCGTCCGGGTCGAGCACCCAAACCCCTTCCTGGGCAGCGTCCAGGAACTCGGCCAGGGTTCGTTCGGCTGCGGTCATCCGATCGGCCAGGAATCGCTGCTCGGTGACATCGCGGAGGTTGAGCACCATGGCCGAAATGGCCAGGTCGGCGAACAGGTTGCTCAAGCGCAACTGCACCGAACGCCAGCCGGAATCGGCGTCGCGGACCCGGAGTTCGAGTTCACGATGATCGCCGGGCGTGGCCAGGGCCAGTTCCCACTCCCGGCGCAGCCGGGGCACCTCGTCCGGGTGGACGTAGTGCCAGGCCGGGGTACCGATCACGTCGCGGCTGCGGTAGCCGTAGGCCTCGTACAGCGAAGGTCCGGCGTAGGTGATCGCCATCTCGCGATCACAGATGATGACCAGGTCGCTGCCCCGCTCGGCGATCAGCCGGAACGATTCGGTCAGGGGCTGAGCCGACCGGTCGACCGGTACCAGGGTCAGGATGATCTCCTCCGCTCCGGTCGGCCCCGCGGCCAGCGTCGCGGTCATCCGCAGGGCCCGCCGTCGCCCGGTCCGATCGGTGACCTGCACGTCGCGGGTCCACGCCCCGCCGGCAGCCACGAAGACGAATTCGGCCAGTTGGTCGGGCGATAGCCCCCAGTCGGCCAACTCACTCATGGGCCGCCCGATTGCCTCGGCCGGACGCCAGCCGAACATCCTTTGAGCCCCGGCCGCCCACAACGTCACTTCTCCCGAGAACGTGGTGGCGATGGCGGCGAACGTCGCGGTTTCCGGTGGCGGACAGGCCGGATCCACCGCTGCGCCGCCGGCCGGGTGCGCTGGTGGAGAATCCGCTTCGGCCACGTGCCCCTGTGGTGCATTCACGGTGACGACCCCCCTCGTCCCGCCGTACTTTCGGTCCGCGCAACCTTAACGAAGTCTTTGGGGTGAACCGTACCCCGAGTCCTAGACGTTCTGTCACGGTTGATTCGACGTTGCGTCGGCAATGATCATCATTGGGCTTGTATCGCGAAGATACAGCTAAAAAACTCTTTCCGACTCGGTTGCTGCCAATGAATTGTTGCAGTTTCGCTACTGGCGCGCGCAATCCTGCGAAATCAGGGCGACGGCCGCCAGCACGAACTGCTCGGTGACCCGGTACCGGCCGTCGAAGCCGGTCAGCGGTCGGCCGTCGACCAGGCCCGACTCGATGAGCAGCTCGGCCCGGAACCGGCCGGTGCCGGCGCCGCCCGCCTCGAAGCGCACTTCGGCCTCGGTGAATGCCAGCCCGCGACCGGTCAGCGGGAACCAGGCCTTGAACACCGCCTCCTTGGCGCAGAACAGCACACGATCCCAGGGCAGGCCGGCCGGTAACCGGGCCAGCTGTTCCCGCTCGACCGGGCCGGCCACCAGCGGCAGCACGCCACCCGGCAGCGGGCCACGGGGCTCGGCGTCGATGCCGATCGCCGGCAGCCAGTGCGCCTGCGCCACCGCGGCGGCTCGCAAACCGGCGCAGTGGGTGATGCTGCCGACGACGCCGGCCGGCCAGCTCGGCGCGCCACGAGCTCCGGCCGGGATCGCCGCAGCCGGGCGCCCCAGCCGGGCCAGCGCCAGCCGGGCGCACCGGCGGGCCCCAGCGAACTCGAGCTGGCGCTTGGCCACCGCATCGGCGATCAGGCCTCGTTCGACCGCCGGCAGCTCGGCCAGCGCCCGAGCGTCGTCGGCCGCGGTAGCGACCACCGTCACGGACCCGGGCGGCAGCAGGCCGGCGATCATGCGCCCAGGATGCGCCGCGGCCAGGGCAGGCGCCGGCTCCGCCGCTGCCACTCGCGGGGGTAGCCCAGGGACACCTCCTCGAACCGCACGCCGTCCTCGTGAGTCACTCGCGGGATGTGCAGATGGCCGTAGACCACCGCCTCGGCCCGATACCGGACGTGCCAGTCGGCCGATCCGGTGGTGCCGCACCACTGGGCGAACACCGGGTAGCGCAACACCTCGGTCGGCAGCCGGGTCAGCGGCCAGTGATTGACGAGCACGGTCGCGGCGGCAGGGTCGATGCCGTCCAGGCGGCAGCGGGTGTAGTCCAGCCGCTGGGCGCACCAGTCGGCCCGGCTCGGCCACGGATCCGGGTGCAGGAAGCGCTCGTCGGTGCAGACCACGCCGCTCCGGTAGGCCAGCTCCAACGCCTCGGCCGGGGTGGGCACGCCCGGGGGCAGGAAGCTGTAGTCGTAGAGCAGGAACAGCGGGGCCACCACCAGCGCCCGCTCGGCATGCGGCCACACCGGGTACTCATCCTCCGGTGTCAGTACCCCGAACTCGCGGCAGCCGGCCACCAGGTGGTCGTAGCGGGCCTGCCCCCGCAACGTGACCTCGTCGGACGGGTGCGTCCACAGCTCGTGGTTGCCCGGGGCCCACAACACCTGCTCGAACCGCTGCGCCAGTTCGGCCAACGTGGTCAGGATCGCCTCGGCACGTTCCCCGACATCGCCGGCCACCACCAGCCAGTCGCCGTCGGTCTCGGGCCGGATCTGATCGAGTACCGCGCGGTTGGCCGAGTAGCCGACGTGCAGGTCGCTGACCCCCCACAGGCTCGGCCCACTCACGCCGATCACCCTAAACGCCGCGCCACTAGATCCGATCGGGCCAGGCCAGGACGGTACTTACGTCTGACCCTTCGCCGACTAACGACCACCGGCCCAATTCATCGGTGGAGAACGCCGCACGATCTCGCCCCGGTGGCTGGCTAGGCTGGTGCCGTCCGCCAGGTTTGCCGGCCCGCCGGTCATCCATCCGATGGCGCCGCGGGGAGGAGACCAGCTTGCACCGATATTCCGTCCAGCTGGAGTGGACCGGGAACCTGGGTCCGGGGACCTCGAGCTACCGGGCCTACTCCCGCGATCACCTGGTCCGGGCCGGCGGCAAGGCCGAGCTGGCCGGGTCGTCGGATCCGGCGTTCCGGGGCGATGCCACCCGGTGGAACCCTGAAGAGCTGCTGGTCGCCGCGCTGTCCCAGTGCCACCTGCTGGCCTACCTGCACCTGGCCGCCACGGCGGGCGTGATCGTCTGCGAGTACCGCGATGACGCCGTCGGCGAGCTGGAGTTGAACCGGGACGGCACCGGCCGGATGCGCAGCGTGGAGCTGCGGCCCCGGGTGGTCGTGGCCGCCCCGGATCAGCTCGAACGAGCGCAACGATTGCACGAGCCGGCCCACCACAACTGCTTCATCGCCGCGTCGGTCAACTTTCCGGTGACCTGCGTGCCGACGGCGACCTCGCCGTGAGCGCGGTGACGCGGTGAGCGACGGCGCGCCGGTGCTGGCCCGGGTCCTGGCCCGCGGGCATCCGGCGATCGGAGCTGGTCACGCCAAGACGCTGGAGATCACGGCCGACGCCGAGATCACCCAGCGGGCCGGCTGCGTGGTCGGGGTCGGCGGCCAGCTTCCCCGCACGGCGGTTGCAGGCCCGATAACCGTTGCCCTGTCAGTGGAATCGGCTTCGGTCGAGTTCACCGCCACCGGCCATTCCGGCTGGACCGGCCCGGACTCGATCGTCATCCGGCGCAGCCAGCAGCGCCGGCCCGACACCTTCGCCACCGGCGCTTCGATGACCGCGGCGACCCTGCCGCGTGAGCTGGCGGCGCGGCTGGCCGATCCGGACAGCGTGGTCGAGCTGCGCGTGCTGCGCCGGCCCGGCCCCCGCCGGCTGCTCCGGTTCCGGGCCGGCCCGGGTGCCGAGCCACGGCTACGGGCCGAACTGGCCGCCGCCGACACCGTGCTGGCCGAGGATGCCGGCGCCCGCGCCCTGCTGCGGGCGGCCGGTGTCGCGCCGGCCGGCTCACCGGGACCGGGGCGCACGCTGTCGGTGTCCACCACCGGCGCCGGGCCGGGCCCGGGACTGCCTGCGGATGAGGTCATCGGCTGGCCGGCGGAACTGGTGCCCACGGTCGCCGCCGGTTCGAGCGGGCCGGAGCTGCACGCCGGAGCCCTGGCTCCGGCCGAGCTGGCCCGGCTGGCCGCGGCGTGCCCGGCCGCCGCCCTCGTCGTCGCGACCGAGGCGCCGGACCTGTCACGGTTGCTGGCCACCGTCGGCCGGGGTGACGCCGGTCTGGTCGGCATCGCGCTGGACAACCCGGAGCTGCCCTTCGTCGACCCGCCGGATCGGGGTCGGCTCCTCGTCCGCATCGCCGCTCGAGCGACCGATCAGGAGCCGCCCCTGAACCCGGGGGCCGTCGTGGCCGGCCTGCTCGAACAGGGGGTCAGCGTCCGGACGGTGGCGCGCACGCTGGCCGGGCTGCCGGGCTGGAGCCGGCGGGCAGCCTACGACTTCGTGCTCGCCCACGCCGACCGGCCCCGGCCGGAGACCGCGGAGCCGGGCTAGCCCGGCGGCCGGATCTCGCCGGCCACAGCCAGCACCGCCAGCTCGTCCCGGGACGAGTTCAGCCGTCGGGTCCACGACGTCGACAGCGCCGCCAGCTCGGCGGTGTCCGGATACCAGGCCCGCTCGATCACCCAGCCGGCCGCGGCGTAGTGCTCGCGCAACGCCACCGAATCCGGCCGCGGTTCCGGGGCGGCCCCGACCTCGGGCACCGGCGGCCGCCAGGCGTGCAGGTTCAGGGTGACCAGGAACCGTGCCCCGGTCCGGCACCGTGCGGCCAGGTCGGCCAGCAGCTGGGGCGGCTCGCCGAGCAGTCCGCGCAGCAGGCTGCCCCAGGGCATCAGCACGTGCAGTTCGTCGATGCCGGCCAGCTCCGCCGGCAACTGTTCGACCGGGCACCACAGGAACACCAGGTTGCCGGGCTCGGAACGGGCCGAGACCTTGCGCAGGTTGTCCTTGGCTGCGTCCAGGCCGACGACCAGGGCGTCCGGTCGATCCCGGGCCACGGCCAGGGCGTGCTTGCCGTCGCCAGTTCCGATGTCGAGGATCAGTTGCCCGTAGCCGGCCCGCACTGCGCTGAATCCTTCCGGGCCGAGTTCGAGCACCTGCTTGCCCTTGACCCGGCGCATGCTGGACAGCGTAGTCAGGCGCCGGCCAGGCCGGCGCATGCTGGACAGCGTAGTCAGGCGCCGGCCAGGCCGGCGCATGCTGGACGGCGTAGTCAGGCGCTCAGCGCCGCGCCGGCGGCCGATCGCCCCGGAACTGACGCCCGATCGCCGCGGCCTGGCGCAACCGGAGGATGGTCAGCCCGGCGGCTGCCCCGGCCAGCACCAGCAGTCCGGTGGCCGCGGCCGGCACGGCCGGGCGCCCGGCGGCGAAGGTCAGCACCAGGATGGCGCTCAGCGCGAGCAGCTCGGCCAGCAGCAGGTTCGTCAGCCCGGCCGCGGCGACCATGATCCCGTGCCGCCCCAGGTTCTGCTCGTGCCGGAGCACAGCCGGCGTCCGCCGCTCGGCGTTGCGCCGCAGCACCAGCACCGCCAAGCCGTGCTCGTAGGGCAGCAGCCGTCGGCCGGGAACGAGGTCGGCCATGGCCAGTCAGCTCCGTGTGATCGAGGGTCGGGGTGACCCGGGCTTACCTCTCCGATCGTCGGGCCGGCGCCGGGCTTGAGCGGCACCCGGTCACTGCTGGCCGTCGGCCGCGATGAACTCCCGGATCAGATGCAGGGCCGCCACCACGGCCCGGCGCTGCACGTCGGTGCGCCCGCCCGGGAGCTGGACGCGGAGAGCCTGCTCGCGCTGGCCGTCGGTGACACAGAGGTGGACCAGGCCGACCGGCTT